>Ga0129316_1000001_pt1 | contig 612556 bp, 568 predicted proteins | sample Cm1ome_2_FD_94429 | JGI IMG/M metagenome (GOLD analysis project Ga0129316, IMG submission 94429) | Eastern black-and-white colobus group fecal microbial communities from Wisconsin, USA - Cm1022B metagenome | ecosystem: Host-associated > Mammals > Digestive system > Large intestine > Fecal...
AAATATATTCCTTTGCTGTTTGTTTGTAGAAAATTATGTTAAAATAGTATGGACAATAAACGAAGAGGAGAATAGTCATGGAATCACATTTAGTGAGAATTATCAATCGTCTTGAGTTAATGACAACTGATAGTAGTAATCTTAAACGTAATTTTGAACGTGATGGTGTCGTTGTGGCAGAAGTGTCATTCAGCAATGACCCTGAAAATGGTCCAGTTTTCACTTTGCGTGATGTTGAAGCGCGTGAGTCTTACTCATTTGATAGCATCGATTTAATCGCAATGGAAATTTACGACCTTCTTTACTAAAATAAAGAAAAATTCAGGACAGAGTATAAGGTTTTTGTAAAGCCCTGTTTAAGTGTGGTTTCAACGTTTTCTTATATTGCTATTTTGAATTGCAAAAAGTTCGCAAACTGCGAGCTTTTTATTTTTTGTTTATTAAAATGCTATAAATGCTGTTATATCAAGTGTTTACGCCTGTTTTCAGAAAAATGAATTATTGGTATTTTTATTCAATCTGTGTTATAATTAATTGAATTATTGCTTATAGGAGAAATAAATGGATTTTTCATTTTTGCCAAAATATTGGGCTTATTTTAACTATGGTGTCCTTGTAACCATTATGATTTCAGCATGTGTTGTTTTCTTTGGGACGATCATTGGTATCTTGGTTGCTTTAGTTAAACGTACAAATATAAAAATTTTAAATTGGATTGCTAGTTTTTACGTTTGGGTCTTTCGTGGAACCCCAATGGTCGTTCAAATCATGATCGCTTTTGCTTGGATGCACTTTAATAATGCGCCAATCGTTGGCTTTGGTGTTCTTGATCTTGATTTTTCACGTTTGCTTCCAGGTATCATTATTATTTCGTTAAATAGCGGAGCTTATATTTCTGAAATCGTCCGTGCTGGTATCGAAGCAGTGCCAAAAGGACAGCTTGAAGCGGCGTATTCGCTTGGTATTCGCCCAGTCAATGCAATGCGTTATGTCATTTTGCCGCAAGCCCTCAAAAATATCTTACCAGCACTTGGTAATGAATTTATTACCATTATCAAAGATAGTTCACTTCTTCAAACTATCGGTGTTATGGAATTGTGGAATGGTGCCCAATCGGTTGTAACAGCAACATATTTGCCAATCACACCGTTGTTATTTGCTGCATTCTACTACCTCATGGTGACAACTGTGATGTCATTCTTAGTGAAACGACTTGAAAAACGCATGGGAAACGGAGGTAGCAACTAATGTCAGAAACGCTTATTTCAATTAAAGGGCTTCATAAATATTTCGGAAAAAATGAAGTGCTAAAAGGGATTGACCTTGATATTAAATCTGGTGAAGTGGTTGTTATCATTGGACCTTCAGGGTCAGGAAAATCAACATTTCTTCGTACAATGAACTTACTTGAAACACCAACAAAAGGTGTGATTACTTTTGAAGATGTTGATATTACAGATAAGAAAAATGATATTTTCAAAATGCGTGAAAAAATGGGAATGGTTTTCCAACAGTTCAATCTTTTCCCAAATATGACGGTACTTGAAAATATCACATTATCACCAATCAAAACAAAAGGTGTTTCTAAAGCGGAAGCAGAAACAAAAGCCTATGATTTGCTAGATAAAGTTGGACTTCGCGACAAAGCAGATGCTTATCCAGCTAGTTTGTCAGGTGGTCAACAACAACGTATCGCGATTGCGCGTGGACTTGCTATGGATCCAGATGTCTTGCTCTTTGACGAACCAACATCAGCGCTTGACCCAGAAATGGTTGGTGAAGTGCTTGGTGTTATGCAAGATTTGGCGAAATCTGGGATGACAATGGCGATTGTTACCCATGAAATGGGATTTGCACGTGAAGTAGCTGACCGTGTTATCTTCATGGACGGAGGTGTCATTGTTGAACAAGGAACGCCAGAAGAAGTCTTTGAACAAACCAAAGAAGCTCGTACAAAAGATTTCTTGAGTAAAGTTTTATAATAGAATAAAAAAACCTCGGTTGAGTGAATAAACTCAACTGAGGTTTTTCTTGTTCTGGAAGAAGTTGAATATAGGTAAAAATGGATATTTAATTAGATTAAAATGAGTGGATTTTTGTATATTAAACACACTTAATTTTTAGAATTTAGTTATTTTTTTAAAAATGTAAATGATTGAAATAAGAATGAAAACGTCTATATTATAATGATTCTAAATAGCCAAATATCTTATTTAGAACAATTCTAATTAATTGAATAATTAAAGAAAAAATTAATTTTTATAGAAAATTTGCCCTATTTTTATGATATAATGAATCGGGCGGAAGGTCAAATATTTTATCAAAAAATTACGAGGAGGTCAAGAATTTTGATTTTGCAAAATGCTAAAGTTGATATTCCCTACACAGTCGTTAGTATTGATTTGCCTGATGAAAGTGTTCGACATTTATCAAACTTAGGGTTAAAAGTTGGTGCTTCGTTAAAAGTCGTTTCAAAAACACCAACCAGTGCAATTGTCATGCTTAAGTCAAGCCGTTTGGCATTTGATCAGTCAATTTTAAATCATATTGATGTTACTGAAGAAGAAGGAGAACTTGAAACTTTGCCCCTTTCAGAGTTGAAAGTTGGAGAATTTGCTTATGTGGATGGTATTTATGCTATTAATGAAGCAAAACGTCGTCTTATGGATATGGGATTAACACGCCATACCAAAGTTTACCTTCGTAAAGTAGCGCCATTAGGAGACCCTATCGAAATTAGTTTACGTGGTTACGAGTTAACCTTACGCAAATCAGAAGCGCAGATGATTAGTGTTGTGAAAGTAGATAGTGAGGAGAAAAAATGACAGAGATAGCCTTAATTGGGAATCCGAATAGCGGAAAAACAAGTCTCTTTAATTTATTGACAGGAACAAGTCAACGTGTTGGTAACTGGCCTGGTGTTACTGTTGAACGAAAAAGTGGTACCGTTAAAAAGCACAGCGATTGGAAGGTGCAAGACTTACCAGGGATTTACTCAATGTCACCTTATACGCCAGAGGAAAAAGTGGCGCGTGACTATTTGTTGAGTAGTCATGCGGACAGTATTCTTAATGTTGTTGATGCGACAAACTTGGAACGTAACCTTTATTTGACAACGCAGTTGATTGAAACAGGTATTCCCGTTACCGTTGCGCTTAACATGAGCGATGCCCTCAAAGGTCAAGGAAAAACGATTAATATCGATAAACTTTCTTATCAACTTGGTGTTCCAGTTGTTTCTACTAGTGCTGTTAAAAATGTCGGCGTTGAGAAAGCTGTTAAAAAAGCAGCTCATACTACTAAAGAAAACGTTGACACCATTCAATATCCTATTTATAGTGATAAATTTGAAGCGGCAATTAAACAAATTATTGATATTTTAGGTGATATAGTTCCAGAACGTTCTGCACGTTTTTATGCTATTAAACTTTTTGAACGTGATGCTTTGGTTCAAAATGAAGTAGAATTGTCAGAATTTCAAAAAGGTGAAATCAATGAAGTGATTAAAATCACCGAAGAAATTTTCACAGAGGATTCTGAATCTATCGTTATCAATGAACGTTATGAATTTATCGAACGTGTGGCTAAAATGGCACAGAACCAAGATAGCAATTTCAAGATGACGATTTCAGATAAAATCGACCGTGTCGTAACAAACCGTATTTTGGCATTGCCGATTTTTGCGGTAGTCATGTTCTTGGTTTATTACCTATCTATTCAAACAGTCGGAACAATGTGGACAGACTGGGTGAACGATGTTCTCTTTGGTGATTTAGTGCCAAATTGGGTACAAGCTGGTCTAGATTACTTGCATGTATCTGGTTGGTTAGAATCATTGATTATTGACGGAATCGTTGCAGGGGTTGGTACGGTTCTTGGTTTCTTACCACAAATCTTTGTTCTATTTATCTGTTTGGGTATTTTAGAAGATATTGGTTACATGAGCCGTATTGCTTTTGTCATGGACCGTGTGTTCCGACGTTTCGGGTTGTCAGGAAAATCTTTCATTCCGATGTTGATTGCGACAGGGTGTGGTGTGCCTGCGATTATGGCAAGTCGTACCATTGAAAACGAACGTGACCGTCGTATTACCATTATGACAGCAACGTTCATGCCATGTTCGGCTAAATTGGAAATTATCGCTTTGATTGCGGGAGCATTTTTCCCAGATAATCCATTTGTTGCGCCATCTACATATTTCATCGGTTTCTTGACAATTATTTTATCAGGGATTGCGCTTAAGAAAACAAGTTTCCTCGGAAGCTATGTTAGTCCATTTATCATGGAATTGCCAGCTTATCATATGCCAAAAGTGTGGTCAGTATTACGTTATGCCTTTGGTAAAGCCATGAGCTTTGTAAAACGTGCTGGTACCATCATTTTCAGTTTGACGGTTATTATCTGGTTTATGTCATCTTATAATTTTGCTTTCCAAGCTGTTGATACGGAATATTCAATCCTTGCTGCTCTTGGTAAAGCAATTGCTTGGATTTTCCAACCACTTGGTTTTGGTGACTGGAAAGCTACCGTTGCAGCTGCGACAGGGCTTGCAGCCAAAGAAGCCGTTGTTGGGACATTCGGTGTCTTGTATAATGACAGCACAACTAGTGGTTTGTATCATGCTTTGCAATTGGATTACACATCATTAGCAGCTTACTCATTCTTAACATTTAACCTGCTCTGTGCGCCATGTTTTGCCGCAATGGGTGCTATCAAACGTGAAATGGGAGATGCAAAATGGACAATTGGTGCCATTGGTTTCCAAACAGGACTTGCTTATGTGGTTAGTTTGATTATCTATCAACTTGGGCTTGTTATTTTCTATGGTAAAGGCATCACATTCTGGACGATTGTAGCCGTTATCTTGTTGATTGCTATTATTTACTTTATCGTTAGAAAACCAAGACAAGTTAAAGAAAAAGTAATTACTTTGGATAATCTAGAAATGGCTGGAGAATAACGCTATGGCAACGATTATTATTGCTGCAATTATTGCATTTGCGGTGTTTATGGGCTTTCGTAGTTTCATCAAAGGAAAAGGTTCTTGTGGTGATTGTGATTGTAACTGCCCAGTCAAAGATGAAATGCATAAAACAGCAAAGTAAACTAACAAGAGAAAGCTTGCTCATTTTGGGCAAGCTTTTTGTAGGTATAAAAGACAGTATCAATAATATTTTAAAGAATTTTCTGAAAAATAGAATATAGTGCTGTTTTCTGGTATAATGGAAGAAATACAATTTGGGAGAATGATATGGCAACAATTATAGATGGAAAAGCTTTAGCCGTCAAAAAACAGACTGAATTAGTTGAAAAAGTTGAAAAATTAAAAGCTGAGACGGGTGTTGTGCCTGGTTTGGTCGTTATTCTTGTTGGTGATGACCCAGCTAGTCAAGTTTATGTCCGAAATAAAGAACGTTCTGCTAAGAAAGCAGGATTTTTAAGTGAAACTGTTCGCCTTTCAGAATCAATCAGTGAAGAAGAATTGATTCAAGTGATTGAACAATATAACGAAGATGACCGTTTCCATGGTATTTTGGTGCAATTGCCACTTCCTGCACACATTAATGATAAGCGTGTGATTCTAGCAATTGACCCTAAAAAAGACGTAGATGGTTTCCACCCAATCAATACAGGACACCTTTGGAATGGACGTCCTGTCATGGTACCGTGTACGCCAGCTGGCATTATGGAATTGCTTCGTGAGTATGACATTGATTTAGAAGGTAAAACAGCTGTCATCATTGGTCGTTCAAATATCGTCGGAAAACCAATGGCGCAGCTATTATTGGACAAAAATGCAACGGTTACCTTGGCGCATTCTCGCACACGTCATTTGGCGCGCGTGACAAAACAAGCTGATGTTTTAATCGTGGCAATCGGTCAAGGACATTTTGTAACCAAAGAATTTGTGAAAGAAGGGGCAGTGGTTATTGATGTCGGTATGAACCGTGATGACAATGGTAAGCTCATTGGAGATGTTAAATTTGACGAAGTTGAACCACTCGCAAGTTTTATTACACCAGTACCTGGTGGCGTTGGTCCAATGACCATTACAATGCTTATGGAACAAACATATCAATCTGCCCTTAGAAGTGTGAAAGCATGATTATTGATGAATTATTGGCGCGTCAAGTGATTACAAAGCGACAGCCACATTCTCACAAAGGAACATACGGTCGTGTTCTTTTAATTGGTGGATTTTACCCTTATGGTGGAGCGATTATCATGAGCGCCCTAGCCACGGTTAAAAGCGGTGCTGGATTAGTGACTGTGGCGACTGAGCGTGACAATATCGCAGCTCTTCACAGCCATCTTCCAGAAGCTATGGCTTTTGATTGTGATGATAAGGAGCTATTTTATGAAAATTTGACCAAGGCTGATGTGGTTTTGATTGGTCCTGGTTTAGGGGAAAATAGCAAAGCAGAAGCCGTGTTTCAAATGGTTTTGGAGCATATTTCTGAACACCAGATTTTGATTATTGACGGCTCCGCTTTGAATTTATTGGCAAAAGCTAAGCCAATCACAGTCAAAACGAATCATCTCATATTGACACCGCATCAAAAAGAATGGGAAAGATTATCAGGAATCGCTATTTCGAACCAGACAATCGAAAACACCAAAGCAGCTCTGCAAGAATTTCCAGAAAAGACCGTCTTAGTGGCTAAAAGTCATCAGACTAAAATCATTCAAGGAAATCAAGTCGGCGAGCTAACTGTTGGCGGTCCTTACCAAGCGACAGGTGGTATGGGAGATACGCTTTGTGGCATGATTGCAGGCTTTGTCGCTCAGTTTAAAGATAATCTCTTTAACAGTGTTGCCACAGCAACGTACCTACATTCCTACATCGCTGACCAACTCAGCGACCAAGCTTATGTTGTTTTACCAACGACAATTAGCGCAGAACTTCCTCATGTCATGAAAGAACTCTCGGAGAGATGAATATAGAAAACACAATGTTAACATCTTGATTATCAAGAGTAGCATTGTGTTTTTTATAAAATATTATAAAATATTTCAAAAATATTACAAACGTTACGTTTTTGTGTTGACTTTTACAGAAATATGATCTATAATATTTTTCAGAATTGGCCGATTCTAATAACTAATGGTGATGATTTTAGCTATAAAATCAGCTGTTGTCACTGTTTTATGAAAAATATCTAGGAGATTTTTTATGAAAAAAGTTGTAAAATAACTGTAATATTATTCTGCTCGGTTTTGTTACTTGGAGCTTGTTCAAAAAAGAGGGAGTCATCTCAAGTTAGCACAAGCCATTCAAAAGTGACACAAGTAAGTAAGAGTAGTACAAAGAAAGTTACTAAAAATTCATCAAGTACAGAGTTGAGTTCATCAATTTCATCGCCAAATAGTCAAGATAGCAATACTAACAGTTCGGCTACTGAAAGTGGAGAAGCTGGTACACAAGAAAACTCTCAATCAACACCACAAACAACTTCTTCAACAATCAATGCTGGAAATCTTGCCAACGGTGATTTTTCAACAATTGCGGGGACTTGGAGCAACGATTTAGGGGAATCTGTAACGGTTGATTCAAATGGTCAAACAAGTATTTCTAGTCAATCAGAAAGTTATCTAATTACTTCAAATACATTGGAAGGTAATGTTTTCTTTGGTACAATCTATAATCCAAATTCTGAATATGGAAGTGCAGCTTTTATTGTGATTCCTGCAGGAACAGCAAATCCACATTCTGGAGAAGCAGTGACTACGGATACAATTTTAATTGGACAAAGTGGGGATGCTGATCAACATCTTTATTACAGAAATTAAGTTATTTTAAGAGGGAGTGAATTATGAAAAAGAGTATGTTTGGTCGTGAGGAACAACGTTTTGGTATCCGCAAATATAGTGTCGGAGTTGCTTCTGTTTTAATCGCGAGTGTACTGTTTATGGGAGGACAAACTGTTGCTGCAGATGATGTGGTATCAGCGGATGCTATTTCAACAGAGACAGTGGCAGATGTTCAAAAAGAGAGTGAGAAATCATCTGCTATTAGTGAATCTAATGTTCAAGCAGATGTCACAACAGCAGATGAGAGCACTGAAGCAGTTACTTCTGATGAAACTGATGAACAAGCTGTTAATCCAGCAATAAATCAAGATACTGATGGCAATAAATCAGAAGAAGTTGCAGATGTTACGAAAGAGGAACAAGCCGAAGCTAGCCAAACTGTTGAATCAAACGAAGAGACCACCTCTTCTGAATCAAATGAAAATGAGGTTGTTACGGTAAATGTATCGCAAGCAAGCAAAAATGTTCAAACAAATCAAGCGCGTGTTTTTGAAGAATCAAAAATTCCTGTAACAGCTAATAACCTACCTAATCAAGGCTATTACACTTATACCAAACAGACGGAAGTCAAAAATACACCGAAAGCTTCTGCACCAGTTGCTTTTTATGCCAATGCTGGCGACCGCATTTTTTACGACCAAGTTTTGAGCGAAGATGGCTACCAATGGATTTCTTATAAATCTTATTCAGGTCAACGCCGTTATGCTGCTATTCAAAAATTAACACCAACAGCAGTTCAAAAATTATCAGGAAAGATTAACATTCAAAATGTTAGCAGTCAAGGTTTCGAAGTTTTAGTTACTGATGTATCTGACCCTAATGGTGTTGTAACTGTAAAATTGCCTGTGTGGACGGATAAAAATGATCAAGATGATATTATCTGGTATGACGGTGTTAAACAAAGTAATGGTGACTACAAAGTCAGTGTCAAAACTGCTGAACATAAGGGAGAAACTGGCAATTATAATGTGCACCTTTATTACCTTGAACAAAATGGAAAACTGCAAGGTATTGGTGCTGAAAAAGTTACTGTTCCAGAGAAAACAACTGGTGCGCAAAATATTCCAGAGCAAGGTTCTTATACCTTTAACGAAGTTGTCGAAGTGAAGAATGAACCTAAAATGTCAGCACCAACTGAATTTACTTTTGAAAAAGGATTTAAACTTGGTTATTACGATAAGGTTTTAGAAGCTGACAATCATCAATGGATTTCTTATGTCAGCTATGGCGGAGTACGTCGTTATATTCCAATTGCTACGCTAAAAACACAAGCTCCAACTGGTAAAGTTGATATTCAAAACCATACCAACGGCGATTTCGATGTTATTGTGTCGGACGTTTCAGATAGTAATGGCATTAAAGCCGTAAAAGTGCCAGTTTGGACGGTAAAAAATGACCAAGATGACATCATCTGGTATGACGCCGTGAAACAAAGTGACGGCACATACAAGGTTAACGTCAAATTGTCTGAGCATAAAAACGAACGTGGCGATTACAATGTTCACCTTTATTACCAAGAATCAGACGGCACAATGCGTGGCGTACTTGGCACTAAGACAACAGTAGAAACGCCTAAAACAAGTGTTACTGGCAAAGTTGATATTCAAAACCATACCAACGGCGATTTCGATGTCATTGTGTCAGACGTTTCAGATAGTAATGGGATTAAAGCCGTGAAAGTCCCTGTTTGGACAGTTAAGAATGACCAAGATGACATCATTTGGTATGATGCTGTGAAACAAAGTGACGGCACATACAAGGTTAATGTCAAATTGTCTGACCATAAAAACGAACGCGGTGATTACAATGTTCACCTTTATTACCAAGAATCAGACGGCACAATGCGTGGTGTGCTTGGCACAAAAACAACAGTAGCGGAAGCTAAGCTTTCTGGTCAATTGGCGATTACCAATCAATCAACGCAAGGATTTGATGTCATTATTTCGGAAGTTTCAAATCCTAATGGAGTGAAAACGGTGAAAGTGCCAGTTTGGTCAACGCAAGGTGGGCAAGATGATATTATCTGGTATAATGCGACAAAACAAAATGATGGCACTTATAAGGTAGCTGTTAATGTTAAAGACCATAAAAATAATTCTGGTGAGTATAATGTTCATCTTTACTATGAGCAAAATGATGGTTCATTAAAAGGTATTTCAGCAACTTGCACGACTGTTGAGGCTACTAAAGCTCAATCAGCGCCAGATATGCCACAAAGTGGAACATATGTTTTTACAAGTCTAAAAGAAGTGAAAAGTCAACCAAAAGTATCAGCACCAACCGAGTTTACCTTGGATAAAGGGTATCAAATCCGCTACGACCAAGCGTTTAGTGCTGACGGTCATCAATGGATTTCTTATGTTAGTTATGGTGGATTGAGACGTTATGTATTGATTAATTAGAATTGTTAAGTTTAGAGATATTGCTCCTACTTGGAAATGATTTTCTAGTGGGAGCATTATTTTAGGGAAGAGAGATGCAAAAGAAGTTTTCAAAAAGGATTACTGTTTTATTTTTAGCTTTGTGCTTTATCATTCTTAGCTATTGTCTTTATCGAAATATTAATAAAGCTATTCAGCCAAGGCAGCAAGAAGTACAGATTCAAGAGAAGAACGAAAAGAAAGTTTATCCTAATTTGGCAAATTACAGCAATGTGAGTATTCTTGTTTCGATTAAGCAACAGAAGATGATTATTTATTCTGGAAATCAAGTAATATTTAAGACGACCGTTTCGACAGGTGCTAAAGATAGTCCAACGCCGACAGGAAAATTTGCCATTGAAGCTGAACGTGGTGATTTTTTCTACAATGAAGAATCTAGTGAGGGAGCTTATTACTGGGTGTCTTTTAAAGACCATGGAACGTATCTCTTTCACAGTGTGCCAACGGATTGTAACGGAAATGAAATTAAAGAAGAAGCTGAAAAATTAGGAACACCTTGTTCTCACGGCTGTGTCAGAATGTCAAAAGAAGATGCCAAATGGTTTTACGAGAACATCTCTGAGGGAGTTACCGTTAGCATTCATTGATATTGGCAATATAAAATTTTCTAAAATTATAGGTCAGCTTTTCAGGAGGTGGAATTAAAACTGACTGTTTTAATTCGGTAACAAGAATCGCTAGAAGATCAAGTTTCTGTAAAAGGACTGATTATTACTCGAGAAAAAACTATCCACTGGATCTAACTCATTTTCTGATTTTTGGGCTCGTGAAAAAACTATCCACTGGATAGTTTTTTTTAATCCAAAAATCTTAAAATAAGAAAGTGAAGAGTGGGCGCGATAACGCATTGTATCAATATTTTAGTTTTTTTGATATAATTATTTTGATATGCAAAAATTGTCTAATGTACGGAATTTTATGGAAAGGAGCCTACTATGTCGGATTATTTAAGTGTCTCGAGTTTGACTAAATACCTTAAATTAAAATTTGATCGTGACCCTTATTTGGAGCGGATTTATTTGACAGGTCAGGTCTCCAATTTTCGTCGTCGTCCAACGCATCAATATTTTTCATTGAAAGATGAAAATGCGGTGATTCAAGCGACGATGTGGGCAGGAACCTTTAAAAAACTTGGTTTTGAGCTGGAAGAAGGCATGAAAATCAATGTTGTTGGTCGTGTCCAACTTTATGAACCAAGTGGTTCTTATTCGATTATTATTGAAAAAGCTGAGCCAGATGGAATTGGTGCTTTAGCGATTCAGTTTGAGCAATTGAAGAAAAAATTAGCAGAAGCTGGTTATTTTGATGAGCGACATAAGCGTCAATTACCACAATTTGTTAAGAAAATTGGTGTTGTTACAAGTCCAAGCGGAGCGGTCATTCGTGATATTATCACGACCGTTTCACGACGTTTTCCAGGGGTTGAAATCCTCCTTTTTCCAACAAAAGTTCAAGGTGAAGGTGCTAGTCAGGAAGTGGCTGCAAATATTGCCAAAGCCAATGAGCGAGATGACCTTGACCTTTTGATTATCGGTCGTGGGGGAGGTTCGATTGAGGATCTCTGGGCGTTCAATGAGGAAATCGTTGTTCAAGCCATTTTTGAATCACGTTTGCCAGTTATTTCAAGTGTCGGACATGAAACTGATACGACTTTGGCGGATTATGTGGCTGACCGTAGAGCGGCAACGCCAACAGCAGCCGCTGAATTAGCAACGCCAGTAACGAAAGCTGATATTGTTTCTTGGATTGCGGAGCGCCAAAATAGGGCTTATCAAGCTAGTTTGCGCGTGATTAAACAAAAACAAGAACGTTTGGATAAACTCGCAAAATCCGTTATTTTTAGACAACCTGAGCGATTATACGACGGATATGTTCAAAAATTGGACCGCTTGACGACTCAGTTGACGAACACTATGCAAACTCAATTTAATCAGGCTAGTCAACGGCAACAACTGCTAAATCAACGTCTTTTGGCTGTTGACTTAGGAAGTGATATTCGACGTTATCAAGAGCGTTTAGAAGCTTTTCAACGCCTTTTAATATCTAACATGACAAGTCAATATGATAGTAAGTTAGCACGATTTGAAAAGGCACAAGATGCTTTGCTGTCTTTGGATACTAGTCGAATTATTGCCAGAGGCTATGCCATGGTACAAAAAAACGAAGAAATTATCTCAAGCGTGACAGATGTTACAGTAGGCGACCAATTGACTGTTCGACTAAAAGACGGTCAGCTTGAAGTGGAGGTAAAAGATGCCAAATAAAAAAACATTTGAAGAAAATTTACAAGATTTAGAAGCTATTGTTACCAAACTTGAAAATGGTGATGTCGCTTTGGAAGATGCTATCGCAGAATTTCAAAAAGGCATGGTGTTATCAAAAGAGCTTCAAAAAACGTTAGAATCTGCTGAAAAAACACTTGTCAAAGTGATGCAGGCTGACGGAACAGAAACGGAAATGGATGCCTAATGGATAAATTAAACGAAATCAATCAGGCAATTCGACGTTATTATGCACAATCAGATGTTGTTTCGCCAGAGTTAATTGAAGCGATTCTTTATTCTGTGGAGGCAGGCGGAAAACGTATCCGTCCCTTGATTTTCCTAGAAATTCTGGAAGGTTTTGGGATCGAGTTGACAGAAGGTCATTTTGATGTGGCAGCTGCTCTTGAAATGATTCATACAGGTAGTTTGATTCATGATGATTTGCCAGCAATGGACGATGATGATTATCGTCGTGGGCGTTTAACTAACCACAAAAAATTTGATGAAGCAACGGCGATTTTAGCAGGAGACAGCCTCTTTTTAGACCCATTTGGTTTGGTGGCAAATGCTGCGCTATCAGCTGATACCAAAGTTTGTTTGATTGCAGAATTATCACAAGCTTCAGGCACTTACGGTATGGTTGGTGGACAAATGCTTGATATGAAAGGCGAAGAGCGTAAGCTTAATCTTTCAGAATTGCAATTGATTCATGCAAATAAAACAGGGAAATTGTTGAGTTTTCCAGTTGTGGCGGCAGGAATTGTTGCGAATTTAGCAGCTGATGATTTAAAGTCATTGCGCGAAGCTGGTAGCTTGGTTGGGTTAGCTTTCCAAGTTCGTGATGATATTTTAGATGTGACAGCAACATTTGAAGAAATTGGAAAAACGCCGAAAAAAGATTTGCTTGCTGATAAGGCGACTTATCCAAGCTTGCTTGGTTTAGAAAAATCATATGACATTTTGAATCAATCAATCGACCAAGCGCTAGCTATTTTCCAAAAACTTTCGGAAACACAAGCGTTTAATGCAGGAAAAATCACTGAAATGATAGAAAGGTTGCGACTACATGCCTAAGGAAAGAGTTGATGTGCTTGCCTATAAACAAGGGCTTTTTGAAACGCGTGAACAAGCAAAACGTGGTGTTATGGCAGGTTTGGTTGTCAATGTGATTAATGGTGAGCGCTATGACAAACCAGGTGAGAAGATTGACGACGGGACGGAGCTAAAGCTCAAAGGTGAAAAATTAAAATACGTTAGCCGTGGTGGGCTGAAATTGGAAAAAGCTTTACAAGTTTTTGAGATTTCTGTTGACGGTCAAACGACAATCGACATCGGTGCTTCAACAGGTGGTTTTACCGATGTAATGCTTCAAAATGGGGCAAAACTTGTCTATGCGGTTGATGTTGGTACCAATCAATTGGTTTGGAAACTTCGTCAGGATGAACGTGTTCGTAGCATGGAGCAGTATAATTTCCGCTATGCCGAATTGGCAGATTTTACAGAAGGTCAACCAACTTTTGCTAGTATCGACGTTAGTTTTATCTCTTTGAATTTGATTTTGCCAGCGCTCCACAATGTTTTAGCTGATAATGGTCAAGTTGTGGCCCTTATCAAACCACAATTCGAAGCAGGACGTGAGCAGATTGGTAAAAATGGAATTGTTCGTGATAAAGCTGTTCATCAAAAAGTTTTGGAAAATGTGACAGATTTTGCTCTAAATTACGGATTTACAGTTAAAGGGCTTGATTTTTCACCGATTCAAGGTGGACATGGTAACATTGAGTTTTTGGCTCATTTGGAAAAATCAGCTGACGCTCAAAATTTAGTGACTGCCATGATTTCAGAAATTGTAGAAAAGGCACATAAGGAATTTAAAGATGAAAAAGAGTGAACGTTTAGAATTAATCAAAAAAATTGTTGCTAAAAATGCTGTTGAGACACAGCATGATTTGCTAAAATTGCTTGAAGCAGAAGGTTTGACATTAACGCAAGCTACTGTTTCACGTGACATGAATGAAATTGGTATCATCAAAGTACCGTCACCTGAAGGTCCTTATATTTATGGGCTTTCAAAAGATAAAACCAAAAAAGTTGGTCAAGTTTCTGTGCCAATTAAAAGCACTGTTCTTGCGATTTCAGAAGAAACAGCAGGACTTGAAAACATGATTAATCTTGATGTGATTCCAGGAAACAGCCGTTTGATTAAACGCTTCTTGTTGGAAGATTTTAAAGATGTGATTTTCAGTATCCTTGCTGACGACGATAGTTTGTTAGTAGTTGCCAAAACAGCTGAAGGAGCAGCAGCAATTCGCCAAGAGGTGCTTAAATGGATGAAAGACCGTAACTAAGGGAGGTCACCCAATGCTTTTAGAAATTTCCATTAAAAATTTTGCCATTATCGAAGAAATCTCGCTCACTTTTGAAAATGGTATGACGGTTTTGACAGGGGAAACTGGAGCGGGGAAATCGATTATTATTGATGCCATGAATCTCATGTTGGGGGCGCGGGCTAGTCTTGACGTTATTCGTCATGGGGCTAACAAGGCTGAAATTGAAGGGCTTTTTTCGGTTGGTGAAAATCCTGCGCTCACACAGATTTTGGAAGAAAATGGCATTGATGTGACAGAAGAATTGATTATTCGCCGTGACATTCTGCAAAATGGTCGTTCTATCGGTCGTATCAACGGACAAATGGTGAATCTGACAACGTTACGTGCCGTTGGGCAGTATCTCGTTGATATTCATGGGCAGCATGACCAAGAAGAATTGATGAAGCCCAATATGCACATTCGGATGTTGGATGAATTTGGTAATGAACAGTTTGCTGACGTCAAAAAACATTATCAAGAGCTTTTTGAAAGCTATCGTCAATTGCGTAAACGTGTCGTGACCAAGCAAAAAAATGAACAAGAGCATAAAGCGCGTATTGAAATGTTAGAATTTCAGATAGCAGAGATTGAAGCGGCAGCCTTGAAAGCTGGTGAGGACCAAGCACTCAACCAAAAACGTGATAAATTGCTTAATCATAAAAACATTGCAGATACGTTGACCAATGCTTATGTCATGCTTGATGACGAAGAATTTTCAAGTCTGTCTAACATTCGTTCAGCCATGAATGATTTGATGACGCTCGAAGAATTTGATGCTGACTATAAAGAAATGTCAGCCAACGTTTCAGAAGCTTACTATATCTTAGAAGAAGTCACGAAACACCTAGGTGATGTCATTGATGACCTTGATTTTGATGCGGGAAGCTTGCAACAAATCGAGGCGCGCCAAGAGGTGATTTATAGCATTACACGCAAATACGGCGGTAGTGTTGATGATGTTTTAGAGTATTATGATAATATCACCAAGGAATACAATCTTTTGACTGGAAATGATGAGTCATCTGATGACATGGAAAAAGCCCTTAAGCGCTTGGAAAAGGAATTGATTGTTGCTGCTGAAGAACTCAGTCAAGAACGTCATGCTTTGGCTAAAAATTTGGAAGCTGAAATCAAGCAAGAATTGGCTGATTTGTACATGGAAAAGGCTGACTTTCAAGTCCAATTTACCAAAGGAAAATTCAATCGTGATGGCAATGAGGCTGTTGAATTTTACATTTCAACAAACCCTGGCGAAGGCTTCAAACCACTCGTTAAAGTTGCGTCTGGCGGCGAAATTTCTCGCTTGATGTTGGCTATTAAATCGGCATTTTCACGTAAAGAGGACAAGACAAGTATTGTCTTTGACGAAGTTGATACTGGTGTATCTGGTCGCGTTGCGCAAGCTATTGCTCAAAAAATCTATAAAATCGGAAGTAACGGACAAGTCTTGGCAATATCGCATTTGCCACAAGTGATTGCTATTGCTGATTATCAGTTCTTTATCGAAAAACGCAGTGATGAAAATACGACTGTTTCAACGGTTCGCTTGTTGACCGAAGAAGAACGGGTGGAAGAAATCGCTAAAATGCTTGCTGGTAGCGATATTACCGAAATGGCGCGTGAACAAGCTCGCGAACTTTTGAAGAAATAAAATTGAAGCCGCAAGGCTTCTTTTTTGCGCAATTAGACTTTCTCTGATAAAATGTCCCCTAAGTTTTAAAAATTTGGTATAATTAATGTTAGAATAAAATTTAGATACAAGTATTGAAAGTATGATAGGATAGAAAATGAGTAAAATTAAAATTGTTACGGATTCCTCTTTAACTATTGAACCTGAGTTGGTTGAAAAATATGACATTACCGTTATCCCGTTATCGGTCATGATTGATGGTGTCGTGTATTCAGATAGTGATTTGAAAGAAGAAGGAAAATTCCTTAACATGATGCGAAACAGTAAGGAATTACCAAAAACAAGTCAGCCGCCAGTAGGCGTTTTTGCAGAAGTTTATGAAAACTTGATGAAAAATGGTGCTGAGCATATTGTTTCCATTCATATCACACATACACTTTCAGGGACAGTCGAAGCAGCACGTCAAGGGGCTAATCTAGCAGGTGCTGACGTTACCGTTATTGACTCGACTTTTACAGACCAATGTCAAAAATTCCAAGTTGTTCAAGCTGCAAAATTGGCTCAAGAAGGTGGTAGCTTAGAAGAAGTTATTGCTAAAGTTGAAGAAGTTCGTCAAAAGTCTGAACTTTATATTGGTGTGTCAACGCTTGAAAATTTGGTAAAAGGTGGACGTATCGGACGTGTGACTGGTCTTATTAGCTCACTCCTTAACATTAAAGTTGTTATGGAAATGGTTGATTGTGAATTAAATCCAATTATTAAAGGACGTGGTCTAAAAACGTTCAATAAGTGGCTAGACAATTTTATTGAATACGCTAAAGACAAAAAAGTAGCAGAAATCGGTATTTCTTACTGTGGTACAGCTGATATGGCAAATGGATTTAAGGAAAAGTTACAAGTGTTAGGAGCTCCGATTGCTGTTCTTGAAACAGGTTCAATTATCCAAACACATACTGGTGAAAACGCCTTTGCGGTAATGGTACGTTATGAGTAAGAAAAAGAATATTTTAACTGGGTTTGCTTTCTTTTTAGCAAGCCTTCTTCTGTTTATTGTTATTTTTAGTGTGCTGATTCCAAAATCTGATACAGAGCTAACAAAGAAAGATTTTTTGGCGCAAGAAGCGACACCGTTTAATTATGTGGCGATTGGTGATTCGTTGACGGAAGGAGTTGGTGACACTACTAACCAAGGTGGTTTTGTTCCTTTGTTGGCGCAGAGTTTAACGGATACCTATGATTATCAAGTTACCGATAGTAATTATGGTGTTTCTGGAAATACCAGCAAGCAAATCTTGCAGCGGATGCAAGAAAAGACAGACATTCAAAAATCGCTGGCTAAGGCAGATATGATGACCTTAACCGTTGGTGGAAATGATGTCATGGCAGTTATTCGAAAGAATTTAACGAGTTTATCTGTGTCATCTTTTACCAAACCTGCCAAATCTTATCAGAAACGCTTGCGTCAGATTATTGAATTAGCGCGTGCAGATAATGAAGATTTGCCGATTTATATTTTGGGTATTTACAATCCGTTTTACCTCAATTTCCCTGATATGACGGAAATGCAAGAAATCGTTGATAATTGGAATGATGCTACTGAAAGTGTCACCGAAGAGTATGACAATGTCTATTTTGTGCCTATCAACGACGAGTTATATAAGGGAATTAATGGTGAAGAAGGAATTGTTTCAACTTCTGGTGACCAGACAACCGTGATTAACGATGCACTTTTTAGTGGTGACCATTTTCACCCAAATAATATTGGTTACCAAATCATGTCAGATGTAACAATGGAGAAAATCAGTGAAACTAAAGAAGAATGGAAAGAAGATTAATTGGTGGAAATGGGGATTTCTCCTCATTTTGGCTATAAATATTGCGTTTGTTGGCGTTATTGCTAGTCGTTTGATTCAAGTGAGGGAACCAGCGGCTGAGAACGTTAGTTCTAAACAAACGGATAGTGTTAAGGTTGGGACTTTTTCAACAAATCGTGAACAATTAAACGAAACTGTTGCTGCTTATTTGGAAGATTATCAGACAGACCAGATGTCTTATACCGTCTATGCCACATCATCAGCGATTATGTTTGAAGGGACATACACACTTTTAGGCTATGAAGTGCCGCTTTATATTTATTTTCAACCTAGCCGTCTTGATTCTGGGGCAGTTCAGCTAAAAATTACATCATTTTCAGTTGGCACACTTTCCTTGCCTGAATCAGAGGTTTTGAAATACGTTAAATCAAGTTATAAATTGCCAAGTTTTGTCGAAGTTTTGCCAGACGAGTCAGCGATCAATATTAATATTCAAAATCTGGAGAACGATGCAGATATTTATTTGGAAGCGACAACTATCGATCTTGTCGGAGACCAATTTAACTTTGATATTTACAAGAAAAACGACTAAAAAAACGTTTAATACTTGACCTAAAAAGTATTTTTGGGTATCATAGAACGTGTTAAAGTGTTAACGCTTAGAAATTAATTGGAGGATTTGTTAAATGGCTAACAAACAAGATTTAATCGCTAAAGTTGCAGAAGCAACTGAGCTTACTAAAAAAGATTCAGCAGCAGCTGTAGATGCAGTATTCTCAGCAATCGAAAGCTTCCTTTCTGAAGGCGAAAAAGTTCAATTAATCGGTTTTGGTAACTTTGAAGTTCGCGAACGCGCAGCTCGTAAAGGTCGTAACCCACAAACTGGTGAAGAAATTGAAATTGCAGCTTCAAAAGTACCTGCATTCAAAGCTGGTAAAGCACTTAAAGACGCTGTAAAATAATTTAATTTAAAGTCCATCATATCGCGCTTTATAGCCTGATTGATGGGCTTTTTATTATGTTATGGACACTCTTTGGGTAGAAAACTTATTAGGGGGGTGTGGTATAATATAAGCTATGAAAGTTAGCTTATTAGCTATCAAAATTAACAGAGAAAAAATCAGAAGAGAGTGTGCTATGGATAAATCCCTTTTAATCGTTGTCATTTTTTTAGGCGTTTTTTCAATTTTGAAAGTTATCATGTTTATCGCTTATAGCTTTGTGATGAAACCTAAAGTAGATGAAAATGGCAAGGTCATTGAACAAGGAAAAACAGAAAAGACAGAGGAAGAAACCGAAGAAGCTCACCAAAAAGAAGATGATGACTTCTGGGAAAATTGGTGATAAGAAAGTCTTTTTTTGATACTTTCCTTAGGTGGTGCCGTCGGCAGGTTCGACAGTCCAGTGGACTGTTGAAGGAATCCAAGGAATTCCTAAGAGTCGCAGTGGTTGACTGGCAGTTCTCATTTTGCTTTGCAAAATTGCGACCAACCTAGTCAACTGTGCGGGGGTGGTACAACGAACTATGAATATTGGGATTCTGTACCACTCCCTCAAAACTTCCGGGTGGCTGGTTTCATTGATGTTGCAGCCACTTTCACCACGGCGGTAAGTATCGTTTTACTGCTCGCTTTGCTCGCAAATAATCCTAAGATTGAACAAAGACAATAATTCTTTATAACTTACTTTATTAAAAAGTAGGTTTTGCCTACATTCTGGTAGTTGTCCGTTGGACGTTTTTTTCACTCGCCTAGAAATAGGAAAGCGAGTAGCGTCCAGTGGGCACTTTTTTACTCGTTCATAATTAAGATGTTGGGTCAATTTTATGGGAGTTTTTATCACGAGTGTTAAAAAAATTAAAATTCAAGAATATAATAAGAATGTTAAAGAAGAATTTTTCTTCACTAATATAAAAGTACGTTGAATGTTAGATATTGCTGATGAAAAAGTTAAAATCTAACATGATTTGATAGCTATTTTCTGACTATTAAAAACATAACAAAATTTTTTTGGTAAGAATTTATAACATAAAATACTTGATATCATGGGCTTTTTAGAGAATTATTGAGAAATTATGTTAGAAAAACTGACTTGATAAAGTCCGTAAATCCTTATATAATGGAATGCATGGGTAAAAAAATAGAAAAAACATTTTTTGGACAGCCTAAAGCTTTGTTTACATTATTCCAAACAGAACTTTGGGAAAGATTCTCGTATTATGGCATGCGTGCCATTTTGATTTATTATTTGTATGCATCTGTTACCGCGCCTAATGCAGGTTTAGGACTTCCTAAAACTCAAGCAATGGCTATCGTTAGTATTTACGGTGCACTTGTATATCTTTCAGGAATTATCGGTGGATGGTTTGCAGACCGTATTCTCGGGGCTTCTCAAACAATTTTCATTGGTGGTATTCTTATCACTTTGGGGCACATTGTTCTAGCTATTCCATTCGGTTTAACATCTCTTTTTATTTCACTTTTTTTGATTATTCTAGGAACAGGGATGTTAAAATCCAATATTTCAAATATGGTTGGTCATTTGTATGCAGCAGATGATCCACGTCGTGATACAGGATTTAACATATTTGTTGTCGGAATTAACATTGGCTCATTGCTTGCTCCTATTGTGGTAGGAACAGTTGGTGAAAGTATCAATTACCACCTAGGTTTCTCACTTGCTGCAATCGGAATGATTTTTGCTTTATTTGTTTATTGGTTTGGACGCATGAAACAATTCCCAGAATTGGGAAATAAACCGTCTAACCCATTAACTCAAGAAGAAAAACAAAGCTTGTTAGTGAAGTTGGGTATTGCTTTAGTTGTTATCCTTGTTGCTGGATTCTTCGTTTATCGTTTAAATCCATCAAACTTTGTTAATAATGTCATCAATGTTCTTTCATGGGCAGGTATTGTCATTCCATTTATTTACTTTGCGACAATGTTTACCTCAAATAAAGTATCAAGTACTGAACGTAAACAATTATTGGCGTATCTTCCATTGTTCCTATCTTCGATTGTTTTTTGGTTAGTCGAAGAACAAAGTTCAACGGTTATTGCGGTTTGGGGTGAAACACGTTCAAACCTTAATCCAACTATTTTAGGCGTCACTATTCATATTGACCCTTCTTGGTATCAATTGCTTAATCCATTATTCATCGTTGCATTAACACCTGTTTTTGTATGGATTTGGAATAAAATGGGTGATCGTCAACCGTCTGCAGTTACAAAATTTGGATTGGGTCTATTGTTAACTGGAATTTCATACCTTATTATGGCTGTGCCAGGTATTTTATACGGTACACATGGTCGCGTAAGCTTCATGTGGTTAGTAGTGATGTTCGCAATTCAAATGTCTGGTGAATTGTTAATTTCTCCAGTAGGTCTATCTGTTTCAACTCGCCTTGCACCGCTTGCTTTCCAATCACAAATGGTTGCTCTTTGGTTCTTGGCAGATTCAACATCACAAGCAGTAAATGCCTTGATTACACCATCTTTCAATAAAGGAACAGAAGTAGCATTCTTCGGTATTCTAGGTTTAATCTGTATTGGCATTGGCGTGGTATTATTCCTTGTCAAAAAACCAATCTTGAATTTAATGCGTAATGACTAAATAGGAAATAGCTTATTATCAAAACTCATATCTTTCTGAGGTGAAAAATAATAGAAAGAAAAAAGCATCTGGGACATTGTCTCAGATGCTTTTTAGCTTTTGTGATAGTTAATCAATATATTTTAATTTGCCACGGAAATCTTCAAGGCTTTTGTAGCCTTTTTCTTCCATAATGGCTTTTAGTTCATTCGTAATACGTTCAAAGACTGCTGGACCTTCTTGGTGTAAAATTGTCCCTAGTTGAACCATGCTAGCGCCACACAAGATGTGCTCGAAAGCATCACGCCCTGTTTTGACACCGCCTGTTCCGATGATTTGGATAGATGGGTTAAGGCGTTGGTAAAAAGCGTGGACATTAGCAAGCGCTGTAGGTTTGACATAGTCGCCACCGATACCGCCAAAGCCATTTTTAGGTTTGATAAGCACGGTTTCATCTTCGATAATCAAACCATTTCCGATAGAATTGATGCAATTCACAAAAGTGAGTGGAAATTGATTAAAAATCGCAGCTGCTCGGTCAAAATGAGCGATATCGAAGTAAGGTGGCAATTTCACACCAAGTGGCTTAGTGAAATAGGTAAAAATATCTCTTAAAAGTGTCTCTGTTGTTTCAAAATCATAGGCGATTTGAGGTTTACCTGGAACATTTGGACAAGAGAGGTTTAATTCCACCAATCCTTGGTAGTCAGAATCTTGGACGGCTTTAAGAATGGTGTGTGTTTCTTCTTCTGACATGCCAACAAGTGATAAGAAATGATGTTTGCTCTTTGGTGTATTTTGGAGCTCTGTAACGTAGTCAAGATAATATTGAAAACCGTTATTTGGTAAGCCCATTGAGTTAATTGAGCCAAGGCTAGTGTCTGCGTAACGTGGTTCAGGATTACCAGCGCGTGCTGTCAATGTTCCTGTTTTTGTAACGAAAGAACCAGCTGCAGAGGCATCAATTTCTGCCAATTCTTCACGAGTCATGCAATAAACGCCAGCGGCATTCATGAAACAGTTGTCAAAATCGAAAGCACCAATTTTTGTTGCTGTTGAAACCATAAAGTCCTCCAAGAATAGTGTAGTGGCTAGAAAGATATTTTTAAGCCACCTTTATTTTACTATTTAGTTAGAAGGAAAGCAAGTTGTTTCCGAACGTTTTTAGTTTAAATTCATATCAATGACCAGTTTTCCTGTAACTTTTCGGTCTTTTATCAGTTGTAAAGCCTCTTTTGTTTGTTCAAATGGGAATATTTGGCTAACAAGGGCTTTTACTTTTTGCTCTTGAACAAGGGCAAAGAGTTCTTCGGTCATTGTTGCAAGGTCTTGGGCTTGTTGAGGATTGTGTGATAAATGAGCGCCGCCAAGATTTAAGACGTCAATGCTTAAGGCGCGGCTAAATAAGTCACTTGGATTGTCAATGCGTGGTGGTGAAACAACTGCAATCAGACTGCCATTATAAGCTAATCGTTTCAAATCTTCGGTTGATTCGTCTTTACCAATGGTATTGATAATCATGTCAACACCAAGTCCGTCAGTGAGTTCGGCAATTCGCCTACTAACATTTTCGGTCTTGTAATCAATCACGATATCTGCACCGAGCGATTTGACAAAATCAACCTTAGCAGTTGAAGCTGTGGTATAAACCGTCAAGCCAGCCATTTTGGCTAATTGAACGGCAATGCTGCCAACACCGCCACTTCCTGCATGAATGAGAATTGTTTTCTTGTTAGCAAGTGTTGCTTTACGAAATAGTGCCTGATAAGCGGTCAATCCATTACAGAGTAGTGCAGCAGCGTCAGTATGAGAAATGCTGTCAGGAATTTTGGCTAATTGGTAAGCAGGGACGCTGGCAAATTCAGCTAGGCAACCTTGTTTGGTTAAATTGCCATGGCCAGCCACACGGTCACCGATTTGAAATTGAGTGACATGCTCACCAAGTTCAACAATTTCTCCTACAACGTCCATACCGATGATATGCGGAAATGTCCAAGCATCAACACCGTTTTCGATAACTTTGAAATCGACAGGATTAAGTCCGACAGCGGTCACTTTGACGAGAACGTCGTCCGCTGCAATCTTAGGTTTGGGAATATCTATTATTGCTAAATCAGAAATCGCTCGTTGTGAGCTGTCTGTAAGTGCAAAAACTTTCATTACTACCTCCAAAAAATTGTATATACAAGAATTGTAGCACAAATTCCTTATTTTGAATAAAATCCAGTATTTCCTTGAAAAAAAGTGGTAAAAGTGCTATATTTTAATCATAAAACAATTGAGCAATTGTTCAAATGTTTTATAAATTGATATTGGAGTAATTTTAGATGATAGAAGATAGCCAAACACAACAGTTGCTTGAGGGAGAGCTATTGGAAAATGTTTCAGATTTTTTCAAGGCTTTGGGAAATGGGACACGTTTACAAATCATTTGGTGCCTAAGTCAGGGTGAATTAAAATCTAGTGAGCTGGCAGCTATTTTGCAAATGAGCCCGTCAGCTATTTCACACCAATTGACCTTGTTGAAAAATCTGAAAATTGTATCTGTACGACGTGAAGGAAAAAATCAGATTTATGCTTTGGCTGACAAGCATATCAGTCAGGTTTTAGATTCCGTCGTGGAGCATTATGAGGAGGACTGACAATGTCAGAAAAAAACAAAAAATCCCTTAGACGGATTTTACTAGCGACTTTAGGATTTTTGCTAGTTTTTGGAGTGGTAAAGGCAACACAACCATCTTTACCAGTACAGGCTGCACTTTACGCCATACCATATCTTATTGCTGGATATGATGTTTTAAGAAAAGCGGTGCTGAAAATCAGTAAAGGAAAAGTTTTTAGCGAACACTTTTTGATGACGATAGCAACGTTAGGCGCATTTGTCTTGAGTTTTATGACAAAGGAATCCGAGTTTGCGGAAGCTGTTTTTGTCATGATATTTTACCAAGTTGGTGAATTATTTGAACATATTGCAGAAGGTAGCAGCGAAAAATCAATTGCTGAATTGTTAAATTTACGTCCAGACCTTGTTCACTTAGAAAAAGGCGATGAGGTAGTTGATATTGACCCACAAGAAGTGCAAGAAGGGCAAATCATTTCTATCCATCCTGGAGAAAAAGTGGCCATAGACGGTATTTTGATTGCTGGTGAATCCTCTGTTGATACAGCGGCTTTGACAGGTGAAAGCTTACCACAAACGGTTCAAGTTGGTGACCAAGTGCTTTCAGGAATGATTAACATGACTGGGGTTATTCGTGTTAAAGTTTTGCATTCTGTAAAGGATTCAACGTTAAGCAAGATTCTGGATTTACTGGAAAATTCTGCTGCTAACAAGTCAAAAAGTGAGCATTTCATGTCAAAATTTGCGGCTGTTTATACGCCAACTGTGGTGATTGCAGCGGTGATTTTGGCTGTTTTGCCACCTCTCGTTTCTGGTGATTTTGCTGGGAATTTTCCAGAATGGTTTAGCCGTGCATTGACTTTCCTTGTGATTTCGTGTCCGTGTGCGCTTGTGATTTCAATTCCTTTGAGCTTTTTTGGAGGATTGGGAGCTTGTTCAAAAGCAGGTGTATTGGTTAAAGGGTCTAATTATTTGGAAAGTCTAGCTTCGCTTGAGAGTTTGCTTTTTGATAAAACTGGAACTTTGACAGAAGGTGTTTTTGAAGTAACGGCGCTTCATCCCAATGATATTACGGATGAGCAGTTGTTACATTTAGCCAGTCATGTGGAACGTTTTTCAACTCACCCAATTGCCCAATCGCTTCGCGAAGCTTATGAAAAAGAAGCAGATGATTGTTCCATTACAGACGTGACAGAAAAGTCAGGGTATGGTGTCAGCGCTATTATTAACGGACATAATGTTGCTGTCGGAAATACCAAATTCATGGATAGCCTAGGGGCAAAATGGAAGTCTTGTAGCAAAGTTGGAACAATCGTTCATGTTGCTATTGACGGAGCGTACGCAGGGCACATTGTGATTTCTGATTGCATCAAGTCAGACACCAAGGAAGCCTTGGAACAATTCAAAAAAGCTGGCGTTAAGCATCTGGTGATGTTGACAGGAGACCGCCGTGAAGTTGCTGAAAAAATCGCTGATGATCTGGGCATCACAGACTACCAAGCGGAACTATTGCCAACAGATAAGGTTGATGAACTTGAAAAATATCTTGCTAAAAAATCACCACGTACCACAGTTGGCTTTGTCGGTGACGGTATCAATGATGCACCAGTTTTAGCCAGAGCTGATGTTGGAATTGCCATGGGTGGTCTAGGAAGTGATGTTGCCATTGAAGCAGCAGATGTGGTTGTCATGAACGACCAATTGTCAAAGATTGCCAAAGCAATTAAAATTGCTCGCAAGACCATTCGCATTGCTCATGAAAACATCATATTCTCAATTGGTATCAAAGTTCTAGTCTTATTACTAGCGAGCCTCGGAATGGCGAATATGTGGCTAGCAATTTTTGCAGATGTGGGAGTAACGATTCTCGCAACCTTGAATGCCATGCGTACCATGACATTGACATAAAAAATAATTTGATTTATAATAGCATCAATCATATAGAAAGCTACCACTTTCCCCGGAAAGTGGGGAATGGCGATAACATCATTTCGTAGGGATATCCTTTTGGATAAAGAAATGGTGTTGTTGCCATTTTTTATTTTATCAAGAAAAGGAGAGCAAAATGACGTGGATTTATTTGATTTTAGCAGGAATATTGGAGGTTGTTTGGGCAACGAGTATGAAATTAAGTGAGAATTTTAGCAGGCTTGGCTACTCAATGGTAACCATTCTTGGAATGGTTTTAAGCTTTGTCTTTTTAGCGCGTGCGTTAAAGGACCTTCCAATGAGTCTTGCTTATCCGATTTGGACAGGGATTGGTGCAATCGGAACAGTAGTTGTTGGAATTGTCTTTCTGAAAGACCAATTATCATCGCTTGCCTATCTTTTTTTAATTTTGGTTGTCATTGGAATTATTGGTTTAAAAATGACCAGCGGACATTGAGTCTTTTAGAGAAAATTAGTAATTTTACTAGCTTTTTTACAGCTTTTTGGGTAGAATAGTAAGGGTAAGCGACTTTATCTGGTCGTAATAATTAATATGGCTAGAATGCTGAGCCAAAAATAGTCTAACTTATCAAGTCGCTGGACTGATAGGCTAATACCTATTTTTCGCTGTGCGTTAATAGCCTTTGTATTACTTTAAAGGAGACTTTATCTAATGGTAAAATTAGTGTTTGCACGCCACGGTCAATCTGAATGGAACAAAGCTAACCTTTTCACTGGTTGGGCTGATGTTGACCTTTCAGAAGAAGGTACAAAACAAGCTATCGAAGCTGGTAAATTGATTAAAGAAGCAGGAATCGAATTTGACCTTGCTTTCACTTCAGTTCTTAAACGCGCTATCAAAACAACTAACCTTGCTCTTGAAGCTGCTGACCAACTTTGGGTTCCAGTTGAAAAATCATGGCGCTTGAACGAACGTCACTACGGTGGTTTGACTGGTCAAAACAAAGCTGAAGCTGCTGAAAAATGGGGTGACGAACAAGTTCACATCTGGCGTCGTTCATACGATGTATTGCCACCAGCTATGGCTAAAGATGACGAATACTCAGCACACACTGACCGTCGTTATGCTAACCTTGATGACACAGTAATTCCAGATGCTGAAAACTTGAAAGTTACTTTGGAACGCGCTCTTCCATTCTGGGAAGATAAAATCGCTCCAGCTCTTAAAGACGGTAAAAACGTCTTTGTAGGTGCACACGGTAACTCAATCCGCGCTCTTGTAAAACACATCAAACAATTGTCAGATGACGAAATTATGGATGTTGAAATCCCTAACTTCCCACCACTTGTATTCGAATTCGACGAAAAATTAAACGTTACAAACGAATACTACCTTGGTAAATAATCTGATAGTAGATTATAAGGGCTAAAACCCTTGATATGAAAGCATTCTAGGCTATTCCCTAGAGTGCTTTTTTTAGTAATGAACTAAAGGAGTAAATTCGTATTTATTAACGCAATATATTGTGATTTTCTTCCTAGTTTTTATCAATATATAGTACTTGACAAGCATGATATAATATATAAGAAGGAGGTAAGCTATGTCACCAGCATTATTTGTTGCAAATTATATAATAGAGTATTCAAATGAAAAAGGCTATGAAATCAACAACCTTAAATTACAAAAGATTTTATATTTTGTAAACGCAAGAAATATTGTTGAAAATGGTAGCCCTCTTTTTGAAGAAGAAATGGAAAAATGGAAATATGGACCAGTAGTTCCAAGTGTATATCATGAGTATAAACGATTTGGCGCTCTCACCATTTCTGATAATGATCTTGTCAGAGAATATATTGTATTTGATACTAATTCATTTGCTAATTTATCTAATCTAAAAATTGTTAAATATGAGCCTAATAATGTTAAAAATCATCAATTAATTGAGGAAACTGTGGATGCTTTAGCTAAATTTAATCCCTTTGAACTTGTAGATATAACACATTCACATACTCTCTGGAAAAAAGAAGAGAAAAGAATTAAAGATGGCGTTAAAGGAATAAAATATACTACTGAAGAAATAAAAGAATATTTTGAAAACAATGAAGAGGCTATGATATGGGCTCATTAGCAATAAATGCTGTTGATATTTTATTAAGTTATGATATAGCAAAATTGGATGATGGACAAAAATCAACTTTTTTGACTATGTATCATGAACAGTTGGATGATCCTGATTTGACAATTCCATATGATCAAATAGCTGGAGTCGTTTACAAAAACGAAAATAGTGATGAAAATAATGAAGTATTAAATCTTAATGCAGAATTAATATTATCTTCTTATACAGGTGATAGTCGTGAAAATTTAGAGAAAAATTTAGAAAAAATACAAAATAATTACACACTAGCACAAGTTCAAAAAGAGTTTATTACAAAAAATTCGGAAAATGCTCGGATTTTATTACAAGATTTAAAACCTTCATTAGAAAAATTGCTCCAACAAACAGAACAGTTTGAGGCTACAAATGCTAATTTATCTAAAAATTTGAGTGTTATTAAAAATACTGTAAAAGAAACTCAGAAAGAATTAGATGATATTCATGATACAAAATCTTCAATTTATACCGACTTTATTGCTATTTTAGGTGTATTTTCTGCTTTTGTTTTTGTATTATTTGGTGGTATTGAGATTGCAAGAGCGGTTTTTGATATTGGTGATGATTTACAAACAATGGACTTATCTAAGTTGATAACAATTTCATGTTTAATGTTGATTGGTGTTTTGACATTATTATATTCATTGTTATTGTGGATTGCTAGGATAACTGATAAGAAAATTGGACATTGTATGTCGGACAAATGCAAAAATGGTTGTAAGCATAAATGGAAACATTTCTATATGCGCCATTCATTTTATTTTACAATAGTCATCTTTTTAACAGTCATCACTTTTATTTCATATATTTTTTTCTAAATTTTTGATTCGTCGAGTTTTTTTGAGTAAAAAAGTAGAAGATAAGATTATGTTACATTATGGTGAAAACTAGATCAAAGTGAAGTGGCTTGAAGTAGTTCCCTTCACAATTTAATCGTTTTTTGAAAAATAGCTAAATTTTCTTGTGTGAGTATCTGGTGGACGTTTTTTTGAAAATTTATGGTATGATTAATAGTAAGGATTATATTTGGAGGGGCTTTTATGAAAGCAGCAGAACGTCGTCAAAAAATTATCGATATTTTGAGCCAAACGCAAGTTCCCATTTCAGCCAGTTCTTTAGCTAGCAGACTCGGTGTTAGTCGCCAAATTATTGTTGGTGATGTTGCTCTGTTAAGAGCAGCTAATCATGACGTGATTTCGACACCTAAAGGTTATGTGATGTCACAAGCGCTTTATTCGCACCAATTTATCGGGAAAATTGCTTGTCAACATGGTCCTGAAAGAACCAAAGAAGAATTGGACAGCATCGTTGCTAAGGGTGGAATTGTGGTTGATGTTGAAGTTGAACATCCTGTTTATGGTATGTTAACAGCGCCGCTCGATATAAGAAGTAGCGAAGATATTGCCAATTTTATGGATAAGGTTGAACATTCTAATGCGACACTTTTATCTTCGCTAACACATGGGATTCACACACATACGCTTTCTTGTCATTCAAAAGATGATTTTGAAGATATCAAGGAAATGTTATTAGATAAAGGCTTACTTTTGAAGTCTAACTAAATAGTTACAGGTGTCTTGACACCTGTGTTTTTTTTATTTATAATAGGCAAGACTAATTAGTGGCTCTGGGACGGTTGTTCTTGGGAAAATTGGTCTAAATAATGTCAATAGGCTTTTTTTATCGATAACATTTAAGAAGCTGATAGTGCCTTGGTTGGTAAATCAAGGTTTTGATAGATATCATAAAGGAGTTATTATGAGACGAAATCAGACAAAATCTCTTGCTTTTACAGCAATTTTGGTTGCATTTGGGATTCTGATTCCAATGGTTATGCCAGTTAAAGTGGTTATTGGACCTGCTTCGTTTACACTGGCAAGTCACGTACCCGTTTTTATGGCAATGTTTATTTCACCGCAAGTTGCGGTTTTAGTTGCTTTAGGAACAAGCTTAGGGTTCTTATTGGCAGGTTTTCCGATTGTCATCGTTTTGCGTGCTGTTTCCCACTTGTTATTTGCTGTTGTGGGAGCTATTTTGGTTCAAAAACGTCCAAGTTTGCTTGAGAAACCTTTATCAACATTTCTTTTGGCTTTGTTCTTGAATTTCTTGCATGGCTTGGCAGAATTCATCGTTGTTTTAGTTTTGACTGCAGGGGCACACACTGGTGCAGCTTATGTTTGGTCATTAGTTGGGCTGATTGGCTTTGGTTCTCTTGTCCATGGTTGTATTGACTTTTACATTGCTTACTACCTTTGGAAATTCCTACGAGACAAAGTCGGTGTTAATTTTTCAGTCGCTTCAAAAGAAGATTGAGATGAACCAAGGTTCATCTTTTTCTTTATTTTCAAGGGCTTTGTGGTGGGAGAAATTTTCAAAATAAAAAAGGTCAAAGTTTTACAGGTTGTGTCACTCTCTTTTAAGCAAATTGTGATAAAATATAATTCAGAGCTTTTAATTGTGAGGAAAGAATGTCATTTAAGAAGAGACTGGGCAAATTAAAATTTGCCAAAAAAACAACTAAGACAAGCAAAACAACCGAAACAACTGAAAAAAAAGTACGTAAGTTCAAAATTGCTAAAAAGCCGACTAGTATGACAAAACGTATTTATTTGATTTTTTCAATTATTGTTGTCCTGTTTTCAATTATCATTTTGAGATTGGCTCAGATGCAAATTTTGAATAAATCGTTTTATGATGAGAAATTAAATTCATCAACAACTTATACGGTAACAACATCAAGTCCCCGTGGGGAAATTTATGATGCTGCAGGTAATTTATTAGTTTCTAATACTGTCAAGCAAGTAGTTGCTTTTACTCGTAGCAATACGATTACAGCTGAAGAAATGAAAGAATTAGCAGCGAAATTGTCAACTCTAGTTACTTTTACAGAGACAGATGTTACGACACGTCAGAAAAAAGATTATTATTTGGCGGATTCAGACACTTATACAGCAGTGGTTAAAAGTTTGCCTAATGATGAAAAATATGATAGTTACGGTAACAATTTGACCGAATCAGAAATTTACGCAAATGCGATTAATGCGGTAACTGATGATGAAATTAATTACTCTGAAGATGAACTAAAATTGGTTTATATCTTTAGTCAAATGAATGCTGCTTCAACATTTAGTACGGTTAATTTGACGACTGGCGACTTAACGGAAGAACAGATTGCCTATATCACGGCTAATCAGTCTAAATTATCAGGAATTTCAATCGCAACTGACTGGGACCGTGAAACGCCAACGAGTTCCCTTGCTTCAATTATTGGTACGGTTTCATCGAAAGACTCTGGTCTGCCAGCAGAAGAAGCAGACGATTACTTGGCAAAAGGTTATTCTTTGAACGACCGTGTCGGAACGTCTTATCTTGAAAAAGAATACGAAGAATACCTCCAAGGAACGCATACCGTTCGTGAAATCACGACTGATAAAAGTGGTAATGTGGTTTCAGATGAAGTGACAAGCGAAGGAAAAGCAGGGCAAAATCTGAAATTAACTGTTAATTCAGATTTTCAGGCTGGTGTTGAAAGTATTTTAAATCAGTATTACAGTGCTGATATTGCTGACGGTTATGCGACCTATTCAGAAGGAGCTTATGCCGTTGCCTTGAATCCGCAGACAGGAGCTATTTTAGCAATGGCTGGTCTCTCTCATGAAACAGGTTCATCGACAACTACTCTTGATGCCCTTGGTACTATTAATGATATTTTTGTTCCAGGGTCAGTCGTGAAGGCAGCAACATTGACAGCTGGTTGGGAAGCAGGGGCTATTTCAGGAAACCAAGTTATTGCTGACCAATCAATCAATATTGCTGGTTCTTCAGCGATTACATCATGGTTTACAGGTAGCGGTTCAACAAACATCACAGCTGTTCAAGCGCTTGAATACTCGTCAAATACCTACATGGTACAGGTTGCTCTTAAAATGATGGGACAAGAATACTACTCAGGCATGTCTCTAGCAACTACGGGTATGAAAGAAGCGATGGAAGAATTGCGTGCTGCCTATGCCGAATACGGAATGGGAACAAGCACAGGAATTGACCTTCCAGAAAATACTACTGGTTATATTTCAGATGACTATTCTGCTGGTAATGTCCTAACCGAAGCATTTGGTCAGTATGACTCATACACACCAATGCAGTTGGCACAATATGCGGCAACAGTTGCTAATGGTGGTAAACGTATTGCACCACATTTGGTTGATAGTATCTATGACAATGATGGCACAGATGGCATTGGAACTTTAGCTAAAACGATTGAAACAAATGTGCTTAATGAAATCAACATTTCAGACGATGATATGGACCTTTTGCAACAAGGGTTCTATCAAGTGGTAAATAGTAGTAGTGGTTATGCAACAGGTACTTACATGAAGAGTTCAACGGTCACTATCGCTGGTAAAACAGGTACGGCTGAAACTTATGCTGTTGATGCTAACGGTAATGCTGTAACAACGGTTAATTTGAGTGTCCTTGCTTATGACTATTCAACAAGTGATGATTCAAATATCGCTGTTGCAGTTATCATTCCGCATTTGACAAGTTCAGATAATCATACCAACCAATACATTGCACGTGATATTATTAATTTGTACATGTCAACTTATGTTAATCAATAATTGATAATGAAAGCGAGTCGGCCGAGGAAGTAGTCGGCTCGTCACTTTGTTAAAGGAGAATGACAATGCTTTATCCAACACCTATCGCAAAGTTGATTGATAGTTTTACAAAATTGCCAGGAATTGGTATAAAAACAGCAACACGTTTGGCTTTCTACACGATTGGAATGTCAGATGAAGATGTGAATGAATTCGCCAAAAATTTATTGGCAGCTAAGCGTGAATTGACTTATTGTTCTGTTTGTGGGAATTTAACAGATGAAGACCCCTGTAATATCTGTACAGATGAAACTCGTGATCGTTCTGTTATTTTAGTGGTTGAAGATTCAAAAGACGTATCTGCTATGGAAAAAATTCAAGAGTATCATGGCTTGTACCATGTCTTGCATGGCTTGATTTCACCAATGAACGGTGTCGGACCAGATGATATTAATTTGAAATCATTAATTACACGTTTAATGGATAGTGAGGTCAACGAAGTGATTATTGCAACCAATGCAACCGCAGACGGTGAAGCAACATCTATGTATATCTCACGTGTCCTAAAACCAGCAGGAATCAAGGTAACACGTTTAGCACGTGGACTGGCTGTTGGCTCAGACATCGAATACGCCGACGAAGTCACCCTACTTCGTGCCATAGAAAACCGAACAGAATTGTAGGATGTAAGAAAAGCAGCGTGAAGCTGCTTTTTTGCTTGTCACTTTTTCTATCATCTGATGTTTAAACTTGTTTGAAAGGAAGCTTCTTTTGTGGTATGATAGGTAGGAAATTGTAATAGAAAAGGAATTGAACTTGAGTTGGGTTTGGAGCTGTTTTTGGTTCATGCTCGGCTTGTTGAAAAATGTATTAAGTGACCTTAACTTGGTATCTTTTTTCTGTTCAGGTAATTAAAGTTTATGGCAAAAGAAACGCTTGTTTTACTTTATGGTGGACGTTCTGCGGAGCGTGAAGTATCTGTTTTATCAGCTGAGAGTGTCATGCGTGCGATTAATTATGACAAATTCTTTGTGAAAACTTACTTCATCACACAATCTGGTGATTTTATTAAGACACAAGAATTTTCAAGCAAACCAGCCGATGATGAAAAATTAATGACTAACGATACTGTTGTTGAAAGTCAAAAAATTAAACCAAGTGATATTTATGAAGAAGGAGCAGTTGTTTTCCCTGTTCTTCATGGACCAATGGGAGAAGACGGTTCAATCCAAGGCTTCCTTGAAATTCTTAAAATGCCTTACGTTGGAACTAACATCTTGTCATCGAGTGTTGCCATGGATAAAATTTCAACAAAACACGTTCTTGAGTCTGCAGGTGTACCACTTGTTGCTTACGTGACTTATGTTGAAGGGGCTGACCTTGAAAAAGCGGTTGCTGAAGTAAATGAAAAATTGACTTACCCAGTCTTTGTTAAACCAGCTAACATGGGGTCTTCAGTAGGAATTTCAAAAGCTGATGATGAAGAGGGGCTCCGCTCAGCTATTGACCTCGCCCTTAAATACGATAGCCGTATTCTTATCGAAACTGGTGTCAATGCGCGTGAAATCGAAGTTGGGATTTTGGGAAATGCTGACGTGCAAACAACATTACCTGGTGAAGTTGTTAAAGACGTTGCTTTCTATGATTACGATGCTAAATATATCGACAATAAAATTACTATGGATATTCCAGCGCATATCGATAGCAGCATTATGGAAGAAATGCGTGGCTATGCAACAACAGCTTTCCGTGCTATCGGTGGATGTGGTTTGTCACGTTGTGATTTCTTCTTGACAGAAGATGATCATGTTTACCTTAACGAATTGAATACAATGCCAGGTTTCACACAATGGTCAATGTATCCACTTCTTTGGGAAAACATGGGACTTGCTTATTCTGATTTGATTGAAAAATTGGTTGAATTAGCTAAAGAAATGTTTGAAAAACGCGAAAGCCATTTGATTTAAAAAAGAAGTTGCACTCCAAAAGTTAGACAACAAATCTAACAATTGGGGTGCTTTTTAGATATGAATAACCTCAGAGATGGGATAACTCTCTGAGGCTTTTTTAGTTATAGATTTGCAAGCTTGCGTAATTCGGGTATCTTTTGTAACCTCGGAATGACAAGCATGGTAATAATGATTCGTAGTGGAATTTCAAAGATTTTTAACCAACGTCCTGCCAGATATTGTGCCCAGAATGGCACACCAAAGTATATCTGAATCAGAAGTGGTGTGAGGATAAAGGTGCCAATTAGCATGATAACCACAGTTGCCATGGTTACGTGTAGCCAGTCTTTTTTGCTTGACCAGCTTAGTGGCTTACCATAAAAGAAAAGACCATAGAAAAAGCCCTGAATTGCTTCCATAAGTGTCCACCAAATGATGAAATTACCAGCGCTACTTGATGATAAGGTATCAACCACATCAAGAATACCTAGGCTGATAAAGCCCCAAATAGGACCGCCAATCATTCCGATAATCGTGTTGACAATAAACGTCAAACTGATAACTAATTGTTGTGGAATGACGGGAATTGAAAATTTTCCAACGATGAAAGCAAGCGCGATTAGCATAGCTAGGCTAACCAAACGCTTAAGGGTGAATTTGGGTGTTTTGAAAAATAAATTCATTTTCTGCTCCTTTTAAAACATAAAACTGGAGCTGTTAAAAAAATTTAACAGCGGATGCAATGATTCACCGCGCAAATTGCTTCGTTGTGTGACAACATCCCATTCACACACACTTAACGCGAATCATCTACTCTGTGCAAAACAAGCTTTGCAATTACATTGTACCATAAAAATTCCTGCATGATTGCTAAAATGTGGTATAATAAAAGGCGTTAACACTAGATTTTTAATGAAGGATTCAATATGAAATTAACATTGCATGAAGTCGCCAAGGTTGTTGGCGCTAAAAATACTATTTCGGAGTTTGATGACGTTCCCCTGCGACAAATTGAATTTGACAGTCGTAACATTGAAAAAGGGGATTTATTTTTACCATTAAAAGGTGCGCGTGATGGGCATGATTTTATTGAAACTGCCTTTGAAAATGGTGCTGTTGCGACTTTTTCAGAGCGTGAAGTAGCTGGTCATCCATACATTTGGGTTGATGATTGTCTAGAGGCTTTTCAAGCGCTAGCTAGCTATTATCTTGAGAAACAGCGTGTTGATGTTATTGCTGTGACAGGGTCAAATGGTAAAACGACAACCAAAGATATGATTGCTGCGGTTTTATCAACAGAATACAAGACTTATAAAACACAAGGCAACTACAATAACGAAATTGGTTTGCCATATACAGCACTTCATATGCCAGATGATACGGAGAAAATTGTCCTTGAAATGGGGCAAGATCATATGGGTGACATTCATCTGTTGTCAGAACTTGCAAAACCACATATCGGTGTGGTGACTTTGATTGGTGAAGCTCATTTGGAATTTTTTGGTAGTCGTGAGAAAATCGCAGAAGGTAAATTGCAAATTGTTGATGGCATGGATTCAGATGGTATTTTGATTGCGCCAGCTGACACAATCGTTGATCCTTATTTACCTGAAAGCCAAATGGTTATTCGTTTTGGTGACGGCGCAGAAATTTTTGTGAAAGATTTGCAAGAAAGTAAGGAATCGTTGACCTTTACGACAAATGTGATTGACCGTCCAATTACCCTACCTGTGCCTGGAAAATACAATGCGACTAATGCCATGGTGGCAGCTTATGTTGGTAAATTATTAGCCATTTCTGATGACGATATTGTCGAGGCTCTTGAGACAATCGAATTAACGCGCAATCGTACGGAATGGAAAAAAGCAGCCAATGGTGCTGATATTTTGTCAGATGTTTACAATGCTAATCCAACGGCAATGCGCTTGATTTTAGAGACATTTTCAAAAATTCCTGCTAATGAGGGCGGTAAAAAAATCGCTGTGCTTGCTGACATGAAAGAATTGGGTGAGCAATCTGTTGAGCTTCATAAACGCATGATTATGAGCTTATCACCTGAAACGCTAGATACACTCATTTTCTACGGAGAAGATATTGCCGAATTGGCACAACTTGCTAGCCAAATGTTCCCAATTGGAAAAGTTTATTACTTCAAGAAAAATGCTACGGAAGACCAATTTGATGCCATGCTTGAAACTGTTCAAAAAGTATTGCAACCAGCTGACCAAATCTTGTTGAAAGGTAGCAACTCAATGCAGTTAGCTAAAGTTGTTGAAGCACTGGAGGAATAGATTACTGTGGAGATGTTAAGGTTAAAGGAAGTATTTAGGAATGAAGAGTCATTTGCAAGGTTTCTTTATCGAGCCTTGTATTTTCTTGAGTTTTGTTTGCTATTTCTAGCTTGGTTCTTGAAACGTTATCCGTTTCCTCTACCGTTTTTCTTATTGATGTCAAGTCTTGCCATTATTGGCGGATTTGCCATGTATTTGTGGAGTTTTTGGCGTTCAGGTTGGTCGATAGAGAAGATTTTAGCAGGGATTTTTGCACTAGCTTTCTTGATTTTATTGCCAATGTCTAATTATCTGGAAACAAACGTTGATGATTTGTCCATGGTTACCTTGTTTTTGTTATCAGCGAGTGTTGATAAGGACGATGAGCGGTTGATGACAGCAATTTTCTACTTCAAGCTGATTGTAGCAATCTTAGTGCTCTTTGCTTACAATAGTCATATTATTTCTGATATGACCATGTATCGAGCTGACAAAGATTTGATTAGGCATTCTTATGGTTTTATGCACCCAAATTCTTTGGGAATGTATCTGGTTGGTTTGTTGTTTGATTTTTCCTTGGTTAGAAAGAGCCGTAAAGCTAGAGCAGGACTGGTCATGTTGCTTGTTTCCTTGTTGATTTTTGCGATTACCGACTCAAGGACAACATTTTTAATTGCTGGGGTCATCATTCTTTGCTATTTTTTGAAACCATTATTACTAAAGTATCAGGTTTCTGGTTCTGTGATTATTCCACTGGTGATTGTGATGTTTGGTTTGGGGCTAGGGCTTCCATATTTCTACAATGGTGATAGTACCATTTATGCAACATTGAATCATTGGTTTTCAGGAAGATTGAATATCGGACACACGTATTTGCAAGCATTCGGTGTTGATTGGTTGCCACGAAATATTCCAACTTTTACCGAAATAAATGGGCATCCGATGTACGATGATAGTTTTTATATTGATTCATTGTTACGTCAGGGAATTTTCCTATTTCTACTGTATCCAATTTTTCTCATTGTACAGTTGAGAAGGAAAAAACTGACATTATTCCATACGATGCTCTTTTTGATAACTTTCTTTATCAATATCATGGAGCACTATGGTGGCAGTCTTTGTATGTGTAGTATTCTCTTAATCAATTATTTTGCGGTTTCTGAGGAGAACACCGTGGGGAAATATTGAAATAGAGCCCACTTTTCGTTATAATAATAGAGTTATGAGTCCCATGACTCTATTTTTTGTATAGCAGAAAAGGAGTGGACCAATGTAGTCACTAAAGATTAGGTGATACGTTTATATAAAGAAGATAATTAAGATTAATAAGGAAATAAAATGACAATTCAAGATGACATTAAAAAACGTCGTACATTTGCCATCATCAGTCACCCGGATGCTGGTAAAACGACAATTACAGAACAATTACTTTATTTTGGTGGAGAAATCCGTGAAGCTGGTACCGTAAAAGGGAAAAAGACAGGGAACTTTGCTAAATCTGACTGGATGGATATTGAAAAGCAACGTGGTATCTCCGTTACTTCATCAGTGATGCAATTTGATTATGCTGGAAAACGTGTTAATATCCTTGATACACCAGGGCACGAGGACTTCTCTGAAGATACTTACCGTACACTTATGGCCGTTGATGCCGCAGTTATGGTTGTTGACTCTGCCAAAGGTATCGAAGCACAAACGAAAAAACTGTTTGAAGTTGTTAAACACCGTAATATTCCAGTATTTACTTTTATCAACAAGCTTGACCGTGATGGTCGTGAACCACTTGACCTTTTGGAAGAATTGGAAGAAGTGCTTGGTATTGCAAGTTATCCAATGAATTGGCCAATTGGGATGGGAAAATCATTTGAAGGGCTTTACGATTTGTACAACAAACGTTTGGAACTTTACAAGGGTGATGAACGTTTTGCAGCGCTTGAAGATGGTGACAAATTATTTGCTAACAACCCATTCTACCAACAAGTTTTGGAAGATGTTGAGTTGTTAGAAGAAGCAGGAAATGAATTTTCGGAAGAAGCTATCTTGTCTGGTGATTTAACACCAGTCTTCTTCGGTTCTGCCCTTACAAACTTTGGGGTACAAACTTTCCTTGATACTTTCTTACAATTTGCACCAGAACCTCATGGACACAAAACAACAGAAGGTAATGAAATCGCCCCTTACGATAAAGATTTTTCAGGATTTGTTTTCAAAATTCAAGCTAACATGGACCCTCGTCACCGTGACCGCATTGCCTTTGTGCGTATCGTTTCAGGTGAATTTGAACGTGGCATGAGCGTGAATTTAGCACGTACGAAAAAATCAGTGAAATTGTCAAACGTGACACAATTCATGGCAGAATCACGTGAGAATGTTGAAAATGCCGTTGCAGGTGATATTATCGGGGTTTACGATACAGGAACTTACCAAGTTGGGGATACGTTGACAGTCGGTAAAAATAAATTTGAATTTGAACCGCTACCAACCTTCACGCCAGAGTTGTTCATGAAAGTAGCTGCTAAAAACGTTATGAAACAAAAATCATTCCACAAAGGGATTGAACAATTGGTGCAAGAAGGAGCTATCCAACTTTATAAAAATTATCAAACTGGCGAATACATGCTTGGTGCCGTTGGTCAATTGCAGTTTGAAGTGTTCAAACACCGTATGGAAAATGAATACAATGCCGAAGTTGTGATGACACCAATGGGTAAAAAGACTGTTCGTTGGATTAAACCAGAAGACCTTGATGAACGCATGTCATCAAGTCGAAATATCTTGGCTAAAGACCGCTTTGACCAACCTGTTTTCCTTTTTGAAAACGACTTTGCGCTTCGCTGGTTTGCGGATAAATACCCAGATGTTGAACTAGAAGAAAAAATGTAGTAAAAACAAAAGAAGTTGAACATTTTCTCAACTTCTTTTGTTGCTCTTCATGTCAAGATAAAAATAACTAAAGGTCTGAACTTGCGTGCTCAGACCTTTTTAGGAGTTAAAATAAAACAGCCCTGACGAATCAGGGCTATCTTTTTGAGATTATGAAAAAGAAAAGTTTTAGGATGGTTATATCCTATCGGAGAAACCTTAAAAAAACCTTAAACGACTAATAAAAATAGTCTTTTACAGAAAATTCTAACAATAGGAGTTATGAAAACGTGTTATTTTAATAAATGAAACTGTTTCCTATCTTTTTAACTTGGAATGTGTTAAACTAGATAAGTTGTTAAACAACGAAATTAAAGTTTAATAAGGCAGCTTCGCACTGCCTTTTAGAAAAGAGAAAAATTTGAAATTTACAGAACTTAACTTATCGGAAAATATCCTTGCTGCTGTAGAAAAAGCAGGCTTTGTTGAGCCATCTCCAATCCAAGAATTAACGATTCCTTTGGCTTTGGAAGGTAAGGATGTTATCGGACAAGCGCAAACTGGAACAGGGAAAACAGCAGCCTTTGGCTTGCCAACTTTGGACAAAATTGATACAAATCGTAATCTTGTTCAAGCCTTGGTTATCGCACCAACACGTGAATTGGCTGTTCAAGGACAAGAAGAATTGTTCCGTTTTGGTCGTGAAAAAGGTGTGAAAGTCCGTTCCGTTTACGGTGGGTCAAGCATTGAGAAACAAATTAAGGCACTTCGTTCAGGAGCTCACATTGTAGTGGGAACACCAGGGCGTTTGCTTGATTTGATTAAACGTAAAGCTTTGAAACTTGACCATGTTGAAACATTAATCCTTGATGAAGCAGATGAAATGCTTAACATGGGATTCTTAGAAGATATTGAAGCGATTATCAGTCGTGTTCCTGAAACACGTCAAACCCTTCTTTTCTCAGCAACTATGCCAGAAGCTATTAAACGTATTGGGGTGAAATTTATGCAAAAACCTGAACACGTTAAAGTTGCTGCTAAAGAATTGACTACTGATCTTGTTGACCAATACTATATTCGCGTTAAAGAACAAGATAAATTTGATACAATGACACGTCTTATGGACGTTGATCAACCTGAATTGTCTATTGTCTTTGGACGTACAAAACGTCGTGTGGATGAATTGACACGTGGATTGAAATTACGTGGCTATCGTGCCGAAGGTATTCACGGTGACCTTGACCAAGGTAAACGTCTCCGTGTTCTTCGTGATTTCAAGAATGACAATATTGACATCTTGGTTGCGACTGACGTTGCAGCGCGTGGTCTTGATATTTCAGGGGTCACACACGTTTATAACTACGATATTCCACAAGACCCAGAAAGCTATGTTCACCGTATTGGACGTACTGGGCGTGCTGGGAAACATGGTCAATCAATCACTTTCGTAGCACCAAACGAAATGGGATATTTGTCAATCATTGAAAAATTGACGAAAAAACGCATGAAAGGGTTGAAACCAGCGACTGCTGATGAAGCCTTTAAAGCGAAGAAAAAAGTTGCGCTTAAGAAAATTGAACGTGATTTTGCAGATGAGGCGATTCGTGCAAACTTTGACAAATTCAAAGGTGATGCTGTTAAATTGGCAGCAGAATTTACACCAGAAGAATTGGCATTGTACATCTTGAACTTGACGGTTAAAGACCCAGATACGCTTCCAAAAGTGGAAATTGCGCGTGAAAAACCATTACCATTTAAACCATCAGGTGGTGGCTTTAATAACCGCAAAGCTGGTCGTGGCAATGGTCGCGGTCGTGATAATCGCCGTGGTGGGCGTTCAGACAGAAAACGTGATGACCGAGACAATAATGGCTATCGTGATTTCAAACGCACATCATCTAAGAACAAACGTGATTTCCAAAACAAAGATAACAAACGCCCACGTCGCACATCAAGCGAAAAGAAAACAGGATTTGTTATCCGTAACAAAGGTGAAAGATAAACATAAAACGCACTCTGTGATGACAGGGTGCGTTTTTGGTTTTCTATTGGTGTTCCTCGATATATTTCAGTTTTTGTTGTCGTGTTTTTTGCTTGAAGTAGCTTTCGGCGGACATGGCGGCTTCTTTGCTGTCAAAGCTTTCTTGGTAGATGAGTTTGACTGGTAGGCGGCTTCTAGTGTATTTTGCACCTTTGCCGCTATTATGCGTTTTGATACGCCTTTCAACATTGGTTGTGTAGCCTGTGTAGAGTGTGCCATCAGCACATTCTACAACATACATATAAGCTTTTTTAGTTTTTTCTTCTGTTTTTTCCATAATAAATTTCAAAAATATCGTCCGTATAGTCACCGTTTTCTTTGTGAACAAAGAGTGGTGGGAGAATTTTTAGCCCGTCAGTAGAGCCGTCTTTAATCGCTTCAATCAAAAGCATATTAGCATCTTTGCCCATTTTAGGATAAACAAATTGGATACGTTTTGGCGCTAGATTGTATTGTCTCATGGTGTCAATGATGTCTAAGAAACGGTCTGGTCGATGTACCATAGCTAGTCGTCCGTTTGATTTGAGCGCGTGTCTGGCTACTTCACAAATTTCTTCTAAATTGGTAGCAATTTCATGTCTAGCAAGAAGGTAGTGTTCAGAAAGATTTTTCTTTGACGTTTCTGAAACCTTGAAATAGGGTGGGTTACACAGAATCAAATCAACACCAGAACGTGGCACGTGATTGAGCAGATTTTTCAAATCGTCATTAATCATCTGAACTTGGTTTTCTAATTGATTGAGCTGGATTGAACGCTCTGCCATATTTGCCAAACGTTCTTGCAATTCTACCTCGATAATCGGTGCTTTGGTGCGAGTGCTGGCAAAAAGTCCTACGGCACCATTTCCAGAACAAAGGTCAACAATCAAGCCACGTGAAGGGATTTTTGGAAAACGTGACAGCAAGACACTATCGATAGAATAGCTGAACACATCTTTATTTTGAATAATTTTGACATCTGTCGAAAAGAGCTGGTCAATACGTTCGCCAGCTTTTAAAATTGATTTAACCATGACACTTATTATAGCAAATTTTAGCTTTTCTCACTAGTTAGGTAATGATTTTTCGGCTCAAGCATGGTACAATGTTAAAGAATGATTGAAGAAAAAGGAGTAAATCTGTGTTTTATACTTATTTACGAGGATTAGTGGTTTTCCTACTTTGGATTATCAATGGAAATGCTCACTATCATAATGAGGACAAAATTTTAAGTAAGGATGAGAATTATATTTTGGTTGCTCCGCACCGTACTTGGTGGGATCCAGTTTATATGGCATTTGCTGCTCGTCCGAAAGAATTTATTTTCATGGCGAAGAAAGAATTGTTTACGAATCGTATTTTTGGTTGGTGGATTCGTATGTGTGGTGCCTTTCCGATTGACCGTGAAAATCCAGGGCAAAAAGCTCTTAAATACCCTATTAACATGTTGAAGAAAAGCAATCGTTCACTTGTGATGTTCCCAAGTGGTAGCCGTCATTCAACCGATGTTAAAGGTGGGGTTGCTGTTATTGCTAAAATGGCGAAGGTTAAGATTATGCCAGTCGTTTATGCAGGACCAATGGAATTAAAAGGACTTTTGACTGGAGAACGTGTGGATATGAACTTTGGTAATCCAATTGACATTTCTGACATCAAACGCATGAATGACGAGGGAATTGAAGAAGTGGCAAATCGTATTCAAACAGAATTTGACCGTTTGGATGCTGAAAATGCGACTTATCATATCAACAAGAAACCAAATCCATTAACTTACATTTACCGTATTCCTCTTGGACTTGTGGCGATTATTGTTGTTCTGTTGACATTGCTTTTTAGTTACATTGCAAGCTTTGTTTGGGACCCAGATAAGCACCGTAAAATGAAATAAGAAACAAAAGCTCAGCGATTTTGCTGGGCTTTTTCGAATAAATAAGTAAAGGCTCGTATGAGTCTATTTTTTATGTCAAAAGTGAGGTAGTGAGATGATTGAAGAAATAAAAGAAAAACTTTTGGAGAATAAAACGTTGGTAGCGGTGTTGGGAACAATACTTGTCATGCTAATCGGATTTTTTGCTTGGTCAAATGTGACAAAAACAACAGCGGATGCACAAAGTGACTTACCTGCCCTAAGCACGACTTTTTCGGCAAGTAGCAGCGCAAGTGATTTAAAAACAGAATGTTCAAGTTCGCAAACTGAAACTCAAAAAGTGTTTGTAGATATCAAAGGTGCTGTGAAAAATGAGGGTGTTTATGAGCTTTCAAGCGGTAGCCGTGTGACAGATGTGGTCAAATTAGCAGGTGGTTTTACAGAAGATGCTGATAAGAAGTCGGTGAATTTGGCTGAAAAAGTAACCGATGAAGCGGTGATTTATGTGGCAAGAGTTGGTGAAATTGTTGCTCCTACAACGACTAATTCACAAGCAAATGGTAGCGCTCAGCAGGAAGAAAGTTCAGATAAAATCAATCTTAACACCGCAACTTTGGCGGAACTCCAGACGATTTCTGGCATTGGCGCCAAACGTGCCCAAGACATTATTGACTACCGTGATGCCAATGGTGGTTTTTCATCAGTTGATGACTTGAAGAATGTGTCTGGCATCGGAGAAAAAACACTAGAAAAGCTAAAATCTGAGGTGACCGTTGATTAAGTATTTTCCCATTAAGCCAATTCAATTGGCTTTTTTACTCATTTTACTCTATTATTTTTGCTTTTCAAAAGTGATTGGGTGTTTGATGTTTCTCTTGCTAGCCTTGGGGTTTTTATGGCAACAGTATGGTTGGAAGGCTTGGTGTCAAGTTTGCTTGTGTTTAACCTGTTTTGCGATATTTTTTCTGACTAAGTCTAATCAGACAGAGCAGGCTTATCAAGTAGCACCAGCTCATTTAACAAAAATTCAGATGATTCCTGACACGATTTCGGTCAATGGGGATTTGCTGTCCTTTCGAGGTAAGGAAGCTGGGCGGACTTATCAGATTTTTTATACCTTGAAATCGGAGAAAGAACAGCATTTTTTTAAGACATTAAATCAAGCGGTTGTTTTATCTGGTGATATGGACTTGGAAGAAGCAACGCCCCAGCGGAACTTTGGTGGTTTTGATTATCGTACTTACCTTAAACATGAAGACATTTATCGTGTGGTAAATTTGTCGGCGATTAACAATGTTGAACTTGTTTATAAGATGACTTTGTGGGATAAGCTACATGATGTTCGACGAAAGGCTATTGTTAGTATTCAGCGGCATTTTCCTGCTCCTATGCAACATTATATGACTGGGCTTTTGTTTGGTTATCTGGATAAATCGTTTGATGAGATGAGTGATGTTTACACGAGTTTAGGAATTATTCACCTCTTTGCTCTTTCAGGCATGCAGGTCGGCTTTTTTGTGGGGGCATTCCGCTTTTTCTTTCTACGTCTTGGGTTACGCCGAGATTATGTGGACATACTACAAATCCCATTTTCACTCGTCTATGCGGGGCTGACTGGCTTTTCCGTTTCGGTGATTCGGAGTTTAATTCAATCTGCTTTTGCAAATCTTGGTATTAAAAAATTAGATAACTTGGCTTTAACTTTGTTTGTTCTTTTCATAGTTATGCCAAATTTTTTACTGACGACGGGAGGCATTCTTTCGTTTACTTACGCTTTTATTCTCAGTTTTATTGACTTTGATGACATTAGTCACTATCAGAAAATCATTGCGGAAAGTTTGACGATTTCATTAGCCAGTTTGCCCTTGTTAATTCATTTTTTTGCTGTGTTTCAACCGTTATCTGTCTTATTGACAGCAATTTTTTCTGTGGCATTTGACACTATTATGTTGCCAATGTTATCAATCATTTTTATTTTATCGCCCTTGGTTAAACTGACTTGTTTTAATGGTTGTTTTGTTTTCTTGGAAACTGTTATCAAGAACACTAAGGCAATTTTGGGCGGTCCGATTGTTTTTGGTAAACCAAGTCTTGGTATCTTGGTGCTACTATTTTTAACGTTAGGCGTGCTTTATGATTGCTGGCGACGAAAGAAAATGGCAATTTTTCTTGTTAGCTTAGTAGCTTTGCTATTTTTTCAAATCAAGCATCCGCTAGAAAACGAGGTGACGGTAGTTGATATTGGGCAGGGAGACAGTATTTTTGTGCGTGATGTTAAGGGGCATACGCTGCTAATTGATGTGGGCGGAAAGGTGAGTTTTGGTGAGAAGAAGGCGTGGCAGGAGCGGCTGACGGATAGCAATGCGGAGCGAACGTTGATTCCTTATCTCAACAGTCGCGGCGTTGGAAAAATTGACCAGTTGGTTCTGACACACACGGATACTGACCACATGGGAGATATGCTGGAGGTGGCAAAGCAGGTGAAAATTGGTGAAATTCTGGTTAGTCAGGGAAGTTTGACAAAGCCAGATTTTGTGGCGAAATTACAAGCCATGAAAACCAAGGTGCGCGTGGTAACAGCTGGTGATGTTTTGCCGATTATGGGAAGTCACCTGCAAGTGCTTTATCCGAGCCAGACTGGTGATGGTGGTAACAATGACTCGGTGGTGCTTTATGGGAATCTTTTGGGTAAGAATTTCTTATTTACAGGAGATTTGGAAGAAGAAGGCGAGCAAGAGTTGATAGCAACTTATCCCAATCTGCCGGTTGATGTCTTAAAAGCAGGGCATCATGGCTCAAAAGGGTCATCAAGCTCAGAATTTCTCGCTCACATTTCACCGCAAATTGCTTTAATTTCCGCAGGGCAAAATAACCGCTACAAACATCCTCATCAAGAAACGCTTGAACGCTTCCGAGCACAAAACATGACCATTTACCGCACAGACGAACAAGGCGCTATCCGCTTTAGAGGATTAAACCACTGGAAAATCGAAACAGTGAGGTAGGGGGATATAAAAGACTTTTTCTTCAGTTTAAAACCATGAGTTTTTCTCATGGTTTTTTGTTATAATATTTCTATGATTGCAATTGAAGAAATTGATAAATTACGAAAAGAAAATCTTAGTTTGATTACGGTGGTGACAGGTGAGGATTTGGGACAATTTTCTCAGCTGAAAGAGCGTATGATGGCACGTGTTGGTTATGATAAGGATGACTTGACTTATTCTTATTTTGATATGGCTGAGGTTGATTATCAAGATGCGGAAATGGACCTTGAAAGTCTGCCATTTTTTGCTGACCAAAAGGTGGTTATTTTTGATAATTTGCTCGACATCACGACAGCTAAGAAGTCTTATTTGGATGATAAGGCACTCAAACGTTTTGAGTCCTATTTGGAAAATCCCTTGGATACGACGCGCTTGATTATTTTTGCACCAGGGAAATTAGACGGCAAACGTCGCTTGGTGAAGATTCTTAAACGTGATGCACAGATTTTTGAAGCAAGTGAATTAAAAGAAGCAGAGCTAAAAACGTATTTCCAAAAATTGGCTCACAAAGAAAATCTGACCTTTGATTCAGGTGTTTTTGAGGCTTTGCTGTTGAAATCCAATTATGATTTCAGTGAGATTTTGAAAAACATTGCTTTTTTAAAATCTTATAAAAAAGATGGTCATATCACGGCAGATGATATTAATCAAGCCATTCCCAAAACGCTTCAGGATAATATTTTCGACTTGACGCAGTTTGTTTTGAATGGCAAAATCGATGAGGCACGCGAGCTAATTCGTGATTTGCGTTTGCAAGGTGAGGATGAAATCAAACTGATTGCGATTATGTTAGGGCAGTTTCGCATGTTCTTGCAAGTCAGTATTTTAGCCAGTCAAGGCAAAAACGAGCAACAAACTGTAACGGCGCTGTCAGATTATCTTGGACGTCGTGTCAATCCTTATCAAGTGAAGTTTGCTTTGCGTGACTCTCGTACGCTTTCAATGCCGTTCTTGAAAAAAGCTCTGGCGGTATTGATTGAAACGGATTATGCCATTAAAACTGGAACATATGACAAGGCTTATTTATTTGATATTGCTATCTTGAAAATCGCTCACGAGCATCACTAATCACGCCTTGAAAAAAGCGGTCAAATAATTTGCTAGCTCTGCTATTTTCCTATAGAATAAGGGTACAAAAATGAAAGAGGTAATTAGCATGGCTATTATTTTACCAAAACTACCTTATGCATATGACGCTCTTGAGCCTTATATTGATACAGAAACAATGACTATTCACCATGATAAACATCACGCTACTTATGTGGCAAATGTAAATGCGGCGCTTGAAAAACATCCAGAAATTGGAGAGGATTTGGAAGCTTTGTTGGCAGATGTTGACAGTATTCCAGCAGATATCCGTCAAGCGGTGATTAATAACGGTGGTGGGCATTTGAATCACGCCCTTTTCTGGGAATTGTTATCGCCTGAAAAACAAGAACCAACAGCGCAAGTGTTGGCTGCGATTGAGGAAGCTTTTGGGTCATTTGACGAATTCAAAGCTGTTTTCACGCAAGCTGCGACAACTCGCTTTGGGTCAGGTTGGGCTTGGCTTGTGGTGAATGAAAATGGCAAACTTGAAGTGCTCTCGACAGCTAATCAAGACACACCAATTTCACAAGGAAAAGCACCAATTTTGGCGCTTGACGTTTGGGAACACGCTTACTATCTCAAGTATCGCAACGTTCGCCCAGATTACATCAAAGCTTTCTTTGATGTTATTAATTGGGAAAAAGTTGCTGAGCTTTACTCAAAAGCAACAAAGTGATTTCAACGTATCAAAAATCCTTTAATTAATATGGCTCTTTAATTTATAGATTATTTATCAAGCAGGACGTTAATCCGAGAAAACTCGATGATGTTCTGCTTTTTTTGTGGCGGAATGTGATATAATAGCAAGGAATAGGGAGGAATTTTGCATGTCAGGACATAATAAATGGAGCAAAATTAAAAATAAAAAAGGTGAAGCAGATGCTAAACGTGGCGCGATTTTCAATAAATTGTCACGTGAGATTTTTGTAGCTGCTAAAGCAGGTGGCGGTGACCCGTCAATGAATGCCAGCCTTCGTATGGTTTTGGATAAAGCGCGTGCGGCTAATATGCCAAAAGACAATATCAATCGTGCGATTAAAAAAGCGACAGATGTTGGCGATACGACAAACTATGATGAAATCACTTATGAAGGATATGGACCTGGTGGCGTCGCTATCCTTGTTCATACTCTTACTGACAATAAAAAACGTACAGATGCGAATATGCATACCATTTTCACGCGTAACGGTGGTAACATGGGCTCAACAGGTTCTGTTGCTTATATGTTTGACCGCAAAGGTTACATTGTCATTGACCGCGATAATTTGGACTTGGACGAAGATGCCATGCTTGAAGTGATTTTGGATGCTGGTGCGGAAGATTTGAAAACATCAGATGACGCTTTTGAAATTTTTACCGAACCAAAAGAATTTCCAGCTGTCAAAGAAGCTTTGCAAGTACAAAATTTGGAATTCGCCCAAGCACAACTTAGCATGATTCCGCAAAATTACGTTAGCCTTGATGACGAACAAGCGGACATTTTGGAAACACTCGTTGATAAACTCGAAGACGACGATGACGTCCAAGACGTTTATACCAATATGGCAGAATAAAAAGAACGGAAAATTTCCGTTCTTTTTTAGATTATTTCACAAACATGGCGTCGCCGAAGCTAAAGAAGCGGTAGCGTTCGTCAATGGCGTGTTGGTAAGCATCAAGGACAAATTCACGTCCTGCAAAGGCAGACACTAGCATGACAAGTGTTGATTTTGGCAAGTGGAAGTTTGTTGAAAAAGCATCAACCACTTTAAATTCATAGCCAGGTTTGATGAAGATATTCGTCCAGCCGCTGTCAGCCTTGATGTCGCCGTTGAATTTTGAACCGATAGTTTCAAGCGTGCGGATAGATGTTGTTCCGACAGCAACGACACGTCCGCCAGCAGCTTTCACGTCACGAAGTGTTTGAGCAGCTTTTTCAGACAGCGTGTAAAATTCAGAGTGCATTTCGTGCTCTTCGATATTATCGACAGACACTGGGCGGAAAGTTCCTAGCCCAACATGAAGGGTCAGATAGACAAGTTTAACACCTTTTGCCTCGATTTTGGCAAGCAAATCTTGAGTGAAGTGAAGCCCAGCAGTAGGAGCGGCAGCAGAACCATTTTCTTTAGCATAAACGGTTTGGTAACGGTCTGGGTCATCTAATTTTTCATGAATGTATGGTGGCAATGGCATTTCGCCAAGGCTTTCCAAAACTTCAAGAAATATACCGTCATAAGCAAATTCAACGATACGTCCGCCGTGGTCCAATTCTTCAACCACAGTAGCGGTTAAACGTCCGTCACCAAATGACACCTTAGCTCCGACACGCAAGCGTTTTGCAGGTTTGGCAAGAACTTCCCATTGGTCACCTTGTGTATTTTTCAAAAGAAGCAATTCCACATGACCGTGTGTGTCTGGTTTTTCACCGTAAAGACGGGCAGGAAGCACACGCGTATTGTTCATAACAAGCGCATCCCCAGGGTTTAATTCATCTAAAATATGGTCAAAATGAGCATCAACCATTTCATGTGTCTTGTGGTCAATGACCAAAAGTTTTGAACTATCTCGTTTTTCAAGAGGAGTTTGGGCAATCAATTCCTCTGGTAAATTAAAATCAAAATCATTGGTATTCATAGTAAATCCTTAATATTTATATTCTCAACTTTACATTATAACACGAGAACAATTTCTCGTCATCTGGTCTATGTATTTGTAATCGTTTTAAAAAGATGATATAATAAAAATGTTGTTTAGAATGATTCTAATTAAAAAACAACTCATTAATGGAAGGTTGCAAATATGACAATTAGGGATTATGCAAAGTCAATCGTTTATGGTGGCATGGATGGCATTGTCACAACGTTTGCTGTGGTAGCAGGAGCTGTCGGTGGTAATTTGGGGATTAAACCGATTCTTATTTTAGGATTTTCAAATCTTTTAGCAGACGGTTTTTCGATGGCAGTTGGTGATTATTTAAGCTCTACGACAGAAGAATCTGCGGTCAAAGCAAAAGCTGTAAAAAATGCAGGAGCAACCTTTATGTCATTTATCACTTTCGGCTTAATTCCTTTACTGTCATATCTTTTGATTAATGTTTTTAGTCTCTTTAAAATACACACATTTCTGATTGCTTGTGTCTTGGTATCACTTGCCTTAGCCTTACTTGGTTTGGTGAAAGCAATCATTACAGGTAGCAGTAAGAAAAAAGAAATTTTTAGAACCCTACTTATCGGCTTAATCGCTGCGCTTTTTGCCTATTGTGTCGGCGAAGGTCTCGGAAAATTAGCAGGAACACGCTAGCAAAATTCACTCATTAATAATGAGTGGATTTTTTTAAACAATTCCCTTGACAAAAATTGGTATATACCATATAATAAAAATAGATAAGAGGTCTATACCAAAACAGAAGATGTTGGAGGATTTAAAAATGAAAGTAATTCGTGTTAATAATCAAGTTGAAGGTGGTCAAGTGGCATTTTCTCTTTTGAAAGATGAAATGGCTAAGGGAGCTAAAACATTGGGACTTGCGACAGGTAGCACACCGCTTAGTTTCTATGAAGAAATTAGAAAGAGCAATCTTGATTTCTCAGATATGACTAGCATTAATCTGGATGAATACGTTGGTTTGGCAGCTGACAACGAGCAAAGTTATCGTCATTTTATGCAAGAAAATCTTTTCCAATACAAACCATTTAAAGAAAGTTTTCTTCCTAACGGCTTGGCAGAAGATTTGCAAGCAGAAACACATCGTTATGACCAAGTGATTGCTGAACACGGTATTGATTTTCAAATTTTGGGAATTGGGCGCAATGGTCATATTGGTTTTAATGAACCTGGGACACCATTTGACGTGACAACACACATTGTTGATTTGGCAAAAGACACCATTGAAGCAAATAGCCGTTTCTTTGCCAGCATGGATGATGTGCCAAAACAAGCCATTTCAATGGGTATCAAATCAATCATGGCTTCTAAAATGGTTGTTTTAATGGCTTATGGCGAAGGTAAAGCTGACGCTATCAATCAAATGATTAATGGACCTGTCACTGAAGAATTGCCAGCGAGTGTTCTTCAAAATCACCCTAATGTTGTCGTGATTGTAGATGAAGCCGCAGCAAGTAAATTAAACTAATAAACGTAAAGTCTGGGTTTTGACACTCAGACTTTTACTGTCTAAAAATCACTGATAACATGGTAAAATAGAACCATGCGTTTAGACAAATTATTAGGTCAGGCTGGTTTTGGGTCGCGAAATCAGGTTAAAAAATTAATTCGCAGTCGCCAAGTGTATGTGGACGGTCGTTTGGCTGAAGCGGATAATTTCAACGTTGAGCCCAGTCTGCAAAAAATCACAGTATCAGGAAAACAAGTCAAACAGTCATCAGAGAAATATTTTCTTCTCAATAAACCTGCTGGCGTTGTTTCAGCAGTGTCTGACAAAGAACATCAGACAGTGATTGATTTAATCAAAGAAGCAGACCGTGTTCCAAAGCTTTATCCAGTTGGACGACTTGACCGCAGTACCGAAGGCTTGCTTCTCATTACCAATAACGGTCCGCTAGGTTACCGAATGTTACATCCCAAATATCACGTTGCCAAGACTTATTATGTCGAGGTTAATGCGTTTTTAGCTGATGATGCGCCAGCATTTTTTGAAAATGGAGTATCCTTTGATGATGGAACGATTTGTAAGCCTGCTAAGCTTGAGATTATCACGGCAAGTACAGAAACAAGCTCTGCTTATGTCACGATTTCTGAAGGAAAATTTCACCAGATTAAAAAAATGTTTTTAGCCTACGGTGTAAAAGTGACCTATTTGAAACGACTAACGTTTGGAGAATTTCAACTGGGTGATTTACCAAGCGGACAATATCGTGAATTGACTTCTACCGAAAAAGAAATCTTGAAAAATTATCTGTATTAGGTATCAGATGTTTTTCAGGATTTTTTTCGAATAAAATAGGTAGGAGGTGTGATGTGTTATCAGCGCTTGATGAAAACGGAAAATTAGTGTCTTTGTTAGACGCTATCCCAGCCAACCAAAATTTTGTTTGCCCAGCTTGCCACTCTGCTGTGCGTTTAAAAAATGGCAAAGTTATGCGTCCGCACTTTGCTCATGTTTCTTTGGATAAGTGTGATTTTTATAGCGAAAATGAAAGCAGTGAGCATCTTCAGTTAAAAGCGGCGCTTTATCATGCTGTGTCGCGGACTGAACAAGTCGTGGTTGAAAAAGTTTTACCAGATTTACATCAGGTGGCTGATTTATTTGTCAATGATAATTTGGCTTTAGAAGTGCAATGTTCGCGCTTATCAGAACAGCGATTATTTCAACGCACAAAAGCCTATCAAAGTCATGGTATTCAAGTGCTTTGGTTGTTGGGTAAAAAGGTGTGGCTCGGCAATCGTTTATCACCTTTGCAACGTCATTTTCTTTATTTTTCGCAGAATATGGGCTTTCATTTGTGGGAGTTGGATGTCACAAAACAGCTCATTCGTTTACATTATTTAATCTATGAAGATTTGCATGGCAAGGTTCACTATCTAACCAAGACTTGTTCATTTTCAGATGATGTTATGGCATTTTTTCGACTTCCTTATCGGCAGCAGAAGCTTTCAACTTACGAGGTAAATCAAGACCAAACCTTATTAACTTATATTCAAAAACAGCTATCTTCTCGCCATTCAATTTGGTTAAAAAGGCAAGAAGAAGCTTATTTGCAAGGGAAAAATTTGCTAAGTTTGCCTTTATTGGCTTATTTTCCACAAGTTCGTCCTTTTGATTTTGCTGAGGGGTTCTGTCAGATTTCCCAAGATTTATCACCGTTTTATGAAAATTTTCATCGCTTTTATCAAAATCAAACAGAAAAAGAACGTCAATGGCTTTATCCGCCAGCTTATTATGATAAAATGGTAAATAAACCTCAAAAAGGAGAATGTGATGTCAGATAATCGTAGTCATATTGACGAAAAATACCAATGGGATTTAAGCACAGTTTTTGCCACAGATGATGCTTGGGAAGCGGAGCTGGCTAGTCTTGATAGTGATTTAGAAAATGCTAAAGCTTACAAAGGGCGTTTGACAGCGTCAAGTAATGATTTGCTTGCTATTACGGAAAGTTACCTTGCCTTGTCGCGTCGTTTGGAGAAGCTTTATGTTTATGCTTCAATGAAAAACGACCAAGATACAACAGTAGCCAAATACCAAGAATACCAAGCTAAAGCAACAGCAATCTATGCCAAGTTTAGTGAAATTTTTGCTTTTTACGAACCTGAATTGATGCAATTGTCTAAAGAAGCTTTTGAGGATTTCGTGGCAGAAACACCAGCTTTATCTGCTTATGCACATTTCTTTGAGCAACTTTTCAAACGTCAACCGCATGTTTTGTCACAGGCTGAGGAAGAATTGTTAGCAGGTGCGCAAGAAATTTTTGGAGCTGCAGGAGAGACATTTGGGCTTTTGGATAATGCTGACATCATTTTTCCAATCGTTCTAGATGATGAGGGCAAAGAAATTCAGCTAACGCATGGTAATTTCATTAGCTTGTTAGAATCAAAAAATCGTGATGTCCGCAAAGAAGCTTACCAAGCTTTGTATGCAACTTATGAACAATTCCAACACACTTATGCGAAAACCTTGCAAACCAATGTCAAAGTGCATAACTATGAAGCGCGTGTTCATCATTTTAAATCAGCACGCGAGGCAGCACTTTTGGCTAATTTTATTCCAGAATCTGTTTATGATACCTTGATTGAAACGGTCAATGCTAACCTGCCTTTGCTTCATCGCTACGTGGAACTTCGCAAGAAAATCCTTAAACTGGATGATTTGAAAATGTACGATATTCATACGCCACTTTCTGAAATGGATATGAGTTTTACCTATGAAGAAGCTTTGGCAAAAGCTGAAGATGTCTTGGCTGTTTTTGGCAAAGAATATTCTGAGCGTGTTCATCGTGCTTTTACAGAACGCTGGATTGACGTCCATGTCAATAAAGGCAAACGCTCTGGTGCCTACTCTGGTGGTTCGTATGACACCAATGCTTTCATGCTGTTAAATTGGCAAGATACCTTGGATAATTTGTTTACCTTAGTTCACGAAACGGGGCACAGCTTGCATTCGACATTTACACGTGAAAATCAACCCTATGTTTATGGAGATTATAGTATTTTCTTGGCAGAAATTGCTTCAACAACTAATGAAAATATTTTGACAGAAACACTTTTGAAAGAAGTTGATGATGACAAAGCACGCTTTGCAATTTTGAATCATTATCTTGATGGCTTCAAGAGCACCATTTTCCGTCAAGCACAATTTGCAGAATTTGAAGATATCATTCATAAGGCAGACCAAGCTGGAGAAGTGTTGACGAGTGATTACCTCAACCAACTTTATGCCGACTTAAACGAGAAATATTATGGACTCAGCAAAGCAGACAACCCAGAAATCCAATATGAATGGGCACGCATTCCGCATTTCTACTACAATTACTATGTTTACCAATACGCCACAGGATTTGCGGCAGCTAGTTATTTAGCTGATAAGGTTGTTCACGGTACACAAGCTGATATTGACCGCTATCTTGATTATCTGAAAGCAGGTAATTCTGATTATCCGCTTAATGTGATCAAAAAAGCTGGTGTGGATATGACAACAAGTGCTTATCTAGATGCTGCTTTCCGAATTTTCGAGGAACGCTTGGATGAGTTGGAAGCTTTAATTGAAAAAGGATCACATCTATAAAATCATAGCGAGGTTGGGCACATTCTAACCTCGTTTTTATGTTATAATAGAAAAAATTTTGGGAGGTGCTGGCATGGAAATTAGGAAACTAGATGTTAATGATGAAGCGGCTTATCGAGCTTATCAAATGTCTTTGAAAAATGACAACAATCCCTTTGTCACGACACGTGAGATTGGTGATTTTAAAACCTTTGTGGAAAATAGCAGAGCGCAAGAAAAACAAACTACTAACCCTGATTATTCAACGATGACGACCTATTATGCCTTTTTGAATGGGAAAATTGCTGCGCTTATATCTTGTCGTTGGCAGCTGGAAAAGGGCAATCTTGCGACGATTGGTGGACATATTGGCTATCAAACCTCACCAGAATTTAGACGACAAGGTATCATGACCAGACTTCTCAACTTTGCCCTTGAGCAATATGCTAAACGTGGCATCAATCCTGTACTTATCACAGCGCGTGAGGACAATATTGCCAGTCGTAGAACCATTGAAAAAGCTGGCGGTATTTTGGAAAATATTATCGATTTAGAGGATGGGCATCGTCTAGCGCGTTATTGGATTATCTTGGACTTGGAGAATTCAGATTAATATTGAAATGAGGAGACAGAAGTGACAACATTTATTTGGGATTTTGACGGAACTTTGGTGGATTCCTACGAAGCGATTGGGCAAGCCTTGCAAGTGACTTATGCGCATTATGGCTTGGCTTTTGATGAACAATGGATTATGGATTTTATTATCAAAGAATCGGTCAAAGCTTTGCTTTATCAAGTGGCAAAAGAGCAAGAATTAGATTTTGCGGAGCTATCAGCTTTCTTTAAAAAAGAGCAGGAAGCGCGTGATTATTTAATAAAACCCATGCCACATTTAACAGAGGTTCTTGCGGCAACCAAACAAAAAGGAGTGACACACTTTGTCTATACGCATAAAGGTATCACGGCAGATGATGTTTTAGAAAGATTGGGCGTGCGTCAGTATTTTACAGAAGTGGTGACATCAGCAAATGGCTTCGCTCGTAAGCCTGAACCCGAAGCGATTAACTACCTTCTTGAAAAATATAATTTGGATAAAACAAGCACTTATTACGTTGGTGACCGTCGTCTTGACGTTGAAGCTGCCGAAAATGCAGGCGTTAAATCAATTAATCTCGGTCAACCGTCATCAAAAATCAATCAACACATTGCCGATTTATCCGATATTGTGGCACTTTTTAATGACTAAAAATCGAAGAAAGCCTATTCACAACGGGTTTATTTTGCTATATAATAAGAGTTATGGTTAAATCATATTCAAAAACAGCAAATCACAATATGCGTCGTCCCGTAGTGAAAGAAGACGTTGTTCGCTATATGCGAACACATCAGAAGCAAAATGAGGGCCATCTGGCAGAATTGGAAGCATTTGCTCATCAAGAAAATATCCCTATTATTCAGCATGAGGTTGTGGCTTATTTTCGTTTTTTGATGCAAACATTGCAGCCGAAAAATATTTTAGAAATTGGCACAGCTATCGGCTTTTCAGCACTTTTAATGGCAGAAAATGCCCCAGATGCGAAAATTACGACACTTGACCGTAATCCTGAAATGATTACCTTTGCCAAGGAAAATTTTGCCAAATATGACACTCGCAAACAAATTACTTTGGTTGAAGGAGATGCTGTTGATACTCTTTCGACACTTGAGGGGGAATTTGACTTTGTTTTTATGGATTCAGCGAAATCAAAATACATTGTCTTTCTGCCAGAAGTTTTGAAACATTTGAAAGTTGGCGGAATCGTTGTCTTTGATGATGTTTTCCAAGGTGGGGATATTGTCAAGCCAATCGAAGAAGTGCGCCGTGGACAACGGACAATCTATCGTGGGCTTCAACGACTATTTGATGCGACACTGGACAATCCAGATTTAACAGCAACCTTACTTCCGTTAAGTGACGGATTATTGATGATTCGTAAAAATACAGCAGATATATCACTGTAAAATTAAGCAATATTTAAGTTATTGTGATATACTAGTGGAGTTAAAGACAAATTAAGGAGTTTAATAACATGGCCAACAAAGAAAAAAAAGGGTTTAAGAAAGCAAAAACTGATAAAAAACCTAAAGATTTTTCAAAAGTAAAAAAAGTTGTTCAAAGTAAAGCTTTCAAAGGTGTTTCAATTGCAGTAGCTTCAGCTCTTATCGGTGCTGGTGTAACTTACCTTGCTACTAACAGCAATTCAGAAACAAAAGCTCTTGTTACCATGAAAGGTGATACTATCACAGTATCAGATTTCTATAACGCTGCCAAAAGCACTTCTTCATCACAACAAACAATGTTGAACTTGATTTTATCACGTGTTTTTGAAGACCAATACGGTGATAAAGTATCAGACGATGATGTTTCAGAAGCATACAACACAACAGCTTCATCATATGGTTCATCATTCTCAAGCGCACTTTCAGCAGCTGGATTGACATCAGATACTTACAAACAACAAATTCGTACATCAATGTTGGTTGAATACGCTGTAAAACAAGCTGCTAAGAAAAAATTAACAACTAAAAACTATAAAGCAGCTTATGAAGATTACAATCCTGACACAACAGCTATTGTTATTGCTTTGAGTGATGAAGACACAGCAAATTCAGTTCATGACCAAGCAACAGCAGATGGTGCTGATTTTGAAACAATCGCTAAAGACAATACAACAGCAGATAAGACAGAATATACATTTGATTCAGCAGATACTGATTTGCCAGAAGATGTTATGAATGCTGCCTTTGATCAAGACGAAGGTTCTGTATCAGACGTTATTAAAGTGCTTGATACATCAACATATTCTTACACTTACTATATCGTTAAAACAACTGAGAAAACGGAAAAAGATTCTGATTGGAAAACTTATAAAAAACGCTTGAAAAAAATTATCATGGCTCAATATCAAAATGATACCAACTTCCAAAATGAAGTTATTGCCAAAGCTCTTGATAAAGCTAATGTGAAGATTAAAGACGATAGCTTTGCAAGCATCCTTTCACAATATGCAACAAGCTCATCATCATCTTCATCATCAAGCTCAAGTTCTTCAAGCTCATCATCAAGTTCTTCTGATGACAGCTCATCATCAAGCTCAACTGAAGAATCTTCTACAACTGAAAGTTCAGATGAATAACATACTTGACCTGAAGCTTAAAATACAGTACAATTAAAAGGATTGAGAATCGTTTTTAAAGTTTCAGATTCAGAAAAGTGGCGGATGTTGCGAGCCATGGAAGAATTTAAAAATGTGCTACTCATGTTTTCTTACCTTTGGGCTTTGAACATCATCTTCTGATGACATCAAGTAAAAGAAGAAAAAACAATTTAAGATATAAATGAAGAATGACAAGTTCATTGAATAGAGGTGGTACCGTGGCTGTTTGTCACCCTCTGTATGTGGACTTGTCGTTTTTTGATGACAAAAAAGCACAATTTTGATGGATGATTTCAATCTATGGCAAGCGTTGAAAGACCGCTTAGTAATAAGAAAAGGAAAGATGTAATGAAACAATTAACTAGTGCGCAAGTGCGCCAAATGTGGTTAGATTTTTGGAAATCAAAAGGTCATTCTGTTGAACCTTCAGCAAACTTGGTTCCTGTAAATGACCCAACATTGTTATGGATTAACTCAGGTGTTGCAACCCTTAAAAAATATTTTGACGGTTCTGTCATTCCTGAAAATCCACGTATCACAAATGCACAAAAAGCTATCCGTACAAACGACATTGAAAATGTTGGTAAGACAGCTCGTCACCACACAATGTTTGAAATGTTGGGAAATTTCTCTGTTGGTGATTATTTCCGTGATGAAGCTATCACTTGGGGATATGAATTGTTAACAAGCCCAGAATGGTTTGATTTCCCTAAAGATAAACTTTACATGACTTACTATCCAGATGATAAAGATACTTACAATCGCTGGATTTCACTTGGTGTTGAGCCAAGCCACTTGATTCCAATCGAAGATAACTTCTGGGAAATCGGTGCTGGACCTTCAGGACCAGATACAGAAATCTTCTTTGACCGTGGTGAAGATTTTGACCCAGACCACGTTGGTATCAAGCTTCTTGCTGAAGATATTGAAAATGACCGTTATATCGAAATTTGGAACATCGTATTGTCACAATTCAATGCTGACCCAGCTGTTCCACGTTCAGAATACAAAGAATTGCCACACAAAAACATTGATACGGGTGCTGGTTTAGAACGTTTGGTTGCGGTTATGCAAGGGGCTAAAACAAACTTTGAAACTGACCTCTTCATGCCAATCATTCGCGAAATTGAAAAATTATCTGGTAAAACTTATGACCCAGATGGCGACAATATGAGCTTCAAAGTGATTGCTGACCACATCCGCTCACTTTCATTTGCTATCGGTGATGGTGCCCTTCCTGGAAATGAAGGTCGTGGTTACGTGCTTCGTCGCTTGCTTCGTCGTGCTGTTATGCACGGTCGTCGTCTTGGTATCAACGAAACATTCTTGTACAAATTGGTTCCAACTGTTGGTAAAATCATGGAATCATACTACCCAGAGATTCTTGAAAAACAAGACTTTATCGAAAAAATCGTCAAACGTGAAGAAGAAACATTTGCTCGTACAATCGATGCTGGTTCAAGCATGCTTGATGAATTGTTGGCTGATTTGAAAGCTGCTGGCAAAGATACGGTTGAAGGTAAAGACATCTTCAAATTGTACGATACATACGGATTCCCAGTTGAATTGACAGAAGAATTGGCTGAAGATAAAGGCTTCAAGATTGACCATGCTGGCTTTGAAGCTGCTATGAAAGAACAACAAGAACGTGCTCGTGCCAATGTTGTTAAAGGCGGCTCAATGGGTATGCAAAATGAGACATTGTCAAGCATCACTGAAGAATCAGTTTTTAGCTACGAAGATGAAGTCCTTGATTCTACATTGTCAGTTATCATCGCTGATAACGAACGTACAGAAGCTGTTTCAGAAGGTCAAGCATTGCTTGTCTTTGCTAAAACACCATTCTACGCTGAAATGGGTGGACAAGTGGCTGACCACGGTGTGATTAAAAATGATAAGGGTGATATAGTTGCGCGTGTGACTGATGTTCAAAAAGCACCAAATGGTCAAGCGCTTCATACAGTTGATGTCTTGGCAAGCTTGTCAGTTGGTACAACATACACTCTTGAAATCGACAGCAAACGTCGTCACCGTGTGATTAAAAACCACACAGCAACTCACTTGCTTCACGCTGCACTTCACAATGTTATCGGTGAACACGCTACTCAAGCTGGTTCACTTAATGAAGAAGGTTTCTTGCGCTTTGACTTTACTCACTTTGAAGCTGTAACAGCTGAAGAATTACGTCAAATCGAAGAAGAAGTTAACCAACAAATTTGGAATGCTATTCCTGTTAAGACTATTGAAACTGACATTGATACTGCGAAATCAATGGGCGCAATGGCTTTGTTTGGTGAAAAATACGGTAAAAACGTCCGTGTTGTCACAATCGGCGATTACTCAATCGAACTTTGTGGTGGAACACACGTGTCAAATACAGCAGAAATCGGAATCTTCAAGATTGTCAAAGAAGAAGGAATTGGTTCAGGAACACGTCGTATCCTTGCTGTGACAAGTAAAGAAGCTTTTGAAGCTTACCGTCAAGAAGAAGAAGACCTTAAAACAATTGCTGCTACGCTTAAAGTCCCACAATTGAAAGAAGTCACTAATAAAGTTGCAAGCTTGCAAGAGCAGTTGCACAAATTGCAAAAAGAAAATGCTGAATTGAAAGAAAAAGCAGCTGCGGCGCAAGCTGGTGATGTCTTTAAAGATGTCAAAGAAGCAAATGGTGTTCGTTACATTGCTAGCCAAGTAACCGTTTCTGACGCTGGTGCTCTTCGTACATTTGCGGACAACTGGAAACAAAAAGATTACTCTGACGTGCTTGTATTGGCGGCAGCTATTGGCGAAAAAGTCAATGTTCTTGTAGCAAGCAAAACAAAAGATGTTCATGCTGGCAATTTGATTAAAGCTTTGGCACCAATCGTATCAGGTCGTGGTGGTGGTAAACCAGACATGGCTATGGCTGGTGGTTCAGACGCCGCTAAAATCGCTGACCTTCTTGCAGCAGTAGCTGAAAATCTGTAACATCCGTTAGGCAGTCTTTGACTGATAAAGGAGTTGTTTTGTCAGATGAAATCTAAAAACACACTTTTGAAATTAGCTATCGCTTTTATCGGCATAACGCTGCTGATTCTTGCTTACATTATTATTGTAGATGCTTTGCAAGGTCACGTTAATTGGGTAACCTTACTAGTTGCCTTAGCAGAAGGTAGCCTCCTCAGCAGTTTGATCAAAATGTTACAAGATAGCGGAAAATAAACATAAGCCCACCTAAAAAGGTGGGTTTTTAGTTATAGTTTTTAACTATCGAGTCTATTTAAAATAACTATTTTACGAGGGCTTTTTAGACTGCTATAATAGTCACTAAGATTTCAGAATATTTTCATAGAAGATAGGATTGAGGGAAAAATGAAAGTTTCACTTATTCAGATGGCTATCCGTGAAGCGGAGCCTGAGCAAAATAAAAAGAAAGTATTGGAGTTATTGGAAAAAGCGGTGCATGATGTGCCAGATGTGATTGTTCTTCCTGAGATGTGGAATACTGGCTATGCCTTGAAACAGCTGGCAGATATTGCCGATGTTAATGGGAAAGAAACGATAACGGATTTAGGAAATTTTGCTAAGAAACACCATGTTAATTTGGTGGCTGGATCGGTCGCAACGGCAAAAGAGAATCACTTTTTTAATACGACCTATGTGTTTAATCGAGAGGGGCAAGTGATTGCTGATTATGACAAGGTGCATTTGTTTGGCTTAATGGCAGAAGATGAGTACCTGCAAGCAGGCAATAAAGAAAGTGTTTTTGAACTAGATGATGTCAAAGCAGCTAGTGTGATTTGTTATGACATTCGTTTTCCAGAATGGGTGAGAACCTTGATGTCTAGCGGTGCTAAGGTTTTATTTGTAGTAGCTGAATGGCCCAAAGAACGTGTGGAGCAATGGGAGATTTTGTTGCGAGCGCGTGCGGTTGAAAATCAAGCCTTTGTCGTGGCTGTTAATCGGGTTGGCGATGGCGTTTCAGACCATTTTTCTGGGCATTCTCTGGTGATTGACCCATTGGGGAAAATCGTTTTACAAGTGCCAGATAATCAAGAGGGAATTTTTACGGCTGAACTTGATTTGACAGAAGTTGAAAAAATTCGAGGTCACATTCCAGTTTTTGCTGACCGCAAGCCAGATTTGTATCATTAGGAGGAATTAAGGTGTTTTCACAATCAAAGATTTTACAAGAATTGCCAGAACAGTTTTTTGCTAGTCTTGTCGCAAAAGTTAATGCCAAAGCGGCAGAAGGCTATGATGTCATCAATCTTGGACAGGGCAATCCAGATCAGCCAACTTATGATTACATTGTTGATGCTTTAGTTGAATCAGCCAAAAATCCTGCTTCTCATAAATACTCGCAATTTCGTGGAAATGCTAATTTTAAAGTGGCAGCCAGTCAATTTTATAAGGACAATTATCATGTAAATCTTGATAGCGAAAAGGAAATTTGTGTCCTTGGTGGCGCAAAGATTGGCTTGGTAGAATTTCCTCTGGCGACAATGAATCCTGATGAATTGCTCTTGTTGCCAGACCCAGGTTATCCAGATTATCTCTCAAGTGTGTCACTTGGAAAAATCAACTATGAGACATTTCCGTTAAAAGCTGAAAATAATTTCTTACCAGACTTGCAAGCTATTCCTGAAGAAGTAGCTAAACGTGCGAAATTCATCTATGTTAATTATCCTAATAATCCAACAGGTGCGGTTGCAACTGCAGCATTTTACGAAGAACTCGTCGCTTGGGCTAAAAAATATGAAGTTGGGGTAGTTAGCGATTTTGCTTATGGTGCCTTAGGGGCAGACGATTATGAGAATCCAAGCTTTTTGTCAACACCTGGAGCTAAAGATGTCGGCATTGAGTTATACACTTTTTCTAAGACCTTTAATATGGCGGGGTGGCGTTTGGCATTTGCGGCAGGAAATGAACAATTGATTGAAGCGCTTAATTTACTACAAGACCACCTTTTTGTGAGTATCTTCCCTGCTATTCAAGATGCGGGAGCAGCAGCTCTTTTAGATGAAAAAGCAAAAGCGGCAATCGCAGGGTTAAATCAGAAATACAACGAGCGTCGCCATGCTTTTGTTCAAGCAGCAGAAAAAATTGGTTGGCATGCTTTTGAGTCAAAAGGGTCATTCTATGCTTGGATGCCTGTACCAGAAGGGTATGACAGCGAAAGCTTTGCAGATTTGCTATTAAATGAAGCTCATGTTGCTGTCGCACCAGGAAAAGGTTTTGGAGAACAAGGAGATGGATACGTCAGAATCGGTTTACTCGTCGAACCAGACCGCCTTGTCGAAGCCGTCGAGCGAATTAGCAAACTGAAATTATTTGAAAAATAGTGAAAGCTTGGGTAAGTTTAACCCCAAGTTTTTTTATTAATATGATATTGTTGTGATTTCCAAATAATTAAAACTGGAATTTAAATTTACTGTTTACGACGAAAAAGTGACCTTTTACGACTTGGACATTTCATTCTAAAATTTTCTGTTAGAATAAAAATATCAATTTTGATAATTTTTAGAGGGAATGGGAGATTTTAATGGAAAAATTAGATATTGAACTTATTGGTAGAAAAGTTAGAAAACTGCATGAGGAGAGTGGGCTGACGCGTGAACAATTCTGTGAAACTAATATTAATATAAGCGTAAAACAATTGATGAGGATAGAACAAGGAAAATGTATGCCAACAGTGGCAACATTGCATATGATATCTAAATGTTTAGAAATTCCGTTATCAATTTTATTGGGTGAGCAACATGTTCCAACTTCATATTATAATTTGAAATATCAACTTATAAAAACTAGGACATTTTGTGAAAAAAATTCTAATTGAACAAAAAAGAGTGTTAATAGATGAGATTTATAGTAAGTATTGTGAGATACTTCCAGAGAGTGAGCTATTGACACTGGATATAATCGAACGTATTTTAGATTATATTGAATTAGATGATTCTCCTACAGTTAAGGATTTATTTGGAGATGATTTTAGTGATATATTAACTAAAGAAAAAATAACAATTAATGATTTATTGTTAATCAATTATTATGAACATGCTTCAATCTTATTAAAGGAATTTGGAGAAAGTATTTTTATAAATAGAATAAATTTGAAAGATTTTTTGAATAGTTAGTAATTATGTTTAACAAAAATAAAAAAGGCCAATCTGACAAATGAGCAGATTGATTTTTTTTATAAATTAACGATGTGCGATTGTATAACCAGCGTAGCTCAAAGCAACAACGTTTGGAACAACAACTAGCCCGATAATAGCAGCTGTAGCCATAGAATATTTCTTCCTTATATTTTTGTTTTAAGCTTAAACATTTATAATATTACATCATATTTGTAGAAGTTTAAAGGACATATATGTCCTTTGAAAACAATATATATTTTTGGTAGAATGAAAAAGATTTTTAGAAGGAATGGGAGAATTTAATGGTTAGGATAAATGTACAAAATTTGTCTAAAAGTTTTAAAGATACTGTGGCTTTAGACGAGGTATCCTTTTGTGTTAATGAAGGGGAAATTTTTGGTTTTTTAGGACCTTCGGGTGCTGGTAAAACAACAACTATTAATATTTTAACGAATCAGTTAAAACAAGATAGTGGAGAGGTTGAAATTCTTGGTAAAAATCCTGAACAATTAACTCCTGATGATTATTTAAAAATGGGAATTATGAGTGATACCGTAGGTTTTTACGAAAATATGACTGTATATAAGAATTTAGAATTTTTTGCACGTTTTCACAATCTTCCGATGAGTAAAGTGGATGATTTGTTGAAGCGTCTAGATTTATATGAAGATCGTAATAAAAAAGCGAAAAAAATTTCTACTGGTATGCGCCAACGATTATTACTCATTCGTGCAATTTTACACGATCCTGAGATTATTTTCTTAGATGAGCCAACTTCTGGCATGGATCCAACATTATCACAAAAAGTACATCAGTTATTGTTGGAATTGAAAAATAAGGGCATTTCTATTTTTTTGACAACTCATAATATGCAAGAAGCAACTAAATTGTGTGATAAATTATCTTTATTAAATAAAGGTAAAATTTTGGAATATGGAAGTCCAGAAGAGATTATTGAAAAGTATCGTGTTGACGATAATGTTCATCTTCTCTATAAAAATGGTGAGGAAAAAGTCATTTCAAGAGATGAAGTTGCCAATTACCTTAATCCTAATGTTGTCAGTATGCATACAGCAGAACCTGATTTGGAAACTATTTTTATTAAATTGACAGGAGAAAAATGGCATGGGGAATAGATTTATGAGTTTACTTTGGTTACGTTGGCAGTTTATATTAAGTAATAAACTTTTTCTTTTTACGGTTTTCTCGCCAATTCTTTACATGGCGATATTTGCTGCTTTGGGAAATCCAGAAATCAATGCTTCGCTTATCGGAACGGGAATTAATTTAGTTTATAGTTACACAGCAGGTACCTTTGCCTCGACCATGATTTCAGAGGAAAAAGAAAAGAAAAATTTAAAAGCTTTGATTTTATCAGGAGTAAGGCAGGGAGAGTACATTTTATCAGTTGTTGTTTTTCCACTCCTTTTTTCCTTGATTTCTAGTATTTTAATTCCAATTATAATGCAAATCCAAGATATGGATTGGGGAAAATTTTTAGTAGTTGTGAGCTTGACTAATCTTATTTTTGTGTTGTTGAATCTTTTAATTGCATTTTTAGCTAAAAATCAAACCCAAACAACAGTTTGTAGTCTCACATTAGTTATTATCGCAAGTTTTCTCCCTCTTTTTTCAGAATTTATTAAATCTGTTAACAAATTCATGCAGTATTCTTTTATTGGTGCAAATGCCAAATATTTTAAGGAATTATCTAGTTATCAATTGACGGATCAAACAATGGTTGTTTTACTTATTTGGATTTTCTTGACTTCAATAGCGCTTTATTTTGCTTATAAGAAAAATCGAAAAATTGATTAGCGAACTGAAATCATTTGAAAAATAGTGAAAGCATAAGTGAAAATTTATGCTTTATTTGTTTTTTTATGCAAAAAATACTTGACTTATGAATAAATATACTATAAAATTTAATGCATATTTATTCAAGGAGTGTATATTATGAAAGTGTCGATTGTTGGTATCACTGGATATAGTGGTCTCGAATTAGTTAAATTATTGAATAATCATAAAAATGTTACAATTGCTTCGATTCATGCAACTAAGGAAATCGGCCGACGATTGTCAGAATTATACCCTTACCTTGTTGGTGTTTGTGACTTAGTTATTGAGGCATTTAATGCTCAAGAAATCATGGCAAAATCAGATTTGGTTTTCTTTGCGACACCAAGTGGGGTAGCTAGCCAGTTAGCGCAGCCATTTGTTAAAGCTGATTTCCCAGTGATTGATTTGTCAGGCGACCATCGTTTGCCAGCTGATTCTTATGAAAAATGGTATAAAAAAACACCAGCTAGTGATGATGTGTTGAATAAATTTACATATGCTTTGGCAGAATTTACAGATGTCCAAGGTAAGAAATTCATTTCAAACCCTGGTTGTTATGCGACAGCAACAGAATTAGCCTTGATTCCATTGCTAAAAGCTGGTGTGGCTGAAGAAGATTCTATCATCGTTGATGCAAAAAGTGGTTTGACGGGGGCTGGTAAAGCTTTATCAGAATCAAGTCACTTTGTCAATGTGCATGATAACTACGTGACTTACAAATTAAACCGTCATCAGCATATTCCTGAAATTGTGCAGGAATTGCAATTATTTAGCAAGAAGTTACACCACATTCAGTTTTCAACATCATTGTTGCCAGTTAACCGTGGGATTATGGCGACTTCTTATGTTAAATTGAAAAAGCCATTGAGCGAAGCGGAATTATACGCCATTTACAAGGATGCTTACAAGGACAAACCTTTTGTTCGCATCCAAGATGATTTGCCAGAATTGCACAATGTTATCGGTTCAAACTTTACAGATATTGGTTTTCTTTACAATGATGTCACAAATGTGCTGACGGTCGTATCTGTTATCGATAATTTGATTAAAGGCGCTGCTGGTCAAGCTGTGCAAAATCTGAATTTGATGAATGGTTGGAACGAAACAGAAGGTTTGTTGATTTCGCCAAATTATTTATAGAATATAGAAAGGAAGTAGCACAGAAGGTTATTGGGAAGTATGAGTTTCTTACGTGTTACAGGTATAAGAAGATGAAAGTGATTGAAGGAAATGTTGCGAGCCCTCTTGGTTTTTCGGCAGACGGTTTGCATGCAGGATTTAAGAAAAGAAAACTTGATTTTGGTTGGATTGTTTCAGAAGTTCCCGCTAGTGTAGCAGGTGTTTACACGACAAATAAAGTCATTGCTGCGCCATTGATTGTGACACGAAATTCCATTAAAAAAGCGCAAAAGATGAAAGCAATCGTTGTGAATTCAGGAGTGGCAAATTCTTGTACGGGCGTACAAGGAATGGAAGATGCCTATACTATGCAAAAATGGACAGCTGAAAAATTAGGTATTGAGCCTGATTTGGTTGGGATTGCTTCAACGGGTGTTATTGGTGATTTGTTGCCAATGGATACTCTTAAAACTGGGCTTTCTAAGCTTGTTGTTAATGGTAATTCTGATGATTTCTCGAAAGCTATCTTAACAACAGATACTATGGTTAAAACCGTTGCTGTCACAGAAAAATTTGGTCGTGATGAAGTGACCATGGCTGGTGTAGCGAAGGGCTCAGGAATGATTCATCCAAATATGGCAACCATGCTTGCTTTTATCACTTGTGATGCGAATATTTCAAGTGAAACCTTGCAGCTTGCGCTAAGCCAAAATGTTGAAACAACATTTAACCAAATTACGGTTGACGGTGATACATCGACAAATGACATGGTCTTAGTGTTGTCAAATGGTTGTACATTGAATGAAGAAATCTTGCCAGATACACCAGAATTTGATAAGTTCTCAGCAATGCTTAATTACGTCATGCAAGAATTGGCTAAGAAAATCGCCAAAGACGGTGAGGGTGCAAGCAAACTCATTGAAGTCAATGTCAAGAATGCACCAAATGCCCTTGATGCTCGTATGATGGCAAAAAGTGTCGTTGGTTCAAGTCTTGTTAAAACAGCGATTTTTGGAGAGGATCCTAACTGGGGACGTATTTTAGCAGCGGTTGGCTATGCAGGTGTTGATGTTCCAGTTGACAACATTGACATTTACCTAGGTGACATTCCTGTCATGCTAAAATCAAGCCCAGTTGACTTTGAAGCTGAGGAAATGCAAGACATCATGCACGAGGATGAGATTACGATTACGGTTGATTTGCATTCTGGTGAAGCAGTAGGAAAAGCTTGGGGCTGTGATTTATCATACGACTACGTGAAAATTAATGCCCTTTATCGCACATAAAGAGAAGAAACATATGGAAAATATTATTGTGATTAAAATCGGAGGTGTTGCTAGTCAGCACCTTTCGCAAGACTTTATTAATCAAATCAAAAACTGGAAAGAAGCAGGCAAGCAGTTGGTTATCGTTCATGGTGGCGGCTTTGCGATTAACAAATTAATGGAAGAAGAGCACGTGCCTGTTAAGAAAATCAACGGTCTGCGTGTGACAAGCCAATCTGACATGAGGCTTGTTAGCTATGCCTTGTTAAATATCGTTGGAGAAAATTTGGTTAAAAAACTTAACCAGTCGTCTATTGATAGCATTCAACTCTTGTCTGATATTGAAAAAGTCGTTCAGGCTGATTTTTTAGACCAAGAAACTTACGGTTATGTTGGCAATGTTTCACAAATTCAGACGGAAATCTTGGAAAAAATGCTGGCGAATCAAATGTTACCTGTCCTTGCCTCAATTGGCTATTCTAAAGATGGTGATATGCTAAATATCAATGCGGATTATCTTGCGACAGCCGTTGCCGTTGCCCTCGGCGCTGAAAAATTAGTCTTGATGACTGATGTTAAAGGTGTTTTGGAAAATGGTGCGGTGCTCGATAACCTTTCTTCGACAGAATTTCAAGATAAGATTGAGCAAGGAATTATCACAGGAGGCATGATTCCTAAGATTGAATCAGCGGTAAATACCGTTTTAGCAGGTGTTGGTGAGGTATTGATTGGCGACAATCTAGTAACAGGAACCTCAATCATCTGCTAACTCTAGCATGAAAGGGAAGATAACAATGACAAAATTATTTAAAAATTATAAACGCGCAGCCGTTGAATTTGTCAAGGCAGAAGGAAATTACCTCTTTGACCAAGACGGCAAGAAATATCTTGATTTTTCAACAGGAATCGGTGTAACAAATCTTGGTTTTCACCCAGAAGTAAAAGCTGCTTTGCAAAAACAAGCTGAAGAAATCTGGCACACACCAAACTTGTACCTTAATTCTTTGCAAGAAGAAGTGGCAGGCAAGTTGATTGGGGAAAAAGATTATCTTGCTTTCTTTGCCAATAGCGGTGCTGAAGCCAATGAAGCTGCCATTAAAATTGCACGTAAGGCGACTGGCAAGCAAGAAATCATTACTTTTGTTAATTCTTTCCATGGTCGTACTTTTGGGTCAATGTCCGCAACTGGGCAAGACAAAATCAAGGATGGTTTTGGTGATGTAGTGCCACATTTTAGCTATGCGATTTACAATGATTTAGATAGCGTGAAAAGCTTGGTGACCGATGATACTGCCGCTATTATGTTGGAATTGGTTCAAGGAGAATCAGGTGTTCGTCCAGCTGACAAGGATTTTGTGACAGCATTAAGCGAATTTTGCCAAGAAACAGGGACTCTCCTAATCGTCGATGAAGTTCAGACAGGTATGGGACGTACTGGTAAGCTCTTCTCATTTGAACATTATGGCATTGAGCCAGATATTTTCACTTTGGCAAAAGGTCTTGGAAATGGAGTGCCAGTTGGTGCCATGATTGCAAAAGAAAAACTTGGTTCAGCTTTTTCTTATGGCAGCCACGGGTCAACTTTCGGTGGTAATAAACTCGTCATGTCAGCAGCCTCAAGCGTACTCGATATTATGTTGGCTGACGGTTTCTTGCCACAAGCTCTTGAAAACGGTAATTATTTGCAAGCTGAATTGAAGAAAGCTTTAGCTGGTAATTCCAAAGTGTCTGAAGTTCGTGGTCTTGGTTACATGATTGGAATTGAAACGACTGAAAACCTTGCTGAATTGGTCGAAAAAGCACGTGACAAAGGCTTGATTGTCTTGACAGCAGGAACAAATGTTATTCGTCTCTTGCCACCATTGACCTTGACGAAGGAAGAAATCGACCAAGGCGTAGCCATTTTGGCAGAGGTTTTTGCGTAAAAGCTAGGGAAGTTGGGCAAGTTTGTCTCAACTTCTTTTTAAGTTGACAAATTGGTTGAAAATGTATATAATTTTCTGAAAATACGAGAGGTAAAAATATGTCAAAAAATATTTTAATTGTTGCAGGGCATCCCGATTTGAAAAATGATTCTTTAGCCAATAAAACGATTTTGGAAGAAGTGAAGAAAGCTTTGCCAGAGATGGAATTGGACATTTTGAGTGATTTGTATCCTGATTATCAGATTGATGTGGCAGCAGAGCAGGATAAATTGCGAAAGGCTGATGTGATTATTTTCCAATACCCATTGTACTGGTATATGACGCCGTCTTTGCTTAATAAATGGATTGAAAAAGTCTTTGTTCACGGCTTTTCACATGGTTCAACTGGTGATGCTTTGAAAGGAAAATATTTGGTGGCTTCTTTGACAACTGGAGCAGGAGAAGCGGCTTATAGTGCAGAAGCAGGCACGACGATTGACGACCTTTTGGCACCAATTCGTTTGACAGCGAAATTAACACAGTTAAACTATGCAGGTCACATTGTCACACATGGTGTTTCTTACTCACTTCGCGAGGACGCTAACAAAGCACAAGAAATGATTGTAAAATCACAAGAACACGCCCGAAAATTGGTGGTGTTGGTGAATGGCTTGTAGAAGATATTGATATTTTAGGAACTCGGATTAAATAATCTGAGTTTTTTTGACAAAAGTCATAGTCTATTTGACAAATATTTTTTTATTTTTGACAAAGATACTTGTCAAAAAATAAAAAACGATGTTATAATCAAATCAACAAAAGGGAGGAGATTATATGTCAGATAAAAATTGGCTTCTTACTTTTCTTGCTATTTTTGGTGCTTATTTAACATCAGAAGAACCTAATCCTAGGAGGAAGGAATTGTTAAAAAAACAATTTCTAAGAAGGAAGCAACTTTTGTTAGTTACTAGAACGGAGGATAATTTGGTCTTAAAAAATCGTCTTAAAGAATTGCGTGCGCGTGATGGGTTAAATCAAACTCAACTGGCGAAATTAGCCAAGGTTTCTAGGCAAACAATCAGTCTCCTAGAACGCAATGAATACACACCGTCGGTGATTATCGCTCTGCGCATTGCACACATATTCAATGAACCTGTCGAAAATGTTTTTAGTCTTGATGAGGAGGGGGAAAAAGGATGAAAGAAACAAGAAGGTGGACAACAAAACAACGTATTTTAATCTATCTCGGAATTGCTATGGTGGGTTTACTTGTAGGTGTTCTTGCTGGTTACTTAAGTATCGATTTTAATGAGAATATTTTAACGTTCAAGTTTGCCACTTTTATGATTTTGGCTTATGGACTTACTGCTATTTCAATTGTTGTTACATTATGGTTTATGTATCAAGCAAATCATTACCATGATCGTTATGAAAGCTTGGGTAATGATACTGACGAAGATGATAGTTATGAGGTTTATCGCAAGACGTTTAAAAATTTAGAATTTGCACGTATTTTTTATAATGTTTCAATGGCTTTAATTCTTTTTTCTTTATTTGGAGCTCTTTATGACTTTCAAGATAAAATTCTTAGCAATGAATCACTTAGTCTTGGAACGTATGTAATGGATATAATTTTTCTAGCTTTGCTATTCATTTTTCAAGCAGCGATATTTAAATTAACTCAGAAAATTCGCCATTATAAATTGTCAGCTTTTCCAACAATTAAAGAAGTGAAAGAATTTGCTTATTCTTACGATGAGGGTGAACTTCAAGCAAATTATGAACAAGCTTTCTTAATTGTTTTCAATCTGAATCAATTTTTACCAATTGCTTATGTGGTTCTGTACATTTTAGCAATAGTAAGTTCTATTGATGTCACTTCAGGTTTGGTCGTAACGACAGCAATCTATCTCTATATTAATCTTGCGAACATTCGCTTCGTTAATAAATATTTCAGAAAATAAGAAAAATGATTGACAGCGTTTTTAAATCGTGCTAATCTAAAAAAGAATTGAATAGTTTTCTTCGGGGTGGGGTGTGATTCCCGACCGACGGTGATTCTTTGTCGTTGATTGCTATTTGCTTTTATTCGTTGTTGACGCCTCTTGCCTAACACCAGTTATGTCTGCGAGGTGTCGCCTAGACTAAAAGCAAATCATCAATCAACTTTGTTTGATAATCAAATGAGCAAAGATAAGTCCGTGAGCGCAAGCTGATCTGGTGTGATTCCAGAACCGACAGTATAGTCTGGATGGGAGAAGAAATTGATAGAGTGTCAAAGGGCAAGTCTCTTGCTTTTTGGAATACTTTTTTAGTTGTCTTTGATTGCCTCGTAGTGTATTGCTACGAGGTTTTTGATTACAATTATTGTTTTTTGGTGTTGCTTGATGTAACGGTAAAAATGAATTATCCCGATGAAATTGCTTTGGCTAAGGTCGCTAAGCTTGTTTTCATTGGGATTTTTTGCTAGAAAGGAGGCTTTTATGCACGAAAACTATATGGCACAGGCAATTGCAGAAGCTAAAAAAGGCTTTAGACAGACCTATACCAATCCCTTAGTTGGTGCGGTTATCGTTAAAAATGGTCGTGTGATTGCTCGCGGTGCGCATTTGCAGTATGGTCACGAGCATGCTGAGAAAAATGCGATTTTGCATTGTGAAACCCCTGAAGAACTAGTCAATTCGACCCTTTATGTGACTTTGGAACCTTGTCATCATACTGGGAAGCAGCCGCCTTGTACGCAGGCGATTGTTAAAGCTGGCATTAAAAAGGTCGTTGTTGGACAACTTGACCCCAATCCTTTGGTTGCTGGAAAAGGTTTAGAATTCTTGAAAAGTCAAGGAATTGAGGTCGTCACACAAGTTTTGGAAAATGAGGCACTCGCACTTAATCCGCATTATAATTTTTACCATGAACACAAGCGCCCTTACGTGGTTTTGAAACAAGCGGTGAGCTTGGATGGGAAAATTGCGGTACTTGGCAAACGAACTGCCTTGACCGATGATGAAACCAACCGTTTTGTTCATGATGAGCGAGATGATTACCAAGCCATTTTGGTTGGTGCTGAAACGATTTTGATTGATAACCCACAATTATTGGGCGCTGGGACGAGTTTGTACCCGCCAGTACGCGTGATTTTGGACGAAACAGGACGCATTTTTGACAAACGAGAGCTACAAATTTTTAAAAATCAATCAGCGCCAGTTTACATTTTTAGTAGGCGACAAGTTGCGAATTTGCCTGCGCATATCACGGTTATAGCCTTATCTAATTTCTCCATTGCTAACATTTTGCAGGCGCTTTATGAGAAAAAGATTCAGTCTGTTTATGTCGAGGGCGGAGCACAGGTTCATGATGCGTTTTTAGCGAGCGATTTATGGGATGAGCTCATTTCTTACGTGACCCCTAAGGTGATTGGTGGCAATGGCAGAGCTGCTATGGCAAGTTCTCGTCAGGTTGAACAAGTTTACGATTTGCAGGATTTTTCAGTTCAAACAATTGGCACTAATCTGCGTTTGTCAGTCAAAAGGAGGTTGTGATGTTTACAGGATTGATTCAAGAACAAGGACGTATTAGCCGTATCGTCAAACAGCAACACAGTATCAAATTAACTTGCAAAGCTTCACGAAAATTATTAGCGGATTACAAAATTGGTGATAGTATAGCAATCAATGGTGTATGTCTGACTTGCGTGGCTAAAGCAGGTGATATGTTTACGGTAGATATTATGCCAGAGACTTTTAAGCGTACTATTTTTTCAGAATGTCGTATCGGTGATTTGGTGAATCTTGAGCTGGCTATGGCTGCTAATGCACGTTTTGAAGGGCACCTTGTGACAGGGCACGTTGATAGTGTCGCAACTCTCATCCAAAAACACAGCGATGAAAATGCTATTGTGCTCAGCTTTGCTATTTCCCAAAAACTCGCAGGGCAAATCGTGGGGCAGGGCTCAATCGCAGTCAATGGCGTTAGTCTGACGGTGGTGTCGGTGACGTCTGGGCAATTTAGCGTGTCGCTGATTCCGCATACGGCGAAAGAAACTAACTTGGCTCGGCTCAAAAAAGGTGATAAGGTCAATATCGAGACGGATATTTTAGCCAAATACATGCAAGCACAAGTTGCAAAAATGGGAGGACAATAAATGTTTAAGGATGTCGAAAAAGCTCTTGCTGATTTGAAAGCAGGAAAATTAATCGTGGTGGTTGATGATGATGACCGCGAAGCAGAAGGGGATTTGGTTGGTTTAGCCGAATTGGCTAGCGCTGACAATGTGAATTTTATGACCAAGCATGCGCGTGGTTTGATTTGTGCACCAGTATCTAAAAGCATTGCTGAGCGTTTGGAACTTGTTCCTATGTCAGAAGAAAATACTGATGCGCATGGCACCGCCTTTACTATCAGCGTGGACCATAAAGAAACCTCAACAGGTATTTCAGCCTTTGACCGTGCTAAGACCATTCAAACCTTGGCTGCTAAGGCTAGTAAAGCTAGTGATTTTCACCGACCTGGGCATATGTTTCCTTTGGTTGGACGAAGCGGCGGTGTTTTGCAACGGCGTGGGCATACAGAAGCTAGTCTTGATTTAGCACGTTTGGCTGGTAGCACAGAAGCAGCTTATATTTGCGAAATTTTAAAAGATGATGGCACCATGGCGCGAAAGGCTGATTTGCATGAATTTGCACAGAAATGGCATTTGACCATGATTGAAGTGGGAGATATCGCACGTTATGTAAGCTTTCAAGATAGCCCAAAGGTAACGTTACCGTCGGCTTATGGTGATTTTGATCTTCGCTTGTTTGAAGATGAGAAAAAACGTGAGCACCTCTTGTTATCAAAAGGCGACCTGACGTCTGATGAACCACTGTTAGTTCGTCTGCATTCGGAATGTTTGACAGGTGATGTTTTTGGCTCTTTACGTTGTGATTGTGGTGAGCAGCTGCACGCAGCGATGAAGAAAATTGATAAGGTTGGATGCGGAGCGATTTTATATCTTCGCCAAGAAGGACGCGGCATTGGTCTTAAAAATAAGCTCAAAGCTTATCAGCTGCAAGAAAAAGGATTTGATACCTATGATGCCAATCTTGAGCTTGGTTTTGCACCAGATGAGCGTGATTACCAGATTGCAGCAGACATCTTGTCCTTTTTGAACATTAAACAAATTAAGTTGTTGACTAACAATCCTGACAAGCTAGAACAGCTTGAAAAATCTGGTATCGAGATTGTCGAACGCTTGCCGTTACAAATTCCAGCGCACGTTGAAAACCGTGCTTACTTGCAAACCAAACAAGAAAAATTTCATCATTTATTACACATCGTTTAAGGAGAAAAAATCATGACAACATTTGAAGGAAAATTTATCGGAAAAGATGTTAAAATCGCTATCGTCGTTGCACGCTTTAATGAATTTATTACCTCGAAATTATTAGGTGGAGCAATGGACGGCTTGATTCGTAACGAAGTAGCTAAAGAAGCTATTGATGTTTACTGGGTTCCAGGTGCTTTTGAAATTCCTTTTATGACGAAAAAAATCGTTGCAAGTGGAAAATACGACGGTGTTATCACACTTGGTAGCGTTATTCGTGGGTCAACTAGTCATTACGATCTTGTTTGTAATGAAGTGGCAAAAGGTATCGGGCAAATCAATCTCACAAGCGACATCCCAGTCATGTTTGGCGTGATTACGACAGAAGATATTGAGCAAGCCATCGAACGCTCGGGCTCAAAAGCAGGAAATAAAGGCAGTGAATGCGCGCAAGGTGTGCTTGAAATGATTAACCTAGCAAAACAACTCTAAACCAAACGTGATAGATAGCAAAAAGCTGAGCAAGAACGCTCAGCTTTGTTTTTTATCTTAGATATAGGTTAGAGTATATAAGTTAACTAGACTATTGGACTGTTTTTCTTAATTAATTTAGTAAATTTACAGAAAATCGAAGCAAATATTTTTTCTGTTTCAAATTTTAAAAGTATTGAAAAGTCATTGCCTACTGCTTAAAAATTGACTATACTGATAGCCAAGATTAAACAGTTATGTTTTTTCTGTCACATTAAAAATGTCACATGGGTTGTTTTCTACTGCTCAAAGTATGAAATCAGAGGAACTTTCAAAGGGAGAATTTTATGAAAAAAACAGTAACCTATTTAGCTTTAGCCGCAACGAGCGTTTTATTTCTAACTGCTTGTAGTAATAATAATCAAGAATCTACAAATACATCAAGTTCATCAAATGTATCAACGTCATCAACTTCATCTTCTTCTACAAGTAGTTCATCAGAGACGACAGGTGGAGGATTTGTAACTTATTCAGACGGAAGTCAGATTACAGTTGGAGATGGTGGTGCTTTTGAGGTAACTCTATCAGACGGAACGCTTATCACGTATAATACAGATGGTAGTTATGTTATCATTGAATCAGACGGTAGCAATATTTCAAAAGCCTCTGATGGTTCGTATGCAATTGTCTTGGCATCAGGAACAAATATTGCTTATCAATCATCAGGAACATATGTCATTACCGAAGCAACAGGAAACATTGAAACAGGAAATAACTCTGATACTTTAGACGACTATCTTGAAGAAAATGACTATCCTACATTGTCGGAATACGATGAGCAAGTACAAGATATTGTTGATTATGTGAATGAGAATTCGTAAATTAAACATATAGAAATAACATTTTTAATGTGGAGAGACGGCTTTTCGGAAGCTGTCTTTTTATTGTTTACATTAAATTATCTGATAAATAGAATTTCCACTGAGTGAATTTAGTATACAGGTTAACCTCTTCCTCATACGATAATTTGGCGTATCAGACCGTTTTTATGACTATAGCTAGTTAAAAAGAAACAATAAGTTTTTTACACTATACCAAAATATATCTTACCAATGGTTAGTACCTGCTTTGTTTTTATAGATTTCGTCATTCTCATTTCAAATTTGCCCAAGCAGTTTGAATGGCGGCAATTTCCTCTTTGAACTGGGATTTGTTCGTTTTCAGATAGGCAAGGTAAAAATCAATCTGTGCTGTTTCGTCGGTAATTGGCATTTCTAAACGGCGATTGTGGACTTGCCTTTCGCGCGTGAGGTGCGTAATGTTGGTAGTGAAATAAGGTAGACTCGAATAGCGCCTAATTTCATTGAAATCATCAACTTCATCTTGGTAAATGAATTTCGCATTTGGAATATTGTCCTCAATAATTTGTTGCCAAATGCCAATGTCGCGAAGAACCACGAAACTAAAACCAGCCATTTCTTGGAACGTTGTCTCGGTTTTATTGGCTGGGACGACCATGGCATCACTGTTGACACGCAAACTTTCCGTGCCGACATAAAGCGATTCTATGTCATCTGTTTGAATTTCTTGGTGTGTGAAAATGAGCTGATAATCTTGCGACAGCAGTTTAGTAATGACATCATTTTCCGAAAGCAAATCATTATCAATGCTAATATGCTCGGATGCCACATCTTCAGCAATATAAAGTGGACCAGGAGCTACCGAACCTAATCTAATCTTTCCTGAGTGTTTCTCAAAATCTTGGATATGTTCGATAAAGGCTTGTTTGGCTTCTAGCAATTTTTCAGCTTCTTTGGCAGCTAATTGACCTGTTTCCGTTAAGCTAATGCGATTAGGAGTTCGTTTGAATAAAGTTACTCCGAGTTCGTCTTCGAGTTTTTGCATGCCTCGTGTGACCGTTGGCTGAGTGACCATAAGGTGCTCTGCTGTGGCAGAGAGCGTACCGTATTTAGCAAAAGCAACGAGGGCTTCTAAGAGGTAGTCATCAATCATGAATGCTTTCCTTTCTAGTTAGTATACGTTACAAGTATACTACCATAGAAGAGAAGTAATTTTCAACTAAAAAGTAACACTAAACTAGCATACATAAAACGCATACTAGCTTAGCACATAAGTAATGTACTTTTGAGGCATTTAGACGTAAAATGTAGGCATAAAAAAGAACGAGGGGAAAAACAATGACAGAAACAATTATTTTAAATGATGGCAATCGTATTCCAGCAGTTGGGTTTGGTGTTTTTCAAATTCCTGCAGATGGTTCAACTTATGCAGCTGTTAAGGAAGCTTTAGAAGTTGGCTACCGTCATATTGACACAGCGCAAGCTTATTTTAACGAAAAAGAAGTTGGACAAGCTATCAAAGATTCAGGCATTCCACGTGATGAAATCTTTATCACTAGCAAACTCTGGATTCAAGATTACGCTTACGAAACTGCTAAAGCAACCATTGATGCAACCTTGGAAAAAATGGGGCTTGATTACCTTGATCTCTACCTGCTTCACCAACCTTATGGCAAAGTCGAAGAAGCTTGGAAAGCTCTAGAAGAAGCAAAAGCGGCTGGTAAAATCAAATCAATCGGTGTATCAAACTTTACGCCAAACTTTTGGAATCAATTTGTTCCGCATTTCAATACGATTCCAGCTGTTAACCAAGTAGAGTTTAACCCATATTTCCAACAAAAAGCCTTACGTGACTTGCTTGCAAAAGATGATGTTAAAATCGAAGCTTGGGCACCACTCGGACAAGGAAATAAAGACTTATTTACTGAGCCAATCATCACAGCCTTGGCTAACAAATATGGCAAAGATGCTGGGCAAATTATTTTGCGATTTGAGGTGCAAGAAGGCATCATTGTCTTGCCAAAATCAACTAAGAAAGTTCGCATGGCATCAAACAAAGAACTCTTTGATTTTGAATTGACCGCTGAAGAAATGGCAGAGCTTCGCGCCCTTGACAAAGGAAAAGGTGCTCATGACCCAGACGCACCAGGTGTTGGAGACTATCTCTTGTCAGCTTATGATATTCATGCGAATGATTAATGGCTCTTTCAGCTTCCTAGCGGAGCTGTTTTTTATTTCAAAACAACCATACGCCAGCTGCATACTAGCATAGAAAAGAAGTAATTTTAAAAGAAGCAGTAGCATTTTATAATAAAATCATCAAGAAAATAATTAACCAAAGGAGAAAAAATAATGATTCAACAACCTACAATAACACTTAATAATGGCGTTAAAATGCCCATGGTCGGCTTTGGTGTTTTCCAAATTCCTGACCCAGATGTTTGTCAAAAAGCTGTCGAAGAAGCCATCGAAACAGGTTACCGTTTAATTGACACCGCAGAAGCTTATGGCAATGAAGAAGCCGTCGGCAAAGCTATCAAAGCTTCAGGTGTTCCACGTGAAGAACTATTCATCACAACAAAAGTTTTCATTCAACACATTAATTACGAAGGTGCCAAGGAGGCTTTTGAAGAATCGCTGCGCAAACTTGACCTTGATTATATCGACCTTTATTTGCTTCACCAACCCGTGGGTGATACTTTTGGAGCATGGCGTGCGCTGGAAGAACTTTACAGAGACGGAAAAATTCGTGCCATTGGCGTATCAAATTTCGAAGATGACCAATTAGCTAACCTTGCTATTTTCAATGATGTCATTCCTGCTGTAAATCAGATTGAACTTCATGTCTTTAATCAAAAAGACGATTCTGTCGCTTACCAAGCGTCTAAAGGTGTTCAAGTTGAAAGCTGGGGTGCTTTTGCTGAAGGACGATTTGATGTTTTTAACAACCCTGTTCTAAAAGCTATCGCTGATAAATATGGCAAAACAACAGCACAAGTGATGCTTCGCTGGCAATTACAACGTGGTATCGTTAGCTTATCAAAATCAGCCAAACCAGAACGTGTCCGCCAAAATTTTGATATTTTTGACTTCGAATTATCTGACGACGACATGGCACAAATCAAAACACTCAATACGAATACAACTGTCTTTGCAGACCACCACGAAGCCGCAACAGTTGAACTCCTAGCGGGTTTTGTCGGAAAATCGTTTTAAAATAGAGGAGAATTGTTATGGTCGAAGTAGTACAAAAATTATCAGAGAAAATCTTAGCAGCAATTCAGACAGGAAATTTACAACCAGTGGATAGTCTCATCTCAAATAATGCTGTATTTGTACACATGGGTGTTTGTCTTGATAAAAAAGTGAATTTGAAGCTATTGAGAAGGGCTCAATTGCAGTTAAAAAGATGGATGTTGCTGAAGAAAAAACGATTCTTAGCGGAGCAACAACCATTATTCTTAGAAAATTGCAATTAACAGCAGTAGTACAAGGAAATGAAGTGACCAATCCTTTTGTTGTTGCGGAAACGTACACCAAAGACAAGGCAGGAAATTGGTTGCTGATGTCAACGACCTATACTCGTATCGCTATCGACTACGACGATTATCATATTTAATAAAAAATTCATTATTAATCAAGAAAGTCATATTACTATGGCTTTTTCCTTTATTATAGGGCTTTTACTGCCACCTCATTTTGAAAAAATGTTATAATGATGGAGGAATTTAAGAAGAAAGGTGGGCTGCTATGGCAATTACAAAAGAAATGTTAGGAGATCATTTGACTTGGGTTGCTATTGATTCTGATAAGATTAGTCAAACATCTAACTTGTATGCTGAATATGGCATTGATGAAGAATTGATTTCCTATGCCTTGGATAGAAATGAACGTGCGCATATGGAATATGATTGGCAGACTGAAACCATGATTATCATTTACAATGTGCTAAATCGAACCAAAGAAGATAATCATTATGAGACGATTCCAATCACGTTTATCGTCCGTGGTGAACAATTAGTAACGATTTTTAATTCGGATAATGCCTATATCATTGATTTAATGCGACGTTATTTACAAAGACGGCCCGATGTTTCCATTTATAAATTCCTTTTCATGAGTTTATTTCTTATTTCAGAAGCGTATTTTCCGTATTTAGAAGAAATGGATAGAAGCACAAGCCAATTAAATCGTCGTTTACGTCAACGGACGACCAAGAGAGATTTGCTGGGGCTTTCTGATATTGAAACAGGAATGGTTTACCTCGTTTCTGCTTCTAATCAAAATACGTTTCTTCTTGAACAACTTAAAGGTCAGGCTTTTTATAAGCAACTAAATAATATTGAGAAAGAGCAATTAGAAGATTCTCTCATCGAAGCTCGCCAATTATCCAGCATGACACAAGTCAATGCGCAAGTGTTGCAACAATTATCAGGAAGCTACAATAACATTTTGAACAATAATCTAAATGATAATATGACGACTTTGACAATTGTATCGGTCATTTTGGCAGTATTTGCAGTTATCACTGGATTTTTTGGAATGAATGTGCCCTTGCCATGGACAAGTAATCAACACGCTTGGGTAATTATTATTTTGGTTTGCATTGTTCTTTGGCTTCTTATTGCAGCACTTTTGCGTTATATGATATATCGAAAATCTTAAAATAAAAGGAGAAATTTTTATGTCTGAAATGTCAAAAGAGCGTCTAGTTGCCTTTACTGATGCTGTCCTGGCTATCATTATGACGATTTTAGTTTTAGAATTAGAACGTCCATCAGAGTTAACATGGTCAGCATTATGGGAGTTAAAAACAAATTTCTTTGCTTATACCATTTCCTTTTTCTGGTTAGGAACGATGTGGGTCAACATGCATAGAGCTTGGGATAATGTTGAAAAAATTAATAACCATTTGGTTTGGATTTCCATGCTCTTGCTATTTTTCTCATCATTCTTCCCTTATACGACTTCTTTAGTCGCTAGTGATTTTAATAGTTCAGTCGCTCAAATTTTTTATGGTGTTATTGTAATGCTTGTTTCTTTTACTAATATTTGGATGTATTCAGAATTAGCTAAAGTTTCTACCACAGATGAAGCAGAAGCCACAGCAAGAAGTCATAATAATTGGATGCGTTGGGATATTGTCATAAAAGTTATTGGTATGTTGTTGAGCATGACTGTTTTCCCACAGGCTATGATGTGGGCTGTACTTTTTACAGCTGTCGTCATCGTTGTTCCAAGATCAATTAGATAAAAAACACGCTACAAACGTGTTTTTTGATTTTTATTTCTTAATTAAGAAAAGTTTTCCTTGTGTTGGAACGATAATGGCTAGTGCTAAAATGACAAAAATTAAGGTTAGAAGTCCAGCGGTTCCGTTGACAGTGAATGAGTACCAATAAGCTGACATTCCTTTTGGCGCATAACTGCCCCAGAAAATAAAGCCAGCGACAAAATGCCAGAAGTATCGGACAAAGACAGCTAAAATAGCACCACCTGTCGCGTAAAATAAAGCACGCCCTTTGTTGTCTTTTGCAAGAGCGTTTTGAAAAGGAACGGTAAAAATACCCGCTAACCCCATGGAAACAAAAGCAAGAATATACTCAATAAGTACTTGTGATAGCGCTAAATACCAAACTTTTCCAAGGATAAAATGTAGTAACCCCCAAATCAGCCCCGCTAATACACCATATTTTGTTCCACGACGTAGCGCAAAGAGAACCAGCGGAATCGCTCCAAACGATGGAGTGAACCAGCTTGCGAAATCTGGAATGTAAGATAAAGCCATAGCTAAAGCAGCTACTAAGGCTGTTTCAATCAAAGCTGACAGTTGAGAATTTTTTGACGACATAATAAAAGCTCCTTTTGTACAAAGGAGCTTTTTCTGATAATATGTGCAACACTATTCAAAACAAAGTTTAAAACGGTCATGTCACAATCCCTACGCTCGTACTAACGAGATCAGGTTATCAGGATTTCGCAAATGCGATCTCAGCCATAGGCACTCCTTTGTGAATCTAATTGCTTATAGTTTAGCATGAGAGGAAGTTTTTTGTCAAGTTTAGTTTTCATTCTTTTTGAGAGTCAGCACACATTTTCAAAATTAGTTCAGCCCATAATTGTAATCATCATCTTGCATAGCTTCAACAGAACCAAGGAGATAACCATTTCCGACCTGACTAAAGAAATCGTGGTTAGAAGTTCCTGTTGAAATACCATTCATAACGATAGGGTTAACATCGTTAGCAGTATCTGGGAAAAGTGGATCTTGCCCCAGATTCATCAGGGCTTTATTGGCATTGTAGCGCAAGAATGTTAACACTTCATCAGTCCACCCAACACCGTCATACAGAGATTTGGTATAATTTTCCTCATTTTCGTAAAGTTGGTAAAGTAAATCATACATCCACTCACGAAAATTATCTTGTTCTTCTTCAGATAATTCATTGAAACCAAGTTGAAATTTATAACCAATGTAAGTGCCATGAACAGATTCATCACGGATAATCAATTTGATAATTTCAGCAACGTTTGCCAATTTATTATTGCCAAGATAATAAAGTGGTGTGAAAAATCCTGAATAGAAGAGGAAGGTTTCTAAGAAAGTAGAAGCAACTTTCTTTTGTAGTGCATCCCCATTTGTATAGATATCATTGATAATTTTTGCCTTTTTTTGTAGGTATTCATTGCTATTTGTCCATTCAAAAATAGCTTCAATTTCAGATTTTGTGTTAAGTGTTGAAAAAATAGAGGAATAAGATTTGGCATGGACCGACTCCATGAATTGAATATTATTCAGAACAGCTTCCTCATGTGGTGTTCTGACGTCTGTACGAATTGCTTCGACACCAGATTCAGATTGCATGGTATCTAGTAAAGTTAGTCCACCAAAGACTTTTCCGACAAGGTCTTTTTCCTCGGTAGACAATTTACGCCAATCATCAAGGTCATTTGATAACGGAATACGTGTATCAAGCCAAAATTGCTCCGTCAACTTTTCCCAAGTTGATTTATCAATGATGTCTTCAATCTCATTCCAATTGATGGCTTCATAATAAGTTTGTGACATGTATATTCTCCTAACAGTGATTAAGAAAGCCAGCCAAATGACTGGAATTTCAGAAATAGTATTTAAATTTTTAAGATTGTTTTCTCCAATGGAGTAAGCTAACCTAGCAAGAGCAAGTATTTTGTCAAGAGTGAAAGTTACCCCAATGCTAACACCTTTTTGAATTCCTAAGCGAAAGTAGTTACTGCTTTGATTTTAGCTTTTGTAGAACAAGGACCAGTTTTTTAGATTATGCCATGTCATTATGACTTGCTAATAGCCGTTCGATAAAGTTATTCCACGTAATTAATCGACTCGATACTAGCCGATTAATGGAGTTGTAAGTGAGTTAGCCATTTCGCTATAACGTTTGCCGTCTTGTTACTGGGTTCTGCAGAGACAAATCCAAGTGTTCAGTTAAATCACACAGCTTTCGCATTGGTTTGAGCCGACTTCATCACCATCATCGGTAAAGGTACGGATGTAGTAGATAGACTTAATACCTTTATTAAAGGCGTAATGACGCAGGATAGACAGGTCACGAGTGGTTTGTTTGCTTTGCGTTTTCCATTCATAGAGGCCTTGCGGAATATCGCTGCGCAAAAAGAGCGTTAGTGACAATCCTTGGTCAACGTGTTCAGTCGCTGCCGCATAAACATCAATGACTTTTCGCATATCCATATCATAAGCAGAAGTGTAATAAGGAATAGTATCTGTCGATAAACCAGCAGCTGGGTAATAAATCTTACCAATTTTCTTTTCCTGACGTTCCTCAATACGTTGCGTAATCGGGTGAAGCGACGCAGAAACATCATTAATGTAAGAAATAGAACCATTTGGAGCAACTGCTAGACGATTTTGGTGGTAAAGTCCGCCTGTCATCACAGCATCGCGGAGCTTAGCCCAATCCTCACCGCTTGGAATAAAATGTTCTGCAAAGAGTTCTTTCACACGGTCAGATTTTGGAATAAATTCACCTGTAATGTATTTATCAAAATAGCTTCCGTCAGCGTATTTTGAGTTTTCAAAGCCTACAAATGTTTGCTGACGTTCACGAGCAATCTGATTTGATTCCACCAAAGTCCAATAATTCATTAGCATAAAGTAAATATTGGTAAATTCAATGGATTCTGGGCTACCGTAATGAATGTGGTGTTGAGCTAGGAAGGTATGAAGCCCCATAGCGCCAAGTCCAAAGGTATGCGCTTGTTCATTGCCATGCTTGATTGTTGGCACAGCTTCAATAGATGAGGTGTCTGAAACAAAAGTCAAGGCGCGTGTCATGGCTTTGATAGAACGTCCAAAATCAGGTGAAGTCATCATATTAACCACATTTGTTGAGCCTAAATTACATGAAATATCAGTTCCCATTTTGACAAATTCTTGAGCGTCGTTAATCACGCTAGGGGTTTGAACTTGAAGCACTTCTGAACAAAGATTTGACATGATAATTTTACCGTCAATTGGATTGGTACGATTAGCCGTATCAATATTGACTACATAAGGGTAACCAGATTCTTGTTGTAATTTCGAAATTTCAGTTTCTAAATCACGTGCTCTAATTTTGGTTTTGACGATATTTGGGTTAGCAACCATTTTGTCATATTCAGCCGTAATATCAACATAGCTATAAGGCACGCCGTATTCACGCTCAACACTATATGGGCTAAAGAGATACATCTCTTCGTTATTACGAGCCAATTCGTAAAATTTATCAGGTACGGTGATACCAAGAGAGAGAGTTTTGACACGGATTTTTTCGTCAGCATTCTCTTTTTTGGTTGATAGAAATGCCATGATATCTGGGTGGAAAACATCAAGGTAAACAGCACCAGCTCCTTGACGTTGCCCCAGTTGGTTAGAATATGAAAAACTATCTTCAAAGAGCTTCATGACAGGAACAACACCAGAAGCTGCCCCTTCATAACCCTTGATAGGAGCACCAGCCTCACGCAGATTTGAAAGGCTGATACCAACACCCCCACCGATACGGGACAATTGTAGCGCTGAATTGATAGAACGCCCAATCGAATTCATATCGTCAGTTACTGAAATGAGAAAACAAGAGACGAATTCACCACGGCGACTACGACCAGCATTTAAAAAAGAAGGTGTAGCAGGTTGATAGCGTTGATGAATCATTTCAGTTGCCAAATCACGTGCCAATTCTTCATTACCATCAGCAAAATAAAGAGCGTTAAAGAGGATACGGTCTTCAATACTTTCAAGATAATAGTTACCGTCATTTGTCTTTAAAGCATATTGCTGATAAAACTTATAGGCGGCCATGAAAGATTTAAAACGAAATCCTTGCGCTTGCAAGTCCTTAGCCAAACTTTCAATAAAATCTGGCGTATATTTGCTGATAAATTCTGACTCGATATAATCATTGTCAATCAAATAGTTGATTTTATCAATAATCGTGTCAAAAGCCATTGAATTTGGAATGACATTTTCACGAAAGAAAGCTCTAAGAGCTTCTTTATCTTTATTAAGAGGAATTTGTCCATTCACAGGACGGTTAATTTCATTATTAAGGCGAAAATAAGAGACATCGCCGAGATTTTTTAGACTCATAAAGTAAGATACCAACGCTCATTAATTGAAGTGTGGTAACTCCTTTCTAATTTTAATATAGAAGGTTTAGATAATTTCTTTTAATTTTGCAGGTTGAAAGCCAGAAAAAATAATGTCACCTGCTTTAACGACTGGCGCAGCAGAGAAGCCAAGGTCTTTTACGTAATCAATCATATCAGGGCGTTCGTCAATGTTGATTTCTTGGTAATCAGCTCCCTCTTTATCCAAGAGTTTTTTTGTCATTTTGCACTGCATACAGTTATTTTTTGAAAAAATTGTGATTTTATTAGCCATTAGGGTGTCCTCCTAAAAAATATTTCCTTATGGGAAACTCAATGTTCATTTAGAATAACCAAAATTAGTCAAAAAAGCAAGAAATATCTCTCGAAAAAACACAATATATAGTATTTAAAAATAATATCACACACAAAATATTGTAAAATCAAGCTTTTTAGGAATGATAAAGTTTTATGTTACATATCATGTCATAAAACCTAACACAATGTTGTGAATTATACTTGACTAAATATTCTGAAAGTTGTATAATTAAAAAACCATTATTATATTTCGGGGGTCTGTACATGACAGAATTTTTATCAAAGTTTTCCTTCAAAGATGGTGAGTATTCGTATTTTAACCTTGAAAAAGCGGTTTCTCATTATGGAGGAGATATCAAGAAAATCCCTTACACTATTCGTATATTACTTGAAAGTTTACTCAGAAAGTATGATGGTGTAGATGTTACAAAAAATCACATTGAAAATTTAGCAACTTACAATCCTAAAAAAACAAGCGGAGAAGTTCCATTCAAACCAAGTCGTGTCATCTTACAGGATTTCACAGGAGTTCCTGTTGTTGTTGACCTTGCGTCAATGCGTGATGCCATTGTTGCCAACGGTGGAGATGCTGAACTTATTAATCCAGAAATTCCAGTTGATTTGGTTATTGACCACAGTGTCCAAGTCGATTTCTTTGGCTGTGACACAGCTTTAGAAGATAATATTAACCTTGAATTTAAACGTAACAATGAACGTTATGAATTTTTGAAATGGGCAGAAAAATCATTTGATAACTACCGTGCGGTGCCACCTGCAACTGGTATCATTCACCAGGTTAACATTGAATTCCTTAGTGATGTTGTCATTGAAAAAGATGGCATGCTTTATCCAGATTCAATGTTTGGTACTGATAGCCATACAACAATGATTAATGGTATTGGTGTTCTTGGTTGGGGTGTCGGAGGTATCGAAGCAGAAGCAGCGATGCTTGGTGAAGCATCATTCTTCCCAGTGCCAGAAGTAATCGGTGTTCGTTTGACAGGTAAACTTCCTAAAATTGCAACCGCTACCGATTTAGCCCTTAAAGTGACACAAGTTCTTCGTCAAGAAAAAGTTGTTGGTAAATTCGTTGAATACTTTGGTGACGGTTTATCAAATCTTAGCCTTGCCGAACGTGCAACTATTGCCAATATGGCACCAGAATACGGTGCAACTTGCGGCTATTTCCCAATTGATGATGAAACGCTCAATTATATGCGTTTAACAAACCGTAAAGAAGACCATATTGCTTTAACAAAAGAATACGTCAAACACAATAATCTTTTCTATGATCCAGAGCATCAAGCGGAATACACTAAAGTCGTTGAAATTGATTTATCAACAATTTCACCAAGTATTTCTGGACCAAAACGTCCACAAGATTTGATTGATTTGACACAAGCCAAACAAACTTTCCAAGAAAGCTTAGTTCGTGAAGCTGGTGTTCAAGGCTTTGGTTTGACAGCTGATGAAATCAATAAAAAAGCAACCGTTCATTTTGAGGACCAAGATATTGAGATTCAAACAGGACACGTGGCTATCGCAGCTATCACATCATGTACAAATACCTCAAACCCTTACGTTTTGATGTCAGCTGGTTTGCTTGCGAAAAATGCTGTTGAATGTGGTTTGCGCGTAGCTCCAACAGTTAAAACATCACTTGCTCCAGGGTCTAAGGTGGTTACAGGTTACCTACGTAATTCTGGTTTGCAAACTTACTTAGATACACTTGGCTTTAACATTGTCGGTTATGGTTGTACGACATGTATCGGTAACTCAGGTAGCCTTTGTCCAGAAGTGGCAGAAGCTATTACAGAGACAGACTTGTTAGCATCTGCTGTTTTATCAGGTAACCGTAACTTTGAAGGACGTGTTAATCCACTTGTCAAAGCAAACTTTCTTGCTAGCCCACCACTTGTTGTGGCTTATGCACTTGCTGGAAACACAAATATTGATTTAACAACAGAACCACTTGGCTTTGACCAAAATAATGCACCTGTTTACCTTAAAGACATCATGCCAACAAATGACGAAGTGGCAGAGTATGTCAATAAATACGTAACGCGTGAATTATTCGAGCAAGAATATGAGCATGTCTTTACAGACAGCGAAAAATGGAATCAAATTCCAACAGAAGAAAGTAAGATTTACCATTGGAATGAATCGTCAACTTATATCCAAAATCCGCCATATTTTGACAATCTAGGTGATGATTTAGCGATTAAACCATTGAAAAATCTTAAGCCATTAGCCAAATTTGGTGATAGTGTGACAACTGACCACATTTCACCTGCTGGTAATATTGCTAAAAATAGCCCAGCTGCTAAGTATTTAGATAATCATGGTGTTGATTACGTTGACTTCAACTCATATGGTAGCCGTCGTGGTAATCACGAAGTCATGATGCGTGGAACATTTGCCAATATTCGTATCCAAAACCAATTAGCGGACGGTAAAATCGGCGGTTACACAAAATACAATGGTGAAATCATGCCAATTTATGACGCTGCTATGCATTATAAAGAAGATAATGTCGATACTTTAGTCATTGCAGGTAAAGATTATGGTATGGGGTCTAGTCGTGACTGGGCTGCCAAAGGTTCTAACCTTCTTGGGGTTAAAGCTGTTTTGGCTGAAAGTTTTGAACGTATTCACCGCTCAAATCTTGTTATGATGGGTGTATTACCATTGCAATTCTTAGAAGGGGATACGGCAGAAAGTCTTGGTTTAACTGGTCTTGAAACATACGATATTAATCTTTCAGAAAATCCTGGTATTCACGATATTGTTGATGTTGTAGCTCGTGATGACTCAGGTGAAAAACACTTTAAAGCCATGGTACGTTTTGATGCCGATGCTGACATTCGTTACTATAAAAACGGCGGTATCTTACCAATGGTTGTTAGAAAGAAATTGGAGGAAGCATAATCTATGACAGGAGGAAGCGGATTAAAAGATTTAATAGCTTGTAATACCCATATTAGTTCAATTATTGATGATAATTTATCCTACGCAGGTTATAATATTTCTGAATTAATGGATAACGATGCTAGTTTTGAAGAAGTGATTTACCTTCTTTGGAACTTGCATTTGCCAAATAAAGCAGAGTTTGATAGTTTTGTTAAAGAACTTCGTGAAAATTATGCTATTAGCGATGCGGTTGAACAATGCATTATGATTCAGTCGCGCAGCCATTTGCACCCAATGAGCGTGCTTCGTTCAACGGTTAGTTTGCTTGGTGTGTATAATGTCAATGCTGAAGATAATTCTGAAGAAGCAACATACGAACAATCTATTCAATTAATGGCTAAAATGCCAACTATTATTGCAACTTTTGCGCGTTTACGTGACGGGAAAACACCAGTTGCTCCACGTGAAGATTTAGGATTTGCAGCGAATTTCCTTTATATGTTAAACGGCGAAGAACCAACACCATTGCAAGTAAAAGCTTTAAATCGTGCCTTGGTTTTACATGCTGACCATGAATTAAATGCGTCAACATTCGCAGCGCGTGTCTGTGCGTCAACATTGGCTGATATTTATTCTTGTGTGACAACTGCAATTGGTACGCTTAAAGGACCACTTCATGGTGGTGCTAATGAACGTGTCTTTGATATGTTAACTGAAATTCGTGAAATGGGTGATACCAAAGCGTATTTGAAAGAAAAATTGGATTCGCAAGAAAAAATCATGGGCTTTGGTCACCGTGTTTATAAAACACAAGACCCACGTGAAAAATATTTGCGTGAAATGGCGCAAGCTCTTACCGAAGGTACTGAAAACGAAGTGTGGTTCAACTTGTCACGTGAAATTGAAGATTACATGAAACACACTAAGGGGCTTATCCCAAATGTCGATTTCTATTCGGCAACGGTTTACCATGTTCTTGGTATTGATAGCTCGATTTTTACCCTTATTTTTGCAATGAGCCGTGTATCAGGCTGGATTGCTCATATTCAAGAACAACAAAAAAATAACAAATTGATTCGACCACGTTCTCATTATACTGGAGAGCTCGGTTTGAAATACACACCACTTGAAGAACGCTAAAAAGCCTTAGAAAGGAAAAATGAGAAAAATGGCAGATAAAATCATTTTAGAAAATGGTCACTTGACTGTTTCTAACAATCCAATTATCCCTTTTATTGAAGGGGATGGCGTTGGACGTGACATTTGGAAAAATGCGCGTGCTGTCTTTGATGCAGCGATTGATAAAGCTTACCAAGGTCGGAAAAAAGTTGAATGGCTTGAGCTTTTGGCTGGTAAAAAAGCGCATGAAGCAACAGGAGAATGGTTACCAGAAGCAACTCTTGAAACGATTAAAGAAGATTTGGTCGCTATCAAAGGCCCACTAGAAACACCAGTTGGTGGTGGGATTCGTTCACTAAATGTTGCCCTTCGTCAAGAATTGGATTTATACGCTTGTGTGCGTCCTGTTCGTTATTTTAAAGGGATTGAAAGCCCGCTTAAAGAACCAGAAAAAACAAGCATTACTATTTTCCGTGAAAATACGGAAGATATTTATGCAGGTATCGAATGGAATGCTGGCACAGAAGAAGTGAAAAAAGTCATTGATTTCTTGCAAACTGAAATGTCTGTCAGCAAGATTCGTTTTCCTGAAACAAGCAGTATCGGAATCAAACCTATCTCACAAGAAGGTAGTGAACGTTTGATTCGCTCTGCGATTGAATACGCTCTTGCTAACAATTTGACTAAAGTCACTCTTGTTCACAAAGGAAATATTCAAAAATTCACAGAAGGTGGCTTCCGTAGCTGGGGTTATGACCTTGCAAAACGTGAATACGCTGATGAATTAGCCAGCGGAAAATTGGTGATTAATGACATTATTGCCGATAATTTCTTGCAACAAATTTTGCTTAATCCTGAAAAATTTGATGTTGTGGCTTTGACAAATCTCAATGGTGACTACGCTAGTGATGCCCTTGCTGCCCAAGTTGGTGGTATTGGAATCTCACCAGGTGCCAATATCAACTACTTGACAGGTCACGCTATTTTTGAAGCGACACACGGAACTGCACCAGATATTGCTGGTAAAGACATTGCCAATCCATGTTCTGTTCTTTTGTCTGGTTGCATGTTATTTGATTACATTGGTTGGACAGAAGTGGCTAGCTTAATTACAGCAGCGATTGAAAAAACATTCGCTCAAGGTCAATTTACAGCTGATTTGGCGCAAGGAAAAGCCGCTTGCTCAACAAGTGAATTTGCAGCAAAACTCATTAAAAATTTGTAAAATAATAACCTAGAACAAGTCATGTTCTAGGTTTTTTGATATAATGAGAATAGTTTGAATTTTAGAAGGTTGGAGTTTTATGACATATTCATTGGCAGACATTGTCTTTTTATTTTTTATTTATTCGTTTGTAGGCTGGCTTTGGGAGACGGTTTATTGTTCGATTAAGGATAAGAAGTTTGCTTATCGTGGTTTTCTAGTGGGACCGTATTGCCCAGTTTACGGCTTTGCAGTGACAACGGTTTTACTAGCGACAGCGCCGTTTCAAAGTAATATTTTATGGCTGTTCTTGAGTGGTTTGCTTGTAGCAACAGCATTTGAATACGTTGCAGGCTGGCTGTTAGAGACGGTCTTTCATATGAAATTATGGGACTACAGTCAGGAGTTTGGTAATATTCAGGGACGTATTGCACCGCGGATATCACTTTTCTGGGGATTTGGAATTGTTGTTCTCGTTGAATTTATTCAACCAGGAGTGATGTGGCTAATTAATCACTTGAATGATTGGGTAGCGTTGGGTATTGTTATTGTGATGACAGCAGATTTGATTTGGACAGTTGTCGATACGGTGAAATTCCAACAAGCTGCTATTGCTTTTGAAAAATACGTTCGTGCCGAGCAAGAAAAATTACGCGAATCAGTACGAACAGAAGTTGGTGATTTAACACAGCAAGCTGAAGTCTTTAGCAAACGTTTGGAAAATTTACGACTTCACATCAATGAAACCTTGAGAGAAAAAGGAATTGAGCCATTCCGTTTCAATCAACGTCGTATGCTTAGAAACTATAAAAACTTCCGCTTAACGACAGCCCCATTTTTGAACGAAATTCGTAAACAAACAGCTGCCTTAAAAGAAAAACGTAATGAGAAAAACAATCATTAAGATAATAAAAGCACCCTAACAGTGAGGATTCCTCTCGCCAGGGTGCTTTTTTATGTTGGTGTCTATGTTTTATTGCCATGAGATTGGGAGCGTATTTTTTAGAATTGACAATGACTAGTCAAATAACTAACGGTATCACTGATTATGCACGACTATTATTATAAAGGTAAAAAGTTTTTTTGTAAATATTTGAAAATAAATGAAAAAATTTTCTTTTTAAAAAGTGCTTGACCTGGAACGCGTTTCATAAATTATACTTTAGTCAAATCAAACAAGCGAGGTAAAAAAGATGATTAAACGTATTTTTTCAGACATGGATGGAACGCTTCTTGACAATACTGGCGCAGTTTCAGAGGAAAATGTTTCTCTGATTAAATCAGCTGGCATTCCGATGACCTTGGTATCAGCTCGTGCTCCAATGGAAATGATGGCAGCGATTGAAAAATTAGGTTTGACAGGTGCACAAGTTGGCTTTAATGGTGGTTTGATTTATCGTGTTGACAATGGTCGTGTCCTTCCGATTCACAGTCAACCAATAGCAAAAAAAGATGTTCATACTCTTCTTGGTGCGATTCATGAGAAATTTCCAGAGATCAGTTTGTCATACTATGATTTGCATAAATGGTATTGTCATGAGATTGATAAGGGAATTCTTTTTGAGCAGAAAGTTACGCAACAAAAACCAACACGAACAATGTTGCTCAGCCATTTCTTAAAACCTAAAAAAGAGATTTATAAGTTAATGATGATTGTCTTTGATGAGAAAACGTTAACAAATCTACAAGAATTTGTGCTATCATTAGGGATAGACACGATTGCGGTGCAGCAATCAGGAAAACATTATTTGGAAATCACTCATGCGGCAGCTAAGAAATCAGCTGGTATTGATTATATCATGCAAAAAGAAGCTTTGAGCGAGGGAGAAACTGCGGCTTTTGGCGATGGGCACAATGATTTGCCAATGTTTGAACGGACGAGTTTTCCAATTGCAATGGCAAATGCTAGCCCAGATGTGATTGCCCAAGCTAAATTTATCACATTGGTTAACCAGTGCAATGGTGTTGGTTATGGAATTCATAAATTTTTGAGGAATGTTTAAATGGTAACAATCAGAGATATTGCAGAAAGAACAGGTTATTCTAAAGCGACGGTGTCGCGCGTGCTTAACAATCATCCTTATGTGTCAGATGACGTGCGTCGAAAAATTCAAGCGGTGATAAAAGAGCTTAATTATACACCAAATTTGGTCGCAAAAGAATTGAGCGCTGGAAAGACTAATAAAATTGCGGTTGTTATTCCTCACAATCGTCATCCCTATTTCACTCAGCTATTGAATGGTATGCTAGATGAAAGTAAGAAAACAAACCATAATTTGCTTTTACTACATTCGGGCTACAATGAACTTTCGGAACGTGAGTATTTAGAACAATTACGCGGTCATGCTTTTGACGGGCTTATCTTTACGTCACGTGAATTGCCGATAGAGACCATTGCCTCTTATGCACAATACGGTCCCATTCTTTTATGTGAACCACTTGACAACCCTCTTTTGAAATCAGTCTATGTTGACCGCTACCAAGCTTATAATGATCTTAATGTCTATTTGGCTGAAAAAGGCATTAAATCACCAGCCTATCTTTTTACGAGAGCTGATGAAGCTAGTGCGACTTATCGGACAATGGTTTCTGTTTTAGAGCACTTTCCGCAATATCAAAATTCAGCTGTTTTTAGTGGCATTTCTAATTTTCAAGATGGTTATAATTGGGCAAAACAGCTTACGCAGGATTTTGATGCAATTGTGACAAATGAGGACCAAATGGCTTATGGCGTTATCAAGGCTTTTAAGGATGATGGCAGAGCTTTGCCGTTGATTATCGGGCAAGAAAATCAGCATATTAGTGAGTTACTTGGGATTCCGTCAGTAGAGCATTATTCTTATGAACTGGGGAAATTAGCAGTACGTCAGATTTTGGCAGATGAAAATAATCCCCTTGCCATTCCGTCAAAATTCATTCGACGTTAGTGAAAATAAAATGTTTTAATTTTCAGAATATTTTTGTTATAATAGAGCTACTTAATTGAGAGAAGGAGTTTATCATGGCAAAAACAATTCACACAGATAAAGCACCAGCAGCAATTGGACCTTATGTTCAAGGAAAGGTCGTTGGTAATTTCCTATTTGCTTCAGGTCAAGTGCCTTTGTCACCTGAAACTGGTGAAATTATCGGAACAACTATTCAAGAACAAACTAAGCAAGTTCTTAAAAATATTTCTGCTATTCTTGCGGAAGCAGGCACAGATTTTGACCATGTGGTTAAGACAACTTGTTTCCTTAGCGATATGAATGATTTTGTACCGTTTAATGACGTTTACGCTACGGCGTTTAAGGCTGATTTTCCAGCACGTTCAGCAGTAGAAGTCGCTCGTTTGCCAAAAGACGTCAAAGTTGAAATCGAAGTCATTGCTTATCTTGACTAATTTTATTTTGGGCTTAACCCTGAATGGCAGCAGTTGATTTCTGCCTAGGATAACATAAAAACTCCCGCTTAGTTAGAAGCTAAGCAGGAGTTTTTTGTGTTAATTAGCGCTTGTGAGTGCTGCTTTTTGCATTTTCTTGGCAGTTGTCATCATCAAGCGAATGCGGTTTAATTGGTTAACTTCTGATGAACCTGGGTCGTAATCAATTGGAGCAATATTAGCACCCTTGTATTGACGACGAAGTTCTTTAACCATACCTTTACCAACGATATGGTTTGGCAAACAACCGAATGGTTGGAGACAGACAATATTTTTGACATCATTGTTGAGCAATTCAATCATTTCACCTGTTAGGAACCAACCTTCACCAGTATGGTTACCAATTGAAATAATCTTAGAAGCACCTTCGGCAATGTCATAGATAGACTCAATACCTTCAAAGCGTTCAGATTTTTCAAGGGCTTTATTCATTGGTTTTTCAAGGAGATTAATGGCATCAATACCAAGCTTAGCGAAGCGTTTAGCTTTTTGGCTCATATTAAGCTCGTCAGCTTTCCAAATTTGGTTGAAAAGTGAATAATTCATAAAGCCAATAAGGTCAGGAACAACGGCTTCACCGCCTTCATTTTCAATGATAGCAACGATGTCGTTGTTAGCTGTTGGAGCGTATTTGACAAGGATTTCTCCAACGACACCGACACGAGGTTTTTGTCCGAAATCAACGGTTTCAAGGGTATCAAACTCTTTGATGATACGTTTCATGTTATGATTAAATTCAAAATATGAACCTGATTTCACATTTTTACGAGCGATTTCAAGCCATTTATCATAAAGAGCGTTAGCAGAGCCTGGAACGGCTTCGTATGGGCGAACACGATAGAGCACACGTTCGAATAAATCACCATACAAAACGCTGATGAGTAGGCGTTTGACGAATGAATAAGTGAGGCTCCAACCTGGTGTTTCTTCGGTACCTTGATTTCCCATAGAAATGGAAACCACAGGAACTTGAGGGAAACCAGCGTCTTTCAGAGCTTTACGTAGAAGTGGAATGTAGTTTGTTGCACGGCAACCACCACCAGTTTGGGTCATCATAACGCTGGTATTATCAAGGTCATATTCGCCGCTTTGAAGAGCTTCAATCAATTGGCCGATAGAAATGATAGCAGGGTAGCAGGCGTCATTATGGACGAATTTCAACCCGACATCAACGGCTTTTCTGTCCATTGCAGGTAAAACGACAACGTTGTAGCCAGCGTGTTTGAAGGCTTCTTCGATAAGACCATTTTGGTGAATTGGAGAAAGCATTGGCATAAGAAGCGTGTGTGTCTTTTTCATTTCTTTAGTAAAGACAGGTTCTTTGCGTTCTTCTTCCTCATCGAATTGGCTATCAAATTGTGGTGCTTGGTTGAAAATGTGGTCAAGATTAGCTTTTTTGAATTTTTTATCACGTTCTTCAACGGCAGCTTTGAGGGAACGGAGACGAATTCGGATAGCACCGAGGTTACTACCTTCGTCAATTTTGAGTACGGTATATAGTTTGTTGTGACCACGCATGATTTCTTCGACTTGGTCAGTTGTTACCGCGTCAAGTCCACAACCAAAGCTGTTTAGTTGAACAAGCTCAAGGTTTGGATTTTTAGAAACCACCTTGGCAGCCGCATAAAGGCGAGAATGGTAAACCCATTGGTTCACAACACGAAGTCCTGAAACTTCTTCAAGACCAGCTACCATATCTTCTGTCAAAACATGGAAGCCTTCTTGCGTGATGATATTGGCAATACCATGGTTGATTTCAGGGTCGAGGTGATATGGACGACCTGAAAGGACAATAGCCTTTTCACCTTTGAGAGCAAGAGTAGATAAGAGCTCATCAGCTTTATCTTGCAAATCTTGTTTGAAATCAGCTAGCGCTTGATAACCATGTTCAACGGCATTTTGAATATCTTCAGCTGTAATATCTTCGTATTCGCTGAAAGCTTTAATCAATGATTTTACAACAGATTCGTGGTCAGCCAAGTTAACAAATGGATGGAAATATTTCACCTCACCATTACGGATAGGGTCCATATTTTTTTCGATAACTTCTGGGTAACTTTGAACGATTGGGCAGTTGTAGTGATTAGGCGCTTTGCTATTTTCGATTTGTTCGTAAATAACACTTGGGTAGAAAATAGCGTCAACTTTTCGGTCAATCAAACTTTGAATGTGTCCATGTACCATTTTGGCAGGATAACAAACGGTATCACTAGGAATAGTTTCAATCCCTTTTTCAAATAATTTTTTATCAGATTTTGGTGAAAGTTGAACACGGAAACCAAGGTCTGTTAAGATAGTGTGCCAAAGTGGGTAATTTTCATACATGTTAAGCACACGAGGAACACCGATAATGCCGTGTACAGCATCTCGTTTAGCAAGTGCTTTGAATTTAAAGAGTTTTTTATATTTATAATCAACAAGATTTTCTTTTTGATTGCTGCGGTCAAATTTGATTTTAGTGACTTTTTCAGCTCCGCGTTCACAACGGTTACCAGTGACAAATTTTGAGCCATCGTTGAAAATCGTCACCGTCAATGCGCAGTTATTTTCACAAAGTCCGCAACGTGTGAATTCCTTTTGGGTTGTGAAATGATCTAGTTCGTCAAGCCCCATTAAGCTTGATTTGGCACGATTATGTTCAAGTAATGTTTCGGTCATGCTTCCCTCCTTTTACTAGACTGTTGCCATTTCAACGGCAGGTGTTTTAGCGGTTTCGTCTTCGTATTTTTCTTGAGCAATAATGGCGCAGCCGTAAGCTCCCATTAGACCAGCAATACTTGGACGAACAACTTCGCGTTCACTGACCAATTCAAAGGCACGGAGCACTGCTTCATTGTAGAAAGTACCGCCTTGGACAACAATTTTTTCACCTAAATCTTCAGGACGTTTGAGTTTAATAACCTTATAAAGCGCATTTTTGATAACAGAATAAGAAAGTCCTGCAGAAATATCAGCGACAGTAGCGCCTTCTTTTTGCACTTGTTTGACTTTTGAGTTCATGAACACTGTACATTTTGAACCGAGGTCAACAGGGTGTTCAGCTAGTAAAGCTACTTGTGCAAAGTCTTTAACGTCGTATTTAAGTGATTTGGCAAAGGTTTCGATGAAAGAACCACAACCAGATGAACAAGCTTCATTCAATTGAATACTTGAGAGGGCGCCGTCTTGAACACTCATGGCTTTCATATCTTGCCCTCCAATATCGAGGATGAAATCAACACCAGGGTTGAAGTAATTAGCAGCTTTGAAGTGAGCAACGGTTTCGACTTCACCATAGTCAACGTGCAGGGCTGCTTTAATCAAATTTTCACCATAACCTGTTACACAAGAGCGCGCGATAAAGGCTGTGTCTGGTAATTGGCGATAAACTTCTTTGAGAATTTCGATAACATTTTCAAGTGGTTGTCCTTGGTTGTTGCCATAGTGTTGGAATAAAATAGCACCTTCGGGGTCAGTCAAGACAACTTTTGAGGTTGTTGAACCCGCATCAATTCCTAGAAAGACTGGACCAGAAGCTTTAGTAATATCTTTATAGTCAACACTTGCTTCATTGTGGCGAGCGCGCCAAGCGTCTAATTCGGCTTGATCTTTGAAAAGAACATCTAGTGTATTTTTAGGAACTAGCGATTTTGAAGTATTATTTTCAAGGTTATGAATGATTTCTGATAGTGCTAATTGCGCTTGGTCTTCATCTAAGGCAGCTCCCATGGCAACGAAAAGTTGCGGATTTTCAGGGAAAATAACATTTTCTGGTTTAATATTGAGTGTTTCAATGAAACGTTGACGAAGTTCACTCATGAAGAATAGTGGTCCGCCAAGAAAGGCAATATTTCCAGAAATTTTACGCCCTGAAGCCAAACCAGCAATGGTTTGATTAACAACGGCTTGGAAAATAGAAGCTGCAATGTCCTCTTTGCGAGCCCCTTCATTAATCAATGGTTGGACGTCTGTCTTGGCAAATACCCCACAACGGCTAGCGATTGGGTAAATTGTTTCGTAGCCTTTGGCTAATTCATTAACGCCGTTGGCATCTGTTTTCAAAAGTTCTGCCATTTGGTCAATGAAAGCACCTGTACCACCAGCACATGTTCCGTTCATGCGTTGTTCAAGGGCATCTCCAAAGAATGTCATCTTAGCATCTTCACCACCAAGTTCGATAACAACATCGGTTTGTGGAATGAATTTTTCAACGGTAGTGGTAGCGGCAATAACTTCCTGAACAAATGGAATTTTTGCCACATCTGCCAACCCCATTCCCCCTGAACCAGTGATAGCAATACTGACGGTTTGGTCGCCGATTTCTGAAATAGCTTCCTTTAAAACTTTAATTGTTGCCGTTTTAACATCTGAAAAGTGACGTTCATAACGTGAGAATAATAATTGATAGTTATCGTCGAAGATGACAACTTTAACAGTTGTCGATCCGACATCTATACCTGCTTTATACATATATAAATACCAAAAGTGTTAGAAGGCGGTGGGAGTGAGATGAAAAACGAAATTCTTAGAAATTTTTCACTCTTATCCACGCAAATAGGTCTTTAACACTATTTTTTCCTTTCTTTGGTTTACCTAACACAGTGTTACCCTGTTAACAATCTGTTGCTTATTCAACAAACTGTTTGCTATAATAGTATTATAGAATACTCTTTGTCAAATTCAATCGCTAATTTTTAAAGTTGTGTTGTTTAAACAACATATATTCGACAAAGTGTTGCTTATCTCGGAGGAATGAACCGATGAAATTTACGGATATTCGTTATTTAAGAACTGAAAAATTAATTTTTGATGCTTTTGCCAAACTGCTCAGCGAAAAACCTTACGAAAAAATTACAGTGCAAGATATTGCTGACGAAGCAATGATTAATCGTGCCACTTTTTATGCGCACTATGCGGATAAGGATGAACTCCAAAGTGGGATTCAACAGCAAGTTTTGGACCAAATGTCTGACATGATTGACGGTGCTCAAATCACAAATGGTGACCGTGTCAAAGTGAAACGAGCTGAAAAATTATTGACTGATTTTTACCATGGTTTGGAGAAAAATTCAGCTATTGCTAAAATTGTTCTGCGCAGCATTTCGCAAGAAGTCATGCAAGAAGAATTCAGTAGCCTTCTCCATGAAAAATATGATCACCTGCTTGCCAAACTGAACGTTACAGAATCTGGTGAGCAAGTTCCAACAGAGTTTATCGTCGCTTACTTAACCAGTATTTTTACAGGCACTTTGCTATGGTGGATAAAATCAGATTTTTCTATGCCGGCTAAAGAGCTAGCACGCTTGGTCCTAACCCTCATCAGTAATGGACACCTAACCGTCATGGGCGTTATTATTGATCGAGAAGATTGATCAAGACATTCAAAATAGTCATTCCAAAGCTGAGAAATCAGCTTTTTTAGTTTAATTTTGCTATAATGAGGGAAATAGAAAGAGGGAATTTATGAGTGATGAAGAGCTAATTTATGATGGTATTAATCATCAATTATATCCAATGGTGGAAGGAGTCTTCCTTTCTGAGCTAGATGTTCGTTTGCGTGGGATTATCAAGCAAGAACATCCTGAACTATCGGATAATGATTTTATCAGTAATAAAAATTTAACGCATTATCGGATGTTATTTTTGGATGAAATGATTGATAAAGCCAATCGTAAGAATGAGTTTGTCCGAGAATCGGTTTATGATGTCGCTAAGGGAAAGAATTACACGGCATTGGACGTGCAAGACCAGTTGGATAAGAAAATCACCTTTGGTCAACGAATTGCTGATGATGTGGCACGTTTTGGTGGTTCATGGACATTTATCATTTCGTTTATTGTTTTTATGGCAGTTTGGATGGCGATAAATGTTATTAAGCCTTTTGGAATTGCCTTTGATGAATATCCGTTTATTTTGCTAAATTTGGCATTATCGACAATTGCTGCAATCCAAGCTCCTTTGATTATGATGAGTCAAAATCGTGCATCAGATTATGACCGTTTGCAAGCAAAAAATGATTACAATGTCAACAAAGTTTCAGAAGAAGGCATTCGGCTATTGCATACAAAACTTGACCACTTGGTGCAACAAGACCAATCAGATTTGTTAGAAATTCAAAAATTGCAAACAGAGATGTTGGCATCAATTACTGACCAAGTTGTTGAATTGCAAAAGCAAAATAAAGACTTACTTGAGGAAATGAATGCATTAAAACAAACACAGAATTAAGGCAATTTTTTAGGAGAGGGTAGGTATGAAGAAAAGTATGATGATTACTTTACTGACTATATTAGCGTTGGTTCTCTTGTTCTGTGTGGTTTATGTCGTAAAAGTTGGAAGTGTGAAGAAGCAATTTACTTATTCAACAGAGGTCGTTAGCAATCCTTTAATGGGATATGCGCCTGCGGCGACTGAAGAAACGGTGACAGATGATGTTACGCTTTTGTATGTTGACATTACTTGGCGAGAATTAGAATCGCAAGAAGGCGTTTATAATTGGGATGACATTGAATCTGAAAATCAATTTGATAGATGGCGTAGTGAGGGAAAACATCTTGTTTTACGTTTTATCTTAGATTATCCGAGTAATGAAAAGCATAAAGATATTCCAGACTGGCTTTACAATCGTCTGGATGATGCGGGGGATTGGTACGATTCGGAGTATGGGAAAGGTTTTTCACCTAACTATGAAAGTAAGGTATTGATTGCTGCTTATGAAAAGGCTGTTCAAGCAATGGGAGAACGTTGGGGTGATGATGAGTTTATCAGTTTTATCGAACTAGGAGGACTAGGGCACTGGGGTGAATGGCATGTTGATAGCACGGCAGGCATTCGTCAGTTACCAGATGAATCCGTTCGTGAACAGTATGTCACACCTTGGTCGTCAGCTTTTCCAAATGCTAATTTGCTTATGCGCCGACCGTTTACAGTAGCGAGTGAAAATGGTTTAGGGCTGTATAATGACATGGCAGGCAATCAGAAAGCCACTCAAGAATGGCTAGGCTGGATTGCCTCAGGTGGCGTTTATTCGGAGACAGGGGAAAATGACTTAGTGGCAATGCCTAATATTTGGCAAACAGCGCCAATCGGTGGTGAATTGACAAGCTCAGATAGCATGAGTAGCCTTTTAGGTGATAATCTGTCACAGACAATAGACCTAGTAGCCCAGTCACACACAACATTTTTAGGACCTAAAATTGCTGAAGATATTGGTGATGACAACACTGGCTATGATGATTTGTTAAAAAATATGGGCTATCGTTTGTGGGTCACATCTGCAAGTGTCAAGCAGAGTTTATCTCAAAAACTAACGCTTAAATTAACGCTAAAAAATTCAGGTGTTGCTCCTTTTTATCGAAATTGGACGAGCTACATTTATTTAAAAAATAAAAATGATGATAGCGTCCAAGCAATCGCCTTAGACTTAGATGTGACTAAAATTCTTCCGGACGAAGAACAGTCGGTGAGTGTTGAACTCCCCGTAGAAAATCTAAAAAAATTAGAGAAAAACTACAGTATTTCTTTAGGAATTGTTGATCCAATGACAAACCAAAAAGCGATTCATTTTGCAGTATCTGGGCAAGAAAACGCGGATACCTTGCTTTTGTTTGATTGGTAAAACTAAGAACAAGTTGGAATAAGTAAAAAAGATTAGAATGATTAATTCTAGCCTTTTTTATTTTGTACCCAAAATACCAATTTAATTAAAAAATGTGGATAGCGAAAGCAAAGATGAAATTGTTTTGAAAATTACATTATCATTAAAAGTATAGACATTATTTGTCAAAAACGCAATAAAATGATAGAATATTGCAAATAACTTTTTTTATTTTAAAAAAAGTCAAATATTATTAAATAAAAGGAAATAAAATGACAGTTTTAGTAACAGGAAATGTTGAAATGTTAAAAGAAAACGATTTATTGAAGATGTTTCCTGAAGAAAAAGTGATAGTTTTAGGGAAAATCAGTGAATCCAAACATAGAATTCGCAGTATTGCTTGGAAGAAAACAACTGATATTAAACGACTCTTAACTGTTTATCATGTGACATCGATTTTATATTTTTCTAAGTCCGTAGACCCCTCAAAGGATCTTGATGGCGAATTATTGCAGATTAGAAAAATCCTCAATGCCTTAACTGAGGATTTTTTCGTGGAATTTTTGTATGTAACAGGACCTGATTCACGTTTTCAAACAGAAAATAGCCGTGGCATTATGTTATCAGCTTATGAACGTCTCCTTAGTCATTACTCGCAGCAAAAACATTTTTCAGTCAAAGTTTTGCAATCGTTTTATCTTTATCAATTATCAAATTTAACCGATAGTTTACGTAGCATGTTAACATCAGGTAAGGACATAACACTACATCCAGAGCAGAAAGCTTATTATATTTTTGGGCGAGATTTATTGGATTTGTGTCGTCGTATTTTTGATAATTGGACTGATACCTTTGAACGAATAGAAGTTCCAGATAGTTTTGACATGACTTTTCAACAACTTTTTGAAGAACTCAATATTCATGGCAGCCCATTCTCTGAGGAAGCCTCATTATCTGTTTTAAGGCCACAAGCTTCTAATTTGAAAAAAGACTATGGTTGGTTTCCAAAGGTTTCCCTTTTGGAGGATTTGTCAACACATGACTTACCTACTTCTGCTAAAGAACAAAAAACACTCTCGTTAGCGGATAGATTGCGGAAGTTGGTTAAGTTAGATAAAACATCAGTTAGAGTTATCGTTTTAATTGCTCTGTTTGTCATTGGAGAAATGTTGTCGCATTTATTGAGTAATCAAATGTATTTTAAAACGGTTGATTATCGCTTGTTTGCCATTGTGATATCTGGTTTGAGCTTGGGGATATTTTACGGTATCTGGGCAGCTGTTTTTGCATCAATTGGACTGATTATTCAAAATATTCTGGCAGGCGAGACGAATTTGCAAACGCTCTTTTTTGAACCAGCCAATTGGATTCCATATATCATCTATCTTGTTTCTGGTTTGGTAAGTGGCTATGTCAAAGAGAAAGACCAATCTGATTTAATTAAAATCTCGGCAGAAAATGAGCATTTAGAACAACAATTATCTGATGAACAATCGTTTGTTGAAGATTTGTTGTCAGAGAAAGTTGAGCTAACGCATCAGATTTTGGAGCGCCAAGATAGTTATGGTCGCATTTATCGCTTTTTAGAAGATTTGGAAACACCGTATCTGGAAATTTTTATGGTCAAATTATTGGATTACATTAGCAATATTTTTGATACAGATGAGATTGCCATTTATGAAGTAAGGGATAATCAGACAAGCAAGTTGCAATTGACAACGGCACAAGATACCACTCATCTCATGTTAACCGCAGAACAATTAAGTAAAGTTAGTCAACAGTTGGTTAATAATACGGTTTGGGTCAATCAGCATTTGCGGGATGATTATCCAATGTATTTGGCGGGAATTTTTGCAAATGGCGAACTGCGTTATTATCTATCGCTTGACCATTTACCGACAGATAAATTGAATCTTTATCATCAAAACTTGTTGAAATCCTTGATGGGATTGGCAAGTTTGAGTTATCAACGTCTTTATCAAAAAACAACGTCAAATGTTCAGCATGAGATTTTGGAAGAAAAAGTCTTTTGTCAAAAATTATTGGCGTTAAGGGCAGTTGATTCTCCTTATTTTGTGGGGCAAGTGTTGCACTTAGGCGTTGTGGCAGAGGAAATTTCACCAACCGTGATGATAAGGTTAAAAGAAAAACTGTCATCCATTAATAGTTTGGGACAAGTTGAAAATCAACTTTATTTGTTAATTAATACCTATGCGCAATCTTTAGCAGACTGGCATGAGAAGTTATCCGATTTAGGTGTTGAAATTATTGATGAACGTAATATTGAGGAGGCTATTGAGGCTATTGCGTTTAGGCAAATGATGTCGTGAGGAGGAGAAGTTAATGTTAATTGTTGTATTTTTAGGCTGTCATTTAGTTATTGTTGTTAGTTTTTTCTTAGTAGCGAAAATGAAAACGATTCAACTTGATTTTTACCTCAAATCACTTATTGTCTTTTTACCGCTTATTGGTGCTGTATCTGCCTTTTATATTTTTAAGGACAGAAAATCACGCTTTGTTGATGGTGAACTTGTTTTTGAAGAAGTCATTCCTTGGTTAATAGATGATACGGTTAAGCAAAATCAATTGAATAGTAAAGATAATGTGATGTTAGACATTACAAATATTGTTCCTTTTCAAGAGGCACTTTTACTTAATAATTCTGGGATTAAACGTGGGCTCATCATTGATGTCATTTTTAACTCACCAGATCAGTTTGTACCTTTGTTACGTCAGGCACGTTTGAACGAGGATATCGAAGTAGTTCATTATGCTACAACGATTCTTTCTGAATTGACTGCGAAATATGATGAACATTTACATCAATTGAAACAGTATGCCAAAAAGAAAACGGAATCATTAGATAGACGTCATAAATATGCTGATTTTTTAAATCACTATATTGAGAGTGAGATAGCTGAGGGACACTATGACTTGACATTGAAGCAAGCTTACATTAATGAAGTTGAGGATTTGTTAGCAGGGGACTTTCCTGTTAAAAAATTACACTTGCTGACTTTGGCAGAAATCTATCAGAGTTTGGGTGATTTTGTGAGTTTGGAGCGTTTATTAACAAAACTTTTTGAACTTTTTCCAGATGATCAAGATATTTGGATGTTGAAACTGGATACGATTGTATTGAAGAAATCAAGTTCTGATTTGAAACGATTTTGGCAAGATTTAGAGCAAAATCATGTTTATTTTTCAGCAGAAAATAAAGCCAAATTAGCATTTTGGCAGTAAGAATGAGGAAAATAGATGTTTAAAAAAAGAACGTTTAAATTTACGCTGATTCTCCCAGTTTTTCTTATTCTTGTGGTGTTGGCAGTAGGGCTGCTAATTGAGCGTAATGGGATTAGTTACTATAGTGATACTAGTGACAGTTATTATTTGTCTGATAATCAAGTTAAAACTAAGGTGGAAGCTTTGGCTAACGTTTCAGCGACCAATCTATTGATTTATGATTCAAGTAATGAGACATCTGCTAGTGCTATTGATAATTTTAAGCAGATTTTTGAAGATATGAAGGTTGCAACGACTTATGTTGACATTGCCAATGAAACGGTACCTGATTTTACAACCTTTGATACGGTGGTTATTTTAACGCCAGATTTAGAACCTCTCGGCGAAACTGCCCTTCAATTAATGGAATGGGTTGAATCAGGTGGGAATGTCATGTTTGCAATGACATTGCAAAAAGATGATGTTGTTTCAATCATTGAACATAAACTAGGCGTGGTTAATTCTTCCTACACTTATGCAGAGGTCGCAGAAGTTTCAATCAAAAATGGTTTCATGTTGGGAGCAGGTCAAGATTACAACATTGATGAACCGTTTGAGTCTGCTTGGGCAGTTGAACTTGATGACAATGTAGAGGTTTATTTGACAACAGGAGACGACAGTAAAATTCCTTTGGTTTGGGAATATGATTTAGGAAGCGGTCGCGTTGTCGTTGATAATTTTGGTATTTATGTCAAGGCAATGCGTGGTTTTTATTCCGCATCGTATTCGCTATTAGGAGATGTTGGTGTTTATCCTGTGATAAATTCTGCGGCTTTTACCTTAGATGATTTTCCCTCACCAGTTCCAAGTGGTGATGCGAAATACATTACGCGCGATTATCAGATGACGGTGTCTGATTTTTACACGAATGTTTGGTGGCCAAATATGGTGAGCCTAGCTGATAAATATGGCATTAAATACACGGGCGTTATTATTGAAAACTATGAGGACGATACGACAGGAAGCACCGAGCGTCAGTCGGACAGTTCGCGGTTTACTTATTTTGGTAATATGCTGTTGCAAATGGGCGGTGAAATTGGCTATCACGGTTATAATCATCAACCCTTGATGTTATCGGATACGGATTACGGTGATGCTTTTTCTTACAATACGTGGACGAGTGATACAGCGATTGAAAAGTCGTTAGATGAATTAATGGATTTCACGGAGAATTTGTTTCCAACGAGTGAACATTCGGTTTATGTTCCGCCTTCAAATATTTTATCGGCAGAAAGTAGAGCCTTGTTAGCGAAGGATTATCCAAATATCAAGGTGATTGCTAGTAATTACTTTTCAGAAGAGTTTGTTTATGAGCAAGAGTTTGAAGTGGCAGATGATGGTATTATCGAAGAACCACGAACGACTTCGGGCGCTATTATTGATGATTACACGAAATTGACAATGGTTTCGGAGTTAAATATGCATTATGTAAGCCATCACTTTGTTCACCCAGATGACCCTCTGGACGTTGACCGTGGGGCAAAATTGGGTTGGGCACAATTGTACAAAAATTTGTCTAAGCAAATGTCGTGGTTGTACAAAACAGCGCCTTCTATCCGAAACATGACAGAATCACAAATGGGTGGCGCCATTCAACGTTTTTCAAGTATTACGGTCGAAAAAGAAGAAACGGATGATTTTTATCAATTCAATCTCGGTAATTTTGTTGATGAGGCGTATCTGATGGTGCGGTTTAACAGTGATAAGCCTAGTGATGTGACAGGCGGTAGTTTGGAACATTTGACGGGCAATATCTATCTTTTGCATGCAACGTCAAGCACGGTTACCATTGCTAAAAAATGAGAATTTAGGAAGGAAAATAGGTGCGTATTTGTTTAATTTTGGAAGGGTGTTATCCTTACGTCAATGGTGGCGTGTCATCATGGATGCACAATTATATTAATGAAATGACTGAGCACGAATTTGTTCTAGTGACCATTGGAGCAAATGCTGAAAGTCGTGGCAAATTCAAATATGAACTGGCTGACAATGTGGTCGAGGTCAAGGAAGTTTTTCTTGATGATGCTTTCCAAGTTTCTGGGAATTCTGACTTCAAAGAAACATTTAACGATACGGAGAGACAAGCATTGAAAGACTTGCTATCTTGTCAATCTCCTGATTGGGAAGTGTTGTTTGACATTTTTAATCAGCGTCAGATTAATCCGACTGATTTTTTGGAAAGTCAATTGTTTTTGGAATTGCTGACGGAAATTGTTGAGGAAAAACATCAAAACCAAGCTTTTGCAGACGTCTTTCACACAACACGTTCCATGTTATTAACAGTTCTTTATCTGATGACCCAAGATATGCCGAAAGCCGATGTTTATCATTCTATTGCGACAGGTTATGCAGGGCTACTGGCTTCTTTGGGAAGTTATCAGCATCAAGCACCGTTGTTGTTGACAGAACACGGCATTTACACACGCGAGCGTGAGGAAGAAATTTTGCGGTCAGATTGGGTGCTGCCAACGATGAAACGGCAATGGATTCAATTTTTCTATATGCTGTCAAATCTTATCTATGACAAGGCGGAGCGCGTGACGAGCCTTTATACCCAAGCTAAGTTTATTCAAGAAGAGGTTGGCTGTGACATTGAAAAATGTCGAGTAATTTCAAATGGGATTCATTATGACCGATTTTCAGCAATCCCTTTGAAAGAAGAAGACGGTTGGATAGATATTGGCGCGGTTGTTCGTATCGCACCTATCAAGGACATTAAGACAATGCTTTATGTCTTTTATGAGTTATCTCGTAATTATCCCAACACGCGATTACACATTCTAGGTGCTGTTGATGATGAAGACTATAACAGAGAATGTCATCAATTGATTCGTCAACTAGGCATCAAAAATGTGATTTTCACGGGGCAAGTTAATGTGGTTGAATACATGGAAAATTTGGATTTTACCATTTTAACAAGTATCTCAGAAGCTCAGCCATTGTCTGTCATTGAATCCATGGCGGCTAGGAGACCTTGTGTGACAACTGATGTTGGCTGTTGTCGAGAATTATTGGAGGGAAATAAGGATGACCACCTCGGCATTGCTGGTTATTGCATTCCGCCAACTTATCGAACAGGTCTGACACATGCCATGGAAAAAATGTGCAGTTCCCGTCAGTTGCGATTGAAAATGGGTGAAATTGCTCAAAAACGTGCGAAAACTTATTATCTCTATGAGATGATGATTCAGCAATATCGTGATTTGTATTTGGAGGTGGTTTGATGGCTGGAATTGGATTTGCCATTAATAAGGTTGTTAGAGAAAAACGTTTGACCTCAAAACCACGCGCCTTTGCTTATGCTTCGATTGTTACTGTCGCACCGCTTTTGCTGGGTGAACTGGTTCTGCTGACGGTCTTTATTTTGTCAAATTTGGCAAAAGTAACGATTACTGACCGCAATCTGATAGTTGCCATTATCACTTATGGTTTACTTGGTTCGCTTTTGATTAATGGATTTGTTTCCTTGGTGATTTCGCGGTATTTGTCGGATAAGATTTATTCACGAGATATTCGCCATGTGTTGACAAGTTACTGGGGAAGTCAATTTTTTACGTTAGCAATCGGTGGTAGTTTATACGGTGTCTTTCTATTATTTTCACATTTGGGCTGGTTGTATGGTATTTTGGCGTGGCTATTATTTTGTGAATTGTTGTTGTCTTGGAATGTGATTAATTATTTGACGATTATCAAAGATTATTGGGGAATTTTCAGAGCATTTCTTGCAACGATAGTAACGACTTTGGTGATGAGTGTTATTTTCTTGTTCATTCATTTGCCAGTTGTCATTGCAAGTTTAGCAGGCATTATTTTTGGATATGCTAGTTTCTTTATTTTAGCAACCAATCTTTTGTACCAACAATTTCCAAATAAACTGGATTATCATCACATGTTTGATTTTTTGAATGGCTTTGATGATTATTGGGAATTGGCGGTAATTGGCTTATGCACACAACTTGGTCTTTTGGGGCATATTGTTGTGATTTGGTTTAGTCAAATTGGGCAGCAGGTTCGTGGTTTCTTTTATATTGCCCCTTATTATGACTTGACAGTTTTCATAGCTTCTTTGACCATGTTAGCAACAACGGTATGTTTTATCGTTTCCATGGAAGTTGATTTCTTCAATACTTATCGCAAGTATTACCTTAGTTTTACGAATGGTGCGACGTTACAAGAAATCAAAAAAGCTGAAAAAGATATGACTGACAGCTTGAGAAAAGGCTTGGGACGGACTGTTTGGGTTCAATTAATGGTTACGCTATTAGCTATTTCTGTTGGGACAACGATTCTAAATGCTTTGCCACTAGGTTTTAATACGACCATGAATGGTTATTTTAGAATCTTGTGTGTGGCATATGCGGTTTATGGCATGGCAAATGTTGTTACTTTATCTACGATTTATTTTGGTAATTTATCAGGCAGTTATCGTGCGAGTATTGCTTTTGCCTTGACTTCTATCTTAGCAACGGTTGCTAGCTTATATACTAATAGTCTGTTTTACGGTTTTGGTTTTTTGGTAGCAACAATGCTGTATTTTGTCATGGCTTGGTTGAATTTAGAAAAAATCAGTAGCAATTTAACCTATCAGATTTTAGGGCGGCAGCCATTGATTTATAGGGAAAAAGATGGTGTCTTTCACCATTTGGCAAGTTTTTTAAATCAAAAAATGCTTGCTTTGACTAGAAAGGGGAATTATGAAAAATAACAAGAGCTTTTTATTAGTCATTTTACTGTTAGTGGTGACAGCTGGGCTTGTTTTGATTTTTGGGCTTTTTACTAATAATGATGACGACGATTCAAGCGACACCACAACGCAGTCAACAACGACTGTTGCAGAGGACAGTTATCATTTAACGGACAATGATGCACTTTATGAAACAGAAGATTATAAAGATGTTCAGACCATGTATTTAACTGTTTCACGTGGGAATGATAGCGATAATACTAACCATTCATGGTCAGAAGTTAATAATTTATCCGTGTATGATTATGAAAAAATGGGAGTTGACCGCTATAAGATTTCGGCTTTGTTGCAAGTGGGAGATGAAAATGGACCTGTGGCTGGAGAACTTGGCTATGGTGAAAGTACCCCTAATGCGACAGTCCAAATTCGCGGACAAAGTTCAAGTAAAAACCAACAGAAAAACTATAAAATCAAAATTAAACAAAATAAGGGAAGTTGGTACGGACAACGAACGATTAATCTGAATAAACACCAGACAGAAAGTCTTCGTTTTCGAAACATGATGTCGTATGTGTTGCTTCAAGATATTCCACAAGTGTTAAGTTTGCGCACGCAATTTGTTCATCTTTATGTCAAGGATACGACAGGAGATAACCCAGATGAATTTGTTGATTATGGTTTATATACCCAAGTTGAGCAGCTTAATAAAACAGGAATGAAATCTCATAATTTGGATAGTAGTGGTCAACTGTACAAGGTCAATTATTTTGAATTTACTGACCCTGATAATGTCATTAAATTGGCTACTGACCCTGATTATGATGAAGAAAAATTTGAAGAACACCTTGAAATTAAAGGGTCAACTGACCATACAAAATTGATTGATTTAATTAAAAAAATCAATGACACGTCTATTGATTTTGAGGATGTTTTAGAAGAAAACTTTGATGTTGAAAATCTCTCCTATTGGATGGCGTTTCAAATTTTGATGGGAAATCATGATACCCAGAGTCGGAATATGTTTCTCTATAGTCCGCTTAATTCTCAGCGTTGGTATATTATCCCTTGGGATAACGACGGGTCGCTTTTTGAAACAGAATATCAAATCAGAGGCTCAAAAGGGAACGCCTTATGGGAAACTGGCGTTAGCAATTATTGGGGGAATATGTTGTTTCAACGTGCGTTAAAAACAAAAAGCTTCCGCGAAGCTTTAGATGCTGCTATTGAAGATTTGTACAATAACTATTTAACGCAAGACCGCATAACGTCGCTGTCAAATGAGCTTGCAAGTGTTGTTAAACCGTACATTTCAGAAACACCAGACAGCACTTATCTCGGGATTTCAATGGCGGATTATCAAACGGTTTTGGATGCTTTGCCGTCAGAAATCAAGGGTAATTATCAAAAGTATTATGACAGTTTCAAAAAGCCAATGCCATTTTTCATTGGTGTGCCAAGTAAAACAAGTGACAACAAATTGAAGTTAACTTGGGATAATGCTTATGATTTTGATTCGGAAGATATTACTTATACGGTTGAAGTTTCTAAAAACTATGATTTTTCAAGCACTATATATAAGAAGGAAAATCTAAAATTAACTAGCACAGAAATGGATTTACCTGATACAGGTCAATACTTTATCCGTGTCACAGCAACAAATGCTTCTGGAGAATCTCAAGTCGCCTTTGATTACTACGTAACGAGCGAAGATGGCAAAGTTTCTGGTGTGAAATCCTTCTTTGTCAATGCTGATAAGAGCATAAGTGAGGATACCTATGAAGAAAACTAAGGAAGCATTTCGTCATGAGCAAAAATACTTGATTTCGTTAAAGGATAAACACCTTATTCGTCAGCGGATAAGAAATATTATGGCTTTGGACAAACACGTCAAACAAGAAAGCTATACGATTAGAAGTCTTTATTTCGATGATTATTGGAACAGTGCTTATGAAGATAAGCAAGCAGGTGTCCTTATTCGAAAAAAATACCGCATCCGCATTTACAATTACACCGACCAAGTGATTAAATTGGAACGGAAACGTAAGCATGAGGCTTACATTTATAAAGAAGATGCGCCGTTGACAAAAGAAGAATTTTACAAAATTTTGGATGGTGATTATGGCTTTTTGCTGAAGAGCCCACACCAGCTTTGTCGTGAATTTTATGTCGAATGCATGGCTAATGTTCTACGTCCACGGACGATTGTCGATTATGAGCGTGAGCCATGGACCTTGGAAGCGGGAACTGTGCGAGTTACCTTTGATGAGAATATTCGGGCTGCTGTTGGAAGTTTTGATATTTTTGACGCTAATTTACCAACGCTTGAAGTGTTAGAACCAGAAAAATTGGTTTTAGAAGTCAAATATACGGAATTTTACCCAGATATTATCAAAGAAATTATTCCAGCAGATGCCACAGAATACACAGCGGTTTCGAAGTATGTTCTTTGTTATGACAAGACAAATTACAGCCGTAGTTTAAATGACTATTGGTACGATAATTAAGAAAAAGGGAAGAAAGAGGAAAGAAAATGAGTATTAATGATGTTTTGAAAAACTCCTTTGTGAGTTCTTATACAGGAGATGATTTAGGAAAAATTTTGTTATCACTCGTTGTATCTATCATTATGGGAGCGGTGATTTATCTTATTTACCGTCAATTTTTTACAGGGGTCGTCTTTTCACGCAGCTTTGCGGTGACCTTGGTTGGAATGACTATTTTGACTTGTATGGTTACCTTGGCGATTAGTACCAACATCGTTATCTCACTTGGTATGGTCGGTGCCTTGTCTATCGTCCGTTATCGTACGGCGATTAAAGACCCAATGGATCTTCTCTACATTTTCTGGGCAATTACGACAGGGATAACAGTCGGTGCAGGAATGTATTTACTAGCGATGGTAGCAGCAGTTGTCATGGTTGCACTGTTTTACATCTTTTATCGCAACCAACAAGCTGGAAAAGTTTATATTGCAGTTATTCATTATCACCATGATGAAACAGAAGAAAAAATCTTGCAATCTTTTGGTAAGATGAAATATTTCTTAAAAGCTAAGACGGTTCGCAAGGGATTGATTGAATTGTCTGTGGAAGTCTTCTGTAAAGATGAAAATTTGAGTTTTACAGATAAAATCCAAGCAATTGAGGACGTGGATGACGTTACACTTATCCAATACAATGGGGAATACCATGGTTAAAAATTTATAGTTAAAGGGAAAGAGGAGGAATAGAATGTCTGTTTTATTAACAGGAGGAGCAGGTTTTATCGGTAGTCATACAGCAGTTGAACTCATTTCAGCAGGTTATGATGTGGTTATTGTCGATGATTTTTCAAATAGTTCGCAAGAAGTTCTGAACCGTTTGAAAGTTATTACTGGGCAAAAAATTCCGTTCTATAAAGGTTCTATTTTAGATAAAAACTTTTTAAACAATGTTTTTTATGAAAATGACATTGAAGCGGTGATTCATTTTGCGGCGTTTAAGGCAGTCGGAGAATCGGTTGAACAGCCGTTAAGCTATTATCAAAATAATTTGACTGGGACATTGACGTTGCTTGAAGTGATGAAAAATCACCATGTCAATCATATTGTCTTTAGCTCTAGTGCAACGGTTTATGGCATGAATAATGTGTCACCGTTGACTGAGGATTTACCAACTTCAGCTACAAATCCTTACGGTTATACGAAAGTAATGATTGAACAAATTTTGACTGACGTGGCGTATGCTGACAAAGACTTGTCTGTGACTAATTTACGTTATTTCAATCCTATTGGAGCACACGAAAGTGGCTTAATCGGTGAAGCACCAAATGGCATTCCAAATAATTTAGTGCCATACATTAGCCAGGTGGCTGTCGGTAAACTAAAAGAATTAAGCGTTTTTGGTAATGATTATGATACACCAGACGGAACTGGTGTGCGTGATTACATTCATGTTGTTGATTTGGCAAAAGGTCATGTTACTGCGCTGAAGAAAAATCTTATTAACAAAGGAGTAGCGGTATATAATCTTGGAACAGGTCATGGTTACAGTGTCTTGGATTTGGTGAAGGCGTTCGAAGAAGTCAATCATGTATCCGTTCCGTACGTTATCAAAGGTCGCCGCGCTGGCGATATTGCTACTTGCTACGCAGACGCAAGCAAAGCCAAAGAAGAATTGGGCTGGACAGCACAAAAAACATTGCAAGACATGATGCGTGATTCATGGAGATGGCAAAGCCAAAATCCAAATGGTTATCAAGCTTAACAAATACTATTTTGAGTAGGTGATAGAGACAGGGTTCTCCTGTCTTAGGCTGAAGAAAAATTCTTTTTTTGATACTTCCCTTAGGTGGTGTGGACTATTGAAGGAATCCAAGAAATTCCATGCCTAAGTTTTGAGCCTAAGGTCTCAAAAGTTCCATGTGGCTGATTTTATTCGTATATCAGCCACTTTCACCACAACGGTAAGTATGTTTTGTTGCTCACTTCGTTCGTAAATAATCCTGAAATCGAACAGAGAGGCAACAATTATTTGCAACTTATTTTGAGTTAAAAGTAAGTTGGTCTATATTCAGAGACAGGGTTTCCCTGTCTTTTCTTTTAAATTTTTATGTGAAAAGGTTTTTCTAATCAATCTTTAGGCTGAATTTTGTTATAATAAAACTAGTAGATAAAAGGGGGACAATTATGTCTGACAAAAGTATTAACTTAGTTATTGTAACTGGGATGAGTGGAGCTGGTAAAACGGTGGCAATTCAATCATTTGAAGATTTAGGCTATTTCACGATTGATAATATGCCACCAGCTTTGGTACCAAAATTTATTGAGCTAATTGAACAATCTAGCGACAATAATCGTGTGGCACTCGTAGTCGACATGCGTAGTCGCCTCTTTTTCAATGAAATCAATTCTGTTCTTGATAAAATCGATGCCAATCCAAAAGTTGATTTTAAAATTTTATTCTTGGATGCGACAGATGGTGAATTGGTTGCTCGTTATAAAGAAACACGTCGTAGTCATCCATTGGCAGCTGACGGACGTATTTTAGATGGTATCAAACTTGAGCGTGAATTGCTAGCACCGCTGAAAAATTTGAGCCAAAATGTGGTTGATACAACAGAACTCACACCACGCCAACTCCGTAAAACTATTTCAGAGCAATTTTCAAGTGAAGAAAACCAAGCTTCCTTCCGTATCGAAGTGATGAGTTTTGGTTTTAAGTATGGCTTACCGCTTGATGCTGATTTGGTATTTGATGTGCGTTTCTTGCCAAATCCTTACTACAAACCAGAACTCCGTGACCAAACAGGACTCGAACAAGAAGTCTATGATTACGTCATGAATCATGAAGAATCTGAAGATTTCTATCAACATTTGACAGGCTTGATTAAACCAATTTTGCCAGGGTATCAAAAAGAAGGAAAATCTGTTTTGACGATTGCTATTGGTTGTACAGGTGGTCAACACCGTAGTGTCGCCTTTGCGCACCGTTTGGCAGAAGAATTGAAAGAAAATTGGGTTGTCAATGAAACCCACCGTGATAAAAATCGTCGCAAGGAGACTGTGAATCGTTCATGAGAAAACCTAAAATTACCGTTATCGGTGGAGGAACGGGAATTCCCGTTATTTTAAATAGCTTACGGCATGAAGAAGTTGACATTACAGCGATTGTGACAGTGGCTGATGATGGTGGTAGTTCTGGAACTTTGCGTTCCGTAACGCAGCTAACACCTCCAGGCGACCTTCGTAACGTCCTTGTGGCGATGAGTGATATGCCAAAATTCTACGAAAAAGTTTTTCAATATCGTTTCGCTGAAACTGATGGTGCTTTGGCAGGACATCCGCTTGGCAATTTGATTATTTCAGGTATTGCAGAAATGCAAGGTTCAACCTACAATGCCATGCAATTGCTAACAAAATTTTTCCATGTCACAGGAAAGATTTACCCAGCCAGTGAAAATCCATTGACTTTGCATGCTGTTTTCAAAGACGGTCACGAAGTTATTGGCGAAAGTCATATTGCTGATTATAAAGGTATGATTGACCACGTTTATGTCACAAATACTTATAACAATGAAGAACCGACTGCTAGTCGAAAAGTTGTTGATGCGATTATGAATAGTGATATGATTGTTCTGGGACCTGGTTCGCTTTTTACCTCAATTCTGCCTAATCTTGTCATTCCAGAAATCAAGAAAGCCTTGCTTGAAACCCCAGCAGAAGTGGCTTACGTTTGTAACATCATGACCCAATATGGTGAGACTGAGCATTTTACTGACGCTGACCATGTTGAAGTGCTCAACCGCCACCTTGGTAAAGATGTGATTGACACCGTTTTGGTTAATATCCCAGAAGTGCCGCAAGATTACATGAATTCTAACGAATTTGATGAGTATTTGGTTCAAGTAGAACATGATTTTGCAGGACTTCGCAAGCAGGTGAAACGTGTGATTTCATCAGATTTCTTGCGTTTGGAGAATGGCGGAGCTTTTCACAATGGAGACTTTGTCGTTGAGGAATTAATGAATTTGGTGAGGATGAGGAAGCGATGAGTTTTACAGTAAAAGTGAAAGAAGAGCTGCTCAATTTATCGCGGTTTGATAAGAGCGAATTATCAGCAATCATTAAAATGTCTGGTAGCCTTGGCTTGACAGGAGACGGACTTACCTTGTCTATCACAACGGAAAATGCTAAAATCGCTCGTCATATTTATGAATTGATTGAAAATCTTTACCATGTTCAGCCAGAAATTAAATACCACCAAAAGACAAATCTGCGTAAAAACCGTGTTTACAATGTTTTTGTGGCAGCAAACGTCAGAGAAATCTTGAATGACTTGCAGTTGGCGGATTCTTTCTTTGGCATTGAAATGGGAATTAACCCAACTATTTTAGAAGATGATGATAAGGGACGCGCTTATTTGCGCGGCGCTTTTTTGGCGACTGGAACCATTCGTGACCCAGAATCTGGAAAATATCAGCTGGAAATTTTCTCGGTTTATCAAGATCACGCCGAAGATCTAGCGAATTTGATGCGAAAATTTATTCTTGATGCCAAGGTCATCGAACATAAAAATGGTGCGGTAACTTATTTGCAAAAAGCAGAAGACATCATGGATTTTCTTTTGGTTATTGGTGCTATGGAATGTAAAGATGTTTTTGAAGAAATTAAGATTATGCGTGAGACGCGCAACGACGTCAATCGTGCTAATAATGCGGAGACGGCAAACATTGCCAAAACTGTGACAGCTAGCATGAAAACAATCAATAATATCATTAAAATCATGGATACGGTTGGACTTGAAACTTTGCCAGTCGAACTTCAACAAGTAGCTAAAATTCGTGTTGAAAATCCTGATTATTCCATTCAACAAATTGCCGACCATTTGGAAGGCACATTGACCAAGAGTGGTGTTAACCACAGATTACGTAAGATTAATAAAATAGCAGATGAATTATAGAAAGTAAAAGGAGAAGCATATTATGGCATGTACAACAATATTAGTAGGTAAAAAAGCGTCTTATGATGGTTCAACCATTATTGCACGTACGGAAGATTCACAAAGTGGCGATTTTACACCAAAACAATTTATCGTGGTGAAACCAGAAGACCAACCACGTCATTACAAATCAGTCTTGTCTTCATTTGAAATGGATTTACCAGATAATCCAATGCGCTACACATCAGTGCCAGATGCCTTGCGTAAAGATGGTATTTGGGGCGAAGCTGGTATCAACGAAGCCAATGTTGCCATGAGCGAAACTGAAACCATTACGACCAATGCGCGTGTTTTAGGAGCTGACCCTTTGGTTGAATCTGGTATTGGTGAGGAAGATATGTTGACATTGGTACTTCCTTACGTTCGTACAGCACGTGAAGGGGTAGAACGTCTCGGCGCTATCCTTGAACAATATGGCACTTACGAATCAAACGGTGTTGCCTTTTCTGATGTTAATGAAATTTGGTGGTTGGAAACCATTGGTGGTCACCATTGGATTGCTCGCCGTGTCCCAGATGATTGTTACGTCACAAATCCTAATCAGCTCGGTATTGATCACTTTGAGTTCAACAACCCAGATGAGTACATGTATTCAAAAGATTTGCGTGATTTCATCGCAAGCAATAACTTGGATTTGACTTACTCAAATGAACACTTTAACCCACGCTATGCTTTTGGTAGCCAACGTGATAAAGACCGTCATTACAATACACCACGTGCTTGGGCAATGCAACGTTTCTTAAACCCAGAAATCGAACAAGACCCACGTAGTTTCTTTATTCCATGGGCACAAAAACCTTACCGTAAAATTACGATCGAAGATGTTAAATACGTTTTGAGCAATCATTACCAAGACACAGAATTTGACCCGTACGGGCCAGAAGGAAATGCGGTCACACAACGTGCCTTCCGTACAATTGGTATCAACCGCACTAGTCAAACAGCCATTCTTCAATTGCGCCCAGACCAACCGCACGATACCACAGGAATTCAATGGTTGGCATATGGTTCAATGCCATTTGGAACAATGGTGCCATTCTTTACTCAAATTTCAACGACACCAGCCTATTTTGCCAATACTGGCGAAAATGTCTCAACAGACTCATTCTATTGGGCAAATCGTCTTATTGCAGCAATTGCTGACCCACATTTCCACCAACACGAAGGTGATATTGAAGATTATATCGAAAAAACAATGGCAGCAGGACATGCACGAATCAAACGTGTTGATGACGCTTTAGCAAACGGAGAAAACATTGACTTTAATGCCGAAAACCAAGCCATGAGTGACTTTGTCCAAGAAGAAACTCAAAAACTGTTAAACAAAATCCTCTTTGACGCAAGTAATCTCATGACAAACCGCTTCTCAGTCAGTGATTAATAGTATCATTCCCTCTTGAATCTTAAGCAAGAGGGAATTTTTTGTTTAAAAGTATAGACTTAATAAAGATAGCGTGATAGAATGTGAAATGAAAAAACTGAAAAATTTCATTTTTCTTTCAATCGTGAAGATAAAATAAGATTCAGTAAAGGAGATTGACAATGAAACATTTGGGAAAATTATTTAAAAAATACCGAGTATCACGAGGATTAACGTTGCGAGATGTCGCTAAAGCAGGAGTCTCAACATCACAATTATCACGTTTTGAGCAAGGAAAGACAGATTTAACGATAACAAGACTTGCTTTAGTTTTAGAGGAAATGAATGTGCCAATTGCTGAGTTTATGCACGTTGCGGGAGATTCTCAGCGTAATCATTTAGAGAGATTGTTAGAAAGAATTCATTACTATCATTCAGTGCAAGATATCGCTGGTTTAGAATATTTGTTAGCAGCAGAGCGAGGTGACAATACAGCAAATGAGCTATTTCAACACTTGAACACAATTTTAATCAGGATTTATCTTCATGATTTGTCAAAAGAAGAAGATGACTTAGCAGATGAGCTTGCTTACTTGAGTGAGTATCTGTTCAGTGTAGAAAATTGGGGTTGCTACGAATTATTGCTTTTCAAAAATGCCTTCGTTGCCTTTAATCATAGAACTTTTATACGTTTGTCAGAAGAATTGAGCCAGCGAACAGCAGTTTATCAAGAACTACCAGCAAATCGTCAATTAAGATTAGATATCTTGTTAAATGGCTACTTGATGTGTATTGAGCGGGATGAATTATCGGATGCGCTTTATTTTGAAAAACAATTAACAGCGGTTTCATTGACTGAAACAGAGCTCTATGAAAGACTAGTCTTTCACTATGGTAAATATTTTTATCAGTTTAAAAAATCGCAGAGCGAACAAGCCATTCTTGAAATGCAAAATGCCATTAAAGTGTTGACATTAGCATCTAGCGACCAACTTGCCCAAAAATACCAAAAGCATCTTGAGAGATTAATAGGGAAAGGTAAGGAGTAAAGCATGCCAGTAAATCGGTATCGAGCTTTGCTATTGATGAATGTTTTTAGTGCGAGTTTGCCTTATTATTTCGTTAGTCTTTTGCTTTTAAGGCAACTTGGATTTTCTTATACGGTTATTGGGACATTATCCGTAGTAACAGAACTGTTTGGAACAGCTTTTGATTTGCCGCTAAGTATTTGTGCTCAAAAATTTGGTTATCAGCGATTATTAATATTATCGCACCTCTTTTTATTAGTTGGTTTAGGGGCGTTAATGAATGAAAAACTAGTTTTTGCTTTTCTAGCAGCCGTATTCATGGGCTTATCTGAATCATTATCTTCAGGAACATTAGTTTCCTTTAATTTTGATGTTTTAGCTAATGAACAAGAGTATGCTAAATTCCTTAAAAATTCAAATACGACAAAGTATGTTTTTATTGCTTTGATAACGATTATTTCGCCATTTTTACTAAAACAAAGTGTCCTATATCCATTAATATTATCCATTAGCTTTGTGATGATTAGCTTGATTTGTCTGTTGAAGCTGCCAAATAAAATCGTAAAATCAGATTCAAAGGAAGCTTCAGCATTATTGTCAGGAATTCGTTTAGCACCATGGCAGTTAATGATATTAGGGGTTAGTTTTACAACTCTTATTATGGTAAATAATTCTTATGCTAGCCTTTTATTGACAGACAAGGGAATTTCTTTAGATGTTTTAGGCATTATCTTGTTTTTGTTTAATTTAGGAATGGCATTAGGAAGCTATTTAAAAATCAAATGGAAATATACTTTGGTTATCCCAATATTAGTCGTATTGATTTCCATGCAAACAGAAGTTCATCTGATAATCTTACTATTTTTATTGATTAGAATTTTAAATGCTAACTATAATAACCAATTGATGTTAAAAATGAATCAAACGATTAAGGAAAATCGTGCCGTAGCTTGGTCTTTGTATAATTTTGCCATTTCAATAAGTTTTATGTTAGCAGATTTTTTAGCAGGGCTTATTGCAGATCGATTTGGCTTATTAATGGTATATCGAGTTTTCGGACTATCTGCCACGTTTTATCTTATCTATTATTGCTGGAAAAAGTGTAAGTAATCCTCGAACTATCACCCAACATAAACATCCTATGAAACCATTGATTTCATAGGGGTTCTTTGTTTTTGCATGAAAAAAATAATTTTTGTGAGAAAAAAGCTTGCAAAAAACTTAAATTATGCTATACTTAACCAGTAAACTATTAACTAGTTAAGAAAAGGAGTTGTCATGAAGAAGAAATTTCTTTTATTGATAAATTTAGTTGCACTTTTATTTGCTTGGCAAATCAGCCATATCAAGCAAGTTTCGGCAGATGACAAGATTGATGTTGTCACAACTTTTTATCCTGTTTATGAATTTACCAAAGCTGTTACGGGAGATACCGCAGATGTAACCATGTTGATCAAAGCAGGAACTGAACCACACGATTTTGAACCATCTACCAAAAATATTGCAACGATTTCAGACGCTGATGTTTTTGTCTATATGGACGATAGTATGGAAACATGGGTTGACAGTGTTGAAAAATCCATTGATTCAGACAGTTTAACAGTTATTAAATCAACAGGAGATATGCTATTAATGGCAGGAACAGCTGATGAAGACGACGAAGATAGTGATGACGGTCATACTCACGAATATGATCCACACGTTTGGCTCTCACCAAAACGCGCTATCACATTGGTTGAAAATATCCGTGACGCTTTTGTTGTAAAATATCCTGATAAAGCTGATACTTTCAATAGCAATGCAGCTGCTTACATTGAAAAACTAAATGATTTAGATGCCGAATACACAGAAGTATTGTCAAATGCTAAACAAACAAGCTTTGTCACACAGCACGCTGCTTTTGGTTATTTAGCACTTGATTACGGTTTGACACAAATTTCAATCACTGGTGTGTCAGCTGAATCAGAACCATCAGCAAAACGTTTAGCAAGTTTAACAAAATATGTCAAAAAATACGATATTAAATACATTTACTTTGAAGAAAATGCGTCAAGTAAAGTTGCTTCAACTTTAGCAGATGAAGCAGGGGTCAAAACAGCGGTGTTAAATCCGATTGAAAGCTTAACAAGCAAACAAATCAAAGCTGGCGAAGATTATTTCTCAGTTATGGAAGAAAACTTGAAAGCTTTGCAATTGACAACAGATGTCGCTGGCAAGACTATCAAAGCTGAAACAGACACAACCAAGACTGTTCAAAATGGTTACTTCAAAGATAAAGATGTTACCGACCGTTCATTGAGCGATTGGTCTGGTAAATGGCAATCAGTTTACCCATATCTTCTTGACGGCACATTGGATCAAGTTTGGGAATACAAAGCTAAAGCTTCAAAAGGTGAAAAAACAGCCGAAGAATATAAGGAATACTACACAACAGGTTACAAGACAGACGTTGAACAAATCAATATCAGCGGTAAAAAGAATACCATTACATTTATCAAAAACGGTGAGAAATACAAGTTTACTTACAAATATGTAGGTTACAAGATTTTGACTTATGAAAAAGGTAACCGTGGTGTCCGTTATTTGTTTGAAACAGATGATGAAAATGCTGGTGAATTCAAATACGTCCAATTTAGTGACCACAACATCACAACAACAGATGCTGAGCATTTCCACATTTTCTGGGGTGGCGAAAGCCAAGACGCGCTTCTTGAAGAAATGGATAACTGGCCAACTTATTATCCAACTAGCTTAACAGGTCAAGAAATCGCACAAGAAATTGTTGCCCACTAAAAACAAGCTCATCAAAAATAGCTAAAAAATCTGAAACAAAACGTTTCAGATTTTTTGTTTGAAATATGATACCTGTTACCACTTTGTTGTTCTTCGTTAGTGAAAAAATATCTTATTTTAATAAAAAAATAAGGAAGTTTCAGTAAAATGCTAAGCGTTATGTAAGCAAAGGGAAGTGATTTGGGAAATATCAAAGAAGAGGTGCTGAAAATGGTTAAAGCATTGGAGACTAGTTTTAAACGCATTGAGAAAAAGTATGTTTTAGATAAAGAAAAACTAGGAGCTATTTGGGATGATTTGAAAGAATACCTTGTAGAGGATGATTATCCAACATCGACAATTACTAATATTTATTTTGACACAGCAGATTTTCAAGTCATTCAGGACTCGATTGCAAAGAAAAATGGTCGCGAAAAGATCCGTATGCGAACTTACGTCACAAATCCGACAGAAGATAGTCAAGCCTTTTTGGAATTAAAGAAAAAAGATGCTGAAGGTGTCGGGCATAAATTCCGTTTGGTCTCGGAAACGGGGGCTATTAAACAATTTATCGAAAGCGGGAAATTGACACATGCCACAAGTGAAGACCAACTTTTAATCGACGAATTGAATGCGCTTAAAGAACGATATGGTGACTTGAGTGCACGTATGTTGATTTATTATGAACGTTCTTCTTTTAAAGAAAAACATCATATTAAAGGTCAACCACAAACGAAAATTCGTGTGACAGTTGACCAAAATGTTACTTACCGTGATTATGATGTAGAAAAATCAATGGGAAATTACGGTAGTGAGCTAGTCGGTGACGGAAAAGTCATCATGGAAATTAAAACCCCTGGTCCCCAACCGGAATGGCTAAAAGCTATTTTGATGAAACACGGCATTGAGTCAACATCGTTTTCAAAATATGGCACAGCTTATCGTAAATCACAAGGGATAGTCTAAATTAAAATGAATGAGTTAGGAGATGATTACTGTTTTGAGTTTATTTAATAGTGTTTATACAGGTGCGAGTGCGACGGTAAATCCATTAATGGTTGCCTTATCCCTTTTGGTCAGTCTTATATTAGGTGCTGCTTTAGCGTGGGTGTATCGTTATCGGACACTTTACACAAAAGAATTTGTCATTACATTGACAATCCTTCCTAGCTTATTGTCAGTGATTATTTTCTTGGTGAATGGTAGTCTGGGAACAAGTGTTGCCGTAGCTGGAACATTTAGTTTGGTACGTTTTCGTTCAGCTGCAGGTGGTGCGCGTGAATTATTGGCACTCTTTTTAGCAATGACTATCGGATTAAGTACAGGAATGGGTTACTTAACCTTAGCTATTTTGACCACAATTGTTTTCTTGGTGATTTGGCTTGGTTTGGAAAAAATGACTTTCTTTAGTTCGGGACAAACGGTGAGACATTTGGTGATTGATTTGCCAAAAGACCGAAAAGATGAAAAGTTAATCCGCCACATCTTACACCAATTTTGTCGAGATATTGAATTGGTATCATTGAAGAGTAGTCATAGCGGTGAACATTTGACGTTGACCTATCAAATCGACCTAAATTCAGATAACGATGACGTTTTATTAACCGATGAATTGGTCGAACACATTGCAGATATCGACATCTCAATGACCAAATTAGCTAAGAAAAAGAAAAACTTGTAATACAAGTTAATCAGAACTTCGGTTCTGGTTTTTTGATGAACAATTAAACAAGCATGTAAGTTCTTGCAGATTGAATTATCAGTGTGATAATAGACGATTTTTGAGTGCGTTGCCAGCTTCTGAAAACTTTGTTATAATGAACTAAGATAGCACTTACATTAAGGAGGCACCGTGAAAGAAAAGCGTATTACAAAGTTCTTTTTAACCTGCGCAACTGTGGTTACTTGTATTACCTTGGGCGTTAACCTTTGTTTTCAACATTCTACAAAAGCGGTTGTCGCAGAATCTTCGGAAACATCAGATACAGCAACAGCTGATTTTATTGCAAGCATTGGCGAAACAGCACGACAAATTGGGCAAGAGCGTAACCTCTATGCTTCTGTGATGATTGCACAAGCTGTCTTAGAATCAAGTAGTGGGCAGTCTGCGCTCAGCCAGTCTCCTTATTATAATTTCTTTGGTATCAAAGGGAGTTACAATGGCAATTCTGTGACCATGCTAACTTGGGAAGATGACGGAAATGGCAATACTTACGAAGTTGACCAAGCATTCAGATCATATGATAGTTTAAGTGATTCGTTGAATGATTACGCTAATTTGCTTAGCTGGGATTTGTATTCTGGAACGTGGAAGTCTAACACAACATCTTACCAAGACGCCACGGCAGCCTTGACTGGTTTGTATGCCACAGACACATCTTACGCTGATAAATTAAATGCTTTAATTGAGCAATATGGTTTGACAGCCTACGATGAACCAGCAAGCACAGAGGAAGAAACAAGTAGCGAGGACAATTCAGACCATGTCTGGAATAAATATCGTGGTTCTTACACAACAGCAGCCATTTTAGCAGAAGACGAAGCGTGGCTTAGTTTCATTAGTCAATAGAATAGGAAAGAGGAATTTTTTCCTCTTTTTTACATTATTTTGAAAATAAAAAAAGCCAATTTCGATTGCTCGAAAATGGCTTTTTTGTGAAATGCGGTTTATTATTTTGTGAAACCGTATTTTTTGTTGAAGCGATCCACACGACCATCTGCTTGTGTGAATTTTTGGCGTCCAGTGTAGAATGGGTGAGAATCTGATGAGATTTCCACACGTACAAGTGGATAAGTAGCGCCTTCAAATTCTACAGTTTCGTTAGAAGATTTTGTAGAACCGCTAAGGAATTTGTAACCAGTAGTTGTGTCCATAAATACTACTGGACGGTATTCTGGATGGATGTTTTGTTTCATTGTTAAAAGATTTCCTTTCTGCCATGGTGCTTTTTTGACGCACCATAGTTATTTTAACTTCTATAGTTTATCAAATAATGCGATATTTGACAAGACTTTTAAGCAAATTAATTGAATTAAAATCAAGTTGTCATTAAGTCAAGGCTATCAAGGGATAGCTTAGTCTTTTGGTGTTAGTAAGTCTTTGATTTCTTGGTAAATTTCGTCGTTTTCTTCAAGGCTATAAGAATTCGCTCCGCTGGCTAATGGGTGTCCGCCTCCACCATGACGTTTAGCGATTTCATTGATAACCTGTGCTTTACTACGGAGACGCACACGATAATGTTTATCAGCTTGTTCGACAAAAATTGCCCATGATTGAATACAATCGATTTTTCCAGGGGTTCCAACGATAGCAGATGTTTCGGCATCTGTTACGTTGAATTTTTTCATGGTATCTTGTGTCAATACCACACGAGCAGCGCCATTTTCATCAACTTCAAGATTGTCAAAAACGTAGCCTTGAAGTTTAGCAATTTTAAATGAAAATGAGTCCATTTGGCGAGCTAGTGTTGAAAAATCAAAGTCATATTCGCGTAGCTTACTTGCAATTGAGAGAGTTTTACTCGTTGTTGCAGGATAAAGGAAACGTCCAGTATCACCGACAATACCACAATATAGCATGCGAGCTGCCTCATTTGACAAAGCTAGATTAGTTGAAAGGGCAAAATCGGTGATGATTTCGCTAGCGCTAGAAGCAGTTGTATCAACATAAAGCAAATCACCGTAAGCATCGTCATTAGGGTGATGGTCGATTTTAATCAGAAAGTCACCTTTTGTATAGCGGTCATCGTCAACACGTGGCGTATTTGCAGTATCGGTAACAATAACTAAAGCGCCTTGGTAATCATCATCAGAAACAGTATCCATTTTTGTCAACCAAGTAAGTGTTGGCTCGTCTTTCCCAGTCGCCAAGACTTTTTTTTCTGGAAAATTATATCTGACAATATCACGAAGCCCGACTTGACTACCGAGAGCATCAGGGTCGGGACGTTGATGACGGTGGATAATAATGGTATCGTAAGCTTTTATTTTTTCTAAAATTTCTTCAAAAGTGTTGTTCATCGTTTATTCTCCAATATCATATCAATATGCGGAATACCGTTCTCTAGGTATTCATCAGAAATTGTCTTGAATCCAAAAGAAGTGTAAGATGTTTGTAAGTAAGCATGAATTTCAGTATTTTCCATAAAAACAAAGAAAATGAATTAAAACTTTTATATCGCTTACCATGACATTTTTCTGATTTTCATTATACCACAGAAAAAAGAGAATTTATTTTAGAATGCTTATTTGATAGATACTTTTGTTAATTTCTATACGAAAACGCTCAAAAATGCCTCTAAATCAGCTTTTTGAGTCGGTGTTGCAGATAAGCAAAATCAAAAATTATCAGAAAAGAAAGCGCGCACAAAAACGTGTAAGTATTGAAATAAAAACGGGAATATGCTATAATCATGTCTTGTAAGGGTTATCATATGATAATTCGAAAAAACACAAATAAAAAGGAGAACCATAATATGGCTTCAAAAGATTTTCACATTGTTGCAGAAACAGGAATTCACGCACGTCCAGCTACTTTGCTTGTTCAAACAGCTAGCAAATTTGCTTCAGACATCACTCTTGACTACAAAGGTAAAGCTGTAAACCTTAAATCTATCATGGGTGTTATGAGCCTTGGTGTTGGTCAAGGTGCTGACGTTACTATCTCTGCTGAAGGTGCAGACGCAGACGACGCACTTGCAGCAATCGAAGAAACAATGACTAAAGAAGGATTGGCTTAATAAAATGACAGAAATGCTTAAAGGAATTGCCGCATCTGATGGTGTTGCTGTTGCTAAAGCGTATCTACTCGTTCAACCGGATTTGTCATTTGAAACTGTTACAGTTGAAGATACAAGTGCAGAAGAAGCTCGCCTAGATGCCGCATTAAAAGCATCACAAGACGAGCTTTCTGTTATTCGTGAGAAAGCAGTAGAAACACTAGGTGAAGAAGCAGCTGCCGTGTTTGATGCACACTTGATGGTTCTTGCTGACCCAGAAATGATCAGCCAAATCAAAGAAACTATCCGTGCAAAACAAACGAATGCAGAAGCAGGTCTTAAAGAAGTGACTGACATGTTCATCACTATCTTTGAAGGAATGGAAGATAACCCATACATGCAAGAACGTGCAGCGGATATCCGCGACGTTTCAAAACGTGTATTGGCACACCTTATCGGGGCTAAACTTCCAAACCCTGCAACTATTGATGAAGAATCAATCGTTATTGCACACGACTTGACACCATCTGATACTGCTCAATTAAACAAACAATTTGTAAAAGCTTTTGTTACTAACATTGGTGGACGTACAAGTCACTCAGCTATCATGGCACGTACTCTTGAAATCGCGGCTGTTCTTGGAACAAACGATATCACAAGTCGTGTTAAAGATGGCGACATCGTAGCAGTAAATGGTATCACAGGTGACGTGATTATCAACCCAACAGAAGAAGAAATTGCTGAATTTAAAGCAGCTGGTGAAGCATACGCTAAACAAAAAGCTGAATGGGCTCTTCTTAAAGATGCTGAAACAGTAACAGCTGATGGTAAACACTTCGAATTGGCAGCTAACATCGGAACACCTAAAGACGTTGAAGGTGTTAATGCTAATGGTGCAGAAGCAGTTGGTCTTTATCGTACTGAATTCTTGTACATGGATTCACAAGATTTTCCAACTGAAGATGAACAATATGAAGCATACAAGGCTGTTCTTGAAGGCATGAATGGTAAACCAGTTGTGGTTCGTACTATGGATATCGGTGGGGATAAAGAACTTCCATACTTTGACCTTCCAAAAGAAATGAACCCATTCCTTGGATTCCGTGCACTTCGTATTTCTATCTCAGAAACAGGAAATGCAATGTTCCGTACACAAATTCGTGCACTTCTTCGTGCATCTGTTCACGGACAACTTCGCATTATGTTCCCAATGGTTGCACTTCTTAAAGAATTCCGTGCTGCTAAAGCAATCTTTGATGAAGAAAAAGCTAACCTTAAAGCTGAAGGTGTTGCAGTGGCAGATGATATCCAAGTAGGTATCATGATTGAAATCCCAGCAGCAGCTATGCTTGCTGACCAATTTGCAAAAGAAGTTGACTTCTTCTCAATTGGTACAAACGACCTTATTCAATACACTATGGCCGCTGACCGTATGAACGAACAAGTTTCATACCTTTACCAACCATACAATCCATCTATCCTTCGTTTGATTAACAATGTTATCAAAGCAGCACACGCTGAAGGCAAATGGGCTGGTATGTGTGGTGAAATGGCTGGTGACCAAAAAGCTGTTCCGCTTCTTGTCGGAATGGGACTTGATGAGTTCTCTATGTCAGCTACATCAATTCTTCGTACACGTAGCCTTATGAAGAAACTTGATACAGCTAAAATGCAAGAATATGCAAATCGCGCTCTTACAGAATGCTCAACAATGGAAGAAGTTCTTGAGCTTAGCAAAGAATACGTTGATTTCGATTAATTGTGTTTAATATTATCAGAAAGAGTTTGGACTATTTTGTCCGAACTCTTTTTTAACTTTACGGATAGATGTGTAGTGGTTTTCCTGTCACTTTAGCTTAGCCAATTGCTGAAAAATCAACATTTGTCAGAACTACTGATTTTTTAGGGTTATAATAGAAGCTTCATTAGAGAATTTATTTTCTCACTTTTTAAAACAAAACCCTTGACTTAGAGTGCACTCTAAGTTGTACAATACAGATGGAATTCGTATTTTACCACAAAAAACTTTATTCAATAAATTTATTATTATGAAAATTTGATATTGCAAAGTTTTTGTCTTAATTTTCTGAATTTTTTCGTGTTAAAATATTGAAAAAAGCAGAAAAAGTGATAAAATGGAATTATCACATTTAAAAGGAGATATAGCTTGACTAAACAATATAAAAACTATGTCAATGGAGAGTGGAAACTTTCTAAAGAAGAAATTAAAATTTATGCTCCTGCCACAGGTGAAGAACTCGGTTCTGTACCTGCAATGAGCCAAGAAGAAGTTGACTACGTTTACGCTTCTGCAAAAGCCGCTCAAAAAGAATGGCGTGCGCTTTCATACGTAGAACGTGCAGCTTACCTTCATAAAGCAGCGGATATTTTAGTGCGTGATGCTGAAAAAATCGGTGCTGTTCTTTCAAAAGAAATTGCTAAAGGTTACAAATCAGCAGTAGGTGAAGTTATCCGTACAGCTGAAATCATTAATTATGCCGCTGAAGAAGGTGTCCGTCTTGAAGGTGAAGTCCTTGAAGGTGGAAGCTTTGAAGCAGCAAGCAAGAAAAAAATCGCTATTGTTCGTCGCGAACCAGTAGGATTGGTACTTGCTATCTCACCATTTAATTATCCAATTAACCTTGCAGGTTCTAAGATTGCTCCTGCCCTTATTTCAGGGAATGTTGTTGCCCTTAAACCACCTACGCAAGGTTCTATTTCAGGTCTTCTTTTGGCTGAAGCATTTGCTGAAGCTGGACTTCCAGCTGGTGTATTCAACACAATTACAGGACGTGGTTCAGTAATCGGTGACTACATCGTTGAACACGAAGCTGTTAACTACATCAACTTTACAGGTTCTACACCAGTAGGTGAACACATCGGTAAATTGGCTGGTATGCGTCCAATTATGCTTGAACTTGGTGGTAAAGACTCAGCTATCGTTCTTGAAGATGCTGACCTTGACTTGGCTGCTAAAAACATCGTTGCAGGTGCTTATGGTTACTCAGGTCAACGTTGTACAGCCGTTAAACGTGTCCTTGTTATGGATAGCGTTGCAGATAAATTGGTTGCCAAAGTTTCAGAACTTGTTAAAGATTTGACTGTTGGTATGCCTGAAGATGATGCTGATATTACTCCGCTTATCGATACAAAAGCTGCTGACTATGTTGAAGGTCTTATCAAAGACGCTCAAGATAAAGGTGCTAAAGAAGTTATTTCATTCAAACGTGAAGGTAACCTTATTAGCCCAGTATTGTTTGATAATGTGACAACTGATATGCGTTTAGCTTGGGAAGAACCATTTGGTCCAGTCCTTCCAGTTATCCGTGTTAATTCAGTAGAAGAAGCTGTCGAAATTTCAAATAAATCTGAATACGGTCTTCAAGCAGCAGTATTTACAAACAACTTCCCATTGGCATTCAAGATTGCTGAACAACTTGAAGTGGGTACTGTTCACATCAACAACAAAACACAACGTGGTACAGATAACTTCCCATTCCTTGGTGCTAAGAAATCTGGTGCTGGAACACAAGGTGTGAAATACTCTATTGAAGCAATGACAACTGTTAAATCTACAGTATTTGATATTGCAAAATAATTTTTGATAAAGGTTAGAACAGTCGTGTTCTGACCTTTTTTAGTTTAGAAATATGGTTACAAATTGTGTTCTTCATGAAAATTTTTATAAATTTTTTCTTTTTTGCAATGGTTTACACTTTTGGTTATGAAAGCGTATGCAATTGTGATAAAATAAGGGTAACCATACAATAGGAGGTAGAAAATGGTAACACGTAATCAATTTTCAACTTTGGAAATGCGCAAAGCAAGTCCATATTTTTCTGCATTAAAAACTATTGTCGAAACAGCATTTTATGAGAATCAGGTTATTTCAATTAAGACTTTAGAAGAGGCTTATCAATTGGCGTCGAATGCTGCTGGAACAGTGATTTTGGACATGCCTGTCATTCATACGAAGGAACTTGGCTTGCCGTCCTATGCTCGAGTTTTATTGACAAATTCGGGAGCTGTGGTTGGTAGAACAGCTAAGGCACGTCGTATTTATGGCTTGGATTTAGATGAAGATGAGCGCTTGTTATCCATTGTGCGAAGTGCGGTTTATCAAGCCCATAGTCGCAAATTCTATAAAGCAGATGCTATTGTTGGTTTAGATGAAGAGTTTATGGTGCGTGCACATTTAATGGTGCCTGAGGAAGAAATCAACAACCTCTATTCATGGTTGCTTAATTTTCAGATTTTAGATGAAGAATTTAAAAATCGTTTAAAAGTTTCTAAACGGTATGATGAAGATGATATTTTTGTCTTTTTTGATCCTAAATGGTCTCATCCAGATTATCCAGATGGTTTAGCTTATTTTGATACGAATCACAATTGTGTGGCTATTTTAGGTTTGAATTATTTTGGAGAATTGAAAAAAGCGACATTAACGTTGGCTTGGGGAACAGCTGCGCGCAATGGCTATGTTTCTTGCCACGGTGGTTTGAAAATTTTCCAAGGAAAAGAGGAAAAAAATGATTATGTTGCCTCTTTCTTCGGCTTGTCTGGTTCAGGAAAATCAACGTTGACTCATGCTAAGCATAATGGAAAATACGATATCAAAGTGTTACATGATGATGCCTTTATTATTTCCGAAAAAGATGGCTCATCCATTGCGCTAGAACCGTCTTATTTTGATAAGACCAACGATTATCCAACGGGACACCCAGAGCAAGACTTTTTCGTAACTGTTCAAAATTGTGGTGTGACATTGGATGATAATGGTCGTAAAAAATTGATGACCGAAGATATTCGTAATGGTAACGGACGTACCGTAAAATCACGTTTTGCAACGCCAAATCGTGTTGACCATATCGAGGAGTCAATTAATGCTATTTTTTGGATTATGAAAGACGATTCATTGCCACCTTTAATCAAAATTAATGATCCACTCATGGCAGCGACAATGGGTTGTACATTGATGACAAAACGTTCAAGCGCTGAAAATATTGAAGGTAGCAAGCAATCATTAGTTATTGAACCATTTGCAAATCCATTTAGGGTTTATCCTTTGGTCGAAGATTATCAAAAATTCCGTTCATTATTTGCTAGTGGTGTTGACTGTTATATCATTAATACGGGATTTTACATGGGAAATGGTATTCCAAAAGAAGTTTCTTTAGATATCATTGAAAAAATTGTTGACGGCAATGCTGATTTTAAGGCTTTTGGTCCAATTGAAGGCTTTGAATATCTGACATTAGAGGACTATCCTGTCCACCGTTTTGATGCGAAATATAAACAATTGATTCGTTCACGGATGCAAATTCGTTTGAATTTTCTATTGTCTTTTAATCAAAACAATCCTAAACTAGCTCTGCCTGTTGAAGCTATCTCACGTTTGGAACGAGTCATTAACAATCTAAAATAAGGTCATATTCTTACAAAAACTATTTATTCGATGAAAAAGTATCCCTAGCGGGTACTTTTTTGGTACTTTTAATAAAAATACAATTTTTAACTAATAATTATAAACAGGGTAATCCCTAGTATTTATCACATTATTTGTCAATAAATCTGACTATAAATGTTTTATATATATACCTATAACTATAAAATATGGTAAAAATAAAAGAATTTTCAGAAAAATAATTGATTTTTTAATAAACTTGTGTTTTAATGTTTTTTATATTGACGAGCCGTCAATATGAAATAACCATTTTGGGAGGTTTATTATGGATAAGAAAGAGAGATTCTCTTTTAGGAAGTACAAGGTTGGACTAGTTTCAGTCCTTGTGGGAGCTGTCTTTTTGGCAGCAGGTGCAGGTCATGTTTCGGCTGATGAGTTGTCAAAAGCAGCAGGAGTAAGTCAAACAGATCCTGCTTCTAATATTGAGCAAGTGGTGCAGGCAACAGAAAGTTCAAGCACAGCTGATTTTGCTCAAGTGGCATCAGTGGAAGAAGCAACGACTGAAGTAAGTGGTGTTGAAAGTACAGCGACAGCTAGTGCAACAGCAGATGAAGTGGCATTAGCTTCTAAAACGCAGGAGACAGTATCAGAAGAACTTTCTAGCCCAGCTGCTACATCAGAAGCGACTACAAACGAAACAGTTGATGCGACTGCTGTTGGTAATGTGGCTAATGCGCAAAATAGTGGTGTTTCGAGTGAAGTTTCTGAGGAAACAGCACAAGATGTTGAAGCATCTGCAGCAAGCGTTTCTAGTGAAGTGGTTACTGAAGTAACAGAAAAAGCTCAATTAGAAGAACAAACGCTTGACTCTGCAACACCTCAAAGTATTGATAGTGACGAGCTTATTACAGTTCCAGAGGCTTGGGAGAGTGGCTATAAAGGGCAAGGAACAATCGTTGCTATTATCGATTCAGGTTTGGATGTTGACCATGATGTCTTACATATTTCAGACCTTTCTACCGCTAAATATGGTAGCGAAGAAGAAATTGAAGCAGCTAAAGCCGCAGCTGGTATTACCTATGGGAAATGGTTTAATGATAAAGTTGTCTTTGGATACAACTATGTTGACGGAAATACGATTTTAAAAGAAGGTGAAGAAGCTTCACACGGTATGCACGTTACGGGTATTGCAACAGGAAATCCTACCAAAGCATTAGATGGTGAATATATTTATGGTGTGGCACCAGAAGCTCAAGTCATTTTCTTACGTGTTTTCTCAGATTTGAAATCATACACAGGTCCAGCACTATATGTTCGTGCAATTGAAGATGCTGTAAAATTGGGTGCGGACTCTATCAACCTTAGTCTTGGAAGTACGACAGGCTCTGAAGTGAACATGGACGAAACCTTGATTGCAGCTATCAAAGCAGCTCAAAAGGCTGGTGTTAATGTTGCCATTTCTGCTGGTAACGATGGAACATTTGGAGATGGTGCTAATCCGTTAGCAGAAAATCCTGATTATGGTCTTGTTGGCAATCCATCAACAACACAAGATGTTATCTCGGTTGCTTCTTACAACAATAGCATTACACGTAGCAATGTAGTGACATTTGTTGGAATGGAAGATAATGCTGAGCTTAATAATGGTAAGAGTTCATTTACTAATCCAGATAAAAGTGATAAGAAATTTGAAAATGGCAAAGCCTATGATTATGTCTATGTTGGAACAGGGACAGCAGAGGAACTTGAAGGTGTCGATTTAACAGGAAAACTTGCTCTTATCCAACGTGGTGGTTTAACATTTTCTGAAAAAATTGCGAATGCGACAGCTCATGGTGCCGAAGGTGTTATCATCTTTAACAACGACCCAGACGGTTCAAATATTAGTATGGCGATTGATGATACAGCGATTGCGATTCCATCAGCATTTATCCCTTATAAATTTGGTATCGAGCTAGCAAAAGGTGGTTATCAAATTAAATTTAGCGATGTTGCTGAAAAATTTGACAATCCAGGAGCAGGTAAATTTTCTAGCTTTAGTAGCTGGGGATTGACGACAGATGGTGCGCTAAAACCTGACGTTGCTGCACCAGGTGGCAGTATTTATTCATCTTACAATAATGATAAATACGGTTCGATGAGTGGTACAAGTATGGCATCGCCTCATGTTGCAGGTGTTATTGCTTTGGTGAAACAATATCTTAAAGAAAACTTCCCTGAAAAATCAGATGAAGAAGTTGGTTATCTTGTCAAAGCCTTGATTATGAGTACAGCTAAGGCACATTATGATAAAGAAGCACAAGCTTACACCTCACCACGCCAACAAGGTGCAGGGCTTGTTGATACGGCATCAGCAGTTAGCACAGGACTTTATGTGACTGGTGATGATGGTTATGGTAGTGTTACGCTCGGAAATGTTGGCGATACCTTTACATTTGATGTAACTATCCATAATATTGGTGACCAAGATAAAACCTTAACTTACGAAACTAATCTAGGTACGGATACGGTTGAAAATGGGGAAATTACGCTAGCACCACGTCAATTGTCAACGACAACAGGCCATACGATTACTGTTAAAGCTAATAGTTCAGAGACAATCACGATTACTGTGGATGCTAGTCAATTTGCGGAATTATTGAGCAAAGAAATGCCAAATGGTTATTACCTTGAAGGCTTTGTTCGCTTCTTAGACCCAACTGATCTAGCAGAAGTTGTCAGCATTCCATATGTTGGTTTCAGAGGTGATTTCCAAAATCTAGCTGTTGTTGAAACACCTGTCTATCAACTGGTATCTGACGGTAAAGACGGTTTCTACTTTGAAGTTAGTGATGACCATGTTGTAGATGGAGACGAAAGCACAACAGCTTTAATCACTAACTCAACAGAAAGTAATTATTCTAAAATTCTGGGCACTTTTTCTAATGAAAATGGCGATTTTGTCCTACAATTAGATGAAAATGGTCAACCGTACTTAGCAATTTCACCAGACGGCGATGGTAATCAAGACTATGTCTTGTTTAAAGGTGTTTTCTTGAGAAATTATACAAATGCGACAGCAGCTGTTTATGCGGTGGATGATGTTAATTTCGAAAATCCATTGTGGAAAAGTGGCGATTCGTCAGGCATTAAAAATTATTATAAAAAAGCTAGTGTATTATATGCGACGCAGTGGGATGGTAAAGATCAAGACGGTCATGACCTAGCTGACGGTAAGTATAAATATGTTTTGACTTATTATCCAGAAGTTATCGGCGCAGATGCACAGCATTTAGCCTTTGATGTGATTATTGACCGTAAAGAACCGATTATCACAACAGCAACTTATGATGAAAATACGTTGACCTTTACGCCACGTAAGGCTCTTGACCCAGATGGTTCGGGCGTCTTTAAAGATAGTATTTTTTACTACGCCGAAAATGAAAAAGGTGAAGTTGAACAAGTCTATCTCACACCAAATGCTGACGGCTCATTTACGTTGCCGCTTGATTTGGCTGACATTGAAGATTTCTACTATGCTGTTGAGGATTACGCAGGAAATGTCGCTTATGCAAAAGTAGAAGATTTGATTAACGTTGGTAATGATAGCGGTCGTGTGACTGTTAACCTGTTGAATGATGAAACCAAAGGCAATAGTTATGTCGATTATACTTTCATTATCAAAGACGCTAAAGGTGATATTGTTACGGATTTGCATTTCTTTGGTGAAGATTTGACAACGGTTGATTTACCTTTTGGTGATTATACTGTTGAACTTGCGCTTTATGATAAAGAATGGGCTGAGCTTGCTGGTCTAACTAGTCAAAAAGTAAGTATTTCAGAGACTGATAGTTATAAGACCGTTGATTTCTTTGTTCACACTTTCAGCAAAGCGGTATTGGTGCTTGATTTCGATAAAGATTTGCCTAAGGGAACTGATGTTACAATCGTTAATAAAGACGGGAAAGTAACTAGTGTTCCAGCAGCCCGTTATGTAAAAACGGATTATGGTAAAGATGTTTACGTTGGCGATTACACATTGGCATTGAATTTACCAGAGGGCTATGAAATTTATGAGGACCCTGATTTTACAGTTCTTTATGGCAAACAAAATCGTGTGAAATTCAGTGTAAGTGATAAGACAGGCTTGATTTCAGAAACAAATGCAACAGCTGATTTAGAGAAAGAAGCACGTTATTATAACGCATCATTAGCTAAATTGTTGACTTATCGTGATGCGCTAACAAGTGCTCAAATAATCTTGTCGGAAAAACATACACAAGCAGAAGTAGATGATGCCTTGGCTAACTTGCAAGTGGCGAAAGCAGCTCTCGATGGTCAAGAAACACAATACCAAGCCTTGAGTGATGAAAGCGACCGTTATGCTGGTGTTCAAGCAGACCATGCTTATTATAATGCTAGTGCGTCATCACGCATTACTTATGATACACTTTATCGTTCTGCTAAATTTATCTTGGCAAAAGCTCAAACAACTCAAGAAGAAGTCGATACGGCCTTGGCTGATTTGGTTGCTGCGCGTGAAGCCTTGGACGGACAAGCAACAGACTTTACAGCTTTGCGTGATTTGTCAGCTAAATCTGCAGTCCTTAAAGTGACAGCAGCTAAATACCAAAATGCCAACGAAGCTGCCAAAGACGCTTATGACCAAGCCCTTGAAGAAGCCCTCGCTGTTTTAGCAAATGAAGGTGCAACTCAAGCAGAAGTAGATGCAGCCTTGGCTAATTTGAAAGCAGCTGAAAAAGCTCTAGACGGTCAAGAAATTATCGAGGACACTGGTGTTCCGAAAGAAGAATCTCTCATTCCTGAAGAGGTCATCAAACCAGAAACACCACCGAAAGTGGAACCGCAGGTCAGTGAAAACGAGAAAGGAGGAGAGGTAGCTGCCCTAGGGGTCGTAACCATTCATACAGAAGCCAAAGCTTCAACTCCTGCTAAACCTTTGGCAAGTTCAAAAGTAACCGACGAGCTCCCTCAAACATCAAGCGTTACACAAAATTATCTTCTTGCTCTCGGCTTTACTTTAGTGACACTAACAGCAGGCATCTGGAAACGAAGAAAAGTCTCTAAAGACTAATAAATTTAAGTTTAGTCATCCCTTCCTCTAACAAAAAAAGCACATCTGAAAGAGAAAATTCTCAATCGGGTGTGCTTTTTGAGTGTATTGAAGGCTTATTTTTTCAAATGAAGTTCTTGATTTTTAAGATAAACTTCTGAGACTTGAGCGTATTTTTTTAGTTTTTTCAATTCTTCTTTATGCGTAATAAATGTAATAACAACGCCAGCTTTTCCCATACGTCCAGTTCTTCCTGCACGATGAGTATAGACTTCTTTATCACGAGCGAGGTCAAAATTGATAACGTATTCGAGATTTTTAATGTCAATCCCACGGGCAACTAAATCAGTTGCCAACAGTAGTGAAATGTCATGATTTTTGAATTTTTCAAGAATGACTTTACGGAATTTGACATTAATATCAGACGCCAAAGAAACAGCAGAAACACGATTAAATTGGAGACGTTCTTCAGTAGCTCCTAAATCTGAAAGACTGTTGAAAAAGACCAAGCCACGGAATTCTGGAATATTTGAAAATTTGCGGAGTAATTCAAGGCGGTCACGTTTATCAACGGTAATGTAATAATGAGCGATTTGTTCCAGCTTTTGGTCAGACAAATCAATCGTCAACGTATTTTCAGCGAGTGCGTCAGCGTCAACTTTATTAGTTGCACTCATGTAAACCATTTGGTGGTCACGTGGAACACGGTTGATGATATTTTCAACAAAATGATATTGAGAGTCACCTAGCAATTCATCAAATTCATCCAAAACGATTGTGTCAACGTTCATCATTTTGATTTTTTTGAGCTTGACTAACTCGAAAACACGCCCAGGTGTTCCGATAAGAATTTCTGGACCTTTTTTCAAACGTTCGATTTGACGTTTTTGACTAGAGCCAGAAATGAATAGTTGTGCTGTAAGATTTAGAGGCTCAGCCCATGTTTTAGTCACTTCAAAAATTTGCCCTGCTAGTTCAGTATTTGGTGCTAAAATCAATAATTGTTGCGATTTTTTTGGTGTCACATTTAAAAGTGTTGGGAAAAGATAAGCTAGTGTCTTACCTGTACCAGTTGGGCTGACACCAAGGACATTATCACCTTGTGAAATAGGCTCGAAAATTTGTTTTTGAATAGCTGTTAGCTCGCTAAATTTCAGATTAGCTAACTGCTCTTGCCAGACTTGTGGAAATTGTGAAATCATAAGTTTCCTTTTCTATGTTTGTAATCTTCACCTATTATAACATAGAAAGGGAATCTTTTTTTATTTCGTGAATAAGTAAGAGTTTTCAGCATTTAAAAAATGGTAAAAATGTAGTAGAATAGATAGGAAATATTTTTGATTTGGAGTAATAAATGCGTAAAAAACCTATTATTATTGGTGTGACTGGTGGCTCTGGTGGTGGAAAAACCAGTGTTTCAAAGGCTATTTTGGCGAATTTTAAAGACCAAAAGATTGCGATGATTCAACATGATTCTTACTATAAAGACCAAAGTCATCTGACATTTGAAGAACGCGTGTCAACCAATTATGACCACCCACTTGCTTTTGATACGGATTTGATGATTGAACACATCAATGAACTCATTGCAGGGCGTCCTGTTGACATTCCAATTTATGATTACACACAACATACGCGTAGCGAAAAAACATATCGCCAAGAACCACAAGATGTTTTTATTGTCGAAGGAATCTTGGTTCTTGAAGATAAACGCCTTCGTGATTTAATGGATATTAAATTATTTGTTGATACCGATGACGATATCCGTATTATTCGCCGTATCAAACGTGATATGGAAGAACGTGGACGTAGCCTTGACAGCGTTATTGACCAATACACATCAGTTGTTAAGCCAATGTACCACCAATTCATCGAACCAACAAAACGTTATGCAGACATTATCATCCCAGAAGGAGCATCAAACGTTGTCGCTATCGACCTTATCAACACTAAAATCGCAACTATTTTAGAATGATTTGTAGTGAATAGAGAATCTAGACACCGAGCTAATCTTGGTGTCTTTTTATAACAAATCAACAGAAAAAAGTCTCTTTTTCAGCTAAGTTATAAACTATTTTGTAAAAATCTCGGAAAGTATTCAGAAAATTTATTTTATTTGGATTATTCTGTTGACTTTTATTCTAGAAAAGAGTATTATGTAAAAAAACGAAAAACATCGAAGGGAATTAAGTCAATGACATTCGCAAATATGACAGTCTTGCTATTGCGTAATGAGGGCTAGTGCATGAAAGCATTAGTCCTGTTTGGCTTACCAAGCGGGATAAAAAACATCTCGCTTGTCCGTGAGATGTTTTTATTTTTATCTTAATGCTTTTGTTAATATTAGAAAGAGGTTACTATGCGTAAAGTTGAATTCCTTGATACCACTCTTCGTGATGGTGAACAAACGCCAGGCGTTAATTTTTCAATCAAAGAAAAAGTAGCAATTGCCAAACAGCTTGAAAAATGGGGTATTGCTTCAATTGAAGCTGGTTTTCCAGCAGCTAGTCCTGATTCATTTGAAGCGGTTCGTCAAATTTCAGCAGCAATGACAACAACTGCGGTGTCAGGTTTAGCACGTTCTGTGAAATCAGATATTGATGCTTGTTATGAAGCATTGAAAGATGCTAAATACCCACAATGTCACGTGTTCATTGCAACAAGTCCTATTCATCGTGAATATAAATTGAAAAAAACAAAAGAAGAAATTCTTGATATTATCAAAGAACATGTGACTTATGCACGTAGTAAATTTGATGTGGTCGAATTTTCTCCAGAAGATGCAACCCGTACAGAACTTGATTATCTTCTCCAAGTTGTTCAGACAGCGGTTGATGCTGGCGCAACTTACATCAATATTCCTGATACGGTTGGTTTCACAACGCCAGAGGAATATGGTAACATCTTCAAATATTTGATTGAAAATACAAAATCAGACCGCGAGATTATCTTCAGTCCACATTGTCATGATGACCTTGGAATGGCGACAGCCAACACTTTAGCAGCTATCAAAAATGGTGCTGGACGCGTAGAAGGGACAGTCAATGGTATTGGTGAACGCGCTGGAAATGTGGCACTTGAAGAGATTGCAGTAGCTCTTAATATCCGTGAAGATTATTATCAAGCGACATCTGATATTGTCCTTAACGAAACGATCAATACGTCTGAATTGATTTCACGCTTCTCAGGAATTTCAATTCCTAAGAACAAAGCTGTGGTTGGTGGAAATGCCTTCTCACACGAATCTGGTATTCACCAAGATGGTGTACTTAAAAATCCACTCACTTATGAAATTATCACGCCAGAGCTTGTCGGTGTCAAACACAACTCGCTTCCGCTTGGTAAACTTTCAGGTCGTCATGCTTTCATTGAAAAATTGAAAGAACTCGAACTTGCTTTCGAAGAATCAGAAATTGCAACGCTATTTGGTAAATTTAAAAAATTGGCTGATAAGAAACATGAAATTACAGACGCTGATATCAGAGCTTTGGTTGCTGGAACAGAAATTGAAAATCCAGAAGGCTTCCACTTTGGCGATTTGAAATTAACATCAAATGCTGATGATACGGTGACAGCTGAAGTGCTTATGGTAAACGCTGACGGTGAAGAAGTTGAAGTTATTGCAAACGGAAAAGGTTCTGTTGAAGCTATCTATAACGCTGTCGATAAATTCTTCAATCAAACGGTCCGCCTTCTCAGCTACACAATGGACGCTGTAACAGACGGTATTGATTCACAAGCGCGTGTGTCTGTTTCAATTGAAAATGTTGATACAGGAACAATTTTCAACGCATCTGGTATTGATTTTGACGTGCTTAAAGCAGGTGCTATTGCTTATGTCAATGCGAATGCTTTTGTTCAAAAAGAAAATGCTGGTGAAATTGGCAAAGCCGTTTCATTCCGTGATGTGCCAACTAATTAATAAGAAAGGAATTTATAGAGAAGCAACGATGTTGCTTGCGGTATCTCATTATGACGAAAAAAATTGTTACACTTGCTGGTGATGGTATTGGTCCAGAAATTATGGCAGCAGGCTTAGAAGTCCTTGAAGCAGTGGCTTCAAAAATTAATTTTGATTATGACATTGATGCAAAACCTTTTGGTGGCGCAGGAATTGATGCCAGTGGTCATCCACTACCAAAAGAAACTTTGGATGCGGCAAAATCAGCTGATGCGATTTTATTAGCTGCCATTGGTGGTCCAAAGTATGATAACGCTCCTGTTCGTCCAGAACAAGGCTTGCTTGCCATTCGTAAGGAATTAAATTTGTTTGCAAATATCAGACCTGTTCGTATCTTTGATGCTTTGAAACACTTGTCGCCTTTGAAACCTGAACGTATTGAAGGAGTTGACTTTGTTGTTGTCCGTGAGTTAACAGGTGGTATCTATTTTGGTGAACATCAATTACAAGATGAATCAGCACGTGATATCAATGACTATTCAGCGCAGGAAATCCGCCGTATTATTAGCAAGGCATTTGAATTGGCACGACTTCGCGGCAAAAAAGTGACAAGCATTGATAAACAAAATGTCTTGGCAACTTCAAAATTATGGCGTAAAGTTGCTGAAGAAGTAGCCTTAGAATTTCCAGATGTCACGTTGGAACATCAATTGGTGGATAGCGCAGCCATGATTATGATTACAAATCCATCACGCTTTGACGTTGTGGTTACGGAAAATCTTTTTGGTGATATTTTGTCTGATGAATCAAGTGTGCTTCCAGGCACACTTGGTGTTATGCCATCAGCTAGCCATTCAGAAAATGGACCAAGCCTTTATGAGCCGATTCACGGTTCAGCTCCAGATATTGCTGGACAAGGCATTGCCAATCCTGTCAGCATGATTTTATCTGTTGCCATGATGTTGCGTGAAAGTTTTGGTGAAGTAGCTGGTGCAGAACTCATTGAAAATGCGGTTGATAAGACATTCAATCAAGGCATTTTAACACGTGATTTAGGCGGTAAAGCTTCAACAGCTGAAATGACCGCAGCTATTATTGCAAATCTATGACTTTAAAAGAATTAGCGCTTCTCATTTTCGTTTTGTGGAATGTTTTGACCTTTCTGACTTATGGTATTGATAAAAAGAAAGCAGAGCATGGACGTTGGCGAATTCCAGAGAAAACATTGCTTTTAGAAAGTATCTTATTTGGTGGAATCGGTGCTTTTCTTGGTGGAAAAATCTTTCATCATAAAACTTTGAAATGGTACTTTAAAGCTTGTTGGTATTTGGGAATGGTGATTGACATTGCGGTTTTATACTGGTATATCGTCATTTGGAAATAGTAGCTAACTAGAAATGAAATAGTGAGAAGAATTTGGAGGATGAAATGAGCGGAAAATCGATTTTTGATAAGCTTTGGGAACGCCATGTGGTTACTGGTGAAGAAGGCGAACCACAGCTTATGTATGTTGACCAGCACTATATTCATGAAGTAACAAGTCCGCAGGCATTCCAAGGGCTTAGAGATGCAGGTCGTAAAGTACGTCGCCCAGATTTAACATTTGGAACGACTGACCACAATGTTCCAACGGTAGATATTTTCAATATTCGCGACTTGGTGTCAAAAAATCAAATTGATACCCTTGCTCGAAATGTTAAAGACTTTGGTATTGATGCGGCAACGCATGGAACAGAACGCCAAGGGATTGTTCATATGGTAGGTCCAGAAACAGGACGTAGTCAACCTGGTAAATTTGTTGTCTGCGGGGACAGCCATACGGCAACTCACGGTGCTTTTGGGGCAATTGCCTTTGGTATTGGAACATCTGAAGTGGAGCACGTTTTTGCAACACAGTGCATTTGGCAAGTAAAACCGAAGAAAATGAAAGTTGAATTTGTCGGTAAACCACAAAAAGGTGTTTATTCAAAAGACTTTATCCTTGCTTTGATTGCTCAATATGGTGTTGATGCTGGTGTAGGCTATGCAGTTGAGTATTGTGGTGAAGCCATTGATGCTCTCTCAATGGACGAACGCATGACCATTGCAAACATGTCGATTGAATTTGGAGCAAAAATGGGCTTGATGAATCCAGACCAAAAGACCTTTGATTACGTTAAAGGTCGTGAAGCGGCGCCTAAAGGTGATAAATTCGAGCAAGCGGTCGAAGATTGGAAAACATTGGTTTCTGACCCTGATGCCGAATATGATAAAGTTATTACCATTGATGTTTCAGAATTGGCACCAATGGTGACTTGGGGAACAAACCCTGAAATGGGTGTTGAATTTGGCAAACCGTTCCCAGAAATCAAAGACATGAATGATGAACGTGCTTATCATTATATGGACATTAAGCCTGGTGATAAAGCTGAAGATATTGATTTGGGTTATGTTTTCATTGGTTCTTGTACCAATGCGCGTTTATCAGACCTTGAATTAGCGGCTAAGATCGTTAAAGGCAAACATATTTCACCAAATCTGACAGCTATTGTTGTTCCTGGTTCTCGTCCTGTTAAGAAAGAAGCAGAGCGACTAGGGCTTGATAAAATTTTCATTGATGCTGGTTTTGAATGGCGTGAGCCTGGTTGTTCAATGTGTCTTGGAATGAACCCAGACCATGTGCCAGAAGGCGTTCATTGTGCCTCAACAAGTAATCGTAACTTTGAAGGGCGCCAAGGTTTTGGAGCACGTACACATCTTTGTAGCCCAGCTATGGCGGCAGCGGCAGCAATTGCTGGTAAATTCATCGATGTTCGCCAACTGTCAGAAGTTCAGTAAAGGAGAGAGATAATGGAAAAATTTACTGTTTACACAGGGAAATCTGTCCCTTTGATGAATGATAATATTGATACTGACCAGCTCATTCCAAAACAGTTCTTGAAGGCTGTTGATAAAAAAGGTTTTGGTAAAAATTTGCTGTTTGAGTGGCGCTATCTCAATGATAATTACGATGAAAATCCAGATTTTATCTTTAACAAACCTGAATATCGCGATGCAACGATTCTGATTTCAGGGGATAACTTTGGTTCAGGGTCATCACGTGAACACGCTGCTTGGGCCTTGGAAGATTATGGTTTTCGTTGTGTGATTGCAGGCTCATTTTCTGATATTCACTACAATAATGAATTGAAAAATGGGATGCTTCCAATTGTTCAACCTTTGGAAGTCCGTCAGAAATTAGCTGCACTACCAGCTGGCGAAGAAATTACGATTGATTTACCAAACCAAGTCATCAAGTCATCTGCGGGAGAATTTCCGTTTGAGATTGATGGCGAGTGGAAGCGTAAACTTGTCCTTGGACTTGATGATATTGGTATCACGCTTCAATATGAAAATTTGATAGCAGCCTACGAAAAAAATCGTCCAAGTTATTGGCAATAATTTAAAGGGTAGTAGGCAAAATAACAGTTGTAGTCATTCAATAAAATATAGAAAAAGTCTGAAATATGATCGTTTCAGACTTTTTGTGGTGTTTGTTTATTCTAAGCAAAATATGACGGCAGGCTTATTTTTTGATATAATAAACCTTATGGAAAACACAAAGAAAATAGAGAATTATCAAATCATGTTAGCACAGGCGAAAGCGCTATTTGCTAACGAAAAAAATCTGCTATCAAATCTTTCAAATGCTAGCGCTCTCTTAAAGATGACTTTACCAAATTCTGTTTTTACAGGCTTTTATTTATTTGACGGTCAGGAATTGCTTTTGGGTCCTTTTCAAGGCGGGGTATCATGCGTTCACATTGCACTTGGAAAAGGTGTTTGTGGCGAAGCAGCAGCTGATCAAGAAACGATAATCGTGGCAGATGTGACAAAACATGCTAATTATATTTCTTGTGATTCAGCAGCCATGAGTGAAATCGTTGTTCCTATGGTTAAAAATAACCAATTGGTGGGTGTTCTGGATTTGGACTCACGTTTAACAGATGATTATGATGCGATTGACCAAGAGTATCTTGAAAAATTTGTTACCGTACTTTTGGAAAAATCATATTGGAATTTGGATATGTTTGGAGTTGAAAAATAATGTATCAAGCACTTTATCGAAAATATCGTAGCCAAACTTTTGATGAAATGGTTGGGCAAACGGTCATTTCAACAACTTTAAAACAAGCAGTTTCTTCAGGAAAAATTAGCCATGCTTATCTATTCTCTGGTCCTCGTGGAACAGGGAAAACAAGTGCTGCTAAAATTTTTGCTAAGGCGATGAACTGCCCTAATCAAGTCAATGGCGAGCCATGTAATCATTGCGATATTTGTCGTGATATTACAAATGGCAGCCTTGAAGATGTCATTGAAATCGACGCTGCATCAAATAATGGTGTTGATGAAATTCGTGAAATTCGTGATAAATCAACCTACGCACCAAGTCGTGCAACTTATAAAGTTTACATCATTGATGAAGTGCATATGTTATCGACAGGTGCCTTTAATGCGCTTTTGAAAACGTTGGAAGAACCAACAGAAAATGTTGTTTTTATTTTAGCAACAACAGAATTGCATAAAATTCCAGCAACGATTTTATCACGTGTGCAACGATTTGAATTTAAAGCGATTAAATTAGCGGCTATTCGTGAACATTTGGCTAATATTCTTGACAAAGAAGAAATTAGCTATGAAGAAGATGCCTTGACCTTGATTGCGCGTTGTGCTGAGGGTGGAATGCGTGATGCGCTTTCGATTCTTGACCAAGCGCTTAGTTTAACGCCTGATAATCATGTGTCGCTTGCTATCGCAGAAGAAATCACAGGCAGTATTTCAATGACAGCCTTAGATGATTTTGTGGCAAATGTTTTGGCAAATCAAACCAGTCAAGCTTTGGCCAATTTGGAAACTATTTTTGATAGCGGAAAGAGCATGAGTCGCTTTGCGACAGATTTGTTAAATTACTTACGTGATTTATTGGTTATTCAAACTGGTGGTGAAAATACACATACGAGCCAAACATTCCAAGATAATTTAGCAACTGCTGAACAAAATCGTATTTTTACAATGATTGATTTGGTGACAAAAGCTTTGCCTGAAATCAAAAATGGTGTTCAGCCAAAAATTTATGCTGAAATGTTAACGATTCAATTATCAGAAGCAGGAAAAGAAATTTCGACAGCACAAGTTCCAGACGGATTGTCAGATGAATTAGCAAGGCTCAAGAATGAAATCAAAGACTTGAAAGAAGAACTTTCTAAGATTGATAGCTCAGCTATTTCTCAAAAAACGGTAAGCCGCAAAAAATCAGTTACTGGCTTTAAGTTTAAAGTGGACCGCGTGAAGATTTTGACCATCATGGAAGAAACGATTGTTGATAGTCAAAAATCAAGGGAATACCTAGAAGCTCTTAAGGGAGCGTGGAATGAGATTTTGGACAGTATTTCTGCTCAAGACCGCGCGCTTTTGCTAGGTTCGGAGCCGGTTCTTGCCAATAGTGAAAATGCTATTTTAGCTTTTGATGCAGCTTTTAATGCGGAACAAGCCATGAAACGAACTGACCTTAACGATATGTTTGGCAACATCATGAGCAAGGCAGCAGGTTTTTCACCAAATATTTTGGCTGTTCCACGTAAAGACTTCAACAGTATCCGAACAGAATTTGCTCAAAATTTGAAAAAACAACGCAAAGAGCCAGCACAGGAAGAAGTGCAAGAAGAAAATTTCATTCCAGAAGGCTTTGATTTCCTAGCAGATAAAATTAACAAGATTGAGGATTAAAAAAGAACTTCAAACGAAGTTCTTTTTTAATGTAGATAAACTTACTTTTTACTCAAACTAAGTTGCAAACAATTGTTGTTTCTCTGTTCGATTTTAGGATTATTCGCGAACGAAGTGAGCAACAAATAATACTTACCACTGTGATGAAAGTGGCTAAAGTATTGATAAAATCAGCCACACGAAAGTTTTGAGACTGCCTTGGATGGTTTGAGGTCTGAGCCTAGAAATAAAAAAGCGAGAAACCTAAGGGAAGTATCAAAAAAACTTTTTCTAAACAACAGATTCTGTGAAATCTGTCAAAATAATGAAGGTATGTTATAATAGAAACATGACTAAAAGCCGTTTTATATTTGTGGCGCTGATGTGCGCTTTTGAAACATACTTTTTTAATGAATGTTTATTTGAAGGTGATTATTTATTTGCTTTCTTTTGGGGAATTTTGCTTTTTCGCGACCTCAAGCGTACCTATAAGGTTGACAAATTCATTCACACGTTGACATCAACTACCAAGAAGAAAGACTGATTTCACCACTACGTAATAATTTTTCTTGACCATTGTCAAGTTTAACAAGAAGATGTCCATGGTCTGTAATTTCTTCAGCTACACCTGAAAAGAGAATATCATTTTCGATAAAGGTCACTTGTTTGTTTAAAACAAGTGATTTTTCTTTATAAACTTTTACCAAATCTTTTTGAGGAATTGTGAAGAAAAGATTCCAAATTTCAGTGATTAATTGATTACGTGTGATAGTTGGCTGTTCGCTAAAAAGGGTTCCAGCTTTTTGTGCAATATCGTCTGGAAAATCTGTGATATGAAAATTAAGTCCGACACCAATAATCACATCAGTAATTAAGCCAGTTTCAACAGATGAAATCGCTTCGGTTAAAATACCTGCGATTTTTTTACCCTTTAGGTAGATATCGTTGACCCATTTTATTTCGGTTTCAATACCTGTCAAACGAGAAATAGCCTTGACAATGCTAGATGCAACCATGAGTGTATATGGTTTAACTTGTTCGAAAGGAACGTTTGGTTTTAGGTGAAGAGACATATAGATGCCGCCTTGTTTTGAGGCGAAAAAACGTCTGCCAAAGCGTCCCTTAGCCATTTCTTGACTTGGAGCTAGGTAAAGGTGCGGCTGCTTGTCAGTATCGATATTATTTTTAGCATCTAACTGAGTTGATTCACTTTTTTCATTCAAAGTGACCGCGATATTAAGATTGGTTGCAATTTGTTCAGGGAGTAGTAGGTCACCTGAGATAATTTTATAACCGCGTTTTTTAACCGAATGAATTTGAACACCCTTGTCTTCCAAGGTTTTAATCGCTTTCCAAATAGCTGTGCGAGATAGCTCAAATTCTTGCGCCAATTTTTCCCCGCTAACATAATCGTCTTGTGTCTTGAGATAATCATAAAGTTTTTCGTAGGTTTTCATATCTTTAGTATAATATATTTTTGGCAAATATTCCTAACAAAGCTTCAATATTGTTAAATTTATAAAGGTATTGTACATGAAGTGACAAAGATGTCATCACGGTAAAACTAATATCACCTTTGTAAAGATAGGTAAAAGTTATCACTTGATAATAAATTTGTTATAGGCATTTGCGGTAAAACGTGGTACAATAAGTGAGTTAATGAGTCCCGATAAGACAATCTGGCGGTTTAATAACGTGTTATTCTTCGTTAGCTTATCTTGATATACTTTAGTATTATCTGCGATTTCGCTGCCTTGACTAACCCGCCATTAACCGCACCATCTTTTTTTAGAAGATGTAGATTGGTACTTTGTAACTCACTAGAAATGTCTGCTACTGAAAGTAGCTAGTCATTTCACGGAAAGCCGCTATGGCGGTTTCCTAAGTGACTTATTAGGTCAAAAACTAAAAATAATCGTTTTAGTTTTTGACCGTCATAACTCTCACTGAAATGATGATATTTTTGTACAGATATTTCAAGGAAAAAGTTTTTTCCGACATTTTAATGCTTAGAGGTGTTAGAATGAAAAATTAATGATATGGGGGGACATTTTTATGTCAGAACGTAAACTTTTCACGTCTGAATCAGTTTCTGAGGGGCATCCAGATAAGATTGCAGACCAAATTTCAGATGCTATTTTAGATGCTGTGTTGGAACAAGATCCTGATGCGCACGTTGCGGCAGAAACAGCCGTATACACTGGCTCAGTTCATGTTTTTGGTGAAATTTCAACGACAGCTTATGTTGATATTAATCGTATTGTTCGCGATACCATCGCCGAAATTGGTTATACTAATGCTGAATATGGCTTCGCTGCTGAATCGGTTGGGGTTCATCCGTCGTTGGTTGAACAATCACCTGATATTGCACAAGGGGTTAACGAAGCGCTTGAGGTTCGTGGAAATGCAGACCAAGACCCGCTTGATTTGATTGGTGCAGGTGATCAAGGGCTAATGTTTGGTTTTGCCATTGATGAAACACCTGAATTAATGCCATTGCCAATTTCACTTTCACATAAATTGGTGAAAAAATTGGCTGATTTGCGTAAATCTGGTGAGATTTCCTACCTTCGTCCAGATGCTAAATCACAAGTAACTGTTGAATATGATGAAAATGACAAGCCAGTTCGTGTGGACACTGTCGTTATCTCAACTCAACACGACCCAGAAGCAACAAATGAACAAATTCACAATGATGTGATTGAAAAAGTCATCAAAGCTGTTATTCCAGAAAAATATCTTGATGACAAGACAAAATTCTTCATCAACCCAACTGGTCGTTTCGTAATCGGTGGTCCTCAAGGTGACTCTGGTTTGACTGGTCGTAAGATTATTGTTGATACTTATGGTGGCTATGCGCGTCATGGTGGCGGTGCTTTCTCTGGTAAAGATGCGACAAAAGTGGACCGTTCAGCCTCATATGCTGCGCGTTATATTGCTAAAAATATTGTTGCTGCTGGTTTTGCCACTAAAGCAGAAGTGCAATTGGCATATGCTATTGGTGTAGCGCAACCTGTCTCGGTTCGTGTGGATACATTTGGCACTAATACCGTTGCTGAAAGCAAATTGGAAGCTGCTGTTCGTGAAGTTTTTGACCTTCGCCCGGCAGGAATCATTCAAATGCTTGATTTGAAACGTCCAATTTACCGTCAAACGGCTGCATATGGACATATGGGACGTACAGATATTGACCTCCCATGGGAAAAACTTGATAAAGTAGACGCTTTGAAAAAAGCAGTAAAATAAAAAAACATAAATCGTTGTACCTTTGGTGCGGCGATTTTTAATTTTATTAACTTTGGGGATTAACTTAACTATACATGATGTTTTGATAAATTAGACAATTTGACAAATAAAAATAATATGTCATGACTTCCGGAAACAATAAGAATATCATAAAACTTTACAAATCGTAAAAATATTACTTAAGAACTGATTTGTCAATTTGAATAATATGTGTTAAAATGAAAAGGTTGAATTCTAGCAGAAAGTTTTGAATGTATGCGTAAAATTGTAATTAATGGTGGCAAACCTTTAAAGGGAGAGGTTGCTATTTCAGGTGCAAAGAATAGTGTAGTGGCTTTGATTCCTGCGACTATTCTTGCAGATGATATTGTTATATTAGATGGTGTTCCTGCTATTTCCGATGTTGATAGTTTAATTGAAATCATGGAAATCATGGGCGCTAAAGTAAAAAGAGAAGAGGATACTCTTGAAATTGATCCACGTGGCATAAAAAATCAACCAATGCCTTATGGTAAGATTAATAGTTTACGTGCCTCTTATTATTTCTATGGTAGTTTGTTAAGTCGTTTTGGTGAGGCTACAGTAGGTCTACCAGGTGGTTGTGACCTTGGACCTCGTCCTATTGATTTACACCTTAAAGCTTTTGAAGCCATGGGAGCTGCGATTTCGTATGAAGGTGAAGCAATGCGCTTGGCGACAAACGGTGAATCTATTCATGGTGCACATATCTATATGGATACGGTCAGTGTTGGCGCGACGATTAATACGATGCTTGCAGCAACTAAGGCAAATGGTCGTACGATTATTGAGAATGCTGCGCGTGAGCCAGAAATCATTGACGTAGCTACTTTGTTAAACAATATGGGAGCTCACATTCGTGGTGCTGGTACAGATGTGATTACAATTGAAGGTGTTGATTACCTTCATGGCACACGTCACCAAGTCATTCCTGACCGTATTGAAGCTGGTACTTATATTGCCATGGCAGCAGCAATGGGGGAAGGGGTTCGTATTACCAATGTCCTTTATGAACACTTAGAGAGTTACATTGCAAAACTCGAAGAAATGGGCGTTCGTATGACGGTTGAAGAGGATTCTATCTTTGTTGAAAAACAATCAGTATTGAAAGCCGTGTCAGTGAAAACGTCACCATATCCAGGTTTTGCGACTGATTTGCAACAACCAATTACACCGTTGTTGTTGACAGCTGAAGGACGCGGCACTATTCTAGATACCATTTATGAAAAACGTACTAATCACGTTGCTGAATTGGTACGAATGGGTGCTGATATTTCTATTGTTGGTGGTCGTATTGCTTACCAAGGACCAAATAAATTAACAGGGGCTCCTGTTAAAGCGTCTGATTTGCGCGCAGGTGCAGCGCTTGTTATCGCAGGTCTAATGGCAGAAGGTCAAACAGAAATTACCAACGTTGAATTTATTTTGCGCGGTTATTCAAATATCGTTGAAAAATTAACAGCCCTAGGCGCTGATATTAAATTAATTGAAGATTAAGAGGAAGCCTAAGGGCTTCTTTTTTGTCGCGCGTGGTCAGATAGCTAGAGACAAAATTAGAACCTCTTGTGATATAATAGAGCTATGGATATTTGGACACGTTTGGGACGTTATGCGTTTTTTGAGACAGAGCGCATGTATTTACGCCCTTTTGCCTATAAGGATAGTCAGGACTTTTTTGAGATTTGTAGCAATCCTGATAATCTTCGGTTTATTTTTCCAAGTCGAGCTAGTCACCATGAAAGTGATTATCTAATGGTTCATTATTTCATGAAAGAGCCACTTGGGGTTTGGGCAATTGAAGATAAAAAATCTCATAAAATGATTGGCTGTATTCGATTTGAGAAGATAGATTTGAATCGTTCATCTGCAGAAATTGGTTATTTTTTAAATCAACAGTTTTGGGGACAAGGCTTGATGACAGAATGCTTGAAAACCTTATGTTTTTTAAGCTTTCAGGAATTTGGCTTTAAAGAATTACATGTTATTGTCCATGAAGAAAATTTGGCTAGTCAACGTGTTGCGCAAAAATCAGGTTTCAAATTGAAACAACGCTTCAAAGGAAGTGACCGTTATACACGCAAAATGCGAGATTACGTTGATTATCAAATCAGTAAAGGTGATTATCGTTATGAGTAAACATCAGAAAATTTTAGAGTATTTGGAGAATCTTCCAGTTGGAAAGCGCGTGAGTGTGCGAAGCATTTCAAATCACTTAAAAGTGAGTGACGGTACGGCTTATCGTGCGATTAAGGAAGCCGAAAACCGTGGCATTGTTGAAACAAGACCGCGTAGTGGTACGGTTCGTATCGAGAAAAAGCCAGCTGTTCGTATTGAGCGTTTGACCTATTCAGAAATTGCTCGCATTAGTGACTCTGAGGTTCTGGCAGGTAAGGCTGGGCTTAGTCGTGAATTTAGCAAGTTTTCAATTGGTGCGATGACTCAAGAAAATATTTTACGTTACCTTGTCAAAGGTGGACTTTTGATTGTCGGCGACCGTGAAAATATTCAACTGTTGGCGCTTGAAAAACACAATGCCATTCTAGTAACGGGGGGATTTCCTGTTTCTGATGAGGTGATTCGTGTCGCTGACGAGCTCGGAATCCCTGTCATGGTCACGCACTATGACACTTTTACCGTGGCGACGATGATTAACCATGCCCTTTCAAATATTCGGATTAAAACGGATTTGACGACTGTTGAGCAAGTCTATCAGACTAAGGAAGACTATGGCTTTTTGCAGGAAGGCGATACGATTCGTGAATTTAATGCGATGATTAAACAAACGGCAAATGTGCGTTTCCCTGTTGTAAATAGTAAAAATGTGGTTATCGGCGTTGTTAGTATGTTAGACGTTGTTGGCAAGGAAAATCACATTGATATCAAGAGTATCATGTCGCGCAATCTGATTGTGGCAAAACCGCAAGCCAGTCTTGCTAACATCAGCCAGAAAATGATTTTTGAAGATTTGAATATGCTTCCTGTTGTAGCAGAGGATTTGACCTTGCTAGGGGTTATTACACGCCGTCAGGCGGTTGAAAATCTGCCAAATCTACAACATTCTAACCTTTATATATACAGCGATCAGATTTTATCAAATTTGCAATACGAAGATGGTGTTTACAAATTTGTGGTTGAACCTGCGATGATTGACAATGCTGGAAATTTTGCCCAAGGTGTCTTAACAGAATTTATCAAAGATATCAGTGTTCGTGTTTTGACCAAAAAACATCAAAAAAATATCATCATTGAACAACTGATGCTTTATTTTGTACAAGCAGTTCAGATTGATGATTGTTTGGTGATTCGCCCACGTGTCATTACTGAAAAACGTCGTAGTTCGGTGATTGACTTTGAAATTCTTTTAGAGAACCAAATCGTCGCCAAAGCCTTGGTAACAACGAAAATTAATTAAATAATGGTTAATTTAAATGACAAAATCATTCCATTTTTGACAGTTTGGTGACTATCAGTGTATAATTAGTGTTATTGATGCATTTTTAGAGATTACTAATAGGAGTATATTATTGATATGATTACATTAAAATCAGCTCGTGAAATTGAAGCAATGGACCGCGCTGGAGATTTTCTAGCTTCAGTTCACATCGGTTTACGTGAATTGATTAAACCAGGTCTTGATATGTGGGAAGTCGAAGAATACGTTCGTCGTCGCTGTAAAGAAGCAAACGTTCTTCCACTCCAAATCGGGGTTGATGGTTCTATCATGGACTATCCTTATGCCACATGTTGCGGACTTAATGACGAAGTGGCACACGCTTTTCCTCGCCATTACATTTTAAAAGAAGGGGATTTGCTTAAAGTTGATATGGTTTTGAGCGAACCACTTGATAAATCAGTTGTTGACGTTTCAAAATTAAACTTTGACAATGTCGCACAAGTTAAAAAATACACTGAATCATACTCTGGTGGATTGGCAGACTCATGTTGGGCATATGCTGTTGGTGAGGTGTCTGACGAAGTCAAAAATCTGATGGATGTTACCAAAGAATGTCTTTATATCGGAATTGAAAAAGCTGTTGTTGGTAACCGTATCGGTGATATTGGCGCAGCTATTCAAGAATACGCTGAAAGCCGTGGATATGGTGTTGTTCGTGATTTAGTAGGACACGGTGTTGGTCCAACAATGCACGAAGAACCAATGGTACCACACTATGGTAAAGCAGGTCGTGGTCTCCGTTTGCGTGAAGGTATGGTGTTGACTATCGAGCCAATGATTAATACAGGAACTTGGGAAATTGATACAGACGTGAAAACTGGTTGGGCTCATAAGACGCTTGACGGCGGTTTGTCATGCCAATACGAACATCAATTTGTTATCACCAAAGACGGACCTGTTATTTTAACGAGTCAAGGAGAAGAAAGAACTTACTAGGATGAATCGTAAGCAGCTTATAGACAAATTAGTGTCTAGATTAGAGTGGCAACCGCTACAGGTTTATTTAAAACATTACCGAAGTGCAGAGATTGATTTATCAGCGATTGCTGTCGCTTATTATTTATTGTTGACAGCATTCCCATTGATTGTGATTGCGGCAAATATCTTTCCTTATCTTAACATTGATATTTCAGTGTTACTGTCTTTCATGGAGAAAAATTTACCAACCAATCTTTACCCGTCTGTTTCGGCGATTACGACAGACATTTTTTCAAAACCTTCTGGTAGTATTTTGGGAGTTGCGACTTTAACGGCTTTCTGGACAATGTCTAAATCGCTGACCTCTCTACAAAAAGCCATTAATAAAGCTTACGGTGTTTCACAACACAGAGATTTTGTGATTGGACGTTTGATTGGGGTTTTGGCAAGCTTACTCATTCTTTTCTTATTGACGTTCGTGTTAATCTTCTCTACTTTTTCAAAGGTTGTTTTGCAAATTATTAGTGCTCACTATGATTTGAGTGATACGGTTGCAACGGTTGTCTTGAATTTGTCTCAACCGGTGACTGTCTTGACGATTGTATTTGGGTTGATGTTATTGTATTTTATTCTACCAAATGTCAAAATCAGACGTTTTCGTTATATTTTACCAGGAACAATTTTCACCTCTTTCGTCATTGTGTTCTTGAATAATTTGTTTAGCAATTATATTTTGAGAACCTTTGAACGCATGGTTGACATTAAAACATTTGGTTCGGTTGTGATTTTTGTTTTAATGTTATGGTTTATTTTCCTAGCACACATTTTGATTTTAGGGGCTATCTTTAATGCAACCTATCAAGAATTACGTCAAGGAAAAATGGAAAGCAGACGTGGTGACATTCTTTCCATTCTAACACACCGCAAACAAGATAAAGATACAAAAAAATAACACCTGTGGGGTGTTATTTTTTATCTTTAAAAATTAATAATTTACTAAACACATAGTTTAAAACGATGATAAGGACTTGTGAGAAAACAGTCTCAATCATGTTGACTAATGAAATATTATCATTGACAAATTGCCCGATAATGTAAGGGAATTTTGTGACTAAAAGGTAAGCTAAAATCAAGTCTAGGGCAAGTGTTGATAGACGCGCGACAAAAAATTTAACAAAACGGTTAAACCAGCCTGTTCGAACTTGATTAAAGACGAAGTAGTCGTTTGTAAAGAAGGCAAACACGATAGCAATGACGTTAGCGATAACTGCGGAAGTCGTTGCAGATTGCGTTAGGGCAAAGATGACTAAGCGTGTTCCCATGTAAACGAGTGTGGCAAGGACACCGAAAAATAAGTATTTAAAAACTTCACTAGATAATAACTTTTTCATAGAACTACTATACCAAATTTTAACAATTTGTGCTATACTTTTAAGCGTTGTGCAAACAACCCTTGACGCTTAGTTCCCTTTCGTCAAGCATATTAGAGACGTGAAGAGTTGTCGCTCTTTAACGTTAAAGGAGAAAAATTTTTTATGAAACATTTTACTATTCGTGATTTTGCGCAAGTAGCGCTTGTTGCTGCACTTTATATTGTGTTGACAGTCACACCGCCTTTAAATGCCATTTCGTATGGTGCTTATCAGTTCCGTGTTTCGGAAATGTTAGCATTTATGGCATTTTACAATCGTAAGTATATTGTTGGGCTGACGCTTGGTTGTATGATTGCCAATTTGTACAGTTTTGGTTTAATTGATGTCTTTGTTGGTGGTAGCCAAACGTTTGTTTTTCTAACATTAGGTGTTATTTTATTTGACCGTTATAAGGAGCAATATTTATTTAACGGCTTATTTAACAAAGCATTCTTTTACTTTTCACTATTGTTTTCGGCTTCAATGTTTACTATTGCGCTAGAATTATATTATGTTGGTGGCTCACCATTTTTGATGACTTGGTTTACATCAGCAGTAGGCGAACTTGCTTCGCTATTGATTGGTGCTATTATCATGGACAAACTTGGAAAACGTATTGATTTAACCGTATGATAGATTAAAAACTTCCTTTTTAGGGAGTTTTTTTGCTGGTAAAATTCTTAAAAAATAGTTAGCTTTTTTAGAGAGCATTTTTTACCAGATATGTTAAAATAGTAATATGAAAAAACGTATTCAAGAATTGGTTGATGAGCTCAACCAGTACCGAAAAGAGTATTACACAGAGGACCAACCAACGGTCTCAGATAGCGAATATGACAAGCTTTATCGCGAGTTAGTCGAGCTTGAAAAAGCTCATCCAGAGTTGATTTTGCCAAATAGTCCAACGCAAGAAGTGGGTGGGCTTGTTTTAGATGGTTTTGAAAAATATCAGCATGAAACACCGCTTTATAGCTTGCAAGATGCTTTTTCACGTGAGGAATTAGAGGATTTTGACCGTCGTGTGAAAGCTGAATTTCCCAATGCCTCATACATGGCAGAGCTGAAAATTGATGGTTTATCAATTTCACTAGTTTATGTTGATGGTGTGTTGCAAGTCGGTGCCACTCGTGGTGACGGCTCAGTTGGTGAAAATATCACTGAAAATGTCAAACGTATCAAGGACATTCCTCATAAATTGGCACAGCCACTTAACATTACAGTTCGTGGTGAAGCTTATTTGCCAAAGGCGTCATTTGATAAAATCAATGAGGAACGTCGTGATAGTGGTCAGACAGAATTTGCAAATCCGAGAAATGCGGCGGCAGGAACATTGCGTCAGTTAAATACAGTAGTTGTTGCTAAGCGAAATTTGGCAACATTTCTTTATCAAGAAGTGGCATCAACTAGCATGACAACGCAAAATGATGTTTTGGAGGAATTGTCTCGCTACGGTTTTTCGGTTAATCCGCGACGTATCACGACATCTTCAATCGCAGACATCTGGAAATTTATCCAAGAAGTAGCCGCTGAGCGTGATAATTTACCATACGATATTGACGGTATTGTTATTAAGGTCAATAGTCTTGCTATGCAAGAAGAACTTGGGTTTACGGTCAAGGCGCCTCGTTGGGCAATTGCTTATAAATTCCCGGCTGAGGAAAAAGAAGCAGAAATTCTTTCGGTTGATTGGACTGTTGGACGTACTGGGGTGGTGACACCAACCGCTAATCTTAGCCCTGTTCAGTTAGCAGGAACAACGGTTAGCCGTGCGACTTTGCATAATGTGGATTACATTGCTGAAAAAGATATTCGCATTGGCGATACGGTTATCGTCTATAAGGCGGGAGATATTATTCCAGCGGTGCTGCATGTTGTTGATAGCAAACGTGATAAGCAAGTACCAATGCCGATTCCTGAAAGCTGTCCGTCTTGTGGCAGTGAACTGATTCATTATGAAGATGAGGTGGCTTTACGTTGTATTAATCCGCTTTGTCCAAGTCAAATTCAAGAGCGTTTAACGCATTTTGCTAGCCGCGATGCCATGAATATCACAGGTTTAGGACCTTCTATCGTTAAGAAACTTTTCAAAGCAGAATTGGTTCATGATGTCGCAGACATTTACCAATTAACGGTGGAAGATTTGTTAAGCTTGGATGGCTTTAAGGAAAAATCTGCTGAAAAACTTTACAATGCCATTCAGGTTTCTAAGGAAAATTCAGCTGATAAATTGCTTTTTGGATTGGGAATTCGTCATGTCGGTGCCAAGGCTAGTCGTCAATTGTTGGAAGTTTTTGAAACGATTGACCAGTTGGTTGCTGCGGATGCTGACAGCATTGCTAGCATTGACGGTTTGGGAACAGTTATTGCTAACTCATTGCGCAGCTATTTTGCCAAAAAAGAAGCGACAGAGCTCTTGCATGAATTGAAAAATGCAGGTGTCAACTTTGCTTATCTTGGTAAAAAAGTTTCAAAAGATGCTCAATTAGCAGGTTTAACAGTTGTTTTGACTGGAAAATTGGAACGTTTAACGCGAAACGAAGCAAAAGAAAAATTGCAAGATTTAGGAGCAAAAGTGACCAACAGCGTGTCCAAAAAGACGGACATTGTTGTCGCAGGTACAGATGCAGGTTCAAAATTGACCAAGGCCCAAGCTTTAGGAATTGATGTTCGCGATGAAGCTTGGTTAGAAAGTTTATAAACAAGTTGAGGTATTTTTATGGCTAAGAAACAAAAACGTGCACGTTTAATCTACAATCCGACTTCAGGTCAGGAAATCATGAAGAAAAACGTGGCAGAAGTGCTAGATGTTTTAGAAGGTTTTGGTTATGAAACATCAGCTTTTCAGACAACACCAGAGCCAAATTCTGCTCGTGATGAGGCTAAACGTGCCGCAGAAGCTGGATTTGATTTGGTGATTGCTGCTGGCGGTGACGGTACAATCAACGAAGTCGTCAACGGGATTGCTCCGCTTTCTAATCGACCTCAAATGGCTATTATTCCGACAGGAACGACCAATGATTTCGCGCGCGCTCTGAAGATTCCACGTGGTAATCCAGTTGAAGCTGCTAAGATTATTGGTAAAAATCAAACCATTCAAATGGATATTGGACAAGCGCGTGAAGATACGTATTTCATCAATATTGCTGCCGCAGGATCATTCACAGAATTAACATATAGTGTGCCAAGCCAATTAAAGACAATGTTTGGGTATTTGGCTTATTTGGCAAAAGGTGTTGAATTGCTACCAGGAATTCGTATGGTTCCCGTTCGTATTAAACACGAAAAAGGTACTTTTGAAGGCGACGTTTCAATGATTTTCGCTGCCATTACCAATTCAGTCGGTGGTTTTGAACAAATTGCGCCAGATGCTAAGCTAGACGACGGAAAATTCACCTTGATTTTGGTTAAGACAGCTAACTTGATTGAAATTTTACGTTTGATTCGTTTGGTATTAGACGGCGGAAAACACATTGGTGATAAACGTATCGAGTATATCAAGACTGATTTCTTGGAAATCGAACCGTTATCTGATAAGAAGATGATGATTAATTTGGACGGTGAGTACGGTGGTGACGCACCAATTAAGCTCCGTAATCTCAAAAATCACATCACATTTTTTGCTAATACAGATGAAATTTCAGATGATGCGCTCGTTTGGAATCAAGAAGATTTAGCTTTGGAAGCTATTGCCCAAAAATTCACACAGGAAGTTGATGAGCTCAATTCAGAAGAATAGAAATTGAGGGCGAACCTATGAAAAATACAGTTATCGTTCATTATCATAGCCAGCATGGCAATTATTTTGACTATAGTTTGTGGAAATGGATTGACTTTCATGAAGGAACAGACAGTCAATTCTCAGGATTTGATAGTTTTGGCTTAGTAGGAAATCTAACGATAGATAGTCCATTCTTTTTGGAGCACATTTATGTGATTGTCAAAAATCATAATTGGTCCATCAAGACAAGAGATTTTAGAATTCAGCGCAATAGTGGCGTTCCTAAGACAGAAGTATGGATTGTTGAGGGGGATGATACGCTTTATTATTCACATCAAGCGGCAATCACTAGCCATTATTATAGTCATCGTGATAGCCATGCCTTTGATATGGCAATGAACTATCAGTATTTTGATTATCAATGGGGATTTCAAGGGTGGCTTGGTTATCAGTACCAAAAAGAAAAAACTGAGTTTCGTCTCTGGGCACCAACGGCAGCGAAGATTGATTTGATTTTCTATCAAACAACTGACGATAAATCAAGCATTGATTATATCGTCCCAATGGAACGTGGTGACATTATCAATCTGGATAATCACCTTTATAATACACAAGGTGTTTGGTTTGCGACCATTGAGCATGATTTGGATTATCAGGCATATGCTTACCGTGTTTATTATCGTGATAAGACATTTCAGGATACACGTGACCCGTATTCTATTGCCACTACGACAAACGGTAGACGTTCTGTTATTTTAGCTCAAGAACACCTAAATCCAAAAGGATTTTCTGTCAAACAGGGTAAGGAAGCTTACTGGCGACTAGATAATCCTAACCAAGCAGTGATTACTGAATTACATATTCGTGATTTTTCAAAATCATCAACTTCAGGAGTTGCTGAATCATATCGTGGTAAATTTTTAGGTGCGTGTCAATCTGGCACGCATAATTCATATGGTGATGAGACAGGTTTTGATTATTTGAAAAAATTAGGCATTAGCCATGTTCAATTACAGCCGATTTTTGATCATCATCAGACCTTCGATGCCGACGGAAATTATGCCTATAACTGGGGATATGACCCTGAAAATTTCAACGTCCCTGAAGCTAGCTTTTCAACGGCACCGCATAAACCAGAAAATAGGATTTTGGAATTAAAACAATTAATTCAAGCTTACCATGATGCGGGCATTGCAGTCATTATGGATGTGGTATATAATCACACCTATTCATCCTATAATTCTGCTTTCCAACTAACGGTTCCAGATTATTTTTATCGAATGAATGCTGACGGTTCATTCCAAGACGGCTCAGGTTGTGGGAATGAAACAGCCAGCGAGAAAGAGATGTTTCGCAAGTACATGATTGATTCTGTCTTGTATTGGGTGAATGAGTACAATATTGACGGCTTTCGTTTTGATTTAATGGGCTTGCATGACATTGAAACAATGAATGCCATTCGTCAAGCGCTAGATGATATTGATCCACGTTTGATGATGTATGGCGAAGGCTGGGACATGGGAACAGGACTTTTGCCAGAACAAAAAGCCAAAAAAGACAATGCTTATCAAATGCCAAATATTGGATTTTTCAACGATAATGTTCGAGACGGCATAAAAGGAGCAGAAGTCTATGGGCAATTCAAGCATGGTTTTGTTTCAGGTGCCGCAACTGAAGGCATTATTGCCAAAGGTGTTTTAGGAAGTGATGAATTGTCATCATATCTGACACCAAATCAAGTCATTAATTATGTCGAAGCTCACGATAATTACAATTTAAATGACCTGATGTGGGAATTGCATCCCGATGATAGCCAAGAAACGCACACTAGACGAATTGAAATGGCTTCAGCGATGAATATTTTGATGCAAGGTGTTGCTTTTATGCAAATCGGTCAAGAATTTCTACGCACAAAATTGTACCCAACAGGAAATAATGGACAATTGACCTCTTCAGACAAACAATTGGCGATGAATAGCTACAATGCCCCTGACCGTGTCAATCAGATTGATTGGGATAATGTGACAGAACACCATGCAACGATTGCTTTTATGAGAGGAATTATTCATTTAAAACGCACCAATCCCGCATTTTCTTATCAAAGTTATAAAGAAATAAGAGACCATGTTTATGTTCATGTAGCCAATGATTACGATGGTGTCGTTGTTTTTGACATTTTAGGTGAAAAAAACTATCGTATTATTTTTAATGAAAATGAAAAAAATCTTGAAAACTACATGACAGACGTTTCTAAATATGCTATAATAATTACAAATATAAAGCGCTTACATTATAAAAATGATAAGCTTGAAGCTTTGTCTGTTTCGATCTTTGAAATCGAGAAATAGCCCTATTCTAGGGCTATTTTTGCTTTTCTGGAGTTTTATATTTAATAAATAAAAGGGAGGGGTGATATGATGGACACGAAAGAGGCACTGAGAACTTTTGGAACGGGTGAAAATTTTCATGCGCAACATTACTTTGGCTTTCATAAAGAAACTCGTAATGGTACCGAAGGTTACAGTTTTAGAGTCTGGGCACCCAACGCTCAATCTGTTCATCTGATTGGTGATTTCACTCAATGGAGAGAGAATCCGCTTGCTATGGAACGCAACGAAGCAGGTGTATGGGAAATTTTTACGGATTTACCTAAAGAAAATCAACTTTACAAGTATCTTGTAAAACGTTCGACTGGTCAAGAAGTTGAAAAATTAGACCCATTTGCTATTTATTTCGAAAAGCGACCAGGGACAGCAGCAGTTCTTACAGATTTTCCAGAAAAGAAGTGGAAAGATGCACTTTGGTTAGGGCGACGCAAACGTTTCGGTTTCCGTAATCGTCCTGTTAATATCTATGAAGTGCATGCAGGTTCATGGAAACAACATGATGATGGTCGTCCTTATCAATTTAAGGAATTAACAGAAGAATTGATTCCTTACTTGGTTAAGATGAATTACACGCACGTTGAATTCATGCCGTTAATGGCACATCCGCTTGGGATGAGTTGGGGTTATCAACTAATGGGGTACTTTGCTTTCGAGCATAGTTATGGAACGCCAGAGGATTTCCAAAATTTCGTTGAAGCTTGTCATTTGAATAATATCGGTGTCATTGTGGACTGGGTTCCAGGACATTTTACGATTAATGATGATGCTTTGGCTTATTTTGACGGAACGCCAACGTTTGAGTACGAGGATGAAGACCGAGCTCATAACCGCGGTTGGGGCGCTCTAAATTTTGACCTTGGAAAAAATCAAGTTCAGTCTTTCTTAATTTCTAGTGCTAAGTTTTGGATAGATTATTATCACTTAGATGGTATTCGAGTGGATGCCGTAAGTAACATGCTGTATCGTGACTATGATATTGGACCTTGGACACCAAATAAAGATGGTGGTAATCGTAATTATGAGGGGTATTATTTCTTACAAAAACTAAATGCCGTTTTGAAAAATTTTTATCCTGATATCATGATGATTGCTGAAGAAAGTACCAGTGACACTAAAATTACAGGTCCTATTGAATACGATGCACTCGGCTTTGATTATAAATGGAATATGGGATGGATGAATGATATCTTGAAGTTCTATGAAGAAGATCCCATTTATCGTAAGTATGATTTTAATCTCGTCACATTTAGTTTTATGTATGCTTTTTCTGAAAACTTTATTCTACCATTCTCACACGATGAAGTGGTTCACGGTAAGAAAAGTTTAATGCATAAAATGTGGGGTGACCGTTACAATCAATTTGCTGGGCTTCGTAATCTTTATACCTATCAAATCTGTCATCCGGGCAAAAAATTGCTCTTTATGGGAAGTGAATTTGGTCAATTTCTTGAATGGAAATATGACTATCAGCTAGAGTGGGTTAATTTGGAAGATGACTTAAACAAGAAAATGCAAGATTTCACAAGTCAACTGAATGCATTCTACAAAGAGCACAATGTCTTGTGGCAAATAGATGATAGCTATGACGGTATCGAAATCATTGATGCAGACAATACTGACCAGACCGTTCTATCCTTCATTCGTAAAAACAAAGATGGCGATATGTTAATTTGTGTGTTTAACATGGTGCCCGTTGAACGTAAAGACTTTACAATTGGAGTTCCAGTTGCAGGCATTTACGAAGAAGTTTGGAATACAGAAATGGAAGAATTTGGTGGCGTCTGGAAAGAACATAATCTCCAAGCTCGCACCCAAGACGGACTTTGGAAGAATTACCATCATACGTTAAGTTTTACCTTACCTGCACTCGGTGCCAGTATATGGAAAATAAAACGACGTTTGGCAAAACAGATTCCTAAGAAAGGAAAATAGAATGAAAAATGAAATGTTAGCACTCATCCTCGCAGGGGGACAAGGAACACGTCTTGGAAAATTGACACAAAATATTGCAAAGCCAGCTGTTCAATTTGGTGGACGTTATCGTATTATTGACTTTGCACTTTCAAACTGTGCTAACTCAGGAGTCGATAATGTTGGTATCATTACACAATATCAACCGTTAGTCTTAAATAGCCACGTTGGAAATGGTTCGAACTGGGGTATTGATGGGATTAACTCAGGAGCAACTATTCTTCAACCATACTCAGCAACTGAAGGTAATCGTTGGTTTGAAGGAACAAGTCATGCTATTTATCAAAACATTGATTATATTGATTCCGTTGACCCAGAATATGTCCTTATTCTATCTGGTGATCATATTTACAAGATGGATTATGATGACATGCTTCGGACCCATAAAGATAATTTAGCCAGTTTAACAGTTGCGGTTATTGATGTGCCACTTAAAGAAGCAAGTCGTTTTGGTATTATGAACACAGACTCAAACAATCGCATTGTTGAATTTGAAGAAAAACCAGAGCATCCAAAATCTACTAAAGCATCTATGGGGATTTATATTTTCAATTGGCAACGTTTGCGTGAAGTGCTTGTAAATGCTGAAAAGAACAATGTTGACATGTCTGACTTTGGTAAAAATGTCATTCCTGCTTATCTCGAAGCTGGTGACCGTGTTTACACTTATAATTTTGATGGTTACTGGAAAGATGTTGGAACCATTGAATCACTTTGGGAAGCTAATATGGAATATATTGGCGAAGACAACGAATTGCACAGTCGTGACCGTTCTTGGAAAATTTACTCTAAAAACCTTATCGCACCACCAAACTTTATCACTGAAGAAGCCAGCGTGAAAAATTCTCTCGTTGTTGACGGCTGCTTTGTTTCAGGAAAAGTTAACCATTCTATTCTTTCAACGAATGTTCAGGTTAAGAAAGATGCTGAAATCACTGATTCTTTCATCATGAGTGGCGCAATTATTGGTGAAGGAGCTAAAATTAAACGTGCAATCATTGGTGAAAATGCCGTTATTGGTGATGGTGTTGAAATTGACGGAACAAGCAAAGAAGTACAAGTTGTTGGTTATAATGAAGTAGTGGGGGTGCCAAATGAAGATTGATAAATATACTGCAATTTTGGGAAATGCAGTGGGCTATCACGATATGTCAACGTTAACTGAAAAGCGTCCTTTGGCAAATTTGCCATTTGACGGAAAATATCGCTTGATTGACTTCCAATTGTCAAATCTTGCTAATGCGGGCATCCGTAGCATTTATGCGATTTTCCGTGGCCAAAATATTCGTTCAGTTTTTGACCATGTCAGAAGCGGTCGTGAATGGGGACTTAATACCTTGTTAAGCCACTATTTCCTAGGATTTTACAATAATAGTAACGATAGTGAATTTGCAGACAAAGATTACTATGAACAAGTTTTGACTTACCTGAAACGCTCTGGTAGTGACCAAACGGTTTACATGAACTGTGATATTTTGTGTAATATTGACTTGGAACAAGTTATTCATCTGCACGACGTTAACAACGACAGACCAATCACTGTTGTTTATAAGAAAATGCCAAAAGAAAGCATTTCAGAAGCAAATGAAATTTTAGAAATTGACGAAACAGACCATGTTGTCGGAAGAGCAGATGTTAATGACAGTCTTGACTTGCAAAAAATGTCAGCTGACATTTATGTTATTGACACACCATGGCTCATCACCAAAATGGAAGAAGAAGCTCAAAAAGACCAACCACGCAAGCTTCGTTATCTCTTACGTGAATTAATCGTTTCAAATAATGCTTTAGCATTTGAATATACTGGTTATCTTTCTAATATTTGCTCAGTCAAATCTTATTACGATGCCAATATGGATATGCTCAATACTCAAAAATTCTATTCACTTCTCTATTCTAACCAAAAGGTTTATACTAAAGTTAAAAATGAAGAGGCAACCTATTTTGCCGAAGAATCAAACATTAAGAATTCTCAATTTGCATCTGGTAGTATTATAAAAGGAGACGTCGAATACTCAATCGTTTCCAGAAATTGCCATGTTGCATCAGGTTCACGTGTTATCGGCAGTATCCTCTTTCCAAAAGTAACAATTGGCGAAGGGGCAGTCATTGAAAATGCTATTGTCGATAAAAATGTTGTCATTGCTCCAGGAGTTGTTATTCGTGGTAGCAAAGAAAATCCAATTGTTATTAAAAAAGGTTTAGAAGTAACTGAGGATGTAATTCAATGAAAATTTTGTTTGTAGCAGCGGAGGGAGCTCCATTTGCTAAAACAGGAGGATTAGGTGATGTCATTGGGGCATTGCCTAAATCTCTTGTTAAAAATGGTAATGAAGTTGCTGTTGTTCTCCCTTATTATGATATGATTGATGCTAAATTCGGCGATCAAATCGAAGATGTTTTGTATTATTACACAGAAGTAGGATGGCGTCATCAGTATGTTGGTGTTAAACGCATTGTTAAAGAAAATGTCACTTTCTACTTTTTAGATAACCAATATTATTTTTATCGTGGTCATATTTATGGTGATTGGGATGACGGAGAACGCTTTGCTTTCTTCCAATTAGCAGCTATTGAGTTGATGGAAAAAGTTGACTTTATCCCTGATGTTGTCCATGTTCATGATTACCATACTGCCATGATTCCGTTTTTACTAAAAGAAAAATATCACTGGATTAATGCCTATAAAGATATTAAAACCGTTTTGACCATTCATAATTTGGAATTCCAAGGTCAATACGACTCTGGCATGCTTGGCGATTTATTTGGTGTTGGTTATGAACGTTATGCTGACGGTACACTACGTTGGAATGACTGTCTTAACTGGCTAAAAGCGGGAATTTTATATTCAGACCGTGTGACGACTGTTTCACCGTCATATGCCCAAGAAATCATGACACCTGCTTTTGGTAAAGGTTTGGACCAAATTCTGCGCATGGAAAGTGGCAAATTGATTGGTATCACAAATGGTATTGATACCGATTTGTACAATCCAGAAACAGACCCACACATTCCTGAACATTTTTCTGTCAAGGATTTGTCTGGAAAAGCTAAAGATAAGAGAGCTCTTCAAGAACGTGTTGGTTTGCCTGTTCGTGATGACGTTCCTTTGATTGGAATTGTATCTCGTCTAACAGACCAAAAAGGCTTTGATTTGGTGGTCAATGAGCTTAATAATATTTTGCATTTTGATCTACAAGTCGTGCTTTTAGGAACAGGTTATACTGAATTTGAAAATAGCTTTGCTTGGTTTGGCAGTGCCTTCCCAGATAAAATGTCAGCCAATATCACCTTTGATATTGAACTCGCCCAACAAATCTATGCAGCTAGCGATATTTTCCTTATGCCAAGTGCTTTTGAACCTTGCGGATTGTCACAAATGATGGCAATGCGTTATGGAACATTGCCGTTGGTACATGAAGTTGGTGGCTTACGTGACACCGTTAGCCCTTATAACCAATATGAAAAAATTGGAACAGGTTTCGGTTTCCAAGACTTTTCAGGTTACTGGTTAACGAGAACGGTAGAAAAAGCTGTTGACCTCTATTATAGCAATAAAGAAGATTGGTCAATGTTGCAAAAAAATGCGATGACAACTGATTTTTCGTGGGATACCGCAAGTAAAGCTTATGAAGATTTGTATGAGCAATTAGATTAATCAAGAAAAGGATTAACATGAAGTTAACAAAAGAAGAATTTATTCGCGATTTTAAAGACACACTCCACGAAGAACAATTGATTAAAGTCCCCGATGCGACGCCTGCGGAACTTTTTACCTCACTCGCTCAAACGGTACGCAAATATTACACGCCTCTCTGGCTAGAACGCAACCGAAAAATTTCTGAAAATCATGAAAAAGTTGCTTACTATTTTTCAATTGAATTTCTACCAGGACGCATGCTTGAAACTAATTTACTGAATCTTGGTATTTTAGATATTGTCAAAGAAGCCTTTGCTGAATTGAATGTTGATTTTGACGCTGTGAAAAATGCAGAGCATGATATGGCATTAGGAAATGGTGGCTTAGGACGTTTAGCGGCAGCATTCATGGATTCACTAGCAACGACAGGTTATCCAGGTTTTGGTAATGGCTTGCGTTACAAATACGGTTTATTTAAGCAACGCATTGTTGATGGTTACCAAGTTGAACTGCCAGATTCATGGTTTGGTTCTATCGGAAATGTTTGGGAAACCCGAAAAGACCATGATACCGTTGAAGTCAAGTTGTTTGGTGATGTGTATTTGCAGGCTGATAAGGACGGCAAACTTAGCCCAGTTTACAACAATGCTCAAATTTTGCGTGCGGTGCCATATGATGTTCCGCAACTCGGCTATCAAAATGATATTGTCAATAATCTACGCCTTTGGGATGTCGAAATTCCAGAAGAATACGAGCTCGATTACCCAACAATTGCTGACCGTCGAAGTGTTCAAGACATTACCTCTATCCTTTATCCAGACGATTCAAGCTACGAAGGGAAACAATTGCGCTTGGTGCAAGAATACTTTATGACAAGCGCTGGATTGCAAACAATCATTAAATCATACCTCAAACAAGGGTTGCCATTGGAAAAAATTCATGAAAAAGTTTCTGTTCATATCAATGACACTCACCCTGCTGTCGCACCTGCCGAGTTTATGCGTCTGCTTGTTGATGAGTATCGCCTTGAATGGGATGTTGCTTGGGATGTTACAACAAAGACAATGAGTTACACCAACCATACCATTCTCGCAGAAGCTCTCGAAAAATGGGATGCCGAACTTTTCAAAAAAGTCTTGCCACGTGTCTATCAAATTATTCTTGAAATCGATAACCGTTTTGTTTCAGACATGGCAAGCGATGGCGTTGCTCCTCAGATTATTGAAAATACACGTATTGTCAAAGACGGGCTAATTCACATGGCTAATCTAGCTATTATTGGTGGTTATTCTGTCAACGGTGTTGCTAAACTTCACACAGAACTTCTGAAGGAAGATACTTTACGTGATTTCTATAATCTCTATCCTGAAAAATTCAATAATAAAACCAATGGTATCGTTCAACGTCGTTGGATACAAATCGCAGATCAACCACTTTCTAAAACCATTGACAAATGGATTGGCAGTGGCTGGAGAAGTGATATCCATGAATTGCGTAAGCTTAATGACCTTGTTGACAATCCAGAAGTTTTAAATGATTTTTATCACGTTAAACAAGAAGCTAAAGCACGTTTGGCTGCTTATATTAAAGAAACAACAGGTATAGAAGTTTCGACAGATGCTATCTTTGATGTTCAAGTAAAACGCCTGCATGCCTATAAACGCCAATTGTTAAATGTTCTCAACATTATCAAACAATATTGGGATTTAAAAGACAATCCTGATAAAGATATCGTACCACATGTTTACATTTTCGGTGCAAAAGCAGCACCAGGCTACCATTTTGCAAAATCAGTCATTAAAGTGATTAATGAATTAGCTAATTTAATCAATAACGATAGTAGCTTAAATGGCAAACTTAAAGTTGTTTTCCTTGAAAATTATAATGTCAGCCTTGCGGAATTAATTATCCCAGCAGCCAATGTATCTGAACAAATTTCACTAGCTTCCAAAGAAGCATCTGGAACCTCTAACATGAAGTTTATGATGACAGGTGCTATTACCTTGGCAACACTGGACGGAGCTAATATTGAAATTAAAGATGAAGTTGGCAGCGATAATATTGTCATCTTTGGTATGGATAAAGATGATGTCTATCGTCATTATGAACGCCATGATTACTATTCACGTAGTATTTATGAAAATAATCCGATTATTCGACGTGTTGTTGACAGCTTTATCAATGGTACCATTCCAAATATTCAAGGTGAAGGAACAGAAATTTATGAATCTCTGATTACGCACAATGATGAGTATTTCTTGCTTGAAGATTTCACAGCCTATGTGGAAGCCCAAGAAAAGATTGACCAGCTCTACCGTAATCAAGAGCAATGGATGCGCATGAGCCTTATCAATATTGCAAATTCTGACAAGTTCACCTCAGATGATACCATTACTCAATACGCTAAAGAAATATGGCAATTGAAAAACTAAAAATGAGGTTCTTACCTACTTGATTTAGTAAAAATATGAAAACATTTCCATAGAGTTTTCACAAAGGAGTCCTTTTTAGGACATTGTTTGTATAGAAAAACTCCCATAAAATGTTATTTATAATAGGAAGAAAACCCTAATAAAGAAGCGATTTTGGTCGTTTCTTTATTTTTATTTGAAAAAACTAAACAAAGGTTAAAAATAGTTCAGGAAAACGTTTCCTAAAATAGTAATTTCGTTGACAATTTCTTAAAATAAGACTAAAATAACGAGGTAAAAAATTTTAAAAGGAGATTCATATCATGTTGAATTTAAAAATCTTAGCACTTGGTATCGCCGTACTAGGGGTTAGTCTTGGTGAAGGTATCCTCGTTGCCAATATCGCTAAATCTGCTGCACGTCAACCAGAAATGTACAGCAAATTGCAAACCCTTATGATCATGGGGGTAGCCTTTATTGAAGGTACTTTCTTCGTTCTTCTTGCATCAACATTCTTCGTTGGTTAAACCTAACAAAGAATCTATAAAAAGAAGGAGGGGTAGAGTTGGAAACATCTGTAAATCCAACAGCGCAATTCTTTGGTATTGAGTTCGACTTGACCATTCTCGCGATGTCTCTCTTGACGGTGTTAGTAGCCTTTGTTCTTATTTTTTGGTTCAGCCGCAATATGCAACTAAAACCAAAAGGAAAACAAAATGTTTTAGAGTGGGTATATGAATTCGTTCAAGGAATCATTAGACCTAATCTTGGACGTTATACTAGCAATTACAGTCTCCTCTTCTTTGGATTGTTCTTTTTCTTATTGATTGCCAATAACATAGGTTTACTTACAAAACTTGAAGTCGGTGATTATAACCTTTGGTCATCTCCAACTTCAAACGCTGCCTACAACTTTGGATTAGCATTGCTTATTGCTGTTGTTGTCCACGTTGAAGGTATTCGTAAAAATGGTATCAAAGAATACCTAAAAGAATATTTATCTCCAACACCAGTAATGTTGCCGATGAACATTCTCGAAGAATTTACCAATGTTATCTCATTAACATTACGTTTGTATGGTAATATTTTTGCGGGTGAAATCGTGTTGAGCTTGCTTGTGCAATTTGCACACTACAATATCGTAGCTGTACCATTTGCATTTATTTTAAATATGCTTTGGACAGGGTTCTCAATTTTCATCTCAGCAATCCAAGCTTACGTATTTGTAATGTTGTCATCAACTTATGTTGGTAAAAAAGTAAATCACGAAGAAGAATAATAAGAAAGGAGAAAGTATATTATGTCAACTCTTATCAATAGTACAAGTCTTGGTAACATTATTATCGTAACTGGCTCTTTTCTTCTCTTGCTTGTTCTCATTAAAATTTTTGCTTGGGAACAATTAACAGGAGTTTTCAAAGCTCGTGAAGAAAAAATCTCTAACGATATTGATGGCGCAGAAGCTGCTCGTGAAAAAGCAGAAGCATTAGCTGCTAAACGCCAAGAAGAGTTAGCTGGCGCTCGTACAGAGGCAACACAAATTATTGATGATGCCAAAGAAACAGGTAAAAATCAAGAGGCTAAAATTGTTGCAGAAGCACGCGAAGAAGCAAGCCGCTTGAAAGCTAAAGCTAATCAAGATATTGAACAAAGTAAAGCAGAAGCTCTTTCAAGTGTTAAGAGTGATGTTGCTGATTTGACTGTTCTTTTAGCAGAAAAAATCATGACAACTAACCTTGACAAAGAAGCTCAAAGCAATCTCATTGATAGCTATCTTGACAAGCTAGGAGATGCCTAATGGATAAAAAGACACAAGCTCTTGTTGAGCAATATGCGAAAAGTCTCGTAGAAATTGCTATTGAAAAAGACAGTTTAGCTGAACTCCAATCAGAAACAGAAGCTTTGTTGTCTGTTTTTGAAGAGACAAACTTAGCTAACTTTTTGTCAAGTTTAGTCGTTTCACGTGATGAAAAAGTAAAACTTGTTAGGTTACTTCAAGAGTCTAGTTCAGTATATATGAACAATTTTCTTGAGGTAATTTTACAAAACGAACGAGAAGCGTTCCTAAAAGATATTTTAGAAGGTGTTCAAAAAGATTTTGTTATTGCAACTAATCAACACGACATTGTTGTGACAACGGCAGTAGCTTTAACAGATGAACAAAAAGAACGTATTCTAGCTTTGGTTGCTGAAAAATTCGGTGTTAAAGCTGGAAAACTCGTTGAAAACATTGACGAATCAATCCTCGGTGGATTTATCATTAATGTTAACAATAAAGTAATCGACACAAGCATTCGTCGTCAATTACAAACATTTAAAATGAATTTGAAATAGAAAGTGGTGTGACTTTTGGCAATTAATGCACAAGAAATTAGCGCTTTAATTAAAAAGCAAATTGAAAACTTCCAGCCAAATTTTGACGTCACAGAAACTGGTGTAGTCACTTATATCGGTGATGGTATTGCCCGTGCTCGTGGACTTGATAATGCCATGAGTGGAGAACTTCTTGAATTTTCAAATGGTGCCTTCGGTATGGCTCAAAACCTTGAGTCTAATGACGTTGGTATCATTATTCTTGGAGATTTTTCTACAATTCGTGAAGGTGATGAAGTTAAACGTACTGGTAAAATCATGGAAGTGCCAGTAGGTGAAGCTCTTATTGGTCGTGTCGTAAACCCACTTGGTCAACCAGTGGATGGTCTTGGTGATATCAAGACAACTGCAACTCGTCCAGTTGAAACACCTGCACCAGGCGTTATGCAACGTAAATCAGTTTCTGAACCACTCCAAACTGGTCTTAAAGCGATCGATGCTTTGGTTCCAATTGGACGTGGTCAACGTGAGTTAATCATCGGTGACCGTCAAACAGGTAAAACATCTGTTGCGATTGATGCAATTTTGAACCAAAAAGGACAAGATATGATTTGTATCTATGTTGCTATTGGTCAAAAAGAATCAACTGTTCGTACACAAGTTGAAACACTTCGTAAGTACGGTGCTCTTGATTATACAATCGTTGTGACAGCCTCAGCTTCACAACCTTCTCCATTACTTTACATCGCTCCTTATGCTGGTGTGGCAATGGCAGAAGAATTTATGTATAACGGAAAACACGTTTTGATTGTTTATGATGATTTATCAAAACAAGCGGTAGCTTATCGTGAACTCTCACTTCTTCTTCGTCGTCCACCAGGACGTGAAGCTTACCCAGGTGATGTTTTCTATCTTCACAGCCGCTTACTTGAACGTTCAGCTAAAGTTTCTGATGCACTCGGTGGTGGTTCTATCACAGCCCTTCCATTTATTGAAACACAAGCTGGTGATATTTCAGCTTACATCGCAACAAACGTGATTTCTATCACTGACGGACAAATCTTCTTGCAAGAAAATCTTTTCAACTCAGGTATTCGTCCTGCGATTGATGCTGGTTCTTCAGTATCACGTGTTGGTGGTTCAGCACAAATCAAAGCAATGAAGAAAGTTGCTGGTACCCTTCGTCTTGACTTGGCTTCTTACCGTGAACTTGAAGCCTTTACACAATTCGGTTCTGATTTGGATGCCGCAACACAAGCTAAACTTAATCGTGGACGTCGTACGGTTGAAGTGCTTAAACAACCTGTTCACAAACCACTTCCTGTTGAAAAACAAGTTGTGATTCTTTACGCACTTACTCATGGTTTCTTGGATGATGTGCCAGTTAATGACATTTTAGCATTTGAAGAAGCTTTGTATGATTACTTTGATGCACATTACGAATCAATCTTTGAAACTATCCGTACAACCAAAGATTTACCAGAAGAATCTGTCTTAGATGCAGCTATTAAAGCCTTTAAAGATCAGTCAGAATTCAAATAAGAGGGAGGTAGCATATGGCAGGCTCTCTTAGTGAAATCAAAGGGAAAATTATTTCAACTCAGAAAACAAGTCATATTACTGGTGCCATGCAAATGGTATCAGCTGCAAAACTGACTAAATCTGAGCAAGCAGCACAAGATTTCCAAATCTATGCTTCAAAAATTCGTCAAATTACTACGGATTTATTGAAATCAGAACTTATTAATGGTTCAAAAAATCCAATGTTAGCTGCACGTCCAGTTAAAAAGACAGGTTACATTGTGATTACCTCTGATAAAGGACTTGTTGGTGGGTATAATTCTAAAATCCTGAAAGCTATGATGGATCTTATTCAAGAATATCATGCTGAAGATGATAATTATGCTATTATTGCCATCGGTGGTATCGGAGCAGATTTCTTTAAAGCACGTGGTATGAATGTTGTATTTGAATTGCGTGGTTTGGAAGATCAGCCATCATTTGAACAAGTCGGCAATATCATTTCAAAATCTGTTGAAATGTATAAAAACGAATTGTTCGATGAATTATATGTATGTTACAATCACCATGTGAACAGCTTGACAAGTCAAGTTCGTGTTCAACAAATGCTTCCAATTGCAGAATTAGATGCTGATGAAGCGGCAGAAGAAGGGACAACTGGTTTTGAGTTAGAACCAAGTCGTGAATTGATTTTGGAACAACTCTTACCACAATATACTGAAAGTCTCATTTATGGTGCCATTGTTGATGCGAAAACCGCTGAACATGCAGCTGGTATGACAGCTATGCAGACAGCGACTGATAATGCTAAAAACATTATCGCTGACTTAACGACACAATATAACCGTGCTCGTCAAGCAACCATCACAAATGAAATTATTGAAATTGTAGCAGGTGCTAACGCACTAGAATAAAAGTGAGTATTTAATTCGCTCACGAAAACGGGATTGAATTCCTAAAAAATCTAAAAGGAGAAAAACATGAGCTCAGGCAAAATTGCTCAGGTTGTTGGTCCAGTTGTTGACGTTGCGTTTGCAGCTGGGGAAAAATTACCTGAGATTAATAATGCATTGATAGTTTATAAAGATGGCGATAAATCTCAAAAAATCGTTCTCGAAGTTGCTCTTGAACTTGGTGACGGTCTTGTACGTACTATCGCTATGGAATCAACTGATGGGCTTACACGTGGATTAGAAGTTTTTGATACTGGTCGTGCGATTAGTGTGCCAGTTGGTAAAGAAACTTTGGGTCGTGTGTTCAACGTTCTTGGGGATACTATTGACCTTGACGAACCATTTGCTGAAGACGCACCACGTGAACCAATCCACAAAAAAGCACCAGCTTTTGATGAATTATCAACATCATCAGAAATCCTTGAAACAGGTATCAAAGTTATTGACCTTCTTGCCCCTTACCTAAAAGGTGGTAAAGTCGGACTTTTCGGTGGTGCCGGTGTTGGTAAAACCGTTCTTATCCAAGAATTGATTCACAACATTGCCCAAGAACACGGTGGTATTTCAGTATTTACTGGTGTTGGGGAACGTACACGTGAAGGTAATGACCTTTACTGGGAAATGAAAGAATCTGGCGTTATCGAAAAAACAGCCATGGTCTTTGGTCAAATGAATGAACCACCTGGAGCACGTATGCGTGTTGCCCTTACTGGTTTGACTATTGCTGAATATTTCCGTGATGTTGAAGGCCAAGACGTGCTTCTCTTCATTGATAACATCTTCCGTTTCACTCAAGCAGGTTCTGAAGTATCAGCCCTTCTTGGTCGTATGCCATCAGCCGTTGGTTACCAACCTACATTGGCAACTGAAATGGGGCAATTGCAAGAACGTATCACATCAACTAAAAAAGGTTCTGTTACATCAATCCAAGCCATCTATGTGCCAGCCGATGACTACACTGACCCAGCGCCAGCAACAGCATTCGCTCACTTGGATTCAACAACTAACCTTGAACGTAAGTTGACTCAAATGGGTATCTACCCAGCCGTTGACCCTCTTGCTTCAAGCTCACGTGCCCTTGCACCAGAAATTGTTGGTCAAGAACACTATGAAGTGGCAACAGAAGTACAACGTGTCCTTCAACGTTACCGTGAATTGCAAGATATCATTGCAATCCTTGGTATGGATGAATTGTCTGACGAAGAAAAAACATTGGTTGGACGTGCACGTCGTATCCAATTCTTCTTGTCACAAAACTTCAACGTTGCTGAACAATTTACAGGGATGCCTGGTTCATATGTACCAGTTGCTGAAACTGTTCGTGGCTTCAAAGAAATTTTGGAAGGTAAATACGATAATCTTCCAGAAGATGCTTTCCGTAACGTAGGTCCAATCGAGGATGTAGTTGAAAAAGCTAAGAAAATGAATTACTAATGAGGTGATACCATGACATATATGACTGTTCAGGTAGTAACACCAGATGGTATCCGCTATGATCACCATGCTAATTTTATTTCAGTAAAAACACCAGATGGTGAAATGGGGATTTTGCCAGAACACATTAACCTCATTGCTCCGCTTACTGTCCACGAAATGAAAATTCGTCGTATTGATGATGATAATCACGTGGATTGGGTGGCTATCAACGGTGGTATTATTGAAGTGAAAGACAATCTTGTGACAATTGTTGCAGACTCTGCAGAACGTGAACGCGATATTGATGTTAGCCGTGCAGAACGTGCTAAGATTCGCGCAGAACGCAAATTGGAACAAGCTCAAAGTACTCACGATATTGACGAAGTACGCCGTGCACAAGTTGCGCTTCGTCGTGCTTTGAACCGTATCAGTGTTGGTAATAAATAATCCTAAAAAGTCAGCTTTGCTGGCTTTTTTGTTGTGAGAAGCAAATTTTGCTATAATAAGGTTATGGAAATTTTAAATAGTACTGTGACCATTTTGTGTCATTTGATGTTCATTGCGATGATACATCAATTGCTTCGTCAGTTGTTTGATTGGTCTAAAATCATTAAAAATTCAGCGGAAAACATTGGACGACTAAAAGTATTTATCTTGTTTTTAAGCATTGCTATTGGTTATCTCGTCAGTCATTTTTTCCTAGAAATCATTACAATGAGTCAAACTCTTTTCTTGAGTTTTCAATAAAAGCAATAATTTGTAAACTATGATATAATTTTAGGTATTATAATATAAGAATGGAGTTCATTTTGGATAAAATTATTATTGAAGGTGGTAATACACGTTTGCAAGGAGAAGTAGTGATTGAAGGAGCTAAAAATGCTGTTCTTCCACTCTTGGCTGCAACAATTTTACCTGAGGAAGGAAAGACAATTTTAACCAATGTTCCAATCCTTTCAGATGTTTTTACGATGAATAATGTTGTCCGTGGGTTGAATATTCAAGTTGGTTTTGATGAAGCTAACAATAAAATCGAAGTGGATGCTTCTGGTGATATTTTGGATATTGCTCCTTACGAGTATGTTAGTAAGATGCGTGCTTCAATCGTTGTTCTAGGACCAATTTTAGCACGTAATGGACATGCCAAGGTTTCAATGCCTGGTGGTTGTACGATTGGTAGCCGCCCAATTGACCTTCACCTTAAAGGTTTGGAGGCAATGGGAGCTAAGATTACGCAATCTGGTGGTGATATTACGGCAACTGTTGATGGTAAGCTCAAAGGGACAACTATCTACATGGATTTCCCATCTGTTGGGGCAACGCAAAACTTGATGATGGCGGCGACATTAGCAGATGGTGTTACGATTATTGAAAATGTGGCACGTGAGCCAGAAATCGTTGATTTGGCAATGCTACTCAATAAAATGGGAGCTAATGTTAGAGGTGCTGGTACAGAAACTTTGACTATCACTGGTGTTGATAGCCTTCATGGGGCAGAACATGATGTGGTTCAAGATCGTATTGAGGCTGGTACTTTTATGGTGGCAGCAGCCATGACATCAGGAAATGTTCTTATCAAAGATGCTATCTGGGAACATAACCGTCCATTGATTTCAAAATTGATTGAAATGGGGGTTACTGTTGTTGATGAGGAAGATGGTATTCGTGTGATTGCTGATACGTCAACATTGCGACCTGTAACGGTTAAAACACTTCCACATCCTGGTTTTCCAACAGATATGCAAGCACAGTTTACAGCCTTGATGGCAGTCGTAGATGGCGAATCAACGATGATTGAAACTGTTTTTGAGAATCGTTTCCAACATTTGGAAGAAATGCGCCGTATGGGCTTGCAATCGGAAATTTTGCGAGATACGGCTATGATTCATGGTGGTAAAGAACTCCAAGGAGCACCTGTGATGTCAACGGACCTTCGTGCGAGTGCAGCTCTGATTTTGACAGGAATGGTTGCTAAAGGAACAACGACTGTCGGAAAATTGGTTCACCTTGACCGTGGGTATTATAAATTCCATGAAAAATTGGCTAAACTCGGTGCAAATATTAAACGCGTAAGTGAGGCTTAAAAATGACAAGTGGCTGGAAATATGTAACCAAACAACTCGTTTTAATTTTGGTAATTGCTCTTTTGTGTTGTTTATTTTTGGCAATTGGTTTGATGATTGGCTATGGCATCATTGGTGAAGGCAAAAACCCATTTGCAATTTTATCTTTGGATAAATGGCAATCGATTATTGGAAAATTTACTGGAAATTAATAAGGTTTATTTTAGTGATTGTCTTAGGAACAATTATTATTTAGAAGTGGGATAATCGGCTTTATGATTTGAAATAAAGTAACGGTTTTTCCGCTTTTTTGATGAAAGGAAATTATGGCAAAGAAATCAAAATTGTCTAAACAGACAAAATCCCTGCTGTCTTTGGTGATTTTGTTAGTTGGTATTGGTACTGGTTGGGTGACGATATCAGATTCGGATGACCCGCTCAATCAAGTTGTTTCGTTAATTACTGGTGACTCCTCTTCTGAAATAACGTCAAATCAATCGAGTTCTGATTCAGCAACGCCAACACAATCTTTAGCAGAGACGGTATTAACAGATAGTGTCAAAGAGCAGTTGGGAGCAAATATAGAATGGAATGGTGCGGGAGCCTATATTATCAATGATAATCAAACATCCCTAAATGCAAAAGTTTCAAGTCAACCTTACGCCAACAACAAAACGAAAACGGTGCAAGGTCAGACTGTTCCAACAGTTGCTAATGCTTTGCTAAGTAAGTCAACTCGTCAATACAAAAGTCGTGAGGAGACTGGAAATGGCTCAACGTCTTGGACGCCAGCTGGTTGGCATCAAGTTCAAGACCTTTCAGGGACTTATAGCCATGCGGTAGATCGTGGTCATTTGCTTGGTTATGCTTTGGTCGGTGGTCTAAAAGGCTTTGATGCGTCAACAAGCAATCCTGACAATGTGGCAACACAGACCGCGTGGGCAAACGAGGCAAATTCGGAAAGTTCAACTGGTCAAAATTACTATGAATCCCTTGTCCGCAAAGCTCTTGACCAGAATAAACGAGTTCGTTATCGTGTCACCTTGATTTACGACGGTGATAATCTCTTAGCAAGCGGAACGCATTTGGAAGCCAAATCATCTGATGGTAGTCTAGAATTTAACGTCTTTGTTCCAAATGTGCAAAGCGGACTGACATTTGATTATTATTCAGGTCAAGTTAGTGTGAATTGAGTGCTTTAAAAAATTTTTCGGTATGTTATAATAGTGTTATTATTTTTGTGATTATTGAAAGGAATTGTGATGATTAAAACAGAACGCTTATCTATACGCTTTGTCAAAGAAGATGATTGGAAAGCTTTGAAGGATATTTGGGTGGATTTTAGTCAGTCACCGTACGCACAATATGATGCACCGCATACGATTGATGATATTGAGGTGAAAGCTAAAGCTAAACAATGGGCAGAAGTTTCACCAAAAGGGGAGCATTTATTCTATGCTGTTTGTTATCAAGATAAAATGATAGGAACCATTGACTTCCATAAGATTGATGCTGGATACGAGTGTGGTTACTGTTTCCATAGTGATTATCATGGAAAAGGTTACGCTAGAGAGAGTTTAGTGGCTGTGCTGTCAACACTTTTAGGTGATGGTAGTGATACTTGCATTGCAAGGACAGCATTAAAAAATCTTCCATCAGTTAAACTTTTAAGGACAATTGGGTTTGAGAAAATTGGTGAAGAAAGTGTCTCATTTTATACTGATGCCCAAGGAAACAATATCTCTTTTGAAGGTGGCATATTTGCTTATCATTTGGAAAAATAATGTGTCAACTGTCACTAGTTAGAGATTTTTAACTTGAACTAACATAAATCAAGCTAGGGATTGCCTTGTCAAATGGCTAAAAATTTGCTAGAATGGGTTATAAATTGAATAGTGTCTTATGAGACTAGTAACCTTATGGCAGTTTAACAGGGAATGGAAGCCGTGACTGGAAGCTTCCTAGATGAAAGTTTGGCGAATTCACTCATGTTAAAGACGATAAATTAAGGTCTGCTAGTCAGATAAAAAACGGATGGTACCGCGTGTCAACGCTCCGCTATTGGAGTGTGGCACGCTTTTTTCGTTTAAAAACATTAGGGTCTTACCCAAGGAAGGAATTTTAATGGATTTACAAGCGCAGTTAGAGGAATTAAAATCATCTACGCAAGCTAAATTGGCTGAAATGCGTGGAAACAATGCAAAAGAACTTCAAGAATTACGTGTTCAAGTTCTTGGTAAAAAAGGATCATTGACAGAACTATTGAAAGGTTTGAAAGATCTTTCTAAAGAAATGCGTCCAGTTGTTGGAAAACAAGTCAATGAAGTCCGTGATGTTTTGACAAAAGCTTTCGAAGAGCAAGCTAAAATTGTTGAAGCTGCTAAAATCCAAGCACAACTAGAATCAGAAAGTTTGGATGTGACACTTCCAGGACGTCAAGTTAATCTGGGTAACCGTCATGTTTTGACACAAACAAGTGAAGAAATCGAAGATATCTTCCTTGGTATGGGATTCCAAGTTGTTGATGGTTATGAAGTGGAATCTGACTATTATAACTTTGAACGTATGAATTTGCCAAAAGACCATCCAGCGCGTGATATGCAAGATACGTTCTACATTACTGAAGAAATCTTGCTTCGTACACACACAAGTCCTGTGCAAGCACGTACACTTGATAAACATGATTTTTCTAAAGGTCCTTTGAAAATGATTTCACCAGGGCGTGTTTTCCGTCGTGACACAGATGATGCGACTCACAGCCACCAATTCCACCAAATCGAAGGTCTTGTTGTTGGGGAAAATATTTCTATGGGTGACCTAAAAGGAACGCTTGAAATGATTATCAAGAAAATGTTTGGTGAAGACCGTAAAATTCGTCTTCGTCCATCATACTTCCCATTTACTGAACCATCAGTAGAAGTTGACGTCTCATGCTTCAAATGTGGTGGTAAAGGATGTAACGTATGTAAGAAAACTGGTTGGATTGAAATCCTTGGTGCTGGTATGGTACACCCTCGCGTTTTGGAAATGTCTGGTGTTGATTCTGAAAAATACTCTGGCTTTGCTTTTGGTCTTGGTCAAGAACGTATCGCAATGCTTCGCTATGGTATCAATGATATCCGTGGTTTCTATCAAGGCGATGTCCGTTTCTCAGAACAATTTAAATAAAACGAGATAACAGAAAAACGATTGGAGGAAAAGATATGTCAGAAATAAAAGTTGAGAAAGTGACATTGGATAAATTAAGTATCTTGCAAGAACTTAGTATTCAGACTTTTCGTGAAACCTTTGCTTTTGATAATGCCGAAGAAGAACTTCAACAGTTTTTCGATGATAGTTACACTTTAGAACAACTCGAAAAAGAGGTGACTGACCCAGAATCTGATGTTCGTTTTGTCTTGGTTGATGGGCGTGAGGTTGGCTTTTTGAAAGTCAATTGGGGTGCTGCACAGACCGAACACGAACTAGAAAATGCCTTTGAAATTCAACGCATTTACATTCTTAACGAGTGTCAAGGATTAGGCTTAGGTAAGAAATTATTTGAGTTAGCGCTTGATATGGCAAAAGAAGGTGGCTTTGATTGGGCTTGGTTAGGTGTCTGGGAACATAATGTTAAGGCACAAGGATTCTATCGAAAATATGGTTTTGAAAAATTTTCAGAACACTCTTTTAAAGTTGGCGATAAAGTAGATACAGATTGGCTTTTGAGAAAAGCCTTGAAAGAATAACAGTAGAAAGGGATAAAGAAGCTTGCCTGTCAAACGTATTTTGACTGCGAAAAGCTTTTAACACATTATTATGTTAGTAAGTTATAAATGGTTAAAAGAGCTTGTTGATGTTGATGTAACAACACATGAGCTTTCTGAAAAAATGTCAACAACAGGGATTGAAGTCGAAGGTGTTTCAACACCATCTGAAGGCTTGACAAAACTAGTTGTTGGTCACGTTGTATCTTGTGAAGATGTTCCAGAAACACATTTGCACCTTTGTCAAGTGGATACTGGTGATGAAGAGTTGCGTCAAATTGTTTGCGGTGCTCCAAATGTGACTGCTGGTATCAACGTTATCGTGGCTGTTCCAGGTGCACGTATTGCTGATAACTACAAAATCAAAAAAGGTAAAATCCGTGGCATGGAATCACTTGGGATGATTTGCTCACTCCAAGAACTTGGTTTGCCAGATTCTATTATTCCGAAAGAATTCTCAGACGGTATCCAAATTTTGCCAGAAGATGCTAAACCAGGTGATAGCATTTTCCCATATCTTGATTTAGACGATGAAATCGTTGAATTGTCAATCACGCCAAACCGTGCAGATGCTCTTTCTATGCGTGGTGTTGCTCACGAAGTGGCTGCCATTTACGGTAAAGAAGTTCATTTCCCAGAAAAAGAACTTAAAGAAGTTTCTAAAGCAGCAAAAGACGTTATCGACGTTGCTATCGAGTCTGATAAAGTCTTGACTTACAAAGCACGCGTGGTTGAAAATGTGACTGTTAAACCAAGTCCACAATGGTTGCAAAATCTTTTGATGAACGCTGGTATCCGTCCAATCAATAACGTTGTTGACGTGACAAACTATGTCTTGTTGTACTTTGGTCAACCAATGCATGCCTTTGATTTGAACAAATTTGAAGATAACAAAATCATTGCTCGCAATGCGCGTGCTGGTGAGAAATTGGTTACTCTTGACGGCGAAGAACGTGAATTGATTGCTGAAGACCTTGTTATCACAGTTGCTGATAAACCAGTTGCACTTGCAGGTGTTATGGGTGGTCAAGCTACTGAAATTGATGACAATTCTAAAAACGTTGTGCTTGAAGCAGCAGTCTTTGACGGAACATCAATTCGTAAAACAAGCGGTCGTTTGAACCTTCGTTCTGAAAGTTCATCACGTTTTGAAAAAGGTATCAACTATGCAACTGTTGCCGAAGCTCTTGATTTTGCAGCTGCAATGCTTACAGAATTAGCTGACGGTGATGTTCTTGCTGGTCGTGTTGAAGCTGGTTCAGTTCCAACTGAAGATGTTGAAGTATCAACAACACTTGATTATGTTAACGTTCGTTTGGGAACAGAATTGACTTACGCTGATATTGAAGATGTCTTTGCCAAACTTGGCTTTGGTTTGTCAGGAAATGCAGATAAATTTACAGTTTCTGTGCCACGTCGTCGTTGGGATATTGCTATCCAAGCTGATTTGGTTGAAGAAATCGCACGTATTTATGGTTATGATAACCTCCCAACTACACTTCCAGAAGCTGCAGGTACAGCAGGTGAATTGACAGCAACACAAAAATTACGTCGTAAAATGCGTTCAATCGCTGAGGGTGCTGGTTTGACTGAAATCGTCTCATACGCTTTGACAACACCTGAAAAAGCAACTGAATTTACATTGCAACCAAGCAACTTGACAGAATTGATGTGGCCAATGTCAGTAGAACGCTCAGTTCTTCGCCAAAATGTTGTTTCTGGTATGCTTGATACTGTGGCTTACAACGTTGCTCGTAAAAATAGCAACTTGGCAATCTACGAAATCGGTAAAGTTTTTGAACAAAAAGGTAATCCAAAAGAAGAATTGCCAAACGAAGTCAGCACATTTGCCTTTGCGATTTCTGGATTGGTTGCTGAAAAAGATTTCCAAACAAAAGCAACGCCAGTTGATTTCTTCTATGCGAAAGGTATCGTTGAAGCTATCTTTGCTAAACTTGATTTGACAGTTGATTATGTAGCTGAAAAAGGTCTTGCTAGCATGCACCCAGGTCGTACAGCAAGCATTTACTTGGACGGTCAATTAGTTGGTTTTGTTGGACAAGTTCACCCACAAACTGCTAAAAACTATAACGTTCCAGAAACTTACGTGGCTGAATTGAATTTGGATATCATTGAAGCAGCGCTTCACGCTGACAAAGCGTTTGTTGAAATCACTAAATTCCCTGCTGTTTCTCGTGACATTGCTTTGCTATTACCAGCAGCAACAACTCATAAAGAAATCTTAGCAGCGATTGAATCAGCTAAAGTGAAACGTTTGACTGACATCAAACTCTTTGACGTTTATGCTGGAGCAAATATCGCTGAAGGTATGAAATCAATGGCTTACAGCCTCACATTCCAAAATCCAAATGACAACTTAACTGACGAAGAAGTTGCTAAATACATGGATAAAATTACTAAAGTCCTTGTTGACCAACTCGGCGCAGAAGTTCGTTAATTTCCAAACTTATTAGGCTATTTTGGGTAATATAGATAATATAGATGATTCCCACCATTACGAAAGTAGTGGTGGGATTTTTGATGATTGTTGAGAGCTTATAAACACTTTGAAATCTGGTATAATAGGAGTAACGATTTGCTTAATGAAGGTATGTTATGAAATTACTATACACAGATATTCAGTATGATATGACTGAGATTTTAGTTGGAGAGGCAGTAGCGCAGGCAGATGCTGGTAAGCGTGTTTTTTACATTGCTCCCAACTCTTTATCTTTTGAAAAAGAAAGAGCAGTTTTGGAGCTGTTACCAGACGAAGCTTCTTTTGCGATTACGGTAACCCGTTTTGCTCAAATGGCTCGTTATTTTGTGTTAAATGAAGCGCAGGTCAAGGAAAGCATTGATGACAATGGCTTGGCTATGATTTTTTACCGTGCTTTGTCACATTTTTCAGATACAGATTTGAAAGTTTTTGGGCGTTTGAAGCAGGATACGAATTTTATCAAGCAGTTGGTTGATTTGTACAAAGAATTAAAAACGGCTAACATGACTGTGCTTGATTTGACTGAATTGCATTCAGCGGAAAAGCAGGAAGATTTGGTGAAAATCTTTTTAGCGGTTAATGATATTTTGCTTGCCAATCAGTATGATAATCAGAGCAAGATTGCTTATTTTGCAAAGCAGGTTGAGGCAGGGCATTTGGATGCTACGCTTGAAAATGTGAGTCTTGTCATTGATGGGTTCACACGCTTTTCAGCAGAAGAAGAGTATCTAGTAAGCTTGCTTGAAGAAAAATGTGCGCAAGTGATTATCGGAACTTACAGTAGTCAAAAGGCGTATAGAGCGGCATTTTCGATGGGAAATGTTTACCAAGCGAGTTTAGATTTTTTGCGTGGTTTAGCAGCTAAATTCCATGCGCAACCGCAGTATGTTGAAAGTTCTCAGAAATCTCACGAGGCTTTTTCAAAATTATCAAAATTATTCGAAGCAAAGCACGACTTTACGAGTTCAGATGTGACGCTGACGACTGATGATAAAAAACATTACGCTATTTGGGATGTTATTAATCAAAAAGAAGAGGTCGAGCATGTGGCGAAAGCTATTCGTCATAAGCTTTATCAAGGGTATCGTTACAAGGATATTTTAGTACTCTTAGGTGATGTGGACAGCTATCGTTTGCAAATTGGCAAGATTTTTGACAAATATGACATTCCTTATTATTTCGGAAAAGCGGAGTCAATGAGTGACCACCCTTTGGTGCATTTTATTGATTCGTTGGAGTGTGTGAAGCGTTATCGTTTTCGTACCGAAGATGTCGTTAATCTGTTAAAAACAGGGCTTTATGGAAATTTCAAACAAGAAGATTTAGACCTTTTTGAGCAATATTTGATTTATGCTGATATTAAAGGACAAAGTAAATTTGCTAAGGAATTCACGATTGTTTATAAAGGAAAAAAACATTTAGCCTTTGTTAATCGCATGCGCGAGCAAATCATGACGCCTTTACTTGCTTTATTTAAGGCGCAAAAGCAACGTGGCTCTAGTTTGCTTGAGAAATTAATGACATTTTTACACGCCATTCATTTGCCTGATAATCTAGAAGGCATGGTAGCGACTTTTTCAGAAAATGAACAAGAAAAGCATGAGCAAGTTTGGCGGACATTTACAGGCATTTTAATGCAATTTCAAACGATTTTTGGGCAAGAAAAGTTATCTCTGGATGACTGTTTGTCCTTGATTCGCAGCGGAATGTTAGCTGCGCAGTACCGTGTGGTACCTGCAATGGTTGATGTTGTTTCGGTCAAATCTTATGATTTGGTGGAACCGCACACCAATAAATTTGTCTTTGCTTTGGGCATGACGCAGGCACATTTTCCAAAAATTGCGCAAAATAGTAGTCTGATTTCAGATGAAGAACGTGCCCAAATCAACGAATCAACTGATGATAATCAACGTTTTGATATTGTTAGTCGCGAAAATATCAAGAAAAATCATTTTGCTGCCCTATCGTTATTTAACTCGGCGACAGAAGAATTGGTGCTTAGTCTGCCACAAATTGCCAACGAAGCCGAAGATACGGAATCTTCTTACTTAACCGAATTAGCTAGCTTTGGTGTGCCAGTTCTCGCTAAAGGTCGTAATCGTTTGTCAACGGATGCCGAGGACATTGGCAATTATAAGGCGTTATTGTCGCGCGTGATTGAAGTCAATCGTTTGGCGATTGAAGAAGAGCGTGAACTTAGCAAGGAAGAGCAAACTTTCTGGTCGGTTGCTGTTCGTTATCTTCGAAAAAAATTGGCAGCAGAAGGCATTGAATTGCCGCTGATTAAGGATAATATGCAAACTAAGACGGTCTCTGCCGATGTGATTGAGGCACGTTTTCCGAGTGATGAGCCGATTTCGTTATCATCATCTGCAGTTACTACCTTCTACAATAATCAGTACAAATATTTCTTGCAATATGTTCTTGGCTTGCAAGAGGTTGAGACGATTCACCCAGATGCCAGAAATCATGGTACCTACCTGCACCGTGTTTTTGAATTGGTCATGAAAGATGATTCAAACCATTCTTTTGATAGCAAACTTGATAAAGCTATTCAAACAACGAATTTGGAAGACGATTTCAAATTTGTTTACGAAGAAGATGAAGAAAGTCGTTATTCTTTGACTGTCTTGGAAGATATTGCTAGAAGTACGGCAACGATTTTACGTGATGATGCTCAGATTCAAGTTGAAAGTGAAGAAGAAACGTTTGAATTAATGATTGCAAATAGCGTTCGTATCAGAGGAATTATTGACCGTGTTGACCGCTTATCAGACGGCAGTCTTGGCATTGTGGATTACAAATCAAGTCGCAATACTTTTGATATTCAGAAATTCTACAATGGTTTAAGTCCGCAATTGGTGACTTACGTGCAAGCTTTGCGTGATAAAAAAGGCTTGAGCGAGTCGGAGCATATTTTTGGTGCTATGTATTTGCATATGCAAGAGCCAAAAGTTGATTTGTCATCGGTGGCTACAACAGAGAAAATTTTAGAAAATTTGGCTAAAGAGTTGACTTATCGTGGTCTATTCTTGGAAGATGAAAAAGCGTATTTAGCCAATGGTCGCTATCATCTGAATGATTCGCTTTACAGTCAAGAAGAACTTGATATTTTGCTAGCTTATAATCAAAACTTATATCTGAAAGCGGCAGAGCAGATTAAGAAGGGGCATTTCTTGATTAATCCTTATAGTGAGGACGGCAAGTCAGTTCAAGGAGACCAATTGAAGGCAATCACACGATTTGAGGCTGACCGCCATATGCCTTATGCTCGCAAATGGTATAAATTACCAAGAAAAGATAGACGTCAAGGCTTTTTGAGCCTAATGCAAGAAGAGGAGGAAACAGATGATCTTTAAACCATTTCTAACGTCAGAAGACATTTCTTCTCTACAAATCCAAGAAGCGCAGTCATCCAAAAAACAAAAACGTACGCCAGAACAAATCGAAGCTATTTATAGTTATGGCAATAATATTTTGGTGTCTGCATCGGCTGGTTCTGGGAAAACCTTTGTCATGGTTGAACGCATTATTGATAAAATTTTGCGTGGTGTGACGATTGACCAGCTATTCATTTCAACCTTCACGGTCAAGGCTGCTGGGGAATTAAAAGAGCGTATTGAGAAGAAAATTAGCCAAGCTCTGCAAGAAACGACTGACAATGATTTGAAAAATTATCTCAATGAGCAGTTGCTGGGCTTACAGACAGCTGATATTGGAACCATGGATGCTTTTACGCAGAAATTGGTCAATCAATACGGCTACACGCTAGGAATTTCACCGACTTTTCGTATTATGACGGATAAGAGTGAGCAAGATATTTTGAAAAATGAAGTCTTTTTTGACCTTTTTTCTGATTACATGACAGGAAGTGATGCTGAGCTTTTTCGTCAATTAGTGCGGAATTTTTCTGGTAATCGTAAGGATAGCACCGCTTTTAGAGGCATTGTCTATAAAATTTATGACTTTAGTCAAGCCACCGATAATCCACAGAAGTGGTTGGCAGAAGTATTTTTAAAAGGTGCTAAAACTTATACCGATTTTTCAGCAATTCCTGACCAAGAAGTCACGGATTTTCTGACTTGCTTGCATGATACGGCTGACCAGTTGCAAGATGTGACTGATTTAGAAGACTACAAGCAAAAAACAGCCAAAGGAACACCCACAGCCAATTATAAAAAGCATTTGAATATCATTGAGCATTTGCGTGAATGGGCACAGCATTTTGAAACTCTTTATGGTCGTGACGGTTTTGGACGTTTGGCGACAGATGTGGCGAAATTGCTTCCAGCTGGTCCTGCTGTGACAGTTGCAGGAACGAAATATCCCGTCTTTAAAGCCTTACAGGGGCGTTTGACTGGTTTGAAACATTTGGAAACCATTTTTAAATACCAGCCAGAAAGCCTTCCGTTGCTAGAGCTATTGCAGGCATTTATGCAAGATTTTTCAGAGCAATATTTGCAAGCGAAAATCCAAGAAAATGCTTTTGAATTTTCGGATATTGCCCATTTTGCCATTCAGATTTTGGAAGAAAATGCTGATATTCGTGAGCTTTATCAGAATAAGTATCATGAAGTCATGGTCGATGAGTACCAAGATAATAACCACACACAAGAACGCATGTTGGAGTTGTTGTCGAATGGTCATAATCGATTTATGGTGGGGGATATCAAGCAATCCATTTATCGCTTCCGTCAAGCCGACCCACAGATTTTTAACCAAAAATTTAAAGATTTTCAAGAACATCCTGACCGTGGGAAATTAATTTTGTTAAAAGAGAATTTCCGTAGTCAGTCAGAAGTTTTAGATGCGACAAACAGTATTTTTACGCATTTAATGGACGAGGCTGTTGGTGAGATTTTGTACGATGACACACATCAATTGGTCGCTGGAAGCCCTGCTCAAAAGGAAAGTCACCCAGAAAATAAAACGCAAGTGCTTATCTACGACATTGATAACAATAGTGACTTGCCAAGTGATTCCGAAGAAGGACAAATCAACCCTAACGAAGTCAAGTTAGTGGCTAAAGAAATCATTCGTTTGCACAATGAGGAACACGTTACTTTCGAGGATATTACCTTGTTGGTCTCATCACGCACGCGTAACGACGGTATTTTACAAACCTTTGAACACTATGGTATTCCTTTGGTGACTGACGGTGGTGAGCAAAATTACCTTAAATCAGTCGAAGTCATGGTTATGCTTGACACGCTCCGCGCCCTTGATAATCCGCTCAATGACTATGCCTTAGTAGCGCTCATGCGTTCACCGATGTTTTCATTCAATGAAGATGAGCTGGCACGCCTTGCGCTACAAACAACAGAAGATGACCATAGAGCTAATTTGTATCAAAAATTAGAGCATGCTTTAGCTGGCAAAGGAAGTCATAATGAATTGATAACAATCGCTTTACATGATAAATTGGCTGATTTTATGGCTTGTTTTGTTGCTTGGCGTGACTTTGCCAAATGGCATGCGCTTTATGACTTGATTTGGAAAATTTACAACGACAGATTTTACTATGATTACGTGGGCAATTTACCACGTGCTGAGCAACGTCAAGCAAATTTATATGCTTTAGCTCTTCGTGCCAATAATTTTGAACGAACTGGTTTTAAAGGACTCTCACGTTTTATTCGCATGATTGATAAGGTGTTAGAAAGTGAGAATGACCTTGCGGACGTTGAGGTGGCTCTGCCTAAAAATGCGGTGAACTTGATGACTATTCATAAAAGTAAAGGTCTCGAGTTCAAGTATGTTTTCATTTTGAATATTGACAAGAAATTTAGTATTCAGGATTTGATGTCACCCTTGATTTTATCACGTCAAAATGGTGCAGGTATCAAGTACCTAGCTGATATGAAAGAAGAGTTGGAAACGGACGTTTTCCCAACAGTCAAGGTTAGCATGGATACCTTGCCTTACCAGCTCAATAAGCGTGAATTGCGCTTAGCTACGCTTTCAGAACAAATGCGATTGTTTTACGTTGCCATGACCCGCGCAGAAAAGAAATTGTATTTGGTCGGAAAAGCAAGCTCCGAAAAGTTAGTTGATAAATATAGCGGTAAATCAGAAAACAATCATTTGCCAGTGGCAGAACGTGAGAATTTCATGACTTTTCAAGATTGGGTATTAGCCATTCATGAAGCTTATAGCAAGGAGACCTTGCCTTTTGCAGTTGATTTTGTCACGGATGAAGATTTGACAGATGATAAGATTGGTAAAATTGAAGCCATTTCTGTGATAACGCCAGATGATTTGACAGATAACCGCCAGTCTGAAAATATCACGGAAGCCTTGGATAGATTGGAAGCTGTCGAAAAGTTAAATGCGAAGTACCATGCAGCCATCAATTTGCCAAGTTTGAGAACGTCAAGTCAGGTCAAAAAACTCTATGAGCCAGTCATGGATACTGATGGTGTTGACGTGATAACAAAAACCTATCAAGCACAACCAACATTTGAATTGCCAGATTTTTCGAAGAAAGCCAAAATCGAAGCGACAGCCATTGGTTCGGCAATGCATGAACTCATGCAACGTATTCCTCTATCAAAACAGGTGACGATAGCCGATATTACCGCGGCTTTAGCCCAAGTTTCGGCAGAAGATGAGGTGAAAGCACGTATTCGTTTGGAAAATGTCCTAGCCTTTTTTGAAAATTCAGAGCTCGGTCAGTTGATTCAGCAACATACGGATAAGATTTATCGCGAAGCACCTTTTGCCATGTTAAAAGAGGACCCTGACAGTAAGGAAAAATTCGTTGTCCGTGGGATTGTCGATGGTTACCTTGTCTTAGATGACCGCATCGTACTCTTTGATTACAAGACTGATAAATACAAAAATAGCGAGGAAATCAAGGAACGCTATCAAGGACAAATGGCTTTATATGCAGAAGCTCTCAGCAAGTCTTATGATAGAAAAAACGTTGATAAATACCTCGTCTTGCTTGGTGGCGAACAGCTAGAAGTTGTTAAACTATAAAACATCATATTGTTTTATCACTTGAATAAAAATAACCCTCTGAGACAAGAGCATCTCAGAGGGTTATTAGTTGTAAATAAAATTATTTTTGAATTCAGAGAATATTATTTCCAGAATTTAGCAGCAATTTCTTGCCCTTGTTTGATTTTAGCCCATTGTTGTGGAATAGCGAGTTCATTTCCAGAGTCACATGAGGCAAAACCACATTGGTGAGAAAGGAAAAGACGTTCTTTAGGGATGATGTTGCTTGCTTCTTCTAAAAGTTTTAGAGCGCGTTCTTCATCATCAAGGTCAGTTGTCTTACTTGAAAGTAGCCCAAGAACTACTTCAGCATCTCTATCTTTCAAACTTTCAAGAGCTTTAAGGTCACCAGAGACTTCGCTGTCCCATTCAAGGAAGAAGCGGTCGTAGTGTTGGTCTTTCAAGAATTTTGTGGCGATAGCTTCATAAGTGCCACCAGCAGCAGAACGACTTTCGTAATTTCCACGGCAGTTATGTGTCCAAACTTTTAGCCCAAGTTCATGTCCATAGTCAGCAACTTCGTTGTTAATAGCGATGAATTCATCTGCCAAGTCTGCTAAACCACCATTTCCTTCCGCAAAAAAACTAGCAGGATTAGATTCGTCAAAAAGTTCCCAGAGACAATCGTCAAATTGAATGATTTCTCCGCCAGCTTCTTTGTATTCTGTTAAAAATTCCTTGTAAGCGTTGATAAGACCAGCTTTTAGTTCTTCATTTGTCTTGTAAACTTGATTTTCCCCAGCCAATCCGTCAAAAATCGCCAATTCAGTGTAAGCATGAGCAGGTCCCCAAATGGTTAATTTGGTAGCTGTATCGCCAGCTTCTTGTTTAACGAGTTTAAAAATATCAAGAAAATGATGATTTTTACCAGAAAGTGGTTCAGTGATACGAATACCAATGTCTTTGCGTGTTTCAAATTGACCACCGTCATGGTCTTGGAAAGTGTAACCATGGTCAGCAATATAGCGTTCGATACCTTTTAGTCCCCAGACAAAATCAAGGTGCCACATTGATTTTGAATATTCACCGTCAGTGACAATATCAATACCGTTTGCCTTTTCTTCAGCAATTATTTTTTTGATGTCAGCTGTTTCGGTTTCTTGATAGCCGTCAAAAGCATCATAGAAAGGGTAAACAATATCATCACGATGTTCAATCGCTGTTTTATATTCACGTAAGTCTGCTGGTCGCAAAAGCGAACCAACGAGTTGAAATTTTGAATTAGCCATTTCAAATACCTCTTTATCTTTCTGTGTTCATTGTATAAAAGCTTTGCCATTTTGAAAAATAGTTATTTTTATGGGGTTATATATAGTTACAAACTATAACGAAAAAAGTATGTATTTGTCTGAAAATTTGGTAAAATAGGGAAAACTGACAAAAATTTTTGATGGGGATTAAAGAACATCTAACATAAATACAGCGAGGTAAAACCAATGCGTGACAATCACTTACACACACATTTTTCTTATGATTCGGATGCTCGATTCGAGGATTACTTAGAGCATTATGACGGCGATATTGTGACAACAGAGCACTACGATTTATCAAATCCTTATACGAAACAGGATGACATTCCTGATTATGACGCTTATTCTAAGGAAATAGCTGAGCTGAATGCCAAATATGGTAATCGCATCAAGCGTGGCATTGAAATTGGTTATTATGAGCCACGCGAGGCAGATATTACAGCTTTCTTGGCAAATAAAGATTATGATTTGAAACTATTGTCAGTTCACCACAATGGTATTAATGATTATCTAGATGATGAAGTGGCTGACATGGATAAAAATGCTATTATTCAAGAATATCTCGATAAATTGGAGCATGCTATTGGTCGTGTAGAGGCAGACGTTTTAGCTCATTTTGATTATGGTTTTCGACTTTTTGAGGTTTCTGTGGCAGAATTACAAGCCTATGAAGAACAGCTCCGCCGCATTTTCCAAAAAATGATTGATTTTGATTTGGCATTTGAGTTAAATAGTAAATCAATGTACCTCTATCATCACGAGGACCTTTATCGCTATGCCTTAGGCTTGGTAAGAGAATTAGGAGGACATAAGTATTCCATTGGCTCAGACGGGCACAAATTGGAGCATTTTCGCTTAGCTTTTGACAAAATCCAAGCATTGCTAGACGAATGTGATATCAAAGAATGGGAGATTTTGTAAAGAATACAAAAAACGCTATGAGCAATCTAACTCATAGCATTTTTTATACTTTTTTTAGCAATTAGTGAGAAACACGTTTGCGGGCTGCTTTTTTACGGTTTTCTTGAATGAAAGCAGCTTTTTCTTCTTCAGGATCAATAATATTTTTCTTAATCGCAAAAACAGCGCCAGCAACAGTAGCGGCAGTAGCTACAACTCCAGTAGCAAGTCCTTTAGCAAATGCAAATTTTTTAGCCATAATAATTCTCCTCCTTACTGATAAGAACAGCGGGTAAAATCAATAATACCCATTATTAGCAACGGAACGCAAGCTTCTTGTCCAGTCACCTTTATGTTATAATAATGGTAACGAAAAATGACTTAAAATTCAAGTGAAAACGTTATTTTTATTAAAAAATAGGGCTTAGGACGGATATAAAGACGAGATGTCAGAAAAAATAAGATTAATTGCAGTAGTTGGTCCGACGGCAGTTGGAAAAACAGCTTTGGGAATTGAGTTGGCACAACAATTTAATGGTGAAATCATCAGCGGCGATAGCCAACAAGTTTACCGCCATTTGGACATTGGAACGGCTAAGGCAACTCCTGAAGAACAGGCGGCAGCTCCGCATCATTTAATCGATGTGCGTGATGTTGATGCCAATTATTCTGTTTACGATTTTGTGGTGGAAGCCAGTCAAGCGATTACGGAGATTGCCAGTCGTGGCAAAGTACCTATTATCGTTGGTGGTACAGGCTTGTATTTGCAGAGCTTGCTTGAAGGGTATCACCTAGGCGGCGAGGTTGACCAAGAAAAAGTCTTGGCTTATCGCAAAATCTTGGAACAATTGTCAGATGAGGTTTTATTTGGAAAAATAGCAGAGCTGGGAAAAGAGATTCCAGAGATAAACCGTCGTCGTGCCATTCGTACCTTGGAACTAGCTAAATTTGGGCAAAATCTTGAAAATAAAGAAACGAATTACGAGGCGCTTCTCATTGGGTTAAATGATGACCGTCAGGTGCTTTATGACCGTATCAATCACCGTGTTGACCTGATGCTTGAAAAGGGTATTTTGGATGAAGCTAAATGGCTTTATGATAATCACCGTAATGCTCAAGCAGCGCGAGCGATTGGTTATAAAGAGCTTTTTCCATATTTTACAGGCGACGCTTCTTTGGAAGACTGTGTCGAAAAACTCAAGCAGAACACGCGCCGTTTCGCCAAGCGCCAATTGACGTGGTTCAGAAATCGCATGGCTGTTAATTTTTACAGTGTTTCAGAGGCTGATTTTAAAGAAAATGTTATTCGAGAAGTTAATAGATTTTTAAAATAGAGGGAATTCTGCGCGAGGCGCTTTTCTGTCATGAAATTTATAATGAAATGTCAGGAGAGAGTAACAGGGTTTCTACCACTTTTTGGAATTTTTTATGCTATAATGGTAGTTACGGATTAAAGAGAAAGGGGTGAGCAGATGATTGAAACAAGCAAGCGTCAGGAGCGTGTTATTTTAGTAGGTGTTGAGTTGCCAGAGACGGAAAATTTTGAGATGTCAATGGAAGAATTAGCTTCTCTAGCTAAGACGGCAGGGGCAGAAGTTGTCTCTTCTTATCGTCAAAAGCGTGAAAAATACGACAGTAAGTCTTTGATTGGTTCGGGCAAATTAGCCGAGATTAAAGCGATTGTGGAAGCTGATGAGATTGACACCGTTATTGTCAATGACCGCCTGACTCCTCGGCAAAATGTCAACTTGGAAGTTGAACTTGGTGTCAAAGTGATTGACCGTATGCAGTTAATTCTGGATATTTTCGCCATGCGAGCACGAAGTCATGAGGGAAAATTGCAAGTTCATCTCGCTCAGCTCAAATACATGTTGCCACGTCTTGTTGGACAAGGGGTTATGTTGAGCCGACAAGCTGGTGGTATCGGTAGCCGTGGTCCTGGTGAAAGTCAATTGGAACTTAATCGCCGCTCAATTCGTCATCAAATTTCAGATATTGAACGTCAACTAAAGGTTGTCGAAAAAAATCGTGAAACAGGTCGTGAAAAACGCACTGAATCACAAGTGTTTAAAATCGGTTTAATTGGTTACACCAATGCTGGTAAATCAACGATTATGAACGTTTTAACCAATGATAAACAGTATGAAGCCGATGAATTGTTTGCAACCTTGGATGCAACAACCAAACAAATTTATTTGCAAAATCAATTTCAGGTGACACTGACGGATACTGTTGGATTTATCCAAAATTTACCGACAGAGCTGGTTGCTGCGTTTAAATCAACTTTGGAAGAAAGCCGTAACGTTGACCTTTTGTTGCATGTTATTGATGCCAGCGACCCAAATCATGCAGAGCATGAAAAAGTGGTTTTGAATTTGTTAAAAGAGCTGGACATGCTAGATATTCCGCGCTTAGCTGTTTATAACAAAATGGATGTTGCGGAGCATTTGGTGGCAACAGCTTTCCCAAATGTGCGTATTTCTGCGCGTGATAAGGACGCTCGCACACTCTTACGCCGTTTGATTATCAATGAAATTCGTGAGATTTTTGAGCCATTTAGCATTCGTGTTCACCAAAGTCAGGCTTACAAACTGTATGAGTTAAATAAAATTGCTTTGCTAGACCATTATGACTTTGCCCAAGAATACGAAACCATTACTGGCTACATCAATCCTAAAAATAAATGGAGACTAGAAGAATTTTATGACTGATTATATAAGCTTGGCTTTAAAATACGGTGGTTTTACATCACTCGATAAAGTTTATTTACAAAATACCTTGGAGCAGTTGACGGATGAGCAAAAACTCAGTTTTATCACACCGCCACCAAGTGTTATCAATGCTTATTTTGCGGAAATGTATCAAAAACAATCTCCAGAAGCCGCAACAGATTATTATTTTGAATTATCTAAAGAATTGCATTTGTTAAATGCTAACCCATCTTTTGATGAATACAAGCCCTTTATTCGCTTGAATTTATCAGGAAAATCATATGGTTTTACCTATGAAAATGACAAAGAAGTAGCGCGTGTTTTTTCTGAAAAGAATGAGGCGCTAGCTGCAGATGTTTTATTTGAATTGGCGCAGGTTTTCCCACAATATAAGATTTACGTGGAAGAAGGACACATAAAAATGTCAAAAATGGATTTTGATGAAGAAGTCCTTGAGGACCTAACGCCACAAGAAAGTCTGCTCAGCCATGTTTCAAAATTAAAAGGAAATGTGGTTAAGCTACAAAGTTTTAATCGTGATGAATTAGTAGAATTACTAGCTCACTACAAAGGACAAGTTTATTATACCTTTGACCAACGTGAATTCATCGCTTATGTAAAAGTACAGTAGAGGAAAGGAGATAAAAACTTCGGTTTTTATCATTATAGAATGGAATTACAATTTTTGGGAACAGGAGCGGGTCAGCCATCAAAGTCACGTAATGTGTCAAGTTTGGTTTTGAAGCTACTTGATGAAATCAATGAGGTCTGGATGTTTGACTGTGGCGAAGGCACACAGCGTCAGATTTTAGAAACAACAATCAAACCGCGTAAAGTTAAGCGCATTTTTATCACGCATTTGCATGGAGACCATATTTTTGGTTTGCCTGGATTTTTGGCTAGCCGAGCTTTTCAAGCTAACGAGGAACAAACAGACCTTGATGTTTATGGTCCTATTGGTATTCGTTCGTATATTTTAAATAGCTTGCGCTTGTCAGGAGCACGCTTGCCATATCGCATTCATTTCCATGAATTTGACGAGAATAGCCTTGGTAAGGTTATGGAAACTGATAAATTTGTGGTTTACGCGGAAAAACTTGATCATACGATTTTCTGTATTGGTTATCGTGTGATGCAAAAAGATTTAGAAGGAACGCTTGATGCTGAGGCTCTGAAGGCTGCTGGTGTCCCTTTCGGACCGCTTTTTGGCAAAATCAAGAGTGGGCAAGATGTTATCCTAGAAGACGGAACAAAAATTATTGCTAAGGATTACATTTCAGCACCGAAAAAAGGAAAAATCATTACCATTTTAGGTGACACACGTAAGACAGATGCTAGTGTTCGTCTTGGTTTGGGAGCTGATATTTTAGTTCACGAATCAACTTACGGCAAAGGTGATGAAAAAATTGCGCGTAAACATGGGCATTCAACGAACATGCAAGCTGCGCAAATTGCCAAAGAGGCGTCAGCTAAAATGCTCTTGCTTAACCACATTAGTGCTCGTTTTCTCGGACGTGAGTGCAAACAAGTCGAAAATGACGCCAAAACACTCTTTGAAAACACGCACCTTGTTAAAGATTTGGAAGAAATTAGCTTATGAGAATTATAGCCATTACAGGGGCAACAGGTGGTATTGCTCAAGAAATCATCAAACTCATCCCAAAAGACGATTATGTGATTGCCTTGGGACGTGATTTAAAGAAATTAAAAACACATTATGGCAATCGTCCAAACACAGCTTGCTTTGCCCTTGATATGTCAAGCGATGTAGCGATTGCTGAAACGGTTGAAAAAATCTATGCTATCCATGGACGCATTGATATTTTTATCAATAATGCTGGGTATGGAGATTTTAGTGATTTCGATACTTATACCACGGCGCAAATTCGTGACATGTTTGATGTTAATACCTTTGCAACAATGACGTTTTCACGTTTAGTAGGGCAAAAGATGAAAGAGGCAGGGAAAGGTCATATTATCAATATTGCTAGTATTGCAGGCTTGATTGCTTCTGCCAAATCTTCTGTTTATTCTGCAACAAAATTTGCTGTGATTGGTTTTTCAAATGCTTTGCGACTAGAATTAGCTGACAGCAATGTTTACGTGACGACTGTCAACCCTGGACCGATTGCAACGAAATTTTTTGATAAAGCAGACCCATCAGGAGACTATCTTAAAAGTGTTGGGCGGTTTGTTTTACAGCCAGAATACGTTGCGAAACGCACCGTTGCCATTTTTGGCAAGAATAAGCGTGAGCTAAATATGCCTTGGTCGCTTGCGGCAGCTCACAAAGCTTACACACTTTTCCCAAGAATCGCAGATTTTCTAGCTAGAAAAGTATTTAATTACAAATAAAACAAGCGTCGTTTCAACTCTACATAAGAAGTGAGAAGTGAATGATAACAAGTAAATACAATTGGAAAAATATTGAAAAAGAGCCAGATAATGGCTTTTTTGAGCTGACAAAAAAAGAAAAACTAACAGAATTAGCTAGTCAGATTCTTTATAGCCGAGGTGTTGATACGGCAGAAAAATTGACTCAATTTTTATCAACGGATTTGTCACAATTGCATGACCCTTACCTTTTACATGACATGGATAAAGCGGTTGAACGTATTCGCCAAGCCATTGAGAACTACGAGCAAATTTTGGTTTATGGTGATTATGATGCTGACGGAATGACTAGTGCCAGTATTATGAAAGAAGCCCTTGAAATGTTAGGCGCTGAAGCTCAAGTTTATCTGCCAAATCGTTTCACAGATGGTTATGGTCCCAACGAATCGGTCTATAAATATTTCATTGAGCAGCAAAACGTTTCTTTGATTATCACGGTGGACAATGGCGTAGCAGGGCACGAAGCGATTGCCTACGCACAAAGTCAGGGGGTAGATGTCATTGTGACAGACCACCACGGTTTGCCAGCAGAGCTACCAGAAGCATTTGCGATTGTGCACCCAGAACACCCAGAAGCTGATTATCCGTTCAAATATCTGGCTGGCTGTGGCGTTGCTTTCAAAGTCGCTTGTGCTTTGCTAGAATCTATTCCGACAGAAATGCTTGATCTGGTGGCAATTGGAACAATTGCTGATATGGTGAGTTTGACTGATGAAAACCGTATTATGGTTAAAGTCGGACTTGAAATTCTGAAACAAACCGAACGTATTGGTCTGATTGAATTGATGAAAGTCTCAGACATAGATATGGCAGATGTCAATGAAGAAACGGTTGGTTTCAAAATTGCTCCGCAGCTAAATGCACTTGGTCGCCTAGATGACCCAAATCCTGCTGTCGAATTATTGACTGGCTTTGATGATGAAGAAGCGCATAACATTGCCAAGATGATTAATGCTAAAAACGAAGAACGCAAGGAAATTGTTCAGAAAATCTTCGATGAAGCCATGAGCATGGTTGATTTGGAAAAGCCAGTGCAAGTATTGGCTAAAGAAGGCTGGCACCCAGGCGTTTTAGGAATTGTCGCAGGGCGTATTTTAGAACAAATCGCACAGCCAGTGATTGTTTTAAATATCGAAGATGGGCTTGCTAAAGGCTCTGCCAGAAGTATCGAAGCTATTAATATTTTCTATGCTCTTGATGAGCACCGTGATTTATTTGAAGCCTTTGGTGGACATGCTGGCGCTGCTGGAATGACCTTAGTGACTGAAAATCTTGATAAATTATCACAAGTTTTGTGTGATTATATTGCTGAAAATGATATTGACTTATCACAAAAAAAAGAGCTTGTTATTGATGAGGTTTTGGAGTTATCAGAAATTGACCTTGATACCGTGCGCAGTCTTGAAAAATTAGCACCATTTGGTATGGACAATCCAAAACCAGTTTTTGAAATTAAAGATTTTGTGGTGAAACAAGCTCGTACCATGGGGCAAAATGGTGCGCATTTAAAACTAAAAATTGCCCAAGACACAACGGCAATTGACCTTGTTGCCTTTAATCAAGGACATCTGGCGCAGGAGTTTCAACAAGCGCAAAATCTTTGCCTTGCAACGACCTTATCGATTAATAAGTGGAATGGACAAACGACTGTTCAATTAATGTTGGAAGATGCGCGTGTTGAGGGTGTTCAGTTGATTGATATTCGCTCCAAAACGGCTAGCCTTCCAGAACGTGTTCCAGTATTGGCTGAAGATAGCACAGCAAATGAAGTTGTGGTGTTAGACATTCCTGATAAGGCTGAAGAATTGAAATCACTCTTTGTCGGTCGTCATTTTGAAGCCGTTTATTTTAAAAATCATATTAAACGTGCTTATTATCTGACAGGCTATGGCACACGTGACCAATTTGCTAAGCTTTATAAAACTATTTATCAATTCCCAGAATTTGATATCCGCTACAAGTTGAAAGAGTTGAGCCAATACCTTAATATCCCTGATATTTTGCTCGTTAAAATGATTCAGATTTTTGATGAATTAGATTTTGTAACCATCACAGATGGTGTTATGGTAGTCAACAAAGATGCCCAGAAACGCAGTATTTCAGAAAGCCAAATCTACCAAGACCTCAAACAACAAGTTAAATTCCAAGAGCTAATGGCACTCGGAACCCCACAAGAAATTTATGATTGGCTGACTGATGAAGATGACTAAAAATAACCTCCTTTGGAGCTAACACAGTTCCGAGGAGGTTTTTATATAAATAGAAATTTTATATCTCTTGCAGGATTTAAAGCTCTTCCTAGGTCTCAAGGCTGATTTTTAGTGCGTTAGCCGTTCTATTTAGTTTTGTTTAAGCAAAACGCCGTATGCTACTTGCTATAATCTTTGAAAGCAATGAAAGGAAAGAGCGAAGCTCTCTTGGTGAAGTAATATGCCTAATCATTTTGATCGAGGTCCTGGTGGTTTTGGCGGACCTCGTGGTCCAGAATTTGGTGGTCCTCGTCCACCCCATCGACCACCTTACGGTTATCGAAGAGGCGGATTTGGTCTTGGGAGTATTTTGTTAGCAGGTGCGGCAGCGGCTGCAGCAGGGGCTTTGATTGGTAAAGCTTCACAAAATCAAACGCAAAATACCACTAGAAAGACAAAAGACGTTACTAATGATGATGACGGTTTTGTTTGGTAAATGACTAAAAAAGTAAGAATATCATATCGTTAATTATGTCATCATACAAAAAAAGATTCACCTAGACTCATAAAAGAGCCAGGTGAATTTTTTAGTTTCGGTTTCTCAAACCATCTTTGAGTGTGGTAAATGGGATACTGTCAGAAACTTGGGCGTTTGTGATACCCAATTCTGCCAAGGTTTCAAGAAATGGTTTGACTGATCGCATAACTTAGTAAAATGACAGGTGTTGCGTTGTTAGCTTTTGCAACTGCCATGTAATCGCTTTGTGGAATGGTAATCTCAAAACGATAGTCGTTGATGTCATCATTTGGTTTGCTTTTATGATAATGAAAAAAACGACAAGTTCTTGTTGAACTGTCAGTTTTTGAGAGTATAAATTTATAAATTAGTTTCTTGTTGCTTAAAATTTTTATCTAACTTATAAAGTGTAACAATAGCTAAAAAAGCCAAAGGTGAGAACATAACAATGATTGTTAACCAGGAATTTTCACTAACTGTTTTTGAAGTGATAGTAGGTTGAAAATCAATTAAACTATGAATCATAATTGGTAGCCAAAGCGAATTCGATACTATTCGAATAATACTAAAGATTAGACCTAAAATAGTAGCATAAAAGACTTGTTGGAGGATAGCATTAACTGGGTTATGAATTAAATTAATGAGATGTAACAATCCAAATAAGATTGAGGAAATGAGTGATGTCAACAACAATTTGAATGAATTATTTTGGAAAAGGTTTAGAAAACCTGAGAGGAATAAACCACGCACTAAAAATTCTTCAAAAATACCTGCCGATAAAGCGATAAGCAGAGAAGGAATAAAGAGCTCAAGCCCACCTGATATAACATTTTGAGTATTATTCCAGATATTTAAAACGATTACTAAAAAGACAGTAAAAAGTAAAATTAAGATTGCTAGCCAACTTTTAGATGACCTTGATAGTTTAATGGACTGATTAAATAATTTTTCAGATTTGATAAAATAATAACAAACACTAGCTAGAATCAAGCTAAGTAAAAATCTTAGAGAAGCACCAATAACTGTAGCTTCCGTGCTTATATTTTGTAGAAAATTAGAATTTATAATGAACGCTATAAAAACGACTGTTCCAACTATCAATTGTAAAATGCCATTACTTTTTTTCATTGAATCTATAATCAAGTTTAGAATCCTCCATTTTAAGTATTATATAATTAATACAATAATATTGTCGCATACTATTTTATTATAGTCAACCAATTGTATAAAATCAGATAATTAGTTAGCCAAATAATTGAATTTAAAAAAGATTAGAATTATAATAAAAGTGTAAAGAACATTGGATATCAAGACCTTGCTCGTTTTGATATAGATTGCTAGCTTGGTCTTGTTGGCTTTCTTATTAGAAGGAGGTAGCTCTATGTGTACAGCTATAACTTATCATACTAAAGATAATTACTTTGGTCGAAATCTTGACTTAGACTTTTCTTATCATGAAGAGGTCACGATTTGCCCTAGAAATTACCCTCTTTCGTTTAAATATGAGACAAAGCAAGATAATCATTTAGCTATTATTGGAATGGCAACAGTTGTAGATGATTACCCTCTGTTTTATGATGCTACAAACGAAAAAGGTTTGAGTATGGCAGGATTAAATTTCCCAGAAAACGCTGATTTTAAACCAGCGAAAGAAGGTAAAACAAATGTTGCTTCTTTTGAATTTATTCTTTGGGTATTATCACAATGTGAAACCGTAGCAGAAGTACGTAGCTTATGTCAAAATTTGAACTTAACCAATGATGCTTTTAGTAAAAACTTTCCTGTATCACCTTTACATTGGATGGTTTCAGATAACAAAGAATCGATTGTTGTTGAACCTGTGAAGGAAAAAGTAACTATTTATGATAATCCAACTGGTGTTTTAACTAATAACCCAACTTTTGATAAACAGTTATTTAATCTTAACAATTTCCGTTATTTATCTCCAAAAGTATCTGATAATAAATTTTCAGATGCCTTAAATTTAGATATTTACAGTCGTGGCATGGGAGGATTAGGACTTCCAGGTGATTTGTCATCAATGTCTCGTTTTGTTAAAGTAGCATTTACAAAATTAAATGCAGTAGCTGATAGTTCTGAAGCTAGCAGTGTTAATCAATTCTTCCATATTTTAAAATCTGTTGAACAACAAAAAGGCTTATGTTATGTTGATGAAAGCGATGGATATGAATACACTATTTATAGTTCTTGTGTGAACGCTGATAAGGGGATTTATTACTACACAACTTATGAAAATTCACAAGTAACAGCAGTTGATATGCATCAAGAAAATCTTGATAGCAGTCAGTTAATTCGTTACCCTCTTCAAAAAGAATGGAATGTATTTTATCAAAATAAGTAGCAATCAAGGTGATAAGATGACTACATACAAAGATTTGTTAATAGATAATCTTAATCGTGCTTACGAGCGATTCGAGCGTGCTTTTAATGGTGTGACGATAGAGGAAGCTAATCGCTTCCCTGTAGCGAATCAAGCGCCGCAGATTAAATCCATGACTTGGCTAGCTTGGCATACCGCACGAGAGCTCGATTTTCAAATTGCCGATTTGGCAGATGAAAAGCCAATCTGGCATACCCAAAATTGGAAAGCAGAATTTCCCTTTACTATAGCTGACGATACCCAAGATTGGGCGCATAGTTTATCAGAAGCACGCTTGATTCAAAGTGATAATAGGGAAGCTTTATTCGGGTATTTAAAGGCTGCTACAATAGCAGCGATAAATTATGTTGAAACTCTAACAGAATCCAGTTTAGATGATATCGTTGATGACAATTGGACGCCAGCAGTCACACGCGGTGTGCGTCTGGTCTCTATTATCGATGATGCTAGCATGCATTCTGGTCAAGTTTTTTACAGCCGACGATTGCTTGGCTTAGTGGACTAATAATTTAAGGGAATCTCAAAGGTGAGGTTCCCTTTAGTAGGAGAAATTAAAAAAATCTATTATTTATTTCCCCGTTTTCCCTAAAATGTGCTATAATGAAATGTAAAACATTTTTTGGCAAAAAGCCCATAGAAAGAAGAAAATGGATTTAAAAAATTATATCGCTACAATTGAAAACTATCCTAAAGAAGGAATCACTTTCCGTGATATTTCTCCTTTGATGGCAGATGGAAATGCTTATAGCTATGCTGTTCGCGAAATTGTACAGTACGCTACTGACAAGAAGATTGACATGATCGTCGGTCCAGAGGCACGTGGATTTATCGTCGGTTGCCCTGTTGCCTTTGAACTCGGAATTGGCTTCGCACCAGTTCGTAAACCAGGTAAATTGCCACGTGAAGTAATCTCAGCTGATTACCAAAAAGAATACGGCATTGATACATTATGTATGCACGCTGACGCTATTAAACCTGGACAACGTGTTCTTATCGTTGACGACCTTTTGGCAACAGGTGGTACTGTTAAAGCAACTATCGAAATGGTAGAACGCCTTGGCGGTGTTGTAGCTGGATGTGCTTTCCTTGTTGAATTGGATGGATTGAACGGACGTAAAGCACTTGAAGGTTATGATACAAAAGTTTTAATGAATTTCCCAGGATAATTATAGCTAAAAACTATAACTACTTAGAGAAATTATATAATTGAAAACTATATCTCCATATTTTATAATATTACGTAAGACAATATTATAGAATGGAGATATTTTCATGCCAATAAAACTTGATAAAGAATTGCCGGCGTTAGACATTTTACGCGAAGAGAATGTCTTCATTATGGATAATAAACGTGCCAAACATCAAGATATTAGACCAATGGATTTTCTCATTGTCAACTTGATGCCAACAAAAGAAGTGACAGAGACACAGCTTTTACGCCTGTTGGCCAATACGCCTTTGCAGATTAATGTTGAGTTTCTTTATATGACGAGTCATGAGTCTAAAAATACAACTGCTGAACATTTAGAAACTTTTTACAAAACATTTGACGATGTGCGACATAAGTATTATGATGGATTAATCATAACAGGTGCTCCTGTTGAAACTTTGGATTATGAAGAAGTTGATTACTGGAGCGAACTTTGTCAAATCTTTGATTGGTCTAAAACACACGTTTATTCAACCCTTCATCTTTGTTGGGGAGCGCAAGCGGGTTTATACTATAAATACGGCATCAAAAAAGTTTTGTTAGACCGTAAGTTATCAGGTATTTTTTCACAAGACGTTGTTAGCCTTGAAAATCCTATCGTACGTGGATTCGATGATAGTTTTATGGCGCCACATTCACGTTATACCGAGGTGCGTTGCGAAGACGTTGAAAAAATTGATGACTTGGAAGTTATTGCGGCTAGTGAAGCTGTTGGCTTGTCTATTGTGGCTAGTAAAGATTTGCGTGAAGTTTATAGCTTTGGACATTTAGAATATGATCGAGAAACCCTTGATAGGGAATATAAACGTGATGTTAAGGTTGGAAAAAATCCTAACATTCCAGAACACTATTATGTGAATGACGACCCCGCCCAAAATGTGCCGATGCACTGGAATTTGGCAGCAACAACATTCTTTAGTAACTGGATTAATTATGCTGTTTATCAGGAAACTCCATATTCATTGGAAGAACTGGAAAAAGATTTTTCATTTTATGGTTACCTATAATCAGACAGGGCTGATTTTCTGACAATAAAACGTGCTAAATCTCTATCTCGGATGACTTGATGGATACGATTATCTTTTAGGAATATTATTATGAGTTTTTTAGAAAATTTTAAATCGGGTAATTTGGTGTTACCGAGTGCTCTTCTTTTTCATTATAAAGATATCTTCAAAAGTTCAGATGACTTTTTGATTTGGCAGTTTATTTATTTGCAAAACACGACCAAAATGGATGACTTGGCGCCTAGTCAAATTGCGACTGCTTTAGACAAGACAGTTGCCGAAGTGAATCGTTCGATTTCTGATTTGACAGCGCAAGGTCTTTTGGATATGAAAACCATTGAGCTTGGTAGTGAAATTGAGGTTATTTTTGATGCAAGTCCAGTCTTGGCACTTTTGGATGACTTGTTAGCTAAACCTGCAGAGATCCAAGAAAACCAAGCTTCAAATCCTATCAAAGAATTGGTTGAGGATTTTGAGCGTGAGTTAGGACGTATGCTTAGTCCATTTGAACTGGAAGATTTGCAAAAAACAATTCGTGAGGACAAGACAGACCCTGATTTGGTTCGGGCAGCTCTTCGTGAAGCTGTTTTTAATGGTAAAACAAATTGGAATTATATCAATGCGATTTTACGTAACTGGCGTCGTGAGGGGATTACAACCATGCGTCAAGTTGAGGAACGTCGTAAAGAGCACGAGGACTCGAAAGCAGGCAAAGTATCCGTATCAGATGATTTTCTAGCTGCTATGGATTTATGGAGTGACTAATGAGAGTGGGACGTGAACGTTTAAAGAAAATCTTAGCTATTATTGGTGAGATGTATCCAGAGGCACGTGGTGAATTGGAGTGGGAGACACCATTTCAATTGCTAATCGCGGTCATTTTATCTGCGCAAACGACAGATAAGGCGGTTAATAAAATCACGCCAAACCTTTGGAAAAAATACCCTGAAATTGCTGATTTAGCCAATGCAAATTTAGAAGATGTTGAAGATTGTCTGAGAACGATTGGTCTTTATAAAAATAAAGCTAAAAATATCGTCAAGACAGCGCGAGCTATTTTACGAGATTTTGATGGCAAGGTTCCAAAGACTCATAAGGAGCTTGAAAGCTTGCCTGGAGTTGGACGTAAGACGGCTAATGTTGTTTTGGCAGAAGTGTATGGTATCCCATCCATCGCTGTGGATACTCATGTGTCACGTATCGCTAAACGTCTCAATATCTCAGCACCAGATGCTGATGTTACCGAAATTGAGCAAGATTTGATGAAGAAAATTCCAAAGAAAGATTGGATTTTAACACATCATCGCTTGATTTTCTTTGGACGTTATCATTGCTTGGCTAAAAAGCCAAAATGTGACATCTGCCCGGTTCAATCCTACTGCAAGTATTACAAAGATAATGTGAAAAATAATTAGAGTTTGGGACAAAAAGTGCTCAGCTTCTTTGTTTACATAGTTATTATTTACAAGACGTAGTAGTTTGGACTTCAACAATCTGGGGATAGACCGTTTTAGGTCAGCAACAAGAAATTAAGACTTGCTGAGAAATCGAGTTTCTGCGAAACTACTGATTCGCTTTTTAATTTTTAGGCTCATGAATAAAGTCTCCACTGGAGACTTTATTTGTCTCACTCCCTTTTGATATAATTGAAATGAATGATATTCTTAGAAGGAAAATTTATGCAGACAGTATTATCACAACGTTTGGCTGCCGTGGCGGAATTTGTGCCACAGGGGGCACGTTTACTTGATGTTGGAAGTGACCATGCTTACTTACCAATTGTTTTAACAGAAGAGAAAAAAATTTCATTTGCTATTGCAGGTGAAGTGGTTAAAGGGCCTTATGAATCAGCGCTTCATAATGTTGCAGGAGCTGGTTTAGCTGATAAAATCGCTGTTCGTTTAGCAGACGGTTTAGCGGCTTTTGACGAATCTGATAATGTGACAGCTATCACTATTTGTGGCATGGGTGGCGGTTTGATTGCTGATATTCTCGCAGCTGGCGTTGATAAATTAGCAAGTGTTGAGCGTCTGATTTTACAACCTAATAACCGTGAGGATGAGCTTCGTGCTTGGCTTATGGCAAATCATTTCAAAATTATTGCGGAAAAAATCATGACTGAAAATGATAAATTCTACGAAATCATGGTGGTAGAACATGGGGAAATGACTTTGTCGGATACAGAATTGCGTTTTGGACCATTTTTAAATCAAGAAAAATCAGCAATCTTCAAATTACGTTGGAAACGTGAATTGAAAAAATTAGAGATTGCTTTGCCACATGTTCCTAAAAATCGTATCGATGACCGCGCAGCCATTTCACAAAAAATAGCAGCAATTAAGGAGGCTATCAATGAAAGCAAGTGAGATTATTGCTCGTTATGAGGCGTATTGCCCACGTGAATTATCTATGGAAGGAGATATTTCAGGGCTTCAAATTGGCACTCTTGATAAGGATGTTAATCGTGTGATGATTGCACTTGATGTTCGTGAGACGACGGTTGCAGAAGCAATTGATAAAGGTGTTGATTTGATTATTGTTAAACACGCTCCGATTTTTAAACCGCTTAAGGACTTGGTTGCAACGGCACAAAATCAGATTTACCTTGACTTGGCGAAGCACGATATTGCCGTTTATGTTAGTCATACTAACATTGATATTGTGCCAGATGGGTTAAATGACTGGTTTTGTGAGCTCTTGGAGATTACGGATACTGACATTTTGACACCAACTGCAGATGGCTATGGGATTGGTCGTATCGGAAAGATTGAGAAGCAGACTTTTTCCGATTTTGCATTAAAAGTAAAAGAAAAATTCCATTTGGATAGTGTACGCCTAGTTGCTTATGGAAATCAAGAGACTCTCGTTAACCGTGTTGCGATTTGTGGCGGAAGTGGTCAAGGATTTTATCATGACGCAATGGAAAAAGGGGCACAAGTGTATATCACAGGAGATATTTATTATCACACAGCCCAAGAAATGATTACCAACGGTATGCTTGCGATTGACCCTGGGCATCACATCGAGGTGCTTTTTATCGATAAATTGGTTGAAAAATTCAATGCTTGGAAAGCCGATAATCAATGGAATGTTGATTTTATAGCCAGTCAAGCCGAAACTAATCCATTTTATCATTTGTAATAAGTTGTGGGATTGAGAAGAAGTCTCAATCCTATTTTTGTCATCAGAAAACCACCCGTGAGAACGGGTGGTTTTGATTGTTTAAAAATGTCATGTTAATGCAGAATTTGTGCTATTTCAGCGCGAGAAATTCCTGAAAACCTTGCAAAAATAGGAAACTTAGTGACAGCATTTCCAAAAAATGGTAAAATAGGACTGATAATTAATAAAGAGGGAGACCTTAACTATGAAAGGTATTATTCTAGCAGGAGGATCTGGTACACGTTTGTACCCATTGACTCGTGCGGCTTCAAAACAACTTATGCCAGTGTATGATAAACCAATGATTTACTATCCATTGTCTACACTAATGTTGGCAGGAATTCGAGATATTTTAATCATCTCAACACCGACTGACATTCATCGTTTTGAAGAATTACTTGGTGATGGGTCAGAATTTGGAATTTCACTTTCTTATGCCGTCCAACCAAGCCCAGACGGATTGGCACAAGCTTTTATCATCGGTGAAGAATTCATCGGCGATGATAACGTTGCTCTTATCTTAGGAGACAACATTTATCATGGGCCAGGACTTAGCAAAATGCTTCAAAAGGCAGCTAGCAAAGAAAAAGGGGCTACTGTCTTTGGTTACCAAGTCAAAGACCCAGAACGTTTTGGTGTTGTTGAATTTGACAACAATCGTAACGCGATTTCAATCGAAGAAAAACCAGAACATCCAAAATCTCACTATGCTGTAACAGGTCTTTATTTCTATGACAATGATGTTGTTGAAATGGCTAAAAGCATTAAACCAAGTGCGCGTGGTGAACTTGAAATTACAGATGTCAACAAAGTTTACCTTGAACGTGGTGACCTTTCTGTAGAAGTTATGGAACGTGGTTTTGCATGGCTTGATACAGGAACACACGAAAGTCTTTTGGAAGCAGCTCAGTACATTGAAACTGTACAACGTATGCAAAATCTTCAAGTGGCAAACTTGGAAGAAATTGCTTACCGTATGGGTTACATCACAAAAGAAGATGTTCATAATCTTGCACAACCATTGAAGAAAAACGAATACGGAAAATACTTGCTTCGTTTGATTGGAGAAGAGTAATGACAGAACAGTTTTTTGGTAAAGAATTAGCAGCGCGCAAAATTGAAGCTATCCCTGGAATGATTGAATTTGATATTCCAGTTCACGGTGACAACCGCGGATGGTTCAAAGAAAACTTTCAAAAAGAAAAAATGGTTCCTCTTGGTTTTCCAGAATCTTTCTTTGCAGAAGGTAAATTACAAAATAACGTCAGCTTCTCACATAAAAATGTTTTGCGTGGACTTCATGCAGAACCTTGGGATAAATACATCTCTGTGGCTGACGAAGGTAAGGTTCTAGGGTCATGGGTTGACCTACGTGAAGGTGACAGCTTTGGTCATGTTTATCAAACTGTTATTGATGCCTCAAAAGGTATCTTTGTTCCTCGCGGTGTTGCCAATGGTTTCCAAGTATTGTCTGATAAAGTTGCATATAGCTATTTGGTTAATGATTACTGGGCACTTGAACTCAAACCAAAATATGCCTTTGTTAACTATGCAGACCCAACATTAGGCATTAAATGGGAAAACTTGGAAGCAGCAGAAGTCTCTGAAGCTGACAAAAATCACCCATTGCTTAAAGATGTTAAACCATTAAGCAAAGAAGATTTGTAATACCTAATAAAAAATAAATCAGAAAGGAATGTTCAGTTTATTAAAAAACTGAACACGGGACTAAATCTCTGAGAAAAAAGATAAATCTTCCTAGATGCTAGTCGTCTGCGTTGGATTTTCTATTTTTCCACGAGATTTTTCGCAAGCGAAACGTCCCTTTGTATCTTAAATTATGTCTGAATACAAAAATATCATTGTAACTGGTGGCGCTGGTTTCATCGGTTCAAACTTCGTACACTATGTTTATAATAACCACCCAGACGTACACGTTACTGTTCTTGATAAATTAACATACGCTGGTAACCGTGCTAACTTGGAAGAAATCCTTGGTGACCGTGTTGAATTGGTTGTTGGTGACATTGCAGATGCTGAATTGGTTGATAAATTAGCTGCTAAAGCTGATGCTATCGTTCACTACGCTGCTGAAAGCCACAACGATAACTCATTGAAAGATCCAAGCCCATTCATCCAAACAAACTTTGTTGGAACGTACACACTTTTGGAAGCAGCTCGTAAATACGATATTCGTTTCCACCACGTATCAACTGACGAAGTTTACGGAGATCTTCCACTTCGTGAAGACCTTCCAGGACATGGTGAAGGACCAGGTGAAAAATTCACTGCTGAAACAAAATACAATCCAAGTTCACCTTATTCATCAACAAAAGCTGCATCAGATTTGATTGTTAAAGCTTGGGTACGTTCATTTGGCGTTAAAGCAACTATTTCTAACTGCTCTAACAACTATGGTCCATACCAACACATCGAAAAATTCATTCCTCGTCAAATCACAAACATTTTGTCAGGAATTAAACCAAAACTTTACGGTGACGGTAAAAACGTTCGTGACTGGATTCACACAAACGACCACTCAACTGGTGTTTGGGCTATCTTGACTAAAGGACGCATCGGTGAAACTTACCTTATCGGTGCTGATGGTGAAAAGAACAACAAAGAAGTTCTTGAACTTATCCTTGAAAAAATGGGTCAACCCAAAGATGCTTATGACCACGTAACAGACCGTGCTGGTCACGACCTTCGTTACGCTATTGATTCAACTAAACTTCGTGAAGAACTTGGTTGGGAACCTCAATTCACAAACTTTGAAGAAGGACTTGAAGCAACAATCAAATGGTACACAGATAACCAAGATTGGTGGAAAGCTGAAAAAGAAGCTGTTGAAGCTAACTACGCTAAAACACAAAAAGTTCTTGACAAATAATCATAAAAGCCTATCGTATCAAGGGTTACAGCTTACAGCTTGTGCGATGGGCTTTTTTTGTGTATAAGGGGCATTTTCGGGGGCAACGTAAGAGTAGAAAAATGGTATAATAAATTTAATTTTTTCGGTAAAGGAGGAACAGTGATGAAAGATGATGTCAAATTAGCTCACGAAATTGCTAAAAGAGCACATCACGGTCAAGTTGACAAAGCTGGTGTGCCGTATATTTTACACCCTGAGACGGTGGCATCGTTTGTCACGAAAGATGATGAAAAAATTGTTGCCTATTTACACGATGTGATAGAAGACACTCCTTATCAGCTGAGTGATTTAGAAGAAGCAGGTTTCTCGTCTGAAATCATAAAAGCAGTTGATTTATTGACTAGAAAAGATGGGCAATCGTATAAGCAATATCTTAAACTTGTTAAAACAAATGAATTAGCACGTGTTGTCAAATTGGCGGATTTAAAGCATAATTCAGATTTATCAAGGCTGGCTCAGGTCACTCAAAACGACATCAAACGTCTGAAAAAATACCAAGATGCCATTATATTTTTAAGCACTTAATAGCTCTATGTGTTTTTTATCCTCTTAAAAATAGGAAATACCGTCTAAGTTAACCTTTGATTCAAGAATTGTCCTTAGTTTTCTGGTACAATAGAATAAAACAAGAAAGAAGAGAGAAATGACAAAATTAGCAACGATTTGTTATATTGATAATGGTGAAGCGCTTTTGCTTTTGCACCGCAATAAGAAACCAAATGATGTTCATGAAGGAAAATGGATTTCTGTTGGTGGTAAGCTAGAAGCAGGTGAAACACCAGATGAATGTGCGAAACGTGAGATTTTCGAGGAAACGCATTTTACTGTTAAAGAAATGGATTTCAAGGGAGTGATTACGTTCCCAGAATTTACACCAGGGCACGATTGGTACACTTATGTTTTCAAGGTAACCGATTTTGAGGGAGAATTGATTTCTGACGAAGAATCACGTGAAGGAACTTTAGAGTGGGTGCCTTACGACCAAGTCTTATCAAAACCGACTTGGGAAGGTGACTACGAAATTTTTAAATGGATTTTGGATGATGTGCCATTCTTTTCAGCCAAATTTACTTATGACGATGAACAGCGCTTAGTCGATAAAAGCGTGACATTTTATGATAAGTGAGTGTATCATTCTAAAAAATGGTGATTTTAATAGAAAATGCTATAATGGAAATTAGTTTAATCATTGATTGCAAACAGTAGTGAGGAGTTTTCATGAATTATCATCAAGAGAAGAAATTTACAGATTCTTGGTTTTTTAAATGGTTTTTAAATAATCAAGCAGTTGTCGCTGTTTTGATTACTTTTCTTGTGTTTTTAACCCTTTATCTCTTTACCAAGATTTCGTTCTTATTTACGCCGATTATATCTTTTATAGCTATTATTATGTTGCCTTTGGTGATTTCGGCAATTCTCTATTATTTAATCAAACCCTTGGTTGGTTTTATTGAGAAACGTGGTGTTAGTCGGACAACTTCTATTTTTATTGTGTTTGCGATTATCATTGCTTTGTTAATCTGGGCTGTGGCAAGCTTTATCCCAATGATTCAAGAGCAGTTAACATCTTTCGTTGAGAATTTACCGAGTTATGTTAGAAGCATTAATGTTGAAGCTAATAAATTCTTAGATAGCCCGTGGCTAGCCAATTATCAAGAAGAATTGGAAGAAATGCTATCAAATGTGAGCACGAAAGCGATTGATTATGCGGAAAGCTTTTCGAAAAATGCGATTGACTGGGCATCAAATTTTGCCAGTGCGATTGCTCGTGTAACTGTGGCAATCATTATGTCGCCTTTTATCTTATTTTATTTCTTACGTGACAGTGGTAAGATGAAAGAAGGTTTGCTAAAAACGCTCCCAACACGAATGCGCCGCCCAATTTCGCGTGTTCTCGGTGATATTAATAAACAATTAGCTGGTTATGTTCAAGGACAAGTAACGGTTGCTATTGTTGTTGGTATTATGTTTACGATTTTCTTTAATATTATCGGTTTGCGTTATGCAGCTACTTTTGGGATTATCGCTGGTTTTCTTAACATGATTCCTTATCTAGGGAGTTTTCTTGCCATGGTTCCAGTCGTTATCATGGGGATTGTTCAGGGGCCGATTATGCTTATTAAGGTTTTGATAACATTTGTTATTGAACAGACAATCGAGGGACGTTTTGTTTCGCCTTTGGTTTTGGGAAGTAAATTGAGCATTCACCCGATTACCATCATGTTTATTTTGCTAACATCTGGGTCAATGTTTGGTGTTTGGGGTGTTTTCCTAGGGATTCCAGTTTACGCTTCAATCAAAGTTGTTGTTAAAGAAATTTTTGAATGGTACAAACGTATTAGTGGTTTGTATGAGGAAGAAGTACTTGTTATAGAAGGGGAAGAAAAAGCTAAAGATGTTGAATAGTGAAAAAATGGTGGCTTCGATTCAAAATCAAGATTTGGAGCATGCCGATAAATATTTTAAACGCGCCTTAAAAGAAGATGATGCTGAGACGCTCTTGGAATTGGCAGAATATCTTGAAAGCATTGGTTTTTTGCCACAAGCAAGGGAAATTTATTTGCAGGAGCGTGAAGATTATCCTGAAGTGAATATTAACCTAGCGCAGATTGCAACTGAAGATGGTGATATTGAGGAAGCTTTCTTGTATTTGGATGCTATTTCACCAGAAAACGAAGCATATTTGTCAGCTTTGCTTGTTATGGCTGATATTTACGATATGGAAGGCTTGACAGATGTTGCGCGTGAGAAATTATTGCTAGCTAGTGAAATCAGCGATGAACCATTGGTTATTTTTGGTTTGGCTGAAATTGAGTTAGAGTTAGGTAATTTTAATCAAGCAATCAAAGAATACGCTAAGTTGGATAACCGTGAAATCCTTGAATTAACGGGGATTTCTACTTATCAACGTATCGGTCGTGCTTATGCTAGTCTTGGAAAATTCGAAGCAGCGATTGAATTTCTTGAAAAAGCGATTGAAATTGAATATGACGACGGAACAATTTTTGAATTAGCCACTATTTTGTACGACCAAGGGGAGTATCAAAGGGCAAATGTTTACTTTAAGCAATTGGATACGATGAATCCTGATTTTGAGGGCTATGAATATGTCTATGCCCAATCTCTCCATGAGGAAAATAAAACAGAAGAAGCACTTCGCCTAGTTCAAAAAGGTTTGAGCAAAAATGAATTTGATACTAATTTGTTACTTGCTGCGTCACAATTGTCATATGAGTTGCATGATTCTAAGCAAGCTGAAAGCTATCTTTTGAAAGCAAAAGATGTTGCGGTTGATGATGAAGATGTCTTGATGCGTTTGACCAACTTGTATTTGGAAGAAGAGCGTTATGAAGATGTTGTTGCTTTGTCACGTGATAATATCGATAGCGTCCTAACAAAATGGAATATCGCTAAAGCTTACCAAGCCTTGGAAGCTGATAAAAAAGCGCTCAAGCTTTATGATGAATTGGCGACAGATTTAGCGGATAATCCAGAATTCTTGCAAGATTATGCTTATATTTTACGTGAATTTGGGCAAAAGGAACGTGCTCATCAAGTTGCAGAACGTTATTTGCAATTGGTTCCAGATGATGTGAATATGGTGGAATTTTTAAATGAAAATGAATTTTAGAAATCTCTTGGTCAGTAATCTCATTACGGTCATCATTATCTTTGTTTTGTTAAGTATTTTTGACCATAGTGGCGACCCATTGCGCAATATCATTATTGTCTTTGTCGGATTTATCGTGATGACTGTTTATGATTTTTTTAGAACAAGACGGAAAAAATAAAGAAGTTGAGACAAAGGTGCTCAACTTCTTTATTTTGTGTAGACATCATTTACAAGATAAATTTTTTGTTTTTTCTATTGATATATCGAGAAAAATAGATATAATAGAATCATGGAAAATGTAGAAATCTTTAAAGCCTTAGCCAATGATTATCGATTACAAATCCTTTTTTGGTTGAAAAATCCAGAAAAGCATTTTGTCCATGAGGAAAATGTGGATATGAGAGAAGTAGGCGTTTGTGTTGGTGAAATTCAAAAACAATTAGGGCTAACACAGTCAACAACGTCCCACTATCTTTCAATGCTTCAAAAAGCTAATCTGTTGATTGCTACCAGAATCGGAAAATGGACTTATTATCGTCGTAACGAAGTAACGCTTAAACACCTTCGTGACTTTATCGATAAAGAGTTGTAAAAAAAGAAAATTTTTTTGATACAACATATCGAAAAATCTAAATATATCGTTTTGAGGTTTTCTATGATTTTCTACAATACAGAAAAAGAGGTCATTTTATGTCAAATCAATTAACCGCCAAAGTTGTTTTGCGTCATGGCACAATTTTAAATAATCGCATGGCGATGTCACCGATGCAAACTCATTCAGGGAAACGTGGTGGCTTTGTTTCAGATGATACGCTTCGCTATTACAATGCACGTTCAAAAGCAGCAGGGCTTTTGATTACAGAGTTTCATTATGTTAGTCCAAATGGTGGTCCAGCTTATGTGCCTGGCTATCCTGAACAATTAGGGGCTTATTCTGATGAGCATTTAGACGGTTTGCGTCAAGTAGCTCAAGCTTTGAAAAAAGATGGTAATAAGGCAATTCTCCAAATTCATCACGGCGGTCGCGCGGCTATTGGGCAAGCGGTTAGTGGGCAAGATGTCGTTGCACCAAGTCAGGTTGATTTTAGTTTCCTAGATTATCCTATTCGTGAATTAACAGTAGACGAAATTGATGATATTATCAAAGATTTTGGTGAAGCCACTCGACGTGCGGTTAAAGCTGGGTTTGACGGCGTCGAAATTCATGGAGCCAATCATTACCTTATCCAACAATTCTTCTCAAAATTATCAAATTTCCGTACCGATAAATGGGGTGGTAGTCTTGAAAAGAGAATGGCGTTTCCACTAGCTGTTGTTGCTGAGGTTATGGACGTTGTTGCCAAAGAAGCACCGCAAGACTTTATCGTTGGTTACCGTATTAGTCCAGAAGAAATTCATGGTGATGCGATTGGTTATACTTACAAGGAATCTGTTCAACTTATCGCAGAAGTGGTGAAATATCAATTGGATTACATTCACCTCTCGCTTTGGGATGGTTATTCTTCAAGACCACAAGGCGTTGATAAGACATATGCAGAATTGTTCAGAGAAGTTCTTGACGATGAGACAAAATTAATGTTGGTTGGTGGTGTTTTTGGAGAAGAAGCTGCGCGTGATGCGGTTGAAAACTATGGTGATTTAATTGCTGTTGGACGTGGTACTTTGGTTGACCCATTATTTGCTGAAAAAGTCATGTTGGGTCAAGGAGATACGATTTTAAGTGAAGTGAGTCCTGAAACACTTGATTATATCAAATGGACACCAGGTTTATTTGAAGCATTTTCGCGTCAAGATTCTCTCGGTTTGCCAAAAATTCCTGGGGCAGAAAGTATCTATCATCTTCATACAGGACGTTTTGATATGTACTCTAAAAAATAATCAAAGAAGAATGAAGTAATGCAGTCAACTATCATTCTTTCTGAAATGGTTTAGACAATATAAGCAGTGATAAGCGAATCGGTTATGTTATCAGAAGCGATTCGCTTTTGTGATATGATGACAGATTGTCTAAAATTGGCTTGATATTTTTATTTTAGAGCAGAGCCATTTTCAGATTATTTAAAATTATTTCAAAGAAAGATAAAGAAAAAATTCACAAACAATTTTTCACAAACTTTCTGTAAAACTATGGTATAATTGAATCATATTTGTGAAAAAACAAAAATTTGTGATTTAGATTTGACTGATTCTTACACCAAACTCAGCTATGATTTTGATGCTTTTCGACAGTAAAATGAATGAGTCATCTAAAGACATATAGGAGATAAAATGACAGACAATAATAAACAATATGGGGCTGATTTAGTAGTAGATAGCCTCATTAATCATGACATTGATTATGTCTTTGGTATTCCGGGTGCTAAAATTGACCGTGTGTTTGACACGCTCGAGGACAAGGGACCAAAATTGATTGTCGCTCGTCATGAGCAAAATGCCGCTTTTATGGCGCAAGGAATTGGACGTATTACAGGTACGCCCGGTGTTGTGATTACAACAAGTGGTCCTGGGGTTTCAAACTTGGCGACAGGTTTGGTAACCGCAACAGATGAAGGTGACCCTGTTTTGGCGATTTCAGGACAAGTTAAACGTTCTGATTTGTTGAAACGTTCACACCAATCTATGAAAAATGTGGCAATGATGGAGCCAGTCACAAAATATGCAGTAGAAGTTCATGACCCAAACACACTTTCTGAAACAATCGCTAATGCTTATCGTGTGGCAAAATCAGGAAAACGCGGTGCTAGTTTTGTGTCTATTCCACAAGATGTGACTGATAGTTTGGTTTCGGTCAAAGCGATTAAGCCACTAACCGACCCAAAACTTGGTTCTGCATCAGTTGATGATGTTAATTATTTAGCACAAGCGATTCGTAACGCTGACTTGCCAGTGCTTCTTTTGGGAAATGGTGCTTCAACACGTGCTGTTACCAATGCTATTCGCAAGTTGCTAGAAGCGGTTAAATTGCCAGTTGTTGAAACATTCCAAGGTGCAGGCATTGTCTCACGTGAATTGGAAGAAGATACTTTCTTTGGACGTGTTGGGCTTTTCCGTAATCAACCAGGGGATATGTTGCTTAAAAAAGCTGATCTTGTTATCGCTATCGGTTATGACCCAATCGAGTATGAAGCCCGAAATTGGAATGCTGAAATTTCAGCTCGTATTATTGTTATCGACGTTGCGCAAGCTGAAATCGATACTTATTTCCAACCAGAACGTGAATTGATTGGTAACATTGCGGATACGATTGACTTGCTCTTGCCTGCCGTTAATGGTTATGTTTTGCCAAAAGCATCAGTAGATTATTTGCAAAATCTGAAGAAAAATGTTGTTGAAGATGTCAAATTTGACCGTAATTCCAAGGAAGGTTTGGTTCACCCGCTTGATGTTATTGATGTCTTACAAGAAAATACAACAGATGATATGACTGTCACTGTTGACGTTGGTAGTCACTACATTTGGATGGCGCGTTATTTCAAATCATATGAAGCTCGTCACTTGCTTTTCTCGAATGGAATGCAAACCCTCGGTGTTGCACTTCCTTGGGCAATCTCAGCAGCGCTTGTACGTCCAAATACGAAAGTTATTTCAGTTTCTGGTGACGGTGGCTTCCTCTTTTCAGCACAAGAATTGGAAACTGCCGTACGCCTTAATTTACCAATCGTTCACATCATTTGGAATGATGGTAAATATAACATGGTTGAATTCCAAGAAGAAATGAAATACGGTCGTTCATCAGGCGTTGATTTTGGTTCAGTTGATTTTGTTAAATATGCAGAAAGTTTTGGTGCAAAAGGTTATCGTGTTGATAGCAAAGCTTCATTTGAAGAAACACTCAAGAAAGCTTTGGAAGAAGCAAGCAATGGTCCAATTTTGATTGATATTCCAATCGACTACAAAGATAATATCAAACTTGGCGAAACAATCCTGCCAGACGAATTCTATTAACTTGATTTTTTAACCATATGGCAATAAAATAATACTAGAAAATACTATTTAATTTTGATGACGAAAGTGAAGGAGAATATGTCAGAAGCAATTAAACTTTTTCAATATAATACATTAAGTGCCCTTATGTCTGGACTTTACGGTGGGACATTAACTATTGGTGAGCTTTTAGAGCACGGTGATTTGGGAATTGGGACACTTGATTCTATTGATGGAGAGTTGATTATTCTTGATGGTAAAGCTTATCAAGCCAAAGGTTCTGAAGGGAAAGCAGAAGTAGTGGAAGTTTCTGATGATGTCAAAGTGCCTTATGCAGCGGTAGTGCCTCACCAAGCTGAAGTGATTTTCAAGCAACGCTTTGCAATGACTGACAAGGAATTGGAAAAACGCATTGAATCTTATTATGACGGTGTTAATCTATTCCGTTCGATTAAGATTAAAGGAACATTTGCAAAAATGCATGTGCGTATGATTCCAAAATCAGCGCCTGATATCAAGTTTGCGGATGTCGCAACGCACCAACCAGAATACACACGTGAAAACATTTCAGGTACGATTGTTGGGATCTGGACACCACAAATGTTCCATGGCGTTAGCTCGGCAGGTTATCATTTGCATTTCATTTCTGATGATTTCACATTTGGTGGTCATATTATGGACTTTGTCATTTCAGAAGGTGTGGTTGAAGTTGGGCCAGTTGACCAACTTGACCAACGTTTCCCAGTCCAAGACCGCAAATACCTTTTTGCGAAATTCAATATGGATGAATTGAAAGAAGACATCACAAAAAGCGAATAAAACCGTTTATTTGGTATAAGTTATAAAAATTATTGCCCCTTGTTTGATTTCAGGATTATTGGCGAGCTTTGCTCTCAACAAAACGACTTGCTGTTGCGAACTTGAGGAATTCCTTGGCTTCCTTCAACTGTCCGCTGGACTATTGAACCTACCGATGGCTCAAAACATCTAGTGGACGGTTTGAGGTTTGAGACTAGAAATCAAAAAGCGAGGCATCTAAGAAAGTATCAAAAAAATTTTCAATCTAGAGAGTCTGGGACAAAAGTACCCAGCTTTTTGTTTATATAGTTATTATTTACAAGATGCAGTAGTTTGGACTTCAACAATCTGGGGATAGATTGTTTTTGGTCAGCAACTAGAAAATAAGACTCACTGGGAAATCGAATTTCTTCGACATTACTGATTCGCTTTTAAATTTTTAGGCTCATGAATAAAGTCTCCACTGGAGACTTTATTTGTCCCACTCCCTTTTTATAATCTAAGGAGTTGATTTTTAGTCATAATTATCCTAAAATAGAAAACGTTGTGCATGTGAATGTTATATCAAAGTTGATAGAATTTTAAGAATTGTATGACTATTTTTTAAAAACAGGAGAATGTATGGATATTTTTCGAAAGACCCCAATGACGCAAAAGAAGAGTTTTTTGCAACGACGTTTGGGGCTAGCTGAGCTTATCTTTTTAGGGGTAGGTTCGATTGTCGGAACTGGTATTTTCACGATAACAGGAGTTGGTGCTGCCCAATATGCAGGTCCTGCTATTACGATATCAATTCTTATTGCTGCTCTTTGTGTGACAATATCGGCTTTATTTTTTGCTGAATTTTCATCACGATTACCTCACTCAGGTGGCGTTTATCGCTATTTATATACTGTTTTTGGGGAATATCCTGCTTGGATTGCTGGCTGGTTTATGATTATCGAATTTGCAGGTGCGATTTCAACAGCGGCTTCTGGTTGGGGAGAGTATCTGAAAGCTTTCTTGAAAACGTTTGGCATTAGTTTGCCGACAGCGTTAAGTGGTCCATTCAATCCTAAAAACGGAACTTATATTGATATTGTTCCAGTTATTTTATTATTCTTTGTGACTGCCCTTGTTTTGTTGGGAGTTCAAACGGTGTTAAGGTTTAATTCGATTTTGGTTATTTTCAAATTAGCCGTTTTACTCATTTTCATTGCTTTGGGGTTGACTGCGATTAATACTGCTAATTGGAGTGACTTTGCCCCATACGGTTTTGGTCAAATTTATGGCGGAAAAGTTGGGATTATGGCAGGAGCTTCTTTGATGTTCTTTGCGTTTCTGGGATTTGAATCCATTTCAATGGCAGCAGATGAAACAAAGGAACCGCAAAAGAAAATCCCACAAGGCATCTTTATCTCAATCGGCTTGGTGACTTTGTTGTATGTCGTGGTAACCTTGATTTTAACAGGAACTGTTCACTATTCAAAATTGAATATTACGGATGTTGTTCCATATGTGTTGCGTAGTATTGGTTTTCCATTTATCGGAAATTTTGTATCAATTGTTGTTATCATGACGCTTGTTACCGTCTGCATTTCCATGATGTACGCTTTAACACGTATGATTTATAATATTAGTTGTGACGGTCTTTTGCCTGAACAATTTCAAGAATTAACGCCGAAGAGTAAAGTTCCGAAGAAAGCAACGATTTTTGTTGGTTTGGTAACCATGTTCTTTTCAGGTGTATTGCAATTAGAAATTTTAGCCTTGTTGGTTAATATTGTAACCTTGGCTTATCTGATTTTGTTAGCTCTGGGAGTGATTAAACTTCGCAAAGATTTTGGCGAACCAAAAGAGGAAGAATTTAGAACACCTTGGGTGCCATTTTTACCGCTGTTATCGATTGTTATTTGCCTATCATTGATGACACAATGCAAAGCGATTACTTGGTATGGTTTCATTGCATCCTTTATTCTTGGAAGTCTCATCTATTTTGGATATGGATACAGACATTCTAAGTTAAGAGAAGATAGTAAAAAATAAGAAAACTCACTTTAAATCAACCGAAAGGAAGATTTAGAGTGAGTTTTTGTTTATTTTATCATGCGCATACTGTTGATTTTTTCTTCGGTCGGAGTGACACGAAGCGTTTTTTGACCAGTATAAGTTACAAAACCGGGTTTGCCACCAGTTGGTTTGTTAAGCTTTTTAGCTTCAATCATATCAACCTGAACAAGGTTGGACAGACGTGCTTTTGAGTAGTAGGCAGCTAATTCAGCAGCGTCAGTTTTGACTTCGTCGCTTGGATTGAGATTATCCTTGATAAGAACGTGGCTACCAGGAATATCCTTAGCGTGGAACCAAAGTTCTCCTTTTTTTGCCATTTTGAAAGTCAATTCATCATTTTGCAGATTGTTGCGTCCAACCATGATAATCGTTTTGCCGTCTGAAGCCAAGTATTGTTCTGGTTTTTTGCGTTTGTGGCGTTTATCACGCGTGCGACGTTTGACAAAGCCAGTTTCGACTAATTCCTCGCGAATATCCTCAATATCAGAAATTGACGCATGATTCAATGCTGTTTCAACGCTTTCGAGGTAAGTAATCGTATCCTTGGTTTCTTGAATAAGCCCTGTCAAGTGCTTCACAGCTTCTTTCAATTTTTGGTATTTTTTGAAATAACGCTGCGCATTTTGACTAGGTGTCAGGCTTTTATCGAGCGCAATGACGATTTTTTCGTTAGTGTAGTAGTTGTCTAATTCAACTTGGTCTTGATTGTTTGGTACTAGCGTGAGATAGGTCGTTAAAAGTTCTCCTTTTTGGCGGAATTCTTCCGCATTTTCCGTCGCTAATAATTCTTTTTCTTGCTTGCCAAGTTTTTTGATATTTTTATCCAACTCTGTTTGAACACGGTGAATCAAATCGCTTGATTGCTGATTGACACGGTCGCGTTCAGCCTTATCTTGATAAAAAACATCCAAGAGTTCAGAAAGACTGTCAAATTGCTTATCGCTCTTGTCAAATAGCACAGCAGCAAATGATTTATCGGTCATATTTGGTTGACATGGTCTAGCAAAGAAAGCACGGAATTGTTTCAGTTTGTCATTGCTGAGCTGAACAGCCAAATTTTCTGCGGTATCACGTCCCAAACCTTGGAAAAGTTTTTGCAGATTGCGTGGTGCCAAATCTTCTGTCTGCAAAAGTTCAAATAATTTTTCATCTGAAACAGTGAAAGGATTTTTAGCCTCTGTTTTTGGCGGTGCAAGATAAGTTGAGCCAGGCAAGATAGTGCGGTAGCTATTTTGTGAGAAACCAATATGCTTGATTGACTCGATAATCTTGCTTTCAGCTTTATCAATCAAAATAATATTGCTGTGTTTGCCCATGATTTCAACCACCAAGGTGACTTTGATGTTATCACCGATTTCATTTTTATTAGAAAATGCGATTTCTAAAATACGGTCATTTTCAATCTGTGTAATGCTTTCAATGACTGCCCCTTGAAGGTATTTTCGCATAATCATGGTAAAGGTATTTGGGGTTTGTGGATTTTGAAAATCAGCTGTCGTGATTTGTACACGTCCGAAAACAGGGTGAGCAGAAAGCAAGAGCTTATAATTCTTGCGATTGTTGCGAATGGTTAAAACCAACTCACGTTCAAAAGGTTGATTGACCTTTTGAATACGTCCGTAAAGTAGCTCTTCTTGTAATTCTTTTGTTAAATGGTGTAGAAAAAAACCATCAAATGACATGATTAAAGTTGCCGCAAGATTAGTCAATCAAAAATGCTAAGAAATCTTACGACGTCTCCTTTCTAATCTCATGTGTTCAATCCCTTTATTATACCATATCCTTGGCGAAAACTGGGATTTTAGTCATGGGAAAGTTGCTGATGTTATTTTTTTAGTTTTTGGATAATGGGAATGAGGTCTTGGTAGTAGGTGTTGTCCATTTTTATAATGGCGTAAGTTTTGATAAAGACGTCTCTGAATTTTTGAGAGCTGGTGACAATATTGTCATTAGTTAGCATACGGTCGGCAATGTCTTGGCTAACGATAGTAATCCCAGTACCTGATAAAACCTCATGTTCAATAAGCGATAAATTGTCAATGGAAAGGTGGTGCTGTGTAGGAAGTTGGTTGATTTTGATAAATTCCTTCAAAAAATTATGATAACTACTAGTCATATGATAGAGCAAAAACAGGGTTTCTTGACCGTTATCAAAAGCTTCAATCAATTCTTTTTGACCGACAATGGTCAATTTATCAGCACGAAGTTGGATTTTAAGCACGCCTTTTTGGGTATAACTGCCAGACATTATTCCGAGGTCTATTTGGTCGTTTAAAAGAGCTTCAAAAATACTTCGTGAATTGCTGTAAGTCTGAACGCTTAATTTATGGTGTTCAGGAAGATTTTTTTGAATGGTTGACAAAAAGGTCTTGAGATAGGAAATATCAGAACCAAGCACAATGGTTTGCTCAAAATCGGATGTTAATTTATCAAGAAGGTCATTATAAGCAAGTAGGGTTTGATTAGCAAAGTGATAAATTTCTTTTCCTTTGTTTGTTAACGCTATTTTTTTATTTTTACGTAAGAAAACCTCACATAAATTGTTGCTGATTTCTTTGACACGTTTGGAGACAGCTGGCTGACTGATATTATTAAGCTTAGCTGCTTCTGAAAAACTTTGTGTTTCATAAATGTCTTTGATTAATTTGAAGTCAAAAATGGATAATTTATAACTAGATTTCATATTTTAAATCATATCATAAAGAAAAGTTATATTCAATCACTTGTTGAAATGACTTTTTTGCGAAAAAATGTTAGAAAAAAGACAAAAAATAGCTTATATGTTAGAAAATCTAACATATAACATTGAAAAAACATTCTGAAAATTATAAAATATTGACATCAATTGAGAAAGAGGTCATTGGCATGGTTGTTTTAGAGGAAGAACTAGCAAATTTCGATTTAAATGCAAAATACATGATTGAAATGAAGGCAATCAAAAAAGTTATGGCAAGCAGGAAGTTTTAAAAAATATCAATCTTTCTGTTAAAAAAGGTGAGGTCGTTGTGTTGATTGGCCCATCAGGAAGTGGCAAATCAACGCTTATTCGTACTATTAATAAATTGGAACTATTAATGGCGGAAAAATGGCTGTTATGGGAAAAAATATTTATGACATGAATATGAATGATAATCTCTTGCGAGAACGTGTCAATATGGTTTTCCAACATTTTAATCTCTTTAATAATATGACCATTGCACGAAATATTAGTATTGGTCCTGAAAAACTCCATCGAAAAAGCGGTGAAAAACTGCAAGAAAAGGTGAGTGACTTGCTAGATTTAGTGGGGTTATCAGATAAATGGGATGCTTATCCTGAAAATCTCTCAGGTGGACAAAAGCAACGTGTAGCGATTGCCAGAGCGTTAGCCATGGAGCCTGATATTATTTTATTTGATGAACCGACATCAGCTCTTGACCCTGAAATGGTTGGTGAGGTTTTACAAGTCATGAAAGCTATTGCTAAGAGTGGAACAACAATGATTATTGTGACACATGAAATTGGTTTTGCAAAGGAAGTGGCTGACCGAATTGTCTTTCTTGAAAATGGGGAATTAATTGCTGATATGTTGCCTGAAGAGGTTAATAGTTCTTACCCAAATCAGCGTGTCGCAAATTTCTTAAAGCAAATTTTGTAAGTGTTAGGAGAGGTTATGGTTATTGATTTTCTACAAAATTATGGCAGTTTTATTTTAGATGGTGCTCTGATGACGGTGTTTTTATCAGTCGTTTCAATGATTTTAGCACTTGTCTTGGGAGGTGTTGTTACTGCGGCACGAATGAGTGATAATCTGTTGATTAGTGGGCTAACGAAGCTATACATTGAAGTAGTTCGTGGGCTTCCAATGCTGGTTATTTTGTCACTGTTCTTTTACGGCTTACCTGAACTTGGTTTCAATGTTCCAGACGGTTCGCTTTTTGGAGTTGATTTAGACCGTTTGATTTCAGCTCTGATTGGTTTAACCGTTGGAGAATCGGTTTTTGTTGCTGAAATTTATCGCTCAGGGATTCAAGCTGTGGATTCAGGACAGTTTGAAGGTGCTCGAAGTATTGGTTTTAATAAATTTCAGACTTATCGTTATGTGATTATTCCACAGGCATTTAAAAATATTCTCCCAACCTTGGGAAATGAATTTGCCAACAATATCAAATCAAGTTCGCAAGCGTCGGTTATCGGGGTGGCAGATTTGATGTTCACAGCAAGCACGATTCAAGGGATTTCTTACAAACCTTTCCAAGCTGTTATCGCGGTTGGTATTGTTTATCTGCTCTTTACCTTTTCAACAACGCGCATTGTTGCCCATTACGAAAAGAAAATGAGCCGCAGCACCGAAGAACCACTAACCATATCGGAAAAAATTCGTCAGATGATGCAAACGATCAAGGCAAGCTGGAAAAAATTGACCTTAACCACCGCAATCATTGCTGCTATTGTCGGTATTTTCGCTTTGAACCATGGCGGAGCTTCAAAAACAGTTTCTAGTGTTGAGAAAATCAAAGAATCTGGACAACTTGTTGTTGCGACGAATATCGGCTACGCTCCCTATGAATTTTACGATTTGACATCAGGACATAAAAAGGCGGTTGGGGTCGACATTGCCTTTGCCCAACAATTAGCGGATAAATTGCAGGTAAAATTAGTCGTTAAAAATATGAATTTTGATTCTATTTTGGGAACCATTACCTCTGGAAATGCGGATATTGCCATTGCGGGAATGACAAAAACAAAAGAACGTGAAAAATCCGTTGATTTTACTGAAAATTATGTGAAGCAAACCAACAAAGTGGTTGTTCGAAAAGAGGTCGCTAGTCAATACACGTCAATTGAAAGTTTGGCGTCAACAACAATTGCTGTGCAAAAATCAACAACACAAGCTGATGTGGTTGAGGATGATATTAAACCTCAACAAATCGTTGCCTTATCAAGCTTACCAGATGTTTTCTTAAATTTACTCCAAGGGAAAGTCGATGCGGTTGTTGCTGATGATACGGTTGCTGACCAATACATCGCAAGCAATGACAATCTAACATATGCCGATATTGAATTGCCGGGGACAACCGAAACAGCCATGGCATTAACCAAAGGAAACAGTTCTTTGAAAGAATATGTTGACCAATTAATTGAGCAAGACAAAAAAGACGGCACCTTTGATAAATGGATGGCAGAATATAGTGAATTAGCACAGAAAAATACAACAGAAGAATAGAAAGAGGAACGTTTATGTCAGTTGTAGATGGGACAAGTCACCTGCGCAAGGTGCTACTATGTAAACCTGAATTTTTAGTGAGTGCAGCACCAATTAATGTGATTTCAGAACAATATACGAAGCCTTTGGATCGCGACAAGATGATGCAGGAATTTGAAAGTGTTGTGAAGGCTTACGAAGAAAATGGGGTTGAAGTGGTTCAAGTAACTTCAACAGAGAATATGCCGAATGCGGTTTTTGCCAGAGATTTTGGTGGCAATGTCAAAGAGGGTTATATTCTTGGACATTTTAAGAAATCTATTCGTTTTTTAGAACGTTCTCATTATCGCAAAATCATGGAAGAGTTAGGAATTCCTAAAATTGCTGAAGTGAGTGAGGGCTATTTTGAAGGAGGTGATTTTGCTTTTATTGATGAAAAAACACTTGCAATTGGTGTGATTGACCGCACGAATCTTACAGGTGTTGATGAAATTCGCAAGCAATTAGAACCTTATGGTTATAGGGTTTATGCTGTTAAAGCCAATCCTGATTATCTTCATTTGGATATGTGTTTTAACTTAGTAGCTCCAAAGCTTGCCATTGCCTATGAAGCTGGTTTGCCAGATGATTTTTTAGCCTTGCTAAAAGAAAAAGGCATCAAAGTGATTGCTGGCACAGAAGAAATGATATTTAAGCATGGTTACAACGTTGAAGCGCTTGGTGATAATCGTGTGATGAGTTTGAAGCAGAATACTTTTATCAATGATGCTCTGCGCAAAGAGGGAATGGAAGTTATCGAAGTCGATATTACCGAGCTATTAAAAGCTGGTGGTGGCGTGCATTGTATGACCTTTCCGCTAGAGCGTTATTAATCAAATACCTGCTGTTAATCTTAATTTGTAGAAGTGGATTGCCACGTTAAAAACAATTTAGAAAGTTTGTTATGTCAACATTTTTAGCTAAATCATTTGAAACTATTATCGCTTATAATCCTGGTGAACAACTTGGAGATGATTATTTAAAATTAAATGCCAATGAAAGTTCACAAGAGCCTAGTCCTCGTGTTTTAGAGGTGTTAAAAAATGCTCAAAAATTAAATTATTACAACGACCCTTTCCAAAGTAAATTACGTCAGAAGTTAGCCGATTTACACTCTCTTGAAATATCAAATATTCTCGTTGGGACAGGGGCAGATGATGTTTTAGATTTGATTTTCAGAACCTTTTTTGAGCGCGGAGACAAAATTGCTTTTCCAAAAATCACCTATCCATTTTACAAAGGATATGCTGATACGTTTGGGTATGAAGCATTAGAAGTGCCATTAACAAAGGATTTACACGTTGATTTATCAGATTATGAAGAACTTCCTCATGCAGTTTTGGTGGTGAATCCAGATGCTCCAACAGGTTTTCTCAAACCTTTATCTGCTATCAAAAAATTGGTGGCTTCGCACCCAGAGCGACTGGTTATTGTTGATGAGGCTTATATTGATTTTGGTGGTGAATCAGAGACCGCCATTAGCCTTGTCAATGATTTTTCAAACGTGATTGTCGTTCGGACTTTTTCAAAATCTCGTCAACTGGCTGGCGCTCGTATTGGCTATGCCGTGGCTTGTAAAGAGCTCATCAAAGATATGGAAGCTTTAAAAATGGCTGTCAATCCATTTAATATTAGCCTTTTGCAAGAAGAAGTTGCTTTGGCTAGTCTTGAGGATGAATTTCATTTTGAAAAACACGTCAAAGAAATCATAGAAAATCGTGATTTTTTAACATCTGCCTTACGAATCTTGGGCTTCACGGTGTTAAACAGTAAAACCAATTTTGTCTATGCGTCTTCGAAAGTGATTTCCGGTGCGGAATTGTACGAGAAATTGCGAGCTCGTCATATTTTGATTCGTCATTATGCGACAGAAGAAGTCAAGGATTTTGTACGAATTTCAATTGGGACAAAACAAGAAATGCACCGTTTAGTGAGTGAAATTGATGCCATTTTAAAGGAGAAAGACCATGTTAAAAGTGTTAATTTCTGATTATCCAAATGTTTTGGCAGAGCGTGATTTGAGCATTGAAGTTAATCTTTTGAAAGACCTGTTGCCTGCTGATAGCGAGATTTCGGTTTATCCTTATGTTAATGAGGATGAATTTATCGAGAGAATGTCAGGGGTTGATGTCCTTTTGACAGCTTTCTTGCCACTTGGAGAGACTGTATTGGAGCATTTTCCAGACTTGAAAGGCATTGCCGTGAATGCTACTGGCACCAATACGATTGACCTTGATTATGCTGAGAAGTTGGGAATCGCTGTGCGGCATTTAGGTGCTTATTCAACTGAAGATGTGGCTAATCATACGATTTCTCTTTTGTTAGCGCTCAATCAAAAATTGTTTTTACATCGCAAGTACATTGAAGCAGGCTTTTGGAATTACCAGAAAGTTGGCAATGTGAAGCGCTTGTCCTCGCAAACTTTAGCTATTTTTGGCTTGGGGCGTATTGGGCAAGCTGTTGCCAAACGTGCTCAAAGTTTTGGGATGACAGTTATTGCTTACGACCCATTTTTACCAGAAAAAGTGGCTGATGAATTGGGCGTGAAATTGGTTTCGATTGAAACGATACAAGCGCAAGCAGATGTCATTAGTCTGCATTTATTTGCGAACTCTGCCAACAAACATTTCTTTAACCGAGCGTTTTTCAAGGGGCTGAAAAAGCCGATTATTTTTATTAATGTAGCGCGTGGCAGTCTAGTGGATGAATTGGCGTTAGCAGAAGCCCTTGATGAGGGAAAAGTTATCGGAGCAGGATTAGACGTCTTTGAAAGTGAGAATCCAGACCTTTCTGAAAATCCTTTTATTGGACGTGACAATGTGCTCATCACACCGCATGCTGCTTTTTACAGTCAAGAGAGTCTTGACACCTTGCAAACACAAACCGTCAAAAATGCTGTCGCGATTTTAAAGGAGTATCATCATGAAATTTGAAACCATAGAAGCCTATAATCTGCCAGAACGTATCGAAGCCATTTCAAAATATTTAGTCTCTATTCTTTCAGTTAATGGAACAAGTGGGGAAGTTGCCGTTGCAGATGCCATTTATAAGCTCGTCAAATCAGCACCTTATTTTAAAGAACACCCTAGGTGTATCTGGCAGCAAGCTTTGAAACAAGATAGTTTGAAGCGTAAAAATAATTTTGCTCTTTTGAAAAAAGAAGGAACAAAGCAGACTGTCATTCTTCATTCTCACATGGATACGGTTGGCGTTGAAGATTATGGTCCTTTAAAAGAAATCGCCCATGACTCTGATGCACTGCAAGCATTTTTCAAGACTTATGACGAAGATCCCATCATTCAAAAACACGCTCAATCTGGTAATTGGCTTTTTGGACGTGGAATTCTTGACATGAAATCTGGTGATGCAGTCAATATCGCAACGATTTTCTATTATATGGAGCACATGGATGAGTTGCCCTGCAATCTGCTTTTGATGACAAATGCCGTAGAAGAAAATGACCATACAGGTGCCATTCAGGCTTCTAGTGAGTTGTTGCGTTTGCGTCAAGAGGGATACGATTTCAAAACTGCCATAAACACTGATTTTATTTCACCGTCGTATGAAGGAGATGAGAAAAAGTATATTTACACAGGTGCAGCTGGAAAAATGCTAACGTGTTTTTACATCAAGGGGCGTGAAACTCATGTTGGAAGCTGTTTAATGGGAATTGATGCGACGCTTATCTCAAGTGCTATCAATCTGAAAATCAATACCAATCTTGATTTAGTTGAAACTATTTCCAATGAGGAAATTTTGCCAAGTTCTGCCTTACTGCAACGTGACTGCAAAGATTTCTACAATGTGCAAACGAATAAACGAGCCAATCTGTATTTCAATACATTTTTGTATGAAAAGAGTGCTGATGCGGTTTTGCAGACTTTGTTAGCCGCTAGTAAAGAAGCTGTTCAAGAAGTGACAACAAACTATGAGGAACGTTTCAAACTCTACACAGAAAGAAGCCATATTCACAGTAATATCAGCCACGACATTGTAGTAATGACATTTGATGAATACCTTGCTAGATTAGCGAAAAAAGGTTATGACACGAAGATGCTCATTTCAAGCTTTTGGGGTCAAATTAAAGATTATGATAAACGAGAAGTCGGCTTTCAATTAATTGATTATCTAGAAGCTAAAACACAATCAGACGAAGCAAAGGTAGTTGTCTTTTTAGCACCGCCATTTTGCCCACACAATTATACGGATTCTGATAGCGAGGTTGACCAAGCACTCGAACAAATGATGACAGAATTTCCAGAAGAAAATTTTGTCAAACGTCGTTTTTTCCCATTTTTGAGTGATTCAAGTTACCTTGCCATGCGGGAAACGACAGAAGATATTAATAAGCTTAAAGCTAATTTTCCGTTAATGGATAGCATTTACCCATTGCCAGTTGATACCATTAGAACACTTGATATTCCTGCTGTTGATTTAGGTGTTTACGGCATTGGTGCACATACTTGGAAAGAGAGAATTTATAAACCATATTCTTATCACACCCTTCCTGAAGTCATCAGAAGTTTTATTGAACATCTCACCAAGTAACAAGAAATAAATTAAGAAAATTTCGAAAAGTGCTTGAAATTTCCAAAATTTAGGATATAATTATAAAAAAACACAGGAGGAAAACTAGGATGAACATGACACAGACTCTTACAAGTTGGCAAAGTTGGCGTAAGTAGAGTTGTGTTTATGTGTTTGCATAGATACGACTTTTGGAGTACTTCTAAAAAGTATCTATGCGCTAATCTTAGTTACAAAGATAAAAAAGCGTGTAGTAAGTTTTTACTAGACGCTTTTCTTTTTAGTTGACTCACTTGTGATAGATAATGTAAAGATGTAATTTTGAGTTTAAAACCAACGGAGAGAAAGATGAAAAATAAAGCACTTATTGGAACCCTTATTGCTCTTGTTATTTTAGTTGCTGGTTCGATGATTTATGACCAGACTAAAAGCGATTCAAGTAAAAATGATGTGGTTAAAATTGGTATTTTGCAGTATGTGACGCACGATGCTTTAGATGAGATTGAAAGAGGAATTGAGGACGGTCTTGCTGAGGCTGGCTATGATAGTGATAACGCTGAAATTACGGTGTTAAATGCTGAAGGTGACCAAAGCAAGATTCAAACGATGAGTAAGCAGTTGGTCAATGCTAAAAACGATGTTTTGATTGGTATTGCAACACCAGCGGCACAAGGTTTGGCGTCAGCAACGAGTGATATTCCAGTTGTTATGGGAGCTATTTCTGACCCAGTCGGTGCAAAATTAGTTAAAAATCTTGAAGAACCAGAAGGAAACGTAACAGGGGTTTCCAACCAAGTTCCGATTGAGCAAACCGTAGAGCTCATTCAAGAGATTACACCAAATGCCAAGACAATCGGCGTTTTATATGCTAGTAGCGAGGATAATTCAGTATCACAAGTCGCTGAATTTAAAGAGGATGCCGAAGCTGCTGGCATTAATGTCATTGAATACGCCGTACCGTCAACAAATGAAATCACAACAACAATGTCGGTTATGACAGGAAAAGTTGATGCTATCTTTGTTCCACAAGACAATACCATTGCATCAGCCTTTACGACGGTTGTTAATGCTGCCAATGCTGCGAAAATTCCGATTTATTCATGCGTTGATACAATGGTAGAGCAAGGAAGCATTGCATCAGTTGCCCAAAGTCAGTATGATTTAGGTGTGGAAACGGCAAAAATTGCTGTTAAATTGTTAGCAGGTAAAAAAGTGTCAGAAGTTCCTGTCAATATTGTCAATACAGGGACGCCAACCCTTAACTTGAAAGCCGCACAAGAGCTTGGTATTACAATACCAGATAGTGTTCTTTCAGAAGCCACAGTGGCTGTTGAGGCAGATGATAATTAAGGAAGAAGGAGAAAAATCAGATGATTATTTCGTCAGTATCACAAGGGCTTTTGTGGGGAATTCTTGGTCTAGGAATTTACCTTACCTTTAGAATCTTGAACTTTCCAGATATGACAACAGAAGGCTCATTTCCGCTTGGAGGAGCAGTGGCTGTTACTTTGATGAACCATGGTTTTCATCCTATTTTAGCAACACTTGCAGGAATGCTTGCAGGGTGTTTTGCAGGGCTTGTGACAGGCTTGCTTTATACCAAAGGAAAAATCCCAACCATTTTAGCAGGAATTTTGGTGATGACCTCTTGTAACTCAATCATGCTCATGATTATGAAACGTGCTAATCTTGGCTTGCTTGATATTAAAACATTGCAAGATTTATTCCCGTTTGCAGACAGCACTAACTTGCTGATTATTGGTCTTTTAGCGGTTGCTATTGTTATTTCAGGATTGATTTTCTTCCTATACACACGACTTGGTCAGGCTTATATCGCTACTGGTGATAACCGTGATATGGCAAAAAGTTTTGGGATTAATACCGACCGCATGGAAGTTATGGGGCTTACGATTTCAAATGGGTTGATTGCTTTGTCAGGTGCTCTTGTCAGCCAACAAGATGGCTACGCTGATGTCTCAAAAGGAATTGGTGTGATTGTTATCGGGCTTGCTAGTATCATTATCGGAGAAGTGTTGTATTCAACTGGTCTAACACTTTTAGAGCGTTTGATTGCCATTGTTGTTGGGTCAATTTTGTACCAATTCTTAATCACGGCAGTTATTGCCCTTGGCTTCAATACGAACTACCTCAAATTGTTTAGTGCACTTGTCTTGGCACTCTGTCTCATGGTTCCCGTTCTTAAAAATAAATTTTTCAAAGGAGTGACCTTATCGCGATGAAAAAAATTGTAGAATTAAAAAATGCTACCGTTCAAGTTAATAACGGTCTTGACGAGGTCAAAACAATCCTTGATGACGTGAATTTGACGATTTATGAACATGATTTTTTGACGATTTTAGGTGGGAATGGTGCTGGGAAGTCAACGCTTTTTAACGTGATTGCTGGAACTTTGATGTTGACTAGCGGAAGCATTTATATCCTAGACAAAGATGTGACACATTTACCTGCTGAAAAACGTGCTAACTATTTGGCGCGTGTCTTTCAAGACCCTAAAATGGGAACAGCACCACGTATGACTGTGGCTGAGAATCTTCTTATTGCCAAATATCGTGGTGAAAAACGCAGACTTTTGCCACGAAAAATTCATGCGTTTACTGATGAATTTCAAGCGTTGGTTGCGCGAACTGGTAATGGTCTTGAAAAGCATTTGGAAACGCCGACTGGGCTTTTATCGGGCGGGCAACGTCAAGCACTTAGCTTGCTCATGGCAACGCTAAAACGCCCAGAATTGTTGCTACTTGATGAACATACGGCAGCCCTTGACCCTAAAACGAGTGTATCCTTGATGAATTTAACAGATGAATTTGTAACGGGTGACCACTTGACAGCACTCATGATTACACACCACATGGAAGACGCTCTGAAATATGGAAACCGTTTGATTGTTATGAAAGACGGCAAAATTATCAAAGATCTTAATCAAGACGAAAAAGCTCAAATGGCAATTGCTGATTATTATCAATTGTTTGAGTGAGAGGTGATTAATTTAAAAGATGCTTTCGAGTATCTTTTTTTCGTCCCCACAATCGAGCTCTCTAATTCTAAAAGAAGAAAATCTTCTGAAAATATGGTACAATAGTAATGCTGTAATTCGACTTGTTAACCTTTTTGGAGGCAAGGACCGTTTGTATGAAAAAAAGCAAAGTAATTTGCTCGTATAAAAAATAAAATGAGGAGAAAACATCGTAATGAGCGATATTAAAATTATTGCCCTTGGAGGTGTGCGCGAAAATGCGAAAAACCTCTATGTGGTAGAAGTTAATGACTCTATTTTCATTTTGGATGCTGGACTTAAATATCCTGAAAATGAACAATTGGGTGTAGATGAAGTCATTCCAAATATTGACTACCTAGTTGAAAATAAAAAACGTGTGCAAGGAATTTTCTTGACGCATGGGCACGCAGACGCTATCGGAGCTTTGCCTTATATTCTATCTGAATTTAAAGCGCCAGTGTTTGGCTCACCGTTGACAATTGAGTTAGCGAAGCTTTTTGTTAAGAAAAATAACAATGTTAAAAAATTTAATAATTTCCATGTTATTGACGCAGAAACTGAAATTGAATTTGCAGATGCGACAATTTCATTCTTTAAAACAACTCACTCAGTTCCTGAAAGCTTGGGGATTGTTGTTGGTACAGATGAGGGAAATATTGTTTACACAGGCGACTTCAAATTTGACCAAGCTGCCCGTAAATATTACCGTACAGACTTGTCTCGTTTGACTGAAATTGGGCGTGAAGGCGTTTTAGCTCTTCTTTCTGATTCTGCTAATGCGACAAGTAATGTTCTGACAGCTAGCGAATCAGAAGTTGCTGCTGAAATGGATAGCGTTATCGCAGATGCTGAAGGTCGTGTGATTATTGCAGCCGTAGCTTCTAACTTGGTTCGTATTCAGCAGGTATTTGATTCAGCCGCAGACTATGGTCGTCGTGTTGTTTTAACTGGTTTTGACGCTGAAAATATTGTCCGCACAGCCATTCGTATGAAACGCTTGCGTTTGGTTGATGAAAAATTGATTGTCAAGCCAAAAGACATGCACAAGTTTGAAGACCATGAATTGATTATTCTTGAAGCTGGTCGTATGGGTGAACCGATTAATGGTTTGCAAAAAATGGCGCTTGGACGTCACCGTTATGTGCAAATTAAGGAAGGTGACCTTGTTTACATCGTTACAACGCCAAGTCTTTCAAAAGAAGCAGCTGTTGCGCGTGTCGAAAATTTGATTTACAAAGCTGGCGGTGTGGTTAAACTTATCACACAAACAATGAATGTTTCAGGTCATGCCAATGCGCGTGATTTGCAGTTGATGATTAACCTTCTTCAACCAAAATATTTGTTCCCAGTTCAAGGAGAATATCGTAACTTGGCAACGCATGCTGAGTTAGCGCAAGAAGTTGGTATGTATCCAGAAAATATTTACATCGTCAAACGTGGTGATGTCATGGTTCTTGGTAAAGATGGCTTTAATCACGAGGGAAGTGTCCCAGCTGGTGATGTGATGATTGACGGAAATGCGATTGGTGATGTTGGTAACATTGTTCTTCGTGACCGCAAAGTCTTGTCAGAAGATGGTATTTTCATTGTTGCCTTGACTGTTAATAAACGCGAAAAGAAAATCGTTTCAAAAGCTAAAATTCACACACGTGGTTTTGTCTATGTCAAGAAAAGCCGTGATATTCTGCGTGAATCAGCTGAATTGGTTAATCAAACTGTTGAAAATTACTTGGCGCAAGATAGCTTTGACTGGGGTGAATTGAAAGGAGCTGTCCGCGATGATGTGGCAAAATTCCTTTTCGACCAAACCAAACGTCGCCCTGCTATTTTACCAGTAGTTATGGAAGTGAGATAAGAAGATAAGGGAGGTAAGGCAAAAGCCAAGTCTCCCTATTTGTTATTTTTGCTGTGCAGTTTTTTCTTGTTTTTTTAAGTTTTGATTGATATACTAAAAGCCCAAGATTTGAAAGTATGGTATTTAATCCAAAAATTCTAGAAAGTGAGGATACGTATGAGAAATTTATTTAGGATAATCCTTTTTATTCCCAGACTCATTATCAGTATTATCTGGAATTTTTTCTGGGCTATTTTTAGAACGATTGTAATTATTGGAATTGTATGTTTTGGTTTACTATATTATGCCAATAACAGCAGTTCTCAGTTAGCCAATACGATTTCAACCATTGCCAATAATGTCACAAGTTATTTTTCGGCAAATAGTGATGATATTGCAAATAGTCTAAAAGATTTGTCAACGGATGATTTCACTTATTATTCGGGGGCACGTTGGTCAAGCAATTCTGCCAATGTCTATATTGAGACGACTAATGAAACGTTGATTGAAGCTTATGAGGAAGCTATCAATGCTTGGAATGCCACAGGAGCTTTTACTTTTAATTTGGTTTCTGATGAATCATCAGCGGACATTATTGCGACTGATTATTCTGATGCTAGCTCAAAAGCAGCAGGCCTTGCAGAGACAGAGACAAATGCTTTGACGAATCGAATTACCCATGTTGATGTGAAATTGAACACTTACTATTTAACAGAAAATGACTATGGTTACACGCATAATCGTATCGTTTACACCGCAGAGCACGAATTGGGACACGCTATCGGACTTGACCATGATGACGATGAACAGTCTGTTATGCAATCTTCAGGGTCTTACTACGGTATTCAAGATGTCGATATCCAAAAAGTTCAAGAGCTATATGCTTCTTAAACTGACAATAAATCTCGGAAAATCTGCTGATTTCGGCAGATTTTTTCATATTCTCCTAGTTTAACGACTTGTGATTTGGTAAAATAGACATATGATTATTTTACAAGGGAATAAAATTGAACGCTCGTTTTCGGGTGATGTACTTTTTGATAATATTAATATTCAAGTTGATGAGAAAGACCGTATTGCGCTGGTTGGGCGAAATGGTGCTGGAAAATCAACTTTGCTTAAAATTTTAGTCGGCGAAGAAACACCAACATCTGGTGAAATTAACACAAAACGTGATTTGACTTTATCTTACTTGGCACAAGATAGCCGTTTCGAGTCAGAGAATACGATTTTTGATGAAATGTTGCACGTTTTTGATGATGTACGTGGCATGGAATCACGTTTGCGTAAAATGGAAATGCAAATGGCAGAGCTGACAGGTGATGCTTTTGATAAATTGATGTCAGATTATGACCGCATGTCAGAGGAATTTCGTGTCAAGGGTGGATTTACCTATGAGGCGGAAATCAAGGCGATTTTAAATGGTTTTAAATTTGATGAATCCATGTGGCAAATGAAGATTTCGGAATTGTCAGGTGGGCAAAATACACGCTTGGCGCTTGCCAAAATGTTGCTTGAAAAGCCTGAATTGCTAGTGCTAGACGAACCAACCAACCATTTGGATATCGAAACGATTGCTTGGCTTGAAAATTACTTGGTCAACTACCAAGGCGCTTTGATTATTGTCAGTCACGACCGTTATTTCTTGGATAAGGTGGCAACGGTGACGCTTAATTTGACACCACATTCGCTTGACAGATACGTTGGTAATTATTCTAAATTTATGGATTTGAAAGCTGAAAAGTTAGCACTCGAAGCCAAAAATTATGAAAAACAAGCCAAAGAAATTGCCAAGTTAGAGGATTTTGTTCAACGTAATATTGTGCGTGCTTCAACGACAAAACGTGCCCAAGCTCGCCGTAAACAGTTGGAAAAAATGGAGCGTTTGGACAAACCAACGGCAGGGCAAAAATCAGCTAACATGACTTTTCATGCGGATAAAGTGTCAGGAAATGTAGTCTTGACGGTGACAGATGCGGCAATTGGCTATGATGACCAAATCTTGTCAGAACCAATTAATATTGATGTCAAGAAATTCGATGCCATTGCCATTGTCGGACCAAATGGTATCGGAAAATCAACCTTGATTAAATCAATTGTGGGTCAAATTCCATTTATCAAGGGAACGTCAACTTACGGTGCCAATGTTGAAGTGGGTTACTATGACCAAACGCAATCAAATTTGACGCGTACAAACACGGTTCTTGATGAGCTTTGGAATGATTTTTCAACGACACCAGAAGTGGAAATTCGTAACCGTCTGGGAGCTTTTCTCTTTTCTGGCGATGATGTCAAGAAATCAGTTAGCATGCTTTCTGGTGGTGAACGCGCCCGCTTACTTCTTGCAAAATTGTCCATGCAAAATGATAATTTCCTTATTCTAGACGAACCAACCAACCACTTGGATATCGATAGCAAGGAAGTTTTAGAAGATGCTTTGATTGATTTTGACGGAACACTTTTATTTGTCAGTCACGACCGTTACTTCATTAACCGTGTGGCAACAAAAGTGCTTGAAATCTCTGAAAAAGGCTCAACCCTTTATCTTGGTGATTATGATTATTACCTTGAGAAAAAAGCGGAGCTGGAAGAAATGGAACGTTTGAAAGCTGAAGAAGCACAGGAAAAAACAGTTGCCATTGTTGAAAAAGCGCCAGCTAATGATTATCAAGCGCAAAAAGCTAACCAAAAAGAACTTCGCAAACTCACACGACGAATCGCTGAAATTGAAAATCAATTAGAAGACATTGAAGCACGTGAAGAGGCAATCAACCAAGTGATGTTAGCCACAAATGATGCCGTAGAACTCGTTGATTTGCAAAAAGAACTCGATGACTTGACTGAACAACAAGAGACCCTCATGCTAGAATGGGAAGAACTCAGCGAACAGGTTGAAGGGTAATTTTAATGATATGCAGCTGTCTGGAAATAGCAATAGGCTAATTTTAGACAAGTTTGCCTATCATTTTTTAGTTTTTTAAAAAATCAATAGCAAGCTATTGACTTTTTGTGTCAAAGTTCTATAATAACTATTGGTAAATAGATGAAAATGTCTAGCAAATCTTGAAATTTAGCTAAAAAATTGTTTTGGGGCTAAGTTTTGAGAGGCTTGCTTTTTTGACTTTGGAGGTAATGATGAACCCAACAAATGCTCCTTATGGCTGGTTAGTCAAACGGATAGCACATCGTTTGGAACAAAATATGAACAATTTCCTAAAACCGTATAATATCACGATTATGCAGTCATGGGTTTTGATGTTTTTGAAGCGAACAGAGAAGTGCTATACTTTTAAAGAATTGGAGAAACAATTTGAAGTGTCTCAGCCGACAATGGCTGGCATTTTGGCGCGTTTAGATCAAAAAAATATGATTATAACAAGCCAAGATGAGAAAGACAAGCGTATCAAAAAAGTTGAAATTTCTGATGAAGGTAGAGCTTTGATTAATCGTTTGGGCGAACACTTAGATGATTCAGAGCGTGCAATTGTTGGGGATTTTACCAAAGATGAGCAAGAGATGTTTCATTTATTGCTTGAAAGAGCTTATTATAATGTTGTAGAAAGAGGTGACGAGAATGATTAAAACTTTACTAGCGCAAGTGAAGGAGTACAAAACGCCATCTTTACTAGCTCCTTTATGTGCCGCTTTGGAAGTTTTCTTCGACATGTCAATTCCCTTTGTTATCGCAAAGTTGATTGACCAAGGGATTCAAGCAGGTAATCTTGCAGTAGCCATGAAATATGGTTTGTTTATGTTACTTTTGGCTATTTGTGGTTTGACGACAGGTTTCCTAGCTGGGAAATTTGCGGCGCAGGCTTCAGCTGGTTTTGCTGCTAATTTGCGTGAAGGAATGTATGACAATATTCAAACATTTGCCTTCTCAAATATTGATAAATACAGCACAGCTGGTCTTGTGACACGTATGACAACAGACGTGACAAACGTGCAAAATGCTTACCAAATGATTATTCGTGTGGTTGTCAGAGCACCGTTAACAATCATTTTCAGTATGTTTATGTGTTTTGTGGTTGACCGTCAATTGAGTTTGATTTTCCTTCTTGCTGTTATCATCTTGGCGGCTTCATTGCTGTTTATCATGCGTAAAGCAATGCCTGCATTTAACTATGTTTTCCGTAAATACGATGATTTGAATGCCAGTGTTCAAGAAAATATTTCTGGTATTCGTGTGGTAAAAGCCTTTGTCCGTGAAGAACATGAAAATACAAAATTCACTAAGGCTGCTGAAAACATTTACCGCCTCTTTGTCAAAGCGGAAAAAATTGTTATTTTCAATAACCCAATCATGATGTTTGTCATCTTTGCTTGTATGATTTGTTTGTCTTGGTTTGGGGCCCAGTTTATCGTTGCTGGTAGTTTAACGACAGGTGAATTAACATCGCTTCTTTCTTATATCTTTGCCATGATGATGTCGCTCATGATGTTATCAATGATTATGGTTATGATTTCAATGAGTATGGCTAGTGCGGAACGTATTTCAGAAGTTCTTAACGAAAAAGCTGACATTGTTAATCCTGAAAATTCATTGATGGAAGTTTCAGACGGAAGCATTACTTTTGACCATGTGCATTTCTCTTATAAACACGGTGGCGGCGAAGAAGTGCTTTCAGATATTAACTTGAGTGTTAAATCTGGTGAAATCATTGGTGTTATTGGTGGAACTGGTTCTGGTAAAACTTCATTTGCCAACTTGATTTCACGCCTTTATGATGTTGACTCTGGTTCAATTAAAGTTGGTGGACGTGATGTTCGCGAATACGATTTGGAAGTTCTTCGTGACCAAGTAGCGGTTGTTCTTCAGAAAAATGTCCTTTTCTCAGGGACTATCTTGGATAACCTTCGTTGGGGAAATGAAAATGCGACAGATGAAGAATGTATGGAAGCTTGCCGTCAAGCTTGCGCAGATGAATTTATTGAACGTTTCCCAGACAAATACAATACTTGGATTGAACAGGGTGGTAGCAACGTTTCTGGTGGTCAAAAACAACGCCTTTGTATTGCCCGTGCATTGTTGAAAAAACCAAAAGTGTTGATTTTGGATGATTCAACAAGTGCCGTTGATACTGCAACAGATGCGAACATTCGCCAATCATTTGCTGAAACGATTCCTGGGACAACGAAAATCATTATTGCCCAACGTATTTCAAGTGTGCAACATGCTGATAAGATTTTGGTGCTTGATGACGGTAAGATTTCAGGATTTGCAAGTCATGATGAATTATTGAAAACAAATGCTATCTACCGTGAAATCAACGATGTTCAACAACAAGGTGGTGGCGATTTTGATGAGGAAGGAGGTAGCAATTGATGGCTCAAACCAAAAAAGAAATTAATAAACAAGATACGCTAAAACGTGTGTTGGCTTATGTCTTGAAAAACTATAAATGGCGCTTCTTGCTAGTATTGGTTTTGATTTTAGTAACAGCGCTTTGTATGGTACGCTTTAGTTTGTTCATGCAAACATTGATTGATAGTTATATTACACCTCTTTTAGCTGCTAAAAATCCAGACTTTTCAGGGTTAGCACACGCTATTTTTCAATTAATCATTATTGGTATCATTGGTGTTCTAAGTTCTTACACTTATAACCGTTTGATGGTTTATGTTGGACAAGGAACAATGCGTCGTATTCGTATTGATTTGTTCACTCATATGGAACGCTTGCCAATCAAATACTTTGATACACATGCCCACGGTGATATCATGTCTATCTATACTAACGACGTTGATACACTTCGTCAGTTGATTAGCCAAAGTATTCCGCAAGTGGTCAATTCATTCTTTTCAATCGTGGTGACTTTTACAAGCATGCTTATTCTTAACGTGCCATTGTCAATGTTATCACTATTTATGGTTGTGATTTTGTTAACTGTTGCGCGTAAAATCGCTTCGCAATCGTCTAAACATTTCCATAACCAACAAAATGACCTTGGTCGTGTCAATGGTTTCATTGAAGAAATGATGGACGGTCAAAAAGTGGTTAAAGTTTTCAACCACGAAGAACGTGCTAAAGAAGATTTCCGAAAAATCAATCAACAGCTCCGCTATTCTGCCACAAACGCCAATATCTATGCTAATATTTTGATGCCAGTATCAGCTAATATTGGACATATTTCCTATGTACTTTGTGCCATGCTTGGGGCAACCCTAGCACTTCATGGTTATGCTGGATTGACTTTGGGAACATTGGTTTCTTTCCTAGCGCTTAACCGTAGTTTTACAAACCCGATTACACAAATCAGTCAACAAATCAACTCAGTTATCATGGCGATGGCTGGTGCTGACCGTGTCTTTAACCTACTTGATGCCGAAGTGGAAACAGATGAAGGTTATGTTGAATTGGTAAATGCTACTGAGGACGCTGCTGGTAATCTTCAAGAAGTTGAAGAAACAACTGGTATGTGGGCTTGGAAACATCCACACGAAGACGGCACAGTGACTTATCACAAGCAAGAAGGTCGTGTAACCTTCTCAGATGTAACCTTTGGTTATAACGATGATAAAATGGTTTTACATGACATTAATTTGTTTGCGGAACCTGGTCAAAAAATTGCCTTTGTTGGGTCAACTGGTGCTGGTAAAACAACCATTACAAACTTGATTAACCGTTTTTACGATATTCAAGAAGGTAAGATTCATTACGACGGTATTAACATTCGTAAAATCAAAAAAGCTGATCTTCGTCGTAGTTTAGGGATTGTATTGCAAGATACGCACCTCTTTACAGGAACGGTTATGGATAATATCCGTTACGGACGTTTGAATGCGACTGATGACGAATGTATTGCTGCGGCTAAGTTAGCTAATGCACATGATTTCATTAAACGTTTGCCAGAAGGTTACGATACCATTTTAACAGGGGACGGAAGTAATTTATCTCAAGGACAACGTCAATTGCTTGCGATTGCACGTGCAGCCGTGGCAAATCCACCTGCTTTGATTTTGGATGAAGCAACATCATCAATCGATACGCGTACCGAAGTTCACGTCCAAGAAGGTATGGATGCGTTGATGAAGGGTCGTACAACCTTTGTTATCGCTCACCGCTTGTCAACAGTTCGCAATGCGGATTGTATCATGGTTCTTGAACAAGGACGTATCATCGAACGTGGTAACCACGACGAATTGATTGCGCAAAAAGGTCGTTATTACCAACTTTACACAGGTAACGCCATTAGCGAATAATAGATTTAGACAATCTTTGGAAAATAGCAGAGCTGTTTTTCAAGGGTTGTTTTTTTATTTTAGGTATATATTTTTAGTTGAAAATGCTCAATTGTCGTGATACACTTTGTTTAAAACAAAGGAGGGTTATCATGGCGAAATCTATTGACATTCGGCGACTTTCAGAGGCTATTTCGGTTGAAAAAGACAATGGAACTAAGGTGAATTATTTCTTATATCCCGAATTTGAAATTCATCAAAATGTTTTACCTGCAAATACCATTCAGGATTGGCATAAGCACCAAGCTATCGAGGAAATTATTGTACCAACAAAAGGAAATGTAACCATTCAAGTCTTGGAAGACAATGTCATAAAGACCTATACGGCGAATTGCGGTGAAGTCTTGTGTGTCAAACAATCCATACACAGAATCATTGGTGATGACAAAGAAGAAACAGAATTTATCGTTTTCCGATTTGTACCGACTGGCAATAACCAATCTGACAAAATCAAAAACGACAAAGTCGATTGCGAAAAATTGGTAAGGGAAATATTGGGAGAGAAAATTTTGCTTTAATAAAAATAAAGTGTTATAGATTTCTATGAATCCCTATTTTAGATGAAAAATATTTTTGGTTTAAGTTTGATTAGGAAGGTTTTATAATATTTTTTAAAGCAAACTGATTAGCAAGTGTTTGATAAAAGCCATCAGACATAATTCCTAAAATATAAGTTTCCAAATCCTCAAACGTTAAGTTTTTATTGGTAGCACAACTAATAAAGCATTCAACGATAAGATGTGAGGTTAATTTTTTCATACTTTCTTGTAAAGATGAATTATTGGTACCTTCTTCTTGAAATAGCAATTGAATTTTTTGCTCAAAAAATGAATAAAATTTTTTCTTAAACTCAAAATCTTTTTGCTCTTTTAGTAATATATATAGATAGTCATTATTATTTCGAATAAGGTTAAAAATCTGATAACCTAATGCCGTGAGGGCGTCTATTTGATCAATTTGTGACAAATCTAACTCTGCTAATTGATTGAGTAGTTCTGATTCGATTTCCTCCAAAATTTGATAGACATCTTGATAATAACGATAAAAACTAACTCGATGTATCCCAGCTAACTCTGCAATTTCAGATACTGTAATGCGATTAATTTCTTTTATCTTGTATAACTTCCAAAAGCTATCGCGGATGGCTTTTTTTCGATTTTTTCTTGCTACCTCATAGACCCCCATAAAGAATACCTCCTAACAAAATATTACACTTTGTTTTAAATTGTAAATTGAATCTTTAGAAATGTCAATTTATAATACAAGTATAAACATTAAGGAGGTAAGTCAGAATGAAACTAGTGATGATTTCAAAAGAATTACAAAAGAAATCTTATTACCAATATTTTAACAATCCAGAATTAGAGGAAATTTCTGATCAAGAAATAAAACAATTAATTGGTAAACCACAAGAGGCTGAGGGGTTATCATTTAAAAAGCGATCAATTTTACAAAATCAAGACTTTGAAGATGAACCAAGTGGTTATTATTTATTAGAAGATGGAGGGATTTTATTTTCTTGTACAACTGAAGTCCCAAATTTAACTGGTGATATGATGGATTGGTGGTTTCTATGGCATCAATTTGATGCGCTACGATATGCGCTTTGGAATCCTGAAGATCACAAAGGAATACGCATAATTCCAGAAAATTTAAAAAGATTTACGAATGAAAAATTACCGTACAATCAACGTTTATGGGGAACAAATAGTTATCCATTTGAGTCTATGAATGGCGAAGATGGAGGGGAAGAAATTGAAATAAAATTTGTCAATCCAGAAACTGTTGGTTATGATAATTCAAAGATTGGTTCAACAGCTTGTCAGAGTATTGTGGTTGCTCCTGGTTTGCAAGAACAAGGTGGACATCAAGTCCCAATTTTTATGACTGAAACATTACGTCAAGGACCACAAGGTGATAATGTCTGGGTTGCTCGGTGGTGGTTAGGATGCGGAGTTGCTGAAGATGGTTCAGATGTGATTATCGATTTGCCGAACAGAGAGAAGATAGCCCAAAAAGCTGCGATGCTTGTGGTTCACAGTCGGAAAGAGATGCAGCATTTAAATAAAGTTCTCCCTAAATTGTATTCAGACTATCACGAAGGAGCACTTAATCATGATTAAGAAAAAGGAAACTATTACATTAGCTATGCTAATTGCATTATTACCTCCCCTTTGGGCAATACTTGCTCCTTATTTAGGGATTAAGGTTGGAGCAGTAGCACTCATTTGTGCCAGTCTTTACGTTTTATCTGGTAATCAATTGAAAGAGGCTGTTCCTTTAAGTATAGGATTAATCTTGGGGGATATTTGGTCTGTAATAGCTTTAAATATAATAGCAATAAGTCCTTGGGATAGTAATATAACAACATTTCTGACATTAGCCATTTTAGGAGGAATTGCTGTTATTATTAGTAGTTTCTTTCCTCAAAAAGTTTCTTGTGCGAGTTGGTTGTGTGGTTGGGCAATTGGTTTAACTGTACTTTCATTTATATCATCAAGTAACTATATACAATATGCTTTCCAAATAGCATTAGCTATGCTAAGTGGTATTTGGTATGTCGGAGTGATACTTGATATTATCCACAAAAGAATTAATACATTTTCAAAAAAATAGTCCGAGACGCATTTGGCGTCTTTTTTTACCATTGTTTTTAAAACGTTTTCAAAGTTTCGGTTAAATAATTTGTGATTTGGGAAATAATATCATATGATGAATGGACTAAGAAAAAGATATTTGGAGGGCAATATGATGAATTTGTCTCAAGAACAATATATAGATATGTATCTCAAAATGCAGCGTATTCGTGAGTTTGATATGCGCATTAATAAGTTAGTCCGACGTGGTTTTGTCCAAGGTATGACGCACTTTTCAGTTGGGGAAGAGGCGGCAAGTGTTGGGGCAATGGCACATTTGACTTATGATGATATTATTTTTTCAAATCACCGTGGACATGGGCAATGTATTGCTAAAGACATGGATTTGAATAAAATGATGGCTGAACTCGCTGGCAAGGTGACTGGTGTGTCAAAAGGTCGTGGTGGTTCCATGCATTTGGCAGATTTTGAAAAAGGCAATTATGGTACGAATGGTATTGTTGGCGGTGGTTATGCGCTTGCTGTTGGTGCGGCGTTGACACAGCATTATCAAAAAACGGACAACATTGTTGTTGCTTTTTCTGGTGATGGTGCGACAAATGAGGGGTCTTTTCATGAATCAGTAAACCTAGCGGCTACTTGGGGGCTACCTGTCATTTTCTTTATTATCAATAATCGCTATGGTATTTCTATGGATATTACGAGAGCGACCAATACACCGCATCTCTATACACGGGCTGAAGCTTATGGCATTCCTGGTTTTTATTGCGAAGATGGCAATGATGTCTTAGCGGTTTATGAGACAATGGGCAAAGCGGTTGACCACGTGCGTTCTGGAAATGGTCCAGCCATTGTTGAGGTAGAATCTTACCGTTGGTTTGGGCATTCGACAGCTGACGCAGGTAAATACCGTAGTAAAGAGGAAGTTGATGACTGGAAGAAAAAAGACCCACTTGTTAAATTTCGTACGTATTTGACCAAAAATCATTTGGTAAGCCATGATGAATTGGACGCTATCGATGCGCAAGTGGTTAAAGAAATTGATGATGCTTACGCATTTGCTCAAAATAGCCCTGAACCAGATTTGTCAGTAGCATTTGAAGATGTCTGGGTAGATTAGGCAGCTTTTTAATCACAAGAGGAGAAAGACAATGACTGAAACAAAACAAATGGCATTACGTGAAGCTGTCAATCTTGCGATGACAGAAGAAATGCGAAAAGATGATACGATTTTTCTCATGGGAGAAGATGTTGGCATTTACGGTGGCGACTTTGGAACGTCTGTTGGTATGTTTGAGGAGTTTGGACCTGAACGTATCAAGGATACACCGATTTCAGAAGCGGCTATTGCAGGAACTGCCATTGGCGCTGCGATAACTGGGCTTCGTCCGATTGTTGATGTGACCTTTATGGATTTTATCACCATTGCCCTTGATGCCATTGTTAATAACGGCGCTAAAAATAATTATATGTTTGGTGGTGGTTTGAAAACGCCAGTAACCTTTCGTGTAGCATCTGGGTCAGGTATTGGTTCAGCAGCGCAACATTCGCAGTCTCTGGAAGCTTGGTTAACCCATATTCCTGGTATTAAGGTTGTTGCTCCAGGGAATGCTAATGATGCCAAAGGGCTTTTAAAATCAGCCATTCGTGATAATAATATTGTCATTTTCATGGAGCCAAAGGCGCTTTATGGCAAAAAAGAAGAGGTGACGTTAGACTCAGATTTTTATTTGCCACTTGGAAAAGGTGATATTAAGCGTGAGGGAACTGATTTGACCATTGTTTCTTATGGTCGTATGTTGGAGCGTGTTCTTCAAGCAGCAGATGAAGTAGCAGCTGACGGCATTAGCGTTGAAGTGGTTGACCCACGGACACTTATTCCACTTGATAAGGAGTTGATTATCAATTCGGTGAAAAAGACTGGGAAGCTCATGTTGGTTAATGACGCTTACAAGACAGGTGGTTTTATTGGGGAAATAGCTGCGCTGGTTACGGAAAGTGAAGCTTTTGATTACCTTGATTATCCGATTGTACGTTTGGCAAGCGAAGATGTGCCAGTACCATACGCACGTGTTTTAGAACAGGGTATTTTGCCAGACGTTGCTAAGATTAAAGCAGCCATTTATAAAATGGTACGCAATGGTCGTGATGCCTAAGGGAGGTGTTTTCTGTGGCAAATGAAATTATTATGCCAAAGCTTGGTGTGGACATGCAAGAAGGAGAAATTCTTGAATGGAAAAAAGCTGAAGGTGATGAGGTCAATGAGGGTGATATTCTGCTTGAAATCATGTCTGATAAGACCAATATGGAAATCGAAGCTGAAGATTCTGGCGTGCTGTTGAAAATCGTTCATCCAGCAGGTGATGTCGTAGCTGTTACCGAAGTTATCGGCTATATCGGAGCAGAAGGTGAAACTCTTGTTGATTCTGTGGGTGAGAAACATGTTGAACAGTCAGCATCAGCTCAGGAAGCGAATGCTCAACCGTTGCAAGCAAGCACAGCGCCAGCGATTTCCCAAAAGACGTCTGAAACTGGAAAAGTCCGTGCTACGCCTGCTGCTAGAAAGTTAGCACGTGAGCGTGGTATTGACCTTGAAAAAATCACTGGCAGCGGTGAAAATGGGCGGATTCACAAGGAAGATGTGGAACAATTTAGTAAGATTCGTGTGACGCCACTGGCTCGTAGGATTGCAAAGGACAGAGGTGTTGACCTTGAGACACTGGTAGGAACGGGTGTTTCTGGTAAGATTACCAAGGAAGATGTTTTAGCAAGTCTAGGTGATGTTGCGCCGCAAAAAGAACAAGCAGATGTAAAAGTGACACCGCAAGCAGGAGCTTTGGCTGATGTTACGGCTGCAAGTGACGGAGTTGAAGTCATTAAGATGTCTGCTATGCGTAAGGCGATTTCAAAGGGAATGAGTCATTCTTACTTTACGGCACCGACCTTTACGCTTAATTATGATATTGATATGACGAATCTGATTGCCTTGCGTAAGCAACTCATTGAGCCAATTATGGCAAAGACGGGTTATAAGGTGACCTTTACGGACTTAATTGGGCTTGCTGTGATTAAGACCTTGATGAAGGAGGAACACCGTCTCCTTAATGCTTCTCTGATTAACGACGCTCAAGACATCGAACTACATCATTTTGTCAATCTTGCAATCGCTGTTGGGCTTTCTGAAGGTTTAGTGGTTCCTGTGGTTCATGGTGCAGACCAGATGAGTTTGTCAGACTTTGTGGTAGCATCAAAAGATGTGATTCAAAAAGCCCAAGCTGGTAAATTGAAAGCAGCTGAAATGTCTGGCTCAACATTCACTATAACGAACCTTGGGATGTTTGGAGTGAAGTCGTTTAATCCGATTATTAATCAACCAAATTCGGCAATTCTTGGGATTTCAGCAACTATTGAAACACCCGTCGTTCATGACGGTGAAGTGGTTATTCGCCCAATTATGGGAATGAGTTTGACCATTGATCACCGATTGGTTGACGGAATGAATGGTGCAAAATTCATGCTAGATTTAAAAGCGCTTCTTGAAAATCCGCTAGAATTGCTAATCTAAAGTAAAAAACGTGGGCGGTGACATAGGTGACTCGGTCATTTTAAAAGCCTAATGTTGATAAATAAATGATAATGTTGATAAATAAATGATGTAGTCGGTTGCTTGGGTGAGAGTCGCCCAAATCTAACTGAGAAACAAAAGAATTTTCTGAAGGGAAAACGTAAAATGGCAGTAGAAATTATCATGCCCAAGCTTGGTGTTGACATGCAAGAGGGCGAAATTATTGAATGGAAAAAAGCGGAAGGTGAGCTTGTCCAAGAGGGCGATATTCTGCTTGAAATCATGTCTGATAAGACGAATATGGAAATCGAAGCCGAGGATTCTGGCATGCTTTTGAAAATTGTTCACAAGGCTGGTGATGTTGTTCCTGTGACAGAAATCATTGGCTACCTTGGTGCTGAAGGTGAAGTTATTGACGAAGTTGTGCAAGTAACACCAGAACAAGCAGCGGCAAACTTAACCGCAGCAGGCTTGGAAGTGCCAAAGGCGGTGACGGCTGATATGACTTCTGAACAAAAAACTCCACTTGCAGCTGATGAGTATGACATGATTGTGGTTGGTGGTGGTCCTGCTGGCTATTACGCCGCCATTCGTGGTGCGCAACTCGGTGGCAAAATTGCTATCGTTGAAAAATCAGAATTTGGTGGCACGTGTCTAAATGTTGGCTGTATCCCAACTAAAACTTATCTCAAAAATGCCGAAATCCTTGATGGACTAAAAATTGCTGCTGGTCGTGGTATTAATCTGGCTTCAACTAATTACAGTATTGACATGGATAAAACCGTTGAGTTTAAAAATTCCGTTGTCAAAACATTAACAGGTGGCGTTCGTGGTCTCTTGAAAGCTAATAAAGTAACCATTTTTGACGGACTGGCTCAAGTCAATCCAGACAAGACGGTAACGATTGGGTCGCAAACGATTAAGGGACATAGTATCATTTTAGCAACTGGTTCAAAAGTATCACGCATTAATATTCCAGGTATTGATTCACCGCTTGTTTTGACTTCTGATGATATCCTTGATTTACGTGAAGTACCGAAATCACTAGCTGTCATGGGTGGCGGTGTTGTTGGGATTGAGCTTGGACTGGTTTGGGCATCTTACGGTGTTGATGTGACCGTTATTGAAATGGCAGACCGCATTATTCCAGCTATGGACAAGGAAATTTCGCAGGAATTGCAAAAAATTCTGACGAAAAAAGGTATGACCATTAAAACCAATGTCGGAGTAGCCGAAATTGTTGAGAAAAATAGCCAGCTTGAGTTGACGCTAACCAATGGTGAGACAATTCAAGCAGATAAAGCTCTTCTATCGATTGGACGTGTTCCCCAAATGCAAGGTCTTGAAAATCTCAATCTTGATATGGAAGGTAATCGCATCAAAGTCAATGCTTACCAAGAAACGTCAATCTCTGGTATTTATGCTCCTGGTGATGTCAATGGTCAAAAAATGCTAGCGCACGCTGCTTATCGTATGGGAGAAGTGGCTGCTGAAAATGCTCTACGTGGCAACCATCGCAAAGCCAACCTCACCTACACACCAGCAGCGGTTTATACTCACCCAGAAGTTGCCATGGTTGGAATGACAGAAGAGGCTGCGCGTGAGCAATACGGCGATATTTTGATTGGAAAATCAAGCTTCACAGGCAATGGACGAGCTCTTGCGTCTAACGAAGCTCAAGGATTTGTCAAAGTCATCGCTGACAGCAAGTATCATGAAATACTTGGTGTGCATATCATTGGCCCCGCAGCAGCAGAGCTTATTAATGAAGCGGCAACCATTATGGAAAATGAATTGACCGTTGATGACGTTGCTCAAGCGATTCATGGACACCCAACCTTCTCTGAAAATATGTACGAAGCTTTCCTAGATACCATTGGCGAAGCTATTCATAACCCACCGAAGAAATAAATCAAAAGTATGCTCTAAACATAGTTTTAGAGCATACTTTTATTATTGAAATAACACGCTTAATTTTCAGAAGATTCTGTAATATCAGTTGACGCTTGCATGAAAATTTGCTAAAGTAATAGTGGACAGGGTATGGAAATACTTTGTTCAATTTTTTAGGGAGGAAGCCTATGAAAGCTATACGCTGGTTGCTTCCCCTCAGTCTTGTCTTAATGTTCTTATCACTAAGTATTGGGGCAAGTTCACAATTTTCCTGGCTTAAATTGTTTCAAGGGGAAGAGGTAGCCTATCAAGTCTTTTTTGAATCACGCCTACCTAGAACCTTGGCAATCGTTTTGGCAGCGGGTGCCATGAGTTTATCAGGTTTGTTGATGCAAACCATCACACAAAACAATTATGCTGCGCCATCTACTGTTGGGACTGTCGAAGCAGCTCAACTTGGCATGCTAATCTCACTTTTCTTTTTTCCAAAAGCAAGCTTAGCTCAAAAAATGAGTTTTGCCTTTATCTCTTCAATGTTAATGACTTTATTTTTTATCAAAGTCGTTAGAAGATTGCCTTTTAAGGAAAAATGGATGTTACCACTCGTTGGTCTCATTTATGGTGGCATGATTGGAGCAGTAGCAGAAATGATTGCTTACCGCTTTGATTTGGTACAATCAATGACCTCGTGGACACAGGGTTCTTTTGCTATGATTCAGACCAATCAATACGAATGGTTATTTCTTAATCTGATAATTGTTGTTGGTATCTGGCGTTTTAGTGAGAGTTTCTCGATCATGAGCCTTGGTGAAGAAGCGAGTACAATGCTTGGTCTGCCCTTTTCTCAAATGGAGGCAATAGCGCTGTTTTTGGTTTCTTTAACCACAGCGGTAACAATGATTACAGTAGGTTCTCTTCCTTTTCTTGGCGTGATTATTCCTAATATCGTCCGTCATTTTGTTGGGAATCATTTGGAAAAAAGTAGGCGACTTGTTTTTTGGAGTGGGGTATGTTTGGTCTTGGCGTGCGACATTTTAGCTCGTCTCATTATCCGTCCTTATGAACTATCGGTTTCAGTAATATTGGGTGTTTTAGGCTCTGCGATTTTCATTTGGATGTTATGGCGAGGTGACGTCTATGACTAAGAAAAATCCCTCATCAAAACGCATTATAGCTGTTCTATTTGTGCTTGCTGTTGTCTGTTTTTGGGCTTATTTACTTCCCATTGGAGGGTCGTTGTTGCCTTTTGTTATAAAGCTTCGCTTGAAAAAATTGTGTGCTTATTGTCTTGTAGCAATAAGTGCTAGCTTAGCAACGATTAGCTTTCAGACAATAACTGGTAATCGCTTTTTAACGCCGTCAGTTTTGGGGTTGGAAAATCTTTATGTGTTAATGCAATCGACCTATTTATTTTTCTATTGGCATTGGTCACAAGAAGAACCCAATGCTATTGTAGAATTTATCATCGTCTTAGCGATACAATTGATTTTCTTCTTTTTTCTCCAGCCTAGTATCAAAAAACTCTTGGAAAAAGGTTTTGGAACAATTCTGCTGATTTGTATGTCACTAGGAACGCTTTTTCGCAGTTTATCAACCTTTATGCAGGTCCTCATGGACCCTAATGAATATGATAAACTTCAAAGTAAACTCTTTGCTTCTTTTCAAAATGCAAATAGTGATGTCCTTGTTTTAGTAGCTATTCTGGTCCTTTTTACGGCTATCTGTCTTTATCGAAAAAGTGCAGAGCTTGATGTTTTTTATCTAGGAAGAGAGACAGCAACCCTCTTAGGAATTGATGTTCCACATGTGCAACGGCAAGTGTTATGGTTTGTTGTCCTGTTAACATCAGCTTCAACGGCAATGGTAGGACCATTGACCTTCTTTGGATTTATTGTTGCCAATGTCGCTTATCAAATCATGCCTGATTCTAACCATAAAACCTTATTTACAGCAACGAGTTTGCTTGGTTTTATTATGTTAGTTGTAGGACAAAGCATTGTGGAGCGTTTATTTAATTATAGTGTGACGATTAGCATGGTCATTGAATTTTGTGGTGGTGGCTCTTTCTTCTATCTTTTATACAAGGAGCGAATAAAACCATGATAAAAATGAAAAGCATTGAGAAAGCTTATGGCGACAAAATTGTTTTGGATAATGTAAACTTGGAGATAAAGCCAGGCAAGTTTACAGCCTTTATCGGACCTAATGGTGCCGGTAAATCAACTCTTTTAAGCATTATGAGCCGTCTTTCAAAGAAAGATAAAGGTGTCTTAATGATAAAAGATAAAGAAATCGAAGCATGGTCTTCTGGCGAATTAGCCAAAGAATTAACCATGCTCAAACAACAACTCTACTATCAGATGAAATTGACGGTAGAAGAGTTGGTTGCTTTTGGTCGTTTTCCTTATAGTCACGGACGTTTGACGAAAAAAGACCAAGAGAAAATAGATGAAGCAATAACTTACATGGACTTGCAACCGTTTAGAAAGCGGATGATTGACACGCTTTCTGGTGGGCAGTTACAACGTGTATTTATTGCTATGGTTTTAGCTCAAGATACGGACATCGTCCTTCTTGACGAACCGCTTAACAATCTGGATATTAAGCAAGGTATTTCGATGATGAAAATACTGCGTTCTCTAGTTGATGACTTAGGGAAAACTGTGATTATTGTCATTCATGATATCAATATTGCCAGCCAGTTTGTTGATGAGATGGTGGCGTTTAAGGATGGAAAAGTTTTCTGTTCGGGAACGCCTCATCAAGTTATGGTGAAGGAGATTTTAGACAATCTCTATGATATGGACCTTATTTTAGATGAGATTAATGGTAATAGGATTTGTGTTTACCAATAGAAAGTTTATATGGTGAAAACATGAAGAAGAAATTGACATTACTATTAACCGCAATGATGGTACTCGTTATGGCTGTATTTTTAGGTGCTTGTTCGTCAAGCTCTAGCTCAAATAGTACAAGCCAATCTAGTGACGCCTCTGAAGTGACGATTACAGATGCAACAGGAAAAGTCAGCGTAGCGACGAATCCTAAAAAAGTGGTTGTCCTTGATTTTGGTGTTGCGGATACTCTCCGTTCTTTAGGGTACGAAGATGTGATTGTTGGGATGCCGAAAGGGTCTGTACCAACGTATCTCTCTGATTTAACTTCTAAAGATTCTATTACTGATGTCGGAAATTTAAAAGAAGTTAATTTGGAAACTATTGCAAATCTAGAACCTGACTTAATTATCGCTTCTGGACGAACATCAAGTCAATTGGAAGATTTCCAAGAAATCGCACCGACAATTTATTTTTCAACAGATACGAGTGATTATTGGAATTCTGTTCAAAAGAACGTTACGGAATTAGCTAAAATTTTCGGTAGTTCTGCCAAGAAAGAAGCTAAAAGTCAATTATCAGATATTGATGATTTGATTGAAGAAACAGCAGAGAAAAATGCTGACACGACCAAAACAACGTTAATGTTGATGCTTAATGAGGGCAATATGTCAGGTATTGCTGCTGATGGACGTTATTCATTTGTTTATGAGGACCTTGGATTTAAAGCAACCGATTTGGAAATTGAAGAATCAAGCCACGGTGCTAAAGACAGTTCAAGTTCTTCAAGCTCATTAAGTTCATCATCAGACACGAGTTCTTCATCAAGCTCAAGCAATCAATATCACGGTTCTGGTTTAAGTTATGAAAGTATTAGTGAAGTCAACCCAGATATTATTTTTGTCGTTGACCGCACTTTGGCTATTGGGGGAGATGACTCAGCCAATTCAGATATTTTAAATAATGATTTGATTCAGGCAACGAACGCAGGTCAAAATAATAAAATCATTACCTTAACATCAGACCTTTGGTATTTGTCTGGTGGAGGTTTGGAATCAACCAAACTAATGATTGAAGAAGTTGCAGCATACGCAGGTAACTAAATCCTAATTGACCATAATCTCTCTAATACACATAGATAAGAGAAATTTTCTCAACCATAAAAAGCCTAAGAAAGTAACATTTCTAGGCTTTTTCGTTTTCTTCAACAGTTTGTGTTTTCGCGAGATAGACACCGATTAAAGTGATGACAATAGCTATGACTGATTGGAGATTTAGGTTTTCTTGGAAAATCACCCAAGCGTAAAGTGCCGCAACAACAGGCTGTGATAGGGTGATTAAAGAAGATAGGCTGGCATTGACTTTACCGAGACAATAAGCTAGTAACCCTTGTCCAAGAATTTGGGAGACGAGAGCCAAAGCCAAAAGTGGCAAAAGCTCTGCTATATTTTGTGGTAGGTAAAATCCTTCGGTCAAGAAAATCACAACAGCAAGCACTAACAGTGTTCCAAAGGCACTAAAAAACATAATCACGTTAGATTTGACGGTGTCGCGCAATTGATAAACGGTAATCATAAACATGGCGTAAAAAATAGAAGCGCCAAGACTAAGAGAATCACCGAGCAAACGGTCAGACGATAGACTGACTTTATTTGCCATAAGCACCAAAACACCGACTAAAGTTACCAAACCACCTAATAAAAATTTAGGAGTCATTTTTTCCTTGAAGAGAAAATAACTCACTGGGATAACCGTAAAAGGTGTTAAATTGACTAATAAATTGGCATTGGCAACGCTAGTGTAAGAAAAGGAACTGTTCCAAAAGGTCAAATCTCCTGCTAAGAACGCTCCTGCCAGAATAATGGTCATTATCTGTTTACGACTAAGCGCCTGCACATCTGATTTCTTGATAAAGGGCAACAGCATTGGAATTGAAAATAAGACACGATAAAAGCCCGTATTGATTGGTGGGAGCGGGCTTAGTTTGACAAATATACCACCAGTAGCTAAAAAACAAATGGCTAAAAAGATTAGACAAATGTCTTTAATTGAATTACAACGATTTCTTTTCATGACATTTTCACCTCGCTCTAAATTGTAATAAATAAGTGGTATAATAAAAAGTACCAGTATTACAAAATTTTTAGGTGCCACTTTGGAGGAAATTGTGATTCATCTTAATCGAAAAAAGGGAAGTGCTCCCCTGTATCAACAAATTTATCAGCAGGTCAAATCGGATATTCTCTTGGGATATTTATCGCCAAATGAGAAAATTTTAGGCACACGAACATTGGCTAAAATGCTTGGTGTCAGTCGTAATACGGTTGACAGAGCCTATATGCAGCTGACTTTGGAAGGTTACATCGAAAGTCGCCAAAATGCGGGATTTTATGTCTTGAAATTGCCCAAGGCTTTTCAGTCAGAAAAAACTTTTACAGAAGAATTTTCAGATACGAAAAAACAAGCGACAGACGAGCATATTATCTATGATTTAACCAACAGCAGCCATACCAGTAATCTTTTTCCTAAGAAAGTGTGGAAGAAGCATTATCAAAATGCCCTTGAGCAGTTAGATGAGGCAGAAAAATTATATACATTGCAGCCATTTCAAGGGGATTTTAGACTGAGAAAGGAAATCAGTCGTTATCTGGAGAGGATTCGTGGAGTGAGGTGCCAGCCGAGTCAGATTATCATTACCAGCGGTTTGCAACAATCGTTAGATTATATTTGTCAATTTTTAGGAGATACGCAAAAATCCGTTTTAATGGAAGAACCAAGCTATCCAAAGGCGCGAGAAATTTTCAAGAAAAATGCGTATCCTATCGTAACGGCAAAGGTTGATGAAAAAGGTTTAAATCTAGAGAACATTGACGAGAACGCAAGGATTGAAATGATTTACACCACCCCCTCACACCAATTTCCTTTGGGCATGATTATGCCAATTTCCAGACGTCAGGAGCTTTTAGCTTTTGCTCAAGAAAAGGATTCGTTTATCATTGAAGATGATTACGATAGTGAGCTGCGTTACTACGAGCGACCAATACCTGCTCTGAAATCAATTGATTATCTTGACCGTGTTATTTATTTGGGCACTTTTTCAAAAATTCTGTCACCGTCATTTCGGATGAGTTATATCGTTTTGCCTGAACAATTTACGGAAGCTTTCTTGGAAAAATTTCAGCTGTACAATAGCACGGTGAATCTTCTTAATCAAATTGCACTGGCTAATATTTTATCAAGTGGTGATTACGACCGCTTGGTGCGCAAGATGAATCATGTTTTTAAGAAGCGTTACGAGGCATTCAAAAAGGAATTTGAACGGTTTCAGTCGCCGATAAAGCTTTCATCAAATGTCAGCGGTCAATATTTTTTGGTGACTTTTCCAGATAAAATCAATCAGTGTGATTTGATAAAACAAGCTGAAAACGAAGGGGTTCGTGTTTACGATACCATGCAATTCTGGCAGGAAAAGGCAGCTTGTCCGCAGGAAAGTCTTTTTCTTGGGTTTAGTAAAATTGATTTGGAAAATATCCCAGATTGTGTCAGTCGTCTTAGACGAGCTTGGGATTGACCGCAGCATTTCATTGAGGAATTCTTCCAAGCAGATTAAGAGACTGAAAGCGGCGATTTTGCTATACTATCCTTAGACGTTATAAAAGGAGCTTTCACATGAAATATATTGTCAATAACTCCCATAATCCTGCCTACAATGTGGCTTTGGAAGCTTACGCTTTTCGAGAATTGTTAGCTGAAGATGAGCTTTTCATTCTTTGGATTAATGAGCCAACGATTGTTATCGGTAAACACCAAAATGCTATCGAAGAAATTAACAAAACTTATACAGATGAACACGGTATTCATGTGGTTCGTCGTTTATCAGGTGGCGGCGCGGTTTACCATGACCTCAATAATTTGAATTACACGATTATTTCTAATAAATCACAAGAAGGGGCTTTTGATTTTAAGACCTTTTCCCAACCTGTTATTGAAACGCTAGCTGATTTAGGGGTGACAGCGACTTTTACGGGACGTAATGACCTCGAAATTGACGGAAAGAAATTTTGTGGCAATGCGCAAGCCTATTATAAAGGGCGAATGATGCACCATGGTTGTCTGTTATTTGACGTGGATATGACTGTTCTTGGAAATGCCCTGCAAGTTTCAAAGGATAAAATTGAATCAAAAGGTGTTAAGTCTGTGCGTGCGCGTGTGACCAATATCTTAGATGAATTGCCAGAAAAAATGACTGTTGAAGCTTTTTCAAATCAACTGTTAAATAAAATGAAAGAATCTTATCCTGATATGACCGAATACGTCTTTTCCGATGATGAGTTACAAAAAATCCAAGCCTTGGCTGACCAACAATTTGGCACTTGGGACTGGACTTACGGAGAAGCACCAGAATACACCATTAAACGTTCTGTTCGCTATCCAGCAGGAAAAATAACGACCTACGCTAATGTTGAAAAATCGGTCATTAAAGGAATGAAACTTTACGGTGACTTTTTTGGCATCAAAGATGTGGCTGACATTGAACAAGCCTTAATCGGACTTCGCTACGAATACCCAGATGTCTTAGCCAAACTCCAAACAATTGATACCACCCAATACTTTACCAACATCACCCCACAAGAAATCGCCAAAGCAATCGTGGAGTGAGGAATATATAAAACTAGCTAGCAAAAATTGCTAGCTAGTTTTTGTTATAGTTTCTAATTAGGTATCTTGTGATGAATATTTAGTGTTTATTTCCAAGTTGCGTTTTCGTAAGAAATAGTAACGGGGTTGCTATCATTAACTGGATATACATTAACAATTGTAGCTTTTTGCCCGGCAGTTAATCCATCAATAGAAGATGGTGATGAGACTCCAGTAATGACAGAAAAGTCTATTGCTTTTCCTTCTGAGTCTAATACAGTCCACCCACCTAAGTCAATATAATCAGAACTTGTGTTTTCAACTTCTATTGTAACAACCAATACTTTTTTATCTTTAAAATCAGAGTAATCTTCTTCAAACTCTGCAATATCACTATAACCAGCCTCTACATATGCATTTTCATCAATTACGGGTGCTTTAATAGTCATTTTTAAGCCTGTTGATTCAAGACCAGTAACATGCATATCAGCTTTAGTGAAAGTGTAACTTTCGTCAAATGAAAGGCTGTGAGATGTCTCCTCTTTACTAGAACTTGATTCTTCGATAACCTCAATAGAAGTCGTAGTTGTTTCTTCATCTGAGGTATTTGAACAAGCAACAAGTGTAGTAGCAGAAAGGAGCAATACTCCTCCTAATAACATTTTTTTCATTTTATTCTCCATTCAGCTTTTAACGTGGTTCAGTTTTTGCACGTTTTTTGTATTATCCTAATTTAGTCTAAATAGTGGGTGTGTTTGGTAATCCATTGTTGCAATTTGATATTAAGCCAGAATGAGTAGATACCAATTGTGATAATTGTTAACAGTAGCCATTTAATCCAATTGCCAAAGAGTTGTGTGGCTGTTCCGTCAAAGGCTAGACGGTGTCCGTCAATAACAGTATGTTCGACTTTCCAGTTTATCATGATACAAATACCCCAAGGTGCGCAGATTCCAAGGGTTAAAATGGTAATTAACCCAGCTAAAATACTGTGTCCAACGTAACTTAATAAACCACCGTCAAAATAACTTTCTCGTTTCATCCTATCAATCTCCTTTGTATTTAAACGATTGCTTTACGCAAAAACGTTATTAGTGTAGCATATTGAACACAGCTATGCAAGATGATATGAGTAAAAACAAACAAAAACCACCAAAGTTTGTATTTTAGTGGTTATTATTGTGGTGAAAAATGTTATTGTTTTTCGATTTCTTCACGCATTATTTTGAGAAATTGTTTGGTGCTTGGGGATAGCGTGTTTTGTTTTTTCCAGAGAATTTGCAGGGTGTCGTGATTATTTTCAGCAAATGGAACAAAGGTTAAGTCGCTATCTGGATATGAGGTATCGATAATATTACCAAGGCAAAGGGCGATTCCCACACCAGCTTTGACGAGAAGTGAAGCATTATAGAGCAGATTATAGGTTGCAACAATACGATAATCTCCTAAACCAGCCAATGCGCTAGGTTCTGTACTCGTTTGAGCAGAAGTGATAAGTGGGTAAGGCAGCGCATCAGCGAGGCTTGGCTTTTCAATCAGCGTCAACGGATGCCCTTTAGGAACCAAGGCTCCCCAGCGGTCACGGTTGTCAAGGGCTAGGTGATTGTATTTTTTGATATCGTAACTGCCAATGGTAATTCCCAAGTCATAAACGCCTTTATTTAAATGTTCGAGAATGTCATCGGCGTTACCACTGCGAATATGGACACGAATATCTGGGTATTGTTCGGTTAGCGTTTTGATAGCACGGGCAACAATATCAAGCGATGGGCTTTCGGCGGCTCCGATGTAAATATCACCAGCAATACCATCTGATTTTCGAATGTTATTTTCAGTTTTTTCAACCAATGCTAGAATTTCAATGGCACGGTTGTAAAGGTATTGCCCGTCATCAGTCAATTGAATTTCACGACTACCTCGGTGAAATAAAATCGTGTCTAATTCATCTTCTAATTCTTTAATTTGTCGTGAGAGTGTTGGTTGTGTCACGTGCAGAGCGTCAGCTGCATTGGAAATGCTTTTGGTCTGCACAATTGTGACAAAATAATTAAGCACACGAATATCCATAATATCCTCTTTCTATGCCTTTTAGTTATATAAACTATGTTATATAAGTATTTGTCATAGCTATTATATCGTGATAAAGTAACTTTGTAAAATGAAGTGGTTACATGATTAAAAAATAAACATTAATGCTTGACTTTGAGTGGGCTCCAAGGTGTACACTGAATGGCGTTTCGGTCTTAAAAAAGACTTTGAAAAAATGGAGGTAAGAATGACAGATATTAATCAAAAATTATTGACAGGAGAACGTGCCTGTTTTAAAGCAGAAAATATGACCATTACCCAATCAGTATTTGCGGATGGCGAATCACCGTTAAAGGAAAGTCGTCATATTGTTTTAGAAAATGATATTTTCCGTTGGAAATACCCACTTTGGTATTCACGTGATGTCAAAGCACGAAAGATTCAGTTGCTTGACACAGCGCGTTCAGGTATCTGGTATACGCACCAAATCAACATTTCTGACAGTATCATTCAAGCACCTAAGACATTTCGGCGTAGCTCTGCCATTGTTTTGGAAAATGTCCAAATGCCAAATGCTCAAGAAAGTCTCTGGTCATGCGAGGACATTGAGTTGACTAATGTTAATATAACGGGTGATTATTTTGGCATGAATAGTAAGCATATCAAGGCAGATAATGTGACGATTACAGGAAATTATTGCTTTGATGGTGCTGAAAATGTTGAGATTTCAAATAGTACTTTGTTGTCAAAAGATGCTTTTTGGAATTGTAAACACGTGGTTGTGCGTGATTCGACAATCGTAGGCGAATATCTTGCTTGGAATTCAGAAGATATCACGTTTATCAATTGTACGATTGAAAGTAATCAAGGGCTTTGTTATATGAAACACGTGACTTTGGAGAATTGCCAGCTGATTAATTCGGATTTAGTATTTGAATACGTTGAGGATTTGCAGGCAGATATTCATTCTGACATTATTAGTATTAAAAATCCGATTTCTGGGAACATCACAGCAGATGCCATCGGTGAGATTATTTTTGACGACCCAGAAATCAATGCCAATCAAACAACCATTTCATTGAGAAAGGATGTGCTTGCGCGTGCCTAAGTATCATTTTGATAAAATTGTCAATCGTCGTAAAGTGAATTCCTATAAATGGGATGTTGGTGAGGATGAACTTCCAATGTGGGTTGCGGATATGGATTTTGATACGGCGCCAGAAATTAAAATTGCTCTTCAAAAACGTATTGAGCAAGGAGCACTTGGTTACAATACTGTGCCAGATTCTTTCTTTGAAGCCTATATTTTTTGGTGGCAAAGTCGTCATGGCTTCACACTTCAAAAGGATTGGCTGATGTTTTGTACGGGAGCCGTTCCTGCCATTTCATCAATTGTTCGTAAGATGACTAAGCCGAGTGATAAGGTGTTGCTTTTGACACCTGTTTATAATATTTTTTACAATTCTATTTTGAACAATGGACGAGAAGTGTTGGAAAGCCCTTTGGTCTATAAGAATGGAAATTATCAGCTTGATTATGATGATTTGGAAAATAAGCTGGCGCAACCCGAGACGACGTTGATGATTTTTTGCAATCCTCACAATCCAACAGGTTATGTTTGGACAAAGGCAGAGCTTGAGAAAATTGGTCAGCTTTGTTTGAAACATGATGTCCTTATTTTATCAGACGAAGTGCATTGTGATTTGACACATCCTAACAGCTATTATACGCCGTTTGCATCGGTATCAGAAGAAATCGCAAACATTACAATGACTTGCTTAGCGCCGTCAAAAGCTTTTAATATTGCTGGCTTGCAAACGTCGGTGATTTCTGTACCAAATGAAGCCCTTCGTAAACGCGTCAATCGTGGCATCAATACGGACGAAGTGGCTGAGCCAAATTCTTTTGCCATTCAAGCAACAGAAGCAGCTTTCAATGAAGCAGGGCAATGGTTAGATGAGCTTAACGAGTACTTAGCAAAAAATCGTGCTTATCTAATTGAGCAAGTGACAACAACTTTTCCAGAAATCAAAATCGTTCCAGCAAAGGCGACTTATCTTGCTTGGCTTGACTGCTCTGCTATTTCACAAAATACAACAGCATTATGTGCCTTTATTCGTCAAAAAACAGGTTTAATCCTATCTGACGGTGACATTTTTGGAGGCAATGGTAAACTTTTCATCAGGTGGAATTATGCTTGCCCGCTTGAAGTGTTAGTTGACGGTGTTGAACGTTTTAAAAAAGCGGTCAAAGAGTACAAGGAGCAATAAATGAAAAAAATTGGGTGTTTTATCTTAGTTATGATGCTTTTGGTTTTGTCTGCTTGTAGTAGTGTACAAGATAATCAACAAGCCAAGCAAACACAAACAACAACAACGACAAGTAAAACAGAGGAAGAAAAAATGGTAACAGCTACGGTTAATGGAGAGACATTTACAATCACGTTAAATCAGTCACAAGCAGCGCAGGAATTTTTAAATCTTTTGCCCCTAACACTTGATATGCGAGATGTAAACGGTAATGAAAAATATGCGGTGCTCAACCAAACATTCACAAACGATGATAAAAAAGCAGGAACGATTCACGCTGGTGATTTGAAATTATGGTCTGGCGACGGTTTGGTTCTTTTCTATGATGATTTTCCCTCATCTTACCAATATACAGACTTAGGAACGATGTCAGATAGTCAAGGCTTGGCAGAAGCTCTTGGGGCTGGGGACGTTACTATTACCTTTGAGGTCGTCGAGTGATGCGCCTAACCATTGCAAAAGAGACATTTGAGCTTTCCTTAGAAAATAATGCTAGCGCGCAAGCTTTTTCTGACCTTTTGCCACTTGAATTGGAAATGGTTGATGTGAATGGCAATGAGAAATTTTATTTACTAGCTGACCACCTACCAAGTCAAGACCGCTGTTCTTGTTTGATAAAAGCAGGTGATTTATTACTATGTCAGACAAATGAATTAACCTTTTTCTATGATGATAGTAAAACCTGCTTTAAATACACTTATCTAGGGCACGTTAAAGACAGCCAGAATTTCAGAAAAGCCATGACAGGCAAAACAGTCACTGTTATTTTTGAGGAAAAGTAGGATAGTCTTGACCGCTTCGTGAAATTACTGCTTATTTTTGCTATAATGTTTGAAAAAAGAAATGATGGGGTGGCAACCTATGACAAAAATGAGACGTCGTGACCGTGAAGTGACTGACTTGACAGAAATCAAAGCTATTGTTGAGAAAAATATGATTTTGCATTTAGGGCTTTTTGATGAGGAATTTCCTTACGTTGTCCCTTTGCATTATGGTTATGAATACCGTGAAGAAACTGACCAGTTTATTTTTTACACACACGGTGCGAGACAAGGGCATAAAATTGATTTAATCCATCAAAATCCCAATGTTTGTGTTCAGATTGAGGGAGAAGTGGTGCCTGATTACGACTATGACGTGCCTTGTAAATACGGTGCTTTCTTTAGTTCGTTTATCGGACGTGGAAAAGCAGAGCTTCTCGAAGATTTAGAGCAAAAAGCCTACGCCCTTAATCTACTCATGCAGCACCAAGCTGGCAAAACATTTGAATTCACCGAAAAAATGACAAAACCAGTCGGTGTGATTAAGATTATGATTGACCAATATTCCGCCAAAGCTAAGACAATGATGCCTAAAAAATAATAGAAAAACAACTAATCTAAAGCAGATTGGTTGCTTTTTTTGTTAATAAAGATAGAAAATTAAAAAATTTCCTTGACTTGGAGCTAACTCAAAGGTGTAAAGTAATAGATGACGTTAGAAAGAGGAGGAAATTATGGAAAGTGACGTAGTCGCAACACAGCAAAAAACGTATTTTTTTAGTAATCGTGACTTGGCTAAATTGTTTATTCCTTTGATTATTGAACAAGGGTTGGAATATCTGGTGGGCTTAATCGCCTCGATTTTAGTTTCAAGAGCTGGTGAAGCAGCGGTGTCGGGTGTTTCTCTTGTGGAGTTTCTCATGGCGCTCTTTATCAGTATTTTTGCCGCTTTTGCAACTGGTGGCGGTATTGTTGCAGGTCAATATCTAGGTGACCGTGATGGTGAAAATGCTAATAAAGCTGTCAATCAATTAGCGAAATTTACCCTTATCTTTAGTATCGTGATTACGGTTTTTATTTTTGCCATTAAACCGTTAATTTTAAATCATTTGTTTGGCTCAATTATGCCAGCAGTTCATGCCCAAGCCAATCGGTATTTTAATATCGTTGCTTTATCGACACCATTTATTGCCATGTATAATTGTGGCGCAGCGATTTTTAGAACCTTAAACAAATCACGCTTGCCGATGAATATTATGTTGGTCATGAATGGCTTGAATATTTTAATGGGGATTAGTTTGATTTATGGTCTCGGTTGGGGTGTCGAAGGTGTTGCTGTGCCGATTTTGCTATCACGTGTTGGTGCCATGGTGCTGGTTCTTTGGTTTGCACATCACTTGACATCTGAATTAACTTTGGGAAACTTTTTGCATGAAAAAGTTGACTGGCAGATGATTAAAAAAGTCCTTGGTATTGGACTACCATTTGGGTTTGAAAATGGCATGTTCTTTCTTGGTCGCTTGATTGTGTTATCAATTGTGTCTTTATTTGGAACAGCGGCGATAGCGGCTAATTCGGTTGGTGGAACGATTATCATGTTCCAAGCGCTTCCAGGAATTTCTATCGTGCTAGGTTTAGCAGTTATCATTTCAAAATGCGTTGGTGCTGGGGATTATGAGCAAGCAGAATACTATAAGCGTAAGGTTAGCCGAATTATTCATTTGGCAAATGGTGCGATTTCTTTGCTCATTATTGCTGCAATGCCGTTATTGATGAAAATCTATGATTTGTCTGCGCAAGCAACGCACTATGTTTGGATTATTGTCCTTGCACACGGTATTCTTGTTAGTATTTTTTGGAATTCTGGCTATGTGTTACCTGTTGTTTTTCGTAGTGCTGGGGATGCCAATTTTCCAATGGTAGTTAGCACGTTATCAATGCTATTAGCGCGTGTGGTATTTGCCTACATTTTTTCTGTCACGCTTGGTATGGGAATGCTAGGAACGTGGGCAGCTATGTTTTTAGATTGGTTTATCAAAGGAATCATTTATGAAATTCGCTACCGAAAAGGAACATGGAAAAATTATAAGTTAGTCTAGGAAAACAATTTTAAAATTAAAAAACATCCATGCCTTTCAAGCATAATATCTATAAAATATAAGTATTTGTAATAGTTGTTAATCCTTGTTATGATAGCTTTAGTAATTAAAGAAAAGGATTAATTTATGCAGAAAACTTCAAACCGTTCATTAGTTTTACTTTTAACAATCGGTGTATTTGGCATTCTGAATACAGAAATGGGAATAACAGGCATCTTGCCACATATCGCTGAGCATTACAGTGTTTCATTGACAACGGCTGGTTTGTTGGTATCTGGTTTTGCTTTAGTTGTTGCTATTGCAGGACCGACCATGCCTTTACTATTTTCAAAGGTCAATCGTAGATTAGTTATGCTTTTGGCAACAGGTGCTTTTACCTTGAGCACTATCGTTTCGATTTTTGCGCCAAACTTTACTGTTTTACTGATTGCACGTGTTTTACCAGCAATTTTTCATCCTGTCTATGTCTCTATGGCGATGACGGTAGCCGCCACATCTGTTCCTGAAAACGAATCGCGAAAAGCAGTTGCTCAAGTTTTTATGGGTGTTTCAGCTGGAACACTTTTAGGCGTACCAGTGTCTAATTTCTTAGCAAGTCAATTTTCACTTAGCTTGGCAATGATTTTCTTTGCTATTATTAATTTACTTGTTTTTATCGGAACCATCATTTTAGTGCCATCGATGCCAGTGACAACTGGATTATCTTATGGACAACAATTAAGCATTTTAAAACGTAAAACGATTTGGATTTCTATTATAAGCGTTCTTTTATTGAATGGAGCAGTGCTAGGTTTTAATTCCTATATGTCAGATTTCTTAGAGAGTTTCTCACAAATTAACGTTAATCTAATTGCCTTGGTTTTGTTAAGTATTGGGCTGGCTAATATTATTGGAAATGCTTTAGCTGGACAATTTTTAGATAAAAATGCTCATCGATTACTGATTAGTTTGCCACTATTTCTTATCCTTGATTTAGCTTTACTATTTCTCTTTGGAAATCAAGCACTAGCGATGATGATTTTAGTTGTCATTTTTGGAATACTTGGTAGACTTGCGGGGAATGTGAATCAATATATGATTTACAGTGTTGGTGAAGATGCACCCGATTTTGCTAATGGTCTGTTTCTGGCGGCTGCCAATCTTGGTGTGACCGTCGGAACATCGTTTACAGGTGTGTTTATAACGCTTGGTGGTGGTAGTCAATTTAGCATTTTGGGAAGTATCATTATGCTTATTATCGCTTTTGTAGCTATCCTTACTCGTCAAAAATGGCTTGCACTATTAAAATAAAAAACACTATTCATGCCTTTCAGGCATAACATCTATAAAATATAAGTATTTGTAATGTATGATAACCTTTGTTATCATAAACTTAGAATAAAGAGAGGAAAAAAGAACATGACTGAACAATTACATTTAACGCAAGAATGGGACAAAGTTTTTCCAAAAAGTGATAAGGTTGACCACAAAAAAGTGACTTTCCATAATCACTTTGGAATTACTTTAGTTGCTGATATGTACACTCCGAAAAATGCTTCAGGCAAATTGCCAGCCCTTGCTGTTTCAGGACCTTTTGGAGCTGTGAAAGAACAATCTTCAGGGCTCTATGCTCAAGAAATGGCAGAGCGCGGGTTCTTGACAATTGCATTTGACCCATCTTACACAGGAGAATCAGCTGGTTTCCCACGTTATATGCAATCACCTGATGTGAATACAGAAGATTTTCAAGCAGCAGTTGATTACCTTTCAACACTTGAAAATGTTGACGCAGATAAAATCGGTATTATCGGTATCTGTGGTTGGGGTGGCATTGCACTTAATGCAGCGGCTATTGACCCACGTATCAAAGTGACAGTAGCTTCAACAATGTACGATTTATCTCGTGTGGCTGGAAATGGTTATTTTGATGCATCAGATAATGAGGAATCACGTTACCAAATGCGCTTAGCGCTTGCTAACCAACGTACGGAAGATTACAAGAATAATAGCTACAAATTAGCTGGTGGTGTGGTTGACCCATTGCCAGAAGATGCACCGCAATTTGTCAAAGATTATTATGCTTATTACAAACAACCACGTGGTTACCATGCTCGTAGTCTTAATTCAAACAACGGTTGGGCAATTCAATCAAATACAAGCTTATTGAACACACGCTCACTTTACTATACTAATGAAATCCGTAATGCTGTTTTGGTTGTTCATGGCGATAAAGCACATTCATACTATATGGGAAAAGATGCTTTTGAAAAATTGACAGGCGACAACAAGAAAATGATTTCTGTTGCAGGTGCTAGTCATTGCGACCTTTACGACCAAAAAGACATTATTCCATTTGATGATATTGAAAACTTCATCAACGAAAACTTATCAAAATAATCTATCCTAAAATTTAACAAAACTTCCTACTTTCTTTGCACATAAAAGGGTTCCGTTATGTTTAACGGAACCCTTTTTAATTATGCTTGTTTAGTGTTTGGTTTAGTCATAGAATGATGTTTTGAAAAATTCTGTGGTTGATGAGTTAAACTAAGCAATGAAAAATGATTTGTTTTGTTGTGTTTTTGATTTGTCAATTGATGACGGTTTAGAACAAGGTTTTGACGAGAAGTTGCTGCTTGTCTGAAAAATACTTGTTGAGTCATTCTTGTTTGCATTTGTGGGAAATACGTTCTAGCTACTGGTTGTTGATTGTGATGAGAAACAAAGAAATCGTTGGCTGGTGCAGTCGGTGCTTGGCTAGTCTCTTCATTTGTTTCTTCAGAAGTTGTGTCATCTGTTGTAGCTTGCTCACTTGAATCAGAATCAGCTTCGTCTGATGTAGTCTGTTCACTAGTTTCAGAATCCGTTTCGTCTGCCGTTTCTGTGTCTGTGGTGTCAGCTTCATTTTCAGTATCATCAGTCGTTGTTTCATCAGATGAATTTTCGGTGTCAGAGGTCGTTTCTTCATTTTCTACCGTATTGTCAGTCGTTTCTGTTTCAGCATCAGAGGTCTCATCTTCGGTAGTCTCAGTTGTATTGTCCGTGTCAGTTGTTGGGAAATCAGGTGGTGTCATACCATCTGTTGGGAATGTTTCGCCGCTGTTTGGAAAATTACCATCAGAAAAGTCAGGCATTTTGCCAGAAAAATCACCGCCAGGCATTGGTCTGCCAGGACCGAATTGACTTTCAGTTGTTTCTGTGGTTGCTGTTACTGTGGCTTGGTTACCGCTTGAAACGGTAATTGTATAAGTTTCACCGTCAACTAAATCAGCTGCGCTAAAGACGACATTTCCTGAACTATCAGTTATCGTGATTGTATCGCCAGTGCTACCACTTACATTTGTCATAATATAAGCTTGCGTTGAGCCTGTGTCAAATGCTTGTGCCATACCTTGATTTCCAATTGCCCAGACAGTTCCACCTGTGATAATACCTGTGTTGTCATAATCAAGAGCAGCATTGTCAACACTTGTTTGGGTAACGTAAACAGAGCCGCTAGAAATTGTCAGATTGCCATTGCTATCTAGCCCATCACCGTCCGCAACGACGTAAACAGTTGCTCCAGCGATATTAATGGCGACATCATTTTCAATATCATCTGTTGAATTGGTTAGATTTGTTAAATCAGCTTTTTCTTTTGTTGTCCACTCGGTCGCATTAATGCCATCATCACCAGCACTAATGGTAATTGTACCGCCAGTTAAATTAATGTAGCGCCCTTCAATGCCTTCGTCGCCAGAAGTGATTGTCACAACAGAAGTTCCTTCAATGGTAACTTGGTCGGTTGCGGTAATGCCTTTATCTGTTGATGTGATAGTGACTGTTGAATCAGAAATCGTTAAATCACCAGAATTAACATCGGTGTCATCTTCGATTTGAATCCCGTCATCTTCAGCAGAAATCACGATAGCAGAGTTTGTAATGGTAACAGCACTAGTGGCGTGAATACCATCGCTTGTTGTTGATGTGAGAGTGAGATTAGCATCAGAAATGATAACACTACCAGCTTTCAAAGCGTGTTTGGCAGAGCTTGAGACGGTCAAAGTGCTACTATTTTTACTAGAAATACGAAGAACACCTTCGGCAGCGATAGCAGTTGTCAAATCGGAAGAAATGCTACTATCGGATAGCACGATAATGTTGAGGTCACCGCTAGAAGAGATAGAACTGTTTGTTAATGTGGTGTTGTCCAAGTTAAGTGTTACGGCATCAGTAACACTAGAATCTACTGTAATTGTATAGCCGTCACCATTACCTGTAATGGTATATGTTCCTGCGCTAGTAATCGTAATGACAGAACCAGAGATTGTTACACCGTCGGAGTCACTAGTAGCTGTGTCATTATCAATAGAAATGGTTGCGACACTTGTATCGTCAGTAGTGGTCGTTTCAGTATCTGTTGAAGTAGCGACATCTGTGGCTGTGCTATCGTCATCAGTTGTATCTTCGTTACTATCTGATTCGCTGCCATCACCGTCAGTTGCCTCTGTGCTGTCTGAAGCACTTGTGTCGCTGGTAGCGTCAGCTTGTGTTTCTTGTTCGGTTGAAGTGTCAATTTTGTCTGATTCGGTTACATTAGTTGTCGTACCAGCCTTGTCAGAATCGATGCTTTTGCTTGTTGTTTCAGTTGTATCAGCTTCATTAGCAATAGCAGTGCTTTCTGTCTCATTCGTTGATTCATTTGAAGTCGTCGATTCAGAGGTTGCTTGTTCGCTAGAATCATCGCTAATTGAACTATCAGTAGTAGTAACAAGGTCATTTGCCGTCGCAGCTGTTGTTTCATCGGCAGAAACGGTTCCAGAAAAAGCAAAGAGCGTAATAGCACCAATAAGGATGATTCCTGAAACTAAACCGTGTTTAGATTTTCGTTTCACTTCGTGCCCTTTTGCTTGTCCAATAGCAGAGCGATTTAAAAGATGTCGTTTGTTCATAAATAAGAACTTCCTCTCTTTATAGAATACCCTTTCATTTTATAAAGCTTTACTTAAGTATTTCTGAATTGTCATATGAGAGTTCTTCTAGTAAATGAAAAAAGCACCGTTAAGGTACTTTTCAGTGACTAATTAAGTAATTGCTGATAAAGGTTTAATTCCTCGTCCTCGTCAACGTTAAAGATAATTTTATTAACAAATTGGCTATGTTCTAAAAAGTCTTTTGCGGTTTGAATGGCAATTCTTGCCGCATTTTCGTTAATAAAATGAATGTCATCATCTGTTGCAAGAGATGATAGAGCGACAGATTCAAGATGGTTTTTATCTGCTAATGTTAAACAAGATAGGTAACATTTGGCAAGTAAATCTTCGTCAATCGGTGTCAGATGCTCGTTGATAGCAGGACTAACGGTGTGAAGTACAAATTTGGCAGGCAAGTTATAAGCTGGTGTAATTTTTGCCGTTCCAGTTGGTTCGTCGTAACCTTGCTCTTGCATGAGTTTGTAGCAATCCAGACGAAGTTGCACACCAGCATAGGTATGAATAGCATTGTCAGTGCAGTCATGAAGTGGTTGGAAACAACCAAGCATACGGCGATTAGCAGCATTGACAATGGCATCCACCTTGAGACGTGTAATATCACCTTTCCAAACATAAAGCCGGTCGTCTGTTGGAATGGGTTGCAGATGATTCAAGAAAACAACGACACGCTCTGCTTTTTTGAGTTGTAAATAGTTGTTTTGCATATCTAAAAAGCTACTTGAAACCGCCATCGGTGGACGAACATTAAGAAGAGCACGCAATAATGTTTCCTGACCAGCCAAGTCACTAGGGACATCAATTGCTCTAAATTGTGGATTTTCCTTAATCAGGTAATCTAGAAGGTAGGTCACCATTTCTTTTTTTGTCATATGGTCTCCTTAGCATAATAAAATCGCTTTCCTAAGCATAAGTATATCACCTTTTTAAGGAATTAGCATTAAGAAAAATGAAAAAATCTGAAAATGACAAATGGGAATCTGTGCAGCAGTAACGAATTCCTATTTTTTGATAATCAATTCCAATGCTTGTTGTAATTTTTCTTCTTGTTTTTCTTTATCCTCAACTGGATTTTCGATGATTTGATTGATTTTGTTGCTAATAACGATACCCATGGTACGGTTAATGCTAGAACGAACAGCAGTTAATTGTGTCACGATATCGATACATTCTTTATCGTCCTCAATCATTTTTTGAATCCCACGCAGTTGCCCCTCGGCACGTTTTAAGCGATTGATAATATCTTTGTTACCTGTTGCCATAAAGCCCTCCTTTGACTGCTATTATACCGATATGGGGTATTATTTGTCAAACCCAAGACATTATCGTTGACAGTAGATTGTAGGATGTGATATCATCAAAATATACCCGTGGGGGTATTTATCGATAGAGAGGAGACAAGGTTATTTTTCTAAAAAAATTATTTTCATCATCGATAAAAAATATTGATGTTACGGAACTTCAACGACTTTTAGATAAAAATATTGTGTTATTAGACGTTCGAACAGCTCAAGAATACGCTAGGGGGCATATTAAAGGAGCTCGGTCATATCCTTTAGACCGTTTGTATACCTATCAGGGTACCAAAGATAAGCAAATTTATCTTATTTGTCATTCTGGAGCTCGCAGCAAACGTGGCGCAAAATTATTACAACAAAAAGGCTATGAAGCCATTTCGGTTAAAGGCGGTATGATGGCTTGGCATAGAAAAATTATCGGAGGAAATAAATGACTAAAATTTTAATTGTTGGTGGTGTCGCAGGTGGGATGTCAGCAGCGACTCGTTTACGCCGCTTAATGGAGGACGCTGAAATCATTGTATTTGACAAAGGACCTTACGTTTCATTTGCCAACTGTGGACTTCCCTTTCACGTTTCTGGGGAAATAGCAGAGCGTGAAAGTCTTATCGTACAGACACCAGAACGTTTGAAAGTACGATTTGCTATTGACGTTCGACCAGATTCAGAAGTGGTGGCAGTTGATACGGATAAGAAAACCATCACAGTTCGCCATGCGGATAAAGTCTATGAAGAAGCATACGACAAACTGATTTTGTCACCAGGTGCCAAACCAGTTGTTCCTCAAATGGAAGGGCTAGATAGTGCTGATAACGTGTTTGTGCTTCGCAATATTCCTGACTTGGATAAGATTCTGAATGCATTAAACGACACCAAAGCTAAACGTGCCACTGTTATTGGTGCTGGGTTTATCGGACTTGAAATGGCAGAAAATTTGGCTAAAAAAGGCTTGCAAGTGACAATCGTTGAAAAGGCACCGCATGTTTTGCCACCGTTAGATGAAGAAATGGCAGCTTTTGTTAAGGATGAATTGACACGAAACGGCATAGCGGTTTACACTAATCAATCTGCCAAAGCTTTCAAGGATAATGGAAAAGTTATCATTCTTGAAGATGGTAGTGAGCTACTATCTGATATTACTATCATGTCAGTTGGGGTTCAACCAGAATCAAATTTAGCCAAAGAAGCAGGTCTTAAACTTGGTATGCGTGGGGGGATTCTTGTTAATGAGTATTATCAAACCAGCAATCCAGATATTTACGCTGTTGGAGATGCCATTATTGTCAAACAAGAAATCACTGGTCAAGATGCGCTTATTTCTCTAGCTAGCCCAGCAAACCGTCAAGGTCGCCAAGTTGCGGATAATATCGCCGGCATCGCTCGTCAAAATAAAGGAAGTATTGGAACAGCTATTGTTCGTGTCTTTGATTTGGCAGCTGCTTCAACAGGCTTGAGTGAACGCATAGCTCGCCAACAGTTTGAAGATGTAGCTGTTGTTCATACGACATCAAAAGACCATGCTAGTTATTATCCCAATGCTAGCGATATCGTTTTGAAATTGATTTTTAATCAGAAAACGGGTGCTATTTATGGAGCACAAGCTGTTGGGCAAAAAGGCGTTGATAAGCGTATTGATATTCTAGCAACAGCGATAAAAGCAGGTCTGACGGTAGCTGATTTACCAGAATTGGAATTCACTTACGCACCGCCATTTGGCTCAGCTAAAGACCCAGTAAATATGGCAGGATATGCTGCGCTTAACATTATGGAAGGTATTAGTGAAAACGTTCAATGGTATGCTTTATCAGATGAATTAGCCAAAGGAAAAATGTTGCTTGATGTTCGTACGAGAGAAGAAGTTTCACGCGGTCATTTTGCAAATAGTATTAACATACCACTTGATGAATTGCGTGACCGTTTAGCAGAATTAGACGCCAATCAAGAATACATTATCAGTTGCCATAGTGGGCTTCGTTCCTACATTGGTGAACGTATTTTGAAGCAAAATGGCTTTAAGATTCAAAATCTTGATGGTGCTTATTTCCTTTATAGTACTGTCAAACCAGAGGAGATTGTTCATGATTAAAACAATTACGGCTAGAGAATTACAAGAAAAATTAAGCAAAAAGAAGCTGCATTTGCTTGATGTTCGTGAGAAAGTAGAATACGCTATGGGACATGTGCCGACTGCTATTAACTTACCATTAAGTGAAATGTTAGAACTTTATCAACATTTGAACAATGAGACTCTTTACTATATCATTTGCCAAAGTGGCTCACGTTCTGAACAGGCAGCAGTTTTCTTAGCCCAACAAGGCTATCAAGTTGTCAATGTCGCAGGTGGGACATCTGCTTGGACAGGAGTATTGGAATACTAAAATAGTTGACATCATTAAGCAAGGCTACTGGTCTTGCTTTTATGTTATAATCAATCTATGATTAATAAGAGTAATATGTTACAAAATGCGGAAAAGTTTGTTTATGATAAATTGCATACGGATACCAGTGGGCATGATTGGTGGCATGTGGTGCGTGTGAGAAATACAGCGTGTGAGTTGGCAGAAAAGGAAGGGGCAGACCAGTTTATTTGTGAATTGGCAGCGTTGCTTCATGATATGGCAGATGATAAGTTAAATGCTAATCCCGAGCAAGCTTTGACAGACCTGAAAGCTTGGCTAATGCAACAAGAACTATCAGAAGAAGCTATTGACCACATTATCCAAATTATCACGACCATGTCATTCAAAGGAAGTGGTCAAAGTGTTCCGCCAACTTTGGAAGGTAAGATTGTGCAAGATGCAGACCGTTTAGATGCCATTGGTGCAATTGGAATAGCGCGGTGTATGGCTTATTCGGGAAGCAAGGGACGTCCGATTCATGACCCAAGTAAGGTAGCACGTGACAATCCTAGTTTAGAAGATTATCGCAACGGGCAAGATACGGCAATCATGCATTTTTACGAAAAGTTACTCAAACTTAAAGAGTTGATGAATACGGCTTATGCTAGAAAAATGGCAGAGCACCGTCACAAAGTTCTAGAAGAGTTTTTAACAGAATTTTACGCAGAATGGGACGGTAAGTTATAGGTTGCAACAAAAAGGCAAAATGTTATAATAGAAAAACGAAAAGATTGGGAGGTCAATAAAATGACAATTAGACGTGCGACAATCGCTGATATTCCAACATTGATGGACCTTTTACAACAAGTCCTTTATGTGCACCATATGGCAAGACCTGATTTATTTCAAGAAAAAGGTGTCAAGTACACTGAAAGTGAACTGGCAGAACTTATCGCTGATGACAACCGTCCCATTTTTGTTTATGAAGATGATAACGGTAAAGTGCTTGCGCATATGTTTACTATTGTTGAAGACGTTAGCGCACCAAAAGTTCCTCAAAAAACACTCTTTATTGATGATTTGTGTGTGGATGAAGCAGCGCGCGGACAAAAAATTGGTGAAAAACTCTATCAGTTTGCTCTGAAATACGCTAAAGAAATTGGTTGTTACAACCTAACGTTAAACGTCTGGAGTGCAAACAAATCAGCCGTTCGCTTCTATGAACGTCAAGGCATGACACCACAAGAAACACGTATGGAACAGATTATTGATTAAAAATGAGAAGTAAATGTGTAAAACGTTTACTTTTTATTTTTTGCTAAAAAAGACTTACGAAGAAAAATTTTTTATGCTAGACTAGCTCTTGTTGACTGTAAACTGGAGTCGAGTATGGGAAGGAAAAATCAGTAAAAGATTTTCCAAAACGTTGTCCTTACAAGGGCTTTTTGTTTGTACGCAGACCTAGGTTGATTGGTTAATGAATAATTAATGAATGGAGAACTAAAATGCCTAGAAATTTTAAAGAAGCAATGGTATTTACATGTTTGATGTGTGGGATGATGGTTTTTGGAATGAGTATGTGGAACTTAGTTGTTGCCGGCGCATTTTCATGGCAGCATGTTTTCTTAGGATTCGTTCCGGGTTTTATCGTTGCTTTTATTTTAGATACAATGATTGTTGGTCCAATTGCAAAAAAAATTGCCTTTGGAATTATTCCAAGTGGTTTAAAACACCAATTAGTGAAAATTCTTACAGTATCAGGTTGCATGGTTCTTGGTATGGTAACATGTATGTCGCTTTATGGAATGATTTTTAGCCACGGTTTGTCAAATATCAGTTTTGCACTTTATGGTCGTACGTGGTTGACAAATTTTGTCGTTGCTCTGCCATATAACTTTATTATTGTTGGTCCAATTGCACGCTTCTTCTTAGGCGAAATTCAAAAGCAGGGTATACTAGCCTAAATAAAATTTACACAAGCAAGGAGCTATCCTTGCTTTTTTTACTTTTAAGGACGTTTGGAGTTGTCGAAAGTCATTCAACGTTTTTAGAAGATTTGACAGTCTTGGATTTTTCTTGACATGCTTGGAAAATGTTTGTAAAATTCAAGAGAGTAAAGAGGACAATATGGCAACAATTAATGATTATCTAGTAAAACATAAAAATGAAACGTTTGAGCAGTTTCCATTTAACGAAGCAGATATTCTTTGTTTAAATGAACTGGGGTATTTTTGCTTTGAAGATTTGGATAATACGGTTGATTTTTCAAGGGAAATTAGATTACATGACATTCTGATGCCTTACGAGGCTGGTGAGAAGGTGTTCAATCATAGTTTTTTGGTAACCAAGGCGCGTGTTGAATTGCTGAAAAATGTAGCCTCATCACAACGGTTCGCTGATTTGCGTTTGTCAGCTTACGTGAATGATGTTGATGCTGAATACGAAAGACAATTCGCTGCTATGGTTTTTAGCTTACCTAAAATTGACCACTATCAATTGGTTTTTCGTGGGACAGATGACACTTTGATTGGTTGGAAGGAAGATTTTAAATTAGCTTATGTTCGTGAAATTCCTGCACATCGTGCAGCGGTGACTTATCTTGAGCGTTATTTAGCGAGTCATCCAATGCCTATCACGGTATCAGGGCATTCTAAGGGTGGTAATTTAGCTTTGTACGCTGTGGCTCATGTTAAGGAAAAATGGCGTTCGCAAATCAAGCAAGTTTATATGCTCGATGCACCAGGTTTGCAAGAAAAAGAACTTGAAAATGTGGGGTATCAACTCATTCGTGAGCGCGTGCGAGTCATTCGCCCTGAAGAATCTATTGTTGGGGTTATGTTATATAACGATATTGAGCCTGTTGTAGTTAAGAGTCAAGCATCTGGTATTATGCAACACGCTTTGACGACATGGCAGCTTAACCCAGAAATAGGAAAATTAATTGAAGCCGAGCAAACAGAATTGAGCCGTAATCTTGAAAAAACGTTTAAACAATGGACGGATGAATTGTCTAGTCAAGAATTGAAAATTCTTTTTGATACCCTTTTTGATACCTTGATGTCAAGTGGTATTACAAGTATTAACGATGTGACGATTGACCGAGAATTTGGTGCAAAATTGGCGACAAGCATTGCTTCCTTTTATTCCATTGGAACGGAGAAGAAATTGCTCCTTGCCAAATCAGCGAAGTTATTTCTTGAAGCTTTTGTCGGACACAGTAAACTGGGAAATCTGGGAAAAGATCGCATTGCCCTTAATTTTCCTGATTTTAACAGCTTGTTGAGCTATTTGAATACTAAAAAATTGAAATAAAAATGACTTTTTCATTCTAAGAAGGAGATTGCCAGCTTGCTAAAACAAATAAGATATTTTCAATCAGTTGTTGAAGAAAATTCCTTTACCAAGGCAGCTGATTCGCATTTTATTTCACAGTCAGCTATTTCACAGCAGATTCGGAGCTTAGAGGCAGAACTGGGTGTGACACTTTTAACGCGTAAAAATCGTGGCTTTGAGTTGACAGAAGCAGGGCGTTATTTTTATGAAAAATCGCTGGCGCTGGTAGCTGATTTTGATGCCCTTTGCCAAGAGACACAAGCAATTGCCAACCAACAAGCTGCGCAACTGTCCGTTGGTTATTTGTATTCCTATGAAGGTAGTGAAATCCAAGAAGCGATTGCGAGCTTTGCGAGTCAATTTCCTGATGTGGTGCTAACGGTCAAAACAGGAACGCATGACCAACTTTATGATGAGTTACGCTTTGGTAAAATCGATTTAGTCATCAATGACCAGAGACGTGCTTTTTCGACAGATTATAAAAATTTAGTCTTAACTGATTTGCCGCTTTATGTTGCATTTGCAGCTTTTAATCCACATACCCAAGAAAAAGTACTAGACATTGAGGATTCACTTGATAAGCCCTTGATTTTGGTTGCGGACAGCCAGCAAGAAGAAACAGAGCGCGCTTACTACCATGATTACATTGGCTTTTCAGGAGAAATACAATTTACACCAAGTGCCACAGAAGCTAAAATGTCAGTCGTTGCTAATCGTGGCTATTTGCCGCTTGAATTTGGAAAGGGAGCAAGTATCCCACCGACACTAAGCTGTCGCCCGATATACAAGCAAGGAAAACCCATTTTACGTCGAATGTGCGCATTTTGGAAAAAAGATAACTCTGGCTATTACGTCGAAACAATGGCAGAGCTCTTAGCCAAGGCTTTTAAGCAAAACTAAAACCAAAAAGGTATTTCAGATAAGTTTTTCTTATCCGAAGTGCCTTTTTTTAAAATTGATAAGTGAAGTAGGTTAGATTTATAATGTAGCCATAAAGAAAGGTAGAAGCGAGTTAGTGTATCTTGCTTTGGGTAAATAACAATGACAAAAGATGTAATGTTAGTAACAGGTGCTGGGCAAATTTCAATGGCGATTGCGCGTCGTATGGGGTATGGTAAAAAAATTATTCTAGGTGACCGTTCACTTGATAATGCCAAAGCAATTGCTAAGACCTTAACAGAAGCTGGTTTTGATGTCGTGACATTTGAAATGGATTTGTCATCACGTCAGTCAATTAAAGAGATGATTGCTTATGCGCAAACTTTTGGTGACATTAAGTATTTGGTTAATGGTGCGGGTGTTTCGCCATCGCAAGCTTCGATTGAAACCGTGCTAAAAGTTGACCTTTATGGAACATCTATTTTACTAGAAGAAGTTGGAAAAGTCATTGCAAAAGGCGGTGCAGGTGTCACTATTTCTAGCCAATCAGGTCACCGTATGCCTGCCTTGACTGCCGAACAAGACCTGGCACTTGCCATGACACCAACGGAAGAGTTGTTGACACTTGATTTCCTACAAGAAAATAAGATTGAAAATAGCCTCCATGCTTACCAATTGGCAAAACGTGCCAATGAAAAACGTACCATGTACGAAGCCGTTCGTTGGGGAGAACGTGGTGCCAGAATTAACGATATTGCACCAGGAATTATTGTTACACCACTTGCTATTGACGAATTTAATGGTATTCGAGGTGATTTCTACAAAAATATGTTTGCCAAATCACCAGCTGGACGTCCTGGGACAGCAGATGAAGTGGCAGATGTCGCTGAATTGCTTATGAGTGAACGTGCACAGTTCATCACTGGATCGACCTTCCTTATTGATGGTGGCGCAACAGCTTCGTACTTCTATGGACCGTTAAATCCAAACACCGAAACTGGTATGGCGGAAGGAAAAGATTAGATGACTGAAGAAACCTTAAAAAATCTCTATCGTCAAGTCAACGATGCTATGGTCGCAAAGGACACGAAAAACTTGGCTGAATTGATAGCACCTGACTCAGTTCTTGTTCATATGACAGGTTATGCGCAGCCCGTTAAAGAATGGCTAGCGCAAATTGAGAGCGAAGAAATGTGCTATTATGCATGGCAAGAAGATGCCATAAAAGCCATTCATATCACTGACAATACAGCCAGTCTTGTTGGGCAAAGTCGTGTTAAAGCACGAGTTTGGGGATCAGGACCAGCCACTTGGCGCCTGCAAATTAAAATGGATTTTGAAAAGATTGATGGTGTTTGGAAAATTGTTAAACAAACAGCAAGCACCTACTAGAAAGGAAATATGATGACAAATGTAGCAATTATTGGAGCAACTGGTTCATTAGGACGCAGTTTGCGTGAAGAATTAAAAGATAACAATGATTATACAGTAACACTTTTCTCACGTCGTGCAGAAAGCTTAGCCTTGGCAAGTAATGAAAAAGCTATCAATGGCTCAGCAACATCTGGTAATGATTTAGACAAGGTTTTAGCCGACCAAGATATTGTTTTTGTGGCTTTATCAGGTGATTTACCTAAAATGGCAAGAGAAATCGTTGCTAGTATGAAGCGTGTTGGTGTGGCTAGAATTGTCTTTGTCTCATCAATGGGCATTTATGGGGAAGTGGCAGGAGAACCAAAAGGTGTTGTCGCACCAATTCTCAAACCATATCGCAAAGCGGCAGACATTGTTGAACAGTCAGGACTTGATTACACGATTTTGCGCCCAGGGTGGTTTGACAATAGACAAGATACCACATGTCAGATTACGCAAAAAGGGGAGACGTTCTATGGACATGACGTTTCTCGCAAAGCAATCGTGACACTCGTAAAACACATCATTGATCAACCAGAAACTTATCTTAATACCAGCCTAGGATTGTATCGTTAAAAAGTTGACGATTCTTCAATAAATTTGATGTTTTTGCTTGACTTGGAGTTAGCTCTAAGGTATATACTGAGAGTGAAAGTAAGAAAGGGGATGACGTATGAATATCAAAAAAGTAAGCGAACAGACGGGAATTTCAGCAGATACCATTCGCTATTATGAACGAATTGGTCTGCTTCCGCGCATTAAACGTAATAAATCGGGGGTTCGTGATTTTTCTGATCAAGATATTGCAACTCTTGAATTCATTCGTTGTTTCAGAAAAGCAGGCATGAGTGTTGAATCTTTAATTGAATACATGTCCTTGGTGGAAGAAGGTGAAGGTACTGAAAAAGCGCGTATGGCTTTGCTTGAAGAACAACGTGATAAATTGGCAGAACGTATTGCTGAATTGCAAAGTGCACACGATCGGCTCAATCACAAAATTGAAAATTATCAGAATATCATCCTCAAAAAAGAACAGTCTTTGTTTGAAGATGATGACAAGTAAAGAAGAAGCAAACGACATACAAAACATTATCAAATAGCGTTAAAATGCTTATTTAGGTTTTGGTGTTATCAAGTATCAGATGATGACCCTAATGAGTGTGAGCGCGTGGTTAATGATTAGCTCGTTTAAGATTTAAATTATGCTTAAAAGGCATAAAACACTATGTCAAATAAGTATTTGTTATTAAAAACGAGAAGCGTATAATGGCAGTATAAACCCTATTAAGAAAGGAAAACCAATGACAATTAAACAAACAGCAGGACGTGACCAATTGGGTGAATTTGCACCAGAATTTGCACATTTTAATGATGATGTGCTCTTTGGTGAAAACTGGAATAATAACGATATTGATTTAAAAACACGCTGTATCATCACAGTTGTGGCACTTATGGCATCAGGCATTACAGACAGCTCACTAAAATTCCATTTGCAAAATGCGAAAGCTAACGGTGTTAGCAAAGAAGAAATTGCAGCAGTCATTACACACGTGGCTTTCTATGCAGGTTGGCCAAAAGGCTGGGCAGTCTTTAATCTTGCCAAAGAAGTTTGGAACGAAGATTAAGAAAGATATGAAATGAAAGGATAACAAATGACAGATAAAGCAACTTTTGACAAAGAAAATGTATTCGGACAAGGACAACCAAATGACGCTTTTGCGCAATATTTTGACGGACAATCATTCTTGAACCCATTGGTTGGTACAGATTCACCGCTTTTCTTAGCGAATGTCACTTTTGAACCTGGTTGTCGTAACCATTGGCATGTTCACAATGCTGATAAAGGTGGCGGACAAATTTTGATTTGTACAGCAGGTCAAGGTTGGTATCAAGAAGAAGGCAAAGAAGCTGTGAGCCTTGAACCAGGGAAAGTTATCGTGATTCCAGCCAATACAAAACATTGGCATGGCGCTAAAAAAGATTCATGGTTTAGCCATATTTCAGTGGAAGTTCCTGGCGAAAACACGTCAAATACTTGGCTAGAAGCGGTTAGCGACGACGATTACAACGCCCTTTAAACTATTCTTTTACAATTACATTTTCATTTTACTTCATACAATCAAAACACAAAACAATCTCATTTCGCTTAACGCCCAGCTGAAAACGGTTTGGGCGTTTTTATGTAACTACCGTGACAATTTTAACTAACCATGCTAAACTAAATTTATGACTCACATCACTCATAAAAGAATTGTGCAAGCAGGTCATTTTTTGCAACTTTTTAAAAATGATTCTCAATTTACAACACCAATTTTTAGAATTGACCACAAGCGAAAGCACCTTCAATTTGTCATTGTTTTTAAATTGGATGACGATGAGACGTTTTACGTCCTCAATCGTTCAAAACTTGGATATGATCATGAGTTGAAACGTCTCAAACGTTTTACTAAATCGACACTTTATCAAGGGATTTTATCCGTTCCGCTAAAGGCACGCCAGACGATTCAGATTTTACAAGTGCCAAATGATAGCAAGGTGGTCAAAGACTATGTGACCTATTACACTCAAGCTCAGATTGATGAGATTTTACATGGAAAACCAACTGAAAGCAGTGACGTTTACGACCCATTTCGCGATGCACATTCAGCTATTTTTCACAATTTTTCTCAAGCAGAAAAACTGATGTCTTATGAAGATTACCAAGGAATTCAGGATTTTCATCCTTTTTCAGTAGTGAAGGACCAAGCTTATGCTTTGACTTGTGCTTACAAAGACCCGATTAAAAAGAAAACAATCCATTTGCAATTAATGGGCTGGTATTATCTTGGACAGCAATTGAAAATCAGCTGGAAGCCAGACAATCAACGCAAAGCACGTTGGCGCTCATCTCTTGTTGCCATTGATAGAAAGACGCGACGCTATTTCTTTCAGGGAAATATTTATCACGAAAAAGGAACAGATCCCGTTTTTCTGGAACAGTTGACCTTTACCTTTCACGATTCTATGCAAAATAGCAGAGCTGCTAAGGCGGAATTTGCAAGATTTATTAATGAAATCAAGAAACAAGAACGTGCAGCTTTGTTAAAGCTCCGCTGAAAAGAGGATTTCTTTGACATTACAATTCACTTTTTAGGATCATGGATAAACTTTCCACTGGAAACTTTATTTATGCTATAATATTTTCTGACTGAAATCGAAACATTAGAAAGTAACAAAATGACAGAAATTGATATTGAACGTTATCATGAACTTGCTCAACAAAAACAAAAAGAGCACCGCAAATTTTTAGCGACACTCAAGAAAAAAGCACCCAAAAATCTTGATAAAATCACTCAAGAAATCCACACTGAAGTGTTTAATGAGATTGATTGCACCAAATGTGCCAACTGTTGCAAAAGCTTAGGACCGCTTTTTACAGAAGCTGACATCACACGCATTTCAAAAGTCTTTCGCATGAAATTGTCTGTTTTTGAAGAAACGTATTTGCGTGTTGATGAAGATGGCGACAAAGTTTTCCAATCTATGCCCTGCCCATTCTTAGGCGATGATAACCTTTGTACCATCTACGATGTTCGTCCCAAAGCTTGCCGTGAATTTCCACACACCGACCGCAAGAAAATCTACCAAATCAATCACTTAACCATTAAAAACACCCTTTTCTGCCCCGCCGCCTATCTCTTTGTCGAAAAACTCAAAGACCGCTTGGAAGGGAAGTAGGAAGAAGCCCACTTTAAAACCAATTTGAAGTGGGCTTTTTTGATTATGTTGCTTTATATGCTATAATATTTGCCAAAGGAGTTTTCATGACAGCAGATTACCATTACTTATTATTCGATTTGGACCACACTTTGCTTGATTTTAATGCGGCAGAGGATGTGGCGTTGACGGAGCTTTTGCAGGAAGCGCGTGTGTCAGATATTCAGGCTTATAAGGATTTTTACATTCCCATGAATCGTCAGTTGTGGGATGATTTGAGCCTTAAGAAAATCACCAAAAAAGAGTTGGTCAACACGCGTTTTACACGACTATTTGCGAATTTTGGTCATGAGGTAGATGGGCATGCTTTTGCCAAACGTTACCAAGAATTTCTTAGTCAACAAGGGCAGACTTTAGTTGGTGCAGATAAGTTGCTTGATAATCTTAGCCAACAAGGTTACCGTATTTTTGGAGCAACCAATGGCATTACTAAAATTCAAACAGGGCGCATGGCAAATTCAACGATTAAAGATTATTTTGAGCATGTTTTCATTTCTGATGAAGTTGGTTACCAAAAGCCAGATAAAGGCTTTTATGATGTCATTGCGGGAGCTATTTCCCAATTCAATCATCAAGAAGCGCTGATGATTGGTGACAATCTTTTAGCCGATGTCCAAGGTGGCAACAACGCAGGCATCGATACCGTTTGGTACAATCCAGCCCACAAAGAAAACCATACCAAAGCTACTCCAACCTATGTGGTTAAAGATTACCAAGATTTACTTGAGTTACTAAAATAAAACCTGACATCAAGTGACGTCAGGCTTTATTTTAATAATCAATTTTTCGTTCTTCAGTAATTAACTTTGCCATTTGTGTGGGGTTTACAACACGAATTTGGTGTCCTATTTTATCAATCAACTGTTCAGCACGTAGAGCCTTAACCATGCGGGCAATAGTTACAGAATGTACACCAAGATAGCTAGCTATTTCTTGATACGTAAAGACAGTATCAAGAACGAGAGTTCCAAATTCATCTTTTTCAGCTTGATCAAGAAGGAAGCGGCTAAATTGTACAAGAGCTGGTTCATTTTTACTGCTGTGGAAATGTTCCATGAGATAAACCATATTTTCAGTCAGGGTGTTCACCATTAGGGTAGCAACCGAGGGAAAGCCGAGAAGTTCTTGAAATTGTCGGTTAGAAATACGATAAGCGATACATGGTGTTTTAGCGACGATTGAAAATGTTTTTTTTCCATAGTAGTTGAGGTTAAAATCCGTCATTAGAGGTGTAAATCCGACAAATTGTTGCTTTTTAAAGTAAAGGTAGCTAGCTTCTTTGCCATCAGCTGAGATTGAAGATAGTGCACAAATACCTGATGATAGGATATAAATATCACCATTGACTTCTCCAGCAACAGATTTTGTCAGCTTATCGCCTTTTTGAAACGTCACACGCTCACCATATTGGAAAAGTTCTGTAATATTCAGTGTAGATTGCATACTTGCCCTTTCTAAATTAACGTAGGCCTTATATAACTATATAGTTTACGTCAAAAAAGCGTTTAAATCAAGTCCTAATTTGTTAGAAAGAGTTTGAAAATGTCTTGATATAAACTTTTAAAATGACTATTTTTTCGCCAAACAAAAGTAAAATCATGGCTTATTGGTGGTAAATCAAGCTTAATTTCAAAGAGTTTGCCGCTGTCTAATTCTTTTTGAACCACACTTTTATAGACAAAAGTAATACCAAGATTATTAGTAACTAAGTGACAAATCGCATTGAGACTACCAATTTCGGTGATATGATGAAAATCAGTGATAGCTAGATTAGCTTCTTTTAATGTCACTTCAAGCATTTCACGTGTTCCAGAACCTTGTTCGCGAATGATGATAGGATAGTTTAGCAATTCTTCAAGCGTGTAGCTTTTATCTGTAAGCTCAGCTTTCGGTGAAGCAACAGCAATGAAAGGTTCAGTTTTATAGGGCATAAAATCATATTTTTCTTTGGAAAAGAAACCTTCAATTAAAGCAAAATCAATTTTTCCTTGATCAATATCTTTTAACAATGTTTCAGTATTGTCAACTAGCATTTTAATTTGGAAATTAGGATGTTCAGAAAGAATGGTAGCTAATGAATCCTTTAAGACATATTCGCCGATAGTCAAAGTAGCTCCGAAATTAATCGGTGTTCGGTCTTGATTGAGATGTGATTTGAAATGTTGAATATCATTGTTTATTGTCATCAATAAATCAAGCAATTCTTTACCATTCTTAGTGAGTTGACAATGTTTCCCAGAAAAGTTAAAAAGCTTGGTTTGATACTCACTTTCCAAAGATTGTATATGTTTGGTGACAGCGGGTTGTGTAATATGCAATTCTTTAGCAGCTTGGGTAAAATTAAGCGTTTCGCAGACTTTCATAAAGGTAAAAACACGGTAATCAAGCATAATAATCTCCTATTATTTTTTGTTATTATATCATAATAAATCATAATTTTACATTATAGTTAAGGCAAGTTATAATATTTTATGAAAAGGAGTTTTTATTATGATAACAATTCAGAAAAAATTGCCGGGAATTATGTTTTGTGTGATTCTGGCTTTGCCAGCCTGGTTTTTAGGGCATTTATTTCCACTTGTAGGAGCGCCAGTATTTGCAATTTTACTTGGGATGGTTGTGGGGAATTTTCATAATAATCGCACCCAAACCACTGATGGTATTGCTTTTACATCAAAATATATTTTACAAGCGGCGGTTGTTTTATTAGGTTTTGGTTTAAACTTAACACAAGTTTTTAAAGTTGGGACACAATCATTACCAATTATTATTTCAACCATTGCAGTCTCGTTGGTTGTAGCGTTTTTATTGCAAAAATGGCTAAAATTGGATAGTAATATAGCAATCTTAGTTGGTGTTGGGTCATCTATTTGTGGTGGCTCAGCCATTGCCGCAACAGTACCAGTTATCAAAGCAAAAGATGAAGAAGTCGCAAAGAGTATTTCGGTTATCTTTCTCTTCAATATCTTAGCAGCACTAATTTTTCCAACATTGGGGGACCTACTTCATCTATCTAACCAAGGTTTTGCGCTTTTTGCGGGAACAGCTGTCAATGATACGTCATCCGTTACGGCGACAGCGACAGCTTGGGATGCTGTTCACGGGTCAAATACCTTAGACGGTGCAACAATTGTGAAATTAACGCGCACACTGGCCATTATTCCGATTACTTTAGGGCTGTCATTCTATAAAGCCTATCAAGATTCAAAAAATGGCAGAGCTAAACAAACGACTTTCCAAGTGAAAAAAGCTTTTCCAATGTTTGTCCTCTATTTCTTATTGGCTTCGATTGTTACGACAATGGTCAGCAGTTTAGGAATTAATACGGTTATTTTTGATAACCTTAAGACACTCTCAAAATTCTTTATTGTCATGGCAATGGGAGCTATTGGTCTTAACACGAATCCTATCAAACTTATTAAGACTGGTGGGCAAGCTATTGGATTAGGTGTTGTGTGTTGGATAGCCATTACTTGTGTTAGCCTCTTAATGCAGCATCTTTTAGGAATTTGGTAATAAAGATATAGAAACGATGTTTGTGAATATTCAAGCATTGTTTTTCTTTTTTTGAAAAACGATAGCGTTTACTTGAAACCGTTTCCTGAAGTGCTATAATGAACTTGGATACCTTAGTTAAATTTTATGAACAAAGACCGTTAATCTTATGGTTAACAGTTGTAAGGCGTGAAATTTAGCAACGATAAAGGAGGAAAAGGTACGATGGCATATAAAACAACTTATCCTTATACAAACGAGGTTCTTGCGACTTTTGACAATGCAACGGATGAAGCGTTAGAGGAAGCTTTGGCAAATGGGCATGCGCTTTACAAAAAGTGGCGTGCTGAAGGTGGCTTGGATGAGCGAAAAGTTCAATTGCATAAAATTGCTGAGCTGCTACGTCGTGACGTTGACAAATACGCTGAAGTCATGACAAAAGATATGGGAAAACTCTTCGCAGAAGCTAAAGGCGAAGTGGAACTCTGTGCAGAAATTGCGGATTACTACGCTGATAAGGCAGAAGAATTTTTGAAACCACGTCCGCTTGAAAACATTAATGGTGATGCTTACTACATCAAGCAAGCGACAGGCGTTTTGGTAGCCGTTGAACCATGGAATTTCCCATTCTATCAAATCATGCGTGTCTTTGCGCCAAACTTTATGATTGGAAATCCGATGATTTTGAAACACGCTTCCATCTGTCCAGCATCAGCACAAGCATTTGATGATTTGGTTTTGGAAGCAGGTGCACCAGTTGGCGCATTCAAAAATCTCTTCCTTTCTTATGACCAAGTTTCCAAGGCTATCTCAGACCCACGTGTTGTTGGGGTTTGCTTGACTGGTTCTGAACGTGGTGGTGCTTCTATTGCGGCAGAAGCGGGAGCAAATTTGAAAAAATCATCTATGGAACTTGGTGGTAACGACGCCTTTATTATCCTAGAAGATGCCGATTTTGATTTGCTTGATAAGACTGTTTTCTTTGCTCGTCTCTACAATGCTGGTCAAGTTTGTACCTCATCAAAACGTTTTGTCGTTGTTGGTCAAGAAAACTATGACAAATTCGTTGATATGGTGGTCAAACATTTCAAATCAGCCAAATGGGGTGACCCAATGGACCAAGCGACAACTTTAGCACCGTTGTCATCAGCAGCCGCAAAAGAAGAAGTGCTTGGTCAAATCAAATTAGCTAAGGAAAATGGTGCAACTGTGGTTTACGGTGATGAGCCGATTGACCACCCAGGAAACTTTGTCATGCCAACTGTTTTGACAAATATCACCAAAGAAAATCCAATCTACAATCAAGAAATCTTTGGTCCAGTTGCTTCTATCTATAAAGTTGATAGTGAAGAAGAAGCTATCGCGCTTGCCAATGATTCTAGCTATGGTCTTGGTGGTACCGTCTTTTCGGAAAATCTTGATCATGCCAAAGAAGTGGCTGCCAAGATTGAGACAGGGATGTCATTTATCAATTCTGGTTGGACATCACACCCAGAAATCCCATTTGGAGGCATTAAAAATTCAGGTTACGGTCGCGAATTAAGCGAACTCGGCTTTGATGCCTTTGTCAACGAACACCTTGTTTTCGTTCCAAATGATTAATTAACTCGCTCTCCTTTTATTTATATTTAAAATAGAAAACCGCAAACTAATTTAGCTTGCGGTTTTTGGCTATGCTGTAAAAGTCTTATTGTTAAATAACGTTTATGAAAAATCACGTAAATTTTTCCTTGGGTCAGGATGTGGAATGTTGTGATACTCACGTTTTCTTCGACGAACTGCCAGATAATAACGATTATATGCCCATGTTGTCGCACAAAGAACGAGCGACAGTAGTAGGATATGATGTCTAACAAGGGACATGATAAAAGCACCGATTCCTAAAAGCAATCCGATTTTAAGATACGTTTTCAAATGAAGCTGATAAATGCTTTGATTATAATGCGTTGTTGTCACAACACCTGCATAAAAACTGAGAAAACCAAAAAGAAAGAGAGCAAATCCAAGATTAGTATGATGAGAATCAGCTAAAAATTCTATCCCAACGGTAAAAATATTAATACCGATAAAAATCGGAATATGAGCATAGAACAGCAATGAACCTGCTGCTTGACGATGATGGTCTATTGCCAAGAAAGTTTGTGTCATGTAAGAAATAAACATGAAAGACATTCCAGCAAATAATAGGGCACCTTGATAAAGAGATTCTGTCAGCGGATAGGTACTGATAATGGCAATGACAGTTTCACCCAAGGTTAAAATTGTCACCAACTGAGCTCGCTCAACAGCATGCGGAAAATTAATGCGTGACGAATCGTGATAGCGCCTTGTAAGAACTGGAAAAATATTGGGGATGAGGTAAATTAATACCGTCCAAATATTAGCTCCCAATAATCCTAATGCAAAAGGCAACAAAGAAATCCCATAAATGGCACAAGTAACAATGCTAAATCTTATGTCTCTGTTAAATCCTAAAACACGCCCTTTGAGAAAATATTGTAGCGCAATAATGGCATAAGCTAGTATGAGAAGCCAATTAAAGATGACGACGGTCGGATGCCCAGCGTAAAGATGCGCCATATTCATATCAAATGTCAAAGCAAGATTTCCAACAACAAACATCAGCGCAATAACAGAGAAAATATCAATTCGCCTCGAATCACCGTATTTATTGTAGTAAAATACTTCGGTCATCCAAAGATTCAGCAAAATAATGTTAGATATAATAAATGAAAAAATTTCTTGAACACCAACATGACTTAAATGGATTGATGAGGTCAATTGACTAATGCCCAAAACAAAAGCCAAGTCAAAGAAAAGTTCATAGTTGGATACACGTTTAGCAAGAAGTTCTGGCATAATAGCTCCTTTACTTTCAATGAATCAATCTTGCCTTTATTTTATCAAAAAAAAGCCAAATCCCAAAAATAAGAGGAACTTTTACCACAGCAATGCTAAAACGATTTTGTTATAATAGAGACATGAATGAACTGATTAAACATAAACTGGAGCTATTGCCAGATAGCCCAGGCTGCTATATACATAAGGATAAAAATGGCACGATTATTTATGTTGGTAAGGCAAAGAACCTGAAAAATCGTGTGCGTAGTTATTTTCATGGTAGTCACAATACCAAAACAGAACTTTTGGTCTCAGAAATTGAAGATTTTGAGTACATTGTGACAGGGTCTAATACCGAGGCGTTGCTTCTTGAAATCAATCTCATTCAAGAAAATATGCCCAAATACAATATCAAGCTCAAAGATGATAAGTCATACCCGTTCATCAAAATCACGACTAATGAGCAGTATCCACGATTACTGATTACCCGTCAAATCAAAAAAGACGGTGCCATGTATTTTGGACCTTATCCTGATTCAGGAGCGGCAACGGAAATCAAACGTCTGCTAGACCGCATTTTCCCATTTAAGAAATGTACCAATCCTGCTAATAAGGTTTGTTTTTATTACCATTTGGGGCAATGTAAAGCGCATACCATTTGCCATGTTGACCACGATTATTTTATTGATATGGCGCACGATGTGAAAAATTTCCTTAATGGGCAAGACAATAAAATTGTTGACGAGATTAAGGACAAGATGCAAAAAGCATCTGATTTAATGGAATTTGAACGTGCGGCAGAATATCGTGATTTACTGCAAGCTATTTCCACCTTACGTACGAAACAACGTGTGATGAGTCAAGATATGATGGACCGTGACATTTTTGGTTACTACGTTGACAAAGGGTGGATGTGTGTGCAGGTTTTCTTTGTTCGCCAAGGGAAACTCATCCAACGTGATGTCAATATGTTTCCTTATTACAATGACCCAGAAGAAGATTTTTTGACTTACATGGGGCAATTTTACCGTGACAATAAGCATTTTATTCCTAAGGAAATTTTTATTCCTAAAGAAATTGATGAAGAATTGGTCAAGGCGATTGTTGATACGAAAATCATCAAGCCCCAACGTGGCGAGAAAAAGCAGCTTGTTAATCTAGCTATCAAAAATGCACGTGTGAGTTTGCAACAAAAATTTGATTTGCTTGAAAAAGATGTTAAGAAAACTTATGGTGCTGTTGAAAATATCGGCGAATTGCTTAACATTCCAAAGCCTGTTCGTATTGAAGCCTTTGATAACTCAAATATTCAAGGAACAAGCCCTGTCGCTGCTATGGTGGTCTTTGTAAATGGAAAACCAAGTAAGAAAGATTATCGAAAATTCAAGATTAAAACGGTTGTCGGACCAGATGATTATGCCAGCATGCGCGAGGTCATCTATCGCCGTTATAGCCGCGTGATGAAAGATGGCTTAGTGCCACCAGATTTGATTATCATCGATGGTGGTCAAGGTCAGGTCAATGTGGCGCGTGATGTTATTGAAAACAAGCTCGGTCTTGATATTCCAATTGCTGGTCTGCAAAAAAATGATAAACACCAAACGCACGAATTATTGTTTGGTGACCCTTTAGAAGTTGTTGAATTGCCACGAAATTCCGAAGAATTTTTCTTGTTACAACGTATCCAAGATGAGGTGCACCGTTTTGCTATTACCTTCCACCGTCAAGTGCGTAGTAAAAATTCATTCTCATCAAAACTTGATGGCATTGCTGGATTGGGACCAAAGCGCAAGCAATTACTCATGAAGCACTTTAAGAGCCTACCCAATATTCAAAAGGCTGATATAGACGATATTGTGAACTGTGGTATTCCACGAAATGTCGCAACTGCGATTAAAGAAAAATTAAACAAGGAGGAAGCTGTCAATGCTAACCATTAAACCGATTACTGAAGAATTTGCTGTTTGCCAAGTTGAGGATTATTCACAAGTTAATCTGGAAAATCCATTTGTTTTTACTGGGGCAACAGATGACGAAAAATCACTTGTTTGTCCGATTGCACTTGTCCCTGAAAATGCTTTGAGCGTTGATAAGACTTGGTCAGCTTTTCGAATCGAGGGTGTTTTAGACTTTTCTTTGATTGGCATTTTATCAAAAATTTCAAGTCTTTTAGCAGAAAATAATATTGGTATCTTTGCCATTTCGACTTATAACACGGATTACATTTTAACGAAAACAACGGATTTTCAAAGCGCACTCCGAGTATTAGAAGAAGCAGGATATCAGATTTTGGGATAATTTTTGCAAGAAACGAAAGGTACTCTTGAATATAAATAAGAAAATTTCATGAAAGTTTTCTGCTTCTGTTTGTAATCTTTTTTAAACTGTGCTAACATGGATAGGGATTTTTTAAGGAGATAAGCATGTTTAAGAATTTTAAGAAGAGCCTTTCTCATCTGCGAGAAAAGCGCTTTTGGCTACCAAGCCTTATGATAATGCTGGTTGCTTTTTTACTGATTCTTCCACAAATCATATCAAAAGGTGTTATTGTTGGTAGTGATTTTCTCTTTCACTACAATCGTTTTTATGAAACGGCTATGCAGATTAAGACTGGTAATTTCAGTTATTTTATATCTTTGTATGGCTTTTATAGCTCAGGGCGGATTGTTAATGCGTTATACGGTCCCTATTTTGCCTATTTTCAAGGTTTACTGGTTCTAATCAGTCGCAATTGGTACACGTATCAGTTGGTATCACGCTTTTTGTTGAGTGTGATTGCAGGCTTTTCAATGTATCGATTGATACGCAGGGTAGCTGTCAAGCCTAAAATTTCTCTAGCCATTGCCATTTTTTACATGATGACTTTTTCTGTTCAATATTGGACATTTAGGCAAGGTTTTTCAAGTTGGGGAGCTGCTTTTATGCCGTGGTGCATGATTCCAGCGATTGATTTTGTGAAAACTAAAAAAGTAGGCGTGCTACGCTTAGCCGTTGCTGTCGCTTTGATGATGCAAGTCCATATGCTAAGTTGTTTCTTGCTCATTGTTTCTTATTTGCCGTTTTATTTGTACGGTTTTATCAAATCTAAAGAAAAGAAAACTATTATCATCAAAGGAATACAAGCTGTTTTACTTGCTCTTTTATTGACAACGAATGTCTGGGCTGCGCTTATTGACGTCGGGCGTAATAATAATTTGGTTGAACCATTTATCAATTCAAAATTATATATTATGACGGTGAATCAACGTAGCATTCAATGGCTGATAACACCGTTACCTTTGCTACTTTTGGTGCTGTATCAATTGTATTTTTCATTCAGACATTGGCGCCATTTTGATACACTATTACGAGTCACAACGGGAGCATTTTTCTTCTTTCTCGTTCTGTCAAGTAGCATTTTCCCTTGGTACAGTATTAACAAATTAAACCTTTCTTTGGTCAATTTAATTCAATTCCCATTTCGTTTCTTTGTGCCTGCTACGGTGTTATTATTGTTAGCAGTAGCGTTAGTTTTAGAGCGTTATTTTGACGTCAAATGGTCCAAATTAGTGACAGTCGGAGCGATTTTGATTAATCTTTTCAGCCTTGCTCAGTTAACACATCTGCAACAAGAGAAGATTGCTGAATACTATACTGCTAAACACCCCATCAAAACTAAAAAACATACCTTTGTTTGGGGAAATTCTGAGGAAGTTCGAGCTAGTTTTCACAGTTCAGATTTGTATGAGCTGTTAGATTTAATCTCGAAATCAACACCAGATTATCTTCCCGCCGAAAAATCAAACAAGGACAACAAATACGTTCTTTATGAGGAATTTGTCATCGGTCATACAGATGCTTTTGACAAATCACAAGACGGCAACGCTCTTATCTTCACATGGACTGCTGACAATAGTGGTAAGGTTAACATTCCAATTGCCAAGTACAAAGACACCGAGCTAACACTCAATGGTAAGAAACTAAGTCGTACCGATTATTCCTTGTCAGGAATTGGAACACCAACTGTGACACAAAAAATCGGAAAAAACACATTAAAAATAACTTACCATATTGGCGTCTGGTTCAAGGCTTTGCTGATTGCTAACGCCCTCACATGGCTAGCAACAGCAGGCTACGCTTGGCTAAAGAAATTAAGAGTGATAAAAAAAGTATAATAATTTTAGGACTGGAATTACACATCCAGTCTTTTTATTTTACGAAAATCTTGTTTCATGTTACATTTCTTTCCCAAAACTACTAAAAAAAGCTGTGAACTCTTTCAAAAAATGTTAGAATAGAGGAGCAGAGAATATTTTAGAAGGAGGTTCGCTTATGAAGTTTCTAGAATTAAACAAAAAGCGCCATGCCGTCAAAACTTTCAATGACAAACCCGTTGATTATAAGGATTTACGAACAGCCATTGAAATCGCTACATTAGCTCCAAGTGCTAATAATATCCAACCTTGGAAATTTGTTGTGGTAGAAGATAAAAAAGCCGAACTTGCTGAACATCTCCCAGAGATTAATAAAAAGCAAGTGGAGCAAGCACAGTACGTTGTAGCGATTTTTACCGATACAGATTTGGTTCAACGTTCTCGCAAAATTGCTCGTATTGGTGTCAAATCATTGAGTAATGATATGTTAGGTTACTACATGGAAACCTTACCTGCTCGTTTTGCAGAATTTGACGACAAACGCAAAGGCGAATACCTTGCCCTTAACGCTGGAATTGTTGCCATGAATCTTGTTTTGGCTTTGACTGACCAAGATATTTCATCAAATATTATTCTTGGTTTTGATAAGTCATCAACCAATGATATTCTAGAAATTGATAAACGTTTTCGTCCAGAGCTCTTAATCACTGTTGGTTATAGCGATAATAAGCCTGAACCAAGTTATCGTTTGCCTGTTGACGAAATTATCGAACGTCGTTAAGCGTACCGACTTTAATTTCATGCACCAAACTTGGTTTATTTGCTAGGCTGAGTTTGACAAATACAGTAACATGAGTTTACCGGTTTTTGGTGAATTCAAAGATAAAACAAGATAGCTTTTCTTTTTTGAGAAAAGCTACCTTTATGGAGGAGTTATAAGAATGACAGTAGATTTTAAAGCAGAAGTTGAAAAACGTAAAGATGCCATGATGGAAGACCTCTTTGCTCTTTTGCGTATCAACTCAGAACGTGATGACAGCAAAGCTGACAAAGAACACCCATTTGGACCTGGTCCAGTAAAAGCTTTGGAACATTTCCTAGCTATGGCTGAACGTGATGGTTACAAAACACGTAACATTGATAACTATGCTGGTGATTTTGAATTTGGTGAAGGTGACGAAGTTCTCGGAATCTTTGCTCACTTAGACGTTGTGCCTGCAGGTAGCGGTTGGGATACTGACCCTTATGAACCAGTTATCAAAGATGGACGCCTTTATGCGCGTGGGTCATCTGATGATAAAGGTCCAACAATGGCATGTTACTATGCCCTAAAAATCATCAAAGAACTTGGTTTGCCAGTATCTAAAAAAGTTCGTTTCATCGTTGGTACTGATGAAGAATCAGGCTGGGGCGATATGGAATATTATTTTGCTCACAATGGCTTGAAAGACCCTGATTTTGGTTTCTCTCCAGATGCTGAATTCCCAATTATCAATGGTGAAAAAGGAAATATCACAGAATTCCTACACTTTGCAGGTGACAATAACGGTGCCTTCACATTGAATAGTTTCGATGCTGGACTTCGTGATAACATGGTGCCAGAATCAGCAACAGCTATCTTCACAGCTGACAGCACTTTGGCTGAACTTCAAGAAAAATTAACAGCATACACAACAGCTGAAAACTTGACTGCTGAACTGACTCAAGAAGGCGACGCTTTCCGTTTGACAGTTGTCGGAAAATCAGCTCACGGTTCAACACCAGAACTTGGTATCAACGGTGCAACATACCTTGCTAAATTCCTTAACCAATTTGCTTTTGAAGGAGCTGCTAAAGCTTATCTTGAAACAGCAGCAAACGTTCTTCACGGTGATTTTGCAGGTGAAAACCTTGGTGTTGCCTATACTGATGAAAAAATGGGCGCTCTTAGCATGAACGCTGGTGTTTTCAAATTTGACCGCAACTCAGATGACAATACAATCACTCTTAACTTCCGTTACCCACAAGGTACAGATGCGCAAACTATCAAAGCTGAACTTGAAAAACTTAACGGTGTGACAAAAGTAACACTTTCAGATCACGAACACACACCACACTATGTTCCAGCTGATGACCCATTGGTTGCAACACTTCTTTCTGTTTACGAAAAACAAACAGGCTTGAAAGGTTACGAACAAGTTATCGGTGGTGGTACATTTGGACGCCTTCTTAAACGTGGTGTTGCTTTCGGTGCAATGTTCCCAGATTATGTCAATACAATGCACCAAGCAAATGAATTTGCCGACGTTGAAGACCTTTACCGTGCTGCAGCAATCTACGCCGAAGCACTTTACGAATTGATTAAATAACCTTTGACAATGACAAGAGGAGATTTTTACAACTTGTAAGAATCTCTTTCTTTATATTTGAAACCTTTGAAAAGTAGAAGGGGGGAGAAATGGATACCATTGAACAATTAATTGCGGACATTATGGCAGATGAGCAAAATGCGACCTACACTCAACAGGGCATAAAGCCACTTTTTACTGTTCCAAAAACGGCTCGGATTAATATTGTCGGACAAGCTCCTGGCATTCGTGCGCAAGAGTCGGGTTTGTATTGGAATGATCCAAGTGGTGATAATTTGCGAAAATGGCTGGGCGTTGACCGAGAAATATTTTACGATTCTGGGCTTTTTGCGGTTGTACCAATGGATTATTATTTTCCGGGAACGGGAAAATCAGGTGATTTACCGCCACGAAAGGGCTTTGCTGAAAAGTGGCACAAACGAACCTTGGCTTTCGCACCAAATATTGAATTACATATTTTGGTTGGCTCCTATGCACAGCGTTATTATTTGCAGCAGAAATCTTCTGCCACGTTGACAGAAACGGTAAAACATTATCGCGCCTATTTACCAGAATTTTTCCCTTTGGTACATCCCTCACCTCGCAATAACCTCTGGCAAGCAAGAAATCCTTGGTTTGCAAAAGAAGTCATCCCAGATTTGCAAAAACACGTCAAAGAAATTCTTGAAAGATAATATAATACCTCATTAAAAATAAAAGCATAAGAAAGTATTTTCTAAACAGAAAAGGTATTCTTATGCTTTTTTTATTAATTATGAGTTGTCAGCTAAGCTTTGATTAACCCAATCAATGAAGTTGCTTGTTGAATCACCGCTGATTTCGGCTTCGGTATGTTGTTCACCCCAAACCGTTGCAAAATCAAGGTCTTTAACACCGTAATTTTCAAGGGCAAGTGCCAAATTAACCTCAGTAGTTAAAGCTGTATCGCCTTGACTAAGTCCTGTACGAATTCGCCAATAACTAGCAACATTTGAAGAATTTTCACCACTATAATAATCAGTTAGATAGTACAATGGCGTGTACATATTGATACGTGTGGTTAAATCTTTTCCTAAGCTATCTGTTTTAGCAAGGTCGGTAGTAAAGGCTTCTTCGTAATCTGTTCCTTTGACCAAATCTCCCAAGGTTGAGTCCCAATGAACGCTGTTACCGTCACCATAGCCAAAAAGTTGATTTTCGCCTTGTGATAAATCAAGGGCATCAAAGGCACCCAGAGACTTAGTTGATGATTTCATGTATTTGACAAAATCAGCAATGCTAGAGATACTAGCAGTATTGGTATCCTCGTCATAAGTGACCCATGTTGAATCAGCGTTGAGCGCCGCAATATAATCAGCAGCTGTTTCATAAGTTCCAGATAAATCAATTGTGATTGAAGAAGATGACGTACGATTGATATCATCAACATCCTCAATTGATGTTGTATCATCAGTAGTACCAAGATCGGTTGGGGCTTCGCCAGTCGGCATATCTCCGTCGCCTAAACCGCCTTGAGAAGATGAGCTGGCATCATATGGGAATGTCGTATTAGCTAAAAATGTGTTAAGCGAATCCTCAATGACTGATTTGAGATAATTGTAGTAGGAACCTGCTTGATAAATGCCGTCATCAGATTTCTTCAAGGTGAGCTTGTTGCCATCTTCATCTTGAAGTCCAAGTTTATTAATATATTTCGCAAAAGCAGTAGCTAAGCCATCTGAAATAGTTTGTTCTTCATCGCTCAAATCAGAACGTGTCGATCCCATGTTCCATTCATAAGCTTCATTTGCGGTATCAAGGTTAGTGATTGGACACCAAGCCATAACACCAGCAACGCTGTCAGAGACACCTTCGACAGCACCGATTTCTGTAAGGTAATCGTCATACAAAGAACTATCTCCAGAAGAACCTATAATAGCAGATTGTGCACCGCCACCAGACATTCCAAAAACAAAGATAGAATCTGTATTTCCTGAAATATTGCCTTGGTTATAACGTAAATAACGAATCGCTGCTTTAGCGTCTGTAACACCACTTGGAGCACCAGAATCACGTCCACGCAATCCTGCAGATACGTAAATCATTCCTTGTGATGTATAATCAGTAGCATCACTAGTGTATTCTGTAAGTGCAGACATAGCTGAATAACCAGGTGTATTAATTGGAATCACGATAGGAGCCGTTTCAGAAGTATAATTTCCGACTGTTGCTGAGGTATTTATCTCACAAGTATAGGTTCCGTCACCATTATCAATCGCTGTCATGTAATCACCAGGCACAAAAATCGATAACGTTTGCTGTTCAGCGTCCGTAGGATTAGCTGCATAAGAAATGCCGATTTGATAATAAACATTATCATCAGCATTGTACTGCCATTTTGAGTTATCTACCTTATCAAGTGTCGTTGAGACTTCACCAGAAGAAAGACTAGATGTAGAAGCGGTAGTGTTTTGTGAGCTGGAGCTAGAGGTACTAGAGTTAGAACTTGACGAGCAAGCCGTTAGTAACATAGCAGAGCATAATAAAACAGCAGAGCTTGTAAAGAACCATTTTTTTCTTGGCATAGTATTCTCCCTTTTTAAAAATTTGTCCTAAATTTTTCTTAACCAATAAATGAAAATTAGGTTATTACTTTATCTCAAATTATCTCTATGGTACACTAAAGAAAACGCTGTTACCATAACAAATGTTAAGTAGTGAGGTGATAAGAATTAGTAAAGAAAAGATTTTACAAGAATTTTATGCCTTAGGCACACGATTTGAAGTGCCTAAAAATGCTTTGATTAATACAACGGTTTGCCAAGAAAAGATAACCCATGTTTATTTGCTAGAATCAGGAATTGTTTCTTTGAGTTCTATAACGCCTCAAGGACAAACGATTATTTACCAATATTTTTCACAGCCTGGTTTTTTAAATATCGTTCCATTATTAACACGATTTTATCTAGGATATGAAAATGACATGACGGTTGATTTGACAGCAAAGACTGCCTGTGTCATTTATCGATTGACTGTTGAGACTTTCATGGCAAAATTAGCAGAGCCGTTGGTGAAAGACCTTATCATTCAAACAGTTTTAGCAGATTATGTGACTGTTATGGAGAAAATTCGTGATAGTGGTGAGGATTCTACAAAGGTTAATTTGTACCGTTTTATCACACAGCATGCGAGCCAAGATGAAACTGGAGCTTATGTATTAGACGACTTTTTTACTTACACAGAAATCGGTAATTATTTGCAAGTTCACGAAGTGACCATAGCTCGCTTGATGAGTGAATTAAAAAGAGAAAATATCATTGCAAAACAAGGTAAAACACTCTGTATTATAGATATGAACGCCTTAGAACGGCTGAAATGAGGTGTGTACACACAAAAGATGCTGAAATACTCAGCATCTTTTTGTATTATTTATAAGGGAAGATTATTTTCCAAGACAGAATTGGCTAAAGAGTTTTGTGATTAATTCATCAGGTGCTGCATCACCTGTGATTTCACCGAGAATTTCCCAGCAACGTGTTAAATCAATTTGAAGAAGATCAACAGGCATTCCTAGTTCAAGCCCTTCATTGACGGCTTGCAAACTTTGCACCGCTTTTTCAATCAATGAAATATGGCGAGCATTTGAAAGATAAGTTGCATCTTTTTCAACAATACCAGCATTATCAAAGAAAAGTTGGTTAATACGTTCTTCAATCACGTCGATATTTTGATTTTTAAGAACGGAAATGCGAATGACATCATCTGGCAACTGGTCAGCTTCGATTTTTTCTGGTAAATCCGTTTTATTAAGAAGAATAATGCGGTTACTATCTTTGCTAAGTTCCAAAAGTGCGCGGTCTTGGTCAGTCAAAGGTTCAGAACTATTGAGCACAAGAAGAACAAGGTCAGCTTCCTCAAGGGCTTTTTTCGAACGTTCCACACCGATTTTTTCAACCACATCATCTGTTTCGCGGATACCAGCTGTATCAACAAGTTTCAAAGGTACACCTTTGATATTGACATATTCTTCAATCACATCACGGGTTGTTCCCTCAATATCAGTAACGATAGCCTTATCTTCGCGTAACAGATTGTTAAGCAAACTTGATTTACCAACATTTGGACGACCGATGATAGCAGTAGATAAGCCTTCGCGCAGAATTTTGCCACGTTTTGCAGTACGTAATAGATTTTCCAAAAGTTCTTGGAATTCTTGTGTTTTTTCGCGAATCAAAGCCGTCGTCATTTCTTCCACGTCATCATATTCAGGGTAGTCGATATTGACCTCGACTTGAGCTAAGGTATTTAGAATTTCTTGGCGCGTGTCATTGATTAATTGTGACAATGACCCATCAAGTTGTTTTACCGCAATATTCATGGCTTTGTCTGTTTTCGCACGGATAATATCCATAACGGCTTCCGCTTGTGTCAAGTCAACACGACCATTCAAGAAAGCACGTTTGGTAAATTCACCAGGTTCAGCAAGACGAGCCCCTTGGCGCAAGACAAGTTGCAAAATTTCATTTGTCACGGCAACACCACCGTGCGTATTAATCTCCACGACATTCTCGCAGGTAAAGGTTTTTGGCGCAAGCATCACAGACACCATAACCTCATCAAGCACTTCATCAGTATTAGGGTCAACAATGTGACCGTAATTAATCGTATGTGAAGCAACCTTGTCAAGGTCTTTACCACGATAGACTTTTTGCGCAATAGCTAGCGCTTCCGTTCCAGAAAGTCTTACAATCCCGATTGCACCCTCACCAAGCGGTGTAGAAATCGCAGCAATCGTATCAAATTCATTTGTAATCATTACTATTCTTCCTATCTATATGTCAAAGTTATTCTTTGAAAATAATCTTAGTTAATTGTAACGCAAAACATTTTTTCTAGCAATAGACGAGTGCCATTGCAATAATTTCTGATAAAATCAGCTAAAGAATTTACCAGAAACACTAAAACACCAAAACAATTAAGTCCGATTAAAATCATTGTGGCAAAAACACCCTAAATCATGATATAATAGTTATTTGGAAATAGGAATTATTGACAATAATACATAAAATGGTGAGGTAGCTATGGAAAAACTCAAAAAAATGGCTGGTGTCACAGCCGCTCAGTACGTCAAAGATGGTATGGTTGTCGGACTTGGAACAGGCTCAACAGCATACTTTTTTGTTGAAGAAATTGGTCGCCGCATGAAAGAAGAAGGACTCAAAGTTGTCGGCGTAACAACTTCAAGCCAAACAACTGCACAGGCAGAAGGTCTTGGGATTCCTTTGAAAGCTGTTGATGACATTGATGTTATCGATGTTACCGTTGATGGTGCAGATGAAGTTGACACTAACTTCAACGGTATCAAAGGCGGTGGTGGCGCCCTTCTTATGGAAAAAATCGTTGCCACACCAACCAAAGAATATATCTGGGTTGTTGACGAATCAAAAATGGTCGATAAACTCGGTGCCTTCAAATTGCCAGTCGAAGTGGTTCAATATGGTGCAGACCGTATTTTCCGTGAGTTCGAGAAAAAAGGTTACAAACCATCATATCGCATGGCAAACGGCGAACGCTTTGTGACTGATATGAAAAATTATATCATCGACCTTGACCTTGGCGTTATTGAAAATCCTGTCGAACTTGGCAAAGAATTGAAAGCCATGGTCGGCGTTGTTGAACACGGTCTCTTCAACGGTATGGTCAATAAAGTTATCGTTGCAGGTAAAGACGGTGTCAACATTTTAGAAGCTAAATAATATTTCAGCAGGAGGAAATTAACAGTTACCATAACTGAATCTTCTCCTGTTTACTATGTTATATTGATTAATTATTATTTCTAATCACTTGACTTATTAGGATATTAAGAGATTAGGAGGTTTTGGGTGCCAACCGTAACCACCCTAGATTAGGAAAAAATTATGTCAACATTTAATCGTATTCACCTTGTAGTTTTAGATTCTGTCGGAATTGGTGCAGCACCAGATGCTAACAATTTTGTCAATGCTGGTGTGCCAGACGGTGCTTCAGATACCCTTGGTCATATTTCAAAAACAGTCGGATTAACTGTTCCAAATATGGCGAAAATTGGTCTTGGAAATATTCCTCGTGAAACACCTCTAAAAACAGTACCAGCAGAAGCGCAACCAAGTGGCTATGCGACAAAATTAGAAGAAGTATCACGTGGAAAAGATACCATGACAGGTCACTGGGAAATTATGGGGCTTAACATTACAGAGCCTTTTGATACTTTCTTTGAAGGATTCCCAGAAGAAATTTTAACAAAAATCGAAGAGTTTTCAGGGCGTAAAATCATTCGTGAAGCCAACAAACCTTATTCAGGAACACAAGTTATCGCTGACTTTGGTGAACGTCAAATGAAGACAGGTGAATTGATTGTTTACACTTCAGCTGACCCAGTACTTCAAATCGCAGCACACGAAGATATTATTCCACTTGACGAACTTTATAAAATCTGTAAATTTGCTCGTTCTATTACATTAGAACGTCCAAGTTTGCTTGGTCGAATCATTGCTCGTCCATATGTTGGTGAACCTGGTAATTTCACACGTACAGCTAACCGTCGTGACTATGCTTTATCACCATTTGCACCAACAGTGCTTAATAAATTAGCTGACGCAGGTATTCCGACGTACGGTGTCGGAAAAATCAATGATATTTTCAATGGTTCAGGTATTACAAACGACATGGGGCACAATAAATCAAATATGCACGGTGTTGATACCTTGATTAAGACCTTGCAATTGCCAGAATTTACAAAAGGATTATCATTTACAAACCTTGTTGATTTTGATGCCATGTATGGTCACCGTCGTAATGCCGCAGGTTACCGTGATTGTCTAGAAGAATTTGACAATCGTTTGCCTGAAATCATGGAAAATATGAAATCAGATGACCTTCTTTTAATCACAGCAGACCATGGTAATGACCCAACTTACACAGGAACAGACCACACACGTGAATACATTCCATTATTGGCTTACAGCCCATCATTTAAAGGAAATGGTGTCTTACCAGTCGGACATTTTGCTGATATTTCAGCAACAATCGCTGAAAACTTTGGTGTTGAGACAGCTATGATTGGTCAATCTTTCCTAGAAAAATTAGTATAAGAGGTGCATATGACAACAATTATTGAAAAAATTGAAGAAGCTCGTCAGTTCTTGGTATCACAAAGTTGTGACGCTCCTGAATTTGGCTTGATTTTAGGGTCAGGTCTTGGTGAACTTGCCGAAGAAATTGAAAATGCTGTTGTAATTCCCTATGAAAAAATTCCTAATTGGGGAAAATCAACAGTAGCAGGACACGCTGGACAATTGGTTTATGGTGACCTTGGTGGACACAAAGTCATTGCTCTTCAAGGACGTTTTCATTTTTACGAAGGAAATCCAATGGAATTAGTGACTTTCCCAGTTCGTGTCATGAAAGCTCTTGGTTGTAAAGGACTTATTGTGACAAATGCAGCTGGCGGAATTGGCTTTGGACCAGGAACATTAATGGCAATTTCAGACCATATTAATATGACAGGGCAAAACCCATTGATTGGTGCGAATCTTGATGACTTTGGACCACGTTTCCCAGATATGTCAGATGCTTATACGGCTGAGTATCGTGATACCGCTCACAAAGTCGCTGAAAAAATCGGTATCAAACTTGATGAAGGTGTTTATCTTGGGGTTTCTGGACCATGTTACGAAACACCTGCCGAAATTCGTGCCTTCCAAACTCTTGGAGCTGATGCGGTTGGTATGTCAACAGTTCCAGAAGTCATCGTTGCTGCTCATTCAGGTTTGAAAGTTTTAGGAATTTCAGCCATCACAAACCATGCCGCAGGTTTCCAAAGTTCACTTAATCATGAAGAAGTTGTTGCTGTTACACAACAAATCAAAGAGGATTTTAAAACCCTAGTTAAGGCTGTTTTGGCAGAATTGTAAGTCAATATTAAAACTTGGTATTATCATACTAAATCAGAAAGAGATGTGTTATGCGAATTCATTTTATTGTTCACGAAGCTTTTGAAGCACCAGGTGCTTACTATGATTGGGCTATTAAACGTGGTCATGATATGACACTGACAAAACTTTACCAAGGCGAAAAATTGCCAAAAGATAGTTCTGGTATTGACCTACTAATTGTTATGGGTGGACCGCAAAGCCCACGAACAACAGTAGTAGAATGTCCTCATTTTGATGCGCCGGCTGAAATCTCGCTTATCAAAGAAGCTATTTCACAAGACAAACGAGTTCTTGGTATTTGTTTAGGAGCTCAATTGTTAGGTGAAGCTTACGGAGCATCTGTTGAAAGAAGCCCAGAAAAAGAAATTGGAAATTATCCAATCACATTAACAGAAGCTGGTTTAGCAGATAGTAATCTTTCGCATATTGGAACATCTGCAATTGTTGGGCACTGGCATGGTGATATGCCTGGTTTGACACCACAAGCCAAAATTCTTGCAACTAGCCAAGGTTGCCCACGACAAATTGTCAAATACAGTGATAAACACTATGCTTTCCAATGCCATTTAGAGTTTTCAAAACCATTGATTGAAGCACTTTTGGCAGAAGAAGTTGATTATGATGAACAAGTTAAGACACACTCATACCTTCAAGCAGCAAATGAAATGCTAGCTTACGATTATTCAGAAATGAATCATATTTTAGAGCAATTTTTAGATGCTTTCACAAAATAAAAGATTTAATTCCAAAGCTTATTGCTTACGCTTTAGTGCTACCCTCCTTTTGACTAGTCTAGTAGCAGGAGTAGGCGGCATTTTACTTCATGACTTATTAGAATTGGTTGAATGGATGATTTTTGGTCATGGGGAAAGTACAGGCGCGCAACCTGTCACAAACCTACAATTTATTATCATCTTATTAGCTGGTATTATTTCAGCGTTTATTTGGTTTGTTTTGCAAGATAAAAATCGTCAAATCATTTCAATCAAATCACAGCTAAAAGCTACTGGTGATAGCAAACGTCCGATACTTTGGATACACTTGATACATATTTTTCTTCAAGTGGCTTCAGTCGGAGCTGGTTCACCTATTGGTAAAGAAGGTGCGCCACGAGAACTGGGAGCTTTAGGGGCAGGTCGTATTTCTGACCGAATGACATTGACCTTAAAAGACCGAAGGCTTGCTATTGTTTGTGGGGTATCAGCAGGGTTGGCAGCTGTTTATCAAGTACCGATTGCCAGTATCTTTTTTGCTTTTGAAACACTTGGATTAGGGCTGTCATTTTTGAACCTTATTTCAGTCTCAAGCACAGCGATTCTAGCTAGTCTTATTGCGGGAACGGTTATTTCAGATACACCACTTTATCATTCAGGACAAGTCGTGCTCGATGCTAAAACATGCGGTCTTACAATCCTTCTAGCCATTCTTATCACCCCCTTAGCGCAGCTATTTCGCCACCTCACTCAAAAGGCTCAAGCCAGCAAAGTGACAACTAAAAGCATTTTGTGGAAACTTCCCTTAACTTTTTTGCTTCTCGCAAGCTGTTCTCTTTATTTTCCAGAGATTTTGGGAAATGGCGGAGCTTTGGCACAAGCTGTTTTTGATGGGATGGGTGTGTGGTATGCTTTAGCTTGTGTGGTTATTAAAGCCGTACTTGTTTTGCTGACGATGAAAAATGGTGCCTACGGAGGCACTCTGACACCGTCATTTTCAATAGGTGCTGTCCTAGGATTCTTGGTAGCAGTGCTGTGTCAATTGGTAGTCCCAGAATTATCACTAACTTCAGCTATGTTAATTGGCTCAAGTATCTTTTTAGCCATTACCATGAATGCTCCGTTAACAGCTGTTGGCTTGGTTGTGTCGTTTACGGGACAATCTCTCACAACTCTTCCAATTTTGCTTCTTGCAGTCATCGTAGCCTTTGCTACAAAAACTATTATTGAACACATTGAAAGGAAATATTATGTCAATCCATATCGAAGCCAAACAAGGCGAAATCGCAGATAAAATTTTACTTCCAGGAGACCCACTCCGTGCTAAATTTATCGCAGAAAACTTTTTAGAAGATGCCGTATGTTTTAACAATGTCCGTGGTATGCTTGGTTTTACAGGAACTTATAAAGGCGAACGTGTCAGCGTTATGGGAACTGGTATGGGAATGCCATCAATCTCTATCTACGTGACTGAATTAATTCAATCTTACGGCGTTAAAAAATTAATCCGTGTCGGAACAGCTGGCTCACTTAATAAAGATGTTCACGTTCGCGAACTTGTTTTGGCACAAGCAGCAGCAACAACATCAAGCATGATTAAAAATGAATGGCCACAATATGATTTTCCACAAATTGCTGATTTCACCTTGCTTGACAAAGCCTACCATATTGCGCAAGACCTTGGAATGACAACTCACGTTGGCAGCGTGTTATCTGTTGACGCTTTTTATTCAGATTTTGCTGAAAATAATGTCAAACTCGGGCAACTTGGTGTGAAAGCTGTTGAGATGGAAGCCGCTGCACTTTACTATCTCGCAGCAAAACACGGCGTTCAAGCACTCGGTATCATGACGATTTCTGATAGCCTTGTTGCTGACGAAGACACAACCGCTCAAGAACGCCAAACAACTTTCACAGACATGATGAAAGTCGGTCTTGAAACTCTTATTGCAGATTAATGCAAGAAATATATGAAACAATAGACATCCTTTTGGATGTCTATGCTTATAATCACGCTTGGAAAATAGCAGAGCAGCACAGTGATTTTCCAGCGCAAAGCCGTTATCTTTTAGAAATGTTAAAAGAGCGTAGGGAACTTAACGTTGACTTTGCTTTTTCACATCCAGCAGAAAATCAAGTAATTTTAGCCAATTATGGCGTTTCACTCATTACCAATGCGTATGAGGAAGAACAATTAGCAAATTATATTATGGATTTGGAAGCTAAGGTGAAAAATGGCAATATCATTGATTTTGTCCGCTCTGTTAGTCCAATTCTATATAGGCTCTTTCAACGTCTTGCCAAACGCGAAATTCCAAATTTGGAAAACTATATCCACGATGCTAAAAACGACCAGTATGATACTTGGCTTTTTACAAAAATGAAGCAGAGCGACTATGCTATTTTTCATAGATACCTTGAGGTTCGTCGTGATGGCAAAGTGACTTCAAAAGCTTTGGCAGAACTCTTACAGTACGGACAACTTCCTCAGGAAATTAAACAGTTAATCAGCGAACTTCGTAATTTTGAAAAATCCGTTCGGAATCCCCTAGCCCACCTCATCAAGCCTTTTGACGAAGAAGAACTACACCGAACAACAAATTTCTCATCCCAAGCCTTTCTAGATAAAATCATTGCCCTTGCGACCTACGCAGGTGTCAAATATAACAAAGAAAAATTCTATTTCGACCAAGTTAATGACATTATCAAAAGTGATTTGAAGAGAAATGGATAGAACATAAAAACTCTTGGACAATGTCCAAGAGTTTTTAGTTATCAAATTTAACTTCTTCAAGGAGATATTCAATAAATCGTTCGCCCATTTTTGAAAGGTTAGCTTTTTCGTGGCGAATATAGACAATGTCAATCATATCTTCAACATCAAGTGGAATAGAAACAATATTATCACCATTTAGATTGCTATTTAAAATACCTGTAGCGATTGTATAACCGTCGAGTCCAATCAAGAGATTGAAAAGTGTCGCGCGGTCACTAACGACAATCGATTTCTTATGGGGAATTTGTGAAAAAATTTCTTCAGAGAAGTAGAAGGAATTATGAATCCCTTGATCGTAGCTAAGGTAAGGAAATTCTTCCAAATCTTCCATCGTTACCAGTTTTTTGCTTGCAAGAGGATTGTTTTTGCTGACAAAGATATGCGGACGCGTTCTAAAAAGACTCGTATAGGTTAGATGATTATCATCGAACATTTTGGTCAAAACATCGTGGTTATAACTATTCAAAAATAAAACGCCAATTTCTGAACGAAAATTCTTAACATCATCAATGATTTCATACGTTCGTGTTTCACGAAGGAAGAGCTCATAACGTGACATATCTGTTCCTTCCAAAAGCGAAACAAAAGCATTGACAACGAAAGCATAGTGCTGTGAAGATACGCTAAACAGTTCTCGGTTTGTATTTTTGCTCTTATAACGTTCCTCTAAAAGAGCTGTTTGTTCTAAAATTTGGCGAGCATAAGAAAGAAACTCAACGCCATCCTTAGTCAAGGTAATGCCTTTTGGGTTACGAATAAAAATTTCAATCCCCATTTCACGCTCCAAATCTCGTACAGCATTTGAAAGGCTTGGTTGAGTGATAAAAAGCTGCTTAGCAGCCTCGTTCATGCTCCCTGTTTCTACTATTTTAACGATATAGTGTAATTGTTGTATTCTCATAGCCTTAGTTTAGCCTAAAAATGAAATTCCCGCAAGTAGACAACGTTTTCTTATGATGGGAGTGCTTTAAAAACGAATATTTACATTACAGCAACAAAATTACAAAAAGATAACTAAAACGTAACATTTTAGTGATTGATTTACTTTTCTTAAAATAAAACGCTTATATTTCTCAAATAATGCTTTAGGAAGCGCCTACAAACGTAAAGGTTTAGAAAATTACAAAATTGCAAAAAAATTACAAAAGTGCTAAAATAGGAACGTTAATATCCTTATAGGAATCGGAGATTTAAAATGCCTACACATTCACGTCATAGAAGACATCATAAGAGTTCACGTTCATATTCTCGTTTTGATACGAAGACGATAGTAAATAGTGTTTTATTAGTGTTGTTTGCTTTGTTAGCGGGAATCGCAACTTATCTCATGTATGCCAATAATATTCTAGCTTTTCGTCATCTGAATATTATCTACACCGTTTTACTAGTTGCTGTATTCCTTATATCTTTGGTTTTGATAATTCGGAAAAAAGGGAAAATTGTTGTGACGGTTCTCTTGGTTATTTTTTCAATTGTCGCAGCTATTTCACTTTTTGCTTTTAAATCATTGGTTGATGTGGCTAATGATATGAATAAATCAGCCTCATATTCAGAAATTGAGATGAGTGTTGTGGTGCCAGCAGATAGCTCGATTTCAGATGTGACAGAATTATCAAGCGTTCAAGCACCGACTAATGCTGACGGCAGCAACATTGATGCGTTAATCTCACAAATCAAATCTGATAAAGGTGTTGATTTAGCGACAGAAACAGTAGATTCTTATCAAGCCGCTTATGAAAATTTGATTAATGGTTCAAGTCAAGCAATGGTTTTGAACAGTGCTTATTCAAGCTTGCTTGAGCTATCATATGATGATTACGAATCAAACTTGAAAACAATTTATACTTATAAAATTAAGAAGAGTGCTTCAAGCGAAGCAAAATCATCTGATGCTAATGTCTTTAACATTTATATTAGTGGTATTGATACCTACGGATCTATTTCAACCGTTTCACGTTCAGATGTTAATATCATCTTGACAGTTAATATGAATACGCACAAGATTTTGATGACAACAACACCACGTGACTCATATGTTCAAATCCCAGACGGTGGTGCAGATCAATACGATAAACTGACACACGCTGGTATCTATGGTGTTGAAACATCTGAAAAGACACTAGAAAATCTTTACGGTATTGATATTGATTATTACGCTCGTATCAACTTTACATCATTTGTGAGTCTTATTGATGCTATTGGTGGTGTAACAGTTTATAATGATCAGGCATTTACAAGTCTCCATGGTAATTATAATTTTGAAGTTGGTAATGTTAATTTGAGTTCAGGAGAAGAAGCTCTAGGTTTTGTTCGTGAACGTTACAGTCTTACAAATGGTGACTATGACCGTGGAAATAATCAACTTAAGGTTATTCAAGCAATCATTAATAAATTAACATCATTTAGTTCAATTTCAAATTACTCAACAATTATTTCTACCTTGCAGGATTCTGTTCAAACGGATATGTCATTAGATACAATGATGAGCCTTGCTAATGCTCAGCTTGATTCAGGTAAGAAATTTACAATTACATCACAAGAAGTAACTGGTACAGGTTCAACAGGAGAATTGACTTCTTATGCCATGCCAACTGCAAGTCTTTATATGATTCAGTTGGATGATGCTAGTGTAGCAAGTGCATCACAAGCCATTAAAGATGTTATGGAAGGTAATTAGATGATTGATATTCATTCGCATATTGTTTTTGATGTAGATGACGGACCAACTACTATTGAAGAGAGCTTAGCTTTGGTTGGGGAAAGTTATCGTCAGGGTGTGCGTACGATTGTCTCAACGTCACATCGTCGCAAAGGAATGTTTGAAACACCAGAAGATAAGATTTTTGCTAATTTTAGTCAAGTCAAAGAAGCTGCTGAAGCCAAATATGAAGGCTTAGAAATCTTATATGGTGGCGAACTCTACTATAGTAGCGATATTCTGGAAAGACTGGAACATCATCAAGTTCCAAGAATGAACGATACACGTTTTGCATTGATTGAGTTTAGTATGACAACACCATGGAAGGAGATTCATACAGCACTTAGCAATGTGATTATGCTTGGAATCACACCAGTTGTTGCTCATATCGAACGCTATAATGCGCTTGAATTTAATGAAGAACGTGTTAAGGAATTGATTAACATGGGGTGTTACACGCAAATTAATAGCTCACATGTTCTCAAACCAAAATTATTTGGCGATAAATACCGTCAGTTCAAAAAACGAGCACGTTATTTCTTGGAAAAAAATCTTGTTCATTGTGTCGCAAGCGATATGCATAACCTTGGACCAAGACCGCCATTTATGGACGAAGCTAGGGAAATCGTTACAAGAGATTTTGGACCAAATAGGGCATATGCTCTTTTCGAGGGAAATCCTCAAACCTTATTAGAAAATAAAGATTTATAGGAGTTAATATGAATTCAAATGATAATGCAAGTATCGAGATTGATGTGCTCTATTTGCTAAGAAAACTTTGGAGTAGAAAATTTTTCATTATTTTCATTGCTCTAGCTGTTGGGATAGTAGCTTTACTTGGTAGTATCTTTTTTATCAAACCTAAGTACACATCAACAACTCGTATTTATGTTGTGAGTCGAAGTAGTGACAGCAGTTTGACCAATCAGGATTTGCAAGCAGGTTCTTACCTTGTTAATGACTATAAAGAAGTCATTACGTCAAATGAAGTTTTGTCATCTGTTATTGATCAAGAAAACCTGTCACTTTCTACAAGTGAATTGTCAAATATGATTTCTGTAAGTATTCCAACAGATACACGTGTTATTTCAATCTCTGTTGAAGATACAGATGCGCAAGAAGCTTCTGATATTGCTAACACTATCCGTGAAGTTGCTGCAGAAAAAATCAAATCTGTAACCAAGGTAGATGATGTGACAACTTTGGAAGCTGCCGAAGTCGCTAGCAAACCATCATCACCAAATATTAAACGCAATGCTGCTTTAGGTGCACTTGTTGGTGGTTTCTTGGCTATTGTTGGTATTCTTGTGCTTGAAGTACTTGATGACCGTGTTCGTCGTCCAGAAGACGTCGAAGAAGTGCTTGGTATGACACTTTTAGGAGTTGTACCAGATATTGATAAATTATAAGGAGAAAAATTGTAATGCCACAATTAGAATTAGTGAGAGCTAAAGCTCAAATGGTTAAATCTATGGAGGAATATTACAATTCTATCCGTACCAATATTCAATTTAGTGGACGTGATTTAAAAGTAATTACGTTAACTTCGGCTCAACCTGGCGAAGGAAAATCAACAACGTCTGTTAACCTTGCAATTTCTTTTGCGCGTGCAGGTTTCCGTACACTTTTGATTGATGCGGATACACGTAATTCAGTCATGTCAGGAACGTTTAAATCTAATGAACGTTATCAGGGGTTGACAAGTTTCTTGTCTGGAAATGCAGAGTTGTCAGATGTTATTTGTGACACAAGTATTGATAATTTGATGATTATTCCTGCTGGGCAAGTCCCACCAAATCCAACATCATTGATTCAAAATGATAACTTCAAAGCGATGATTGAAACTGTTCGTGGACTTTACGACTATGTTATCATTGATACACCACCGCTTGGTTTGGTTATTGATGCTGCTATCCTAGCACACCATTCAGATGCTAGCTTGCTTGTGACAAAAGCAGGAGAAGATAGACGTCGTACAGTTACAAAACTAAAGGAACAATTGGAACAGAGTGGTTCAGTTTTCCTTGGCGTTATTTTGAATAAATATGATATTCACTTAGATAAGTATGGTTCATATGGTAGTTACGGTGGGTATGGTAGCTATGGCAATTACGGAAAAAGTGAAGAAAAAACAAAAATTGGTAGAGGTAAACGAAAAAAATAGCTGATACCTTTACCTTAGAATAGGGAACAGGGAGTTATATGTATAGCGAAGATTCGAAAAAGAAAGTTTATTACCTTTTGTCGGATATTATAGCTTTAGTGGTAAGTTACCTCATCTTAGCACAATTTTATCCTTATCATCTTTTTGATAGTAAATTCTTTGCAGTTGTTTTTGGGATTTTAATTGTGATTGTTGGTGTTTTGAGCGATGAATACTCTTCAATTACAAATCGTGGTTATTTAAAAGAATTAAAAGCATCTGTGATTTATGGTATGAAAGTTTTAGTTTTATTTACTTTTGTACTGATACTTGGAAAAATTCGTTTTATCCATGACATTTCACAGATGTCTTATTTCTTCTTGGGGCAAATTTTTATTTTAGTAAGCCTTTTTGTCTTCATTGGACGTATTTTAGTTAAGAATCTTTTCAAAAGTCATGCAACGGATATTAAACAGGTATTGTTTGTCACGGATTTTACGAATGGTAAGGAAGTCATTAAAGAACTTAATAATTCCAATTACCATATCGCTGCTTATATCAGTCGTCGTGATAATCCTGACATTTCACAGCCTATCTTAAAAAGTACTAAAGAAATTAGGGATTTTGTGGCAAATCACCAAGTTGACGAGATATTTGTTGCCAAAAATCACCAAGATGATTTTATAGAATTTGCTCATTGCTTAAAATTGTTAGGAATTCCAACGACAGTAGCTGTTGGGAATTATTCGGACTTCTATGTTGGAAATAGTGTTCTAAAAAAAGTAGGTGATACGACCTTCATAACGACAGCATTCAATATTGTAAAATTCCGTCAGATTGCTTTAAAACGTCTTATGGATATTGCAATGGCTTTAGTTGGATTAGTGATTACTGGGATTGTAGCTATTATTATTGCACCAATAGTCAAGAAACAATCACCAGGACCTCTAATCTTCAAACAAAAACGTGTTGGTAAAAACGGTAAAGTTTTTGAAATTTACAAATTTAGAAGCATGTACACCGATGCCGAAGAACGCAAAAAAGAATTACTAGCGCAAAATGATTTGGATACTGACTTAATGTTTAAGATGGAAGATGACCCTCGTATCTTCCCATTTGGACATAAGTTACGTGATTGGTCACTTGATGAATTACCACAATTTATCAATGTCCTAAAAGGTGAAATGTCTGTTGTGGGCACGCGTCCACCAACGCTTGATGAGTATCATCACTATGAGTTACATCATTTCAAACGCTTAACAACCAAACCAGGAATCACTGGCTTATGGCAAGTTAGCGGTCGTAGTGACATTACCGACTTTGAAGAAGTCGTGGCACTTGATATGAAGTATATCCAAAACTGGAGCATCAGTGAAGATATTAAAATTATTGCCAAAACATTTGGAGTCGTACTAAAAAGAGAGGGAAGTAGGTAGGGTCCCTCTTCATTCTTGTATTGGGAGAAAAAATGAAAAGTGTCTATATTATAGGTTCAAAAGGAATACCAGCAAATTATGGTGGGTTTGAAACCTTTGTAGAAAAACTAACTGAAAATCAAAAAGATAAAAATATCAAATATTATGTGGCATGTATGCGAGAAAACTCTGCTAAATCAAATATCACAGATGATATTTTTGAACATAATGGAGCAACTTGTTTTAATATTGATGTGCCAAATATTGGTCCTGCACGAGCAATTGCCTATGACATCGCTGCTCTAAACAGGTCGATTGAAATCGCAAAAGAAAATGGTGATGTTAATCCAATTTTTTATGTTTTAGCTTGTCGCATCGGACCATTCATTAATCATTTTAAAAAGCAAATCCACGCTCTTGGTGGTCAATTATTTGTTAATCCAGATGGACATGAATGGATGCGTCAAAAATGGAGTGCCCCTGTTCGTCGTTATTGGAAAGTTTCTGAGTCATTGATGGTAAAACATGCTGATTTATTGGTATGTGATAGTAAGAATATTGAAAAATATATCCAAGATGACTATAAAAAATATTCACCAAAGACAACTTACATCGCTTATGGAACAGAGCTTGAAAAATCTAGCCTTTCTTCAAAAGACCGTGTCGTACGTGAATGGTTTTCAGAAAAGGGAGTTTCAGAAAATAATTATTACCTTGTTGTTGGACGATTCGTTCCAGAAAATAACTATGAGGCAATGCTTCGTGAGTTTATGAAGTCAAATACAAAAAAAGATTTTGTATTGATTACTAATGTTGAACAAAATGCCTTTTACGAAAAACTGAAAAAAGAAACAGGTTTTGACAAAGACTCTCGCATCAAATTTGTAGGAACTGTTTATAATCAAGAACTTCTTAAATATATTCGTGAAAATGCATATGCTTACTTCCACGGTCATGAAGTTGGTGGAACAAATCCATCACTATTAGAAGCATTATCTTCAACTAAGTTAAATCTCTTGCTTAATGTTGGATTTAACAAAGAAGTTGGTGAAGATGGAGCAATTTATTGGGATAAAGATAATCTTCATAAGGTTATTGAAGATGCAGAAGCAATGTCTCAAGAGCAAATTGATGAATTAGATAGACTGTCAACAAAACAAGTCCAAGAACACTTTAGTTGGGATTTTATTGTTGATGAGTACGAAGGATTGTTTGGGGAGTTTGATTAATTGTTTTCAATAGGTGTTATTGGTGCTGGAACATGGGGATTAGCTTTAGCACGTGTACTTTCATTGAACGGGAATAATGTGACCGTTTGGTCAGCTATCCCATCAGAAATTGATGAATTAGTAGAAACACGTCGAAATAATCGATTGCCTGACATGGTTATTCCAGATAATATTGTTTTTACAAAATCAATTGAAGAAGTTTGTAAAAAAAAAGATATCATTTTATTTGCCGTGCCATCTGTATTTGTACGTGAGACAGCAGCAAAAATTCGGGAGTTTATTCCTAAAAATCAAATAATTGTTGATGTTGCTAAAGGAATCGAGAAAAAAACTCACTATATGTTATCAGAAGTGATTACAACTGAAATAAAGAAAGATGGGAAACATGATAACATTGAAGTTGTAGCTTTATCTGGTCCTACACATGCTGAGGAAGTTGCACTTGACTTGCCAACTACCATAGTATCTGCTTGTGAAAATGAAACCGTTGCTAAATTTGTTCAAGATATTTTTATGAGTGAAAACCTACGTGTTTATACTAATAATGACATCAAAGGCGTTGAACTATGTGGGGCGCTAAAAAATATTGTAGCACTAGCTGCAGGAATTTCTCAAGGACTAGGTTATGGTGACAATGCTAAGGCAGCGTTAATTACAAGAGGAATGTCTGAAATTAAACGTTTAGGTTTAGCGATGGGATGTTTAGAAAGCACTTTTGAGGGACTTGCTGGTGTTGGTGATCTAATTGTTACAGCAACTAGCGAACATAGCCGTAATAATAAAGCTGGGCAACTCATTGGTCAAGGATACTCAGTTCAAGAAGCACTGGATAAAGTTCAAATGGTTGTAGAGGGTGTTAATGCGCTACCAGCAGCTTTAGAATTATCAGAGACTTATCAGATTGAACTTCCAATTATTTTTGCGGTCAACGATATTATCAATAAAGGCTGTAATCCAGCTCAAGTAGTAAAAGAATTGATGAATCGAGATAAAAAATCTGAGTGTGAAAAATCAATTTTAGATATCACTTTTGAAAATACAATACTAAAAAATAAAAGGGGAAACGAGATGAAACGTGTGATTACCTATGGAACATTTGACCTTCTACATTATGGACATATTAATCTTTTGAAACGAGCTAAAGCTTTAGGAGACTATCTCGTTGTTGTTATCTCATCAGATGAATTTAATTGGAATGAGAAGCAGAAGAAATGTTATTTCAGTTACGAACAACGTAAAGCCCTAGTTGAAGCTGTTCGTTATGTAGATCTTGTCATTCCTGAAACAAGCTGGGAACAAAAAAAATCTGATGTCCATGAGTATCATATCGATACATTTGTAATGGGGGATGACTGGAAAGGTAAATTTGACTTTCTTGAAGAAGAAGGTGTAGAAGTTGTCTATTTACCGCGCACACCTGAAATTTCTACAACACAGATAAAAAAAGATTTGAATAAGTAAAGGGATAACCATGGAACCAATTGAAAAATTACATAAAATTGATTTAGAAATAGTAAAGAGTGTCATTAAAGTTTTTGAAAAATATGATTTAAAATATTTTATGCTTGGCGGTACGATGCTTGGTGCGATTCGTCACGGCGGTTTTATTCCATGGGATGATGATATTGATTTAGGAATGCCTCGTAAGGACTATGAGAAATTTTTGAAAGTTGCAGAAGATGAGCTACCTAGTCATCTACAAATTGTTAACTATAAGAATACCCCATCATATCAATATTATATTACAAGGGTTCAAGATACAAACGTTAAGGTAATTGAGGAACGTATCGGTAATGACTCGAAGTTTACTTTTGCATCAATTGATATTTTTCCAATTGATGGTACCCCAAATAATAAATTACTTAGGAAAATATATTATTTTAGAGTATTGACCCACAGAGCATTAATGTCATTGCATTATAAAGATTCAATCGATAGGAAGCGAAAACGTGGAAAACTAGAAAGTGCTTTTCTTTGGGGAATGGAAAAAATTCCTTTTGAAAAAATAATTAATCCATATAACGAAAAAGAGAAAATTGATAGATTACTTTCACATCAAAATATCGATAATTCTAATTACATAGGTAATATCATGGGAGCTTATAGAACACGTGAGATAGTTCCAAAAGAATGGTATGGTGAGGGAACAAAATATAAGTTTGAAGATATTGAACTTATTGGATTTGATAACTATCACGAGTATTTGAAATACACATATGGAGATTATATGGAGTTACCTCCTGTGGATAGCCGTAAAACACATTATCGTTTAGAAAGTTTAAAGCCATAAAATGAATAAAAAATTTAATTCTTTTTTTAAGATTTTTAAAAAAGTAAACGGTGTCAATATAATAAAGCAGTATGTTAAAACAGGAGTTTTCTTCTTTGCAGTTTTCCAAATACTTTCTCAAGGATTCTCTAAGAAATCGTTAGAAATAGTTCGAAATTCAGTTGATAATAAAATTTTAAATAAACTTAGAAGAAAATATACACCGTATATTATTAAAAATAAGCAGAGGATTTTAAATAGTTCTACTAATCGTAAATCATCTGATAAAGTGTGGGTGATGTGGTTACAGGGAATGAGTAATGCTCCTGAAATAGTTAAAGTATGCTATAATTCCTTAGTTAATAATTTAACCGATAAAGATATTATTCTATTAACAGAAGAAAATTATAGAAATTATGTCACCTTTCCTGAGTTTATTCAAACAAAAATTGATAAGGGACTGATTGGAAAAGCTCATATGTCGGATTTGCTTCGTTTAGAGCTATTAGAAAATTATGGTGGAACATGGGTTGATGCTACGGTTTTTATATCAGATAGAAATATACCCGATTTTATTTTTAATTCGAATTTCTTCATGTATCAAAAATTGAAGCCAGCATTAGATGGTAACCCTTTGTCAGTTTCTAATTGGTTTATCACTTCAACAACAAATAATCCAATTTTAATGATGACAAGGGAGTTATTATATGAATATTGGAGAAAGCATAATAGTGCTATTCATTATTTTATTTTTCATATGTTTTTTCAATTAGTAGTTGAAAATTTTAATGATGAATGGAAAAAAGTGGTACCTATTTCAAGTGCAATGCCACATGTGCTTTTATTAAGGTTATTTGATAACTATGAAGAAGAAATGCTAGATGCAATTTTTTATCAAACATCAATCCATAAGTTGACGTATAAATTTTCTAAAGAAAAACAGAATCAACCAGATACATATTACCAAAAAATAGTAAAGGATAATAAATGAAAGCAAGAGTTATTGCATTTTACTTACCCCAATTTCATCCAACTGTAGAAAATGATAAGTTTTGGGGGAAAGGTTTTACAGAGTGGACTAATGTTGCAAAGGCTAAACCTTTATTTAGAGGTCATAATCAACCACGGATACCTGCTGATTTGGGATTTTATGATTTAAGAATGCCTGAAATCCGTGAAGAACAGGCTAAGTTGGCCAAGGAAGCTGGAATTGAAGGATTTTGTTATTGGCATTATTGGTTTGGAAATGGTGTTCGGACGTTAGAGCGACCTTTTAATGAAGTTTTAGAATCTAAAGAGCCAGATTTTCCTTTTTGTTTAGGCTGGGCCAATCATAGTTGGACAACAAAAACATGGGCCAAGGATAAAAGTAGGTCAGATGACACAATGATTTTTGAGCAAAAGTATCCAGGTGTTGAGGATTATAAGAAACATTTTTATGAAATTTTACCTGCGTTAAAAGATAAGAGATACATTACGGTTGATGGGAAACCATTGTTTTATGTTTGGGATCCAAATAATCTACCGAATCCTAAAGAGTTTGTCGATTTGTGGAAGAAAATGGCGTATGAAAATGGTTTGCCGGGAATGTATTTTGTTGCAAAGGTTGATCCACTTGGTACATTAGGTTTTGATAATATAAAAAATGTGGAGGAGAATTTTCAGAACGAATATCAGAAAATACTAGATGTTGGGTTTGACGCAATAAATTCTCATACTTTGAAATATGCTGAATTGAATGCAAATGGAAAAATAAAAAAAGTGTTTTATGCTTTAGTTAGGAAATATTTTTCATCGGTTTTTGTTGAGAAGTATAAATATAAAGATATTATTCGCTCTTTTAATACTAAGGAGGACTTTCAAGAAAATATTTATCCTCAATTAATCCCTGGTCGCGATCGATCTCCACGTTCCGGGAAAAAAGCCGTTATCTATTATGAAAATACTCCTGAAGAATTTAGAATAGCAGTGAAAAATGCAATTAGTTGTGTTGAAAAAAGAAATCCTGAGCATAGGATAATTTTCTTAAATTCCTGGAATGAATGGGCTGAAGGAGCTTATATGGAGCCTGATACTACTTATGGAAAGAGGTACATTCAAGTACTTAGAGAAGAATTAGAAGATGATGAATAAAAAAGTAAAAATTTCAATTGTTGTTCCCGTTTATAATCAGGAAAAATATCTTGATATTTCAATACCATCTTTGTTATCACAAACATATACTAATATAGAAATTATTATTGTAAATGATGGTTCTATTGATTCAAGTGATGAAATCATTGAAAAATATAGTTCAAATGACAATCGTATTAAAGTAATAGAAAAAAATAACGGTGGTTTAGTTGATGCAACAATTTACGGGATTAAAAATGCTACTGGTGATTATGTTGCATTTCTTGATCCAGATGATAGAGTTGATAGTGATTTCATAGAGAATTTTATCAACGAATTGACAGAAGGTGCTGATATTATTTCTATGGGATATTATTTAGATAATCTAGGAACTTTAACACCGTGCTATTTATATAAAACAGGTATATATACTGGTGAAAAATTAAAGGAACTGACTCGTAATTTTATTTATGAATCCGGAAATATATCTGTGTCAAATAAGATTTTTATTTCTAGATGGAATAAATTATATAGAGCAGAGTTAGTAAAAGAGGTTATAAAGGATTTTGAGGCTTGTAAAGACATTAGCTTAGGAGAAGATACAATATTTACTTCACTTGTTTTAAACAAGAGTAAAAAAGTAAAGGTTATTGAATACCCAAATTCCTATTTTTATAATATTGGAAATCAAAATTCAATGATGAATTCAAGTGACATTAGAGCGGGAATACAAAAAAGTAGGATTGCGTATAATAAAATAAAACAACTGTCTAATATTAGTGAAGATCAGGCATTAGCACTTTATTTTTTTTTAATTGAGAATTTATTCCAGAAAAAGAAAAAAGTAATGGATAAATCTTTTGATGAATTGTTTAAATATTTAAAAAAAAGATACACTATATCAAAAAGCTCTAAGTCAGATGGTTATAGGGTGTTCAAATAAAATTAAAAAAATTGAACTAAATTCACGAAAATTATTAACAGGTAATCAATATATGTTCTGCTTTTCTACGTTGAGCAATATTAAATCTTTGGCTAAATTTTTTTTAAGAGAGATTCCTAGTAGGATACAAGATATTAGAAAGTCAGGCTTTTATAAAGCTTATAGGTTTGCTGAATATAGAAAAGATAGAAGGAACGCACGTGAAGATTTAATAAATAAACTTCCTATCGTTGAGCAAGAGGTATTACCTTTTTTGAAAAAATATGTCGGAAAAAGTACTCCGGTGGAAGAGACGGCTTTATCTAAGAATATTTTTGTTTTTTGGTGGGATGGTTTTGAAAGTGCACCAAATATTGTAAGAAAATGTTTAGAGTCAGTAAAAAAATATAATCCTGATTCAAATATTATTGAGGTTTCTAAGAATAATTTTGAAGATTATACAGATATTCATCCAGAAATACTTAAAGGTTTTTATAAGGGAGATATTTCAATCCAAACATTTTCTGATATTTTGAGATTTAATCTTTTAAAAAATAATGGTGGTGCTTGGATTGATGCAACAATTCTGTTCTTAGAAAAATTTGATATTTTTGAAGAATTGAAGGATAAATCATTTGCTACTATATCATTTACATCAAGTATGAATTTTTTAAAATATAAAAATGAAGTATGTTCTTGGTCGGGTTATTTTATAGCTTCAAGAAAGGGAGGTTATTTTGTAACTGTTATGAATGATTTGTTTGAAGAATACTATTTATTATATGGAAAATTTCCGTTTTATTTCTTTATTGATGCATTATTTGTCATATGTAAGATTAATAAAATTGATAATGATGTTCTATCAAAAACGAAGTTTGTCTGTGCAGATATGTTTTTATTACCAAAACTATATGATAAAGATTTTAATATTTACTCCTTAAAGCAATTAACAAAAATTCCTCAAAAACTTTCATGGTCTCACAAAGGAAATTCAAAATTAACAAATAGTTTTTTTAATCGCTTAGAATTATAGGGGATATTATGAAAGAATATATATTTAAAGTATTTCATCCGATAATTATTTTTAATAAACTTTCATGGTTAATAAATAAGAAAAAGCTAAAGAAAGTGGGGACACATGTGTCAATTGGACCGTTTTATGAATTTAAAGGTTCAAAATTTATATCTTTAGGAAACGGTGTTGTTGCCAGAAAATTTTTAAAACTACATGTTTGGGAAAGTTACAGAGGAAAAAATTTTTTCAATACTCCGAACTTATTGATTGGAAATTATACTTCATTTGGTGATAATTGTTATATAACCTGTGCTAATAAAATTGTTATTGGAAATAATGTGTTAATAGGTGACAATGTGTTTATAACTGATAATTTTCATGGAAGAAGCTCAAAGAACGAGTGTAATATACCACCAGCAGAAAGAGAACTTTGGAGTAAAGGACCGGTTATTGTAGAAGATAATGTTTGGATTGGTCGAAATGTAAGTATAATGCCGGATGTGACAATTGGTCGTGGTACGGTAATTGGTGCGAATTCTGTTGTAACTAAAGATATACCAGAATTTAGTGTAGTAGTTGGCTCTCCAGCAAGAGTTATTAGAAAGATTATGTAGGTTTTATGGTATGATAAAAATTCAAAAGAATGTTTTGATCGCTTTTTTGGCATTAATTATATTTTTTGAACCTACTTATATTTCTATTTTGCCTCATGAGGGGATCCTTTATAATATTTTGAAGCTTATTACAGCACTATTCATTTTTATATATTTTATAAAACGAAAAAAAACTTTATCTATCTCTCAGATTTTAGTATTAGTAGGTGAGTTAATAGTACTTATTTTTACTATTCTGAATAATGGTCAAATCGAGTCAGAATTTCTTAATTTTATAATGTTAGGCACCTTAGTTCTCTTAATAGAACTATATAGCGATGATTTTATTTCGCTATTAGAGGCACTTATGCTACACTTTGAATTATGTATCTATATTAATTTAGGTTCTTTAATATTATTTCCAGAAAGGTTATTTAGTCGTTCTAATGTTGCTTATGGAGCAACTTATGAATGGTTTCTTGGGTCGAGAAATAGTTTTATTAGTTGGTTGCTACCAGGCTTAATAATTGCTTTGATATACAGGTTTTATAAGAGAAAAAGTAAGCGTTGGTTATGCTTGGTAGTTGGAATTCTTGTTACACAATTATTCCAGACTTCATCAACTCTTATAGTTTCTTCCGCTATTATATTGTGCTTAGCTGTCATACCATATTTTAATCGTGTATTTAGACCAACTATTAGTTTTTGTGTATCTATGGTGATTCAGTTTGTGATTGTAATTTTAAATAATGTAAAATTTTTAGCTCCTATTGTAGAAGGTATTTTAGGAAAAAACTTAACTTTTACAAATAGGACTACGATTTGGAAGAATGCTATAAATCATACAAGTATTTTTAGAGGATATGGAAAATTACAATCAACTCAGGTTGCGGAAATTCTGGGTAATTTTGGTAATTATATTTGGAAGGGGGCTACACATGCACATAATCAATTATTAAATCTTGGATTTCAGGGAGGAGTTATTTTAGTAGTAATCACACTTATTATTTACTATATTGCATTTTGGAAATTAGAACATTTCTGGAATAATCCCATTGCTCGTGTGTATTCTTTTGGTTTGTTTGCATACATTATAGCTGGTTATACTGAGGTTACTAACCATTTATTGTTGCAGTTGATAGTCATTCTTCCATTAATTATCGAAAAAACAATTATTACTGTGGATGATAATATTCAATTTAAAAGGATTATTTTAAAATGATAAACTCTAAAAAAAATGTAATAAAAGGACTTTTTTGGACACTTTCAGAGAGATTTATGTCACAGATTGTTTCTGTAATAGTTACTATAGTTTTAACTAGACTATTAGCACCAGAAGATTATGGTGTGGTATCGATTGTTACTGTTATAATTACAATTTTAAATGTTTTCATGACGAGTGGTTTTAGTGCGTCATTGATTCAACAGGAAGATGTTGAACAGATTGATTATTCAACAGTTTTATATTTTAGTATTTTATTAGGTTTTTTACTTTATGTAGGGGTGTTCGCTATTTCTCCTATGTTAGCGGCGTTTTATAGTTTACCACAACTTGAATTAGTTTTGAAAATCCTAGCTTTAAAAATCCCTCTATCAGCTCTGAATTCAGTACAACAAGCTTATGTTTCTAGAAATATGTTATTTAAAAAATTTTTCATCTCTACAGTAACTGCGACAGTTGTATCAGGTATTATAGGGGTAGTAATGGCCTACACTAATTTCGGTGTATGGGCTTTAGTTGCTCAAGATTTATCAAATGTTGTAACTATAAGTGTGGTATTATGGTTTTCTGTGGGGTGGCGGCCAACATTACAATTTTCTTTTAAAAGATTAAAAATTCTTTTTGATTTTGGAATAAAAATATTTATTCAAACTTTGTTTAATACCATATACGCAAACATCAGAAGTTTATTGATTGGTGGATTTTATTCTCCTGCTGACTTGGCTTATTATACTAAGGGAAATCAATATCCTAACTTAATAGTAACAAATGTTGATACTGCTGTTAGTAAAACAATGTTTCCAGTTATGTCTAGAGAACAATCTGATTTGGATAGAATTAAAGTATTAACTAAAAGAACAGCTCAAGTTAGTTCCTATATAATGAGTCCAATTTTGATAGGTTTTTTCGTATGTGCTAAACAAATAGTTTCAGTTGTAATGACCGATAAGTGGCTTCCAGCAGTTCCGTATATTAGAATAATTTGCATATGCTTATTAATTAGGGCATCACAAACTGCAATTTTACAAGCAATAAAATCTATTGGTAGGTCAGATATTGTTTTAAAAATGGATATTCCTGTCAGAATACTGGCTTTGATCATTCTGATGTTTACAATACGTTTTGGAGTTATATATATTGCAATATCAGAAATTATTATAGAGTTTCTAGCTTTATTAATTTATTCATACTATTCCTCTAAGTTGTTAAATTACAGTTATTTAGAAATTTTTGGCGATTTCCTAAAAAATGTTATTTTAGCTGTAATTATGGGAGGAGTTGTATATTTTATTGGTGTTGCTAGTGGATTGAACATGTTGCTAACTTTGATAATCCAAATTGTTATAGGTGGGATTATTTATATTGTTTTATCGATCCTTTTAAAAAATGAAAGTTGGCTATTGTTTAATTTAACTATTAAAAAATAAATATTTAGATTCTTTATCATGAGTGACAGGATTTATACCTTAGTGAGAACAAAATTTGTTCTCACTTTTTGTGTTTAACGCATATTCTTATTCAAAAATAAAGTGATTCAGTTGTATAGTCCACATGGGGGATTCCTTTTGTAGGATTTATATTTTCTTCCCCATCGTTCGTTTTTTGTCTTTCTTTGCTAACTTCCTCCTCTTTTTCGTTGCTCTTTTGCCTAGCATATGTTATATTAATAGTAACGGATTGTAACGAAACTGTAATATTAATAGATAAAGGTAAGTGGTGGAAGTGATGGAAAATACTAATTCAAATAATCATCGATTGTTGATTCAGAAGTTGCTTGTTAGTATTCATTACTTGACACTTTTCAGAGATGAGATTGTTTTGGTTGAAAAGACTCCGTCATTGTTGGGGGCGTCTTTTTCGCCGTATGTGGTTCAATCAGAATTGGGTGAAATTTTGGCGGCTGTTGATGCGCTTTCTAAGCAAGAAAAATTGATTAAATCAACATTTTGGTATGATGAAGCATCTTTCAGATTGATGAATCATTCTTTGGATATTGTCGGTAATTGGATTCGTGGGATTGATAATGTTTTAGAAATCTGTGAGTCAAAATCTGTTTTTCAAGCGATTCTTGGTGATAAGCGCCAGCGTGTTTTTGGCGTGCTGATTGATGTTTTTACTTCAATTCGAATTACCAATTTATCAATCAAGGAAGAATCAGAATACCCTATTTTAGTTGACCCTCTGCAAGCGGTAGAATATCAAAAAAGGGAAACGAAAAAAGCCGAATTATTGGCTAAAATTGATGCCTTGACCCCTAGAAAATCAGAACAGAGTCTTGAAGTTGATAAAGACAAAGATGTCCGAGATGCTCCTATCCTTGAGAATAAAGAAGATGAGCTTGTAGCTGAACCGCAATCAGTTGAGCCAGAGGTTGACGAGGAAGAACCGTCTGATGATGTTGAAGAAGAGGTTGCTAGTGTTCAGCCTGAAGTTGCGGATGCTACCGAATCGGTAGCTGAGGTCGAAGAAGAGTTTAAAGAGACAGAGAGTGTATCTGATGCTCCTCTTGCTACGCTTCTTGATGAGGAAGAGTCAGAGCTTGAGCTTACAGAAATTAGTCGTGAGGCTGCTATCAAGCAATTCCGTCATTATCTTTTTGACCATAAAGGGATGATTTATGTTGCAGATGCTCAAGATGATTTAAAACGTGAAATCAAGTTTTACAATGCATTTGATCGTTTTGAGGGTGCTTTTGATGAAATATCAGATATTCTAGTTCTTATGGAAAAAATCTTAGAAGATTTGGAAGAACGTGACGAAGAAACATTTGATGACGAAGGAAACTTAACGAGTGAGCCAACAGAACCAATTTATCTTCTTATCTATGGGCAAAATCTATTAATGGAAGATAGTCGCTTTGAAAGTCTTTTATCAGAGCTTCAGCACTTTTCAAATCGTTCAGATTTACACATTTCAGCCTACAAGGCTTATGAATAAAAGTAAAAGAAGGTTATTTGATGCCTTCTTTTTATTTTTGGGTATTATGTCGATAAGTAGGAGATGATGCAGAAGTGCCTATAAAAGAGAGAAAAAGCTTGAAAGCACTTTTTGAAATTGCTATTATGCAACTTAGAAGTGGTGATTTAGAAATAAGTGAGAGTTTTGATAATTTTGGATGGTGTTAAATTTTAAAACTGATAGCGTTTTTGCAACGAAGTGTCCTTCTTGGAGCTGACGCTCAACATTTCTACGGTATGTTAGTGATAAATGTTTGCCTTTCGGTGTATAATAGTCTTGCATTTTAGAGTCCTTCTAATTGTTATTGTAGCGATTACAATTATATCTTTCTGAGATGTTTTTTTATATGCTCGACTGACTAATTTTATTTTAGAACTTCCAAACTTTAAATGATGTTAACGATAACAATCATTCTTACAAAACTAATTGACAATCATCTTAAAACGCGTTATAATAATAAAAATTTGAAAACCTTTAATTAAGTCCAGAGAGACTTTCAAGGTTACTGTAAAAAGAGTTTTAACTCTAATAAAAGGTATGAGTGTGCTTTGGTGTACTCTGCTTATTTTGCTGTAACCTTGCCTTCTGGCGAGGTTTTTTTGTGTGAAAGGAATGTTATGAATCCAAGTTGTAAAAACAAACCTTTGGTGTTGAAAGAAGATTTATTTATTGTTAGTCAAAGAGAGATTGCTCCACGTATTTTTGAGATGACATTATCAGGAGAAATGGTCTTGGATATGGCTCCTGGTCAATTTTTACATCTGCGTGTGCCTGACCCAAGTAAATTGTTACGTCGCCCAATTTCGATTTGTCAGATTGATAAAGTTAATAAAGTGGCAACGATTGTGTATCGTGTGGAGCATGCAGGAACAGCGATTTTATCGCAAATGAAGGCTGGTGACCGTGTTGACACAATGGGGCCTCAAGGGAATGGATTCGATTTGTCGGTGGTGACATCAGGTCAAAAAGCGTTGCTAATTGGTGGTGGAATTGGTGTACCTCCGTTGGTTGAAACAGCTAAACAACTCGCTGTTAAGGGTGTTGACGTCACTTCTGTTCTTGGTTTTGCCAATAAAGAGGCTGTGATTCTGGAAGAAGAGTTGTCAGCTTATGGCAAAGTTTATGTCACAACAGATGACGGCTCTTATGGTATCAAAGGCTATGTCTCAACAGTCGTTGATGACTTGGTGCAAAACGAAACGTATGATGCGATTTATTCATGTGGTGCGCCAGGCATGTTAAAATACGTTGACCAAAAATTTGAAAATCATCCGCATGCCTACCTGTCAATGGAATCGCATATGGCGTGTGGCATGGGAGCTTGCTATGCTTGTGTTGTTCATTTAAAAAATGCACAAGAAGCGGCTAATAAACGTGTGTGCGAAGACGGACCGGTTTTTGAAACTGGTAAAATCATCTTATAAGGAGGTCTTATGTCAGAAAATCGTTTAGCGGTCAGTCTCCCAGGGCTTGACTTGAAAAATCCAATTATCCCAGCGTCAGGTTGTTTTGGCTTCGGTCAAGAATATGCTAAATATTACGATTTAGATAAGCTTGGTTCAATCATGATTAAAGCGACAACCAAAGATGCTCGTTTTGGAAATCCAACACCGCGTGTGGCTGAAACGCCGTCAGGAATGTTAAATGCTATTGGTTTGCAAAATCCAGGTGTAGATGTTGTTTTGGCTGAAAAACTACCGTGGTTAGCGCAGCATTATCCAGATTTGCCGATTATTGCCAATGTTGCGGGCTTTTCAAATGATGAGTATGCTTATGTGTCTGAAAAGATTTCAAAAGCTCCAAATGTTAAAGCTATCGAGCTTAATATTTCTTGTCCTAACGTTGACCATGGTAACCATGGCTTGTTGATTGGACAAGTGCCAGAATTGGCTTATGCAGCAGTAAAAGCGAGTGTTGAGCATTCTGATGTGCCAGTTTATGTTAAATTAACACCGAGCGTGGCTGATATCACAACAGTTGCTAAGGCTGTTGAAGAAGCTGGTGCAACAGGATTTACCATGATTAATACTTTGGTTGGTATGCGATTTGATTTGAAAACTCGTAAGCCAATCATTGCTAACGGTACTGGTGGCATGAGCGGTCCAGCGGTTTTTCCAGTAGCTCTAAAACTCATTCGTCAAGTGGCGCAAAGTACGGATTTGCCAATCATCGGTATGGGTGGTGTGGATTCGGCAGAAGCTGCTATTGAAATGATGATTGCTGGTGCGTCAGCTATTGGCGTTGGAACAGCTAATTTTGCAGATCCATATGCTTGTCCAAATATTATTGACCGTTTACCAGAAGTTATGGATAAATACGGCATTGAAAATCTTGAAACCTTACGACGTGAGGTTAGGCAAGAATTACGTGGAAAATAAGCTCTGCTATTTTTCCAAAAAGTCAAGTAAGTTTTTGACTTTGCCAGTAAAAAAAGATATAATATTAACAATTGAATAACCTTTAATTGAGTCCAGAGAGGCGAGAAAGGTTCGTGAAAAAAGAAGATAAAAAGTCTTTGAATGATGGGTGTTTGCTACCCTGCTTTTCGTGTAACCTCGCCCTTTGGCGAGGTTTTCTTTGTAGAAAAAGGAGAAAAAATGCACGAAAGTCGTCCGATTATTGCTCTTGATTTTCCGTCATTTGATGATGTGAAATCATTTCTTGCTTTGTTCCCTGCTGATGAAAAACTTTATGTTAAGATTGGTATGGAGCTATACTATGCAGCAGGACCAGAAATTGTCCGTTATGTTAAATCGCTTGGACATTCTGTTTTTCTAGATTTAAAATTACATGACATTCCAAATACAGTCAAATCAGCTATGCGTGTGTTATCAAATCTTGGTGTCGATATGACTAATGTTCATGCTGCTGGTGGCGTTGAAATGATGAAAGCAGCGCGTGAAGGTCTTGGACAAGGTCCGAAACTAATCGCGGTAACACAGTTAACGTCAACGTCAGACGAACAGATGAAGGCTGATCAAAATATCCAAACAAGCTTAGTGGAATCTGTTTTGCATTATGCTAAGAAAGCAAACGAAGCTGGTCTTGACGGTGTGGTTTGTTCAGCACGTGAGGTTGCAGTTATTAAAGACGCAACTTCTGAAGATTTTGTTTGCTTGACACCAGGTATTCGTCCTGCGGGAGCTGCTGTCGGCGATCAAAAACGTGTAATGACCCCAAGTCAAGCTAGTGCCATTGGCTCAAGCTATATTGTTGTTGGACGCCCAATTACAAAAGCGGATGATCCTGTTGCGGCTTACAAAGCCATTTACGATGAATGGAATACTTAGTATTGGAATACTAAAATTGTTTTAGGGTTGGTATGGAGTTAACAATGAGGCAATCTTACACAGCGGTTATTGATAGACCAATCGGTTATCAAGATAGATACGGGAATAACTATCCAATCAATTATGGTTACATTCCAAATCTGATTGGAGGTGACGGTGAGTGGCAAGATGTCTATATTATTTCAGAGAATGTCTCAGCTCCTCTAGAAGTATTCGAAGGGGAATTAGTAGCCATTATTCATCGTGCTGATGATGTGGAGACTAAATGGATTTTAACAACCGCTGGTGAAACAGTTACTTATGACCAAATAAAACAAGCAACCCATTTTTTAGAACAATATTTTACATCAACCATTGAGTTATTATAGAAAAGAGGAATATTATGACTTTAGCATCACAAATTGCATCAGATTTGCTTGATATTCAAGCTGTTTACTTGAAACCAAACGATCCATTTACTTGGGCATCTGGTATTAAATCACCAATTTACACAGATAATCGTGTGACGCTTTCATATCCTGAAACGCGTACATTGATTGAAAATGGTTTTGTTGAAAAAATCAAAGAAGAATTTCCTGAAGTAGAAGTGATTGCAGGGACAGCAACAGCAGGAATCCCTCACGGTGCGATTATTGCTGACAAGATGAACCTTCCATTTGCTTACATTCGTAGCAAACCAAAAGATCACGGAGCTGGTAATCAAATCGAAGGTCGTGTGACAAAAGGTCAAAAAATGGTCGTCGTTGAAGACCTTATTTCAACTGGTGGATCTGTACTAGAAGCTGTTGCAGCAGCAGAACGTGAAGGTGCTGATGTCATCGGAGTTGTGGCTATCTTTACTTATGAATTGCCTAAAGCAACTGAAAACTTTGAAAAAGCAGGTGTTAAATTGGTGACACTTTCTAACTATACTGAATTAATCAAAGTTGCTAAGGTGCAAGGTTATATCACAGCTGACGACCTTCAATTACTACATAAATTTAAAGAAAATCAAGAAACTTGGCGTGATTAATCAAGTTTAGTATTTGGCTACTAAAGTAAAATTGCTTTAGTGGCTTTCTTGGTTTAAAGGATGAAAGGAGTAAAAAAGATGAAACTTTCTTGTACATTTGAAGATAATATTTTGCCAGACGCTTATGCTAAAAAAGCAAAGGTACAAGTAAAGGGAAATGCAGTGATTTCTTTTCCGTTTACGATTGAAGATGTTCCTGAAAAGACGAAAAGTTTTGCATGGACATTTGTTGATTATGATTCTATTCCTGTCTGCGGTTTTGCTTATATTCATTGGGTTGTTGCCAATGTTCCAGCTGATGTAACAACGATTTTAGAAGATTTTTCACGTCTAGACAAAAAACATGTACATGGCAAGAATAGCTTAGTTAGTAAATTGCTAAATGAGGATTACTCAGACATTGACGAAGGGTATATGGGACCATATCCACCTGATAAAGACCATATCTATACCCTTACAGTTTATGCACTAGATTGTGAATTACCATTGTCAGATGGTTTCTACATGAATGAGCTATTGCATGCTATGGACGGACATGTGTTAGCAAAAGAAAAACTAGATTTAGTAGGGAAATACTAAGACAAAAGGAGTAAACATGCAACATTCAACTTGGCATGAGTTAATCAAAAAAGAATTGCCAGAACATTATTTTGGCAAGATAAATCAATTTATGGATTATGTTTATCAGCAGGAGTTGATTTACCCACCACGTGAGAAAGTTTTTAATGCCATTCAGACCACTCCGCTAGAGGACGTTAAGGTGGTGATTATTGGTCAAGATCCTTATCATGGACCTAATCAGGCACAGGGATTGTCATTTTCTGTCCCAGAGAATATTCCTGCACCACCGTCTCTTCAAAATATTCTTAAAGAATTGTCAGATGATTTGGGACGACGTGACCATCATGATTTGACACCATGGGCACAGCAAGGGGTGTTGCTTCTAAATGCGTGTTTGACGGTTCCTGCAGGACGTGCTAATGGTCATGCAGGACAGATTTGGGAGCCTTTTACAGATGCTATCATTAAAGTAGTCAATCAAAAGGAAACGCCAGTTGTCTTTATTCTTTGGGGAGGATATGCTCGTAAGAAAAAGGCGTTGATTACTAATCCAATTCATCATGTCATTGAAAGTGCACACCCAAGTCCACTTTCAGCATATCGTGGTTTCTTTGGTAGCCACCCTTTTTCGCGAGCAAATGCTTATTTAACTCAAGACGGGCTTGAAGCAATCGATTGGTTAAAATAATAGGAAAAACAGATGATTTATTTTTTAGCAAGTAATCCCATCATTTATGAAAAAAGACGTCTTAATCCCGCAAATGCTTTTGTTAATCTTTTGAAAGAACACCTGCCTAGCAAGTTTAGCGCTCTTTTTGTATGTTCGGATCCGAACGATAACACGTTTACAGATCAATATGCTGCTGATGTAAAAACGGCTTTTGAAGCCGAAGGGATGACATTTGAAAAATATGCGGTGCTAGATAATCGAACGGCAAATCAGGCTTCCAGCTTGGTAGCTGAGGCGGACTTGATTTTCTTAGCGGGTGGGCATGTGCCTACACAGAATGCTTTTCTGAATTCAGTTGGTATGCGTGAATTGCTGCAAAGCAGCGATAAACTTGTCATCGGCTCAAGTGCAGGTTCTATGAATGCGGCGGAGCTTGTTTATGCACAACCAGAAGAAGCAGGCGAAGCGATTTCAAAAGATTATCAGCGTTTTTTAGCTGGTCTTGGAATTACCCAAGTCCAGTTAATTCCACACTATCAAGAAACAAAGCATCACATACTTGATGGGCTTCGTGTTTTCGAAGATATTACTTATCCAGATAGTAATGGTCGCTGTTTTTATGCTATTTGTGACGGTAGTTTTCTGTATGGAAATGGAACTGTTGAAACGATTTACGGTGAAGCTTACCGTATCAAAAATGGCGCATTGTCGCAGATAAATGCTGAAAATGGAACTTATCAATTTAGAAAGTGAGTTTAGTATGTTATTAATTAAAAATGGTCGTGTTGTTGATCCAAAATCTGGTTTTGATCAGGTTACAGATGTTCTTGTTGACGGCAAAAAAATTATTAAAATTGCTGATTCGATTGAAGAAGCTAGCGCTGAAATCATTGATGCGACAGGGCTTGTTGTAGCACCTGGTTTGGTTGATATTCATGTGCATTTTCGTGAACCAGGGCAAACACACAAAGAGGATATTCACACAGGCGCTCTTGCAGCTGCAGCTGGTGGTTTCACTTCTGTTGTTATGATGGCAAATACCAATCCAACGATTTCAGATGTAAAAACGTTAAAAGAGGTTTTAGCAAGTGCTGCTAAGGAAGACGTGCATGTTTACACAAATGCAACTGTAACGAAAAACTTTGACGGTCAACATTTAACTGATTTTAAAGCTCTTCTTGAAAATGGTGCACTCAGTTTTTCAGATGACGGTATTCCGCTTCAAAGTACGAAAGTATTGAAAGAAGCGCTAGATTTGGCAAAAGCGAATAATACTTTTGTTGCCGTTCACGAAGAAGATCCTGAATTGAATGGTATTCTTGGGTTTAATGAGCATATTGCACGTGATAAATTCCATTTTTGTGGGGCAACAGGTGTGGCAGAATACAGCATGATTGCGCGTGATGTCATGATTGCTTACGACCGTGGTGCGCATTTGCATATCCAACATTTATCAAAAGCAGAATCTGTTAAGGTGGTCGAATTCGCTCAACAACTTGGTGCCAATGTTACTGCTGAAGCAGCGCCACAGCATTTCTCAAAAACAGAAGATTTGCTGTTAATTAAGGGCTCTGCAGCTAAGATGAATCCACCACTTCGTACCGAAAAAGACCGTTTAGCTGTTATCGAAGGTTTGAAATCTGGTGTCATTTCAGTGATTGCTACTGACCATGCACCACATCACGCAGATGAGAAAAATGTTGAGGACATCACAAAAGCCCCATCAGGTATGACAGGACTTGAAACATCATTGTCACTTGGTTTGACAAATTTAGTAGCAACAGGTGCTTTAACCTTGTCTGAATTATTGGCTAAAATGACGATTAATCCGTCATCAATGTACGATTTCAATGCAGGGTATTTGGCGGAAAATGGTCCTGCTGATATCGTTATTTTCGCAGATAAGGAAGAACGTATTGTATCAGACCAATTTGCTTCAAAAGCGTCAAATTCACCATTTATCGGTGAAAAATTACAAGGTGTTGTTAAATATACCATCTGTGACGGTAAAATTGTTTACCAAGCGTCATAAAAAAAGCGGACTAGTTTTTCTAGTCCATTTTTTGTTTGCTTAAATTTAATCCCCAAGGAACAAGGTTTTCTTCATGTTTTCGAATGCGTGTGATATTGTCTTTGTGTCTAATAATGATAATACTTGCGATTAACACGATGATTAGCGTAAAGAGCAAATCGTAGTGTGGTAACAAAAAACCAAAGGCTGGAAAGATAAGGACACTAACAACAGCCACAGCAGCAGAGACAACACTTGATAAGGAAATCATGCTAAAGAGATACAATGTTCCAACAAATATAATCAATAAATAAAGTAGGAACATTGGTGCAAATCCCAAAAGCACACCAGCACTAGTCGCCACAGCTTTACCACCTTTAAATTTGGCAAAAATCGGAAATGTATGTCCGATAATGGCAAAAAGTCCGATCAATATCGGAGATACTGCTGTAACACCGAGAATATGCGGAAGTAATGTGGCTACCGTTCCTTTTAACATATCAATGATAAACGTCACCGTACCAGCTTTTGGTCCTAGGACACGAAAAGTATTAGTTGTTCCTGTATTACCACTGCCGTGTTCTCTTAAATTGACGTGGTAAAAGAATTTTCCAATCCATAATCCTGTTGGAATAGATCCTAATAAATATGCAATCACAATCAAAACTAAAATTTTCATGTTTTCATTATATCATATTCGTGTTAGGATAGAAGAAAAAATTTGAAAAATAAATAACTTGATTGTTCAAATTAAAATAGTGGTAGCGTTTTAAAATTTTACAGTAAAATGAGTGAAAAAAGGCGAAATGACGTGCAAAATCATCAGAATTTTTGATTTTTTTTTGCAAAAATCAGAAAAAACTTGTAATATAAAAAAGATGAACTATTTGGAGGTCACTTTTGGCTAAAAAAGAAATTAATGTAAATAATTATAATGACGATGCGATTCAGGTCTTAGAAGGATTGGATGCTGTTCGTAAACGTCCAGGGATGTATATCGGTTCAACAGATGCGACTGGTCTTCATCACTTAGTTTGGGAAATTGTCGATAATGCTGTTGATGAGGCGCTTTCTGGTTTTGGTACTCAGATTGACGTGATTATCAATTCTGACGGTAGTGTGACAGTTAGTGACCAAGGACGTGGAATGCCAACTGGTAAGCACGCTATGGGGATTCCAACAGTTGAGGTTATCTTTACCGTTCTCCACGCAGGTGGTAAATTCGGTCAAGGTGGCTATAAGACATCTGGTGGTCTGCACGGGGTAGGGTCTTCGGTTGTTAATGCCCTTTCTAGCTGGCTTGAAGTCGAAATCACACGTGACGGTGCTGTTTACAAGCAACGTTTTGAAAATGGTGGGAAACCAGTTACTACGCTTAAAAAAATCGGCACAGCACCAAAATCAAAATCAGGGACAAAAGTCACTTTTATGCCTGATGACACAATTTTCTCGACAATTGATTTTAAGTTTAACACGATTGCTGAGCGCTTGAAAGAATCTGCTTTTTTGCTTAAAGATGTGACATTGACTTTGACAGATAATCGTCCAGAAGAAGCAGAACATTTGGAATTTCATTATGAAAATGGGGTTCAAGATTTTGTTGAATACCTCAATGAAGATAAGGAAACGTTGACACCAGTTATTTCAGTTACAGGTGAAGACCAAAATTTCCAAGTTGAAGTCGCTCTCCAATATAACGACGGTTTTTCTGATAATATCCTTTCTTTTGTTAACAATGTTCGTACAAAAGACGGTGGTACGCATGAAACTGGTCTGAAGTCAGCTATCACTAAGGCAATGAATGATTATGCTCGTAAGTCTGGTTTGCTGAAAGAAAAAGATAAGAACTTAGAAGGTTCTGATTACCGTGAAGGCTTGTCAGCGGTGCTTTCAATTCTTGTGCCAGAAGAACATTTACAATTTGAAGGGCAAACCAAAGACAAACTCGGAAGCCCATTAGCACGTCCGATTGTTGATGGAATCGTTTCTGAAAAATTAACGTATTTCCTTTTAGAAAACGGCGAAATTGCTTCAAACCTTGTTCGCAAAGCCATTAAAGCGCGTGATGCCAGAGAAGCAGCACGTAAGGCGCGTGATGAATCTCGTAATGGCAAGAAGAACAAGAAAGACAAAGGTCTTCTCTCTGGTAAATTGACGCCAGCACAGTCTAAGAATCCTAAGAAAAATGAGCTTTATCTAGTCGAAGGGGATTCTGCTGGTGGCTCAGCTAAACAAGGACGTGATCGTAAGTTCCAAGCCATTTTGCCATTGCGTGGTAAAGTGCTCAATACGGCAAAAGCCAAGATGTCTGACATTGTGAAAAACGAAGAAATCAATACCATGATTTACACAATCGGTGCAGGCGTTGGTGCAGAATTTAACGTTGAAAATTCTAACTACGATAAGATTATTATCATGACCGATGCCGATACCGACGGTGCTCACATTCAAACGCTTTTATTAACGTTCTTTTATCGTTATATGCGTCCGTTAGTTGAGACTGGGCACGTCTATATTGCTCTCCCGCCTCTTTATAAAATGTCAAAAGGCAAAGGCAAGAAAGAGCAAGTGGAGTATGCTTGGACAGATGGGGAGTTAGAAGAATTACGTCAAAAATTTGGTAAAGGTGCTCAGCTACAACGTTACAAAGGTCTTGGGGAAATGAATGCTGACCAACTTTGGGAAACAACCATGAACCCAGAAACACGCACTCTAATTCGTGTAACAATCGAAGACTTAGCGCGTGCCGAACGCCGTGTCAATGTCCTTATGGGTGACAAAGTTGAGCCACGCCGTAAATGGATTGAAGACAATGTTAAATTCACTCTAGAAGAAAATACGATATTTTAAATAGGGGTTATTATGAAAATTTTACCTTATATAGATAAATATCAAAATCAGGTTATAGCACTGATCTTGTATATTCAAAATTATGATACTAAAGTTGACCTATCACTCGCTGATCAACCTGATTTACTATCAATTCCTGAGTATTACAATGCTACAAGTGGAAATTTTTGGGTTGCAGTATCAGATGATGATGATGTCATTGGGACGATTGGATTGTCAGTAAAGGAAAATTACGGTATCCTTAAAAAATTTTTCGTTCACGAAGCTTTTAGAGGACAAGGAATTTCGACTGCATTATACAAAGAGTTATTAAATCAATGCTATAAAAATGAATTAGATGGAATTATACTTGATACTCCTTCCAAAAGTCATAGAGCTCATTGTTTTTATGAGAAGAAAGGATTTAAAAAAATTAAAAAGAGTGAATTGCCGATTAACTATCATTATGTTGATAGGCAGTCCATTATTTACCAGCTAAAATTTTAATCTCTATCGATTATGATAAAAAATAACTAATAAGAAGGATTCTTATGAGCAATGTACAAAATATGTCTCTCGAAGACATTATGGGAGATCGTTTTGGACGATACTCCAAATATATTATTCAAGAGCGGGCTTTGCCAGATATTCGTGATGGCTTGAAGCCTGTTCAACGCCGTATCCTTTATTCAATGAATAAAGACGGCAATACCTTTGATAAAGGTTTCCGTAAATCGGCGAAATCTGTCGGTAACGTTATGGGGAATTTCCACCCACACGGTGACTCTTCAATTTATGACGCCATGGTGCGTATGAGTCAAGATTGGAAGAATCGCGCGACTTTAATTGAAATGCACGGTAACAACGGTTCTATGGACGGTGACCCACCAGCTGCCATGCGTTATACCGAAGCACGCTTGTCAGAAATTGCGGGTTATTTACTCCATGATATTGACAAAGATACGGTTCCGTTTGCTTGGAACTTTGATGATACCGAAAAAGAACCAACGGTTTTACCTGCGGCTTTTCCAAACCTTTTGGTAAATGGTGCGACAGGGATTTCAGCAGGTTATGCAACGGATATTCCGCCACATAATTTAGCAGAAGTGATTGATGCGGTTGTTTACCTCATTGATCATCCAAATGCTAAATTGGATAAATTGATGGAATTCTTGCCTGGACCAGATTTTCCTACTGGTGCGATTATTCAAGGTAAAGATGGCATTCGTAAAGCTTACGAGACTGGTAAGGGGCGTGTTGTGGTTCGCTCACGTACAGATATTGAAAGCCTCAAAGGCGGTAAAAAACAAATTGTCGTGACCGAAATCCCTTACGAAGTTAATAAAGCAGTGCTTGTTAAGAAAATTGATGATGTTCGTGTGAATAATAAAGTTCCTGGTATTGCTGAGGTTCGTGATGAGTCAGACCGTGATGGTCTTCGCATTGCTATTGAGCTTAAAAAAGATGCTGACGAACAAACTGTTCTCAACTATCTTTTGAAATACACAGATTTGCAGGTGAATTACAATTTCAACATGGTTGCGATTGATAACTACACTCCACGTCAAGTCGGTATCATTCCAATGTTGACGAGTTATGTTGCACACCGTAAAGAGATTATCGTCGCACGTTCAAAATTTGATAAAGAAAAAGCTGAAAAGCGCCTTCATATTGTGGAAGGTTTGATTCGTGTGATTTCGATTCTTGACGACGTTATCGCGCTTATCCGCGCGTCTGAAAATAAAGCTGACGCTAAAGAAAATTTGAAAGTTAGCTATGAATTCTCGGAAGAACAAGCCGAAGCAATCGTTACATTGCAATTGTATCGTTTGTCAAATACCGACATTGTTGCACTTGAAAATGAAGAAGCAGAACTTCGAGATAGAATTACAATGCTTAAAGCGATTATTGGCGACGAACGTACCATGTATAATGTTATGAAACGTGAATTACGTGAAGTTAAGAAAAAATTTGCTACACCACGTTTGACAGAATTGCAAGCCGAAGCTGAAACGATTGAAATTGATGTGGCAAGCTTGATTGTTGAGGAAGACACGTTTGTTAGCGTAACGAAAGGCGGTTATATTAAACGTACCAGCCCACGTTCTTACAACGCTTCGACAGTTGAAGAAATTGGAAAACGTGATGATGATGAGCTGATTTTCGTAGCACAAGCTAAGACAACACAGCACTTGCTGATTTTCACAAATCTTGGTAATGTCATTTACCGTCCAATCCATGAATTGACTGATATTCGTTGGAAAGATATCGGTGAACACTTGTCGCAAACCATTACCAACTTTGCGACAGATGAATACGTTTTGTATGCTGAAATTGTTGATGATTTCGGTTCACAAACCTACTTTGCTGCAACACAACTTGGACAAATCAAACGCTTTGAACGCAAGGAATTCACACCTTGGCGCACTTACAAATCAAAATCAGTTAAATACGCTAAGTTAAAAAATGCTGATGATAGTGTCGTTACCATCTCACCAATTGCGTTAGACGACGTAATGATTGTGACACACAACGGTTACGCACTGCATTTCAATATCGAAGAAGTGCCAGTCGTTGGCGCAAAAGCAGCAGGGGTCAAGGCAATCAACCTTAAAAACGATGATTTCGTAGCCTCAGCCTTTGTTGCCAATACAGATAGTTTCTTTATCTTAACACAACGTGGTAGTCTTAAACGTATGGCAACAGAGCTTATTCCAGCAACAAGCCGTGCTAATCGTGGTTTACAAGTTTTACGTGAGCTTAAATCTAAACCACACCGCGTCTTTATGGCAGGCCCTGTTCACGCCTCAAATGATGTGCAAAATCTTGATTTATTCACTATTAGCACAGTAGATTCTGATGATGTCGAAACATTAGAAGTCCATTCAAATAAAGGAGCTGTTTACCAAGCTATTTTAGAAGATTTAAACCTTTCTGAACGTACAAGTAATGGTTCATTTATCTCAGATAAAATTTCTGATGAAGGTGTCTTTAGCGCACGAATCAAATAAATTCATAAGTCGAGGAAAACTCCTCGATTTATTTTTTAAATAAATTTTCAGAATTTTATGAAAAACTACTTGAAAAAAGATTTAAAAAGCGTACAATAAGATAAAAACAAAGAAAGAGGATTTAACATGACAGTAGATTTAGACTGGGAAAACCTAGGCTTTGCCTATCGTAAACTACCATTTCGCTATATTTCATATTACAAAGACGGTAAATGGGATGACGGACAATTAACAGAAGATGCTACACTTCATATTTCAGAAGCATCACCAGCTTTGCACTATGGACAACAAGCCTTTGAAGGCTTGAAAGCTTATCGCACAAAAGATGGCTCTGTTCAATTATTCCGCCCAAATATGAATGCAGAACGTTTGCAACGCACAGCAGACCGCCTTCTTATGCCACAAGTACCAACTGAAAAATTCATTGATGCTGCTAAGCAAGTTGTTCGTGCCAATGAAGAATTCGTCCCACCATATGGTACAGGTGCAACTCTTTATCTACGTCCTCTTTTGATTGGTGTTGGTGATATTATTGGTGTTCACCCAGCTGATGAATACATTTTCACTATTTTTGCCATGCCAGTTGGAAATTACTTCAAAGGTGGTTTGGTGCCAACAAACTTCTTGATTCAAGATGAATATGACCGTGCTGCACCGAATGGTACAGGTGCTGCAAAAGTTGGTGGTAACTACGCAGCAAGCCTTCTTCCAGGGAAAGTGGCACATGACCGCAAATTCTCTGATGTTATTTATCTTGATCCAGCTACTCATACCAAAATTGAAGAAGTTGGTTCTGCAAACTTCTTCGGTATTACAGCGGATAATGAATTTATCACACCGCTTAGCCCATCTATTTTGCCATCTATCACAAAATATTCGCTTCTTTACTTGGCAGAGCACCGCTTTGGCATGAAAGCTATCCAAGGTGACGTAAAACTTGATGAATTAGACAAATTCGTTGAAGCTGGTGCTTGTGGTACAGCAGCTGTTATTTCACCAATCGGTGGTGTCCAACATGGAGATGATTTCCATATCTTTTATAGCGAAACAGAAGTAGGTCCTGTAACCCGTAAACTTTATGACGAGCTTGTTGGTATCCAGTTTGGTGATATTGAAGCTCCAGAAGGTTGGATTTACAAAGTTAACTAAAAAATGAAAGCTTGCTCTTGCAAGCTTTTTCGTTTTCATGTAAAATGGGTAAAGTGAGGTGAAAGAATGAGCAAAAAAGATAAGAAAATCGAAATTCAATTAGCTGATGCTAAGGTTGAAATTAATAATGCCAAAGTTGAAGGATACACTTTGACAGCTGGTAAAAAAGTCATTGGTGAAATCGCTGAATTAGACGGTAAATTTGCAATTGTCAAGAATGGAGAAGTCGAAGCATTCTTCAAGACATTAGAACAAACGATTGAAAGTATTATTGAAAATTACAATCTTAATCGCTAAAAAAAGCCGAAAAGTACTTGCAAGACAACAAAAACTATGTTAGAATAGTTTTTGTTGTAACGGAAGGGTAGCGAAGAGGCTAAACGCGGCGGACTGTAAATCCGCTCCTTCGGGTTCGGGGGTTCGAATCCCTCCCCTTCCATTCTAAGAGAAGTCTTAGATTGTACATTGTTTTTGGGGTATAGCCAAGCGGTAAGGCAAGGGACTTTGACTCCCTCATGCGTTGGTTCGAATCCAGCTACCCCAGTCAAAGGTATCAAGTTTCGGCTTGACACCGTCAAAGATAAAAGTTGTTGTCGTTGCGGGTTACCTTGAGAAATATTATTGTTGTCAAAAGTTAGCATTAGCTAGCTTTTGTTGGAGGATTTTTTAGAATGAATGAATTTGAAGATTTGCTAAACAGTGTTAGCGAAGTAAACCCTGGTGATGTAGTCACTGCGGAAGTTTTAACTGTTGATAATGATCAAGCAAACGTTGTTATCGAAGGAACAGGTGTTGAAGGTGTCCTTACACTTCGTGAATTGACTAACGATCGTGATGCTGACATCAATGACTTTGTTAAAACTGGCGACACAGTTGAAGTTCTTGTTCTTCGTCAAGTTGTAGGTAAAGATACTGATACAGTTACTTTCCTTGTCTCTAAAAAACGCTTGGAAGCTCGCAAAGCTTGGGATAAGCTTGTTGGTCGTGAAGGTGAAGTTGTTACTGTTAAAGGTACACGTGCTGTTAAAGGTGGTCTTTCAGTTGAATTTGAAGGACTTCGCGGATTCATCCCAGCTTCAATGATCGACACTCGTTTTGTACGTAACACTGAAAAATTTGTTGGTCAAGAGTTTGAAGCTAAAATTAAAGAAGTTGTTCCAGCTGAAAATCGCTTCATTCTTTCACGTCGTGAAGTTGTTGAAGAAAAAGCTGCTGCAGCTCGTAAAGAAGTCTTCTCTAAACTTGAAGAAGGCGCAATCGTTAAAGGTAAAGTTGCTCGTTTAACAAGCTTTGGTGCTTTCATCGACCTTGGTGGTGTTGACGGACTTGTTCACGTGACTGAATTGTCTCACGAACGTAACGTATCACCTAAATCAGTTGTTTCTGTTGGTGAAGAAGTTGAAGTTAAAGTTCTTTCAATTGACGAAGAAGCAGGTCGTGTATCACTTTCACTTAAAGCTACAACACCTGGACCTTGGGATGGTGTAGAACAAAAACTTGCTGCTGGTGATGTTGTTGAAGGTAAAGTTAAACGTTTGACTGACTTCGGTGCTTTCGTTGAAGTATTACCTGGTATCGATGGACTTGTTCACATCTCACAAATTTCACACAAACGTGTTGAAAATCCAAAAGATGTTCTTTCAGTAGGTCAAGAAGTTAACGTTAAAGTTCTTGATGTTAACGCTGCTGCAGAACGTGTATCACTTTCTATCAAAGCTCTTGAAGAACGTCCAGCACAAGCTGAAAACGAAGAAAAACGTCAATCTCGTCCACGTCGTCCAAAACGTGAAGCTAAACGTGATTACGAACTTCCAGAAACTCAAACTGGATTCTCAATGGCTGACTTGTTTGGCGATATTGAATTGTAATAATAAGGAGAAAAGACTTGCTTAGCAGGTCTTTTCTTTTTACTTTGATGTGGTATAATATAATAAGTTACCACTCTTAGTGTAATGGATATCACGCAAGATTCCGGTTCTTGAAATAGGGGTTCGATTCCCTTAGGGTGGAGAGTTATAATCTACCTAAAAAGCCTTGAAATCAAGGCTTTTTGAAGTATAAGAACGTATTCATTTTGAAGAGTTTTAGAGTCATTTTAAGGTATTCTCCAATAAAAAAATCAAGATATTTGCAGATCTTTTTTGCCTAAATATCTAAGATAATGTTTGCTATTTGGTACAATACCTTAAAAAACTATTAGAGTACGGATGATATAGATTGATTTGAATTAACATAATTATTGAGTTTTATGTATGGGATTAACTATTATTTTGATTGTTAGATTTAATAGTTTGATTTTATATAGTGAAAAAGTCTGAGATGGTCTCTCAGACTTGGTTCTTATACTAGTGTTATTTCAGAATAATTTGAGCAACAATTGGGCTAATAATAACATATATGATTCCTGTCACGCCAATGGCGAGACCAGCCATTGCGCCTTCGACATGACCATATTTTAAGGCTGTCCCTGTTCCGATAGCGTGTCCTGTACCACCAAGACTTAATCCAATCGCTACTGGGTCATCGATTTTTAAAAGTTTTAGAAAAACTGGACCAAGAACGCTAGTTAAAATTCCAGTGATGACAACAACGACAAGGGTAACTGTTGTAATTCCGCCCATTTTCTCGGTAATTCCAACTGCCATAGCAGTTGTTACAGATTTGGGAAATAAAGAAATAGCTAAGAGGTATTTAATTCCAAAAGTTTTAGCGATAAGTGCTGTGAATGTAGTGTTAACAATACAAGCGATTAAAATACCTGACAGAATGCTTCTGATGTGATGTTTCATTAGGTGAAACGAGCGATAAAGCGGTATTCCAAGTGCGACAGTCGAAGGAACGATAAGCGTGTTTAGGTAGCTTCCTCCAACGTAATAGTCGGCATACGAAATGTTACTTATTTTTAGAAAGGCGATAATAAAAAAAGTAGCTAGAAGTAATGGTGTTGTAATTGGATGTGGAAAACGTCTAAAAATTAACATTCCCATTAAATAAGCAAGAATTGACACCATTATACCAAAGATTGGATTTGTGATAACCTCATTCATGACGGACTCCTTTATCGATGTAATCTCCTTCAAAACGTTTTTTGATAAATTGCACAACAAAACCAATAACGGCAACATTTAGGAAGATCGCACCTAAAATAATGATAGTAACAGGGAGCAAGTAATCCTTAATATCGTTAAATTTTTCCATAATCCCAACAGCTGCAGGCAAAAAAAGAATGGTCATATTATTCAATAAAAAATTTCCGACAACGTCAATGTGTCTAAGGCGGATAATTTTAAATTCGAGCGCAAGAAAAAGTAGCACTAGCCCAATAATGCTACCAGGAACGGGTAAATGCAACAAATTTGAAATTGCCTCTCCAATAAATGAAAAGACCAGAATAATCATAAATTGAACGTATAACTTCATTAGTAAACTCCTTCGTTATAAGTCTACTACTATGTAGGGATTTTTCAAGGTTCTTGAAACGTTTACATGAAAATTTCATGTAAATATGGTGAGTTTCATCATGTCAGTAGAAGTAATACGAAGATGATTTAGAAATAAAAATAGGGTAAATCAAATCACCCTAACCTTGAATTTAATGCAAAATCATTTTGATAAGGTCGCCACCAAAAATCCAAATATAGCTATATGAAATAATGGAAATCGGTTTTGCGAGCATGATAATTAGAATAAAACGTCTTAGAGAAATACGTGTCAGTCCAGTAATCATCACCAGTACATCAGCAGGAGATATCGGTGACAACATACAAAGGATAAAAAATGTCTCAAATCCCTTTGTTTCAAGTCTTGCTTCGTATTTGTAAAAAGTTTTTTCATTTACAAATAGCAAAATAAATTTTCTTCCATAGATACGGACGAGCAAGAAGAGGATAATACTTCCAATGATAATTCCAAGATAATTGTACAAAAAACCGAGCCAAGGACCGAAAATAAGGAAGCCAGCTACGGTTGTTACACCACCAGGGATAACTGGGAAAACAACTTGAAAAATTTGAACCAAAACAAAAATTAATGGTCCCCAGAATTGGTGACGTTGGACAAAATCTTTCAAGGCGTTGCTATCATTCAAAATCCCTAATCGGTAAAACCAAACCACTAAAGCTAAAGTACCAATCAAGGCTAAAATTCCTAAAAACTGGATTAGTCGCTGAAAAAACACATAGCGCTTAGACATTTTCATTTTCATAATTTTATCATATCATAAGTGATGTTTTTTTGCTATTTTTAACTTTATCTGTTATAATAGTCAGAGTGGTTTTCCACTTTTATAATATCTGGGGTCGTTACGGATTCGACAGGCATTATGAGGTACATTTTGCGACTCATCGGCAGATGTAAAATTGCCAGTTAAATATAACTGCAAAAAATACAAATTCTTACGCTGTAGCTGCCTAAAAACCAGCTCGCGTGATCTCTACAGAATTGCTTGTGTTTTGCTAGAGGTTTCATTGATTAACAAGCTACGTTTGGTTATTGTCTAGCTGACCAAAAAGAGATTAATAGACTCGCTTCATCTAGGTTTGAGTTATGTATCGAGATTAAGTTAAATTAAAAACATAACCTATGGTTGTAGACAAATGTATTGGCAGGTGTTTGGACGTGGGTTCGACTCCCACCGGCTCCATCAAAGCTTTTCATAGTTTAGTAAAGTTTTCTAAAACGTTGATATATCAACGTTTTTTGTTTTTGTGTTTTGCCTAGTTTGTGTTCTTGAGGTCTTGTTTTAGGTTTCTTGGTTGAAAAAACTATGTGATTTGAAACGGATTGTTGTACAATAGAAAAAACATCAGCTTGGCTGATGTTTCTATTGAATATTTAGCTTGTTTTTTAATAGATAGTTAGTTGCAAAGTAAAATACAATCCCCTCAATAAGACATTCAATCCCAGAATAAGTAAAAAGATTAATACTAATATCAAATGTGTCTCTTGTGAGTTGACCACTAATCGTTTCAGATAAAATAATGACGATGATAGCAATAGCGAAGTAAGCAACAAAGCCCATGAGCGCGCGTCTATCCGTAAATAATTGTCCAACAGCAATAGAAAGATAAATCATTAAAATACCTGAAAGACTCGATAGAATGAAACAAATGAAAATAATTAACCATTCAGTCGGTGTAAAGAGGGATGCAAAGTAAGGAAGAGCCATTAAAAATCTTCCGACACCAGAAATTGGTAAGACAAGAAGAGTAATTCCAATTACTAGGACAATAGCATTGAAAACAGTCCATATAAATGAAGCAAGAAGCTTAGAGAGAATTAGTTGGTGAGAGGAAACGGGCAGTGTCAATGTTAAATAACCTTCGCGCCCAAAGACATTTTTATAAAATCGACGAATAATAATCACCAAGGTTGCAATCCAAGCACCAGCAACTAACACACCAAAAATTAAAGCTAAGATAATTGGAATAAGCTGAGCGAAGTGTGCAGAGTTGATTTCAGACTGGTTTTGGGCATATGCTTCAAGAGATCTTATACTAAAGCCAAGGAAAAATGAAATGGCAATAACAGAAGCATTGAGAGCAAAATACCACTTGCCAACGGATTTTAGTTCGTATTTTAAAAGTTTTGAAAACATAATTCCTCCTAAGCTTTATATTTTTCACGAAAGAGTGAGTCAATTGATTTACCATACTCTTCACGAATATCATCGGTATTTCCTTGTAAGATCACTTTTCCTTCTTTAAGAAAGACGATTTCATCAAGAATGGGTTCAATTTCAGCGATTAAATGTGTTGAAATAACAACTGAAGCATCTTCACAGTAATTATTAATAATTGTGCGTAGAATGTATTCTCGTGCTGCTGGATCAACACCGCCAATCGGTTCGTCAAGAATGTATAGCTTAGCTTGGCGGCTCATGACTAGAATGAGTTGGACTTTTTCTTTATTTCCTTTAGATAAATTTTTGAGTTGCTCATCAGGATTGAGATCTAAGTCTTCTAAAAGATGCTCAGCTTTTTCACGTGAGAAATCATTATAAAAGTCCTCGAATAATGTCAAAGCATCCTTGATTTTCATATTTTCTTGCAAATAAGATGTGTCAGGTAGATATGAAACGATTTTCTTTGTTTCCATAGAAGGGCGATAACCGTCAATGACAATATCGCCAGTGGTTGGGTGAAGAAGTCCATTCATTAATTTTATGAGTGTTGTTTTACCACTGCCGTTTGGACCGAGTAAACCAATAATTTTACCAGCAGGAAGGCTGAGTGTAACATCATCAATAGCCACATGCTTTTTGTATTTTTTGGTAACGTGATGCAGTTGGAGCAGTTGTGTCATCCTATTTTTTCTCCTTAATATAAGATTCTAATACAGAGACGATATCGTCGATTTGAAACCCCATTTTTTGCATATTGTTAACAAATGACTGGAGTTCAGCTTCGGCAACTTCGCGACGTTTTTGCATGATAAGATCGGTATCCTCTGTTACAAAACGCCCAGATGTTCGTTGGGAGTAAACCATACCTTCACGTTCTAATTCTGAAAAGGCACGTTGCATGGTGTTGGGATTAACACCAGCTTCTTCGGCAAGTTCACGGACAGTTGGGAGTTGGTCGCCGCTTTTAATTTCTTGACTGATAATCTGCATTTTGATATGCTGTGCGATTTGAACGTAAATGGGTGATTTTTCATCAAATTTCCAGGACATACGATACCCCTTTCTATTTAATTTTCAAAGAAGTCTTGTACTACATAAATAGTACAGAAATAAGTTTGAAAAGTCAAGGAAACTGTCATCTTTATTTCCTATTTATATTAAAAACTAAATTTAATACTATTTTAGTGTATAATAGAACTAAGTATTTTAACGAAAGGAGCGTTTTTTATGTTTGCCCAGTTAGACACGAAAACTGTCTATTCTTTTATGGATAGCTTGATTGACTTAGAGGGGTATGTTAAAGCGGCTAAATCTTTAGGCTATCAAACAATTGGAATTATGGACAAGGATAATCTTTACGCAGCCTTTCATTTTATTGAAGAGGCTAAAAAACAATCCTTGCAGCCTGTTGTTGGGTTAGAGTTATCTTTTGCCGTTGAGGAGACACTATCGTTAAAACTCTACCTACTTGCGCAAGATACAATCGGTTATAAAAATTTGATGAAGATTTCGAGTAAACAGATGTCTTCAGGTATTCAGCTAGACGAACTCATTGATTATTTAACTGGTGTAGCCATAGTAGTGCCTTATTTCGAGGAGTTAGAGACATTGTCGCTTCCTTTTGAATACTACATCGGGGTTGATGTTAATTCGCCTCAAAAGGCATATGAAAAGCCGATTTTTCCACTTTATACGGTTCGTTATTTTGAAACTAATGAGGTGGAAACTCTTCACATGCTACACGCTATTCGTGATAATATTAGCTTAAAAGATGCTCCGCCTGTATCTCAAGGACAAAATCTGTTAGCTTGTGATATTTTGACACAAGCGTTTAGAGAGACATTTCCGCAAGCGTTAGAAAATCAGGAAAAGCTCATATCAAACATTCATTATGAGTTTGACACAGATTTAAAATTGCCAAGATTTAATCGTCAAAAGCCAGCACAGGAAGAATTGATTGAACGAACAGAAGCGGGATTGCGAGCTAAAAATTTGTGGCTGCCAGCTTATCAAGAGCGTTTAAAAAAAGAACTATCAGTTATCCATAAAATGGGCTTTGATGATTATTTCTTAATTGTCTGGGACTTGTTACGTTTTGGTCGAAGTCGCGGTTATTATATGGGAATGGGACGTGGTTCAGCTGCGGGAAGCTTGGTTTCTTATGCCCTTGATATTACAGGAATTGACCCAGTCAAAAATAACCTACTTTTTGAACGTTTCTTGAATGAAGAACGTTACAGCATGCCAGATATTGATATTGACTTGCCAGATGTGTATCGTAGCGAGTTTCTTCATTATGTGCGTAATCGTTACGGGAGTTTGCATTCAGCGCAGATTGTGACGTTTTCAACCTTTGGAGCAAAACAAGCCATTCGTGATGTTTTTAAACGGTTTGGGGCTCCTGAGCATGAATTGACAAATATCACGAAAAAAATCAGTTTCAGAGATACTTTAACGTCGGTTTACGAGAAAAATCTTTCTTTCCGTCAGATTATTAATTCTAAAATTGAATATCAAAAAGCATTTGCGATTGCAAAACGTATTGAAGGTAATCCACGCCAGACCTCTATCCATGCAGCAGGGGTTGTCATGAGTGATGATAATTTAACAGAACATATTCCGTTAAAAGCTGGCGAAGACATGATGATTACGCAGTATGATGCTCAAGCAGTTGAGGCAAATGGTCTTTTGAAAATGGACTTTCTTGGCTTACGTAATTTGACATTTGTCCAACGTATGCAAGAAAAAGTTGCTAAAGATTATGGGGTTACCATTGATATTAAATCAATAGATTTAGAGGATAAAAAGACCTTAGAATTATTTGCGGCTGGAAAGACCAAGGGAATCTTCCAATTTGAACAAGCTGGAGCAATCAATCTTTTGAAACGCATTCAACCACGCCGATTTGAAGATATTGTTGCAACGACTAGTTTAAACCGACCAGGTGCTAGTGATTACACTGAAAACTTCATCAAACGTCGTTTTGGGCAAGAAGAAGTGGATTTGATTGACCCATTAGTAGCACCGATTTTAGAGCCAACTTATGGCATCATGCTTTACCAAGAACAGGTTATGCAAATTGCTCAAATTTATGCCGGCTTCACTCTCGGAAAAGCGGATTTGTTACGTCGTGCCATGTCTAAGAAAAAGGCTGATGATATGCAAAAAATGGAAAGTGATTTCTTAGAAGGAGCGCAACGATTAGGACGTCCACTTGAAACGGCAAAGGATTTATTTAGTCGTATGGCAAAATTTGCTGGGTATGGTTTTAATAGAAGCCACGCTTTTGCTTATTCAGCTTTGGCTTTCCAACTGGCTTATTTTAAAGCGCATTATCCTGCTGTTTTTTACGACGTTATGTTGAATTATTCTAGTGCTGATTATATTACAGACGCTCTAGACTCACAATTTAAAGTTAAGAAAATCGATATCAATACCGTTCCTTACAGCGATAAAATTTCAGACGGGCAGATTTACCTTGGCTTAAAAAATCTAAGAGGTGTTCCACGCGATTTATGCTACTGGATTATTGAAAATCGTCCATTTAGCAGTGTCGAGGATTTCTTAACACGATTGCCAGAGAATTATCAAAAGAGAGAGATGATTACACCTCTTGTAGAAGTTGGTGCTTTTGACCAATTTGATAAAAATCGTCGAAAAATCATTGAAAACCTTGACCCACTCTTTATCTTTGTCAATGAGCTTGGTAGTCTATTTGCGGATACGTCTTATAGTTGGATTGAGACAGATGATTATCCAAATGCTGAAAAATATCGCTTAGAGCAGAGTTTGTTAGGCGCAGGAATTAGCCCACATCCACTTTTAGAAATCGCAAGGCAATCCACAAAAGATTTTACAGCGCTAGCAGATTTGCAAGAAAATACCGAAGCAACTATTTTGGTAGAACTTAATCAGATTCGTGTCATCAGGACAAAAACGAAAGGTGAGCAAATGGCATTTTTGAGTGTTACAGATACTCAGAAAAAATTCGATGTTACCTTGTTCCCAGAAACCTTTGCGCGTTTTAAAGATGTGCTTCAAGAAGGAAGATTTTATTATCTTACAGGAAAAATTCAGAATCGAAACAATCGATTGCAGATGATTTTAAACCACATTGAAGAGGCAAGTAGTGAACGATTATGGCTTTTACTTCCAAATCACCTCCACGATAATGAAATCTCTGAGATATTATCACAATATCCTGGAAATATTCCAGTAATTTTACACTATCAAGATAGTAAGCAAACATTGCAAAGTCAAAGACATCTGGTTCAAAGAACAAATGAGCTTATTGAAGCGCTATCAAGTTATACTTTGAAAACGATTTATCAATAAAAATTAAGTAAAAATCAAATAAAGTGAAGCTTTTTACAAAGTAATGTGCTATAATAAGAACGTTAGATTAATAAAAGGAGTATTAGCAAAATGAAACGTATTGCTGTTTTAACTAGTGGCGGCGACGCTCCTGGTATGAATGCTGCTGTTCGTGCAGTTGTTCGTAAAGCAATTAAAGAAGGAATGGAAGTTTTCGGAATCAACCGTGGCTATGCTGGTATGGTTGAAGGCGATATCTTCCCATTGGATGCTCAAAGTGTGTCAAATACTTTGTCACATGGTGGTACATTCCTTCAATCTGCTCGTTATCCTGAGTTTGCAACTCTTGAAGGACAATTAGCAGGTATCGAACAACTTAAAAAACACGGTATTGAAGGTGTCGTTGTTATCGGTGGTGATGGTTCTTATCATGGTGCTATGCGCTTGACTGAACATGGTTTCCCAGCTGTCGGTATTCCAGGTACAATTGATAACGATATCGCTGGTACAGATTATACTATTGGGTTTGATACAGCTGTTAACACAGCTATGGAAGCTCTTGATAAAATCCGTGATACATCATTCAGTCACAAACGTACTTTCGTTGTCGAAGTAATGGGACGTAACGCTGGTGATATTGCTCTTTGGGCTGGTATTGCTGCAGGTGCTGACCAAATCATCATTCCTGAAGAAGAATACGACATCAAAGACGTTGTTGCAAAAGTTAAAGATGGTTATGAAAATAAAGGTAAAGAACGTCACCTTATCGTTCTTGCTGAAGGTGTTATGCATGCCGAAAAATTTGCTGAATTGATGAAAGAAGCTGGAGATACTAGTGACCTTCGTGCTACAAACCTTGGTCACATCCTTCGTGGTGGTGCTCCATCACCTCGTGATCGTGTTCTTGCTTCTTGGATGGGTGCACACGCCGTTGAACTTCTTCTTGAAGGACGTGGTGGACTTGCTGTTGGTATCCACAACGAAGAGTTGGTAGAAAGTCCAATTCTTGGAACAAAAGAGGAAGGTGCACTATTCTCATTGGCAGAAGACGGAAATATTATCGTCAATATGCCTCATAAAGCACGTCTCGATTTTGCTCAATTGAATCGTGACATTGCTCATTTATAGTATTGTATTTATAGATTAAAAATTATTATTGTTATTAAAAGTCGTTAAATCGACGAAAAATAAAGGGAGTTTCATATTATCATGAATAAACGCGTAAAAATCGTTGCAACACTTGGTCCTGCGGTAGAACTCCGCGGTGGTAAAAAATTCGGTGAAGATGGATATTGGGGTGAAAGCCTTGATGTTGAAGCATCAGCTCAAAAAATCGCTGAATTGATTAAAGAAGGAGCAAACGTCTTCCGTTTCAACTTCTCACACGGTGATCACGCAGAACAAGGTGCACGTATGGCAACTGTACGTCGTGCAGAAGAAATTGCTGGTCAAAAAGTTGGTTTCCTTCTTGACACTAAAGGTCCAGAAATCCGTACTGAACTTTTTGAAGGTGACGCTAAAGAATATTCATACAAAACTGGTGAAAAAATCCGTGTTGCTACTAAACAAGGTATCAAATCAACTCGTGAAGTTATCGCATTGAACGTTGCTGGCGCTCTTGACATCTACGATGATGTTGAAGTTGGTAAACAAGTTCTTGTTGATGATGGTAAACTTGGTCTTCGTGTTATTGCTAAAGATGATGCAACTCGTGAATTCGAAGTTGAAGTTGAAAACGATGGTATCATCGCTAAACAAAAAGGTGTAAACATTCCTTACACTAAAATCCCATTCCCAGCTCTTGCTGATCGTGATAATGCTGATATCCGTTTCGGTCTTGAACAAGGTCTTAACTTTATCGCTATCTCATTCGTACGTACTGCAAAAGACGTTAACGAAGTTCGTGCTATCTGTGAAGAAACTGGTAACGGACACGTTCGTTTGTTCGCTAAAATCGAAAACCAACAAGGTATTGACAACATTGATGAAATCATCGAAGCTGCTGACGGTATCATGATTGCTCGTGGTGATATGGGTATCGAAGTACCATTCGAAATGGTTCCAGTTTACCAAAAAATGATTATCACTAAAGTTAATGCAGCTGGTAAAGCAGTTATCACAGCAACTAACATGCTTGAATCAATGACTGACAAACCACGTGCTACTCGTTCTGAAGTATCTGACGTATTCAACGCTGTTATCGATGGTACTGATGCAACTATGCTTTCAGGTGAATCTGCAAATGGTAAATACCCAGTTGAAGCTGTTCGTGCAATGGCTACAATTGATAAAAACGCTCAAACTCTTCTTAACGAATACGGACGTCTTGATTCATCATCATTCGCTCGTACTTCTAAAACAGAAGTTGTGGCTTCAGCAGTTAAAGATGCAACAAGCTCAATGGATATCAAACTTGTTGTAGCTCTTACTGAATCTGGTAACACTGCTCGTCTTATTTCTAAATACCGTCCAGATGCTGACATCTTGGCTGTAACATTTGACGAAAAAACTCAAAAATCACTTATGATTAACTGGGGTGTTATTCCAGTCGTAACTGAAAAACCTGCATCAACTGATGACATGTTTGAAGTTGCTGAAAAAGCTGCCCTTGAATCAGGATTGGTTCAATCAGGTGATAACATCGTTATCGTCGCTGGTGTTCCAGTTGGTTCAGGTGGTACAAACACAATGCGTATCCGCACTGTAAAATAATTGAATAATAAAAAAGCCTATCATATCGAGCTTTATCGCTTGTGTGATAGGGCTTTTTTTATGTTGTGGGGCATTTTTGGGGCATACTACAGACATAATTCATCTATTACATCAACAACTTTGTCTTTCATCTTGTTTGTGGTCTGCAGCAAATTTTTTTGTTCTAAATTATTTCACTTGCTTAGAGGCTGTTATATTCACTTGTCAGTAACTTTTGCTTAATTTTGGGATTAAATAACCTACTTTTTTTATACAATGAAAAATGGTATAATAGAAAAAAGAATAGGAGAAATTATGGTAAAGCGCGATTTTATTCGAAATATTATTATAGCTTTGATAGCTATTTTGGCGATATTCTTGTTGAGGATTTTTGTTTTTTCAACATTTAAAGTTCATGAAGATGCGGCTAATTCGTATTTGTCGAATGGGGATGTTGTAGTTGTCAATCGTAATCGGACTCCTCAATACAAGGATTTTATTGTTTATGAAGTTGATGGTACTTTTTATATTAGTCGTGTTATTGCGACTGCTGGTGAAAGTGCGACAGTTATGGATGATATCCTATATATTGACAACGAAGTTCAAGAAGAGCCATACATTAGCCAAATTAAGTCTGAATATCTATCGACATCGGATAATCAACAAGCCTTTACATCTGATTTTTCTGTTAATACGATCACGAATGATAAATATAGCGAGGTGCCAAAGGGAAGTTATCTGGTATTAAACGATGACCGTCAGAATACAAATGATAGTCGTACATTTGGTCTGATTAAAGAAAGTCAGATACGTGGTGTCGTCACGTTTAAACTATTACCACTAAGTAAATTTGGCTTCATCACAACAGAGTAGCAGTAGCTGCTCTGTTTTTTTATGAGATATACCAATCGATAATTGGTATATATAAAACTATACCAATTTAATTGTTGACAATATAAAATCAAAGTTATATACTGATGTTGTTAGGTTTTGGGAAGTCTTTATTAGACTATACCAATTTAAAAAATAAGAAAGAATTAGCAAGTAAATTCTTGCTAAAGGTGAAAATTATGTGTGGTATTGTTGGTGTTGTAGGAAATAAAAATGCAACAGACATTTTGATGCAAGGTCTTGAAAAGCTCGAATATCGTGGTTATGATTCTGCTGGAATTTACGTGACTAATGGTACAGATCAAGGACGTTTGATTAAATCTGTTGGACGTATTTCAGATCTTCGTGCTAAAATCGGTATTGATGTGGCAGGATACACAGGAATTGGTCACACACGTTGGGCAACTCATGGTCAAGCAACAGAGACAAATGCTCACCCACATACATCAGAAACAGGACGTTTTGTCTTGGTTCACAATGGTGTCATTGAAAACTATTTACAAATTAAAGAAACATATCTTTCAGAACATCATTTGAAAGGTGAAACAGATACAGAAATTGCTGTTCATTTAGTTGGACAATTCGTTTCAGAAGGTTTATCAGTTCTTGAAGCTTTCAAGAAAGCTTTGACTATCATCGAAGGTTCATACGCTTTTGCCCTTGTTGATGCGGAAGACGCAGATACGATTTATGTTGCTAAAAATAAATCACCACTTTTGATTGGTTTAGGTGATGGTTACAACATGGTATGTTCAGATGCGATGGCAATGATTCGTGAAACAAGTGAATTTATGGAAATTCATGATAAAGAATTGGTTGTCTTGACTAAAGATTCTGCGACAGTTACTGATTACGAAGGCAATGAAATTGAACGTGAATCATACACAGCTGAGCTTGATTTGTCAGATATTGGTAAAGGAACTTACCCTTACTATATGTTGAAAGAAATCGACGAACAACCAACTGTTATGCGAAAATTGATTAATACATACTCAGACAGCGAAGGAAATATGGTTGTTGATCCTAATATTGTTAAGACAGTACAAGAGGCTGACCGTATTTATATCTTGGCAGCAGGAACTTCTTATAATGCTGGTTTTGCATCAAAAGCAATGCTTGAAAAATTGACAGATACGCCAGTTGAACTTGGAATTGCTTCAGAATGGGGCTACAATATGCCACTTTTGAGCAAGAAACCAATGTTTATCTTGCTTAGCCAATCAGGTGAAACGGCTGACAGTCGTCAAGTTTTAGTAAAAGCCAATCAAATGGGTATTCCAAGTTTGACAGTTACTAATGTTCCTGGCTCAACGTTATCACGTGAAGCAACTTATACAATGCTTTTACACGCTGGTCCTGAAATTGCCGTTGCATCAACTAAAGCTTACACAGCACAAATTGCTGCTTTAGCCTTTTTGGCTAAGGCTGTCGGTGAAGCAAACGGCAAAAAAGAAGCATTTGAGTTTGACTTGGTACATGAACTATCTATCGTTGCACAATCTATCGAAGCAACGTTGTCAGAAAAAGATGTGATTGCTGAAAAAGTGGAATCACTGCTTAAAACAACTCGCAATGCTTTCTATATTGGTCGTGGCAACGATTACTATGTTGCGATGGAAGCAAGTTTGAAATTAAAAGAAATTTCTTACATTCAATGTGAAGGATTTGCTGCAGGAGAATTGAAACATGGTACAATTTCATTGATTGAAGATGGTACACCAGTTCTTGGTTTGATTTCATCAAGCGAAGCGATTGCTAGTCACACACGTGGTAATATTCAAGAGGTTTCTGCGCGTGGTGCAAATGTGTTGACAGTCGTTGAAGAAGAATTGGCTAAACCAGGAGATGATATTGTTGTTAACCAAGTTCATCCATATTTAACAAGCATTTCAATGGTAATTCCAACACAACTCATTGCTTACTTTGCTTCTCTACAACGTGGTCTTGACGTTGATAAACCACGTAACTTGGCAAAAGCGGTTACTGTTGAATAATAAGATTTATAGAAAATATGACTACCGAACATATGTTTGGTAGTTTTTTATTTGCAAAAATACTGATTGGTTTGAAAAAAGTTTAAAGTTGTTTTTAAATTACCGTACAACTAAGAAAAATTTTGCTTAAAAGGGTGGAGAGTCATGGTTGAGTTTTGTAACCTCACAAGAAAACGATTACAATATATTTAGATATAATTTCTAAAAGTTATTACCATTTTGTGATGAAAAATTTTTTAACAAGAATTCTGACAATTCATTCACTACAACAAAAACTTGCAAGTCGTTTTACCATCACGTAATTCTAAATAATATTCCTAAATGATTTCAGGAGTAGGTTTTAGTGCATCTATTTTACAGGTGAAACTTGGAAAATATCGTCACTCGTTTATACGAGTGCTTTTTATTTTTGTACAGGATATCAAGTATCTAACCATTTGTCACAAATTTTGTGACAAAGCTTGAGTGTAAAACGCTTACATCAAAGATTATAATGGACTCAAGAATAAAGGAGGAATCTCTGATGGAAAATAAAAGTTCATTGAAAGTGAGAGTTCAAAAGTTAGGGACTGCACTTTCCAACATGGTTATGCCCAATATTGGAGCATTTATAGCTTGGGGGATTATGGCGACTTTGTTCATTGATACGGGGTGGATTCCAAATCCTACGCTGAATGTCATGGTGTCGCCAATCTTAACGTATTTGTTACCTTTGCTGATTGGATACACGGCTGGTTATAACGTTTATGGACAACGTGGTGCTGTCGTTGGTGCAATAGCGACATTTGGTGCCATTGCTGGTTCATCAGTAACAATGTTTATTGGTGCCATGGTAATGGGACCATTAGGAGCTTGGTGCATTAAGAAATTTGATGAAAGATTCCAAGAAAAAATTCGTCCTGGTTTTGAAATGCTAGTTAATAATTTTTCAGCTGGAATTATCGGATTTATTCTTATCATCTTAGCATTCTTAGCTGTCGGACCAGTGGTTTCTAGTTTGACTGATGCTATTGGTGTTGGAGTTCAGGCTATCATCAATGCTAAATTATTGCCAATCGCTAATATCCTTATCGAACCTGCGAAAGTGCTTTTCCTTAACAATGCACTTAACCACGGTATTTTCACACCTTTGGGAACTGAACAAGTAGCCGAAACTGGAAAATCTATTTTGTTCTTGCTAGAAACAAACCCAGGTCCAGGTCTTGGTATCTTGCTTGCTTATTCTATCTTTGGTAAAGGTTCAGCAAAATCTTCAGCACCTGGAGCAATTATCATTCATTTCTTGGGTGGGATTCATGAAATTTACTTCCCATACGTCATGATGAAACCAATGTTGTTCTTTGCAGCAATTGCTGGTGGTGTGACAGGAACATTTACTTTCCAACTTCTTGGAGCAGGTTTATCGGCAGCGGCTTCTCCAGGATCTATCATCGCTATCTTGGCAATGACACCTCGTGGTGGTTACCTTCCAGTTCTTGCAGGTGTCTTAATGGCAACGATTGCGTCATTCCTTGTAGCTGCCATTATCCTTAGAACAGATAAATCAGAAGGTGATTCTCTTGAATCTGCTCAAGCTGCTACACAAGCTGCAAAAGCTGAATCAAAAGGTCAAGAAACTTCAACATCAGATGATGTTAAAGCTGTCACTTCAGAAGAAGTTCAACAAATTATCTTTGCTTGTGACGCTGGTATGGGAAGTTCGGCTATGGGAGCTTCAATCTTACGTGACAAAGTTAAAAAAGCTGGACTTGATATTCCAGTATCTAACAAAGCCATTTCAAATCTAACTGATACTCCAAATACTTTAATTGTCACTCAAGAAGAATTAGCTGAACGTGCAGCGCAAAAAACACCAAGTGCAGTTCATGTGAGTGTTGATAATTTCTTAGCTACTCTAAAATATGATGAAATTGTTTCTGCGCTAAGTGGCGAATCTGCTGGTGTTCAACCTGTTAATCAAGAATTTGCTGACGCTGCCAATACTGAAAGTAATGAAATTGACCTTAATCAAATTGACGAAGTTATCTTTGCTTACGGCAAAGCAAGAGGCTCAGTAACAATGGGTGAAGCAACCTTAAAAGCAATCTTTAAAAATAAATCAATCGGTATTCCAGTTGCAAAAGAAGCAAATGACCAACTCGGAAAATTCAATGCGAAGAATATTCTTATTGTATCAACGATTGCAAATCAAACAGAAGTACAAAAATATGCGCCAAATGCACAACTTTTGATAGTAGATAGTTTGGTAACAACTCCTGAATACGACAAAATGGTTGCTCGAATGTATAAATAATGATGAAAGTAGTCTTTAGTACATTATGCTATTAACAAAACGAGAAGAACAGTTGTTGAAAGCTTTCTTAGAATTTGGAAAGCTTTCAATTGATAATATTTCAGATATTTTAAAGGTGTCAAAACGTACGGTTTATCGTACAATTGCTGACTTAACAGATAGTCTAGCGACACTAGATGTTGACATTGTCAAAGAAGAGAACAAGTATCAATTATTGGGAAATTTGGAAAATCTTTCTGACTTTACAACGCAAGTTGCCTATACACGCAATGAACGTCTTAATTTGATTACTTATCAGCTTTTGATTAGTGATGAAGAAGTCACAAACGATGATTTACAAGAACAATTTGCGGTTAGCAATGTCACGATTATCCAAGATATTGCGGATATTGAAAAACGCCTAAAAGATTTTGATTTAATCTTAGAGAGAAAAAAAGGCTATTTTTTGAGTAGTCCAACTCACAATAAGCGGAGAGTTTTGGCAATATTGCTAACGAATAATATCAGTCTGCCAAATTTTTGGAAACATGACTACAATCACTTTACCATTGTTTCTTCTGAACAATTGAAACAAGCGACTGAAGTTTTTCAACATTATCAAAAAGAACTTCCTGAATTTGATGCGAAGTTGACTCAATTTTTCATTATTTTACTAGCTTTGACAAATTGGGGGCAAGTTGAGTTGAGGTCAACACCTGTTACGAAAGTATCACTTGAATTCTCGCAGAAAGTTTTTGCTGATTTTTCACGCATGAGTGGGCAATTTTATAGCTTAAAAGAAATTCTTTACTATGCTGAGATGGTGGATGAATTAGCTGTCAAACGTCAAGAAACACCTCTATTTAATGAAAATTTTGACAGTGAATTCTTCTATAACGTCTCAAATCTCATTGATAAAGTTGCTCGTTATACTAAAATCAATTTTGCTAAAGATCAGGTTTTGTTTAAATTTCTATTTAACCATATTCGTTTAAATTTAGCTGTTCCGCTGATTTTTGAGGAATCAAATAGCACTTCAATTGCTCACCAGACGCTTCATAGCAACGAATACCTTCATCGAGTGGTGAGCTTATTAGTTAAAGAAATTTTTCCAGCTTACCTACAAAGTGAGCGAGAGTACGAGTTAATCACTTTGCATTTTGCTTCTAGTTTACGTCGTAGCCCAGATATTTACCCTATTTCGCTGTTGTTGTTAACTGATGAACGCCCATTAGCTACGGAATTGTTAGTGACAAGGATAAAGACCATAGCGCCTTTTGTTGAAACGATTCAAGTCAAAGCAAGTTCTCAGTATGATGCTAAGGACAAGGAATACTACGACAGCGTTTTATCGACCAAGGTTTTACGCGATGATGACATCAAGATGATTTCAATTTATCCAGATGCAAAAGAATTATTAACGTTACAAGAATACCTTCAAAATGTGCAGGCACATCGAGAAGTGAGAGTTCGTGAACAAATCATTCGGACACCGCAGTATGATTTTCAAAAATATTTGCTTGCCAGTCAAATGCTTCTCAGTCGTTTTGCCTATCAGCATATTGATAATCCAAAATCATTTGTCGAAACTGTGCCAACATTGATTGATAATATCGAGGGCATTACGGATAAGAATTACCTATCTCAAAAATTATTGCAACGTTTCAAGACAAGTCCAATGGCTATTCCAGAAACTAATCTTGCCTTGCTTCACACTTATTCAAGTAAGGTTACGAAAAGTTGTTTTGTTATTTTTGATTTGGAAAATCCTGTGCCAGCCATGTCCATGAATCACCAAGAAGAAGAAATTTCACGGGTGCTTGTCATGCTAACTCGTCTCAACGAGAGCGATGAGGTTAGAGATTTAATGACGGCTATTAGTCAATCAATTATCGAAAATCATTTGTACACAGAAATTTACAAAACGGGTAATAAGGATATTATCTATCAACTACTCAATCAAATTTTTACGGAAAAAATAAAGAAATTGGAGAATTAGACATGGATTTTCAAAAAGATTTAATCAAGCTAAATGAATCATTTGACACCAAAGAAGAAGCCATTCGTTATTGCGGCAGACTTTTGTTTCAAGGTGGTTATGTTCAAAAAGATTACATTGAAGCAATGATTCAACGTGACAATGACCTTTCTGTTTACATGGGGAATTTTATCGCAATTCCTCATGGAACAGACGAAGCTAAAGAGAAAGTCTTGAAATCAGGCATTACCGTTGTTCAGGTGCCAGACGGTGTGAATTTTGGGACTGAAGATAATCCGCAGATTGCAACGGTTTTATTTGGAATTGCAGGAATTGGAAACGAACATTTAGAAATGATTCAAAAAATCTCAATTTTCTGTGCTGATGTCGATAACGTTGTCAAATTGGCAGATGCGCAATCAAAAGACGAGATTATTCGATTATTAAATAATGTGGAATAGATAGAAAACAGAGAGGAATAAAAAATGAAAAATGCAGTACATTTTGGTGCAGGAAATATAGGACGTGGTTTTATTGGTGACATTCTTTCAAAGAATAATGTTGCCATTACTTTTGTTGATGTTAACGAACGCGTGATTGACGAGCTTAACAAACGGCATTCCTATGAAATCGAAGTTGCCGAGGAAGGGCAACCGCATATTGTTGTTAAAAATGTAAGCGGTATCAATAATACTAAAAATCCTGATGAGGTTATCAAGGCTATTGCCAGTACGGATATTATCACGACCGCAATCGGTCCTAATATTCTGCCGTTTATTGCCGAGTTAATCGCAAAAGGAATTGAAGCTCGCAAAGCTGCTGGGAACAACACACCAATTGACGTTCTAGCTTGTGAAAATATGATTGGTGGTTCGCAATATTTGTATCAAGAAGTGAAGAAGTATTTATCAGCAGACGGTTTGATATTCGCTGAACAGTACGTTGGTTTTCCAAATGCAGCAGTAGATCGTATCGTACCAGCACAAACTCATGAAGATCCTCTTTTTGTCGTTGTAGAACCTTTCAATGAATGGGTAGTTGAAACAAGTCGTATGAGAAATCCAACCTTTAAACTAACTGGAGTTCATTACGAAAAAGACTTGGAACCATTTATTGAACGAAAACTTTTCTCAGTTAATTCAGGTCACGCAACGTCGGCTTATACAGGTGCATTTTATGGCGCTAAGACAATCTTAGAAGCTCTAAAAGATGATCGTGTCAAGGCTCAAGTTGAAGCTGTTCTTGGTGAGATTCGCAGTCTTCTCATTGCTAAGTGGAACTTTGACGAGCAGGCATTGATTGATTATCATAAAATTATCATCAGTCGATTTGAAAATCCTTTTATCGTTGATGATGTCAATAGAGTAGCCAGAACACCGATTCGTAAACTTGGTTATGATGAGCGCTTTATTCGTCCAATTCGTGAATTAAAAGAACGTCAGTTATCTTATCAAAATCTCCTTAAGACAATTGCTTTTGTTTTTAATTACAACGATTCAAACGATGAACAAAGTGTTCAATTGCAAGAACTTTTGGCGACAAAACCATTGCCAGAAGTGGTTGCTGATGTGACAGGTTTAACAGACCAAGACTTGATTTCAGAGATTGTTAGTAGCATCGAAAATCTATAACGACGATTTTAGAGGATAGATTTTTGTTTGGAGGCATTTTGCCTCCTTTTTATATTGATTTCTAACCTCGCAAAGTCGGTTACTGTGAATAATCTCTTGTCAAATAGCGATTTCTAGGGTAAAATGGGTAATGTAACTTTTTGAAGTCGGAAATAAAAAGTTATAGCTATTTTTGATAAGGAGAAATGATGTCTTTACCAAATTGTCCACAATGTAACTCTGAGTATGTTTACGAAGATGGTTTATTACTAGTTTGCCCAGAGTGCGCTTATGAATGGAATCCAAGCGATTCAGTTGAAGAAGAAGGCTTGGTTGTTCTTGATAGCAACGGTACACGTCTTGCTGACGGGGATAGCGTTACTATCGTGAAAAATCTAAAAGTAAAAGGTGCACCAAAAGACCTTAAACAAGGTACTCGTGTGAAAAACATTCGTCTTGTTGAAGGTGACCACAACATTGATTGTAAAATTGATGGTTTTGGCGCAATGAAATTAAAATCAGAGTTTGTTAAAAAATTGTAATGATTGAAAGCTAGACGAGATGTCTAGTTTTTTAGTTTGATGACGATTTTTGGAAAAATTTTTAAGCAGAGACTAGTCAGCAAATGTCTGTTATTTTTATACTTTTTATGTAAAAATATTCTCAGATATATTCAAACCGTCTGAAATTTTGGTATAATAGAAGCAAATTCTATTTAGGAGATCACATGTCATATATTTTACAAGTTCTGCCAAGCTTGTTAGATGGCGCTAAGGTAACTTTGCAAGTTTTCTGTATTGTTATTGTTTTGTCAATACCGTTTGGTGCTGTCTTGGCTTTTTTGATGCAGATTAAATTCAAACCATTACAATGGTTGTTGACGTTATATGTTTGGATTATGCGTGGAACACCATTGTTATTACAATTAATTTTCTTCTACTACGTGTTGCCGAGTGTTGGTGTTGTAATGGATCGCTTGCCAGCAGCTATTTTAGCGTTCACGTTGAATTACGCAGCTTATTTTGCAGAAATTTTCCGCGGAGGTATTGCAGCCATTCCTAAAGGGCAATACGAAGCAGCTAAGGTTTTAAAACTAAATCAACTCCAAACGATTCATTATATTATCTTACCGCAAGTGTTCAAGATTGTTTTACCAAGTGTTTTCAATGAAATTATTAATCTTGTTAAAGATTCATCATTGGTTTACGTTCTTGGTGTGGGTGATTTGTTGCTTGCAAGTAAAACCGCAGCCAATCGTGATGCTACATTAGCACCGATGTTTGTTGCTGGAGCAATTTACCTATTAATGATTGGTGTGGTGACACTGATTTCAAAACAAACTGAGAAAAAATTTAATTACTATAAATAAGAGGTGACCAGATGTTAGAATTAAAAAATATTTCCAAACAATTTGGTCAAAAGAAGATTTTTGATCATTTTAATTTGACGATTGAAGATGGCAAAATTTTATCTCTCGTTGGTCCTTCAGGTGGCGGAAAGACAACCTTGCTACGTATGCTTGCTGGACTTGAAAAAATTGATTCTGGGGAAATCATTTACAATGGCGAAGTTGTTCCTATCGACCATTTAGAGACGCTTAATTTACTTGGTTTTGTTTTCCAAGATTTTCAGCTTTTCCCTCATTTATCTGTTTTAGATAATTTGACCTTATCACCTGTGAAAACAATGGGCATGACAAAAGAAGCCGCTAAAGAAAAAGCGGTTACCTTGCTTCAACGCCTTGGTCTTGGTGAACACGCTGACGCTTATCCGTATTCGTTGTCAGGTGGTCAAAAACAACGTGTGGCTTTGGCGCGTGCCATGATGATTGACCCACAAATTATTGGTTATGATGAGCCAACATCAGCCCTTGACCCAGAATTGCGTCAAGAAGTTGAAAAGTTGATTTTACAAAATCGCGAAGCTGGCATGACTCAAATCGTTGTTACCCACGATTTACAGTTTGCAGAAAGCATTTCAGATCATATTTTAAAAATTAATCCAAAATAAAGAAAGTCTTACTAGGTGAGTTTATGAAATTCAAAAAAGTTCTTGTGGGCGCTTTGGCGCTTGTATCAACACTAACTTTGGCAGCTTGTAGTTCTTCATCATCTAAAAAAGCTACTAGCACTGACCAATGGGACACTTACGTTAAAAACGGTGAAATTACTATCGGCTTTGACAATACATTTGTTCCTATGGGGTACGAGGATGAGGACGGAAGCAATGTCGGTTTTGATATTGATTTGGCAAATGCCGTCTTTAAAGAATATGGTATTACCGTCAAATGGCAATCAATTAACTGGGATATGAAAGAAACCGAGTTGAATAACGGAACCATTGATTTGATTTGGAATGGTTATTCAATCACAGATGAGCGTGCAGAAAAAGTCCTCTTCACAAACCCATACATGGTTAACGAGCAAGTCTTGGTAACTAAAAAATCATCAGGTATTACAAGCTTTGCTGACATGAAAGATAAAGTGCTTGGTGCACAATCAGGGTCATCTGGTTACGATGCATTCACATCAAATCCAGAAGTGTTGAAGGACATTGTTTCTGGTGGCGATGCGACACAATACGAAACCTTCACACAAGCACTTATCGATTTGAAAAATGACCGTATTGACGGTTTGTTGATTGATAAAGTTTATGCTAATTACTACCTTGAACAAGAAGGCGAACTTGATAACTACAATATCATTTCAAGTGAATTTGACGGTGAAGACTTTGCCGTTGGTGCTCGTAAAGCCGATAAAACACTTGTTAAGAAAATCAATCAAGCTTTTAAGAAATTGTATCAAGATGGTACATTCCAAGAAATTTCAAACAAATGGTTTGGTGAAGATGTCGCAACAGACGACGTTAAAAACTAAACGAAAATAGTAAAACTCTGAGGTTAGCCTCAGAGTTTTTGTTTATTATGATTTTGATAGATTTCTTGTTTAGTCAAAAGACTAGAACAGCATATTTAGTCTTTTGCTTCAATATTAGAGTTATCGCTAATTGGGGTAATCTGGTGGAAAATAAGATGCCATTCTTCTTTACGACGCCAAATGCTAGTGTGTGATTTATGACCAAGCGTGTAAGTGATGAGTTTTGTTTTTTGGCTGATTGATGTCATTTGAAAATCATCAAAATTGCTCATGCAATGTTTTTTACGGGAAATCATTTCCTCTTTTGAATAAGTTTTTCCGTCATCATCAATAAGTGTAAAATTATCAGCTAGTAGGTCTTCGTAGTCTGGAATTTTAGAAAGAATGATCTTTTCGTCTTTATAAAGTTTTTTATAAACATTTTCCCAAATTTCATCTTCGGGAATAGCAGCAGGTTCAACGTGAACGTCGGTATCGTACACCGAAAATTCCTGACTGAGCAATGTTTCAATCTGTTCGGTAATCTCATGACTTTCATAAACAGAAAGGTCTGGATTCATTTCGACGACAATATCAAGGTAAATATTACTTCCATATGAACGCCCACGTTGAGATTTAACAGCAGTTACTTTAGGAATTTTTAAAATGGCTTCCTTGTATTTTTTAAGCTCTTTTTCATCAAAACCATCTGATAAGCTAAAGGCGCTTTCCATAAAAATGTCATAAGCTGTTTTCAAGATAAAGTAGGTAATGACAATAGCAGCAAGTCTATCAATGATAACAAGATTGAAAGAAGCAGCAACAATAGCAACAGACGTACCAATAGAAGTGACCGCATCAGAAAGATTATCCTTTGCAGCAGCAACCAGAGCACTTGATTTTACTTTTTGCGATAGGCGTTTATTGTGAACATAAACACCATACATAATAATGGCTGAAATGACACCGACGATAGCTCCCTCTGGGTCAATGGCTGTGCGGCTTCCAGAAATGATTTTCTGAATTGTTTGAGACAACACTTGGAAACCAACGATAAACATGATAAAGGATGTAATCAAACTCGCTAAATCTTCAATTTTCCAATGCCCAAAACGGTGTTCGGCATCCGCTGGCTTACTGGCTAAATGAAGCCCGATTAGCAGAGCGACATTTCCCAAAATATCAGACAAGTTGTTAAAACCATCGGCAATAAGTGATGATGAATTAAGCGTGTAACCTGCAATTAGCTTGGCGGCAGAAATCGTAAGATAGGCAATGATGCTTACTATTGGACCACGTTTAGCTAACCGAAGATTCTCAGCTGGTGTTGGCATAAGCAATAACTCCTTTGAAAACGATAGTTATATCATAAAATCAATAATCGTTAAAATAAAATATTACTCTCTATTATACCATTAGTTTAAGCTTGTCACAAAGAAAATATGATAAAATCAACCATTTAGCGACGATAGCAAATTAAAAATCTGGAATGAATTCCAGATTTTTAATCAATGATTATCAAAATAATGTTTTGTTTCTTTAATAATAATTGGTGAAAGTGCTAGTAAGGCAATCAAGTTTGGAATTGCCATAAGCCCGTTAACAATATCAGCGATAACCCAAATTGTTTCTAGGCTGATGTAGCCACCCAAAGCAACCATAGCAATAAAGACAATACGATAAACTGGGATAGCTTTGACACCAAATAAGAACTCAAAACAACGTTCCCCATAGTAGCACCAACCAAGAATCGTTGTGAAGGCAAATAAAATCAAGCTAATAGTTAAGGCATAAACACCGAAGTTTCCAAAGACAGACGAAAATGCTGATTGCGTGAGCGTTGCCCCGTTCAAATTGCTTGACCAGCCACCAGTAACGATAATAGAAAGACCTGTTAAAGTACAAATAATAATGGTATCAATAAATGTTCCTGTCATAGAGACAAGCCCTTGTTCAACAGGTTCTTCCGTTTTAGCAGCAGCAGCGGCGATAGGTGCAGAACCAAGTCCAGATTCATTAGAGAAGATACCACGTGCAATCCCTGCTTGAATAGCTGTGACAACTGTTGCACCAGCAAAACCACCCGTAGCAGCTTTTCCAGTAAATGCTGAATGTAAAACTAATCCTAAACCTGGAATAATATGGTCAAAATGGAAGGCTAGGATTGTAAGGGTTGCTAAAATGTAAATAATTGCCATGAAAGGAACAATTTTTTCAGCTACCTTAGAGATAGATTGAATACCACCAAAGATGATAATACTAACCAACACAGCTAAAACAAGACTGATTACTTTAGGCGACCAACCAACGGTATTGTTAAGAGAATCTGTAATAGAATTAACTTGTGTAAATGTCCCAGAACCAAAAAGTGCCACCATAACACCAAAGATAGAAAAAGCAATAGCGAGTGGTTTCCAATGTTTGCCCATTCCGTTTACGATGTAGTGCATTGGTCCGCCTGCGATGTCTCCGTTGGCATCTCTGGTACGGTATTTAATGGCAAGAACACCTTCGGCATATTTGGTTGCCATACCGAAGAAAGCAGCCATCCACATCCAAAATAACGCCCCAGGTCCACCCAACTTAATGGCAGTTGCGACTCCGACGATATTCCCAGTTCCGACGGTTGCTGCGAGAGCTGTTGCAAGAGCCGCAAAGCTTGAAATGTCTCCTTGACCTTTAGCCTCAGCTGAAAAGATGAGTTTCAAGGCTTTTGGAAGTCGGAAAACCTGCAACAGACCTAAACGAGTAGAAAGGTAAATCCCCGTTCCGACAAGAAGAACAAGAAGTGGCGGTCCCCAGACAAGGCTGTCCAAAGACGATAGAAAATCATACATAAGTAAAAACTCCTAATAATCATAGCACTTAAATCACTGGTTAAAAGATAAAACCAATTTTTTAACTATTAACCACTAAATGAGTACTAGTCTTTATCTATTTTTCGTATTTTCAGAAAAAATAGAATAATTTCAACTTATTTATTATATAGAGAGAAACGCCGTTTGTCAAATTGTTATCTGAAAAGTCTATATCAATAAAGGATAGAAAAGGCTTGGTTAAGGGATTTTACAAATCTTTGTCAGAACATAATCATCAAAAAGTTGAGCAAATGAAAAAGAATTCCTATTTACCTAATAAATTCAGTTATCATAGGCTAAAAGTGCATTTATTTGGTAAAGTATCGCAATAATAGTGGTATAGTATCATATTTCAAGAACATAGTAATAGAAAACGCCTACATTTCTGGGTATAATACAAGAGTAAATCAATGTATGAGGTGACTATATATGACAAAACAATTTCCAGAAGGATTTTTGTGGGGCGGTGCAACAGCTGCCAATCAATTTGAAGGTGCTTGGAATGTTGACGGACGTGGTCCAGCGACATCGGATACAGCGCGTGCCGTTGCTCCAGAAGAACGCAAATCAATGGGAAGTGAATTTAATTCACCAATGACTCGTGCTAAATTGGATGCAGCTTTGAATGATAAAGAAGGGCTTTATCCAAAACGTTGGGGGTCTGATTTTTATCATCGTTATAAAGAAGATATTGCCCTTTATGCCGAAATGGGCTTCAAGACATTTCGTCTTTCTATTGCATGGTCACGTATTTTTCCAAATGGTGATGATGCGACACCGAATGAAGCTGGGTTAGCTTTTTATGATAAGGTTTTTGATGAGCTTAATAAATACGGCATCGAGCCACTGGTTACTTTATCTCACTATGAATTTCCAATTCACTTGGTAACAGAATACGGTGGCTGGAAAAATCGTAAAGTGATTGATTTCTTTGTTCGTTATGCTGAAACGGTCTTTAATCGTTACAAAGATAAGGTCAAATATTGGTTGACATTCAATGAAATTAATATTATTGGTATGACTGGTTATTTATCAGGTGGGCTCTTGTTTGAAGATGGTAAGTTGAACCTCCAAGATATGTATCAAGCAGCTCATCATCAGTTTGTAGCATCAAGTTTGGCAACAAAAATCGGTCACGAGATTAATCCTGATTTCAAGATTGGGTGTATGTTAGCGCGTATGCAAGCCTATCCTGCGACCTGCAATCCAGAAGATGTCATGGAAGAAATCAAAAAAGACCATGAAAATCTATTCTTCTCTGATGTTCAAGTTCGCGGAAAATACCCAGCATATGCCAAACGTTTCTTTAAAGAAAATAATATCGAATTAGAAATCGCAGACGGTGACCTTGAAATTCTTGAAAAATATCCTGTTGACTTCATGTCATTCTCATATTATATGAGTTCAATTGCTCGTAAGCAAAAAACTGGCGACCAGACAGCAGGAAACCTTATCCTAAGCGAACCAAATCCATATCTTGAAGCTTCTGACTGGGGTTGGCAAATCGATCCTGTTGGACTTCGTATCACGCTTAACAATCTTTATGACCGTTACCAAGTACCGCTTATGGTTGTTGAAAATGGTCTAGGTGCTCTTGATACAGTAGAAGAAGACGGTTCGATTCACGACCAATACCGTATTGATTATCTCCAATCACACGTCAAACAAATGTATGAAGCCATTGAGGATGGTGTTGATTTGATGGGATACACTTGGTGGGGTTGTACAGACCTTGTTTCGGCGTCAACTTCTGAAATGTCAAAACGCTATGGTTTTGTTTACGTTGATGCTGACGACCAAGGAAACGGTAGCTTTGACCGCTCACGTAAAGACTCATTCTTCTTTTATAAAGATTTGATTGCAACACGTGGTGCTAATATTTTAAACGATTAATGATAATAAACTCAGTTGGGCTTTTTCAGCTGAGTTTATTTGCTAGGAAGGAAAATGATATAAATGGCAACAAAATTGTATTTGATGCGCCATGGTGAGACCTTATTTAATACACAAGGACGGGTGCAGGGAGCTTGCGATTCACCTCTAACAGATTTAGGTATTCAGCAAGCTCTTCTTGCCAAAGATTATTTTAATGAAAATAGCGTTTGGTTTGATAGTGTTTATTCTTCAACGCAAGAACGAGCGACAGATACTGCTAAATTGGTGTCTGGTCAATCACAAGTCACTCAATTAAAAGGCATCAAAGAGATGAACTTTGGTGAGTTTGAAGCACAGCCTGAATTTCTTTTGCCAAAATTTAGAGCAGGTGCTAATTCGTTTGAAGATTTGTTGGTGCCTTTTGGTGGCGAGGACATTGTAACAGTTGGTAAGCGGGGTTTGGACAGCATTCTTGAAGTGCTGGCAAATGATAATCATGCTGATAACATTTTAATGGTTAGCCATGGAGCAACGATGTGGGGTGTTTGTCTGCAGCTCGGTATTCAATTTCCGGAGGGAGTTGGCTTTTCAAATTGTGCTATTTGTGAGTTCCAATATCATCAAGAACAGTTAGAGTTGCAAAAACTGATTTTACCAACCAAGGCATTTAAGACATATTCATTTGAAGGGGAGTAAAAAATGATTAAAACTTTTTATATGATGCGACATGGTCAAACGCGCTTTAATCTTCAAGGACGTATCCAAGGAGCTTGTGATTCTCCCTTGACTGAACTAGGAATTGAACAAGCAAAGTCTGCTAGACAACATTTTAAAGAAGAGGGTATTACGTTTACACGTGTCTATTCTTCGACGCAGGAACGTGCTTGTGATACTGCTGAATTAGCAACGGGGCGTACGGATTATATTCGTTTGAAAGGACTAAAAGAAATGGATTTTGGTTCTTACGAAGCGCACCAAGAATACCTCAATCCCCCATTACACCGTGAAGATGGTTCAGGTTACCGTGATTATTTTGTGGCTTATGGTGGCGAATCCAATGTTCAAGTTTATGAACGAATGGCTAAGACCATTCGTGAGGTTTTAGAGCAAAGTAGTGATGAAGACCAGCTCTTATTTGTCAGTCATGGTGCGGCAATAACTCAGTTTTACCGTCATGCTACGCTAAATCCGCCAGTTCCTAAGAAACGTCTGGCAAACTGTACCATTTTCAAAATGACTTATGACGGTAAGGATATTATGGTGCAATCAATCTATAATCCAACAGAAAAAGAGTACATTTTTGAAAGGGAAGAGAACGACTAAGGCACTCTACTTAATGTGTCATGGAGAAACCTTTAGTGTCGCAAGCAGACGATGATGCAACGATTTTAGCAGTCAGCCACGCAGGTGCAATCATGAGCTTTTTTAGCGCTTTAGAATTAGATAATCATCCTGAATTGCATTTTTCAAATTGTTGCATATTTAATTATAGTATCACGATAGCACTTATGATTTAATCAAAATCATTGACCCCGTTAGTGGGCAAATTTATGATAAATAGTATCGTTAGCCAAGAATAGAAAAAAGCAGGTTAAAAGAAGTAGATATTTCGGTTTTTCGATAAATTTTGATATGATATAATGAAAGCAACTGAAAATTAGGAGCTGTTATGAAATTTGAAAAAAAACAAGTCTATTATGTCGTACTTGCCTTTGTCCTTTGTTATGCTATCCAAGCTTATTGGAGTAATGGTGCGTCGATTGTCGGAACGATTTACAAGGCAAGCCTTCCCTTTTTAATTGGTGCAGGAATTGCCTACATTGTCAACATTGTTATGAGCTTATATGAAACGCTTTATACACGTGTTATCAAAAATAGAATACTCTTGAAGGCTAAACGTGCGATTTCGATGATTTTAGCATACTTGACCTTTATTTTATTGATTAGCTGGCTCTTTTCGATTGTCCTGCCTGATTTGATTTCAAGTATTAATTCCTTGCTGAAGATTGATACGAGTGGTATTGCTCATTTTATTAAGGAAGTTGGTGACAATAAGGTTATTAAAGAACTGTTTGATTATTTTGGTAATTCATCTGATATTACCTCAACCCTTTCAGACTATAGTCAGCAAATTTTAAATCAAGTGTTGTCTGTTTTAACAGGGGTTTTAACGTCAGTTAGTACGATTGCCTCAACTGTTTTAAATGTCTTTGTTAGCTTGGTCTTCTCAATTTATGTTTTGGCAAGCAAAGAGCAATTGGGGCGTCAGTTTAATCTTTTGATTGATACCTACCTTGGTAAATACGCTGAAAAAGTTCACTATGTTCTAGACATTTTGCATCTACGTTTTCATGGTTTCTTTGTTGGTCAAACGTTAGAAGCGATGATTTTAGGAAGTTTAACAGCAGCGGGAATGTTTTTATTTAGTTTCCCCTACGCGGCAACAATTGGTATTTTAGTTGCATTTACGGCATTAATTCCTGTTATTGGTGCTTATATTGGTGCTACTATCGGTTTCATCTTGATTGCTACACAATCTGTTTCACAAGCGTTTTTCTTTTTGGTTTACTTGATTGTTTTACAACAATTTGAAGGGAATATCATTTATCCACGTGTTGTTGGTGGCTCAATTGGCCTACCTGGTATGTGGGTATTGATGGCCATTACAATTGGTGGAGCTTTATTTGGCATACTTGGTATGTTAGTAGCTGTTCCTTTAGCAGCAAGCCTTTATCAAATTATTAAAGATAACGTCGTTAAGCATCAACAAGCGGATTTAGATAACTGAGATAATATGAATACAATCAATTTACTTTTTTCAATAGACGATGGCTATGCTTCGCAATTTATGGTCACGCTATATTCGATTTATCAAAATAGTAGCAATCATAACCTAGCAGTTTATGTCTTACAAAAACAATTGTTAAAAAAGAATGATGACATTTCGGAATTCTGTCAAAAACTAGGTGTCCGTTATACGCCTGTTGTGATTGGTGAGGAAGCATTTGAAGATGCTCCGACAACAGACCGTTACCCTGAGACCATTTATTATCGCCTTTTGGCTCATGAATATTTGCCAAAGGAATTGGACAAGATTTTATATGTTGATGCGGATATTTTGTGTTTGAATGATGTTGTTCCCTTATATAAGCTGAATTTAGGGGATAAACTATATGCCGCTGCTAGCCATACGTCAGATGGCAATATTTCAGAACTCGTTAATAAACTGCGTTTACGGAATTTTGAGGCAGAAGGGTATTTTAATTCTGGTGTCCTTTTGATGAACTTGGTTGCTATTCGCCAGTCAGTGCACCGACAAGACATTTTAGATTATATTGAGAGAAACAATCATCTCTTGCTGTTGCCAGACCAAGATATCTTGAATGCCTTATATGGGCATCAAACATTGCAAATTCCTGACCAGATTTATAATTACGATACGCGATATAATGTTCTTTACTATAGTAGAAGTTCTGGTAAATGGAATTTAAATTGGGTTATTGAACATACGGTGTTTTTGCATTTTTGTGGACGAGACAAGCCATGGAAAAAAGATTATCGTGGACGTTACAGCGCTCTTTATAAACACTACCAGCACCGTGCATTACGTTTAAAAAATAAGAAAAATCATTAAAACAGTACCTCGACTTACGAATAAATAAGTGGAGGTATTTTTTATTATGTATGCAATTGAAATGAAAGCAGATGCCATGTTGCCACGAGAACGCTTGAGAGATTTGGGAGCAGAGCATCTTAGCAATCAGGAACTATTATCCATTTTATTACGAACAGGAACAAAAACAACCCCAGTTTTGGAAGTTGCCAATCAAATCTTGAAAAATTTAGATAGCCTGGCTGATTTTCAACACCTATCCCTGCAAGAATTGCAACAAATCAATGGTATTGGCTATGTTAAATCAATTGAAATCAAAGCAATGATTGAACTAGCAAAGCGCATTAGCAAGGCTGAATATGTCCAAAAAGAACGCATTATGAGCAGCGAACGCCTAGCACGTAAAATGATGTTAGAATTGAGCGACCAAAAACAAGAGCACTTGGTGGCTATTTATCTGGATACGCAAAATCGAATTATTGAACAACGAACAATTTTTATCGGTTCTGTTCGCCGTTCGATTGCTGAACCACGTGAAATTCTCTATTATGCATGCAAAAATATGGCAACATCAGTTATTATTGTCCATAATCATCCGTCAGGCTCCCCAGAGCCAAGCGAGAACGACCTGCAATTTACCCAAAAAATGAAACGCTCTTGTGAAGATATTGGTATTATTTGCCTTGACCATATCGTCATTGGAAAATACCAATATTACAGCTTCCGAGAAGAAACAGATGTTTTGTAATGTCGTTCACTTTGAATTTCTAACGAGAAAGCAGCAGAAGAAAGTCATTCATAAAATATATTCTAAAAAATAAACGGTAAGCAACAAAAAAGATACTTTCACTTAGTGGAAAGTATCAAGAATGTTGTTTTTGAAGCTAACTTGATAGCCTATTTATTTTGATTGGATTGATTCATGAAATATAGTAAGGTTTGCAACTCACTTGTTAAATCAACGTATTGAACGATGATACCTTTTGGAACATTGAGGTGAACAGGAGAGAAGCTCAAAATACCATGAATACCAGCATCAACCAAGACATCCGCAACTTCTTGAGCTTTTGAACTTGGAACAGTTAAAATAGCTGTTTCAATGCCAGCTTCTTGCGCGTGTTTTTTTAGTGATGAGATACCATAGATTGGAATGCCATCTGATGTTTCATGTCCCACCATTTCATTATCGTCAGTATCAAAAGCCATTGCAATTTGCATTTTATTACGATCGTGGAAACGATAGTGAAGCAAAGCTCGACCAATATTTCCGCAACCAACAAGAAGAACATTTGTTGTTGAATGGTCATTTAAAATATCAGCAAAGAAATTCATCAATTTTTTGACATCATAGCCGAATCCTCGACGCCCTAGTTCGCCGAAATATGAAAAATCTCGACGTACGGTTGCAGAATCGATTCCCATAGCATCTGCAATTTGTTTAGAACTCGCTTTTTCGACATTATCTGTATTGAATCGCTTGAAAATACGATAATAAAGTGAGAGTCGTTTAGCTGTTGCTTTAGGAATAGATTTCTCAGTAGTCACAATACCATCTCCCTTTTACTTGTTAACACTATTGTATCAAAAAGTTTGTGAAAACAGAAACAAATTTAACGAAATAAGCTAAAAAAACGACTTAAACTAACAAAAAATGTTAGATATTAAGTCGTTTTTAGCGTTTAAAAGGTTATTAAACACGTTTTTTTGTGAAAATATCACGTTCCACAAGGCTGTCCATTAAGAAATAAAATTTTTCTTGAAGGATTTTATTGTCCTCAGATTTGAAGATATTAACAAAACGCAGACCAGATTTATCAGTAATGCTGAGTTTAAAACCTGTCAAATCTTCGTTAATCGTAATTTTTAATGGGAAACCATCACCAGAATTAGGCACTTTTTCCAACAAGCGTGTTAATTCGTAGTTTCCGATACGATTTTGTGAAAACGTGGTATCACGAAGCGTGTATTTTTTGATGTTATCGCTAATAGCATAGCTATAAAGACAGTTTTCTAAAGTAATTTCTTTTTCAAATGCCATCTTATTTTCCTACAATTTCTATTAATTTTTGAGCGAGTTGTTGGACTTCGCTGATTGTATTAAGCTCTGAAAAGCTAATGCGAATAGATTCTGTTAAACGTGGAGAATCGTCACCATAAATGCTAGATAAAACATGACTTGGATCGACTGTTCCAGCAGTACAAGCAGAACCTGTTGAAATGGCAAAACCTGCTAAATCAAGTTGCGTTAAAAGAATGCCGTTGTTTTGATTTGGAAAACCGATGTTAAGAACGTGAGGCATTTTATGTTGGCTACCATTGATATAATAATCCAAATCAGAAATGCCATCAAGGAATGCTTGACGAAGTTCTTGAACGTGTTGATAATTTTCATCTTTATGAGCAACAGCATCAGATAAAGCTTGTGCCAAACCAGTAATACCAATCATATTTTCCGTACTAGCACGGCGTTTCTCTTCTTGTTCGCCACCATGAAGCAAGTTATCAAAATGCTGTGGTGTTGAGTAGAGAATACCGACACCTTTTGGTCCATGGAATTTATGAGCAGAAGCTGAAAGAAAATCAGCTTTAATTTCTTCAGGAAAGACATCGACTTTTCCAACAGCTTGAACGGCATCAACATGGAATGCAGCTTGGTGGTCTTGCAGAAGTTCTCCAATTTCTTTAACAGGAAGAAGATCACCCGTTTCGTTATTGGCAAACATGATGCTGACCAAAATAGTATCATCACGTAAAGCTGCCGCAACTTGTTGCGCAGAAATATGACCATTTTCAGGCTTCAGATAGGTCACTTCAAAACCAAAGCGTTTTTCCAAGTATTCCATGGTGTGAAGCACGGAATGATGCTCGATAGCAGTAGTGATGAGGTGTTTTCCTTTAGCTTGATTAGCAAGGGCGTAACCTTTGATAGCAGTATTGTTGCTTTCGGTTGCACCAGATGTAAAGATAATGCGGCGTGGGTCAGTTTTTAAGGCTGAGGCAATCATTTGGCGGCTCGAGCGTAGGCGCTGGTTGGCTTGACGTCCAATGCCATGAATACTTGAGGGGTTACCAAAATCGTTGACCATGATTTCTGTCATTGCATCAATAACAGAAGGTGTGAGAGGGGTAGTAGCAGCATTATCGAGATATATCATATATTAGTTAGTCCTTTGTAGCGTTATATGAGAATAATGGGCTGAGTGGTGATTTTTCGTGGATACGAATAATCGCGTCAGCAATTAATTTACTTGCTGAAAGATATTTAATATTTTTTGGCAAGCGTTCTTTAGTAGCGACAGAGTCAGTTACTAAAATTTCTTTAATAGGAGCTGTATCAAGGCTTTCGGCAGCACCGCCAGCAAACAAACCATGACTTGCTACGGCGTAGATTTCTGTTGCGCCATCGCGTTCTACGATTTTAGCAGCTTCAGCAAATGTTTTACCTGTGTTCAGAATGTCATCAATAAGGATAGCTTTTTTACCAGCAACTTCACCGATGATATAACCTTCTTCGCGGTGAGAATCATCTTCTGCATAGTCGATGATTGCGATTGGTGAATCAAGGTATTGCGCTAAGCTACGAGCACGTTTAATACCAGAGTTTTTAGGGCTAACAACGACAACGTCTTCACCTTTTAGTCCTAATTCACAGTAGTATTTAGCAAAAAGTGGAACAGTAAAGAGGTTATCAACTGGAACATCAAAGAATCCTTGAACTTGAACAGCGTGAAGGTCAAGAGTCAATAGACGATCCACGCCAGCTTTAACTAACATGTTAGCAACAAGTTTTGCAGTAATTGGTTCACGTGATGCAGCGATACGGTCTTGACGTGAGTAACCAAAATAAGGGATAACCACGTTAACTGTGCTTGCACTAGCACGTTTACAAGCATCAACCATAATCAAAAGTTCCCAAAGGTTATCATTAACAGGGTAGCTAGTAGATTGGATGATGTAAATATCATCTCCACGAACTGTTTCTTCGATGTTAATCATGATTTCGCCGTCTGAAAATTTACGTGTTGACACTTTTCCAAGTGGGACACCAACTGTGTCCGCAATCTTTTGTGCAATCTCTACGTTAGAAGAAAGAGAAAAAAGCTTGAATTGTTTGTCGGCGTAATGTTCTGCCATGATATAAATAAACTCCTTTAAAATTAATACTTATATTCTATCAAAAAAAATGAAATAATTCAGCACTTTCTCATGAAAAAGCACCTTAAATTCGTTTTAGGGTTGCGCTGAATCGGGCGACTTTACTTTTAGCGTACTTGAAATCGATAGCGTGTTCGGCTAAGAAGTTGTCAAAATCTTTCTTACCTTGTTCGGCATTTTCAACCTCTAATTCGAGTTCGTAGTCTTTGATACCAGCGTATTGATTACTATCAAGTGCCATTAAACCAATTTTAGTCATAGTTTCACGGCGTGTTGTTGTAAGGCTACCAAAGTTTTTAAGGCTTGAAAGTTTAACACCGTTTTCTTCGATAAGGTTTAGAAAATCAACATCTGGAAATTTTCCAGATTTGATGATTTCTTTAGCATCTGCAACACTCAAATCATAGTTATATTCTAGGTTGCCAACTTCTTTTGGAATCTTTAGTGTTATTTCTGCACGGTTGGGTAACGTTCTAATACGTAATGACATACGATTAGCTTTCATATCAAAGTTTTCTGAGTCGAAGTAATAGTTCGTCTGAGTGATTGGTGCTACATGTGAAAACTGATTATTGAGACGATTGAATTCGTCTTTAGTAAGTAAAGTTTTGTACTCAATTTCAAGGTGTGTCATAAATAAATTCCTTTTTTTCACCATTAGATTTATGGTATAATTAGTTTATTATATTAATTCTATACAAAAGTCAATTTTTTGACAAGGATTGGATTGGTCATGTCTTTCGTGACAAGTTCATTAGGAAGGAAATGTGATGGACTGGGAAAAATTTTTAGATCCTTATATACAGACAGTCGGGGAGTTGAAGATAAAACTGCGTGGTATTCGTAAGCAGTTTCGTAAGCAAAATCGCCATTCTCCGATTGAATTTGTAACTGGTCGTGTAAAATCAGTTGAAAGTATCAAGGAAAAAATGGAACTTCGGGGAATTAAACCTGAAAATATTGCACAGGATTTGCAAGATATTGCAGGTGTTCGTGTCATGGTTCAGTTTGTAGATGACGTTGATGAAGTTCTAGCTCTTTTGCGTGGCCGTCACGACATGACAATTGTTCAAGAACGTGATTATATCAATAACATGAAAGCAAGTGGCTATCGTTCTTATCATGTTATTGTAGAGTATCCAGTAGATACGATAGATGGTCAAAAGACGGTCTTGGCTGAGATTCAAATTCGAACATTAGCCATGAATTTCTGGGCGACAATTGAGCATTCATTGAATTATAAGTACAAGGGTGAATTTCCAGATGAAATCAAGAAACGCCTTGAAACGACAGCGAAAATTGCGCTTGAATTGGATGAAGAAATGAGAAAGATTCGTGAGGATATTAGAGAAGCACAGCTTTTATTTGATCCCGCAAGTCGAAAATTAAGTGATGGTGTAGGAAATAGCGATGACACAGACGAATATTACAGATAAAGTGACACGAGTAGCTATCGTGGCAAACGGAAAATACCAAAGTAGGCGAGTTGCTTCAAAACTTTTTGCGACCTTCAAGGAGGACAAGCGATTTTATTTATCTAAGAAAGACCCTGATATTGTCATTTCTATCGGTGGTGATGGTATGTTGTTATCAGCGTTTCACATGTATGAAAAGAATCTTGATAAAGTACGCTTTGTCGGAATCCATACAGGACACCTTGGCTTCTATACGGATTATCGTGATTTTGAAGTTGAAAAATTAATCGAAAATTTGCATGCTGATAAGGGACGTAAGGTTTCTTATCCTATTTTGAGGGCAAAAATTACCTTGGACGATGGGCGTGTGGTTAAAGCGCGTGCGTTGAATGAAGTAGCCATTAAACGTATTGAAAAAACGATGGTTGCGGATGTTGTTATTGATAAAGTAAAACTAGAACGTTTCCGTGGTGACGGTCTTTCTGTATCGACACCAACAGGAAGTACAGGTTATAATAAATCATTAGGTGGTGCGATTTTGCATCCGACAATGGAAGCCTTGCAGCTGGCAGAAATTTCTAGTTTGAATAATCGTGTCTATCGCACGCTGGGGTCTTCAGTGATTGTTCCTAAAAAAGATAAGATTGAAATCATACCTAAACGTCAAGGTGTTTACACGATTTCAATCGATAATAAAACGATGCATTACAAAAATGTGTCTAAAATTGAATATTGCATTGACAATAAAAAAATTAGTTTTGTGGCGACACCGTTCCATACAAGTTTCTGGGAACGTGTAACAGATGCCTTTATAGGAGAGTTGGAGTCGTGAGATTTGATTTTGTTGCTGATCGACAGACAAAAGTAAAAACATTTTTAAAAGGTCACGATGTTTCAAAGGGATTATTAGCCAAAGTTAAGTTCAAAGGCGGGAATATATGGGTAAATGGTGTTGAACAAAATGCCATTTATTTATTGAACGTTGGTGATGTTGTTACCATTGAAATTCCTGACGAAGAAGAACATGAGACATTAATTCCTGTTAAACATGACCTTAATATTGCTTACGAAGATGAGCATTTTTTGATTATAAATAAACCGCATGGTTATGCTAGTATTCCAAGTGTTTTGCATTCCAATACGATTGCTAATTTTGTGAAACATTATTATCTAGAGCAAAATTATCCCAATAAACAGGTGCATATTGTGACACGTTTGGATAAGGATACGAGCGGATTGATGCTGTTTGCCAAACATGGCTATGCACACGCTAGATTAGATAAGCAACTGCAAAATAAAACCATTGAAAAACGGTATTATGCTTTGGTTTCTGGCAAGGGTGAATTAGCAGATAAAGGTGAGATTATTGCACCGATTGCTCGTTCAGATGATAGTATCATCACACGTTGTGTGCATCCGTCTGGCAAATACGCCCACACGAGCTATGAAGTTGTGGCGCGTTTTGGTGAGGTAGCTTTGGTAGATATTCGTCTCCATACGGGACGTACCCACCAGATTCGTGTGCATTTTTCGCATATTGGTTTTCCATTGTTAGGAGATGATATGTATGGTGGAAGCATGGATTATGGTATTACACGTCAAGCCTTGCATTGCCATTACCTTCGCTTTGTAAACCCATACACAAATGAAGAGATAATTCAGAGTACAAACTTGACAGATGATTTTGATAGCGTTATCATGGAACTACAACAAAATTAGATAGAAGGTTAAAAATATGGGAATTCGATCTTTATTTGGTAGCTTACGGGAAAAAATTATTGGTAAAAACCTCAAAATTGTTTTTCCTGAAGGAAATGACGAACGCGTGCTTCGAGCAGCCGCTCGTTTGAAATTTGAGGGATTAATTGAGCCGATTATTTTAGGAGACGCTAAAGAAGTTCGAGCTTTACTTGCGAAATTTGGTTTCGCTGATCAAAATTATGTCATTATCAACCCAGCAGAATACGATAAATTTGACGAAATGAAAGAAGCATTTCTTGAAATTCGTAAGGGAAAAGCAACGCCAGAAGATGCTGAGCGTTTGTTGCAAGATGTCAATTATTTTGGTGTGATGCTTGTCAAACTTGGCTTAGCTGACGGAATGGTTTCGGGTGCCATTCATTCAACCGCTGATACGGTTCGCCCAGCGCTTCAAATCATTAAAACGAAACCTGGCATTTCACGCACTTCAGGAGTGTTCTTGATGAATCGTGAAACAACAGAACAACGTCTTGTGTTTGCTGACTGTGCGATTAATATTGACCCCACGGCTCAAGAATTGGCTGAGATTGCTGTAAATACTGCGGATACCGCTAAAATTTTTGACATTGAACCCAAAATTGCAATGTTGAGTTTTTCAACGAAAGGAAGTGCTAAGGCGCCACAAGTTGAAAAAGTACAAACAGCAACTAAGATTGCTAAAGAAACACGTCCTGACATTCTTTTGGATGGTGAATTGCAATTTGATGCGGCATTTGTTCCAGGGACAGCGGCTGTAAAAGCACCAGATAGTGATATTGCAGGACAAGCAAATGTCTTTATCTTCCCAGACCTTCAATCAGGAAATATTGGTTATAAAATTGCTCAACGCTTAGGGATGTTTGAAGCTATTGGTCCAATCCTTCAAGGACTCAACAAGCCTGTGAATGATTTGTCACGTGGTTCAAGTGCTGAGGATATTTACAAATTAGCTATCATCACAGCTGCTCAAGCTATTGATGGTAACGACAATTAATAAAAAGTTAACAAAGCTCAGTTGGTTTTCCAACTGACTTTCTTGTCTTAATAAGAAAAGAGGAAATATGTCAAAAATTGCTTTAGTTACGGGAGCTTCTGCTGGATTTGGTAAAGCTATCGCTGAAAAATTAGTATCTGACGGTTATCGTGTCATTGCTAGTGCCCGCCGTTTGGAAAAATTGCAGAGCTTACAAGCAGCACTAGGTGAACAGAATGTTTACCCTCTTCAAATGGATGTCTCACAAACACAAGCTATCGACGAAGCTTTGGCTTCTTTGTCTGAAGAGTGGCGAGAAATTGACATTCTGGTTAATAATGCAGGGTTAGCACTTGGCTTGGATAAGGCATACGAAGCAGATTTTTCGGATTGGCTGACAATGATTAATACGAATATCGTTGGTTTGACTTATTTAACTCGCCAAATTTTGCCAGATATGGTTAAACGTAATACTGGTATGATTATCAATCTTGGGTCAACTGCTGGTACTGTTCCTTATCCTGGGGCTAATGTTTACGGGGCTTCAAAAGCTTTCGTGAAACAATTTTCATTGAACTTGCGTGCGGACCTTGCAGGCACTAAAATTCGTGTTACCAATATTGAACCAGGTCTTTGTGAGGGAACAGAATTTTCAAATATTCGTTTCAAAGGCGACAATGAACGCGCTGAAAAACTCTACGATGGCGCACACGCTATTAAACCAGAAGATATTGCCAACACCGTTTCTTGGGTGGCAAGCCAACCTTCTCATGTCAATATCAATCGTATTGAAATAATGCCTGTTTCCCAATCTTTTGGACCACAACCCGTTTACCGAAATTAAAAAAAGAGCCATACGGCTCTTTTTATCATTCCTATAAATCATTACCAATAGAAGGTCCTGATGTGGTATCAGACCAAGCAACGATAGCTTGACCAGTTTCATTTAGATAACTAGAAAGAAGTGGTTTTAAGTCTTGAATATAAGTTATGACACCGAGTGACTTACCAGAACTGTCTGAAATCAGCTGATAAGTCTGTATTAAGATAGCATCAAAACTATCTGTCGGTATTTGCAAATGTAGGACTCTTTCAGGGACTTGATGTAGATTTTGCCAAATCCATTTAGGAAGTTTTTTTACTTCATTTTTTGAGAAAACTGAACCGTCATAGCGATTATTGCTATAAATGAGGCTCAAATTGTTATCATAAAAACTAGCTTGGTAGGGAAGATGAGCTATTAATTCTTCAATATTTTTCATGTTATCAATCATAACGATTTTAACAGAAAAGTACAACTAAACTGTTTGTAAACTGCTATGAGGGAACTTGCATATGCATTGTCTTGATAATTCAGAGGATAATATCAGAAAACGCTAATATCATACTATCTTTTCACTAATAAACTTTCTATAATAGATAACAGGGTGGAGGAAAACGATGAGCAAGATTATTTTTTTAGACGTCGATGGAACATTAGTGGATTATCATAATCGCGTGCCAGAGTCTGCTGTTAAAGCAATTCAGCAAGCGCGTCAAAATGGGCATTATGTCTTTGTTTGCACGGGACGTAGTCGTGCAGAAATGCAGCCTGAGCTATGGGAAATTGGTCTTGATGGCATGATTGGTGGCAATGGTTCTTATGTTGAACATAACGGTCAGGTTATCATGCACCAGTTGATTTCAAAAGAGGATGCCAAAGCTATTGTTGACTGGCTACACGAACGTGGGTTGGAATTTTACTTAGAATCAAATAATGGTCTTTTTGCTTCGGAAAATTTCAAAGAAGTTGCCCGCCCAGTAATGCGGCAATATGCGCTTTCTAAAGGCAAAACTGCGGCAGAAGTTGAACATATGGAAGCAGAAGATGCCCTTCATGGCTTGATTTATGGCGGTGAATTGTATCGTGATGATTTGAATAAGGTCAGCTTTATTCTTAATTCTTACCAAGACCATTTGGATTCAGCCAAAGCTTTTCCAAGTTTAAAAGCTGGAACATGGGGTGGTCGTGGTGAAACGGCGTTATTTGGTGATCTCGGTGTTAAGGATATTACGAAAGCACACGCAATCGATGTTCTTTTAGAGCACTTGCAAGCTGATAAAAAAGATACCATTGCTTTTGGTGATGCCAAGGTCGATATTCCAATGCTAGAATATTGTGAAATTGGTGTCTCTATGGGAAATGGCGGCCCAGAAATCCTTGCTATGGCAGACATGGTAACCGATGACGTTGAGGAAGACGGACTTTATAATGCTTTTGAAAAATTAAAACTTATTTGATGTTACAAATTAATGGAGGATGTAGTATGAAAGTTGTTGTTATTGGAGCAACAGGGCATATTGGAACTTACTTAGTTCCGATATTGGTAAAAAACGGTTATGATACTGTGGCGATAACACGTTCAATGAGTATGCCATATGAAGACGATCCTGCTTGGGCTCATGTTGAACGCATTTTGATTGATCGCGATAGAGATAGTGATTTTATTGAAAAGTTAAAGGAAATAAAACCTGATATTATTGTAGATTTGGTGAATTTTAATATTTCTGAAACTAGAAAGATAGTAGAAGCATTCAAGGATAGTGATTTAAGTCAATATCTTTATTGTTCATCTTGTTGGGCTCATGGAAGAGCTGAAATTCTCCCGTTTAACCCAGATGATTTACAAAAAGATCCATTAGATGATTATGGGAAAGATAAATTTGCCAGTGAACTATATCTAAAAGAAGCTTATCGAAAATATGGTTTTCCAGCAACGATTATTATGCCAGGACAGATATCTGGACCTGGCTGGGCTATTATTAACCCTTGGGGGAATACGTCAATGAAGGTATTTCAAAAAATAGCAGAAGGAAAAGAAATTGCTTTACCAAACTTTGGGCAGGAAATTATTCATCATGTGCATGGTTATGATGTTGCCCAAGTCTTCTATCAAGCTATTACCCATAGAAATCAAGCATTAGGTGAAAGCTTTGATGCACAAGCAGATACAGCAATTACTTTATATGGTTTTGCCAAACATTTGTATGACTATTTTGGACATGATCCTAAAATTACATTCTTACCATGGCCAGATTGGTGTGAGTATGAAGGAAATCCTGAAGAATGTGAACATACATATTACCATATTGCAAGGAGTGGAACATTTAATCTTGAAAAAACTAAAAAATTATTGGATTATCAGCCCAAATTTACTTGCTTAGAAACTATTGATCTAGCAGTCAAGAGTTATATTGATAGAGGGTTAATTTTAATCACCGACAAATAATCATATGATAGTACAAGGAATACGTTTTATATCATTAGTTTTTGTTTGGTTTTAACGATATAATATTATTGAAAAATCATTAGTGAGGAGATTTTTATGTTACACAAAAATTTAAAACCATTTCCAGAGCATTTTTTGTGGGGAGCTTCAACATCAGCATATCAAGTTGAAGGAGCTGCTTTGGAAGACGGCAAAGGTCCGTCATGCCAAGATGTGAAAGAAATTCCTGCAGGAACAGCTGATTTGTCAGTTTCGGTTGATCATTATCATCATTACAAAGAAGATATTGCTTTGATGGCAGAAATGGGCTTCAAATCATATCGTTTTTCAATTTCTTGGACACGTGTTTTGCCGAATGGAACAGGTGAGGTTAATCCAAAAGGGATTGAATTCTACAACAATTTGATTGACGAATGTTTGAAATATGACATTGAACCAATCGTTACAATGTTCCATTTTGATATGCCAGCTGCGCTTGACGAACGTGGTTCTTGGTCAACACATGATTCTGTTGATTGGTTTGCAGAATATGCGCGTGTCTTGTTTGAAAACTTTGGCGACCGTGTTAAATACTGGTTGACTATCAATGAACAAAACATGCTAACATTGGTTGGTCCAGTTATTGGTACGCTTCATGTGCCAGAAGGAACAACTAATCTCACTAAAGAGATTTACCAACAAAATCATCACCAATTGGTGGCACAAGCTAAGGCGATGCAACTTTGCCATGAAATGCTTCCTGATGCTAAAATTGGTCCAGCACCAAATATTTCTTTGGTTTACCCAGCGTCATCAAAACCAGAAGATGTTATTGCTGCTCAAAACTTCAATGCGCTTCGTAATTGGCTTTATTTAGATGCTTATGTTTTCGGTGAATACAATAACCTAGCTTGGGCATATTTGGAAGAAAATGATGCTTTGCCAACAGTTACTGATGAGGACCGTGCTATCATGAAAGCAGCTAAACCTGATTTTATTGGCTTTAACTATTACAATACAGCGACTGTTGAAGCTTCTGACGGTAGTGAAGTCGCAGGAGCTAATGGCGACCAACAATCAAATCAAACTTTCCCAGGCTTTGCGAAGAGCGTTGACAATCCAAATCTTGTGAAAACAGAATTTGGTTGGGAAATTGACCCTGTTGGTTTCCGTGCAACTGTTCGCGAAATGTACAGCCGTTACCGTTTACCACTTTTAGTCACTGAAAATGGTCTTGGAGCCTATGATACTTTGACAGAAGACGGCAAAATTCACGATAACTACCGTATCGAATACCTTCGCCAACACATTGCACAAATCCAATTGGCTATTTCTGACGGTGTTGATATGCTTGGTTACAATCCATGGTCAGCAATCGACCTCATTTCAACACACGAAGGTATCCGTAAACGTTATGGATTTATCTACGTTGACCGCACAGATGAAGAAGTAGGTAGTCTCAAACGCTACCGCAAAGATTCCTTCTTCTGGTACAAGAAAGTCATTGCCACAAATGGACAAGATTTGTCAGATTAACATATTTTACGATAATAAAAATGCACTCAGCAATGAAGTTGAGTGCATTTCTCTTATATATTTTTAAACCTCTGTAAATTGTTTTTTCTTGAGTTCAAACGTGACGTCTGTTTCTTGAGCGACAGCTGTTTCGTGAGTGACGATAATAACGGTTTTATTTTGCTTATGTGCAATATCTTTGAAGATATTGACAATGTCTTGTGTTGTTTCTTCGTCCAAGTTTCCTGTCGGTTCGTCAGCGATAATTAAATCATGTTCTGTTGCTAAAGCGCGAACGATAGCAACGCGCTGTTGTTGCCCACCGGAGAGTTGAAGAACTGGCTTGTCAATCATTTCTTTGGGAATACCAACGAGTTCAAAAAGGTCTTCGATTTTGGCATTGTCCACGGGTTTGTTAGAGATTTCTAGCGCCGTTTGAACATTTTGACGAGCGGTCATGTAGGTCATTAAATTATAAGCTTGGAAAATCGTTGAAACAGAGTTTTTACGATAATTGGTCAAACCAGATTTATTGATATCATTATCTTCCAAATAAATTTCACCAGCTTTGGGGCTATCTAAGCCAGCTAGTAGAGAAAGGAAAGTTGTTTTTCCGCTTCCTGACTGACCAAGAATAGAGTAAACTTTCCCTTTTTCAAAGGTTAGATTAACGTCTTTAAAAAGATAATCGTCAGGATTGTTGGTGTACCAATAACCGATATTATGTGTTCGTAAAGTCATTTCTTAGTCCTTTCTAGTTAGATGATAAGATATCCTTAGGTTTCATGCGGATAATGCCAATACTTGCAAGAATTGTTGAAACAAATGAAATCAGAAGTGCAATTCCACCAAGTTTTGCGACATCAGTTCCTGTTAATTTGATATCAAGGTCATCGATTTCTTGAGTTGAAGAAGTTGCCATTGATACCATATTACCCATGCCGCCACGACCGCCGCCACCAGGGGCACCAGATTTTTGACCAGAATCACTATTGTTGCTGTCAGAAGAATTAGTATCTTGACCAGGACCACCGCCATTTTGTCCTGAAGTTTGGGTCGTTTGTTCGGTAGAAGTTGATGATGACAAGAGCTGATTACCGAGCGCATTTCCCACAAAATTACCAGCAAATGAAGCAATAATAAGTGATACCACCGTTACCATGAAGAGTTCCATAAAGAATTGACCGATAATCTTAATGCGATTTTCACCGAGGCTCATCAGGACACCAATTTCATAACGACGTTCGCGAATGCTAAGAATAACAATAAGTGTCAAGATAACAGCGCCAGCGATTGCTACCAAGATAACGATGTTTTGAGCGATTGATGAAATATTGTTAAGTGGTGAAAGCATTTGTTCGTAGATTTCATCACTTGAAGTGACAGAGTAAGAATCAGTATCGATTTCAGATTCTACTTCGTCAACGAAATCGTCCATATCTTCTGGATTTGAGAGAGTATAAACAGCTGAATCAAGCGTGTCTGTTTCACCTTTCATTGTATCTGCTGTTGTTAGATTGGTGTAGATATTGTTTTGAGGATTTGAAGCATTAGACATCATTTGAGCTGTAGTAGCTGTTGATGAATTCTCATAGATACCAACGACAGTCAATGTATAACTTGTTTCAGTATCATCTACGGTTGTTGTTACGGTAAAGGTATCTCCGACATTAAGGTCATTAGCGTCAGCTAAATCTGAAGAAATCACCGCAGAATTATCCGCAGTATCAGACGTGATACCAACACCGTCAGTGATTTCACTTGTGCCAGATGTAAAGTCACTCACGTAATCAGTGCTGTTGACACCTGTAATGGTAAAGTCACCAGATGTCATTTCCATACCGCCACGACCAGAGGGTTGATTGCTATCAGATGAATCATCGCTGCTTGAATCTGAATCATCTGAAGAAGATGAAGATGATGTCGAAATAGCAGAAATATCATCACCAGCTGTTGCTGTCGTTGTTGTGGTAAAGAGATAAGAAGCTACACCGTCTTTTTCAGCGATAGACTCGGCTGTCGCAAGGTCAACAGAAGTAGTTGCTGAACTATCGTCACTAGAATCATCAGAACTGCTGTCGCTGTCAGGATTGAAAGCTTTCATCATCGCTTCCCGATTAACAGATAAGGTGACTGTTGCGCCAGCTTCACTTTTGGCTGATTCGACAGCTGAATCGGCAGCATTTTTAATGGTCAATCCAGCTAAAACGAAAATTAAAATAGCACTAGTTACTAAAATTAGTAGTGCCGTACGTCCTTTCTTTGCTTTTGTCGCAAGCCAAGCTCGCTTAATAAAGTTCATATAAAACTCTCCTTTGAAATTTTGATACAAAAAAAGTGTAGAGAACTTGCCTTAACCATAGCTGAAAGAAAACTGAAACAAAACTTAAATCATTTTGTCACGCTTTAAACATAAAAAACATGCGTTAAAAAACGAACGTTTCAAAATTACAAAATAAAATAATTGACATAAAACGAACGGTATTATAAAATAATAATGGAAAGGTAAGTTTTTACCTAGCGATGCTCTGCTATTTTCAGACGTAGGAGAGTTATAGGAAGGTCATTTTTTAATGAAAGAGTTTTTGCTATTAAGCAAACTCTCCTATCAAAAAGTGACTTTCTTTTTTAGTTAAGACATTTTTGATAGGTTGAAGTTGCGGTAGCAGAAGCTATGGAGAAACTGATATGTATAACGAAATGCCTGTCTTTGATTACGAAGATATCCAATTGATTCCAAACAAATGTATCATCAGTAGTCGTTCGGAAGCTGACACGCAAGTGACACTTGGCGATTATACCTTTAAATTGCCTGTTATTCCTGCCAATATGCAGACCATTATTGATGAAAACATTGCAGAAGATTTGGCTAAAAATGGGTATTTTTACATTATGCACCGTTTTGATGAAGAGGCTCGTAAACCATTTGTTGAGCGTATGCACGAGCAAGGGTTAATTGCGTCTATTTCAGTAGGTGTTAAAGACTATGAGTACGATTTCGTCACAAGTTTAAAAGATGATGCGCCTGAATTTATCACAATTGACATTGCCCATGGACATTCTGATAGTGTGATTAACATGATTCAACACATCAAAAAAGAATTACCTAAAACCTTTGTCATTGCTGGTAATGTTGGAACGCCAGAGGCTGTTCGTGAGTTAGAAAATGCTGGCGCTGATGCCACGAAAGTTGGGATTGGTCCAGGGAAAGTTTGTATCACTAAAGTAAAAACTGGTTTTGGAACAGGTGGGTGGCAATTAGCTGCGCTTCGTTGGTGTGCCAAAGCTGCTCGTAAGCCGATTATTGCTGACGGCGGAATTCGTACGCACGGCGATATTGCCAAGTCAATCCGCTTTGGTGCAACAATGGTTATGATTGGTTCATTATTTGCAGGGCATTTGGAAAGCCCAGGAAAATTGGTCGAAGTAGATGGTGAGCAGTATAAAGAATATTACGGTTCAGCTTCTGAATACCAAAAAGGTGAACATAAAAACGTCGAAGGAAAGAAAATCTTATTACCAGTCAAAGGGCATTTGAAAGATACTCTGGTTGAAATGCAAGAAGACCTTCAAAGCGCTATTTCCTACGCTGGTGGACGTGATTTACACAGCTTAACACGTGTTGATTATGTCATCGTTAAAAATTCCATTTGGAATGGTGATTCGATTTAAGATCGAAATAAATATAAAAGCCGCTTTTTGAGTGGCTTTCTTTGTATTTTAATGATAAAACTCTAAAAAATACTTTGTTTAAAGTAACATCTCTCGGCTAAATACCTCTTCTTTAGAACGAACAGCAGTTCCTTGAGCTCTGACAAGGTGGAAAGCGTCAAAACCCATGATTTCTTGGAACATACCACGAATGTAGTTAGGAGTAAAATCCAAAGTTGTATAGCGGTCTTGGTTAGTGTAAATAGAACTACTAGTAAGGTTTTTTGCAGCATTTTACCAGGATTATCTGACAATTGGCTTTTAAGTGCGAAATCGATGGTGCTGGAAAAGAGTATTTTTTAAAGGGGGCTTATCGTGATATGCAACTCCACGAAGAAAATGGTCAGTATTATATTGTAGGACATTTTAGTAGAGAAGAATTGAACTATATGGTATAATACTTAATCACTTTTGGAAAACATTTAACTGTGATGGAGCCTGATTTTTTACGCGAGGCTTATTTAGCAGAATTACAAGAAATCGTTGACCGCTACGCACAATAAAGGAGGAAAAGTAGTGATGAACAAAGGAAGATTGGAAGCTTTTACAGATGCCATTGTTGCCATTATTATAACGATATTAGTTTTGGAATTGCCAAAGCCAGATAGCTATACCATCTCGGCGCTTTTTGAACATTGGCAAGCTTACATTGCTTACATATCATCGTTTACCTTGTTATTAGGTGTTTGGTATAATCATCATAATTTATTTAAATCAATTGAAGTGATTGACCGCAGGGTCTTTTGGGTTAATGGTGTATGGTTATTGATTCAGTCATTTATTCCATTTGTAACTTCATGGATTGGTGATTATCCTGACCATGCCCAACCTTTGGTGACCTTTATTGTACTGAGCATATTGTGGACTATGTCTTATCGTTTACTTTATCATTTCCTGAGTGAGATTAATGACCAAATGCCACCTTATCCTTATCGTGTAACGCTAAATATCATAACAGTTTATATTGTCTTGATTGTACTAGCGCTTATTCAACCGCTTTTAGGATTATTAGCCTTAGCTTCTTATAATATTTATGGTGTTTTTCGCCCAGCAGCATTTTAATGACTGTATTTTCAGAAAATTACTTCTTTTAATAATAGGACCAATGTCATCTTGCCATATAACCATTGAAAATGATACAATAGACGTGTCATTAGTTAGTGATGGTTAAAATTTAATAAAACTTATTTATGCTACGAATGGGCGTAGCGTCTCTACAAGACACCGTAATGTCTAACAATAAGTCTTTGCTCAATGACAGTTGAGATGTTTTTGCATATAGTTGTGAAAATATGACCGAGTAACAAGAGGTGTTTACCATGTGTGTAAACATCTCTTGTTTGTTTTTATATGTGTCCTTATGCCTAATCACGTTTCATCATAAGTTATTATTTTTAGCCAATTCGATTTTAAAAATTTTCAGAAGGAGAATCCATGAAATTATTGGAAAATCGCATCTTAAATGATGGGAATGTTTTAGGTGAGGACATCTTAAAAGTAGATAGTTTTCTAACTCACCAAGTTGACTATGAATTAATGCAGGAAATCGGTAAAGTTTTTGCTGATGCCTACAAAGATGCTGGTATTACTAAGGTTGTTACTATCGAAGCATCAGGCATTGCCCCAGCCCTCTACACAGCGCAAGCGATGAACGTTCCGATGATTTTTGCTAAAAAAGCGAAAAATATCACGATGACTGAAGGTATTTTAACCGCAGAAGTTTATTCGTTTACAAAACGTGTGACTAGCACCGTATCAATCGCAAGTAAATTCTTGTCAGAAGACGATACAGTTCTCATCGTTGATGATTTCTTGGCAAATGGTCAAGCTGCTAAAGGGCTTTTGGAAATCATTGGTCAAGCAGGAGCGAAAGTTGCTGGTATTGGGATTGTCATTGAAAAATCATTCCAAACTGGTCGCCAATTATTAGAAGAAACTGGTGTCCCTGTAACATCGTTAGCACGTATTAAAGAATTTAAAGATGGACAAGTTGTCTTTATGGAGGCAGATGCGTAAAATGGAAATGAACGAACAAAAACATTCACAAGCAGCCATTCTTGGTTTGCAACACTTGCTTGCTATGTATGCTGGGTCAATTTTAGTGCCAATTATGATTGCTGGTGCGCTTAATTATTCAGCTGAACAGTTGACTTACCTTATCTCAACAGACATTTTCATGTGTGGAGTTGCAACATTCTTACAACTTCAATTGCGTAAGCACTTTGGTGTTGGGCTTCCAGTTGTTCTTGGCTGTGCCTTCCAATCTGTTGCTCCACTTTCAATCATTGGTGCTAAACAAGGTTCAGGTTATATGTTCGGTGCTTTGATTGTGTCAGGAATTTACGTTATTTTGATTTCTGGGATTTTTTCAAAAATTGCTGATTTCTTCCCACCAGTTGTGACAGGGTCAGTTATCACAACAATCGGTTTAACATTGATTCCTGTTGCGATTGGAAACATGGGAGACAATGCTGATTCTCCAACGGCTCAATCAATGATTTTAGCTTTGATAACAATTGCTATCGTGCTTGCAGTTAATGTTTTTGCAAAAGGCTTTATCAAATCTATTGCGATTTTGATTGGTTTGATTGGTGGGACAATTATTGCAGCTTTCATGGGCTTGGTTGATACGTCAGTTGTTACTGAAGCACCGCTTGTTCACATTCCGCAACCATTCTACTTTGGTGCACCAAAATTTGAAATTACATCAATTGTGATGATGTGTATCATCGCAACCGTTTCAATGGTTGAATCAACCGGTGTTTACCTTGCACTTTCAGATTTGACTGGTGAAAAACTTGACAGTAAACGACTTCGCAATGGTTACCGTGCAGAAGGTGCAGCTGTTTTACTTGGTGGTATTTTCAATACATTCCCATATACAGGATTCTCACAAAACGTTGGTTTGGTTCGTATTTCTGGTATCAAAACACGCCGTCCAATCTACTACACAGCCTTGTTCCTTGTTATCCTTGGACTGCTTCCAAAATTCGGTGCTATGGCACAAATGATTCCTAGTCCAGTTCTTGGTGGCGCTATGATTGTTCTTTTCGGTATGGTAGCTCTTCAAGGAATGCAAATGCTCAATCAAGTCGATTTCCAACATAACGAACACAATTTTATCATTGCAGCGGTGTCAATTGCCTGCGGTGTTGGTTTTGACGGAACAAATCTTTTTGATAGCCTACCAAGCACACTTCAAATGTTTTTGACAAATGGTATTGTTATCGCAACTTTGTTTGCTGTTGTTCTTAACTTAATTTTAAACGGTAAAGCAAAAGCAGAGGAAACGAAATAAATTAAAAACATTTCCAAGGAATTTCTTGGAAATGTTTTTTGTATCTTATGAATAGAGTAATTGAAAATCTTGTTTGAGACCGCTGGTGACTGCAAAGCGATTATCATTAGTAATAATAATTCCCTCAATATTTGAAGTGTTTTGAATAGTCTCAAAAGCTTGCTTAATCGGCAGACCAAACAGACGCGTTGTCCATATTTCACAATTAACAGATAGGTCTGAAACAATGGTTAAACTCGCCATGTCGGTCTCAATAGGATAGCCTGTATGTCGGTCAAAAATATGATGATAATCCTTGTCACCAACTTGTAGATGGCGTTCATAAATGCCTGAAGTCACAACAGATTTATTTTTAATTGTTAAAATGCCAAGATTGTTGCCACGCTGTTTTTGGGGATGTTGGATACCAATATGCCAAATACCATTTTCACGCTTGGGATTATCACCATAAACGAGAACATTGCCACCAAGGTTAATCATGGCAGAGTTGACATTTTCAGTTTTCAGATACTCCATAATTTTATCGGCAATGTAACCCTTGGCTAACGCACCAAGGTCAATTTTCATGCCCTTGCGATTAAGAAATACACTTTTTTCAGCTGCATTTAAAATGATGTGTTCTGGGTTTGCGAGTGCAATAGCTTTCTGAATATTTTCCTTGTCAGGAACCTTGGCGTCTTCAAAACCAATGCGCCAGCTTTGCACCAAAGGACCAATAGCAATATCAAGATTGCTAGGTTGCAAAAGACTATGCGTCTTACCAAGTTCGATAAGTTCAAACAAATCTGGATGAACAGTGACAGGAGCGATACCAGCATTATGATTAATAATCATTAGCTCAGAATCGTTATCGTTAGCGCTAAAGCGATTCTTATAAACGGTTAGAAGATGACAGACTTCCTTGATGTGCTGATGGGGACTGTCAGAATCAACGACAATATCAATAATTGTTCCCATCATTTTCACGCTATGACTCAGTTGCAAAATGTCACCTCCAAAATTATTTTATGAAATTAGGATAACGCTTTCTATTGCGAAAATCAAGCTCAAAAGTACAAAAAAACTTTCCTAATCAATACGACTAGGAAAGCAGTAAGTGTTTTAAAATTAACAAAACTTAGTTTTTCTTTTTCATTTCGCCATGTGGGTAGTAAGTTCCTTCTGGCATATCATTGATGAAAACGTGGATAGCTTCTTTTGGAGCTTTAGCAATACGTGAAACAACCTCAGTTACTTCGCGAGCAAGTTCAATTTTTTGTTCTTCAGTACGACCTTCGAATAAATCGATTTTTACGAATGGCATAAGAATCTCCTTTTATAATTTATCTAACACAAACATTGTAGCATATTTTGCGAGAAAATTCAGTAAATTTCAGGAAAGAGAAACAGCATTTTCAAAGGTAAATGTTATTTAAAAAGTTTCAGAATATCAGAAAGACCAAATGTCGTTTTATGATAAACTTTATTGTAGGCTGCTTTTTTAGGATTTTTTATCCAGCCCGTTCCTTTTTTACCATAGCTAGGAATAATAGCTTTTTTAGCTTGCCTTTTCCATTTTGCCGTTGTTCGAGCCTTCACACTCTTTTTTAAACTTGGTTTTCGAAATCCAACTTTCATAATCTTAACCTCCATTAAATTAATAGCTTTATAACCACACATGATAATACTGCAACATCTTTATTTAGTCAATATTATTTCTGTCAATTTGAGCTTAAAAAACGGTTTTAAAAACAGTTTTGTAACATAATAGTGATTCTTTTAACAATGTGTCATTGAATCAACATGATTGTCTATGTTATAATAATAGCGAGCATTAACAACTTAACAGCATGTGGGAGTGGCAAATTTTGTCGCTCCTATGTGTGTTTTTGTTTTATTAGTAGTAATGAATGATGAGCTAGGAAACAGTGTTTTTTAGCTTTTTTGCTGTAAACAAGTTTTTTCGTCCGTTGTAGCGATTAGCTTGTCTATTTAAAGGTTTGTAAGGTCTATTATGCTAAATGCTAGTTTCTCTTATTTAACCCTAGGCAATTTTATGGTAGAATAGAAGAATATTAGTAGAAGGTAGGATTGTCACTTTTGGCTCAACTCTATTATAAATATGGAACCATGAATTCTGGAAAGACCATTGAAATTTTGAAAGTTGCTCATAACTATGAAGAACAAGGCAAACCAGTTGTCATTATGACTTCGGCACTTGATACGCGTGATGGCTATGGGGGTGTTTCAAGCCGTATCGGCATGCGTCGCAAAGCTATTGCTATTACGGAAGAGATGGATATTTTTGCCTTTATTCAAGAATTACCAGAAAAGCCCTACTGCGTTTTAATTGATGAATGTCAATTTTTAACGAAAAAGCATGTCTATGATTTGGCGCGTGTTGTTGATGATTTGGACGTTCCTGTGATGGCTTTTGGGTTAAAAAATGATTTTCAAAACGAATTGTTCGAAGGCTCCAAATATCTACTGTTATTAGCAGATAAAATTGACGAAATTAAAACCATTTGTCAATTTTGTTCTAAAAAAGCAACCATGGTCTTGCGAACTGAAAATGGCAAGCCTGTTTACGAAGGAAATCAAATTCAAATTGGCGGCAACGAAACCTATATCCCCGTTTGCCGTAAACATTATTTTAACCCAATGATTTCCAAAGAAAAATAAGAAAATGAATTTGCAAAAGAGAGGTTAATCGAAAACAAATGAACATTTATGATCAGCTACAAGCGGTTGAGGACCGTTACGAAGAATTAGGCGAATTGCTATCTGACCCCGATGTCGTTAGCGATACAAAACGCTTTATGGCTTTGTCTAAGGAAGAAGCGAGCACGCGTGAAACTGTAACTGTTTACCGCGAATACAAACAAATTCTTCAAAACATCGAAGATGCCGAAGAAATGATTAAAGATGCTGGTGGCGATCCTGAACTTGAAGAAATGGCTAAAGAGGAACTTAAAGACTCAAAAGCAGCCAAAGAAGAATACGAAGAAAAACTTAAAATTCTTCTTTTACCAAAAGATCCAAACGATGACAAAAACATCATCTTGGAAATTCGTGGTGCTGCTGGTGGTGACGAAGCTGCACTCTTTGCTGGCGACCTTCTTCAAATGTATCAAAAATATGCTGAAAGCCAAGGTTGGAAATTCGATGTCATGGAAGCTTCTTACAATGGTGTCGGCGGCATCAAAGAAGTTGTTGTCATGGTATCTGGTCAATCTGTTTACTCTAAGTTGAAATACGAATCAGGTGCTCACCGTGTTCAACGTGTCCCTGTCACAGAGAGCCAAGGTCGTGTTCATACCTCAACAGCAACTGTCCTTGTCATGCCAGAAGTTGAAGAAGTCGAATACGAAATCGATCCAAAAGACTTGCGTGTGGATATTTACCACGCCTCAGGTGCTGGTGGACAAAACGTCAACAAAGTTGCGACAGCTGTTCGTATGGTTCACATTCCAACTGGTATTAAAGTTGAAATGCAAGAAGAACGTACGCAACAGAAGAACCGTGACAAAGCCATGAAAATTATTCGTGCGCGTGTTGCTGACCACTTTGCCCAAATTGCTCAAAATGAACAAGACGCTGAACGTAAATCAACAATCGGTACAGGTGACCGTTCAGAACGTATCCGTACTTATAATTTCCCGCAAAACCGTGTCACAGACCACCGTATTGGTTTAACATTGCAAAAGTTAGATACGATTTTGTCAGGAAAACTAGACGAAGTTATCGATGCCCTTATTCTTTTTGACCAAACTAAGAAATTAGAAGAGTTAAATCAATAATGAATTACGCTGAAACAATCAGCCAACTCGAAAAACAATTACAAGCAATCGGCGAGGACCCAGAAAATCTCACTTACGTTTTCCGTGAATTAAAAGCTTGGACCTTGCTTGATTTCATCTTACATCAGAACCAAGCTATCACCGAAAAAGACCAAATGTTACTTGAGCAAATCATGGCTCAGTTGACAGAACATCGCTCACCTCAGTACATCACTGGGAAAGCCTATTTTCGCGATTTAGAGCTTTCAGTTGACGAGCGTGTTTTGATTCCACGACCTGAGACTGAGGAGTTGGTTGATTTGGTTTTAAAGGAAAATAGCAGAGCTGACTTGCGAGTTTTAGATATTGGTACAGGAAGCGGTGCGATTGCCATTTCGCTTAAGGCTGCGCGACCAAATTGGCAAGTAACCGCCTCTGACATTTCAGCAGACGCCCTGCAATTAGCGAAAGAAAATGCTCTCAAAAATCAAGCAGAGCTCGCCTTGATTCAATCTGATGTTTTCAGCGAAATTACAGAAAGATTTGATATAATTATTTCAAATCCGCCCTATATTGCTTACGACGATGAGGATGAAGTTGGTATTAATGTGCTCGCTTCAGAACCACATTTAGCACTTTTTGCAGATGAAGATGGCTTTGCCATTTATCGTCAGATTATTGAGAATGCTAGTGAGCATTTGACCGAAAACGGAAAACTTTATTTTGAAATTGGTTATAAACAAGGAGAAGGTTTGCGTACTTTGTTGAGCAAGCACTTTCCTGCTAAACGCGTTCGTGTCATCAAAGATATGTTCGGTAAAGATAGAATGGTCGTGATGGATAATGACTGATTTAGAAACAATTTTACAAAATGGTGGAGCGGTGATTTTACCGACAGAAACCGTTTATGGGCTTTTTGCCCAAGCGATGAATGAGAATGCCGTTGAGCACGTTTATCAACTCAAACGTCGTCCTAAAGACAAGGCGATGAATCTCAACGTAGCTGATTTTGAGACAATTTTAGCTTTTTCAAAACAGCAACCAAGTTATCTCAAAAAGCTTTATGATGCTTTTTTACCTGGTCCATTAACCATTATTTTACAAGCTAATGACCGCGTGCCAGCTTGGATCAATTCTGGCTTATCAACAATTGGTTTTAGAATTCCCAATCACCCACAAACCTTGAAATTGATTAAGAAAGCTGGCCCCTTAATTGGTCCGTCAGCTAACATTTCTGGGCAAGAAAGTGGGAAAGTTTTCAAGGAAATTCAAAAACAGTTCGGTGGTACTGTGACTGGTTTTGCTGACGACGCTGCCTTAACAGGGGTTGACTCGACAATTTTGGATTTATCTGGAAAAACTGCTCGTATTTTACGTCAAGGTGCGATTACCAAAAACGACTTATTAGCAGTTGTGCCTGACTTAACATTTACGAAAGAGTGATTTTTGGGAAATTCTTCTCATACTGTTTCGGCTTTTACATCATCTTGGAGCAGCTAAGCTTTTAAGTAATGTGATATGGTCTTATCAAAAAGGAGATAAGGATATGATTTTTGACAAGGAAAACTACGAAGCATTTGACAAAGAACTCTGGGAAGCAGTGCATGCTGAAGAAGTTCGTCAACAAAATAACATAGAACTCATTGCCTCTGAAAACGTTGTTTCAAAAGCTGTCATGGCAGCTCAAGGCACATTGTTAACCAATAAATACGCTGAAGGCTACCCTAGCAAACGTTATTATGGCGGAACAGATTGTGTGGATATCGTTGAGAATTTGGCGATTGACCGTGCAAAAGAATTGTTCGGAGCTAAATTTGCGAATGTCCAACCTCACTCAGGAAGTCAAGCGAATGCTGCAGCTTACATGGCTTTGATTCAACCTGGTGATACAGTCCTTGGAATGGATTTGGCTGCTGGCGGACATTTGACACACGGTGCTCCTGTTAGTTTTTCAGGGAAAACATATCACTTTATTTCTTACACGGTTGACCCTGTGACAGAACGCATTGATTATGATAAATTAGCCGAGCTAGCAGAAGAAGTGAAACCAAAATTGATTGTTGCGGGAGCATCAGCTTACTCACGTATTATTGATTTTCAACGTTTTCGTGCCATAGCAGATAGTGTCGGTGCTTATCTTATGGTGGATATGGCGCACATTGCAGGTCTTGTGGCGTCAGGTCATCATCCAAGCCCAGTTCCTTATGCGCATATTACAAGCACAACGACGCATAAGACGCTTCGAGGTCCTCGTGGTGGATTGATTTTGACAAATGACGAAGCTCTCGCTAAAAAAATCAATTCTGCTGTTTTCCCTGGATTGCAAGGTGGACCATTGATGCATGTCATTGCAGGTAAAGCTGTCGCGCTCAAAGAAGCCTTGGACCCTGCTTTCAAAGAATATGGCGAAAATGTGATTAAAAATGCTGCCGCTATGGCTGATGTCTTTAATCAACACCCAAATTTCCGTGTGATTTCAGGCGGCACAGACAATCATGTCTTTCTTGTTGAAGTGACAAAAGTCGTTGAAAATGGGAAAGTGGCGCAAAATGTCCTTGAGTCTGTTAATATCACGCTCAATAAAAATTCAATTCCATTTGAAACCTTATCACCGTTTAAAACATCAGGTATTCGTATCGGTTCACCAGCCATTACGAGCCGTGGCATGGGTGAAAAAGAATCGCGTGCTATTGCTGAATTGATTGTTAAGGCACTTGAAAATTATCAAAACGAAACTATTTTAGAGGAGGTTCGTCGCGAGGTTAAAGCATTGACAGATGCCTTCCCGCTTTATTAACGAACAGTTGAATACTATTTGGGTATTCAACCACAAAACTAACCATGATTGATTTATATATTAAACGCATTGTTATTCATCAATTTACACCCAACGATACTGAGCTGATTTTGTCAGACCAATTGTTGACAATCACGCCACGTATTGATGAGTATTTTCGTAAAAAACTAAGCAAAGTTTTCTCAGATGAAGCTAAACGTGGAACGTTTGCAGAAGATAATGTCTTTCTTAGCTATTTAAGTGATGATTTGATGGAGTCATCTCTTAAGATTGCCCAACTTTGGAAAGAAGAATTTGTCATCTCGGAAAATCAAAAAACAAATGATTTGGTTTTTATCCAATTTGACAAAGACGGTGTTGAACATTTTGCTTTTCTTCGTATTGCTTTGAAGGAAAATTTCACCCATATTTCTAGTGATAGTGAAAGTCCGATTAAGGTGACACAAAATAATCTACCGTCAGCTGCGCAAACACCAGATGAAGCTTTGGTGATTAATCGCTCTAATCATCATTATTATTTGATTGAGAAGCGTATCAAGCATAATGGTAGCTTTGCTAATTATTTTTCAGAAAATCTCTTGCAAGTCCAACCAGAGCAATCGGTGAAAAAATCGATAAAAATGGTTGAACAAACAGCGCAGAAAATTGCTGAAAATTTCCAACAAGATGATTTTGCTTTCCAATCCAAAATGAAAGCAGCTATCCATAAGAATCTGGAAGAAGAACAAGAATTATCTCCAGAGAAATTGGCAGACCAACTTTTTGATAGTAATTTAACCGCTCGTTTAACCTTTGTTGATGAATTAAAGGAAAGCATTCCAGAACCTATTCAAGTGGCAGATATTGACCATTCACGTCAGACAAAAAAATTGGAAAATCAGAAGCTATCCCTATCCAATGGTATCCAACTGATTGTGCCCAATAATGTCTATGACGACGCTGAATCGGTAGAATTTATCCAAAATCCAAATGGAACCTATTCTATCTTGATTAAAAATATAGAGGATATTCAAAATAAATAATGTTTAAGTTCTTAAGACGCCTAATCATACTGGGCTTTGTCATTTTTTGTGGTTACCAAACGTATGTGGTTCACAAAAACGTGCAAAATGTTTTACAGTATAAAGATATGGTCAGGGAGATTTTAGACGACAACGATACCACCGCCAATGTTGATTTGGTCTTGGCGATGATTTACACGGAGACCAAAGGCGATGACGGTGACGTTATGCAATCAAGCGAAAGTTCAGATGGTGTTGCTAATTCCATTACGGATAGCCAGACTAGTATTCGTCAAGGCGTGACGGTACTTTCAGAAAATCTTACCTTGGCAGATGAAGCAGGAGTAGATGTTTGGACAGCTGTACAAGCTTACAATTTCGGAACTGCTTATATTGATTACGTGGCAAAAAATGGTGGCGAAAATACGATTGCTTTGGCAACGGCTTATTCTCGTGATGTTGTCGCTCCAAGTCTTGGAAATACAACGGGAGAAACTTATTTTTACTATCATCCCCTTGCCCTTATCTCAGGCGGAAAATTATATAAAAATGGTGGGAATATTTACTATTCTCGCGAAGTTCACTTTAATCTGTATTTGATTGAATTGATGAGTTTATTTTAAAATGACATGAGAGCCAATGCTCTATTAGAAAAGAGAAGAATGAAAGAATTAGGTCATTATTTTAAAGGGTACCTCAAGGAGACAATCTTGGGTCCCCTTTTCAAATTGTTTGAAGCATCTTTCGAGCTTCTAGTTCCGATTATTATTGCTAGAATTGTTGATACCATTATCCCTCATCATGATAAAAATCACCTTTATATGATGATAGGGCTGTTATTTTTACTGGCAATTGTTGGGGTGCTTGTGGCTATTACGGCACAATATTTTTCTTCCAAGGCTGCTGTTGGCTACACACGTCAGTTGACAAAGGATTTATTTAAAAAAATCATGGGCTTGAGTAAAGAGGACCGTGACCAGCTGACAACATCTAGTTTAGTAACACGTTTGACAAGCGATACTTACCAAATTCAAACGGGTATCAACCAATTTTTACGTCTGTTTTTACGAGCACCGATTATTGTTTTTGGTGCGATTATTATGGCATTTACCATTAGTCCTAAAATGACGATTGACTTCTTGTTAATGGTGGTGATTTTGTTTGCGATTGTCTTTACCATGTCGCACTTGCTCAATCCGATTTACGCAAAGATTCGTCAGGCTACCGATAGAATTGTCAATATGACACGCCAACAATTAGAAGGTGTGCGTGTGATTCGTGCCTTTGGTCAGGTTGCAGCAGAAGAACAAGAATTTGCGGCAGCCAACCAAGATTATACTGACTTGCAAATTAAAGCTGGTCACCTATCAAGTCTCGTAACGCCGTTGACTTATCTGGTGGTTAATGGCACATTGATTTTGGTGATTTGGCAAGGAAATCTTGAAATCGGTCGTGAGCTTTTGTCACAAGGAATGTTGATTGCTTTGGTGAATTACCTGTTGCAAATTTTGACGGAATTGCTCAAGATGACCATGCTTGTCACATCATTGAACCAATCTTTTATCAGTGCTAAACGTATCACAGAAGTATTTGAAAAAGATTCTGAAGATTTGGCAACTGAACTGGTACAAAGTGAATCAACATTTGCTTTGGCGGTCAAAGACATGACGTTCACCTATCCAACCGCTGCCGAACCGTCACTGTCGCATATTGATTTTAGTGTGAACGCTGGTGACTTTTTAGGTGTGATTGGTGGAACAGGCTCTGGGAAATCAACTTTAGTCGAACTTCTCACTCATCTCTACACACCGCAAGAGGGAAGCTTAGCTATTTTTCAAAATCAGCACTCTCCTAAAACACTTGGGGAATGGCGTTCTTGGGTCAATGTGGTGCCACAAAAGGCAGAGTTATTTCAAGGAACAATTCGTTCAAATTTGACCTTGGGAATTCGTGATGAAGTGAGTGATAATGAGCTCTGGAGAGCTTTGGATATTGCTCAAGCTAGCGATTTTGTGTCAGAAAAAGAGGGACAATTGGATGCCAAGGTTGAGGCATTTGGTCGTAATTTCTCTGGCGGACAACGTCAACGTTTGACAATTGCGCGTGCGCTTGTCAGAAAAGCGCCGTTCTTAATCTTAGACGATTCGACATCAGCGCTTGATTATTTAACAGAAGCGAAGTTGCTATCAGCCATTCATGAGGAATTAAAAGAAGTGACTCTTGTTTTGATTTCACAACGCACTAATAGCTTGAAAGCAGCTGATAAGATTTTGCTGCTAGATAAAGGACATCAACTTGGTTTTGCCAGCCATGATGAGTTACTCAAGCAAAATGATGTTTACCGCGCTATTCATTACTCACAACACCAAGAAGAAAAGGAGGCATAAGATGAAGGCAAAAAATCAAAATCATACTAGCCGCCGTTTGTTCAAAGATCTTTTATCACAAAAAGGACTTGTTCTTGGTGCCACACTTGGAACGATTGCGCAAGTCGCTCTGACCGTTTATTTGCCTATTTTGATTGGGAATGCGGTGGACGTTGTTTTATCTCCGAAATCAATTAGTTTAATTGTGCCAATTGTAGCGAAAATGATTGTTGTTGTCGCTTTGAATACCTTGGTGCAATGGGTGAACCCGTTGATTTATAACCGTCTAACATTTGGTTATATTTACACATTGCGTCAAAAAGTCATGGAAAAATTAAACCAGATGCCGATTTCTTATCTTGATAAGAAAAGTTCAGGTGATTTGGTTAGTCGTGTGACGACTGATACAGAGCAATTGAGCAATGGTCTGTTAATGGTGTTCAATCAATTTTTTATTGGCATTCTAACGATTATCATTACTATTGTGACAATGGCTGATATTGATTTGTTGATGCTTGGTTTGGTGCTAATTTTGACACCATTATCACTTTTCTTAGCACGTTTTATTGCTCAAAAGAGTTATCATCTTTATCAAAATCAAACAAAATCACGCGGGCAACAAACGCAATATATCGAAGAAATGATTCGTCAGGAAAGTTTAATCCACACTTTTAATGCACAAGATATGGCTGTTGATACTTTTACGATGATTAATGATACTTATGCTGATTACTCACAAGGAGCTATTTTCTATTCTTCAACGGTCAATCCGTCAACGCGTTTCATTAATAGCTTGATTTATGCTCTTTTGGCAGGAGTAGGGGCGCTTCGGATAATGTCAGGTGCTTTTACAGTTGGACAATTGACAACTTTTTTGAATTACGTTAATCAATACACCAAACCATTTAACGATATTTCATCTGTTTTGTCAGAATTGCAGGGGGCTATTGCATGTGCGGAACGTCTCTATACTATTTTAGATGAAGAAAATGATCCTCTTCCAGTAAAAGCTCATCTTAACGCGGATAGTATCCAAGGACAAATTGAATTTAAAGACGTGTCATTTGGTTATACCAGCCAAAATACCTTGATTAACCACCTCGATTTATCAATTCCATCAGCTTCGAAAGTGGCTATCGTTGGACCAACGGGAGCAGGAAAATCAACCTTAATCAATCTTTTAATGCGTTTTTATGAAGTTAATAGCGGAGCTATTTATTTGGATGGTGTTTCTATGGCAGATTATTCTGTGTCAGAATTGCGCCAACAAATCGGTATGGTATTGCAAGAAACGTGGCTGAAAGTTGGAACGATTCACGATAATATTGCATATGGAAATCCTGATGCTACACGAGAAGAAGTCATTGCTGCCGCAAAAGCAGCCAATGCTGATTTCTTTATTCGTCAGTTGCCAAATGGTTACGATACTTATCTGGCTGATGCAGGGGCGTCATTGTCACAAGGACAACGTCAGCTGTTAACGATTGCTCGAATTTTTGTCAAACTACCAAAAATCTTAATTCTTGACGAAGCAACTTCATCTATCGATACTCGGACAGAAGTATTGATTCAAGAAGCTTTTGAAAAATTAATGCAAGGAAGGACAAGTTTTATCATCGCACATCGCTTGTCAACCATTCAGTCAGCTGATTTTATTTTAGTCATGGTAGATGGTGATATTGTCGAACACGGTACACACGACGATTTAATGGCAAAACAAGGTGTTTATTACCAAATGCAAACAGCCCAAGCAGGATAGAAAAGATACGAAAGTTGTTATTGTTATTTACGTAAATATAATTATGTAAAAAGATGTAAGAATTTTTCGATTCTCAGTTTAAATTAAAAAAGAAATTCCCTTAGAAATCGCTATTCTAAGGGAGTTTTTTGTATTCATTAGTGATTTGGCACCCATGCGCTGACAGATTTTTCATTAACAGGAAAAACGCCATAACCTTGTGTGTCAATAGTAACTTCGCTCTGATTATTTTCTAAAGCGTCTGTGAAAATGTGGTTAGCCCATTTCTTGCCAACAAATAAGCGTTTTGAAGTAGTGTCAGCATTACTGATAAGTACAGCTAGTGCTGTGGGGTGTTCATCATCCCCAAGACAAGTCCACGCAATGCAATTTGGGTCATCAAAGTAATCTTCTTCCTGTCCATAGACAGCTGTTTGACGAAGCTGCAACAATTGGTCAATCTCGTTTTGGAAATTTTCTTGTGCAAATTCGCCAGAAATACCGTAGTAATCACCATAGAAAATGCAAGGCAATCCAGTCTGACGAAGTAGAATCAAAGCGTAAGCAGCAGGCTTAAACCATTCTGCAATGGTTGATTCCAAAGCTTGCCCACGTTGTGTGTCATGGTTATCGACAAAAGTAACGGCAGAATCGGGGTGATTCTTGACCAAGGTTTGGTCAAAAATTGTCCGCAAATCATAAGCTTCCATTTCTTGGCTGGCTTCAAAGAGATTTTGATGAAGGCGGACATCTACCAAATCAAAACGATAATCGGTATTTTCCAAGTAATCGTTGTTAGACTGTTCATCACCATTCCAAAATTCACCAAAGACGTAGAAATCGTCGCCGTATTTTAATTTCATATCACGGATAAAATTGCCCATGAAGAAAGAATCAATGTGTTTGATAGCGTCTAATCGAAAACCAGCGATACCAGTTGTTTGAACAAACCAATCTGCCCAATCGTAAATGTTTTGAATGACTTCAGGGTGTTTAAAATCCAAATCAGCATACATCAGATAGTCATAATTCCCATTTTCATCGTCAACTAAATCTTGATTTGCCCAGCCTTTATTATCACCTTGAATTTGAAAAATTCCAGTTTTTCCAGTTTTGACATCATAATCTGTTCCTGTAAAATGATACCAGTGCCACTCAAAATCATTATAGGTTTTATGCCGACCTGCAAAGGTAAAATTTGTCCAACCTTCGATTTCAAAAGGTTCACTAAGAACCTCTGTGCGGTCCTCTGGCGACACTTCGACAACAGTAAAGATTTCGGTGTGGTCAGCTGCTGCCTTGTGATTCAAAATCACATCCGCTAAAGGCTCAATACCATTTTCTTTTAAGCTAGCAATGGCAGCAAGATAATCGGCTTTAGTTCCATATTTGGTTCGAATCGTTCCTTTTTGGTCAAATTCTCCGAGGTCGAAAAGGTCATAAACACCATAGCCAACATCGCCAGCGTGTGTAGCCTTAAAAGCAGGAGGTAACCAGATTTTAGAAATGCCTTTTTGAGCTAGTTCGGGAGCATCAGCTGCTAATCGTTGCCAATGTTTCCCGTCATTTGGTAAATACCATTCAAAATATTGCATCAAAGTTTCGTTTGTCATAATAAAGCTCCTAGGAGAAAGACTTTTTTCTTTTATTTTACCAAAAAGATAAAATAACGCAAGCGTTTGCGTAACAAAAAATCTCTATCTATCAAAACAAGCAAATTAATGAAAACAATGTTCGATATTGATTACACAAAAATAAAAACATCGAGTTATCATTGACAGATGAAAAATTCTTGATTTAATTAGACTTTGAGAGAAACTAAAAAAATCTGAGAAATAAATCTCAAATTTTTCAAGTTTAAAGAAAATGTAGTGCCCACTCACCACCGTAAATGAGAATTAACACATGTCCGATAACGGAAATTGGTTTACAAAGGATAATGATTTTTGAAAAAGTTTTGAAGGACATATTGCTAAGGGCGGCTAACATCACAAGTAAATCAGCAGGTGCAAAGGGTGATATCATACATAAAATAAAAATGATAGTAAAGGATTTATGGGTGGCAACAAGTTTTTCATATTTTTTGAAGGTTTCCTCTTTGACGAAAAGCAGGCAAAATCGTTTCCCATACCAACGTGTCAGTAAAAATAAAATAGTAGAACCAAGGATAATACCAATGCAACTCGTTAAAATGCCAACAACTGGATGAAAAGTCATGACAGCTAAAACCATAGTCAAACTAATAGGGACGATTGGCACAACAACCTACATCATTTGTAAAAGAGTGAAGAAAAGTACCCCTAAAAATTTATCTTGTCCCACAAGCGTTTGTAATTTGGCTTGATTAGTTAAGTAGTCATGTCGGTAAAGCCAAATTACAAAGAGACAAGAAGCGATAAAAATAATAACTGAAATGACATGAATCAAACGTTGGATAAATTTATAATTGTTAAACAGGAATCCCATCTCCAATCTTACCTAATGATATTCATTGTAAAACTTTTTCAATATAAGTCAACTTTTTAAAATTCATTTACGATATTTGAAAAATAGGTCTTAAGACGGATGCATCCTTTCTTACAAAGCCTTATAATATAATCATCCTAAAAACTTTTCATATAACTCCTAAGCAAGTGGTTTCCAGCCGCTTGCTTTCCTTTTTAAACATAATTTCATCAGTCATCTGTTAATAAGCAGACATCTGCAACTTAATATTGTCAAAAGTTCACAAAGATATTGAAAATCTACTGCTAAATGTATGAAATTATGCTACAATTAAAAAGAATACTGTCAGCTTAGGGCTGACTTTAATAGAAAGGGTAATAATGACTGACAATTCTAGTTTGAATGATGTTCAAAAAATCATTGTTCTTGATTATGGTAGCCAGTACAACCAATTGATTGCTCGTCGTATCCGTGAATTCGGTGTATTCTCAGAATTGAGAAGCCACAAAATCACAGCGGAAGAAGTTCGTGCGATTAACCCAATTGGTATCGTACTTTCAGGTGGCCCAAATTCAGTTTATGCTGACAATGCTTTTGGCATTGATGAAGAAATTTTTGAGTTGGGAATCCCAATTCTTGGTATCTGCTATGGTATGCAACTGTTGACTGATAAACTTGGTGGTAAAGTTGTTCCAGCTGGTCAAACTGGTAACAGCGAATACGGTCAATCAACACTTCGCTTAAAAGCAAATTCAAAATTATTTGCTGACACACCAGATGAACAAACCGTTTTAATGAGCCACGGTGATGCAGTTACCGAAATTCCAGCAGGTTTCCACCTCGTTGGTGATTCTGCTGATTGCCCTTACGCAGCCATTGAAAATACTGAGAAAAACATCTATGGCATCCAATTCCACCCAGAAGTTCGTCACTCAGTATATGGTAATGATATTTTACGTAACTTTGCTTTCAAGATTTGTGGAGCTAAAGGTGATTGGTCAATGGATAACTTCATTGATTTGCAAATTTCTGAAATCCGTAAAAAAGTTGGAGACCGTAAAGTTCTTTTAGGACTTTCAGGTGGTGTTGATTCATCAGTTGTTGGTGTTCTTCTTCAACGTGCTATCGGTGACCAATTGACATGTATCTTCGTTGACCATGGTCTTCTTCGTAAAGGAGAAGGTGATCAAGTTATGAATATGCTTGGTGGTAAATTCGGATTGAACATTATTCGTGTTGATGCTTCAAAACGTTTCTTAGACCTTCTTGCTGGTGTTGATGACCCAGAGAAAAAACGTAAAATCATTGGTAATGAATTTGTCAGTGTATTTGATGACGAAGCAAGCAAACTTAAAGGTGTTGACTTCTTAGCACAAGGTACTCTTTACACAGACGTTATCGAGTCTGGTACAGATACTGCTCAAACAATCAAATCACACCACAACGTTGGTGGTCTCCCAGAAGATATGCAATTTGAATTGATTGAGCCACTTAACACACTTTTCAAAGATGAAGTTCGTGCGCTTGGTACAGCTCTTGGTATGCCAGATGAAATCGTTTGGCGCCAACCATTCCCAGGACCAGGGCTTGCTATCCGTGTTATGGGTGAAATCACAGCTGAACGTCTTGAAACTGTTCGTGAATCTGACGCTATCCTTCGTGAAGAAATTGCTAAAGCAGGTCTTGACCGCGATATTTGGCAATACTTCACCGTTAACACAGGTGTTCGTTCAGTTGGTGTTATGGGTGATGGACGTACTTACGATTACACAATCGCAATCCGTGCTATCACATCAATTGACGGAATGACAGCAGACTTTGCACGTATCCCATGGGATGTGCTTCAAAAAATCTCAGTCCGTATCGTAAATGAAGTTGACCACGTTAACCGCATCGTCTACGACATCACAAGTAAACCACCAGCAACAGTAGAGTGGGAGTAATGTACAGCGATTCGCAGTACGTTAGTACAAGAGAGCTGATGCATTACCCCTGCAATAGTGGCCTAAGAACAAGGAGTGAAAGCGACGCAGTGATTAGCTAGCCACGAACTGCTGGGAGTTTAAACGATACAACCACTTAGAACAAGATAGTTCTAAGTGGTTTTTTTAATTTGTCCTAAAATCCCTTTTAAGGATACAATCGGTTAAAAATCGTTTCTCCAGTATCAATTTTGACCGATATGGTTTGCATATTCAAATTATAATTTTGCATTAATGCAAAATCGGAGACTATTATTAAATTTTTGAAAATTTGCTGAAAATATTCATTTTTACTTTCAAAACATCCAAAAAAGAGGTAAGATAGTAAATGTGCATTTAAGGGAAAAGGAGGTTCTATGAAAGAAGATTTAGGAAAAAGCTTTAAAATGCTACGGGAATCAAAAGGATTATCACAAAAAGAAATAGCAAGCGACATCATTTCGATTGCCCAGTTATCTCGATTTGAACGCGGAATAAGCAGCATTAACGCCGAAACTCTCTATAACTGTTTGGAAAATATGAACGTTTCTGTTGAAGAATTTCAATGTGTTTGTCGTGATTTTTTACAAAGTCAGAATGCTATTTTTCAAAACGATGTTGCCAAAGCTTTTCTTGAAAAAAACACCTTAAAATTACGAGAATACTTAGCGAAATACCAATCTTTAGCGAGTATTGCACCAGGGCAAAAATTTTACCGTTTGAACACAATCATTATTAAATCGGTATTATACCAATGTGATGACTTCGATAAAGTCTCTAAAAAAGATATTCAATTTTTAGTAGACTATCTTTTTTCTGTCGAAGAATGGGGACGATATGAGCTATGGTTATTTACCTACAGTGCCGCATTAATGACTAATAATTTAGTAGAAATTTTTGCTAGTGAAATGATTAATCGAACACAGTTTTACCAAGAAATTCCTGAAAATCGTCGCCTAGTCAATCAAATGTTGTTTAATGTTATCATTATTTGTGTTGAAAGAAATCGATTTTCACTTGCTTTTAAATTACTGAATTATGCGGATAATTTAAAAAGGGAGGAAACGGATTTATTCACGCGCAATGCTGTCAAATATTGCCGTGGTTATTATCTCTGTAAAAGAGGAAATTTATCTGGACTGACAATCATGGAAAAATGCACAGAAATCATGATATTCTTGGAATGTTATACTATAGCACAGCAGATGTCAGATAGGCTAACAAAATTAAAACAAGAAAAATCATATTTGCAAAAAGAAATAACATAAGAAAAATTTAGGCTATACTTTTTGGTGTAGTCTTTTTTTATGAAATTATTAGGAGGAATTATGGAGAAAAAGATGCATTACAAACTACACAAAGTGAAGAAACAGTGGGTAACGATTGCTGTTACTACTTTGGTATTGGTGGTAGGCTTGGGAGCTGCCACCTCAACACAGGTTGTAACAGCTGATGAAACAAGTGCTGTTACGTTAACAAGAGGAAGTGATAGTCTAGGAGCTAGTGTTGACAGTAGCAAGACACAAGCAATGGACACAACGATAAGCAATTCTGACACAGTAACAGAAGCTAGCACTAGCACAACAGGTGAAGATACTACGATTGCTAGCGATGATTCACAAAAAGTGACAGATACTACAACTGCGCAAGGAGAACAAAAGACTACAAAAAACACAGCAGAAGAAGTGTCACAAACATCATCAACAAGCACAGATGAGACAACAACTGTTTCAGCAGAAGATGAAAAATCAACAAAAGACCCTGACACAACAACTACAACAGATGCTTCATCTGATAAAGTAAGCGATAAAACAGAAGAAACTGCTGACGCTGATAAAGAAAATAACTCTGAAACCGAAACATCTGATGATAAAACAGAAGATGCCTTGGCAGAAGAAGTTAGCCATTCAGCTGTTAGCGAAACAGGAGAATCAACTGACCAATTAAGCTTGGATAACATCAAGAAAATCGATGGCAAATATTATTATGTCCAAGCAGATGGTAGCGTGAAGAAAAACTTTGCCATTACTATTAACGGTCAATTGCTTTACTTTGATGCGGAAACTGGTGCTTTAACTTCAACGTCAACTTATTCGTTTACTGAAGGATTGACAAATCTTGTCGATAACTTTTCAAAAAATAATCAAGCTTACGATTCAACCGAAAAAAGCTTTGAATTGGTTGATGGGTATTTAACAGCCAATTCTTGGTATCGTCCGACTAAAGTTTTGGAAAATGGTGAAACTTGGGTCGATTCAACAGAAGAGTCATTCCGTCCATTGATTATGGCATGGTGGCCTGATGTTGATACACAAATCAACTATTTGAACAGTATGTCTGAATACTTTGGATTAAATAAAAAATATTCTGCGTCAGACTCACAAGCTAGTTTGAACGTTGCTGCGGAAGCTATTCAAGTGAAAATTGAACAAGAAATTGCTCGTCGTGGAAGTACCGAATGGTTGCGTGAAGTGATTAGTTCATTTGTGACAACACAAGACAAATGGAACATGAACTCTGAGGACCGTGATACGGACCACTTGCAAGGTGGTGCTCTCCTTTACGTTAATAGCGATTTAACAGAATGGGCTAATTCAGATTATCGTTTGCTTAACCGCGCACCGACTTACCAAACTGGTGAAACCAAATATTATAAAGCTGACCGCACAGGTGGTTATGATTTCTTGCTTGCTAATGACGTTGACAACTCAAATCCTGTCGTTCAAGCGGAGCAATTAAATCAACTTTACTATCTCATGAACTGGGGGAAAATCGTCTTTGGTGATGCTGATGCCAACTTTGATGGTGTTCGTGTGGATGCTGTTGATAATGTGAATGCTGACCTTCTTCAAATTTACACTAATTTGTTTGAAGCGGCTTACGGTGTTAACGAGTCAGAAGCGCAGGCTCTTGCTCATATTTCTATTTTGGAAGCTTGGAGTTATAATGATCCAGACTATAACCGTGATACGAATGGTGCGGCGCTAGCAATTGATAACGGGCTTCGTTTGTCATTCCTTTATTCATTGACACGTCCAACAGACGAGCGTTCTGGCTTAGAACCACTTATCACGTCAGAAATTGGCTTGACTGACCGTAGCGAAGATAGTGCTTACGGCGATACCATGCCATCTTATGTCTTTGTTCGTGCACATGATAGTGAAGTGCAAACCATCATCGCATCAATTATCGCTGAACAAATTAATCCTGAAACAGACGGTTACACATTCACCTTAGATGAATTGAATCAAGCCTTTGACATTTACAATGCTGATATGAATAGTGTTGATAAGGAATACACACACTATAACATTCCTGCGGCTTATTCACTTCTTTTGACAAATATGGAATCGGTGCCACGTGTTTACTATGGTGACCTTTATACGGATAATGGTCAATATATGGCAACAAAATCACCATATTATGACCAAATCACGACCTTGCTACAAGCACGGATTAGATATGCTGCTGGTGGGCAAGCAATGGCGGTTACTTACTACACGCCGGCTTCAAGCATGTCAACTGATAATGCTGATTCTGTTTTGAATGAAACAGGTGTTCTGACCTCTGTTCGCTATGGTTATGGTATTATGACAGCTGACCAAGAAGCAACAGATGATTCTGTTTTGACCTCAGGTATTGTGACGATTATTTCTAACAATCCAAATCTTCAATTGGACGATTCCGAAGTGATTGCTGTTCAAGTCGGTGTTGCCCATGCTGGTCAATACTATCGCCCATTGCTTTACCCAACTGCTGACGGTTTGCAATCTTATCTCAACGATTCTGATACTGACATCACGAAACTCGTTGATGACAATGGTTATATTTACTTCACAGCAGATGAAATCAAAGGTTATGAAACCGTTGATATGAATGGTTACCTTTCTGTTTGGGTTCCAGTTGGGGCAGATGAAAATCAAGATATTCGTGTATCAGCTGACACATCAGCTTATGCAGAAGGTGAATTGACTTATCAAGCAACCGCTGCGCTTGATTCTCAAGTAATCTATGAAGGCTTCTCAAACTTCCAAGATTTTGTTACAAGCGATTCAGAATACACAAATAAGCTTATTGCTGAAAATGTTGACCTCTTTACATCTTGGGGTATTACCTCATTTGAAATGGCACCACAATACGTGTCAATTGATGACGGTACATTCCTTGACTCAATCATTCAAAATGGCTATGCCTTTGATGACCGCTATGACCTAGCAATGAGTCAAAACAATAAATACGGTTCATCAGAAGATTTACGAAATGCGATTAAGGTGCTTCATGCGGCAGGTATTCAAGTCATTGCCGATTGGGTTCCAGACCAAATTTACTCACTTCCAGGTGAAGAAGTTGTCACAGCAACTCGTGTGAATGATTATGGTGAAGAAACAGAGGGTGCTTACATTAACAACACTCTTTATGTCGCTAACAGCAAGAGTAGCGGTGAAGATTATCAAGCACAATACGGTGGTGAATTCTTGGATTATCTTCAAGAAACCTATCCAGAAATGTTTGAAGTAGCAATGATTTCAACTGGCGAACCAATTGACCCTTCAACTAAGATTAAGACTTGGAAAGCCGAATACTTCAACGGCACCAATATTCTTGGTAAGGGGGCAGAATATGTGCTTAGCGATGCGGCGACGGGTACTTATTTCACCGTGACTGAAAACGGTACTTTCCTTCCAAAACAGTTGACAACAGATTCAGCTATCACAGGATTCTATTATGACGGTACTGGCATGAGTTACTTCTCAACGAGTGGTTATCGTGCGAAAGCTTCATTTATCGTTTACAACGGTTACTATTATTACTTTGATGACAATGGTTACATGGTGACTGGAACCGTTGAAATTAATGGTAAGACCTATTACTTCCTACCAAATGGTATTCAACTACGTGATGCAATTTACGAAGATGAAAATGGCAATCAATATTACTTTGGACCGCTTGGTAATCAGTACTTCAATAATTATTATTCATTTGATGTTAAAGAAGTTGTAGATGGTGTGACAACAACTGTTACAAAATGGCGTTATTTTGATGAAAATGGTATCATGGCGCGTGGTCTTGTTGAAATTGACGGTGCTTACCAGTATTATGATGAAAATGGCTATCAAGTCAAAGGCGAATTGATTACAGACGCAGACGGCAACCTTCGTTACTTCAAAGAAGATTCAGGTGAAATGGTTGTATCTGATTTTGTGAAAATCGGTGATAATGACTGGTACTATTTCGATGAAAATGGTATTGCTGTTACAGGTGCCCAAACCATTGCTGGACAAAATCTCTACTTTGACGATAATGGTGTTCAAGCTAAAGGTGTCTTTGTGACTAATGCAGATGGCACTCGTAGTTACTATGACGCTGATTCAGGTGAAAAAATCGTTGCTGATTTCTTCACAACGGGTGATAATGACTGGTATTACGCAGACGAAAACGGCAATTTAGTTACAGGTTCTCAAACCATTAACGGACAAAATCTTTACTTTGCTGAGGACGGACTACAAGCCAAAGGCGTCTTTGTCACAGATACAGCAGGAAATATCCATTATTATGATGCCAATTCAGGCGAACTTGCAGTCAATACATTCATTGGTGATGGTGATGATTGGTACTATTTCGATGAAAATGGCATTGCTGTAACGGGAGCTCAAGTCATTAATGGACAACATCTCTATTTTGCAGATAATGGCATTCAAGTCAAAGGTGAAATTGTCACTGATGCAAATGGCAATCGCTATTATTACGATGCTGATTCAGGTGAAATGGCAGTCAATACATTTGTTGAAATTGACGGTGTCTGGTATTACTTTGGCGCAGACGGCATTGCCGTAACTGGTGCCCAAGTCATTGACGGACAAAATCTCTATTTCAACACAGATGGTTCACAAGTGAAAGGTGACGTCGTTAGAATCAACGGCTTACGTTATTACTATGACGCTAATTCTGGTGAACAAGTACGTAACCAATGGGTAACCTTGCCAGACGGCACAGTCGTGTTCTTCAATGCGCGTGGTTACACATGGGGATAACATGATTTACTAAATTTACTAATAGTTCCTTAAAAATAGTCCATTTTCAATGGGTTGCAAAACTGGTTAATCTGGTGGTTGTGACATATTTTTAGACACTATGTATGAAAAAGAACCACCAAATCAACCGTTTAATGGTCTGGTTTGGTGGTTTTTGCTTTTTTTAGGAGGATTTGATATGTTTAAAAAGTCTAAGGAAACATTTTACATTCGGAAATTGACCATTGGCGTGGTTTCAGTAGCTGTTGCAGGTTTATTAGTGATAAACAATGCTCAAGTCAATGCTGATGAGACAACAACTGACACGGTAGAGCAAGTAGCGACTGATACAGAGCTGACAGAATCTGATTTGATACAAGCTCAAGCCGACCAAGACCAAGCTATCACAGAAGCGCAAGCGGCAGGTGTTGAGGTAACAACAGAAGACACGGTGACCACATCTGATTTATCTGAAGCTGTTACCAATACCGTTGCTGATACAGAAGTTATCCAAGACGCTACCGCTCAACAAGAACAAAATAATGCTGACTACGCTGTTGCCATTGAAAACTATAATCAAGAAGTTGCTGACAATCAAGCCGCTTATGAAGCAGCAGTAGCCGATTACGAAGCTAAAACGACTGAGGACGGCTATTTAAGCGAAGCGGCAGGACAATCTCTTATCTTCGAATCAGGCTCAGAACCCAATACCATTGCAGAAGTTGATAATAATGCCACAGCAGTTGACCAAGCAACTGCACTTGCATGGGTAGAAGCTAATGCCGTCGAGGACAAAGACATCATTGCAAATGATATTATCAGCAATCCAAATTACATTAGTAGTGGCAGTTATTATTTTCTACAACAAGGAATTCCAACAGTAGTTACTTATAACAATCTTGAAAATACCTATTTCAATACAACAAAAGTTGCTAGTGTGGTATATACTTACACCCTAGAAAGCCCAGAATCTGGCGACCAAGTCTTGGTAAAATTCTTCAATGACCCAACAAACACCATTGATGTTATCAGCTTGAATCAAACAACGCAGATTGGCATGGACGTGCAATTTTTAGATGAAAATGGCGAAGCTATTGACGTCTCTGGAGCTCTACTCTCATTTGCCTCTCTCAATTCAGGTGCAGTTTATGATGACGAAAGTGAGTCTTATGTTTTAAATTCTGATGAATACGTGACGAATTTTGATGGTGATTATATTGCTATCAATGGGTCTTCTGTAAGTTACAATGCTAGTGAAAATCGAGCTTACGCCGCTACCAGCAACGAATCCCTTGAACAAGGCAGCCGATTTGAGCAGAATGAATGGGATGGTACGGAGTTATCATGGTATGGTGCCATTGTCGGCGTGGTTGGAGATGACGGTGAGATTCATTTTTCATTCGGTTCCAACAACCGTTCAACGCAATGGTTTGCTTTCAATTCAAGCGTTAAGGCATACAGCGTGCCTATTCTAGAAACGGTTGAAGAACCAACTTTGCAAGTCGTTAGTGTTAGCTATACTCCATATCAATATCAAGCTCCGACAAGTTCTTTAGATGATATTATCGTATCAGAAGAAAGTTTGGATGACCCAGAAACAACCGTTTTAAATCCGACTACGGATGATATTTCTGCTGATGTCGATGATGAGATTAATACTGACGACGAAGTAATTGCAGGCGATACGGCAGTTATCGTTCCGAGACAAGAAGCGATTGACAATGCCCTTGATCCAGTTAGCTCGGTCACGGTTTCTGATGCTTACATCGCTGATACATTGCCAAAAACAGGAACAGAAAAAAATCACTCCTTGCCATTCTTCTCGGGACTTTATTGACACTGTCAGGTCTTATCGGTATTCGTAAAAAAGCGGATAAATGACTTAGAGCGTTTATGGTTTAACTGTCTAAAAAATTTGTGCAAATAGTCCATTGCATAAATGCAAACGATTGCTCTATAATGACATTAATATGAGTTATGGAGACAATAAGATGACAAAAACAGAGCACTTTTTTAGAGATTCGATGAAGATTGCAATCCCAGTAGCTTTGCAGGCTATGCTGCAATCTTCTTTTTCCATGATAGACCAATTAATGGTAGGTCAGCTTGGCAAAACAGCGATTGCAGCCGTAGAAGTAGGCGGTAAGCCAGAATTCGTCTTCGCCTTTGTCAGCGGAGCTATTGCCACCGTGACAGGCATCATGGTTTCTCAGTATATGGGAAAAAATGACCAAAAGAAAATCAACACCAGTATGTCTGTTAATCTTCTGGTGATGATGATTTTAGCTGTTTTCACGATGAGTGTCTGCTTTTTCTTGCCGCACGTGATTTCAGGGATATTTACCAAAGACACGATCGTAATTGCTAGCGCAGCAGACTATATCAAAATCTTAGCCTTGGTTTATCCCTTGTCTGGGATTTCTTCGGTTTTAGCCGTTCAGATAAGATGTCATGACCATGCTGAATATCCGCTTTATATCAGTGCCGTGGCAGCAGTTGTCAATACCGCTTTGAATTATCTCTTGATTTTCGGACATTTTGGTTTTGCGCCAATGGGCGTTAAAGGGGCAGCCGTAGCCAGTTTAATATCACAAATCGTCAATCTTCTCTTGATGATTCATTTCTATCGTAAAATCTGTTCTTTCACAGTTGATTTGCATATGGATAGCGTTGAAATTCGGCAATACGCTGTTATGCTCTTACCGATTGTTATCAATGAATTCCTCTGGACAATGGGACAAAATGTAAATACCTACATTTACGGGCATATGGGCACTAGTGAATTAGCAGGAATGTCATTGACAGGACCAATTCAAGGGCTATTTATCGGAGCTTTATCAGGACTTTCTCAAGCGGCAGGTATCCTTATCGGACGACGCCTTGGAAAACGTGATTACGACAAAGCCTACGAAGAATCCAAACAGCTGTGCCTCTATGGTTTGGTGGGCTCTTTGATATTATCGATTACCCTTATTGCCACCAAAGGCTTGTATATCGGACTTTACAATGTCGAAGCAGATGTTAGTCAAGTTGGTTCACAACTACTGGTAGCCTTTGCCATTCTAGCCCCAATCAAAGTGCAAAATATGATTTTAGGTGGTGGCATTATCCGAAGTGGCGGTAGAACCAAATACATCATGATTATCGACATATTAGGCACTTGGCTTATCGGCGTCCCCATCGGACTCCTCACAGGACTCGCCTTAAAACTACCAATCGTCTGGGTCTATTTCCTCTTATCACAAGAAGAACTCTTCAGACTAATTATCTCTATCATCATGTTCCGCAGCAAAAAATGGATGAATACTATAAGGTGAGGGGAGGGGAAACAGCTGTCATCGCTAAATTGGTGGCTTTTTAAGTATGATATAATAAAAAGTATTAGGATAAGGGAGGATTTTTATGAAAATAGAAAAAGACAAAAATTTCGAAGAAGAAAGAAGTTATTTAATCAATGAAAGAAATGTTGATGAAGACCTTATTTTAGAACTTGAAAAAGAAGCAATAAGAGAGGTCGAGAGGAAAAAACAAGGTAGAAAAATAAATCTTTTTAATACTAGGCGTTCTAAGAAGATATTAGATAATTACAAATTAGTTCTTGTTTCCTCTTATGATAAGAAAGAAGACGCTTTATATTTTAGAAATGTTGTCAAATATGATGCTGTAAATTATAAATGGATTACTATTCTGCTCCACTTGGTTGTTTGCATATCTGTTCTTTTGCTAGGTTTTTTTTATTGTAGAGGAATCACTCAAAAATTAGTGCAATCAAAATTTTTTAACCTGTTGAGAGTAAATGTTATGTTAAGTAGCATTTCATTAGCTTGCATATTCATAATTTATTTCTGTAAGCAGTTTAAATATAATAAACTCGATAAAAGAAGTTGGTTTGATAATTCTTTTAATCCTTATTTAGCCTTTTGGGGAAGAAGATTAATTGGATTATTATTGTTTACTTATTTGATGATGCAATTTTATTGGGTGTCATATCTTAATTATAATAGAAAAGATACTACAATTCTTTTATCGTGTTTTTATTTAATATACTTAATATATTTTATCGTAAACTTAGTTAAATCAATCTTAGATATGCTGCAAATGGATATTGTAGCATTAACGTTATTTGTTGGATTTCCGTTAATTTTGGGAACTATAAAGGCTGATAATTGGAACTTAGCGGCACTCTTTATTGCTTTGATTTATTTGCTGATTTCAAAGGATATATGGCGATTGCAACCTGGTCGAACGAATCCCCATCTGAGATACAATTTGGATGATGAAGTCATTAAAAATAATATATATCGTTCAAAAGTGTTAATTTCCGTAATGAGTATTATTGTTTACTCTCTAGTAAAAATTAGACAAAATTTTTTAAATGAAAACAGTATAATATTTAGTGTACTTTCGGAAGAAAATCGTAAATTATATGAAGATGACATTTTTTCAAAAACACTTTTTTTAGGAGGAGATTTTTTTATTGTTGCTTTTATTGGACTACTTATAGTGTCTATTTTAAATTTTATTATTTCTAAAAGTCAAGGAAAAAATTTAAAGCATTGGATTGTTTCCCCAACAATAGACCTTATTGTTAATAGTATCGAAAAGCAGATATATAAAGAAACTGAAATTAATGAAGCAGAAGAATTGACGAAGAAGTTAGATGATTGGAAAAAAGCAAGCAAAAGAAACCACAGAAAGAAAAAATAACTTAGAACTCATTGTCTCACAGAGATGATATGAAAAAGACTTAGTTCTGTAATGTACAGAGCTAAGTCTTTTTAGTTTTAAATAGTTAAGAATCAGATTAATTTTTACTTACCAATTAGGCGCATTAGTAAAAGAATTAAGAGCATTTTCCCAATCTTGATTAAGTAATTTACAAAGGGTGATAGAAATGCCTGCCATATTTAAAGAAGTGATTAATCTTCCAAGTTTGATAAATTTAATATTTATCCTGTCAATGTCAAGTAGTTGTAAGACATCATTTGAAAAAACTAATTCTTCTAAACGAGTTGTAACCCCCAGGTTATTAATTAGGAGAATATAGGAGTCTCCAGATTTCCATTTTAAATTCATTCTAAGTTTATTTATAAGTTCATTAGCTAAAAGCTCAGATGAAATAAACTTCTCTGTTCGGTATCCTTCTTCACCATGAATGCCGATTCCGTAAGAAATAGTATTGGGTGCGAGCTTAAACATATCACTTTCTTGATTCGGTAAATTAGCTGGTTTGGTTGCTACACCAAGTGTTGCCATTGATGTGGAAAGTTTTAAGGCTACTTGTTCTAGCTCATCTAAACTAACTCCTTTTTTGGTATAATAACCTAAAATTTTATGAAGTAAGATAGTACCTGCAACTCCTCTATGGCGAGTTCTGAAACTTGATTTTTCTATGGAAATATCATCATGAGAAACAATGTATTTAATTTTTATCCCTAGTTGTCGAGCTAGTGTAATTGCTTGTGAAAATTCTTTTAAATCTTTTTCAAAATTTTTCACAATGACAAAAACACCCTTTCCTTTATCAACAAATTTAATTAAATCTAAAATCTGATTGGCTTTTGGTGGTTCAAAAATAGGACCGCTAATTGCTGCAGTTAGCATACCCTCACCTACACCAGACCAGATATTGGAGGCGATTAAACAATCTGATGAAGGCGCTGGAGTATTTATGGTTATAAAAAATTATTCTGGTGATGTTATGAATTTTGAAATGGCGAAAGATTTGGCTGAAATGGAAGGAATTGCAGTAGAAAGTGTTGTTGATGATGATATAGCTGTTGAGGATAGCTTATATACACAAGGCAAACGAGGTGTGGCTGGTACAATTTTCGTTCATAAGATTTTAGGAAACGCAGCCGAGAATGGAAAATCACTATCTGAAATAAAGGAATTGGCTGATAAATTAGTGCCTAATATTCATACCGTTGGATTAGCCCTTAGTGGTGCAACGGTTCCCGAAGTTGGTAAATCAGGTTTTGTTTTGGACGAAAACGAAATAGAATTTGGTATCGGTATTCACGGGGAGCCAGGTTATCGTCGTGAAAAAATGCAACAATCATATGATTTAGCAAAAGAATTAGTTAATAAATTATTGGAAAATTTTGATGATACTGAAGGAGATTTTGGAATGTTAGTAAATGGTATGGGAGCAACTCCTCTTATGGAGCAATATGTTTTTGCTAACGATGTTCGTAAATTATTAGAAGAAAAAGGAATTAACATAACATTTAAAAAGCTTGGTAATTTAATGACTTCGATTGATATGGCTGGTATATCATTAACATTGATTAAGTTAGAAGATGATGAATGGTTAGAAGCAGTAGAAACTAATGAAGCCACCACACTTCTTGCCTTTTATGACTTAGGTTCTGCAAAAATGAATTTAGAAATGGTAGGGGATTTTTCAGAAAAAGACATAATTATAAATAACGTTCCAATAGTTGAGGGGCATATACTGCAGCAGCTTTATTACAAGCTGGAGTAGGCTCTGAGGAAATATCGAAGCAACTTCAAGAACTAGAAATAAGTAAATAGGAGAAACTATTATGAAAGAATTTATTGGTGAATTTTTAGGAACCTTTATTCTTGTTTTATTGGGTGATGGTGTTGTAGCTGGTAATGTTTTAAAAAATACTAAGGAAGAAGGAACTGGCTGGACTTCGATTGTCTTTGGTTGGGGAATTGCTTGTACAGTTGCTGTTTATGTAGCGGGATTGTTTAGTCCAGCTCATTTGAATCCTGCAGTAACAATTGCTATGGCTGCTACTGACTCACTAGTATGGAGTAAAGTCTTACCTTTCATTATTGCACAATTATTAGGTGCTATGTTCGCTGCTGTTATACTTTGGTTACACTATTACCCACATTTTAAAGAAACAAGAGATTCTGGTGCAATATTAGGGATGTTCTCTACAGCGCCTGCTATAGTCATACGCCATCAAACTTTTTCGGAGAAGCACTTGGAACAGCAGTTCTGGTAATTACTATCATGGCAATAGATCCTAATAATGTTGCAGCAGGATTTGGACCAATTATTGTAGGTCTTGTGATTTTTGCAGTAGGTTTTTCTTTAGGACCAACTACAGGATATGCTATTAATCCAGCACGTGACCTTGGATCTCGTATCATTCATGCGTTGTTACCTATACCAAATAAAGGAGATTCAGATTGGGGATATGCGTGGATTCCAGTAATAGGACCAATTGTTGGAGGAACTTTGGGAGCGTTAATCTATCAAATGCTGTTAAATCATTTTTTGTAGAAATACATCGTTGACCAATCCAACAAACGCCAATGACAATTGATTGGGTTGGAAGATGAAATTAACTTCAATATCCTATCTAGTTTTATAGACAGCTAGACGGGTATTTTTTATTCGAAAACTTAAAGATAACGGTTACTGCACGTGGTGAAAAATGGTATAATATAGGAAACATAATATTTTGGGGTAAGGGTACCCTTAGTGTATTACTATGTAATACACTAAGGGTACCCTTAGTGTATTACATAGTAATACACTAACACCATTAGTCCCTTGCTCATGTGAGAAAAGGGAATTATAATGACTTTTGATAATCTTGTAAATCAAATAAACAACTCTGCTGAAACTCAACGTGACAGAGGAACATACTTTGAATATCTTGTAAGAGCATATTTTCAAAATGAACCAACATATAAAAATGAATTTAAAAGTGTGTGGATGTTAGCAGATGTCCCAGAAAAATACGGTATTCCGAAAACAGATATCGGGGTAGATTTAGTTGCTGAAAAATTTACTGGGGAACTAGTAGCGATTCAAGCTAAATTTTACGACCATGCTATTCAAAAATCCAATATAGATTCGTTTTTAGGTGAGCTCGGTAAGGATTACTATGAATCAGGAATTATAGTAGCATCCACAGATAAATGGGGTAAAAATGCGGAAAAAGCCTTAGCTGACAGAAGTGATGTTATACGTATTGGTTTATCAGATCTTAGAAATTCTCGAATTGATTGGAACAAATTTTCTTTTGAACGACCAGAAGAAGTAGAAGTCAAGTCTAAAAAACAACCACGCTACTATCAAAGAGAAGTAATCGAATCGGCTTTAGAGCATTATAAAACTAATGACCGAGGTCAATTAATCATGGCTCCAGGTACTGGTAAAACTTTTACTAGTTTAAAAATAACCGAAGCTATGGCAAAAGAAGTAGCTAAAGAACAATATGTTGTTCTCTATTTGGTCCCTAGCATTCAACTTCTTACTCAAACATTACGTGGTTGGAATAATGATACTGAGATGACTATGTCATCAATGGCTGTAACAAGTGATAGAAATGCTAGTCGTGGAAGCCTTAAGCAAGATGAATCAAATATTACAATAAAAGCTAGTGATATCGGATATCCAGCAACAACATCAGCTAAAACTATTGTTGAAAACTATGAAGAATTAGCAAAATTACCTAAAAAAGAGTTGTTAGTCGTTTTTAGTACATATCAATCAATTGAAGTTTTGGGACAGGCACAAAAGAATGGATTCCCAGAATTTGATTTAATTATTGCTGATGAGGCACACCGTACAACTGGTGCCAAAGCTTTAGGTGATCAAGATTCAGTATTTACAAAAGTTCATAGTGACTTAAATGTCAAAGCTAAGAAACGACTTTATCAAACAGCAACACCAAAACTATATGGTATGGATGCTAAGAAAAAAGCTAAAGATAATTCAATAGTTATTTCAAGTATGGATGATGAAAGCTTATATGGTAAAGTTTTTTATCGTTTAGGGTTTGGTGATGCTATCAGTCATGATATTTTGACAGATTATAAACTAATGGTGTTAGCCGTAGATGAAACAGTTGTCCAAAAAGATATGCAAAAATCATTAGCTGACTCAGAAAATGGTTTAAATATTGATGATGTCGGTCGTATTATTGGTGTTTGGAATGGAATGATTAAGCGAGAAAGTTTTACAAATAAAGTTTCTGGTGAACCTATGAAGCGTGCCATTGCTTTCTCACGCACTATCAAGGATAGTCAACATCTTTCTGAGCAGTTTGAAAGTGTTGTGAATGATTATCTTGATAGTGAAGAAGGTTATTCTGTAAATGTTCGGCATGTTGACGGTGGTATGAATGCACTTAAAAAAAATGAAGCATTAGACTGGTTGGCAAGCGATGATATCCCAGAAAATTCAGCACGCATTTTATCGAATGTACGTTTCTTAACCGAAGGGATTGATGTTCCTAATCTAGATGCTATTATTTTCCTATCACCACGCAAATCACAAGTTGATATTGTTCAAGCAGTCGGTCGTATTATTCGCAAATTTGAAGGTAAAGAATATGGCTATATTATTCTTCCAATTGTAGTTCCTGCGGGAGAAACAGCAGAAACGATCTTGGACAACAATAAATCGTATGATGTCGTTTGGCAAGTTCTTAATGCCTTGCGTTCAGTAGATGAACGTTTTGAAGCTACTATTAATAAGTTAGAATTGAACAAGTCTAAGCCTAAAAATATCCAAGTTATTGGGGTTGGATCTGCTCCAGATGATCCAGGTTTCCACACGGGTAATGACGTTGCAGAACCTTTTGTCCCTTATCAAACTGAGCTGGAACTTGAATGGGAAGCAGTAGAGGGAGCAATCTATGGCAAGATTGTTCAGAAGGTAGGTGACCGTCGTTACCTAGAAGACTGGTCTAAAGATGTTGCTGATATTGCACGCCGCCACATTCAGGGAATTAAGATTATTTTAGAGCAAAACCCAGATAGCAAGGTAGCTTTTGAGCGTTTTCTACGTAGTTTACAGCATAATATCAATGAATCCATTGACCAAGAACAAGCTATTGAAATGTTGGCTCAACACTTGATTACCTTACCAGTATTTGATGCTTTGTTTGGTGAGTACAGTTTTGTTAAAAATAATCCTGTTAGCTCAGCTATGGAGAAAATAATTGCTGAATTATCTCAATATGGCTTTGAGAAAGAGCAAAAAGAATTGCAACCATTTTATGAATCTGTTCGTTTACGTGCAGAAGGGATTGATAATGCACAAGCAAAGCAAAAAATTATTATCACTCTTTATGATAAATTTTTTAGGACTGGTTTTAAGGATACTACTGAACAGTTAGGAATTGTGTTTACCCCAGTTGAAGTTGTTGACTTTATCGTTAAGTCCGTTGACTATGCTTTAAATAAAAACTTTGGTAAGCACCTTTCAAGTAAAAATGTGCATGTTCTAGATCCATTTACGGGGACGGGTACATTTATAACAAGAACACTCCAATATTTAAAAGAGCAAATGGATAAGGGAAAAATAACATTTAAGGATATTCTTCATAAATACAATCACGAGTTACACGCTAATGAGATTGTATTGTTAAGTTACTACATTGCGTCAATTAATATTGAAGCTGTCTTTGATGAAGTAAATGGTTCAGAACGTGGGTACCAACCATTTGAAGGAATTGTTTTAACAGATACATTTGAAAGTACAGAGAATGAAAATTCATTTGTAGACGAATTATTCGGTGAAAATAATGATAGGTTGAAGAAGCAACAAGAAAAGCCAATAACTGTTATATTCGGGAATCCACCATATTCTGCAAAGCAAGATAATGAAGATAAAAATTATTCAAGAGCAAAATATCCTAAATTAGACGACTCATTGAAAAAAATGTGGGTTGATACATCAACAGCTACAAATAAAAATGGCTTGATGGATTCATATATTAAAGCGATGAGATGGTCGGCAGATAGGTTGTCAGACAATGGGGTTATTAGTTTTATTACGAATAGTTCATATATTGACGGTGTAGCAATGGATGGAATGAGAAAAAGCTTGTTAAATGAGTTCTCTGATATTTATATTATCAATTTAAAAGGTCAAATCAGAAGACGTTCAAGGAAACAAATAGCTGATGAAGGTGGAAATATCTTTGATATCATGACCGGAGTTGCGATAATCTTGTTAGTTAAAGACAGTAGTAAAAAGCAAAAAGGACAGCTACATTATTTTGATATTGGTAATGGGTTGACTAAAAAGGATAAGCTTAATAGACTAAAAGAGTTAGAAAGTATTAAGAATATTGAGGATGTTGCTGAAATTATTGAGCCTAATGAAAAAGGTGATTGGATAAATCAAAGAAATTCAAATTTTGAAACACTTTTAAAATTAGGCGATAAAAAGACTAAAGATTGCTTGTTTTTAGATTATACTGGTGGTGTAAAAACAGGTAGGGATGCTTGGTCTTGGGGATTTTCAAAAAAATCTGTTGTTTCAAAAATGAATACTCTGATAAGTTACTACAATGATAATTTAGGTGATATTAGCGTATATGATGAAAATACTAGTGATATTTCATGGACCCGTTCTCTAAAGCAAAGATTTGAGAAAAAGGAAAAAATAGTCTTTAAAGATAGTAGAATGTATATTGGGATGTATCGCCCATTTGTTAAAAAGCATGTCTATTACTCGAAAGAGTTAGTAGACAGGCAATACCGTATGGCCAAGGTATTGCCTTTCTCGAATAGTGATAACTTAATGATTTCACTATCAAATAAAACTGAAGGAAAAGATTTTACTCTATTAGCTACAAACATTTTACCAGATGTCAATTTATTTGCTGGTGGCTCACAGAACTTACCCAAATATCTGTATGATGATTTAGGTGATTATTCATCTATTCGTCAAGAACAACTAAAAAAATTAAATGGATTAGAAGAGAGAGATGTATTTCCTTATATCTATGGTGTATTAAGTTCTAAAGATTATGAAAAGCAATATTCGTTAGATTTGGCAAAGAGTTTTCCTCGTATACCTAATGTAAAAAACAAAGAGAAATTTATAGAAGTTGGTAAGAAGTTAATGGACTTACATCTTAACTATGAAGAAGTACCGGTATTTGAGGGCGTTTCTATTGAAAGCAAGAGTAATCCAAGTTATGAAGTCAAGAAGATGAAGTTTGCTAAAAAACGTGATGAGAATGGTAAATCAATCAATGACCGTTCAACTGTTATTTATAATAATGACATTACTATCAGCAATATTCCAGAAAAAGCTTATCAATATGTTGTTAATGGACGTTCAGCGATCGAATGGATTATGGATCAATATCAGGTTAAAACAGATAAAAAATCAGGTATTACTGATGATCCGAATGATTATAGTGATGATGAAAAATATATTTTTAATCTGCTACTAAGAATCATCAATGTATCTATGCAGACAGTCGATTTGGTCAATAGTTTACCGAAGTTTGAAGTAGAGGAGTGATATGGTGTTTTTCTTCTTTTTTGATAATGAGAATAAATCTAACGATAAACAGATTGAATTGCACTATTTATCGAATTCAATCTCATACGGTGTAGATAAAATTGAGGGCAAGGAGTTTTTTGATTCCCATGGAAAGTTAGAAAAGCAAGAAACAAAGGATGACTCTCAAAATGAATTTAAAGAGAGTGAATTTAAGCAATTGATTAGCGAAAAGATTCGTAAAACTATTTACGGAGAGAAGTATTCAAATATTGTTTTTCTCGCTGGTGCTGGGGCGTCTGTAGTAGGAGAAAATCCAAAATATGGGAAAACAGTAAGAATGATTGCAGATGATATATTTGAAAAACTACATGATATAGATGAACTCTATACGTTAGAAAAGTTGGCTAAGATGTGCAGGTACAAAGATGGGGATATATTAGACTCTGTAGAATCTGAATCATCAGGAATTTCCAAATTAGATAAAAGTTTTAATCTAGAGGATTTTTTATCTACATTGTTTCATTATCGTCCATATGTATCAGAAAATGATAAAGAAAGATTTAATAATACGGTTCAAAAGATTTTGGAACTGATTAAGGAAAATACAAATTATTCATATGACAGCAGAGTGTTGAAACACGGTGCATTACTAAAGTTCTTGTCTGACTTATCAGGAAAAGATGGAAATAAATTTTCCGTTATTACAACTAATTATGATGTTTTGATTGAGGAAGCTGCTGCGGAAAATAATTTTGTTATTTTTGACGGATTCAATTTTACACCTCTACCAAAGTTTGATAGCAATATGTTCGAATGGAATCTCGTGAAAGAGGTTCAGAATGTTAATACTAGAGAAGTTGAATATAAGGATAAGACATTTAATCTTGTTAAAATCCATGGATCGCTTACTTGGGAAAAACAAGATAATGGTGATATCGTAAGAAAAAATAAAGACAACATTACTGAAACCGATAAAATGGTAATGATTTTTCCTAGTTCAGATAAGTTTGCCCAAAGTTATCAGGAACCATATTTTGAGCTATTTACAAAATTTCAAGAGCTTATAAAACGTCCCAACACGTTGCTGATTTCTTCAGGATTTAGTTTTGCAGATGATCATATTTCTAAGATGATCACGCAGGCATTGAAAAATAACTCTAGTCTGAGATTATTAGTGACAGACTTTAATATTGACCCCAATAGACAGTGGGATAAAAATGAAAAGCAGTATATTGAGATCACAGAGGATAAAAGTCAATATAATAAAAATTGGGGAGAACTTGTGCACCTTATGGATGAAGGCTATCCTATTTCTTTCTTAAAGGCTGCTATGAATAGTGATTTAGTTGATTACTTGAGTGGAAGGTATTTAAATGACGAACATTGATAGTTTTTACAAAGTGGCTGATAAGAGTAATTATCACCTTGGAATGATTTCTCAAGTTAATCGTTCATATGCAACAATTCAAATAGAGAATCTTTCACTATTTTCATACAGAAAATTGAGAACGGATGTCCTCGCTCCAAATACGATCAATTACTATGTTTTGATTGATTCAAGTAATGGTCTATTCTTTGGAGAAATATTTCAGTCTAAAGTTCCAAATTCTGATAGCGTACATGAGATGTTGACGAATGGACAACAAGAAAAAATTTTTCCAGAAATAAATATCGACATACTTGGGTATATACCATTGGGAGAGAAATATTTTAAGTTAAATGGAACAAATACGGTTGGTATCACCGACAAGGTATATATTGCTAACGAAAAAGCAGTGGAGCTTTTTATTAAATCAATAGAAGTGAATCCTGACAGTGAGAAAGCGTTATCTTCTTTCGCAAATCTTGCCTTTAGCTCTCAAGAATATCCAATAAAATTGCAGCCAAAAACTCTATTTAATAGACATTTGATGACTGTTGGAACTACAAATAGTGGTAAGTCAACATCTGCATTGAGTATTTTAGATAAGTTGGTTAATGATGGTATAAGAACATTGATAGTAGACCCAATGGGGGAATATTCTGATTCTTTTACTGAAGATGAAGTAGATAAGTATGTACTGGGAAAAAATGCCGTTCTTCCCTTATCGCAAATATCAATGAATCAATGGTCAATTCTTTTTGAGACAAATGATGGCACACAACCAGCGGTATTGGCTGAAGCAATACGTTCATTAAGGTATCAATTTAAGATTGGAAATCAGGAAGTCTACAAAAAAGTAGGAAAGTCAGTGACAGAAGTTGAAAGTGATTTTTCAGAACTCACTGATGAAGATAGAGATTTTAAACTTGAGCATTTGCCAGCTCAGATAGCTGTTGAAACAACTAAGCAGGACAAAAGTGGGAATTTTATAGCAGATCTTTTTAATTTTAATGTAAATCAATATCTTATTCAAAAAGTTAATTATAAATTAGACAATACTTCACTTGTTAATTTTTTTACTTCAACTGGCAATAGTTTAATTGATATTATTGACTCATTTACAGAAGGAAAAACTGGAAAGTCGTTGTATATAGATGCTTCTCAAATTGGAACAACTGATGGTATCGGAGGGATGATTATCGATCTAATTTCAAATCATTTAGTTAATTTAAGTTCAAAAATAATAAAACCGTTTGTGATGTTTGTTGATGAAGTTCATAGATATACAAAGGGAACCAATAATGAAGGATTCACATTTTATACTGGATTGAACAGCATTGCACGTGAAGGTAGAAAGAAAGGAATTTTTCTATTTCTAACTACACAGAATCCAAATGATGTAGATAAGGTGCTCTTAGGGCAGGTTGGGACATTATTAGTTCATCGACTTACCTCTCCTGATGAATTAAAGTCGATACAGAATCACTTATCTGAGAATCAGATAAATCAGGTGAAGAAACTAAATACAGGAGAAGCAGTCCTAACAAGTATCAATCTTCTGAAGGATATTTACATAAAGGTAGATAAGTGTAATCGACTACACCATAATGAGACTCCTAGCTTACTAAAAGGTTGATTTCAAAAACTTGAACAAAAGTTTTTTCATACCTAGTTAACTTCACAGCTCCGCCATTTTCCAAAAGAAATAACACTAAAAACTTCGGCAAAAATATGTTAAAATAAAGCAAGGTTATTTAGAACAGAACGGGAGTAGGTTATGGTTCCAGCGTATATTAGAATTCATGATGCGATTAAGAAAGAGATTGATGGGGGCGTTTGGGAGATTGGTCAGCGTTTGCCGAGTGAGCGTGATTTGGCGGATGATTACGAGGTGAGTCGGATGACACTTCGTCAGGCGATTACGCTTTTGGTCGAAGAGGGCATTTTGGAGCGCCGTGTGGGTAGTGGGACTTATGTGGCTAGCCACCGTGTGCAAGAAAAAATGCGTGGGACAACCAGTTTTACCGAAATTGTGCGTTCGCAAGGTAAAATGCCGTCGTCACAATTGATTTCTTATCAGCGAAAGCCTGCTAATGAAACGGAAATCCAGCAGTTACAACTAAAAGCGACAGATACCGTGGTGCGTATGGAGCGCGTGCGTTTTGCGGATAATGTTCCTTTGGTTTTTGAAGTGGCATCAATTCCAGAAAAGCTCATTCAGTCTTTCAATCAAGAAGATATCACAGAACATTTCTTTCAAACATTAACGGATAATGGTTATGAAATTGGCAAGAGCCAGCAAACGATTTATGCTAAAAATGCAAGCGAGCGCGTGGCGAATTATCTTAAAGTGCCTAAAAATCATGCGGTGCTGGCATTGACACAGGTATCCTATTTCACAGACGGACGACCATTTGAATACGTTCACAGCCAATACGTCGGCGACCGTTTTGAATTTTATTTGGAGAATAATTAAGGGATAAAAGTTGACAATATGTTAGAAAAATTGACTGTTCAGGAATTTGACGATGATAAGTTGGTGATAAATAACGTTGAAATTGCTGGGTGGATTGATGACGATAAGTGCCGATTTTGCAAGGCTCAAAGGTGTTACTCTGAACACTTTGATGCTTATTTCTGCCCATACTGCAATCGTTGGCTGGAGTCTCGCTGCGGTGACCCAAACTGCGGATTCTGCAAGGATAGACCTCATTTTCCAAATAAACTTTGGCAAAAAAGCTAAAAAATCAAGCTGAACACGTTGTTCAGCTTTTTCTTATACTCACAATCACTGTAAGTCTTTCTTGGCTAGGTTTTCGATGGCATTTTTTTGCTTTCGGTTGGTAAAGTAATTTGAGGTGTAGAGCAGGCTATAAAGGCAATTTAAAATGTAATGCATGGCGGTTTGTGAATAGTAACCGCCTGCTTTGTTAACGATACTTTCTTTGGCAGGAAAAGTGATGTTTAAATCAATCTTATCTTTAAAAGCTTTGGAAGAAATCAGAATCGTTTTTCCATGACGGGTTTTGATAAGCTCTAATTCTTGAGCGTAGGCATTCAAGATATTGCCAGAATAAGATAAAAACAGAATCACATCATCTTTGTTTGAATGATAAATCACAGCGATACTGTCATGAAATTGATTGACCATGATTGCTTGAATGCCAAGTTTTACCAACATATTTGAAAAAGACAAGCCAAGCAAGTAAGAATCTCCTGTTGCAAAAATGTAAACACGCTTAGCCTTGGCAATTTGCTGCGCAGCTTTGGCGACTAAGTCTTGTGACACCGAAGCATAGCAAATATCGATAGCTTCCTTAGAAATACTGGCAACGCTTTTGAAGATATTTGCTGTATTTTCGCTCATGGAGAAAGGATTGTCAAAATCAACATGACTTTTTGAAAAACGTTGTTTTTCGAGTTCGGCTGCTAAGGCGATACGAAAAGCTTTGTAACCAGCCATACCAAGCTTTTTACAAAGGCGATTGACGGTAGCATTTGACGTAAACGATTGCTGAGCTAATTGTGAAATTGTCAGCTGTGGAATGTCGTTTAAATGCTCTAAAATGTAATTAGAAAGCTCTTTTTCAAGCTCGGTAAAGGTTGTTTGATTTTCCAAATCTGCAATAATTCCCATATCATGCTCCTTTTCTTTAAGTATATCAAAAATATCTGGAAAAAATGTCCATAAAAGAACTATCTAGGCAAAAAAATCGTGAAAATAATTTTCTAAATCTGCTCAAAACCATGCTTTTTCAGTAAACAAGGCGTAAGATAACAGTATCAAGTCACAAAGGAGAAAAATAATGAAATTAGGCATTATCGGAGCAGGTTTGATTGTTGAAGAATTTTTACCAAAATTAGTTCAATTAGAGCAGTTGGAAATTTTAGGGATTCAAAGCGTTCCTAGTGATATGGATAAGCTAAAGCAGTGGTGCACAAGCTATAACATTCCTTTAGCCACTAGTGATTTTGAGGAATTAAGTCAATCTGGTATTGATACCGTTTACATTGCTGTTCCTAATTTTTTACACGTTAGTTTTGTTGAAAAGGCGTTAAATAGCGGGCTCAATGTTATCGTTGAAAAACCAATGACAAGCAATGTCAACGAAGCGCAGCATTTGAAAGAATTGGCACAAGCTAAAGGACTGTTCTTGTTTGAAGCTATCACGACACGTTATTTTAAAACCTATCAAAAAATCCGTGAGTGGTTACCGAAAATTGGTCAGATAAAATTAGTCGAAAGTAAGTACAGCCAATATTCTCGTCGCTATGATGCTTTTCAGAAAGGAGAGATTTTACCTGTTTTTGACCCTGCCAAAGCTGGCGGTGCCATGATGGATTTAAATTTGTATAACTTGCACTTTGTCATGGGACTTTTCGGTCAACCAGAAAATCAGCATTATTTTGCAAATGTGGAACGTGGCATTGATACAAGTGGTGTTGCTGTGTTAAACTATCCAGATTTTATCGCGGTTTGTACAGCAGCAAAAGACAGCAAAGGAAAATCTGGCAGCCTTATCCAAGGAACAAAGGGATATATCGAAACAACGCTATCTCCAAATCTCGTCGGTGAGGTCAAATTGGCCTTAAATGACGGTAGCAAAGAAAGTTTTGATGACGGTTTGTCACAAGCAAGACTTATTCCAGAATTTCAAGCTTTTGTCAAAATGATTAATGACAATGATTTGGAAGCTTGCTACAAAGAACTTGAAGCCAGTCTTTCTGTCAGCAAAGTTCAAACACAATTGCGTAAAGAAGCAGGCATTATTTTCCCAATGGATAACTAATTATATGGCAAATGAAACGATTTTAGAGAAAACAAAAGGCTATTATAAAACTGAACATTTGGAGGAGTTAGAGAAACTTGAATATCAGCTGCGCTTTCAAAGTTTTGGCAGCCAAGAGGCACTTGCTTTGGGTGAAAAAATACTCAAAAATACAGAGCAAGCTGAAAAACTCGCTATCCAAATCATCAGAGTATCTGACAAAGTTCCCATTTTTCAATACGTTGGTAACCAAGCGAAAGAACGAAATCTTGGTTTTGTCCAAGCAAAAATAAAAACTGTGTTAAAAACAGAACACAATAGTCTCTGGGCTTTGGTTGCTCACCACGTAGGAGAAATAACTTTGAAAGAAACGGAAATCCATTCACAGTTACCCGTTAGCGGCGCTTTTCCGATTAAGGTAGGGGAAGAATTAGTTGCTGTAGTTGGATTATCAGGTTTAAAAAATGGTGATGATTTTCGTGTTCTAGTAGCAGGAATAACAGATTATCTCTCGGTTCAAGCAGAGCCATTCACAGGATTTTTAATTTAATTTGTAAAAGGAGACCTATCATGACAAAACGATTGACAATTGGATATTATGGCAATGGTAAAAGTACGAATCGCTACCATTTACCGTTTTTAATGCGTCGGCAAGATACTATTTTTGTAAAGACAATTTATGCCCCAACTTTGCGAGATGATTGGGCTAGGTGGGAAGGTGTTCATTACACCGATAAATTAGATGACTTGTTGAACGACCCAGAAATTGATGTCGTTGTTGTGACGACGCCTGCTCCCGCACATTATGAGACAGCTAAGCAGGTCTTAAAAGCAGGTAAAAATCTTGTTCTTGAAAAACCATTTACTCAGTCTGTTAAGGAATCACAAGAACTATTTGATTTGGCAAGAGAAAAAGGACTCATGATACAAGGGTATCAAAATCGCCGATTTGACAGTGATTTTTTGACAACGCAAGCGGTGATTGCTTCTGGAAAATTGGGTGATTTGTTAGAAGTTGAAATGCACTACGATTACTACCGCCCTGAGGTGTCAGAGAATGTTACACAATATTCGAAAGATGAATCTTATGTTTATAACCACGCTTGCCATACGGTAGACCAAGTGATTTCTTATTTTGGCAAGCCTGATGATGTACATTACGATGTGCGTCAGCTTTTAGGTGCTGGGCGCATGAATGATTATTTTGACATTGATTTTTATTATCAAAATTCAACAGATACATTTCATGTTGCCCCAGGTGGCTTAAAAGTTTCGGTAAAATCAAGCTATTTCAGAGTAAAAGAACGTCCAAGTTTTGTCGTTTATGGTCGCAAGGGCATGTTTGTTAAATACGAAAAAGACCGCCAAGAAGCGGATCTCAAGAAATTCTATTTGCCAGACAATGACGACTTTGGTTTGGATAAACCAGAAAATTTTGGCACGTTAACGTATTACGATGACAATGGGCATTACCATGAAGAGGCAGTAGAGACAGTCAAAGGAGATAACGGTCGCTTTTACGATGCCTTGTATGAAACCCTCATCAATCACAAACCAACTTTGGTAACAGAAGAACAAACCATGCTCCAAATGCACACCCTAGAAGAAGCCACAAAAGATTTGAAATGACAAGTCATAAAACAGCACCTTATTGGGTGCCTGTTTTATTTTTCCAATATCTTTGATATGCCTATGTATATTAAAAAAAATAATCTATTTATTGGTCTGGATTTAACCATTTCTGACTATTAAATTCAGCTAAATTATGGTAAAATAAAGGCTATGGAAATTGAAAAAACCAATCGTATGAATGCTCTTTTTGAGTTCTATGCTGCTTTGTTAACGGACAAGCAGATGAATTATATTGAACTATATTATGCGGATGATTATAGTTTGGCAGAAATCGCTGAAGAATTCGGTGTGAGCCGTCAAGCGGTCTATGATAACATTAAACGAACAGAGAAAATCTTAGAAGCTTACGAGATGAAGTTGCACATGTATTCAGACTATATTGTTCGTAGCCAAATTTTTGATGATATTTTAGAAAAATATCCTGATGATGAATTTTTGAAAGAGAAAATTTCCGTTTTGAGTAGTATTGATAATCGTGATTAATCCGTATTATTCATTAAACAGAAGAACATTTGTAAAATTATAGAGATACTTAGGTAGGAGAAAAGATACTATGGCTTTTGAAAGTTTGACAGAACGCCTGCAAGGGGTGTTTAAAAATATTCGCGGAAAGAAGAAGTTGTCTGAAAAAGACGTCCAAGAAGTCACAAAAGAAATTCGTCTGGCATTGCTTGAAGCTGACGTTGCTTTGCCAGTTGTTAAGACTTTCATCAAACGTGTGCGTGAACGTGCAGTTGGTCATGAAATCATTGATACACTTGACCCAACGCAACAAATCGTTAAGATTGTTAACGAAGAATTAACTGAAATTCTTGGTTCTGAAACAGCTGAACTTGAAAAATCACCTAAAATTCCAACAATCATTATGATGGTCGGTCTCCAAGGTGCTGGTAAAACAACATTTGCAGGGAAATTAGCTAACAAGCTGGTTAAAGATGAAAATGCACGTCCGTTGATGATTGCTGCCGATATTTACCGCCCAGCGGCTATCGACCAATTAAAAACACTTGGTAATCAAATCAATGTGCCAGTTTTTGACATGGGAACTGACCACTCAGCTGTTGAAATCGTGACAAATGGTTTGGCACAAGCCAAAGAAAATCACAACGATTACGTTATCATTGATACGGCTGGTCGTTTGCAAATTGACGAAAAACTCATGGAAGAACTCCGTGATGTTAAAGCTTTAGCAAATCCAAATGAAATTCTTTTGGTTGTTGATAGCATGATTGGTCAAGAAGCTGCAAATGTCGCTGATGAATTCAACAAACAATTGGATATCACAGGGGTTGTCTTAACTAAGATTGACGGTGATACACGTGGTGGTGCTGCGCTTTCAATCCGTGAAATTACTGGTAAACCAATCAAATTCACTGGTACTGGTGAAAAAATTACGGATATTGAAACCTTCCACCCAGATCGTATGTCTAGCCGTATCCTTGGCATGGGTGATTTGCTGACATTGATTGAAAAAGCCAGCCAAGAATATGACGAGAAAAAATCATTGGAACTCGCGGAAAAAATGCGTGAAAATACCTTTGATTTCAACGATTTCATCGACCAATTAGATCAAGTTCAAAACATGGGACCAATGGAAGATTTGCTTAAGATGATTCCTGGTATGGCAAACAATCCAGCGCTTAAAAACTTTAAAGTTGATGAAAAAGCTGTCGCTCGTAAACGTGCTATCGTGTCATCAATGACACCAGAAGAACGTGAAAATCCTGATTTGCTCAACCCAAGCCGCCGTCGCCGTATTGCTGCAGGTTCAGGAAATAGCTTCGTTGAAGTTAATAAATTCATCAAAGATTTCAATCAAGCAAAACAAATGATGCAAGGTGTTATGTCTGGTGACATGGAAAAAGCAATGAAGAAAATGGGAATCAACCCAAATAATCTCCCTAAAAATATGCCAAACGGTATGGATATGTCATCACTTGAAGGCATGATGGGCGGTAATGGTATGCCAGACCTTTCAGCACTTGGTGGCGGAGATATGGATCTTAGCCAAATGATGGGCGGCGGTCTAAAAGGAAAAGTCGGCGAATTTGCGATGAAGCAATCAATGAAACGCATGGCAAATAAAATGAAAAAAGCGAAGAAAAAACGCCGTAAATAAGGTTAGATAAAACAAACGAAGCTGAGACAAAAGTCTAGCTTCGTTTTTAGTTTGTTTTCGTTAATTTATTCTGCAAGCTTTTGTGATTTGCAAATTTCGTTTTGGCAATTATCGCATGGCAATCTTTTTTGGATAAAAGAGGTTTGTTTCTTGATGTCATGTGGGTAGACACCGATATATTTTTTAAAAAGGCTCGAAAAACGGCTGTGCGAATGATAACCGACAGCGATAGCAACTTCTTTAATTTCCAGTTGTGTGGTTGTTAGCAATTGCTCGGCTAAACTCATGCGTCGTCGTTGAATGTACTCTGTCAAGGTCATATTGTATTTTAATTTGAAAGAGTCCTTTAATTTTGTTTTGCTCATCATGGCGATTTTAGCCAATAAATCCTGTGGAATAGTCGTTGTCAAATGGTCATTAATGTAATGTTTAACGTTTTCTAGTGCCAGATTGTCGTCTCGGTTGATTTGTTTTTCGTTTTGACGATTGTAGTAGTCGTTGATAATGATGCTAAGCCATTCCTTAGCCTTGATTTCGTAAAAAAGCTCACTTCCGATAGAAGAAACTTTGTAATTGATGATTTCATCGGCGATTTTTCCAAATCGACCGCCGATAAAGCTGTTAGCCTCTTGAAAAATCTGAAAAATTTCGTCTTGATTCAGTTGGTATTGCCCTACTAAATACTCATCAACCATTTTTTGCGTAAAATCAATGTTGACAGCATAGTAGTTGGAATGCTGATGCAAGTGTGTTTGCAAGGTTTGATGCTGATTGAACAGTATCAAGCTTTGATTACTAGAGAGTTGCTGATAAGGAGGGAGAATCTCACCGTTGGCACACATAATGTGCGATGAAAAGGCGACATATTTTGAGAAGTCTTCTAGCTGATAAGCATAACTAAGCGTCTTTTTGAGGTAAAAATCGAAAATCGTAATGGCGAAATAATCTGTCTTATATTCCCAGAAAAAGCCGTCAACCTCGTCATTTACGAGGTGATAAGTTTGTCCGTGCGGAGCAAATCTCACACAATTTTTTAACGGAATGGCTTCTTTACCAACATGATTGAAAAAAATCGAAGTCATTTTCTCTCCTTGATTAAATAAAATAACACGATTAGCCAAATAATACAATTCGCCAATCTTATCTTTTATGCATTGAACTGATAATTATTACATGATAAAATGTATCTCAAACCTATTATAATGCTTTGTTACTATTTTAGCAATATTTTGGTTAAAGTGAAAAAGGAGAGAAAATGTTTAAGGTTTATAAAAAATTATTTTCCTATGTGCCTGAATACAAATTCATGGCTTATCTTGCTATTTTATTAGCTGCGCTTTCATCGATTTTGTCAATAGGCGCCTTTTATTTTGTCTATCAGTTTTTGAATCGATTAATTGTTCAGAATAATGCGACAGATAGCGCTTTTTACGCGATGATTATCATGGTTATGATGGTTGCTAGCATTTTGATTTATATGTTTGCTGGTGGTCTGACACACTTGGTAGCCTTTCGTTTGGAAACGAATTTGAGAAAGAAAGGGATTGATGCGTTAACGAGCTCAAACTTTTCATATTTCGATACGACAACGTCTGGTAAAATCCGTAAAACGATTGATGATAATGCTGCAGAAACACATACAATTATTGCGCATTTAATCCCTGATAATACGACGAGTTTTATAACGGCAGTGGTTCTTTTGGGGATTACGTTTGCTATTAATGCTTATATGGGAATTGCCCTTCTCGTTCTAGCAGCGGTAGCTATTTTCCAAATTACGAACATGATGGGAAATGCAGAATTTATGAAATCTTATATGCAATCTCTTGAAAATATGAACAGCGAAACGGTTGAATACGTTCGTGGGATGCAGGTGATTAAGATTTTTAAAACGTCTGTTCAATCCTTTAAAGCACTTTATCAAGCGATTAAAGATTATTCTGATTATGCTTTGAATTATAGCTTTTCATGTCGTCAAGCTTACGTGATTTTCCAAGTGATGTTTGCGGCTTATACCGTTTTATTTATCCCAATTTATACTGCGCTTGTGCCACAAAGTCAGCATTTGGAGTCTGTGCCACAGTTCATTTTCTTTTTCTGTGCAGTTGGGTTGATGTATTTGACTTCTATGAAAATTATGTATGTTTTCATGTACCTCTACAAAGGTGATATTTCGGCTGAAAAAATTGAAACGATTTGTGAAGAAATGACTAGCAACCGTGTCTCTACTGGACAAGAGGAAGTCTTTGCGGACGGTAGTATTCGTTTTGAGAATGTTTCCTTTGGTTATGAAGAGCAAAATATCATCGAAGATTTATCATTCACACTTGATGAAAATAAAGTTTACGCTTTCGTCGGAAGTAGTGGTAGTGGAAAATCAACGATTGCAAAATTAATTGCTGGTTTTTATAAGATTAACAGCGGTAGCATTTTACTAGGTGGAAAACCGATTGAAAATTATCGCCAAGAAGCCCTAATGAAACACGTCGCCTTTGTTTTCCAACAATCAAAACTTTTTAAAATGTCGATTTTTGACAATGTCAAACTTGGCAATCCAAAAGCAAGTTATGAGCAGGTTATGAATGCTTTGAAATTGGCATCTTGTCAAGAAATTTTGGATAAATTCCCTGAACGAGAAAATACAGTGATTGGCTCTAAAGGAGTGTATTTGTCTGGCGGTGAACAGCAACGTATCGCCATTGCTCGCGCTATTTTGAAAGACGCTAAAATCGTTATCCTAGATGAAGCGTCAGCCGCTACGGACGTTAACAACGAATACCAAATTCAAAAAGCATTTGCTAATCTTATCGCCAATAAGACGGTTATCATCATTGCGCACCGTTTGTCATCAATCAAAGGTGTTGATGAGATTCTTGTTATTGACAAAGGCGCTATTGTTGAACGTGGTAGTGACCAAGAATTAACGGTTGCCGCTGGTCGATACAAACACTTTAAAGAACTTTACGCATCTGCTAATGAATGGAGGGTCTCATGAAAAACAAGTTACAAAATGTATTTGGAGTGACTGAAAAGGGCGCCAATAATGTCATCAAAGCTTGCTTTACTGCGATTTTAGTATTCATTGCAGAAATGGCACCGATTGGCTTACTAGTATATTACGTGCAAAATGTGATTGAAGGGCATCCATTGTCACTTTCGACAATGATTGTTGGACTTATCGCCATTATTGTGGTTGCTTACAGTTTTATGTACATTGATTACAATGCGACATACACCGCTACTTATCAAGAAAGTTTTGATATTCGAGTTAACATTGCTGAGATTCTTCAAAAATTGCCATTGTCATATTTCTCACAACGTGATTTGACAGACTTATCTCAAACTTTGATGAGTGATGTGGAGCGTTTGGAACACGCTCTTAGCCATGCCATTTCAAAAACGGTTGGTTTTGTGATTTATTTTACATTGGTTACAATTGCCATGCTTTTCTTTAACGTGCCACTAAGCTTGTGTATTTTAATACCAGTATTAGTGAGCGCAGCTTGTTTAATTTTCTCTAAAAAAGCGCAAGAAAAAGCTGTTACAAAATATTGGAAACAACTCCGTGCCAATTCGGATAGTTTCCAAGAAGCGATTGAATTGCAACAAGAAATCAAAGCTTACAATTTAGCGGAGCAATTCCATGATAGTTTGTATCAACAAATGGAAGATAGTGAACGCATCCATATCAAATCAGAATTTACGCAAGGAATGCCGCTCAGTATCGCCAATCCGTTGGTACGATTGACAATCGGTATTGTGATTTTCTTTGGTTCAACGCTTTATTTCCAAGGAAAAGTTTCGTTGATTGTTTTCATTGTTTATCTCTTGTTAGCGATAAAAATTTCAGATGCCTTGCAAAATGTGTATTTTGACGTCGCGGAAATTTTCTATATTAATTCTGCAGTTAAAAATATCAATACTCTTCGTAATATTGAACAACAAGTCGGAGAAAATATCACTCTTGAGACGTTTGATATTGAGCTCAAAGATGTGAAATTTGGTTATAAAAATGCTCAGCAAGTGATTAAAGGTGTATCATTTACAGCTAATCAAAATGAAATCACAGCGCTTGTCGGACCGTCAGGCTGCGGGAAAACAACTTTATTACGTTTAGTCTCACGCCTTTATGATTACGAAGAAGGACAAATTCTCGTTGGTGGACATGATATCAAGCAAATCAGCACCAACAGTCTCTTTGATAAAATTTCAATTGTTTTCCAAGACGTGACTTTATTTAATAACACTGTTTTAGAAAATATCCGTATGGGACGACCTGAGGCAACAGATGAAGAAGTCAAAGAAGCAGCACGTCTGGCGAATTGCCAAGATTTTATCACTAAATTGCCACAAGGTTTTGATACTAAAATCGGTGAAAATGGTGCAAAATTGTCTGGCGGTGAACGTCAACGTTTATCAATTGCTCGCGCAATTTTGAAACAAGCACCGATTGTTCTTCTTGATGAAATCACGTCATCACTTGATATCGAAAACGAGAAATTAATTCAGGAAAGTTTGAATTATCTCTTGAAAGATAAAACTGTTTTGATTATTTCACATCGTTTGAAATCAGTTGAAAATGCTGATAAAATCGTTGTTCTGAAAGATGGACAAATTGACGGTATTGGTCGGCATCCTGATTTGCTAGAAAGTTCAGCTGTCTATCGTGAATTGATTGAAACCTCACAAAAAATCGAAGATTTCAAATATAAAAAGAACGCTTAGGAGAACACTATCACATGAAAAAACAATCGTTTTCTGTTAAAGATTTAATCAACGCAGGTCTCTTTTCATTGCTTGTTTTTGCAGCAATGTTTGTCGGTGGCATAATTGGTTTTATCCCAATATTTATGCCGTTTATTCCATTTATTTGTGCTCTTTGTTCAGGACCAGTATTTATGCTTTATAGCACAAAAATTCACCGTTTTGGAATGGTGCTCATCATGGGTACTATTATCGGTTTGTTATTTACAGTGACTGGTCATGGTATTTATGTCTTACCAGGGACAATGTTGCTTGCTCTTATTGGGGAATACATTCTCAAAAAAGGGAATTACGAAAGTTTAAACCACACGAGATGGTGTTTTACGGTCTATTCATTGGCATCAGGTTTTATGATGATTCCGATTTATATTACACGTGATGCTTATATTCAAAGATTAATCGACCAAGGTTATGGTCAAGCTTACGCTGATAAAATGATGAGCGTATTGCCAAACTGGACATTTCTTCCTGTCTTGCTTTTGGGAGCAATCGGTGGCTACCTTGGAGCAACGATTGGTATTAAAATGCTTCAAAAACATTTCAAAAAATTAGGCATGGCTTAATTGTTATAAAAATAGATAAAAGGAGAATGGGTGAAGTGGCTATTTGTGGCTTGCTTCACCTTTTAAATCAATATGAAATTAGATTTTCGGACAAAAGCATTGATGACAATTGTGATTTCTTTTGTTCTGCTATTTGGAAACTTACAAAAAACTTACCCTTGGGTGGCTTGGTGTTTAATGGCACTGCCTTATATGCTCTTATTAAGTGAAAAGAAATTCGGGAAAGCTTTTAAAGGAATTGCTTGGTTGATAGTGGCGATTATTTTGGAAAAATGTGCTGTCTATTTTTCGTTTTCAGGCTTGCTAGCATCGGTTGCTTTGTTCTTTTCGATTATTGTGTTGCGTATGCTACCAGGCATAGTCATGGGAGAATACAGCCTTTTAACAACATCTATGAGCGATTTAGTGGCTTCTTTGCAAAAAATGAAATTGCCCGACGCTCTAATCATTCCGATTTCGGTCATGTTTCGTTTCTTTTATACGGTCAAAGAAGATTATCAGCAAGTCACAAAAGCCATGTATCTGCATGGGCTTGTTGGGCGACGATTTTTCCGCCAACCGCTACGCATGATTGAATATCGTTTTGTTCCTTTATTGCTTTGCTTGTCACGCACAGCAGACGACGTTGCTATTTCAGCTACAACAAGAGGGATGGTCGTTGGGCAAAAACGTTCAACGATTTCAAATACAAAACTAAGAATCCTTGATTATGTTCTTATATTAGCGATGTTAGCAGTATTAGTGTTAAATTTTTGGAGTCAATATGCTTAAAATAAAAAATTTTACGTTAACTTATGACGAACCTGTTCTGGAAAATGTCAATCTCAGCTTTAAATCTGGTGAAATCACAGTATTAACTGGGACATCAGGAAGCGGAAAGAGCAGTCTTTTAAAGGTTATCAATGGTGTTATTCCTTATTTTCAACCAGCCGAACTATCAGGTGAAATTACCTATCAAGGTAAAGATTTGCTTGATTTGGATATGTCTGAACGTAGCAATATCGTGGCTACCGTCTTTCAAAATCCTAAGACACAATTTTATGCTGTCAATTCCACAGATGAAATGGCTTTTGCCTTAGAAAATCGCCATTTACCACCAGAAACCATTTTTCAGCGTATCAATCAATTCACGCAATTGTTAGAAATGGAAGATTTGCTGAATCGCGATATTTTCGCCTTATCAGGTGGTGAAAAGCAGCTTTTAGCTATTACCAGCGTTGCTTGCATGGATAACGACATCTATCTTTTTGACGAACCGTCGTCATCGCTTGACCGAGAAGCTATTGCACGCTTTAAAAAAGTCTTGGTTAAATTGAAAGAAATGGGCAAAATCGTCATTATTGCCGAACATAGATTGTATTATTTAAAAGAATTAATGAACCAGTTAATCGTTATCAAAGATAAAAAAGTGACTAGTTATCCAGCAATTGACATTACAGACGACTTCACCAAAACACAGAATCTTCGTCAATTGAACGAAATCAGCAAAACAGAGCTAATCGAAAGCTTGCCTTATCAAAAACATTCCAAAAAATCGCAGACTTTGCCTGCATCAAGCGATTTAATTTGCCAAAATTATTGCTATAAACACCGTGATAGCAAGGATAGTATCTTTGATTTCAACCTTGGATTGGATAAAGGGATTAACTTTATTATTGGAAAAAATGGTGTCGGAAAAACAACCTTTTTACGTTGCTTATCGGGGCTCAATAAAACGTTCAAAGGGCAAACATTCTATGAAAATCAACCTGTAAAACCCACATATGACTGGATTAGTGAGGTTGTTCAAGATGTTAATTACCAATTATTCACCGAATCGGTCTGGTCAGAAATTTCCATTGTGAGTGATGATGAAAAAACTAAAAAAGATGCGCTTACACAATTTGGCTTAATCGACAAAATCGAAAGACATCCGCAAAGTTTATCAGGTGGTGAAAAACAACGATTGTTATTAGCCATGGCTAAAGCCTCAAATAAGCCAATTATCGTTCTAGACGAGCCAACAAGTGGACTTTGCAGACTGCAAATGGAACGTATGATTGAAGATTTGCATGACATGGCAAAAACAGGGAAATTAATCATCGTTGTGACACATGATTACGAACTTATCAAAAACTGCAGCGGAAACATCATCGAATTCGTTGAATAAAACGAACATGCAAGCATTAAAAATCCAAAATCAGCAAATTCAATATAAAATCAACGTCAATAAATAACATAATATTTGTTGACGTTTTTTAGCGCAAAAAAATAGAAAAAAATAAAATAAGACAATACAGAAAAAAGTAAAAGCAGTTCCAAAAAAATATTAATTGCCAAAAAACGATAAAAACAACGTTTAAGGACATTAAATGTGATTAATTTGACATTCTTTGTTTCAGTGAATTTCTCATAACATCTTTCCGAAAAACTGTAATTTTCTTGAAAAATAAATCAACCTGTGATATACTCCTATTATAAAGACATCTCAGGAGATTTTAAATGAAACGTGAAAAATTACTTGAAAAAATTGATGAACTTAAAGAAATAATGCCTTGGTACGTCTTGGACTATTACCAATCAAAACTTTCAGTTCCTTATAGCTTCACAACTTTATATGAATACCTAAAAGAATATCGCCGATTTTTCGAATGGCTTTTGGATTCTGGCATTTCAGATGTTACTAAAATTGCTGACGTTGAGTTAACAACCCTGGAACATCTTTCTAAAAAAGACATGGAATCATTCATCCTTTATTTGCGTGAACGTCCCTCTTTGAACACTTATTCAACAAAGCAAGGTGTTTCACAAACAACAATTAATCGGACATTGTCAGCGCTTTCGAGTTTGTTTAAATACTTAACAGAAGAGGTCGAAGATGAAAATGGTGAGCCCTACTTCTATCGAAATGTCATGAAAAAAATCGCTACTAAAAAGAAAAAAGAAACGCTGGCAGCTCGAGCTGAAAATATAAAAGGCAAACTTTTCCTAGGTGACGAGACCATGGCATTTATCGACTACATCGATACAGAGTATCAAAATAAGCTCTCTCACCGCGCCCTCTCCTCCTTTCAAAAGAATAAGGAGCGTGATTTAGCGCTTATTGCTCTTCTGCTTGCCTCTGGTGTCCGTCTTTCAGAAGCTGTTAACCTTGATTTGAAAGACTTAAACCTTAATATGATGGTTATCGAAGTCACTCGTAAAGGTGGAAAACGTGATTCTGTCAATGTTGCTAACTTTGCTAAGCCTTATTTAGAAGCTTATTTGCAAATCAGAGCGCCTCGTTATAAGGCAGAAAAACAAGACCAAGCTCTCTTTTTAACAGAATATCGCGGTGTTCCTAACCGTATTGATGCTTCAAGCGTTGAAAAGTTAGTTGCTAAATACTCTCAAGATTTCAAAGTTCGTGTAACACCCCACAAACTGCGCCACACACTTGCAACACGTCTTTACGATGCTACTAAATCACAAGTCCTAGTTAGTCATCAATTAGGACATGCCAGCACACAAGTTACCGACTTATACACCCATATCGTCAATGACGAACAAAAAAATGCTCTAGATAAGCTTTAAAAATTAACCTGAACTATTAATAAGTTCAGGTTTTTTATTATCTCCTTACTGACAAATAAATAATGAAAGCTCTAAATGCTTTAACATAACATTATTTATGTAAAATTAAACTTCAAGTGGCATGAAATTGCCGACAATCTTACCAATGATTCGAGGATTTTCATCATAAGGCGCGAATTTATCGGCGTAATGTTTGTTGAGTGAGACTAAACGAAGTCCGTCCTCTTCTCGATAAACTTTCTTAATATAAGTTTGCCCATCCCAATCAACAGCATAGATAGCACCGTCATAATCAAAACCTGTTTGCTTAATCAAGACAACCTCACCATTTAAATAAGTGGGTTCCATTGAATCCCCAAAGACCCATGAAGCAAAGTCATGGTCAAGTTGTTCATCATAAAAAACAGTATCATAGTTGCCGTCACCAAAATAAGAATATCCAGTACCTGCAGATAATTTTTCAAAAACCTTGTAAGCATAATACTTAGGCAACTGAACTATTTTTTCTTGCTCTTTGAGTAAATCGTCAGCATAATTTTCGAGTTTATGACGGTTGTCTTTATTGAGTTTGAAATAGGTGTCAACAATATCATATTCAGATACAAAATAAGTTTCCTCGACACCGAGCAACCGACTCAAGAGGTTAAGATTTTTTTGATTTGGCTTTGTTTTGCCATTTTCCCAATTAAAGTAGGAAACTCTAGAAATATTAAGTAATTTAGCTACTTCTGCCTGTGAGTAACCTTTTTCTTCTCTAATATTTTTTAACTTTTCTCCAGAAAACATAAGCTCCCTCCTTGTTAGTTTATAAACTAACAATATTATAAAAAAATAAACCTAAAAAAGCAAGGGCTTAGCCCCTACTTCTGTTAATTTTTATGTGATGAAATTTCAACTTGTGTTCCTTTATCAATTTGACTATCGATAGTGATGTTTAGGTTAAGGGTGTCTAAGACTTGTTTGGTCATGTACAGCCCTAGACCGGTTGCTTTTTGGTGTTCATGACCGTTAAATCCAGTAAAACCTTCGTCAAAAAGACGTGGTAAATCTTCTTCTAGTATTCCAATACCATCATCAGATATAACGATATTTCCATCGCTTATGCTAATGATAATTGTTCCGTCTGTTTTGGAATACTTAACGGCATTGTCAATAATTTGTGAAATAGCAAAGCTTAACCATTTTCGGTCAGAACTTAGCTTCCAATCACCGACAACCTCAACAGAAAGATTTTTTAATAGACACGGGATACGATATTTTTTGATAATCTTTGTTGTAACATCCCTGACAGATAGTTTTTCAAAACGAAAATCATCTTTGTTTTGACTGAATTTTAAATAAGTCAACAACGTATCAAGATAGTTTTGAAGTCGTGTCAATTGTTGCTGTACTTCGTTTGAGTCGAGTTGGTCAGTCTGTGCCATTAATGAAAGGGCTGATATGGGAACTTTCATCTGATGTGACCACATTTTGACAAGATTTTGCAGATTTTCAGTCTGCGTCTTTTCAGCTAGCAATTCATTGGCACTAGTTTCTTTTAGTTTGATAATAATGTCTCTATAAGCCAGTTCTGACGGCAATTCTAATTCATCCAATTCTTTTACATAAATAAAATGATGTAAAATAGATAATTTCTGCTTAAATTTAAGGTATTGCCAAATGCTGATAAAGATTAAAATCGTTAAATTGATTAAAATACTAACTTTAAAGTAAGCTAATGGCAGGCGATATAAGGCAAAAATAACAATAAATGATATGCTTAAAAGGATATAAGTCAAATACCAGACGGAATATTCTTTAAAAAATTGTCGAATCATTTTAGAAGGTAGCCAACTCCTCTCACGGTGTGAATACGATCAAAACCTAATGGTTGTGTTTTCTTGCGTAGTCGTGTTATGTTAACGCTAAGGGTATTTTGGTCAATAAAACTTTCATTTTCCCAAAGTTTCTCGAGTAATTCCTCTTTGGGCACGACTTGATTTTGATGTTCAAAGAGAATCGCTAAAATCTTATTTTCTGTCGGAGATAGGGTGATATGGTTGTCACCGTTTGATAAAATTCCGTCACGTGACAGAGAAAATTGTTCCAATTGGTAATTATCCGTGGTAAACTGGTAAGCACGTCTTAAAAAAGCTGAAATTTTGGCGTCTAAAATCGTTAGAGAAAATGGTTTTGACACAAAATCATCCCCTCCCATGTTAAGTGCCATGACAGTATCCATTTCATCATCACTAGATGAGATAAAAATAATCGGCAATGTCATGGTTTTACGAATTTCTGTTGTCCAATAAAAACCATTAAAATATGGCAACGTGATATCAATCAGGATAAGGTCAGGCTTAATTTCTTCGACTTCCTGCTTAATAGCTCGAAAATTAGTGACACTAAAGACATCGTAAGTTTGACTAAGATGTTGTTTTAAAAGTTTAACGATAGTTTCATCGTCCTCGACAATATAAATCTTTCCTTGTTTCATAGTCTTATTGTAACAAAAAATGGTCATCACGACCATTTTTTAGTAAAAATTTTCAGAATCTTTCAAACGACTGTTCGAAGATAGGAGTTAACGTTCAATAATTTTATAATACGTTCTACTTGTGAATTTATAGATGAAGAAATAGATTATGGTGATGCTTAGTATTGTAATACCACTGACGGTATAAATCATACTTGAGCTTGTTACCCCAAACATTAGTAACATTTGTTTTAGCATGACAAGCGCTACGGCGAAGTGTAAAACTGCAAAACCAAGTGGCATGAAGAATACGATTAAAATTTGAGAATTAATTGCTCGCTTCACTGCTTTTTCTCCCATTCCCACTTCTTGTAAAATCTTATATGATTTTTTATCTTCGATACCTTCAGAACGTTGTTTATAGTAAATAATCAAGGCTGCACCAAGCAAGAAACTAATACCAAGTAAGAATCCTGTAAAGAGAAAACCACCTGTAAAGCCATACATGTCCTCAAGGAAAGATGATTTGGTATCGATAATTCCTGTTACTGCATTACCGTCTGAATCAAGATATTGACCTGTTTCGTCTGAAATGTAACCGTCATCATTTGTAATTTTAGCGATTTCGGCTTTAGAAAGGTCAGCGTAACCAGTGAAATTACTTTGGAATTGGAAATTGTGTTGAGTAAAGAGCTCTTGAAGTTCATTTAAGATATCTTTATCACTAACGATTAACAATGCTGGATTATAAGTATTAGCAATATCAGGGAATATAACACTTTTTAGATTTTCGACATTATCAAATTCTTTTCCGAAAAAGTTTAATTTTTCAAGTTGGCTATTTCCTTTTTGGACATAAAAGGCAGTTTGATTTTCCTTTAAAGTTGGTAAGCTATTACCTAAATCTTTAAAATCATCTTGGGTCATGATATATAAAGAACCCATTTTTGCTATATCAGGAGTGTCTATATCTTGGTCTGTTATTGTAATTTCTTTATCAGTTGATAATGAAATTACTAAAAAGCCGGTATAGTAGGTGATATAGTCACTTTCTGGTTTATCTAATTTATCGACAACTTCTGTTTTAAAAAAAGTTTCTGCATCTATATCTGCAGTTGAATAGACTGTAATTTGTGTATTCTTTGGAAACATATCGTCGGCTTGTTTTTGAGTATTGACATACAAAGACGTTGTTGTGGCAATCGTTACAAAAGCCATAACGGCTAGTAGCGTAATATTAGCAAGTCCGACAGCATTTTGTTTCATTCGGAAAATCATTTGTGCTGTAGTTACGAAATGTTCAGGTTGGTAAAAATATTTTTTGTTTTTACGACGGCGTTTTAGGTACCAAGTCATAAAACTGATGTAAAAAAGGTACGTTCCAATGATAACAAGAACAACCGCGATAAAGAAACGATATAGGACGACAAGCGCAGCTATTCTCGTTGAAGAAATTGAAAGATAATAACCTGAGCCTAAGCAAATGATGCTTAACAATGCAAAGAGGATATTACCGCGTGGCTCTTTTTCACCCTGTTCTTGCCTCCTAAATAAAGCTAGTGGCGATGAACGACGGAGATTAAAGAGACTGATAAGTTCTAGGAAAAAGAAGATTGCAGCGAATGCAAACGCTGTGCTAATAAACGCTGCTGGTGACAAAGTCATTACCAACTGATTATAGTGCAAAAGATTAATGAAAATCAAATAAAACAATTGTGAAAAGACAGCTGATAAAAGGCTTCCTAGGATAATAACACCCATAAAAATAACAAGCAGTTCGATAGTCGATACGAGACTAATTTGAAACCTGTTCATCCCAAGAATGTTATAAAGTCCGAATTCCCTACTTCTTTGTTTTAAAAGGAAATTATAACTATAAATCTCCATGATAATCGAGAAGATAAAAAGGACAACAATAGCTAAGCCGAGTGTTATGGCACCATATGACATGCTTTTGCCAACAGGGCTAAATAAAATCAACAAGGTTGAACAATTTAGAAGAAATAAAATAGTGCTTGTGAGCAAAAATGGTCCAAAAATATTGACAGATTTTCTGAGGTTTGACCAAGCTAATTTAGCATAGAACATATTACTCACCTCCAAGAAGTGCGCTCATTGCAAGTGAAATATCCTTGCTGAATTCTTGATTGGTTTTGTTACCACGATAAATTTGGTGGAAAATGCGACCATCTTTGATGAAAAGGACACGTTTAGCATGACTAGCAGCGTTTGCTGAGTGCGTTACCATAAGTAATGTTTGACCGTCATTATTAATATCCTCAAAAAGGTTTAGGATATCTTCAGAATTACGGTAATCGAGCGCTGCTGTTGGTTCATCAGCTAAAAGTAGCTGCGGATTTGTGATAAGGCTCCGAGCAATAGCAACACGTTGTTTTTGACCGCCAGACAATTCAAATGGGCGTTTTGCTAACAAGTTTTCAATATGAAGTTTTGGTGCGAGTGTTGCTAGTCTATTTTCCATTTCTTGGTAGTTAACACGACCAAGTACCAATGGTAAGAAAATATTATCCTTGACAGAAAGCGTGTCTAATAAATTGAAATCTTGAAAGACGAATCCGAGATTATTTAAACGAAATTCTGCTAATTGGCTTTCTTTAATTTTTGTGATTTCTTTCCCATTTAGAACAACAGAACCTTTTGTTGGCTTTTCCAGAGTTGCTAAGATATTAAGCAGGGTAGTTTTACCAGAACCAGATTCTCCCATGATAGCGATAAATTCATTTTCATCTACTTTGAAATCAACGTCTTGCAAAGCGCGTGTTACTTCTTTTGAAAAACGTGTGCGAAAAACTTTTTCTAAGTGATTAATCTCCAGTAACATAATTTCTCCTTTGTTTCATTATACCTTTTTTCGATTAAATAAAAACTCTAATCGGAATGTTTTGGCTAAAAAGCAATTAATTTAAATTTAGTATTTTAATACTAAGGGTGTTTCAAAGGTCTTCTTCCATTCCAATACCAAAGAGCGAGACTTACTACTCCCACTACGACGATAAGAAGAATTGTAATAAGACTATAAAAAACTACCATTTCAAAAACCTCCTCCTATTATTTTGTGATACGGAGGGTGTAACAGACAATATAAGTAATGGAACCTAAAATAACCATGACTAACCAAATCAGAAGATTACTCCATAAATTGATATGTCTTTTGATTTCTTGACTCATATGACTGCTCCTCTCTTATTGACAAGTTTATTTTATCGAAAATCAGGTAGTTACTTCCTTACAATTTGAAAGTCAAATCTTACAAAAATGTAAGGTTGCTTTTGGGCAACAAAAAAGCCCAAAACAAACGTTTCAGGCTTAACAGTTACTACTTACTTACCCATTGATTGCTTGTGCTACTTTTGTAAGGTAGGCGTGGCTTTCAAGCTGCTCAATAGGATTGTTTAAATCTTTTAGGTTAATCTCGTAAATACTTGTGGCATTTTCGTTGAACAATGGCAGAGCTTCTGCCCAATTGATTTTTCCATGACCTAGTGTCAAACTATCATGCGTTTCACCTAAAGAGTCAACTAAATGATAGTGAATAATAGTCTCTTTCAAAGTTTCTAGTGAGCATTGCAAAGCTTTATTATCCCCATGCAGATAAATGAAAGCATGAGAAATATCATAAGCAAGTGGGTAGCCTTTTTGAGCTAACAATTGGTCGAATTCAGGCTTGCCAAATGAAAATAGTTTTGAAATACCATTTTCAAACATGATATGATTTTTACCAAGCTCACAAAATTCATCCATGCGAGTAAAAAGATAGGCTTGTGCTTCTTCAATATTTTCAAAAGGTTCTAGCAAATCTTTTTCACGCAGTTCATAAGAACCATGAACTAAGACTTTACAATCGAAATCTCGAGCGATTTTCAATAATTCTTGGGTTGAATAGTTGATAAAATCGACTAAATCAGCCTTATTTTTAGGGTGCGCCACAAGTTCTAAAAATTGACCTTGGTATTTCATCGGATGATGAAGAACAATCGCTTTGACACCACTTGCTGTTACGGTTTGAACAGCTTCTCGAAGGTGTTGTAAGCCGTTAGCAGTGAAGTCGGTTTCAGATGTGAAAAATTCAAAGACATCTGGATGATATTTTAGGCGACTTTCTATTTGCTCAAGGTCGCAACTAGCTTTTAGTCCTAATTGAATTGGAAACATTTTGTCACCTCTTTTAATATAGTATTGGAATACTAAACGTTAAGATAATCTTGCAAATCGTTTAAAGCACGTTCAGCAACTTTTTCATAACGTTCTTTTTTATCACGGATACGTGGTCCGTCAAGCTCTTTAACGATACCGAAGTTAACATTCATTGGTTGGAAATGTTTGCTTTCGGCATGTGTAATGTAATGTGGAAGAGAGCCGATAGCAGTCGTTTGCGGAAAGATAACCGCTTCTTCTCCTTTAAAACGACGTACAGCGTTGATACCAGCAACTAGCCCTGAAGCAGCTGATTCCACATATCCCTCAACCCCTGTCATTTGACCAGCAAAGAAAAGGTCTGGATTTTGGCGTGTGGCAAATGTTTCGGTCAAAAGATTTGGAGAATCCATGTAAGAGTTACGGTGCATTACGCCATAACGGACAAATTCAGCATTTTCAAGACCTGGAATCATGCGGAAAACACGCTTTTGCTCACCCCATTTAAGGTGTGTTTGGAAACCAACGATGTTAAAGAGACTACCAGCAGCATTATCTTGACGTAATTGAACAACGGCATATGGTGTCTTGAATTCACCGTCACGAGGTCCTTTGTAGTCATCTGGGTATTCTAAGCCAACAGGCTTCATTGGACCATAGAGCATTGTTTTAATGCCGCGTTTTGCCATAACTTCAATCGGCATACAACCTTCAAAATATTTTTCTTTTTCAAAGCTATTAAGCGGAGCTTCTTCGGCATTGACAAGCGCTTCATGGAACGCCATAAATTCCTCTTTGGTCATTGGACAGTTAAGATAGGCAGCTTCTCCTTTATCGTAACGTGATTTCAAATAAACCTTGTTCATATCGATAGAATTTTTATCAACGATTGGCGCTGCGGCATCATAGAAATAAAAACCGTCGCCACCGTTCAATTCATGAATTTTTTCAGCAAGTGCATCTGATGTTAAAGGACCACTAGCGATAACAGTAATGGCATCAGTAGGAATTTCTGTGATTTCTTCACGAATAACTTCGATAAGTGGGTGATTTGTCACTTCATCTGTCACCATTTGTGAGAAACCGTCACGGTCAACCGCTAAAGCACCGCCAGCAGGGACGCGCGTACTTTCTGCTGCCTTCATGATAACAGAGTCTAGACGGCGCATTTCTTCTTTTAGCAGACCGACAGCGTTTGTTAAGCTATCGCCACGCAGCGAATTTGAGCAGACTAATTCCGCAAATTTATCTGTTTTGTGTTGTGGTGTTGCTTTCTTACCACGCATTTCGTAAAGTTTTACTGGAATGCCACGTTTAGCAATCTGATAGGCAGCTTCAGAGCCTGCTAAACCAGCCCCAATAACGTTAATGTATGATGATTGAGACAATATACTAATACCTCCAAAAACAAGTTTAGGAATCCCTAAAACTCATTTTTCAGATAAGGGAGAAAGCCCTTATCCAAATCTTTCTAATTTTAATACTTGATTATCATAACATAAATTTTGTGAAACTCAAATAATATTATATAGTTTATTTACATAAATAAATTTACACAAAACACTTTAAACTAATTAATATCTCAAAAGATAGAATCATTTAAAACAAACAAATCCAAGCAGATAGTAAAACACTTAAAATGCTGAAAAGTGACCCAATGAGATAGTATTCCGCAAATGTGGGGCTTTCGGAAATTTTATTATAACGAGCAATTGACTTAGCAGTAAAAACAAGTCCGATTGAGGCGAATTGATTGAAAATGATACAAATACTCATCACAATACGCTCCAAAAGTCCAATCGTTGCTCCAGCACCTGGAATCGTGTCCATTTTTTGACTGTCCTCTGGCTGGTATTTTTGAAAGAAAATCTTGAAAATGACATTAGTTGGTTTTGTAATCAAGACGATAAACAGGATAATATTAAGTGCTTCTTCTGTTAGGAAATTTGGCAGAAATGCTCCTTTAGCAAGCGGGGCAAGTAAAAGTATAATTCCCAGATGTAACATTTGATCCAAAAGGAAAGTTACCAACGGATTTAGCTTGAAACTATTAGCCACATGAGGTTTTCCAAAGTCAATAATAGAATGGCTAAGCAAAATAAGCAAACTAATGCCCCAGATGTTTGGGATAAAAATAGTTACCAAAATTAACGGAACAGCTACCCAAATGAGATGAATCAAAAGGTAAGTTTTATCGGTATTTTTACGGTCGGCAACTGTTTGGCTTTGCAACTGAAAGTCTGACAAAAAGTGACAAATCAGTAACAGGGTTAATATAGGATTTTGACTAAGATAGTGAGAAAGACCTGTGATTGACATTAGTTTAACTCCTCTCCAGCGTTTTTAAGCAGATTTAACGCACAATTTCGTGTTCGTAGGTAAACTTTGATATTGCTGCTTTTCAATCGTTTTGACAGCGCACTTGTGCTTAATTCGAGCTGTTTTCCTAAAATTTGTTGGTCAAAATGCTCATCATAAATGCCAAGTTTTAAAAGTTCCTGCAAGATAATTTCTTGGCTAGCGCGCCAGTCGGACTTAATTGCTTCGCTACTGGCAATCAGTGTATTAATAATGTTTACCTTGGTGTCATCTTCAAAGGAAACAGCGATTTGCGTATTGCCGTAATCATTTTTTTGGTGGATGTAATTGATTGCTTTTCTAGCGTGCCAATAAGCGGGACCGTCAGCACCAATGCTTTGCTCTGGGTTAATATCTGTCAGAATTTCTCCTAAACCAAGACCAAAACGTACTTGATAAGGCTGCATTGCGAAGTTAATACGGTCAATTATCTGAAATAAAGGGGCGTCCAAGGTTAACAATCCTTGAAATTCATCGCCTAAAGTGATAGATAATTTTGAAACCAAGACATCTTTAAATTCAATATTTAACTCGTTTAGGCAAGTCTCCAATGTTTTTTGGACTTGGTAACGATTATCGATTTTTTTGGAATCAATAATATCTCCAATTAATGCAAAATAATTCATAGCGTACCTCTCATAAGTCTATTATAACAGACTTATCAAAAAAAGTCCGTTATAACGGCAATTATTTAAAAAGTCCATTATAACGGAAAGTATATTTTCCATACAATCAAAAAGAAACTGAGCATCTCTGCTTCAGCTTCTATCGTTTTATTTAATTTTTGCTTCTTCGTAGTCGCATTCTTCATTACTGCAGACGACTTGTTTACCACCACCGCGGATTTTCTTCTCAACCAAGAAGTCTCCAGATTTTGGACAAGAACGTCCGACAGGTTTATCCCATGATGTAAATTCACATTCAGGATAACGGTCACAACCATAGAAAATACGATTACGTTTGGTTTTACGCTCAATTACTTGACCTTTGCCACAGACTGGACAAGTCACGCCGATTTCTTTAGTGATTGCTTTTGTATTGTGACACTCTGGGAAATTGCTACAAGCGTAGAATTTACCATAACGACCCAACTTGATAACCATTGGGTGTCCACAAAGATCACAATCAAAGCCAGCTGGTTCATCTTTGATTTGAATTTTTTCGATTTCTGTTTCGGCTTTGGCAAGTTCTTTTTCAAATGGTTTGTAAAATTCGTCGATAACTTTTTGCCATTGCTGTTTGCCTTCTTCGACTTCATCAAGTTTACCTTCCATATCAGCGGTAAATTTGACATCAACAATATCAGGGAAGAATTCAACAATCAAATTATTAACGATTTCACCAAGTTCCGTAGGTTCAAAACGTTTCGCAGCTAAGCGAACATAGTAACGTCTTTGGATAACGTCAAGTGTTGGGGCATAAGTTGACGGACGCCCAACGCCATTTTCTTCCAATGTTTTAATAAGTGTTGCTTCAGAATAACGAGCTGGTGGTTGCGTAAAGTGTTGTTCAGGATTTGTTGATACTTTCTTAACAATATCACCTTCAACCATGTCAGGCAACATTTTATTCTTGTCAGAATCGTTATATACGGCTAAGTAACCGTCAAATTTTACTTGACTACCGTTAGCAGTAAAGCGTACGCTATTTTGCTCCAAGTTAACTTTCATTGTGTCAAAGACTGCTGCTGTCATTTGACTGGCAACAAAACGATTCCAAATCAATGTGTAAAGTTTTAATTGGTCTTTGTCTAAGTGCTTAGCGATTGATTCTGGTGTTAGATTGACATTTGAAGGGCGAATGGCTTCGTGAGCGTCTTGAGCTCCTGAAGCATTTTTAACACGGCTACCGTGTTTAGAGTATTTTTCACCGAAACGTTCTGTGATAAAGTTTGCGGCATCATTTTGTGCAATTGGGCTGATACGTGTTGAGTCAGTACGCATGTAGGTAATCAAACCTTGCGTTCCGCTCTTACCAAGACTGATACCTTCGTACAATTGCTGTGCAACCATCATGGTTTTACGTGTACGGAAGTTGATTTTATTAGCAGCATCTTGTTGGAGAGATGATGTCGTATAAGGAAGTGGTGCATTGCGACGACGTTCTTTCTTTTCAACCTTAGCTACGGTAAATTCGTCACTAGTCAATAAAGCAAGAACTTTTTGAACATCTTCGTTCGTTTCGAGTTTTAATTTTTTGCCATCAATGCCATAAAATGAAGCTTGGAATTTCTTCGTTCCTTTTTTAAAGAAACCGTCAATTGTCCAGTATTCTTCTGGTTTAAAGGCTTTGATTTCATTTTCACGGTCAATGATTAGTTTTAATGCAACGGATTGAACACGCCCTGCTGAAAGACCTTTTTTAACTTTTTTCCAAAGCAACGGAGAGATAGAATATCCCACGATACGGTCAAGAACTCGACGCGCTTGTTGAGCGTCGACTAAATCCATATCGATTTGGCGTGGTTCAATAAAGGCATTTTTGACAGCGTCTTTAGTAATTTCGTTGAAAACAACACGGTTTTTGTCATTCTCATCAAGATCTAAAATATGGGCTAAGTGCCAAGAAATCGCTTCTCCTTCACGGTCCGGGTCACTTGCAAGATAAACTTTTTTAGATTTTTTCGCTTCTTTTTTAAGGTCGTTAATCAGTGGACCTTTACCACGAATATTAATATATTGTGGTTCATAATTATTTTCAAAATCAATAGACATGCTTGATTTTTTCAAATCGCGGATATGTCCTACTGAGGCTACAACTTTATAATTACGTCCGAGATATTTTTCAATTGTTTTTGCCTTAGTTGGAGATTCCACAATAACCAAGTTCTTCTTGGCAGCTGTTTTTTTCTTTGTCGTTTTTTTGCTTGAGTTTTTAACAGCTGTTTGGGCTTTCGTAGTAGTCGTCGTTGCCATAAGCTCACTTCCTATCAGTAATAAACTTATAACATGATAACCCGCTTTTCTTAAACTGTCAATAAAAAAGTTGTATTTAATAGAAAAAACTTGCTTATATTTGATATTCCGAAAGGATATCTAAGCCTGATGTGACGCATTTTGCGCCCTCTTTTATCAAATGATGACAGCCATCAGATTTTCCATCTAAAATATTTCCTGGAATGGCAAAAACGTCTCGTCCTTCTTCCAATGCTCTTTCGCACGTAATCAAACTGCCTGAGCGCAGCTTAGCTTCTACTACGATAACGCCTTGTGATAAACCTGCAATAATACGATTTCGCTCTGGAAAATGGAATTTCAGCGGTGCTTCTCCTGCTACGTACTCACTTAATACGAGGTGATTTTTAGCCATGTACTCCTGCAACTGCTTATTTTCTTTGGGATAATAAACGTCCAGTCCGCAACCGATAACAGCAATCGATGCACCACCGTTTTTTAGAGCTGATAAATGCGCACTGGTATCAATGCCACGCGCCAGGCCACTAACAATAACAAAATGATTTCCGAGTTCTTTGATGATTTTCTGTACGGATTTTGTCCCTGTTGCTGATGCTGTTCTTGCTCCTACTACTGCCATTTTTTGGCGATTGAGTAACTCTAAATTTCCTTGATAAAACAGCAAAACAGGTGGATTATAACAATGTTTGAGTTCTAATGGGTATTCGTCATCTAGTATGGAAATGCTAGGAAAACGATTAAATTCTTTGCGCAATTCTTTGATGTCCAATGCTTTGTATTTTTCCATAAAAAGGATAGGATTTTTACATTTTGAGACGACTGCCATATTACGCAAAGCTAGTGATTTCTCTTGCTTTTCTTGATAATCCAAAATAGCTAAAATATTAAGATTTGTTAATCCTGCTTTTTTTAATTTAAACAATTCAAAATTATTCATGTTTTCTACCTCACTAATTTATTATTCGAAAAAAAGCCCTGGAAACAGAGCTTAGTGAGTGTATTTTGTGCATTAATCAAGCATTTTTATGATTTTTGCAGGATTTCCAGCGAGAACCACGTTATCGCCAAAAGATTTTGTGACGACTGCGCCAGCACCAACGACAACGTTGTCTCCTAAGGTAACCCCAGGTAGAATGGTCACACCGCCGCCAAACCAGGCATTATCTCCAATAGTGATTGGTGCACCGTATTCAAGACCTGAAATACGTTCTTTGGCATCAAGTGGGTGTAACGGTGTTAACAATTGACAATTTGGTCCAAACATTGCGTTGTTGCCAATGTGAATCTCGCAGACATCAAGCATGGTACAGTTATAATTGGCATAGAAATTCTCACCCACATAAATATTTGAACCATAATCACAAACAAAACGTGGATTCATCGTCAATTTTTCACCTGTTGACCCAAACAGAGTTTTTATAATTTCTCTTTGCTTATCACGGTCGTCCTCGTTATTAAACAACTTCATTTTTCGGCGTGCTTCCAGACGCATGGCAGTTAGCTCTGCATCTCCAGCATCGTATAATTGCCCAGCTAACATTTTTTCTTTTTCGCTTGTCATTTAAGGCTCCTTTAGCATGGATTTTATTGGTTCGAATGTTTTACGGTGAATTGGTGTGATGCCATATTTTTTTAGACCTTCTAAGTGCTCTTTGGTTCCATAGCCAACATTTTTTTCAAAGGCATACCCAGGATAATCATTGGCATAGTCAGCCATCATGCGGTCACGTGTTACTTTAGCAACGATAGAAGCTGCTGCAATTGATAAGGAGTTGGCATCACCTTTGATGAGTGATTGTTGTGGAATCGAAGTTTCCAAATGCATGGCATCAATTAAAAGATAATCAGGTTTTGTCACCTCACCTTTTAGTTGTTTAATGGCTTGCAACATACCGACTTTTGTAGCTTCGTAGATATTAATCTGGTCAATGACATTATTGTCAACAATTCCGATTCCAATTCCTAAAGCACGTGCAAGGATTTCTTGATAAATTTCCTCATGGTGCTTCTTAGGAATTTTTTTAGAATCATTGAGGTGTTTAATTTTACAATTTTTTGGAAGAATAACGCACGCTGTGACAACAGGTCCTGCTAATGGTCCTCTACCAACTTCATCAATCCCAGCAATGGCTTGGTAACCTTGTTGATAAAGTTCTTTTTCGTAGCGCAGCATATTTTCCAAGCGCAAGTCTTCATCAATATCCGCTTGTATGGCTTTTTTACGCTGCTGAATCGCCTTTTGGACACCTGCACGACTATCTGACTCATAAGCTTGCCAACGTGCGTCATCAAGGCTCTCAATCGCTGCTAGCGCTTCTTTGACTTCTTTAACGGTCGCCATTTTCAACTTCTCCTACGACGTCCAGAGTGTAACGACCAAGTTTGCCTTCGCGGACATCTTTAACAAAAAGGCTGTAAAAACGGTCATAATCATCACGAAAGCCCAATTTTTGTGTCATAGCCATAATAATCTCAGGTGCTTCTTCTTCTAAGTTGATACCTTTGAAGCGTTCAACAAGACGTTCTGGATAGTATTTTTTAAAGAAATTAATTCCAAAAATCGTTACTTCGTCCATTGGCAAAAGCTGGTCCTTGATAGCACCTGTTAAGGCGAGTTTGAGTCCTACTACTTCATCTTCGAATTTTGGCCAAAGAATCCCTGGGGTATCTAGGATTTCCAAGTCTTTATTAGATTTAAGCCATTGTTGTCCTTTAGTAACCCCTGGTTTATTACCAACAACTGCAATTTTTTTACCTGCTAAACGATTCATTAATGTTGATTTACCAGCGTTTGGAATACCGATAATCATTGTGCGCAAAGTTTCTTTTTGAATGCCACGTTCACGTAATTTAGCTATTTTATCAGCCATTAGTGATTTGGCGGCATCGGTTACCAATTTTACAGTAGCTTGTTCTTTAGAATTAACAGCTAAGGTTTTGATACCTTGTTTTTCAAAATAGTTACGCCATTCTTTTGTTCGATTGCTATCAGCAAGGTCGGCTTTGTTCAGAATCATCAATTTCGGTTTATCTCCGACGATTTTAGTTAACATTGGATTTTGGCTTGATAGTGGCAAACGAGCGTCAACCAAAATTGTTACAAAATCAACGTGTTTTAGATTTTCCTGAACTTGTCGGCGTGCTTTTGACATATGCCCAGGAAACCATTGGATATTAGCCATGTAAAATAAATTCCTTTCATCGATAAGTGTTAAAACTTATATTTTATTATCATTCTTTAGTTTTTATTGCAATTAAAAGCAATTATCAAATCATTTTCTATTATACCATAAACTATTTCTGATTATGGGGAAAAGCTTGCTGCGCAGCTATTGTCATTAAGAGAAAAAATCTATTCATTCTTGACTATCTTTTGCCAAGGCGATACAATGAAAACGTATCAAAAGGCTTACTAAAGGAGATAAGATGGAAGATTATACTGAAATGACAATTGAAACTTACTTGGCGGAACGTTTAACTAAAGAAATTGCTGCTTACGAGAAAAAGAGTCACTTTCACCGTGCATGGTTTATTGTTTTTAAGGTGATTCAAATCATTGTTTTGGCGGTTGTTCCGATTTTAGCAAGCCTTCCAATTCCTTGCTTTAAATTGCTTGCTGTCATTGCTTCGTGCCTTGTTTTGGTTCTGGAAGCTCTGCTTGCCGTTTCAAATCACAAAGATAAATGGCGTATTTATCACGCCACATCAAAAGAACTTGCTTCAGAAAAATTCACCTTTGAAACGACATCTGGCATTTATAATAAAGAAAAATCAACCGAAGACCGCTTCGCTCTGTTAGTTGACCGTTGTGAAAATATTATCAAAAATAAAGAGTAAAAAACGCCCCTGTATTTAAAACAGGGGATTATTTTTTTATTTGTAAAAGTAGTATTGGAATACTCATTAGGCTTAGATAGTATAAGATATAAAACCATTCACGGCTTTGATGAAATTCTAAATCGATAAACATTGCCTGCCAAACCATAGGAAAAGCACCAATTTTCGATGTTTCAGAATAAATGTTGGCTTATTAGTCAATGGTTTGATAGTTCCTTTCAAACGTTTTTTCGGATATTACACGATGATTAGTAATATCAAGATAATCACCGATATAACCCAATTCATACATGCTATATCCTGCAAAGCCGCCTCCAAGACTTCCTACTACTCCTGTTTTTAGATTTTCAGTAGTCGAAGGATTAAGCCCTGCCATTAAAATACGAAGATGGTTGTCTAACCAATGCAAGTAACCTCTAGCAAAAGCGTCTTTTACCCAATCAGGCTGTGCAGATTTATCTTGACTGATTTGCCAGACGGTAGCAACTTTCCCTTTATAAAGAGCTTTCATTATCGTTTCTCCTTTCTTTTTTAACAGCTGTAAAAAATAAAATTGAAAAACCGATTAACCCAATACTGTTTAATATTAATTTCAGAGTGGATAATTCTTTTTGAAAATTAAGTAGGCACAAAATGAGAAAAAATAATGTTAAAAAAATAGCTGTTTGTGTTGATTTTTTCATCGTATTACCTTCCTTCCTTTGCTTCAAAAATAGCTTTCACAAGAACCAACGTTGAAACGACCAAAAATAATCTGACGAGTGTTCCCGTTGTTGATATAATGGCTCGTATGCCAAATGCCAGAAAAATACCAGCAGCAATTAATTTTCTGAGCAAGATAACCCCCTTTTAAATTATATAACAAATCTAGTATTAAAATACTAAATCTAATTAATATCTATTTTTTTGTTTATTATACCAATTTTAGCGAGCAACTCATCACCCAAGTCGTAAAATGTCATTTTTTAGTCGCGAATGGAAAAATTATTTTGGAATCGATAGTACAACCTCTGCTCCCCCTTTTTCAGGATTGGAAAGTATTAATTTTCCATGATGTTTTTCAGCAACAGCTTTAGCAAAAGATAGTCCAATACCGTAATGTTTGTCACTCCGTCCGTTGTTTTCCGTAAAGAAGAATTTATCTGCATTTTTCAGGGCTTTAGCTGAAAATGGAGCACCATTATTCCAAATTTTAAAGTTCAAATGGTTGTCGCTCTCTTCGACTGATAACTGAATTTTGCCATTTGGTGCATGCTGAACAGCGTTAACAAAGATATTGACTAATGCACGATTAAGATTTAATTGATTTCCTAAAAAATAGCTACATTGAGCTTGATTATTTAGCGTAAATTGAATTGTTGTCGGCTTTAAAATATCTTGTATCTCTTTAGAAAGTTCGGTCAAAAATATTTCTAGATGAATCGTTTCTTTGTCATTATTTTCATCACTAAGTAGGCGACTGTAAGTTAGCATCGCATTGAAATAGTTTTCGAATACTACAACGCTATTATTAATAGAGTTGAGAAAACTAAGTTGGTTTTCAGTAAGTGATGTCATTTCTAGCAATTCAAGATTTCCTTTAATGACTGTCAAAGGGGTCTTTACATCATGCGCCAGAGCAGCGATTTGAAAAGATAGGTTCTTTTTTTCATTTCTCTCTTTTTCAATTAATTCAGCTAATTCATCACTTTTTTCTGACAAAATAGTCAAAATCGTATCAAATTCAGCAATATCAGAAGAATTTAACGGAGCCGATAACGCTAGATTTCCCATATTTAATACTAAATTTTGAATGTGATAGAAATTTTTAGCAAACTCTTTCAGTAATCTAGTAATTGCCCAGATAAGAACAAGAAAAATACCAACAATAAAAGTTATATAAGTCAATGAATTATAAGATATATGCCGCAATGTGTGGTTCGTAAACTCTGGGATACTGGGCTTTCTGACAATTAGCGAATAGTTAGTATTTTCAACGATATTATAAGTAACACCATCACTTGTACTGATACTTTCCTTAGTTTCAAATGCTTTCTGATAATTTGTAAAATCGCTTAAAACATTTGTTTGTTTAATAATTGTTCCCGAATTTTTGTCATATAAAATATAATCATAAGGAGTGTTATCCATTCCTTGGATAATATCTTTTTTATTTACTTTATCAGAAATAGTGATGGTTAACTGATTGCTGGTAGAAGTGATTTGTTTAGTATAAGCCAAGATAGCTGTTATGGTAAAAATGCTAATTGCTACCAGAATGATTCCAATGATAACTTCTACAACAGTTTGTAATATCCGTTGTTTAAGAGTTTTAACTTTTAGTTTTTTAGTCATGCCACTGATACCCTACCCCTCGGACAGTTTTTATTGGATTGATACCGTAAACTGAAAATTTTTGACGAATTTGATAAACATATTCTGAAATCGACCTAAACAAAGTATCTGAATCATCAGTATAAACGTGTTCGTAAATATTCTCACGTGTAAACACTTTTTTAGGTTGGCTAGATAGCAATTCCAAAATAGCATATTCGCGATTGGTTAGCGAGACTTGATTTTTATTAACACAGATTCTCTTTTCTTGAAGATATACTGTAATTGATGAAAATTCACGTTTAAATTCTTGAAAAGCTTTTTGGGCTTGCTTGGAACGTTCTTCTCTTTTTAAATGTGCTTCAATTTTAGCAACTAATTGTTTGATACTAAAAGGTTTAGTGATATAATCATCACCGCCAAGATTTAACCCTTTAATAATATCATTTTCAGTATCTTTTGCACTAACAAAAATAATTGGTGTTGTAATATGGTTGCGAATGGTTTGGCATAGCTCCATTCCATCTATATCAGGCATCATAACATCAAGTAAAATAAGGTCGTATCCTGTAAAATCAGCTAATCTAATAGGCAGTTCTATTTTCTGATAGGTTGTGACAGAAAAATTCTGCAATTTAAGGATATTCTTCATTAATTTTAAAATTTCAAAATCGTCATCAATAACTAAAACTTTATACAACTTTTTCACCTCGTATGTATTTGTTTTTATTTTACTATAAAAGATTAATTTATGAGTGATTTTTCGGAATTTTTAATGTTATAACGTTGAAAATGACACAAACGACAATCCACCCTATCAATGCCCAGATAATCTGTGTTGCTTGGCTATTTCCATAAGCTAAAATAGCGTTAACTGGCAAGGCTATCGGTAGCCAAAAATAATTTACAAAAACACCATTTGAAGCAAAAAGGATGAAAAGACATTCGACAAAAGCAACGATGATAGTTAGGCTTCTACTAGAAAATATCGTCAGTAATAAGTGATGAAAGTGATTAAGAAATATCAATAAAAGCCACGTCACAAAGCCTACGTAATTAGCATAGACGGTCTGGTTCACTACTACTCCAATCAGTTGCCACAGTAGTACACTTGGTAAAAAGAGCAGAAAATCAATAGTCACCAATTTGCTTATCCATAGTTGTAGCCTTTTCTGAGTACAATTGACATTTTGCCAATGATTGGCTTTTTCTTCTTGTTCAAAGGTTTGTAGAGCTATAATGGACACCAACAGACAATATCCCATCATTGGAAAATAAATTGCTGCTTGAATCGCATAGGTATTACGGATTATGGCAAGATATGAGGGAATTGTAAGTAATTCTACTAAAAAGACTCCACTTATAAGATATAAGGTAAGTGAATGTTTAAGTTTTAACACCTCACTTTTGAAAGCTTTAAACACGTTTTTCCTCCCGCAATAATTTAATAAATAATCCGAATAGAATCATAGATAGAAAACTAGCGATAAAAAGCACCGAAAAAGGGTGAGAAACATTTAAGTTTTCTAAATCCCCAGAGGGTTTCAAATGAATGAGAACTTGTGAGATTTTATAGTGATAAGTGTATGGAAAGAGATACCAAAAAGAAGTTTGTGCTAAAAATGGCGCTAATAATAAGCATGCCAAGGCATTCAGTACTAACAATACATAATTATTAACCCATGTTGACAGATAATATAGCATTGGAATATTCCAAAGTGAAGCTACTAAAATAAAGAAAAGTACCTCTATATCACGAATGATATTTAACATCATTATTCCGCTAAAAAGAAATGAAACCAGATATAAAATCAAAAGAAAGAAAAAACTTGCAAGGATAAGGTCTTTAACCGTTAAAATGATTTTTGCAATTTGAATACGATAGGTTAGCTGCCCAAGAATAATGTTCTGAAAATGCCCTGCTCCCTCTTCTTCTTTCTGGTCATAAGTAAAAAATAACCCAATCAATGTAAAAAGAAATAAAGCTTCCCACCAATAAATCGAAAAACTTTCTAAAAGAGAGGGACCACAAAGTAAGAATGCAATGAAGACAGAGATAAGTGGAATAATAAAACACAATTTACCATAAATTCCTTTTTTACGTTTTAACATCTCTGATTGTAAGACTTTATCCATTTTCAATGTCCTCCGTGAACGATAGTAAAGAACAGATTTTCTAAATCTTGATGATGATTTGGCTGATTATAACGAATTTCTCTGTTGTGTAAAATCATGATATCATCTGCCACCTGACTAATCTCATGCAATTGATGACTTGAAATCAGAATAGTCATTCCTTGTCTTTTTAGTGATGTTATTAATTCTAAAAGTTCTTGAATACCGTCTGGGTCTAAACCATTGGTTGGTTCATCTAAAATCAAAAACTCAGGATTTGTGATAATTGCCATTCCAATCCCTAAGCGTTGCTTCATTCCTAACGAAAATTTCCCTGCTTTTTTTCGTCCTGTGTCGGCTAAACCAATTAAAGTAAGTGTTTCTTTTATTTTGGAATCAGGAATATCATAAAGAAGAGCTCGCGTTTTTAAATTCTCAAATGCTGATAAATTCATATAAATGGCTGGCGATTCAATTAAAGCTCCTAATTTTTCATCAGATTTTTTGATTTCTTGTGGTGTTTTTTCATCAAACAATATATTTCCTGAACTTGGCTTTTCTAGACCGAAAAGAATTTTCATAATCGTTGATTTTCCTGCTCCGTTGACCCCTAAAAGTCCACAAATGGTTCCTGATTTAATGGTAAAAGAAATATCTTTTAAAATATCTCGGTCTTTGTATGATTTTTGAAGATTGGTCACTTTGACTCGCATATTATTTTCCTCCCTTTCACTGATAATGTACATTATATTTTTCAGAATTTGTTCAGAAAATCAAAAAAAGAGACACAAGGTCTCTTTTTCTATATGTTACATAAGTTCGTTAAAGTCCCAGACTTCTGTCCAACCTTCGTAAAAATCGGGTTCGTGGCAAACCATGAGAATGCTTCCTTTGTAGGCTTTTAAGGCACGTTTGAGTTCTTCTTTGGCATCAACGTCCAAGTGGTTGGTTGGTTCGTCAAGGACAAGAACGTTATTCTCACGATTCATTAATAAACAGAAGCGAACTTTGGCTTGTTCACCACCTGAGAGCACTTGAATTTGGCTTTCAATGTGTTTTGACGTCAAACCGCAGCGAGCAAGTGCCGCACGGACTTCTGCTTGATTGAGTGCTGGGAAAGCATCCCAGACAGCTTCAAGGGGTGTTTGACGATTTCCAGCTGCGACTTCTTGTTCAAAATAACCAAGTTCAATGTAATCGCCACGTTCAACACTACCTGAAATTGGCGGGATAATACCAAGCAAGCTTTTCAGCAAAGTCGTTTTACCGATACCATTGGCACCAATGATAGCCACTTTCTGATTGCGCTCAAAAGTGAGATTGAGTGGTTTTGTCAATGGGTGGTCATAACCAATTTCTAAATCCTGTGTCTGGAAGATGAAACGACTTGGTGTACGTGACTCTTTAAATTCAAAAGAGGGTTTCGGTTTTTCAGATTGTAACTCGATGCGTTCCATCTTATCCAATTTTTTCTGACGTGACATTGCCATATTACGTGTTGCAACACGCGCCTTGTTACGATTAACAAAATCTTGCAAGTCTGCGATTTCTTTCTGTTGACGTTCATAAGCTGCTTCTAATTGTGCTTTTTTCATGGCATAAACAGCTTGGAAATTATCATAATCACCAGTATAACGCACCAAATCATGATTTTCCACATGATAAACGATATTGATAACATCATTTAAGAATGGAATGTCATGTGAAATCAAGACAAAGGCATTCTCGTAATTCTGTAAATAACGTTTCAACCATTCGATGTGTTCGGCATCAAGGTAGTTAGTCGGTTCGTCCAAAAGTAAGATATCTGGCTTTTCAAGCAATAGTTTTGCCAATAACACCTTGGTGCGTTGCCCACCAGAAAGTTCGGTAACATCAGAATCCATACCAAAATCCATCACACCAAGGGCACGCGCGACTTCATCGATTTTAGCGTCTAAGGTGTAAAAATCACGTGATTCCAGACGGTCTTGTAGTTCCCCTACTTCTTCCATCAAAGCGTCCATATCAGCGCCGTCATCCGCCATAGACATATAAATCTCGTTGATACGTGCTTCTGTCTTGAAAAGCTCATCAAAAGCTGTTCGCAAAACGTCACGCACGCTCATTCCTGCCTCAAGAACCGTGTGTTGATCCAAATAACCAGCCGTTACGTATTTTGACCACTCTACTTTTCCCTCATCTGGCTGTAAATGACCAGTAACAATGCTCATAAAGGTTGATTTTCCTTCACCATTGGCTCCGACAAGACCGATATGCTCCCCTTTTAACAGACGAAATGAGACATCCTCAAAAATCGTGCGCTCACCAAAACCATGACTTAAATGTTTAACTTCTAAAATACTCATTACTTATATACTTTCATTCGTTTTTTATTGAAAATAGCTGCGCTAGCAGCCTAATTTTCAAATAATCTTTTCAATTATAGCATGAGTTTAAAGCCTAAATCAATGCTTTCTTTTATGAAAACGTTGATTTTCAGTAAGTAAAAAAGCTCTTAAATAAGAGCTTGAAAAATCATTCAGAAATGGTTTTGGGTTGTGCGTGATGTGAAAAGATTTGTTTGAGAATTGGGTAGAGAATTGGAACAGAGATAATCGTTACCAAAGCTGAACCGAATGTGCCACCGATTTTAACCAAGGCTGCTATGAAAGCGACTTGAAACTGGAGACCACCGACAATGCTATTGATAATCGTGTATTTGACAAGGTTGCTAATAATTTTTGTTATCGCTGCAACAATCCCAACAATGATAACGTTGCGCGTCTTATCATCAGAGTGCATTAATTTTTCAAACACAAAATGAAGAACCAGACAAACTATCAAAGACTCTAATATGGTAATCCAAACTTCTGCAGCATATCCATTTAACACATCGAATAAACCTAGTCCGATAGCTGCTACTAACGCACCTAATCGTGAACCGTAAAGTAAAACTGCAATAACCACTAAAGCATTTCCGAAATGGACAAATTGAGTTCCAAGAGGAATACGCAAAAATTGGACACTGATGAAAATTAAAGCCGCATATAAGCTTAATTCGACAAGTTGACGTGTAGTGAGATGTTTCATTCTTTTTCCTCCTTCAAGCGCTTCATTTGAATAGCTAAATCCAACAAATAAGGTTCATAACAAAGTCCTAATTTCAAATCTCGTTTCAACTCTAAAGTCAATTGCAAGGTTTTATCAATAAAATCAAGCGCTACTTCTGCTGTTTTATCCAACGATAAGCCATGAAAATAACCAGCTCCCAAAACAGCACACAATAAATCACCTGTTCCAAAAAAATGGTGCGGATAAGCTTTAGACATATGATAAGTAATGTTGCCGCTCTGTTGATTGAAATGTGCTAATCCGATTTGCCCTGCTTCAAAAGAAACACCCGTTAAAATCACGTGCTTATTATGAAATTTTTCTAGCCTTAAAAGCAATTCTTCAATATCTTTTCTTGTATAATCTTCACCGAGATAAGGAACATCTGCTAGTAAACAAGCTTCAGTAATGTTTGGCGTAATGACATCAGCATTCTGGCAAAATTGCTGCATGACGGTCACAAAATCTTGCTGATAGCCTGCATACAAACGCCCATTGTCAGCCATGATAGGGTCAACAAAACGTGCCAGTTTTCTTTGTTTAGCAAATTTTGCTATTTGATGCAATTGTTCTTGAGATTTGAAATAACCAGTCACCAAGCCATCAACAGAAAAATTTATGGTATTCCACTGGGTTAAAAAGCCTGTTGTCGCTTGATTCAATTCTGTAATACTAATATTTTCAAAACCACCTGTATGCGACGATAAAAGCACTGTCGGCAACGGAATGACCTCAATCTGACAAGCTGACAAAACAGGTAAGGCCGTTGACAAGGCGACCTTGCCTAAACCGACAATATCATTGGCAACGATAACTGACTTTGTAGGATTCTTCATAAAAAGCAACTTTCTAATCTTTTCTCTAAAATAGCGATATCTTTAGATTAAGAGATTAAAAATATTGTAAGAAAATTCAATTTATAATACAATAGAAACAATTAAAAACTGTACGGGGACAGTCTATGACAAGTAAATATCAAGAAATCATGACGGCTATTGTAGAACAAATCGAATCTGGAATCTTAAAAAAAGGGGATAAAATCCCTTCAATTCGTGCCCTTAGTCAAACTTATCATTGCAGCAAAGACACGGTACAACGAGCACTCTTGGAACTCAAATTTAAAAATTACATCTATGCTGTCAACAAGAGCGGTTATTATGTTCTTGAAGGCAAAAGTCAAAAAGAAGAGCCACTTAATTTGAGTTTGACAGAATATAATAACATGGCGTACGAGGATTTCACGACGTGTTTGACAGAAACGTTAGTTAATCGTGAAAATTACCTTTTTAACTACTACTATCAACAAGAAGGGTTGCAAGAATTGATTCTATCCTTAAAAAACTACTTGGAAAAAGGGGCTATTTATGCTAAGGAAAACGATATTTTAGTCACTTCAGGAACCCAACAAGCGCTTTATATTCTTTCACAAGTTTCATTTCCAAATAAAAAGACAACTATCCTCTTAGAACAGCCGACTTATCACCGTATGATTGATTTAGTGGCTTCACAAAATCTTCCTTACCAGACGATTGAGCGTGACTTTAACGGCATTGATTTGACCACATTAGAACGATTATTTAAAACGCAAGACATCAAGTTTTTCTATACGATTTCACGTTTTTCAAACCCACTCGGGCTATCTTATACCGCAGTTGAAAAGCAAAAAATTGTAGAATTAGCTCAAAAATATGACGTTTACATCATCGAAGATGATTACATGGGAGATTTCACGAAATCAACGGATTTGCCCTTGCATTATTATGATACATCAGGTCATGTTATCTACTTAAAATCATTTTCAATGACCATTTTTCCAGCTTTGCGTCTTGGGACAATTGTGCTTCCTCAGCCATTAATGCAGGCTTTTCTGGAGCACAAAAAAATGATTGACTATGACACCAATCTCATTATGCAAAAAGCCTTGTCTCTCTATTTGGATAGTGGCATGTTTGAAAAAAATCTGAATTATCTGAGTCAGGTATTTCATGAACAAGTTGCTAAAACGACCGTACTTCTCTCACAATTTCCAAATATTCAGCATTACAGCGCATCGCTCCAGCACCTTCTGATCGAATTGCCACAAGATAGACATTTAGGAGAACTCAAATTTACCAATAAAATCAATTATTTAGAAAATAGTTATCTGACAACTCCTCAAAAGCGTTTTATCCAAATTCCAAATGATATTTATTTATCAGAAACGCTAAATATTATTGCAAAATAATCTATTCAGTAAACAGTTTAAGTTCTGATAATGCAAAGAATCCCCAGAAATTTAGCTTTCTGAGGATTTTTATGTTTACATTAATAATCTGGACGCAAAACGCCTGTGACTGTTTCTTTGGTAGCTTCAACATCACCATCAATGACAACGTCGATAATGCGTTTTGCATCTTCTGGTGGGCATGATACCAATGGTAAACGCAATGGACCAGTTTCAAATCCAAGATAATTCAACACCGCTTTGACTGGTGCAGGACTAGGATAAGAGAACAATGCATTGACTTTCGGAATGAATTGACGTTGGATAGCTGCTGCTTTTTTAATATCGCTGTTTTCAATCGCTGTAAGCATTTCGTGCATTTCGTCACCGTTAACGTGAGAAGCAACAGAAATAACACCGTCAGCCCCAAGATTCATCGCATGGAAAGCGTCGCCGTCCTCACCTGTATAAATCAAGAAATCATCAGGCTTGTGCTCGATAAGGTAAGCCATATTAGCAAGGCTTGTACATTCTTTCACACCAATAATATTTGGGTGTTCAGCCAAACGCAACATGGTTTCTGGTGTCATTTCAACAACAACACGACCAGGAATATTATAAATGATAATTGGAAGCTCGCTCGCATCGGCAATTGCTTTAAAATGTTGATACATACCTTCTTGAGATGGTTTGTTATAATAAGGAACAATAGCAAGACCAGCAGCAAAGCCACCAAATGCAGCTACTTCGCGCGCAAATTCGATAGAATCACGTGTGTCATTTGTACCAACACCAGCGATTAACGGCACACGACCATTAACGATTTTTTGAACAGCAGCGAAAAGCTCTAATTCTTCATCGTGGGTTAGTGTTGGACTTTCAGCAGTTGTTCCCGCTAACAAGATTCCGTCAGTGTGGTGAGCAAGCAAATGTTCAACAAGTTTTGGCAGAGCATCAAAATTAATTGATCCGTCGGCATTAAATGGGGTAATCATCGCAGTGATGATTTTTACATTTCTTAAATCTTCAATAGCCATAGTAATCTCCTATTCTGTTAATTATGTGAGATTCAGGGATTTGTTTACAGTAAATATGCTCAAAGACCAGTCTCCTAGGAAACTGGCTTGAGTTATTTATGCTTATTTGAGTTCAAATTTAAGTTCTTTAGTTGGGTGTACAAGACCACGTTCATGGAGAGTCTCAGCAATTTGAACAGAATTCCATGCTGCACCTTTAAGAAGGTTGTCTGAAACAACCCACATATGGATACCATTTTCAACGTCTAAGTCTTTACGGATGCGACCAACGAATGTTTCGCGTTTGCCAACAGCATTAGCAGCTTGTGGGTAAACTTGATTAGCAACATCATCTTCAAGGACAGCTCCTGGGAAGGCAGCAATTGCCGCTTTAACTTCTTCAATTGGTGCTACTTCTTTTGTTTCGATGTAAACAGATTCGGAATGAGAGAAAAGAACTGGCACACGAACACAAGTTGCAGAAACTGGAAGGTCTGGTTCTTCCATGATTTTCTTCGTTTCGTTTGTCATTTTCATTTCTTCGTAAGTGTAGTCATTGTCAGTAAAGACATCAATTTGCGCAAGAGCATTAAATGCGATTGGGAAGTGTTTCTTATCACCACCGCACGGCAAAATATCAGCGTGAACATCTTTTGGTTCAGCACCGTCATTGACTACTTCTTTGATTTCACGAATAGTTTCGTTAATAGCTGATTGACCTGCACCAGATACGGCTTGGTATGTTGAGACGATAATACGGCTCAAGCCCCATTTTTGGCGGACAGGTTCCAAAGCAACCATCATTTGGATAGTTGAACAGTTGGGACAAGCAATGATACCGTTGTGAGCATCCAAAGCGTGAGCATTGACTTCAGGTACGACAAGTGGCACATCTGGATTTTGACGGAAATATGATGTGTTATCGACAACAACTGCTCCTGCTTTAACAGCATATGGAGCGAATTTTGCTGACACAGAACCACCTGCAGAGAAAAGAGCAATATCAACGCCTTCAAATGAATCTTCGGTTGTCAATTCAACAGTAACATCTTGTCCCTTATACTTCAATACTTTTCCAGCAGAACGTGAAGATGACAAAAGACGTACTTTGTCAATAGGGAGTGTTGATTGTTCTAATTGTTGAATCATGCGAGTTCCAACGGCGCCTGTGGCACCAACGACAGCGACTGTATAGCCCATTTCAATACCTCTTCCTGAAAAATAGTGTACTATTCTCAATTTTCTAAAAAATTATAGTAGATACATTATACAATTTTTTAAGGTAAAAGAAAAGACTGAATTTTACTTAATTTTAAAAATATTTTGACAACAAAAAAATCCCTACCAAAAAGTAGGGAAACGAGGCACTCAAACGAGTGTGACAAAAAGGTTCACACAAATTGTCAAAGTCCGCTCCTGCGTTTCTAGTCGAACTAGAATGACCTCCTCTGCGCAAATAAACTCTCAAATTGAGTTAATTCGGCTCATCGCATGCAACTAGTATATCACAGATAGTAAGATTTGCAAAGAGCTACTCCTACATCAACGGTGCGATGGTTTTGACAAGGAGTCCGATGATTTTTTCGTGTGCTGGGCGGTTGTTAACCATTTCAGGGGTAACACGTTTGCAGTCTTTTAGAGTTTGCATACAGTCCTTATAAATATCTTGAATGGCATCAACTTTGTACATATAGGTAGCGCATTCAAAATGGTGATACAAACTACGGTAATCAAGGTTAATTGTCCCAACAACAGCCTTGCTATCATCGCTAATAAAGACTTTAGCATGAACAAAACCTGGTTTATAAAGGTAAATTTTAACACCAGAGCGTATGAGTTTGCTGAAATAAGTCTTAGCTAGAGCATATGGAATTGGTTTGTCAGGGATTCCTGGCATAATAATTCGGACATCTACACCACGTTCAGCCGCAAAGCAGATAGCATGCTCCATTTCACTATCCAAAATCAGGTAAGGTGTCATGATATAAACGTAATCTCTGGCGTGGTTGAGGATGTCGATATAAACATTTTCTCCTACTTTATCGGTATCCAAAGGAGAATCTCCATAAGGAATGACATAGCCGTTGGCACGCCTTGATTTATCATGTTCAACTAGATAAGGTTCAATAACCAATTCTTTTTCGGTTACAGACCACATTTGCAAGAAAAGCACGACAAAACTGTTAACAGCTTCGCCCTCAAGCATGATTGCAGTATCTTTCCAATGACCAAAACGTTCTAATTTATTAATGTATTCATCTGCCAAATTTATCCCACCTGTGAAGCCGACTTTACCGTCGATAACAATGATTTTTCGGTGGTCACGGTAATTATAATAAGTCGAGATAAATGGTGAAATCGGTGAAAAGGCTTTGGCTTGGATACCAATTTTTTTTAAGCGCTGTGTGTAATCAAAAGACAAGGTTGAAAATTCAATCATGCCATCATAAAGAACACGGACTTCAACGCCTTCTTTCACTTTTTGCTCAAGAATACTAAGAATTTCACCCCACATAACTCCCTCAGCGATGATGAAAAATTCCATAAAAATGTACTTTTCAGCTTTAAGTAGCTGTTTTTTTAATTCTTCAAAAAAAGCTTCACCAATCGGAAAATAAGTGACCTCTGTATTTTGATAAGCTGGGAAATTTCCACGGCTACGATCAAAATATTGTACTAAATGATAGGTTGTCGATGTATTACCTTTTAAAACTTTCAAAATCTCTTGATTGTCTGGCAAATATTTAGCGCTGCTATCAACCAATTCGTTCATTCGTTGCTTGAGCCCACGATAGCCCCAGTCAAGTTTGGTGTAAATGAGAAAAAGTGACCCCAATAAAGGTGCAATCATAACCAAAATCAGCCATGTAACGCGAGAGAGAGCATCCATTTCACTATTTACCAAATACAAAACAGCTGTAATAGCTAGAGCACTCTCGATAATTTCCATCCAAATACGGTATTGATCAAGCCAAGCAAAGGAAGCTATCAAGAAAAATAGTTGTAGTATCAAGAGAACAGAAATAACGGTTGTTCGACTAAAAATACCTCGAAGAAAACTACGTCGACTTTTATCCAACAAGCGCATAGCTTTATCTTTGTTTTTATTTTCGATAATCATAACCTCCATGTTCATCTATTCTTGTTAACCATTATATCATATTTTCCACCTCGTTTTCCTATTGAAAAACCAGAACTAAAAAAAGCCAACCGAAGTTGACTTTTGAATATTATATTTAATATCAATTTTAGAATAATCCGATAGCTGTGCCATCCTCAGCAACGTCCATGTTAAGTGCAGCTGGTTTTTTAGGTAAACCAGGCATTGTCATCACATCACCTGTGAGAGCGACAATGAAGCCTGCACCAGTTTTTGGTACGAATTCACGGATTGTGATATCAAAGCCCTCTGGTGCTCCAAGAAGTGTTTGGTTATCAGAGAAGCTGTATTGTGTTTTAGCCATACAAACTGGCAATTTATCCCAGCCGAATTGGGCAAATTGTTTTAATTGTGTTTTGGCTTTCTTGCCAAAGATAACTTTGTCACCGCCATAGATTTCAGTCACAATTTTAGTAACTTTTTCTTCAAGAGAATCTTCATCTGAATAAAGACGTTTGTAATCGGCATTACCATTTTCAACAGCATTAACAACAGCATTGGCAAGGTCGATACCTCCGTCAGCACCATTTGCCCAAACGCTAGCAAGCTCTACTGGAACGTCGATTTCAGCACAAAGTTTTTTAAGTGCAGTAATTTCAGCTTCAGTATCTGCAACAAATTCATTGATTGCTACGACTGCTGGTACGCCAAATTTACGAACATTTTCAACGTGACGTTTAAGGTTAGCAAATCCAGCGCGAACCGCTTCAACATTTTCTTCGCCAAGGTCTGTTTTAGCTACGCCACCATGCATTTTAAGAGCACGAATTGTAGCAACAATAACAACCGCATCTGGTGTTGTTGGAAGATTTGGTGTTTTGATATCAAGGAATTTTTCAGCACCAAGGTCAGCACCAAACCCTGCTTCTGTGATTGTGTAATCAGCTAAGCGAAGCGCTGTTGCTGTTGCAAGAACTGAGTTACAACCATGAGCAATGTTGGCAAATGGTCCGCCGTGAACAAAAGCTGGTGTTCCGTAGATCGTTTGAACAAGATTTGGTTTGATAGCGTCTTTAAGGATAAGTGTCAAAGCACCTTCGACTTTAAGGTCACGAACGTAAACTGGTGTACGGTCATAACGGTAAGCAACCACGATATTTGCCAAACGTTCTTTCAAATCGTTGATATCAGTTGCTAAGCACAAGATTGCCATGATTTCTGAGGCAACAGTGATGTCAAAGCCGTCTTCACGTGGAATACCATTAACAGGGCTGCCAAGACCGATTGTGACATGACGAAGGGCACGGTCATTGAGGTCAACAACACGTTTCCAAATAATACGACGTTGGTCAATGCCAAGCTCGTTTCCTTGATGAAGGTGATTATCGATGATTGCTGAAAGGGCATTGTTTGCCGTCGTAATCGCATGCATATCACCCGTAAAGTGGAGATTAATATCTTCCATTGGAAGAACTTGGGCGTAACCACCACCTGCTGCTCCACCTTTGATTCCCATGACAGGACCAAGAGATGGTTCACGCAAAGCAAGCATAGTTTTTTTGCCGATTTTATTTAAAGCATCAGCAAGACCGATTGACATTGTTGATTTTCCTTCACCTGCTGGTGTTGGGTTAATCGCTGTTACAAGAACCAATTTACCTGGTTTGTTTTCTTGAACAGATTTGATTTTATCGAAAGACAATTTGGCTTTGTATTTACCATAAAGTTCAATATCATCAAATGTAATACCGACTTTTTCAACAACTTCTGTGATTGGTTTGAGTTCGACACTTTGTGCAATTTCGATATCAGATTTCACGGGATTCTCCTCTAGTTAGTTAATGATTAATAAAAATATTATAACACACTTTTTTAAAAACGCACGTTATTTCTTGAAATAAATATTAATGTTCGTGTTTTGTGTTTCTGAAATTTAAAAAAATAGTTTTAAATTAATTGAAAACAAATTTTCGTTGAACACGATAACTTAGGATAAAGAGGATTGTCTCGGTCAAAAGTTTTGAGAGAATTAAACCAAGTCCAATGCTAATCAGAACTTTTAACATAAAATAATTACAAGTCAAAATGACAGCGACTAATAAGAAATACCGAACAATCGAGATCAAAAGTGGATTACTTCGATTGAAAACAAGATTTGCATTCAGTAAGCATTGGGTTGTTGCGCTGATAAGGCGCGCTAAAATAACAGAAATTAAGAGATTCTTAGTCAAAGCGACCAGCGTAAATAGCGATAACACATCAATTATCGCTGCCAAAATAGACGCGCCAGAGAATTTTAAAAACGGGCTGTAAATCCGAATAGAATCTTGAATTGGTCGAAAATGAGAGCTTTCATTCCCTTTGATATAGACCGTTTCGATTGGAACTTCATGAATATCATAGCCGCTCCGATCCGCTTCAAGCAACATATTAAATTCATACTCGAAACGTTCGCCTTTTAGCGATAACAGCCAAGGGATTAATTCTGTCGATAAACCACGTAAGCCAGTTTGAGTATCAGTAATGGCTACTCCTGTCACTAATCGGAAAAGTTGAGCGGTTACTTTATTTCCAAAACGGCTTCTAGCAGGCACTTTTCCGACAAAAGCACGCGCACCAAGGACGATGCTTTCTGGATGATGTTGCGTCGCACGTGCAACTTTGACAATATCTTTAATTAAATGTTGCCCATCACTATCAACCGTAATCATAATATCACTATTGACAGATACGGTTTGAATATGCGTAAAAGCTGCCTTGAGCGCTGCACCTTTTCCAAGATTGTTGGGGTGAATCAGCACCGTAGCCCCGAGTTGTTCAACTTGATGATAAAACGTGTCATAAGAAGCGTCGCTACCATCATTGACAACAATAATATCTGCTTCAAGTTCTTCTTTGATATCTTGCACGACTTGAACAAGCCGCTGGTCTGGTTCATAAGCTGGAATGATAATGTACATAATAGAAATTCCTTTCTTCTTGTGAACCCAAAACTATTTCTTAAAATCCACCAGGACCTCCGCCAGCACCAGGTCCACTTTCAGTAATTTCTGTTTCTGTTTCACCGTTGACAATCAAAGTTCCGCCATTGTAAGTTGCATTACCACTGAAGTCAAAGGCTGATTGTCCAGTGATATTAATTGTTCCACCGTTAACTACTAAATCACCGTTTGAGTCAATACCGTCTGTGTCACCGTCTGCCATATTGATTGTAATATCCCCGCCGTTGATTGTGATGAGAACGCCATCTTGTGCTTCCATTTCGTCACCTGTAAATGCCCAGTCTGTCGCATTGATACCGTCATCTGAGGCGTTAATTGAGATAGTACCGTCGTTGATTGTGATAGTCTTACCTTCCAAACCTTCGACACATGATTGAATATCGATTGTTCCGCCGTCAATTACAAAATCATTAGAAGCGTGGATACCGTCATCACCTGCATTAATGGTAATATTTCCTGATTGAATGTAGATATTTCCTAAAGAAGTATCTTCGTCATTATCGGAATGAATAGCATCTTCGGTAGAAGTTAAATTAAGGGTTGAATTATAAATATCGATAGCGTCATTTGCCGAAATAGCATGTTTAACGGTTGATGTGATATTATACGTTCCGCCTGTAAATTTAACGTCGTCACTTCCCTTGATAGCATTGTTATAATTACCTTCGACAGTCAATGTTCCAGAACCGTTAAAGGTTAAATCGCTTTTACTGTAAATGGCTGCGCTGTAATCATCTGTTGTATGTTCAGAGTCCGTCAAAGTATTCGTTGTACCGTCTGCAGATGTAATCACCACTTTATCGGCTGATGTGACTGCAATCAAAGCATCGCTTCCTGTCATTGTGACACCGTTGAGAACAATCTGAACCTTATCAGAATCAGCGGCAGTAACTTTGATTTGAACACCGTCACTCTCACCTGAAACAATATAAGTTCCTGCTTCGGAAATCGTAACTGTTGAGCCATCCACGCTAACACCGTCACCAGATACTTTGGCTGATGAATCCGACAATTTAATCGTTGATGCTGATGATTCGTCGTAGGTTGATGTTAAGTCAGTTTCAGTGAAATAATCAGTATTAGCATCTGTCGAAGTGCTTGATGACGTTGTACTTGCTACTGTCGATGATGAACTTGACGTTGATGATGTGCTACTTGTTTGAGAACACGCGCCCAAACTTAGCAAAGTAAGCGCACATACGCTATATAATAATGTCTGTTTTGTTTTCATAAAATTCCTCAGTTCTTTTAATCCGTTGATATGTTAATGTTGTTTTTTGTCTCGGCTAAGCAATCCTATGACTAGGCTCAAACCTGAAAAAGCAAGTGCAGCCCACCAATACGGTTGGTCATAGGAACTCGTTCGTCCAGAAACTTCGATAATACCTCTCACCAAGCAAGCACTAGCAATAATAGCTAAGCTTGAATTAAATAAAAGAAATGGTGCGCGTTTCGTTATCCAAGTCAAATTAAGACCTGATAAAAATGAGACCACTGCTCCTGCTAAAGGTGCTAGAAACATTAATCGCATGAAAATGGAAGATTCACCATAACTGAATTTTTCATAAATAATGGTAAATACAATGCAAAAAATGGTTAAGCCGAGATAAACAAGGGTTGCTCTGCCAAATGTTCGTTTAGTAACCGATGTAAACAATGTCACTCACCGCTCTTTCTTCTATTGTGTTACCACTTGTTGTTGGATTGTTAATGACTTTACCGTTGAAATACATGGTTGATGAGCCACCACCATCCAAATTATAAGCTGTCGTCACACCATAAGATTGCATCAACTCTGCCATTTCATACAAGGTCAAGCCAGCCGACTCATCCGTACGACCATCAGAAACAATAACAATGTAATGCAGACTACCGTCATCTGTTTCGATAATTCCGATAGCTGTTCGTGGATTTTCTGCCATAGCTTGTCCAACTTCTTCAGATTCAGAAACAGCAATTTGACCATTTGAAACAAGGGTTGGACCAAAAGCAAAGGTATTGACAACACCGCTGTCTAGTAATTCCTGCGCTGTCGTGTCACTTTCGTTAAATGTTCCAAAACTACCGTCTGAATAGATAGCTAAATCATCATAATCAGATTGTCGATTGGTACTACGATATATCACACCGTTTTTAATCACATAACCTGACGTATTAGCGCCGTAATAGTCACCGTTAATGGCAAAAATGGCATTTTTACTTGAAGCTATACTAGACGTGGTTTCTGTAATATTCGTCCCAAAAGTGTCCTGTGCTAACGCTGTTTTTAAATAATCTGCACTAGAAAGTGTAATATCTGCTACATAATACGTTGTATTACTTGTATTTCCTGTTGTAATGGTGATGGAGATATTGTCATCTTGATATGAAGTATCTGTTGTCGTCACTTCGCCTGTTTCTACCGATGCCGTCGTGCTACTTGTTTCTGCAGCAACTTTAGTTACCGCTGATGGTATCACAAATGTTTTCAAAAGAACATAAACATTTGCAGATAATAAAGCAGTGCTAAATAACAAAGTATAAGCATGTTTTTTTAGAAATCTCATTGCCCCTCCTTTCATGCAACGTAAGCTTAATTAAGCCTATCGAATTTGGCTAAAGATTTTCTGAAAAATAGCTAAAAGAAAACTTAATTCTTGATTTTGTATTAAACAATTTACGAAAAAAATGTTTTTGTGTACAATAAATCTATGAAAATCTTAATCACATCTGGTGGAACAACCGAAAAAATCGATTCTGTTCGTGGCATTACTAATCACGCAACAGGAAGTTTAGGAAAATACATTGCAGAAATATTTTTAGAAAATGGACACGAGGTGACTTTAGTAACAACCAAAGGAGCTGTCAAACCACAAAAACAACTAAATTTGACAACCTATATCGTCTCAAATGTTGATAGTTTGGTTGAAACTTTAGAGCCACTTGTTAAGACACATGACGTTTTTATTCATAGCATGGCTGTGTCTGATTACACTCCTGTCTATATGACTGATTTAGATGAGGTTGAAAATGCCGAACATATTTCAGATTTGCTGACACAGCAAAATACCGAATCAAAAATTTCATCTAAAGCAGACTATCAAGTGCTCTTTTTAAAGAAAACACCGAAGGTTATCAGCTTGGTCAAAACATGGAATCCTGATATCATGCTGATTGGCTTTAAATTGTTGGTTAACGTCAGCAAGGATGAATTGTTTGCGGTGGCGCGTGCTAGTTTGAAGAAAAATAAAGCACACTATATCGTCGCCAATGATTTAAATGAAATCAATGGGACACAGCACCACGCTTATTTGCTCAGTGAAAACGACATAACCGAAGCCGAAACAAAAGCTGAGCTGGCTAAATTAATTTTTGAAAGGGTGACAAATCATGACTAAAACAATCGTACTGGCTGTTTCAGGGAGCATTTCTGCCTATAAAGCAGCTGATTTAAGCAATCAGTTAACCAAATTAGGGTATCAAGTGCACGTTTTAATGACTGAAGCTGCAACGCAATTTATAACGCCACTAACATTGCAAGTTTTATCAAAAAATCCTGTTCATCTTGATGTTATGAAAGAAGACGATCCAAAAGTTGTTAATCATATTGAACTAGCAAAACAAGCCGACTTATTCGTAGTTGCTCCTGCTTCTGCTAATACAATCGCTAAATTAGCTCATGGTATCGCAGATAATATTGTTACAGCAACCGCACTAGCTTTGCCGACAGATACTCCAAAATTGATTGCGCCAGCTATGAATACCAAGATGTATGATAATCCACTAACACAACGTAACTTACAAATCTTGCAAGAAGTCGGTTATCAAGAAATTGAACCGCGTTCAAGCATGCTTGCCTGCGGTGATGTTGGACGTGGCGCTCTTGCTGAATTAGACGTTATTGTTCAAACAATTCAAGGCACCATTGAGAACTAAAACAAAAACCGAAACTTGTCAAGACAGCGGTAAATTTGTATAATGAATTGGGCATTTGGAAAACTAAAAATTCCAAATGCTACATTTTCAGTCCATTTAGGAGGAATTATGAAAAAAAATAAAGCAGCAACCGATGTTGCTATTATTGCTATCTTCTTTGCTATTATGCTTGTGATAAATTTCTTAACAAGCTTAGTTTTTAACCTTTGGCCTATTCCAATCAAACCTACACTTATCCAGATTCCAGTTATTATAGCTTCTATTGTCTACGGACCACGGATTGGTGCTATCCTAGGTGGACTAATGGGAATTATAAGTCTTACAGTAAACACACTTGTATTGTTACCGACAAGTTACCTTTTTTCTCCATTCGTTGAAAACGGGAATTTTGCTTCACTAATCATTACTCTTGTTCCACGTATTCTAATCGGTATAACACCTTATTTTGTTTATAAATGGTTACATAATAGAACTGGACTCGTTATCGCTGGTGCGATTGGTTCAATGACAAATACTATTTTCGTTTTAGGAGGCATTTTCCTACTTTTCTCAAATGTCTATAGTGGAAATATCCAAGCTCTGCTTGCTGTTGTTTTCGGAACAAATGCTATCGCTGAAATGATTATTTCTGCCATCCTAACACTTGTGCTTGTTCCAAGTTTACAAAAAATTAAAAATTAATTTTGAAAATCATGAGCTAAAAAGCTCGTGATTTTTTTACTTAAAACAAGTAAAATTTTCAATTTTTTTCATAAAAAATCGAGTGTTTTCAAGGGTTAAACAACCGTTTGCGTAATCTTCAAAAAAATCCCTCAAAACCCTTATATATCAATATATTCACTTATCTCAAATTAGGACTAGAAAAATCTTTTACAAAGTGGTATAATGAAAGCGTTTAGAAGAACAGAGAAAAGGAGTTCCATTATGACTTACACTGAAAACTATCAAAAATGGCTTGACTTTGCGGAACTACCTGACTATCTCCGCGAAGAATTAGTAGCCATGGATGAGAAGACCAAAGAAGACGCCTTCTACACAAACCTTGAGTTTGGTACTGCAGGTATGCGTGGTATCATTGGTGCTGGTACTAACCGCATTAACATCTACGTTGTCCGCCAAGCAACTGAAGGTTTGGCAAAACTCATCGAAACTAAAGGTGAAGACGTTAAAAAACGTGGTGTTGCGATTGCTTACGATTCTCGCCACTTCTCACCAGAATTCGCATTTGAATCTGCTCAAGTTTTAGCAAAACATGGTATCAAAGCTTATGTTTTTGAATCACTTCGTCCAACACCAGAATTGTCATTTGCAGTTCGTCATCTTGGCACATTTGCAGGTATCATGGTAACTGCTAGTCACAACCCAGCTCCATTTAACGGTTACAAAGTTTATGGTGAAGACGGTGGACAAATGCCACCAGCTGATGCTGATGCTTTGACTGACTTTATCCGTGCTATCGAAGATCCATTTGCTATCGAACTAGCTGACCTTGAAGAAAGCAAAGCATCTGGTCTTATCGAAGTTATCGGTGAAGCTGTTGATGCTGAGTACCTTAAAGAGGTCAAAGATGTAAACATCAACCAAAAATTGATTGATGAACACGGTAAAGACATGAAAATTGTCTATACTCCACTTCACGGTACTGGCGAAATGCTTGCTCGTCGTGCACTTGCTCAAGCTGGTTTTGATTCAGTTCAAGTTGTTGAAGCTCAAGCCGTTCCAGATCCAGATTTCTCTACGGTAAAATCTCCAAACCCAGAAAACCAAGAAGCTTTTGCGCTTGCTGAAGAACTTGGTCGCAAAGTTGACGCTGACGTTCTTGTCGCAACTGACCCAGACGCTGACCGTCTCGGCGTTGAAATTCGTCAAGCAGACGGTTCATACCGTAACCTTTCTGGTAACCAAATCGGTGCTATCATCGCTAAATACATTCTTGAGGCTCACAAAACAGCTGGAACTCTTCCAGAAAATGCGGCTTTGGCAAAATCAATCGTTTCAACTGAATTGGTAACAAAAATCGCTGAAAGCTACGGCGCTACAATGTTTAACGTCTTGACTGGTTTCAAATTTATCGCTGAAAAAATTCAAGAATTTGAAGAAAAACACAACCACACTTACATGTTTGGTTTCGAAGAAAGCTTCGGTTACCTCATTAAACCATTCGTACGCGATAAAGATGCCGTTCAAGCTGTTCTTATCGTTGCTGAAATCGCAGCTTACTACCGCTCACGTGGCTTGACATTGGCTGATGGTATTGAAGAAATCTACAAAGAATACGGATACTTCGCAGAAAAAACAATCTCAGTTACACTTAGCGGTGTTGACGGAGCTGCTGAAATCAAGAAAATCATGGATAAATTCCGCGATAATGCTCCTGCACAATTCAATACAACTGACATTGTTAAAACTGAAGACTTCTTGGCTCAAACAGCTACAAGCGCAAATGGCGTTGAAAAATTGACAACTCCACCAAGCAACGTATTGAAATACACACTTGCAGACGATTCTTGGATTGCTGTTCGCCCTTCAGGTACTGAACCAAAAATCAAATTCTATATCGCTACAGTTGGTACAGACTTAGCTGATGCAGAAGCTAAAATTGCTAATATCGAAAAAGAAATCAACGATTTCGTTAAATAATTCTTGGTTGACTAATATCAAAACAACTCCTTCTCCTGAGGGAGTTGTTTTTAGCTATATTGATTTTAAAAAAGGATTTAAAAGAACTTAGTTACATAATTATATTTATGCAAACAAAAAGCACCTCATAATCATGAGGTGCTCAAATATATAAATAGCCAAAGAACCAAGGTTAGACATTACCAGTTAGCCATGCAATGATAAAGAATAAAGCGAAACCAAATAGATAAACAAGACCGACAATTGATAACCCTTTAAGCCAAGGTTTAACTTGATGTTCTTTGTTATTTACTAATGAATAATTAAGGTAAGCAAAGAATGGTGTTGTGATAAAGGATGCAATCATTGCAAAGCGAAGCATTGTTGCAACATTACCAGCAAATAGATAAACAATGATCAATCCAATAACTGCTGTTAATGTCATCCAACCATAAAGTGCTTTTTGAGAAGCTTCTCTTCTATCGAGAAGTAAACGGAGCGCTTCGTTGTTAGCACGTGAATACCCATCAATAACTGTGAGAACTGTTCCGAAAATACATAGGAAAGCGATAAGCGTAATTAAGAAGCGAGACCATTCACCAAGAACAGAAGCGTACATATTGACAAATTGAGCAATATAAGCTGCTGAAGCACTTTGCACTTCTTCACCTGAGCCAAATTGAATAAGAGCACCCAAAGCACAGAAAATAAGGGCTAAAATGGCCGTTCCGATATAACCAGTATTGAAATCAAAAATAGCATCTGCTTCTGACATCTTGACTTGTTTACGTTTTTCAACAGACCACATTGAGTTGATTGCTGAGATTTCAATCGGACAAGGCATCCATCCCATCAATGATACGATAAATGGTAGAGCTGCCATACGCCAAGGTGTAGGAGCTTCAAAATCTGGTGCATATTCACGGTGTTTTAATAGAGCAATAACCACAGCTACAACAGTCGCAATTGTCAAGGCTGTCATGACCCATTTTGCTAACGAATCAAGGAATTTGTAACCACCAATCAACAACATTGCCCAAATAATCACGATGATAATTGTTGTTAATTGAGAAATGCTTAACCCGAATCCATTTGGAAAAATGTTGTAAAGAATAGCTGCACAAAGAATACCGACCCCTGCTGTGTTAACGATAGCTGAGAAAATATTCAAAACAAAGAAAATAGCTAACCAACCTTTACCTTTTTCAGCATATCCCTCAATCAAACTCTTGTCATTTTCCATGGTATATTGTGATCCAAAACGGAAAAATGGGTATTTAAAAATATTGATAAGAAGAATTACTAGCGCTAATTGCCAGCCATAGATAGCTCCTGCTTGAGTAGAAGATACAATGTGTGAGCCGCCAACCGCGGCAGAAGCCATCAAGATACCTGGACCAAGCGCTTTTAGCTTAGTTCGCCAATTCGATTGTTGTTCTATATTTTCAGTCATAAAACAGACCTCTTTCTAAATAAACTTTTCAATATTCAGATAATTCTGAATTGTGTAAACCTAATTTTACAACTTGCCTATCAGAAAGTCAACCTTATTTTAGGAAAAAGTTTGAAAAAAATGAACATTAAAAATCCCCGCTTTTCAAAGCGAGGAAAATCATAAATTTACAGCTTAGTTAAATAGATTTTTAAAGAAATTAACAATTGCTTGCCAAATGTTCGCTAAGAAGCCTTTACTTGATTCCAAAGCGTCTGTGGCATCAAAATTAAGATTAATTCCTTTAAATGTTGAGCTTGCATTTGAAACAATGCTATCTTTCAAAGAAGCAAGTGTCGATTTAAAACTACTGCTATCAATGATACTTGATTTTGAAAGGTTAAAAGCAAAGTTAACAATCAAGGTAATTTGGTCACTTGACAAAACATCTTTTAGCTCATAATTATCAAGGGTTTCTTCAACGATTTTACGAACATCTTCTTTTGAAACGCCATCACCAGCATCTGCAACGGCTGATTTAATGTCGGTTAAGGCAACGTTTAACTTGTCAGCATCATAACCGTCTGTTCCTTGATTCTCAGAATTGATAGTCGATAGAGCTTCTAACTCTTCTTGAGCTAATTCTTTACTTTCATCAGAAACATCAGCACCATTTTCTTCTAAAGAATAATAAATCCCAGCTAATGCCGACTCACCTGTAACAGCGATTGGTGAAGCTACTGTAATAGCTGCGTGCTCAATACCTAGTGTAACGGCTGCATTTCGATACATATCTTCGGTAACTTTTGTAATATTCTCTGGTGTGACAATATTAACTGTCAAAGTTTCTGAAGAACCTAATTTTTGAATTTTAACAGATGAATACAATTGTAAACTAGAATCATCTGCGACGTTCATAATATTAGCATAGGCACTTGTTGTAATAGTCTTAACGCTTGTATCCGTTGAACTGTCATAACCTAACAAAGCCAACGTTTGTGTGCGCTGGTCGTCTGACAAAGAGTATCCTAAAACATAGTCAGGTTGAACATAAGTTTCATCAATGACATCCTGAACAGAGTTACTTGACGCTTGGACGCTGTTAACAGTGACAATAGATAAAACTGCTAAAGCACAAGCCATCAATGTCTTTTTAAATTTCATCTTAATCATTTTCCTTTCTCTTAGAGACCCTATTATACCATTTATTGAGAATTCAGTCTGAAAAAAACTGTTTTATCTCATGCTAAACTACTCATGTAATTCTAGTGGCAGACCATCTGGGTCGAAAAAGAAGGTCATTTTCTTACCTGTATAATCATCATAGCGAACAGGCTGAACATAAATTCCCATGCTTTCCAATTCAGCTTTGTAAGCATCAACATCATTGACGTAAAAAGCCAAATGACGTAGCCCACAAGCCTCCATATGATACTCAGGTTGCCCAACGCGTTTTGGCGGTGCAACATAATCTGGATCGCTGAGCTTATTTCCGAAAATCTCTAATTCAATCGTTCCACATTTTAAATCAAGTTTGTAATCGTGGCGCTCTGGTCTATGATTTTCACGAATAATTTCAAAACCTAATTTATTGACGTAAAAATCACGTGATTTTTCATAGTCAGAAACAATTAGTGCAACATGGTGAACTGCATTTAATTTCATTATTTTCTCCTTTCTCCTTAACAAGAAATAAAAGCTGGGGTTGTCCCAGCTTTTACCTTAAAATGTCATTTGATTATAGGAATACTCAAATGCTTCAAGAATATCATCTGATGCCTCGTTATAAGCTACAGAAGATTCAAGATTTCCTTTAACGACAATACGTTCAGTTGCGTCTTGGTCCATGCAGGTAACAAGCGTCACTTGAGATTGTCCAGGAGTATCATTAATAACATCTGAGCGATCTGGGGTAACTGATTCAATCTCTGTAATCACATAAGTGTAAATAGTTGATTTATCTGTTAAATAAATTTTCATTCCCACTTTTGCGTTTTCTAGAGGAGAAAAAAGCATTTTGGAAGAACCAACCAAACCAAACACGTGATGACTAGCTAGAGCATAGTTATTTTCACCACCCATGACTTGGTTTTCTTTCATTGTTCCAGCTCCATAGGATAATTCTGTATTTCCTAGTCCTTTAAAAATTGGCAAATTAATACCAACATCTGGCACTGCTATGCCACCAATAACGGGCAGATTAGCACTATTTGCCTGAGCTTTTAAAACAGATTGAACGGAAACAGGTTCTACTGATGAAAAATCATAAGTAACATCAGCACTCTCATTTTCCTTGATTTTCTTTTTAGAAACTTTAGTAATTTGATAATGATTCGACTCTTGACCAATCAAAAAATTACAAATAGATTTGTGAAAAATCAAAGCTATGCCAACAATCAATAAAAGCAAACATAAAAACAATCTAAGAGTATTCCAAAAACGATGTGTTTTTTTCTCTTTTTTTACCATACTACTCTAGGTCTTCTCCAGTTTTTTCTTCCTCTTCTTCTGGTTCAACAAGTGCAAACGTCATAATTTTAGCATCTTGGTCAAGTCTCATGATTTTAACACCTAGTGTGGCACGACCTGTTTGTGAGATACTAGCAACATTTGTACGAATAATAACCCCTGTGTCAGTAATGACCATAATATCTTCGTCGCCATTAACGGTTGCTAAACCGGCTAACTGACCATTCTTTTCGGTAATGTTGGCAGTCTTAATACCTTTACCGCCACGACCTTTAGTTGGGTATTCTGAAGCTAATGTACGTTTTCCGTAACCTTTTTCAGTGATAACAAGCACTTCTTGGTCATCTGAAATGCGTGAAGCTCCGACCACTTCATCACCTTCGCGAAGATTGACACCACGGACACCCGTTGCAGAACGGCTCATGCTACGAACGGCAGACTCATTGAAACGAACACTGTAACCAGTTTTAGTCCCGATAATAATATCGTCGTTACCATGTGTTCTGATAACGTTAATTAATTCATCACCGTCTTTAAGATTGAGGGCTTTTAGTCCGTTTTGACGAATATTGCTAAATTCAGATTCTTTGGTACGTTTAACAACTCCTTGACGCGTAACGAAGAAAAGATAACTTTCGTTGTCATCGTGTCCAGATTGACTAATGATTGTCTGAACAATTTCGCCTTCATCTAATTTCAAAAGGTTAACAATTGGTAATCCTTTAGCTGTACGTCCATATTCTGGAATTTCGTAACCTTTCAAACGATAAACACGACCTTTGTTTGTCATAAAGTAAACATGGTCATGAGTGCTTGTTGATACCAATTCACGAACAAAGTCATCATCATTAACACCAGTACCTTGGACACCACGTCCACCACGTTTTTGGGCACGGAATTCATCTTGCGCTAAACGTTTAATATACCCTTTATTTGAAAGAGTGATAAGAACGTCTTCTTCTTCAATCAAGTCTTCATCTTCAAGAGAAAGAACTTCCCCAACCATCAATTCTGTACGACGTGGGTCAGCGTATTTACGCTTGATGTCATCCATTTCTTCTTTGATGATTGCGACAACACGTTCTGGTTTTGCCAAAATATCAGCTAAATCAGCAATCAAAGCAAGTAAATCATCGTATTCAGCTTGGATTTTTTCACGTTCCAAACCTGTCAAACGACGAAGACGCATATCAAGGATAGCTTGACTTTGACGTTCAGACAAATCAAAACGGCTCATCAATTCGCCTTGGGCAATCACATCTGTTTCACTGTTTCGGATAATGCTGATAACCTCATCAAGATGATCAAGTGCAACCAGCAACCCTTCTAAGATGTGAGCGCGTTTTTCAGCCTTAGCTTTATCAAATTCTGTACGACGAACAATAACTTCTTTTTGGTGTTCAATATAATCAACGATGATTTGTTTCAAAGAAAGAATCTTTGGCACACCATTTTCAATAGCAAGCATATTAAAGCTAAAGTTTGTTTGCAAACTAGTTAATTTGAACAAGTTATTTAAGATAACATTTGCTGAAGCATCACGGCGTACTTCAATGATGAAACGAATACCTTCACGGCTTGATTCATCACGAACAGCTGTAATTCCTTCAATACGTTTTTCTTGCGCTAAGCGAACAATGTGTTCGTGCACTTTTGTCTTGTTAACACCGTATGGGAATTCTGTGACAACGATACGTTCGCGTCCGCTCTTAGTTGTTTCAATTTCAGTACGAGAACGTAAAACGATTGAGCCTTTACCTGTTTCGTAAGCTTTACGAATACCAGATTTACCCATAACAAGTGCACCTGTTGGAAAGTCAGGACCAGGCAAGACTTCCATTAATTCACGTGTTGTTACGTCAGGATTGTCCATAACCAGCTTGACAGCGTCAATAGACTCTCCTAAGTTGTGCGGTGGGATGTTTGTCGCCATACCAACGGCAATCCCTGTAGCACCATTAACAAGCAAGTTTGGAAAACGTGACGGCAAAACAAGCGGTTCACGCTCACTACCATCGTAGTTATCTTGGAAGTCAACAGTATTTTTGTTAATATCACGAAGCATTTCAAGAGCAATTTTGCTCATGCGTGCTTCTGTATAACGCTGAGCGGCAGCACCGTCACCATCCATAGAACCGAAGTTTCCGTGCCCATCAACGAGCATGTGACGATAACTCCACCACTGTGCCATACGAACCATGGCTTCATAAATAGACGAATCACCATGTGGGTGATATTTACCCATAACATCCCCAGTGATACGCGCAGATTTCTTATGAGGTTTGTCTGGCGTCACACCGAGCTCATTCATTCCATATAAAATACGACGATGAACTGGTTTTAATCCATCACGTACATCAGGAAGCGCACGAGCGACAATAACAGACATGGCGTAATCAATAAAGCTTGTCTTCATTTCTGAAGTCAGATTTACGTCAATTAAATTCTTATCCTGCATTAAGGAAAAACACTCCTTTTCTAGTGTAAAACTCTACTATATTATATCACATTTTTGGCAAAAATAGCGCATTTTCACCAGAATCACTGGCTTTCTTCTTTTTTTCAAAGTTTTTACAATTTAGTTCGTGACATATCTCACTTAACGTGTTAAAATATTATCGTATGGGCGAGAGCCCCTAAAAAAATTAAGGAGATGTTTAGATAAATGACTGCAACTAAACAACACAAAAAAGTTATCCTTGTTGGTGACGGTGCCGTAGGTTCATCTTACGCATTCGCACTTGTAAACCAAGGAATCGCACAAGAACTTGGTATCATCGAAATCCCACAATTGTTCGACAAAGCTGTTGGGGATGCTGAAGACCTTAGCCACGCTCTTGCTTTCACTTCACCTAAAAAAATCTACGCTGCTAAATACGAAGACTGTGCAGATGCTGACCTTGTTGTTATCACTGCTGGTGCACCTCAAAAACCAGGTGAAACTCGTCTTGACCTTGTTGGTAAAAACCTTGCTATCAACAAATCAATCGTAACTGAAGTTATCAAATCTGGTTTCAACGGAATTTTCTTAGTTGCTGCTAACCCAGTTGACGTTTTGACTTACTCTACATGGAAATTCTCTGGTTTCCCTAAAGAACGTGTTATCGGTTCTGGTACTTCACTTGACTCAGCTCGTTTCCGTCAAGCATTGGCTGAAAAACTTGATGTTGATGCACGTTCAGTTCACGCATACATCATGGGTGAACACGGTGACTCAGAATTTGCAGTTTGGTCACACGCTAACGTTGCAGGTGTAAACCTTGAAAACTACCTTAAAGATGTTCAAAACGTTAACGAAGCTGAATTGGTTGAGCTTTTCGAAGGTGTTCGTGACGCTGCTTACTCAATCATTAACAAAAAAGGTGCTACATTCTACGGTATCGCTGTTGCGCTTGCTCGTATCACTAAAGCAATCCTTGATGACGAAAATGCAGTTCTTCCACTTTCTGTATTCCAAGAAGGTCAATACCCTGGCGTAACTGACTGCTACATCGGTCAACCAGCTATCGTTGGTGCTCACGGTATCGTTCGTCCAGTTAACATTCCTTTGAATGACGCTGAACAACAAAAAATGGAAGCTTCTGCTAAAGAATTGAAAGCTATCATCGACGAAGCTTTCTCTAAAGAAGAATTTGCTTCTGCAGCTAAAAACTAATTCTAGTTTTTAACATAATAAAAGCTATCCTGATTCAGGATAGCTTTTTTGTATTCTATTTATTTCGCATTCAATGCTGCCATTGTAATGTAGTTGTATGGTTTGTTGAAATGCGGTAGGAAGAATAAGTCTGTCAAAGCAAGTTTATCAATCGTCACTTGTTCCTGGATAGCAAGTGAGAATAAGTGAATTCCCATTGAGATGTCTTTTTTCGCCATTATTTGTGCACCAAGAATGACACGTGATGTTTTATCATAAACAATTTTTAAAGTAACTTGGAAATTATCTTTTTGAATGAATTCTGGTTTTTGATTATCCACATACTCGACTTCAAGAGCATCAAAGCCTTTTGCTTTTGCCTTTTCTAGAGTCAATCCTGTCGAAACCATATTCAAGCCATAAATTGAAATACCATTTGAGCCTTGAACACCTGCTCCTTCTAGTTTATGACCACAAGCGTTGTGTGCTGCAACAATTCCTGTACGAACAGCATTTGAAGCAAGGGCAATGTAATCTGTTGATTGTGTCGCATTGTTATAAATCGTAGCACAATCACCGATAGCATAGACATCAGGCACACTTGTTTCTTGGTATTTATCAACTAAAAAGGCACCATTTGGGAACAATTTAATTTTATCTTGAGCCAATGCTGTATTGGGGCGAAAACCAACTGCTAGAATAACCATATCGACATCATATTCTGATTTATCAGTGATGATTTTTTCCACTTTTGTCTTACCAGTAATTTCCTGTACGGCTTCTCCAAATGCTAAATGAATGCCGTGTTCTTGTAAATTATTTGCCATTGCATCACTCAAATCGCGGTCATAATAGCCAGCTAAACAAGTCTCTGCAACGTCGATAAGTGTTACTTCTTTACCTTTACGTTGGAAAGCTTCTGCTAATTCAACACCGATATAGCCTGCTCCGACGACAGCTACACGAGAAATAGTTTTCTCTTTCAATCTCTCAATAACATCTTCAGCATTCTGATAAAGTTTAACAAATTGAACGTTTTCGAGTTTTGATTCAAATTCAAGCGAATCTTCTTTCATGCTAACACCCTTAATTGGCGGGACGATTGGCTGTGAGCCTGTTGCAAAAATCAATTTATCATATGTTTCAAAATGTTTTTGCCCATCAACAAGTGCTGTGATTTCTTTTTTATCATAATCAATCGATTCCACAGGAGAATTCATATAAACTTTAGCACCAAGTTGTTCTAATTCATCTTTGTCTGAATAGAACAATCCTTCAGGTCCAGCGATTTGTTCTCCGATCCATAATGCCATACCACAACCGAGAAATGAAATATTTGAATTTTGGTCAAAAACAACGACTTCATTTTCAGTACCATAATTGGTTAACATTGTCTTTATGCAAGCTGTACCAGCATGATTTGCTCCAATAACAACAATTTTACTCATAGAAAGTAACCTCTAACTAATTAAATTTAACATGACTAATATACCATACCTATAAAACGCTTACAAATAATTTGCTTATAAAAAATAAGCTGGCTTTACCAGCTTATTTTCACTTTATTTAGATTTAATATAGTTAACACCATCAGCCTTAGGTGCTACTGCTTTACCGAAGAAGGCAGCTAAAACGACAATTGTCAAAACGTATGGTGCTACTTTTAGGTAAACAGATGGGATACTTGAGAAGAATGGCAATTGTGCACCAATAATCGCAAGTGACTGTGACAATCCAAAGAACAAGCTCGAAAGCATTGCACCGATTGGATTCCAACGACCAAAAATCATGGCAGCTAAAGCAATGAAACCTGGACCAGCGATCGTTGTAACCGCAAAGTTATTAGAGATCGTTTGCGCGTAAACAGCACCTCCGATACCACCAAAGAAACCTGAAATCATAACTCCAGCATAACGCATAAGATAGACATTGATTCCAAGTGTATCAGCGGCTTGTGGATGTTCACCAACAGAACGCAAGCGAAGTCCAAAACGTGTTTTGAAAATGATAAACCATGAAATAAACGACACTAAAATTGCAACATAAGCAACTAATGACGTATTGTTAAAGAAAATTTGTCCAATAACTGGAATATCTTTCAAAATTGGGAATGAGAAACGCCCGAATGTTTCTGAGATGGTATCAGTCTGTCCTTTACCAAAAAGGTAACGACATTGAAAGACTGCAAACGAAGGTGCAATCAAATTCAATACAGTCCCAGAAACAACATGGTCTGCTCGAAAATTAATTGTTGCGACAGCGTGGATTAGCGAGTAAAGCACACCAACGAATCCCGCAACGATTGAGGCAATCCATGGTGTAGCATTTCCGAAAACATCTGCAAAACTAAGGTTAAAGAGAACACCAGAAAATGCCCCCATGACCATAATCCCTTCAAGTCCCACATTTACAACACCAGCACGTTCAGAGAAAGTTCCGCCGATACTAGTAAAAATTAAAGGTGCAGAATAGATTAACATGGAAGAAACTAATAGGGCTAACATTGTTGTAAAACTCATTTTACTTTCCTCCTTCTACTTTTTTAGTTTTAAGAAAATGACGAATCATATAATCTGCTCCAACGAAGAAAATAATGAAAGCAGAAACAACGTCAATAACTTCTGACGGAATACCAATCATACCTGTTTTACCAATTGAAAGAACAGCATACAAGAACGCAGCAAATGGAATACCAATAGCATTATTAACCGCAAGAAGCGAAACCGCCATACCGTCCCAACCGATGCTTAATGAACTTGTTTGAGAATAAACATTTTCAAATGTTCCTAGACCTTCTACTGTTCCACCAAGACCAGCAAGCGCTCCTGAGATAATCATCGAAATGATAATTAGACGTTTAGCTGACATACCGGCGTATTCTGCTGCATGTGGGTTGATACCAACAGATGTGATTTCGTAGCCAAGTGTTGTTTTCTTCATCATAAACCAGATGATAATAACAGCGATAAAAGCGATGAAAATGCCAATATTCATACGTGAATTGTTTGTTAGTGCTGAGAGCCATTCTGTCTGATAAGAGGCATTTTCAGAAACTTTGATAGTTGCTTCTGTTGTACGCATGATATTGTCAGGAAAAACATTTTGGATAAGGTACTGTGTTGAATACAAAATGATATAGTTCATCATAATTGTGACAATAACTTCACTTGTTCCAAGGAATGCACGCAAGATACCAGGAAGTGCACCAGCAATACCACCAGCAACAAGTCCAACAACGATAGTACAAATCACTGAAATTGGTTTTGGTAAATCAGGGAAAGAAAGTGCAAACCACACTGACATTACCCAACCGATCAAAGCTTGACCCGGAAGTCCAACGTTGAAGAAACCAGCTTTTGAAGCAACCGAGAAACCAAGAGCAATTAAGATAAGCGGACCCATGGCACGGAAGATTTCACCGATATTTTTAATAGAACCAAATGCAGTATAAAGTAGGTCGTTATACCCCCAAAGAGGATTATAACCAAAGCAAAGCATGAGGATTGCCCCTAATAACATACCGAGAACAACGGCAATTAAAGGAACAGCCCATTTTTGTGTTTTCTTAGACATTAGTATCCTCCTTTTCCACTTTTCCGCCTGCCATTAAAATACCAAGTTCTTGTTTATTGGTTTGGGCAGCATCTAAGATACCTTGAATTTTACCATCATGAATAACGGCAATACGGTCGGAAACATCAAGGATTTCATCTAGTTCAAAACTAATAACGAGTACAGCTTTCCCTTTATCACGCTCAGCAACAAGACGTTTGCGAATGTATTCAATCGCACCAACGTCTAGTCCACGTGTTGGTTGGTTAACAATCAACAAATCTGGATTACGATCAATTTCACGAGCGATAACTGCTTTTTGTTGGTTACCACCAGAAAGCGCACCGCCTGCTACCAATTCACTAGCAGCGCGGACATCAAATTCTGCCATCAACTCACGGGCATGTTCGTTTAATTTATTATAGTTCATGAAACCGTGTTTACTAAATGGTTCTTTATAGTATGTTTGAAGAGCGATATTTTCAGCAATTGTCATATCTAGAACCATACCATCACGATGACGATCTTCAGGAACATGACCAACACCTAATTCCGTAATCTTACGAGGACGTTCATTCGTCATGTCCACGCCTTTAATGATGACGCTACCTGATTCGACCTTACGAAGACCAGTGATTGCTTCAACAAGTTCACTTTGCCCATTACCATCGATACCAGCAATACCAACAATCTCACCTGCACGGACATCCAGAGAAAGTTCTTTGACCGCAGGAACACCACGATTTTCGTTAACAACTAAATCCTTAACGGAAAGAACAACGTCTTTTGGATTAGCAGGAATTTTTTCGGTTTTAAACGAGACAGCACGTCCAACCATCATCTCTGCTAATTCTTCACTTGTTGAATCAGCAACTGGTACTGTTTGAATAGATTTTCCGTGACGAATAACTGTGACCCTATCAGCAACGGCACGAATTTCATCCAATTTATGTGTGATTAAGATGATTGATTTTCCTTCTTTAACCAAGTTTCGCATAATATCAAGTAATTCTTCAATTTCAGAAGGTGTTAAAACAGCTGTTGGTTCGTCAAAGATAATAATATCGGCACCACGATACAGTGTTTTTAAAATTTCAACACGTTGTTGTGCTCCAACAGTAATATCCGAAATTTTAGCTGACGGATCAACCGCTAAACCGTATCTTTCAGATAACTCTTTGATTTCTTCAATTGCTTTTTTTAGATTAAGAATCCCACCTTTTTTGGTTACCTCGTTACCTAAAATAATATTTTCAGCCACTGTAAAAGCTTCAACCAACATAAAGTGCTGGTGAACCATTCCGATTCCCATTTTAGCTGATTTTGAAGGTGAATCTAAGTGAGCAACTTCTCCCTTCACTAAAATTTCACCGCTTGTTGGTTGTAAAAGACCGGCAAGCATATTCATCAAAGTCGATTTTCCGGCACCATTTTCCCCAAGAAGGGCATGGATTTCACCTTTTTTGACTTCTAAATTGATATGGTCATTAGCTACAAAATCACCAAATTTTTTAGTAATTTCACGCATTTCAATGACTTTTTCTTGTGTCATATGTGATCCTTTCAGTCTAATAATTAATAATTTTAGGTCAGTTAAGCCCACTAAATTCTCTAAAAAAGAGTTTTTTAATGAACTTAACTGAGGTAAAATTGCTATTTTCCTCAGCCCTGAAAAAAGGCGACCTATTTGGTCGCTTCCTTCAAGAATGATAATTTTTAATCACTCAAACCATCATCAACAGTGATTTCACCATCGATGATTTTTTGTTTGGCAGTTTCAACCGCTTCTTTAATGCTATCAGAAAGGTTATCTGTGACAACATCAACACCACCGTCTGCAAGACCATATGTTTTTGTTGTGTTTCCGTTGAATTTTTCACCTTTAAGCTGTTCGTTAGAAATATCTTGAACGACTTGTCCTACTTCTTTAATTGTAGAAGTCAAAACAAAGTTAGAATCAACGTTATCAGATGATGTGTAGTCACCTTCTTCTGATTGGTCACGATCGACACCGATTACCCAAACTTTTTGGTCGCTATCAGCTGTTAATTTTTCATTGATTTCTTTGGCTTGTGAGAAGACACCTGTACCAGAACCACCTGCGGCATGGTAGATAACATCTGCGCCACCTGCGTACATAGTAGCAGCGATTGTTTTACCTTTAGCAGAGTCTGAGTAAGAACCCACGTATTGAACATCAACTTTGATTGAGCTATCAACTGATGCTACACCAGCTTTGAAACCAGCTTCAAAACGTGTGATTGTATCTGATTCAACACCACCTACAAATCCAACGTGTTTTGTTTTTGTTTGCATAGCAGCTGCGATACCTGCAAGATAAGCACCTTCGTTATCAGCAAACAAGACACTTTCAACGTTATCTTGATCAGAAACAGTATCGTCAATGATAACATAGTTAACATCTTCGTTTTCTGGGGCAGCTTCTTCAACTGCATCATGAAGATTGTAACCAATAGCAAAAATCAAGTTATAACCGTTTGAAACAGCTGAATCAAGGTTAGTTGCATAGTCTGACTCGCTATCTGATTGGAAGTAAGTGTAGTCAGTATCTTTTGTTAAATCATTTTCTTTTCCCCAAGCTTGCAAACCTTCCCAAGCTGATTGGTTAAATGATTTATCATCAACACCACCTGTATCTGTTACAATAGCAGCTTTTACGCTAGAATCAGAGCTAGAGCTAGATGAATTTGAACGGCTACAAGCACCAAGTGCTAATGTTGCTACTGCAGCAAGTCCAAGACCAACAATTTTCTTGTTCATGAAAATGAACCCTCCTAAAAAACTTATAAGCAACACAGTTGCTAAATATATATCAAGCCAATTGGCTCAACGACACTTTTAAGAAGACTTTTTCAAGCCTTATAGACTGTGGTAATAAACCACTTGACCGTCATCACGACCGTCCACCTTTGCTCTTCTATTTCATAACGTAAAAAATATTATTAATGTTAGTAACTACTATTAGCAGTTTCACCGTTGACAATCGCTACACCTGCAGAAGTTCCAATTCGTGTTGCACCTGCTTTAATAAAAGCTTCAGCATCTGCATATGAGCGCGTACCACCTGCGGCTTTCACTCCGATATTTGGTCCAACAGTCTTACGCATCAATGTCACATCGGCGATATTTGCGCCTGCAGTTGAAAAACCAGTTGAGGTTTTAACGTAATCCGCACCTGCTGCAACCGCTAATTGGCAAGCTTTTACTTTTTCGTCGTCTGTCAAAAGACAAGTTTCAATGATAACTTTTACTAACTTATCACCGCTTGCTTCTACAACAGCGCGAATATCAGCTTCAACAGCGTCATATTGTCCTGATTTTAATTGACCGATATTGATAACCATATCGATCTCATCTGCACCGTTAGCAACAGCATCTTTCGTCTCAAAAGCTTTCACACTACTAGTGTTTGCCCCAAGAGGAAAACCAATAACCGTACAAACATTAACTTCAGTACCTTTTAAAGCCTTAGCGGCATATGATACCCAAGTTGGATTAACACAAACACTAGCAAACTGATGCTCTACTGCTTCTGCAATCAGCTTATCAATTTGAGTTTGAGTGCTTTCAGGTTTTAATAAAGTATGATCGATATACCTATTAATAGCCATTTTTACTTCCTTCCGAAAATTCTTTTCATTTGATTAATAATTACACTTCCCCTATTTTACCATTTTTTTCAAAATATGTAAGTAGTTTTTACCGATTTTTTAATAATTAGTAAAAATGGCAAAAACCGAAAAAATATTAAAACGCTTTTATAATTTATTTCCTCCAAAAAAGCCTTGTTATGGTAAGATTTTATATTTAATTATGACATTTGTGTCATGTGTCATATTCGGTATTCCTGAACTTTTTGAGACAAAATCGCTCCTAAGGGAAGGAATTTACAATATTTAAAAATAATATTTTGACGTTTTGTAAGCGATTTATATTGTGTTTTTTATGACTTTTTAAAGCATAATTATACCGTTAAAACTGACTTTTATATCATATTTATTTTATGACATCTGTCACAATTATTGATATTATGGGAGTTTATAAAAAAATCCTTATTAAACAAGATTTATCATCCCATTTAATAAAGATTTTTTATTCACTTATTCAGTTTTTGTGCTTCGTAAAATATAATACCCTTTATCACGTTTTAGGATATCAACATTACCAAAAATTTCTTCCATTTTAGCTTTAGCACTAGGTGCTCCTTGTTTTTTTTGGATAACGATTGTTAGGCTACCGCCATCTTTAAGATAATTGATACTATCAGCAATAATCGTATGAACAACTTGTTTTCCTGCACGAATTGGAGGATTACTAATAATGTAATCAAAAGTGCCTGTTACCTTTTCATAGATATTAGATTGAAAAATATTTGCTGTAACACCGTTTTTTTCAGCGTTTTGTTGCGCTAAATCAATAGCTCGGTTGTTAATATCAACCATTGTCGCTTGAACACCTTGAACTTTTGCTAAAGAAATACCTAGCGGACCATAACCGCAGCCTAAATCCAAAAGTGTTTTACCTTTTTCAAAATCCAACGTATTCAAAAGCACTTGGCTGCCGTAATCAATCATTTTTTTAGAGAAAACGCCTGAATCTGTTAAAAATTTGAAAGGATACCCCAAAAGAGTAACCTTCAACTCATGAATGTCATGAGCGCTATCGGGATTTTCTGCATAATACATCTTTGCCATTTTCTACTATTCCTCCTAGAATGCTTTTCCATTTTAACATAAATTGTAACGGTTTTCAATTAAGGATTAAAGTGCTATAATAGAGCACATAACCCTCTGTAAGGAGCTTCGTATGACGAACGAATTTATTAATTTTGATAATATTTCTCGAAAAACTTGGCAAGAATTACATCGCAAAACACAGCCGCTTCTAACTGCCGAAGAATTGGAATCAATTAAAAGTTTGAACGACAATATCAGCATTCAAGATGTGGTTGAGGTTTATCTTCCTTTGATTAGCTTGATTCAGATTTACAAAAATGCTCAAGAGAATCTTTCGTTTTCGAAAAGTATTTTTCTAAAAAAAGAAGTGAGTAAACGCCCATTTATCATTGGTATTTCGGGGTCGGTTGCTGTTGGAAAATCAACGACTAGCCGTCTTTTGCAACTTCTCCTATCACGGACTTTCAAAGACAGCAAAGTTGAAATGGTAACGACTGACGGTTTCATTTATCCAAATGATATTTTAATTGAGCGAAATATACTTGACCGCAAAGGATTTCCCGAAAGTTATAACATGGAACTTCTGCTAAATTTTCTCGATACCGTTAAAAATGGCATGGTCGCTAAAATTCCTGTTTATTCGCATGAAATTTATGACATCATTCCTGACCAAAAACAAACGATTGATACCCCTGATTTTCTGATTGTCGAAGGAATCAACGTTTTTCAAAACCAGAAGAATAAACGATTGTACATGACAGGGTATTTTGATTTTTCAATTTACATTGACGCAGAAAACGATAATATCGAAAAATGGTATTTGGAACGTTTTGAAAGCTTATTAGAATTGGCAAAAGCAGACAAAAACAACTATTATCACCGTTTTGTCGATATGTCGCAAAGCGAAGCCTTAGCTTTAGCTAAGAACACTTGGAAAACAATCAATTTAGTCAATCTTGAAAAATACATTGAACCAACGCGAAACCGTGCTGAATTGATTTTACACAAGGCTGCAGACCATAAAATTGATAGTATTTATTTGAAAAAGTAAGTAATTTTGCTTAAAGGGTGATTAAGACTTGCCAAAAGTCAATAATTTCTATATAATAATGTAGTTAGATTAATTTGGAGGTGAAAACATTGGCAAATATTAAATCAGCTATCAAACGCGCTGAACTTAACGTTAAACAAAACGAAAAGAACTCAGCACAAAAATCAGCTATGCGTTCTGCTATCAAAGCATTCGAAGCTAACCCATCTGAAGAGCTTTTCCGCGCTGCTTCTTCTAGCATCGATAAAGCTGAATCAAAAGGGTTGATTCACAAAAACAAAGCTAGCCGCGATAAAGCACGTCTTGCTGCTAAATTGGCTAACTAATATCCAATGAAAACTCCAAATGGAGTTTTTTTCTTTTACAAAAATAGTTTTTCTAGCAATTAAAGTTTACAATTGCCAAAGAAAAACGAATATAAGCAAAAAGGAAGCTGATAAATTATCAGCTTCCTTTATTTTATTAATGACGATTAAAACGAACTTCAAAAATAGTTCCTTTTGGTTGATTATCTTTGACCTGAATATCGCCTTTTAAGACGTCAACAATTTGCTTAGCAAGTGACAATCCTAGGCCAAAACCGCCTTTTTGACGTGTCCGTGCTTTATCCACACGATAAAAACGGTCAAAAATCTTAACTTTATCAGCGTCGCTAATCCCTGGGCCGTTATCAGCAACTGTCAGAATTGTTTGTTTGTCTGTTGTTTTAACGGTAAATTCAATGACACCATCATCGTCGGTATATTTTATGGCATTATCAAATAAGATAGTCATCAGCTGTTTTAGTAATGTACGATCTGATTTGATTGGTCGCTCTGCCAAATTATGTCCGACAAATGTCTTGCCATTTTCTTCAGCAATCATATCGTAATTCTCAAAAATTTCGTTAAAAGTTATTGGTTGAATATCTTCCAATTCAACCTTCAAACCATCGTCACGGCGTGCCAAATTTAGTAGATTTGTAGTCAAAATTCGCATATTTCGAACTTCATCTAGACTAGCTGCGATGCTTTCGCTATTATCCAAAATCGTAGCATCAGGTCGCCTAAAGAGACTTTCTAAACGATTCTGCAAAACAGCAAGTGGTGTACGCAACTCATGACTAGCGTTTTCGACAAAGGATTTTTGTTTTTCATAACTTTCCATGATTGGTTTTCGTGTCCAATTTGCAAGATAAACACTTGCAAAAACCGAAATAATCCAAAAAATAACCATAACTGTAATTGTAATTGTTACATAACGTTCGTTAGCCTCATCTAATTGACGAACACTAACAAGAAAAGTAGCATATTTTATACTTGGATACTCGCTGCTACTAATCTTCACAGTTAAGGCATGATATTTTTCCGTTTGGCCAAAAATCGTTGTAATCTTCTGTTCTTTTATTTCACCGACACTATCTTCATCAAATGTGGTTGATAGCGTTCCAAACTGAACAAAAGCATCTAAAGTATTTAAAATTTTGCCATCCTCATCATAAAGAAGAACACTGACATTACTTAGTCCAACCCCACTAGTGCTAGGCTTCAATTTTCCCGAACTACTCGTTCCACCCGTAAAACCACCTGTAGAAGAATCATCCGATTGCAAACTGTCACTACGTTCCATGGTTCGTACAACATAATCATTGGCATTATCTGCAGCATTTTTCAAACTCGTATCAACAGAGGAATAAAGACCATAACGCATTATCTGCAAGATGATAACTGTCATAATGACAAAAATTCCCGTAAAGACAGCAAAGAAATGGAAGAAATGTGAAAATGTCCCTGACGATAATTTTTTCTGTAATTTATTCAGCATTTTTCAGAATATAACCTACACTCCGTAGGGTTTGAAGATTTTTGGCAAAGGTAGTGCCTTTGAGTTTTTTTCGAATTTTTGAAACGTAAACTTCAACAACCGAAATCGTTGTATCACTATCAAAGCCCCAAATACGGTCAAAAATTTGTGATTTGGGTAAAATAACGTTTTGATTTTGTAAAAAATAAACCAATAAATCAAATTCTTTACCAAGCAACTCAACTTCTTCACCATTGACAGTTGTTGTGTTAGTAGAAGTATCAACAGTTAATTCTTCATATGATAAATTATTATCATTATATTTACCCGAACGTTTCAAAAGAGCCTGAATACGCATTTTTAACTCTTCAAGATAAAAGGGTTTAGTCAGGTAGTCATCAGCTCCCAGCTCAAAACCATGCCCTTTATCATCAAGACTCTCTTTTGCAGTCATAATAAGTACAGGTGTTGAAATTCCCTCTTCTCGTAATTCTTTAAGCACCTGAAAACCATCTTTTTCAGGTAACATCAAGTCAAGCAAAATGAGATCATACACGCCACTTTCTGCTTCGTACAAGCCCTCTTCACCATCGAATACCTGCATAACATCCGCAAAATCATCTAAAAAATCAAAAATAGAATTAGATAAGCTTAAATCATCTTCGACTAATAATATCTTAATCATATGTATACTCCTTGTATTTATATTATTATATCATGACTTACTACTTTGGTCTAAGTTTTTACAACAAATTTCTCGATTTTCGTAGTAATTTCCTGATAAAAAGCATATCTGACAGAGCTTAAGATTAACTAAAATAGTTATATAAGGAACTCCAAAAACGTCCGAGAAAATTCTCAGACGTTTTATTTTTATTCCACTTCTGTAAGTGCTTCTTCAACAGCAACTTTACTTGTATTAATCAAATCAAGGCGAGCAGAAATTTCTTTGATTCCCATTGCGATATTGCGACTAATTGCCATATCGTCAAGTTGTGGTTCAAAGAATGCTTTATACTCTGCAAGACGTTCAGTAGTTTTGAATGAGTTAGCAGGATAAATAACAAACTTATCAAAACTCATGTCACCACCAAGCGCTGATTTAATCCAAGCCCAGTTTTCACGTGCCCAAGTCCAGAATGCTCCTTGCGCAAAATCTTTTTCAAGGAATGGACGATACCAACTCATTGCTAAGTCTTGTGGTTTCACAACGTCTTTGTTCTTCAAAGCATTCAAGATACGTTCAACTGTAGCTTCTGATTTTGTATTTGATAAAGCAGAAGCCAATTGACGACGGAAGTTACCATCGTTTGTCTTCACGTAAGTATCAAGGTAAAGTGAAACAAGTTCTTCTGTTTCAGCGTGTTTGATTTGATTTGCCAAAACAGCTAAGCGAATTGAAGCTGGGATAGCTTCGATATTATCTTTGTATTGGTGGAAAATAGCTTCCGCTTTTGTTACGGCATCTGCGTTGTCTGCATACAACATCAATGAAATTGTGTTTTGACGAACCATTTCATCTTCGTCAGATTCACCTGCTTGTGGTTCAAAACCGAGGCGGTCGTAATTCTTTTGCATGAGGTGGCTAACCAAGGCTTTAAATTGTACTTGAGCTTGGCTTCCTTCTGTCAAGAAAACATCCAAACCTTCAACAACTTGTGAAATAGCTTCCGCTACCAAATAAGAAGTTTCATCAGCAAGTTTTGTCAATAACGGAACAAGTTCTGCGTATGAAATCTCACCACTTTCAGCAAGCAAACGGCGTTCTTGGATGACTTGAAGTTTTGAAACAGTATCAAGTTCAGTCAATTGTTCAAGAACAGCATTCAATAATTCGCCTTTATAATTTGTGATGTAGTGAGCGGTATTTTCTGTATTGAGACGAAGAGCTCCTTCATTTTGCGCTACTAATTGGCTGTAATTTGGAATTTCAAGACGAGCTTCAGTCAACGTTTCTGGAAGTCCTTGCCAATTGCTATTAAGTGGAATTGGCCAAATACGATTTTCATCAACACCTTCACCGATGAAGAATTGTTTTTGGTTAAGAACAAGTGTATCATCAACAACTTCTGCTGTCACAACTGGATAACCAGGTTGTTCTAACCAAGCGTCCATGAAGGCTGCAACATCTTTTCCAGATGCTTCTGATAACGCATCCCAAAGATCACGACCAATAGTATTGCCATATTGGTGTTTTTCAAAGTAAATTTTCAAGCCAGCACGGAAATCGTCATCACCAAGCCAACGACGAAGCATGTGCATCAAGCGACTTCCTTTAGCATAAACAATGGCTGGGTCAAACAAAGTATTGATTTCATCAGGATGCTTAACTTCGACGTGCACAGATTGAACACCGTCAGTAGCATCACGTTGAAGTGCCAATGGGAGACCTGCTGTTTGGAAATCTTCAAAGATATTCCATGAAGGCTCAATGGCATCAACAGAAACGTACTCCATCATATTGGCAAATGATTCATTGAGCCATAAATCATCCCACCATTTCATTGTGACAAGGTTACCAAACCATTGGTGAGCCAATTCGTGTGCAACAACAAGTGCGACATTTTGACGACTCTTAACGGTAGAGTTATCGTCAACCAAAAGATAAACTTCACGGTAAGTAACCAAGCCCCAGTTTTCCATCGCTCCAGCTGAGAAATCAGGAAGGGCAACATGGTATGAAAGTGGAATTGGATATTTGACGCCATAATAATCCTCGTAGAAATCAATAACACGAACAGCAATATCCAAAGCAAAGTCTAATGATTTAAGAGTGTGTGCTTTTGTTGAGAAAACACCAACTTCAGTACCATTTTTAGTTTTTGCAGTTTTACCTTGCAAATCCCCAAGAGCAAATGCGAGAAGGTATGATGACATGCGAGGTGTCGTATCGAATGTCCAAAGACCAGTTTCCTTACGACGGTCAGCATCAACTTCTGGCATATTTGAAAGCACGATTTCACCTTCAGTTTGGTCAAATTTAATGCTCAAATCAAAAGTAGCTTTTGCTTCTGGTTCGTCCACACAAGGAAAAGCTTCGCGGGCAAAGTGACTTTCAAATTGTGTTGAGATGACTTCTTTTTTGACGCCATCAACAGTGTAATATGAAGGGTAGATACCTGTCATATTATCGGTAATCTTACCTGAGAACTCAAGAACAAGTGTCATTGTACCTGTTTCTGGTAGTTCAACATGGACAGCTTCGTTGTTGTTATCAATGGTAAACTCTAAGTTTTGATTGTCTAACAAAACAGAAGCAATGGCTAAATCTTTTTGGTGGAATGAAATAACATTATCTAAAGCCTCACCGCTAATCGCTACGTTACCTGAAAACGTTTTTGATTGACGGTTAATGTCAAGAAAAATATTATAATTTTCAGGAACAAACTTTTCAATAAAATGTTCTACAGTTTTCATATAACTCCTTTAAAATATAGAAATGAGGACTAACAACCGTTCTCCCCATATCCCTTAATCTCTTAAATAATTCTGACAATACTTACTATGAAATAATCGTGTCTTTAAATTAATGATGGTTAAGTACTATCAAACTACATTATTATATCACAAACCTAAATATCTGTCAGTTTTAAAAAATAAAACAAAAAGAAGGTCACTCCTTCTCTTTGTCTCTCGTATTACAGCTCAATGATTTTACCAGTTTTAAGGTAAACAACCCATTCACAAATATTACGAGCGTAGTCACCAATACGTTCTAAGTAAGTGATAACTTGTAGGTATTCTTTCCCGGCAAAAACGGTGTCAGGTTGTTGGCGGATTGACTCAACAGCCATATTTTGAATGTCACGGAAATAGTTATCAATCACTTCGTCTGATGCGGCCACTTCGTAAGCACGTTCTTCATCTCCTGTGATATAAACATCCAAAGCTTCTTCTACCATGTCGCGCACAGCTTTACCCATTTTTTTGATTTCTGCTTCGACTTCTGGTAAACGTTCTTCGCCTTTTACACGGATGGTTGCTTTAGCGATTGAAGCTGCGTGGTCACCCATGCGTTCAACATCGCTTGAAGCTTTTAAAACTGTAATAACAGTACGTAAATCTTGAGAAACTGGTTGTTGCAATGCAATGATTTCAAGTGATTTTTTCTCTAATTTTGTTTCGAAATTATTGACAATTTCATCACCTTCGATAACTTCTTTAGCTAATTCACGATCATGGCTGATGAATGCTCGAACGGTCTTATTGATTTGTGAAAGGACTTCAGTCCCCATTGCGTAAAATTGATTGTGTAATTTTTCTAATTCGTCGTCAAATTTTGACCTTAACATAATACCATCTCCTTTTTCAAGCTGCTAAGACTAACCAAATTTTCCTGTAATATAATCTTCTGTTTCTTTTCGTTTAGGGTCCATGAACATTTCATGTGTTTTTCCGTATTCGATAAGGTCACCACCGAGGAAAAATCCTGTTCGGTCTGAGATACGTGAAGCTTGTTGCATTGAACGTGTTACGATAAGCATTGTATATTTATCTTTCAAACCATAAAGTGTATCTTCCACTTTACCTGCTGAAATTGGGTCAAGTGCCGATGTTGGTTCATCTAATAGAATAATTTTAGGACTTGTTGCTAAAACACGAGCTACGCACACACGTTGTTGCTGACCTCCTGATAAACCAAGCGCAGAATCGTGCAATCTATCCTTAACTTCGTCCCAGATAGAAGCACCGATAAGTGATGATTCGACGGCTTCATCAAGAACTTGCTTATCTTTAATTCCTTTCAAACGTAAACCGTAAACGACATTTTCATAGATTGACATTGGAAATGGATTGGGTTGTTGGAAAACCATGCCGATTTCTTTGCGAAGTTCAACCGTATCTGTTCGTGGGCTATAAATATTATGACCATTATAAGTGATTGAACCTGTCAATGTTACTTCAGGATTAAGGTCACCCATGCGGTTAATCGACCGCAAAAGTGTTGATTTTCCTGAACCAGAAGGTCCGATTAAGGCTGTGATTTCATTAGGATAGAAATCCATTGACACATTATTTAAAGCCTTTTTCTTATTATAATAAACAGATAAGTCACTCACTCTTAAAATAGGTTCTGTCATGTCTTTCCTTTCTAACCAAAATGTCCAGACACATAATCACTAGTAGATTGCAATTTCGCATTTTGGAAGATGTTGTTCGTTTTATCGTATTCAATCAAATCTCCCAAATAGAAGAATGCTGTGTAATCACTAGCACGAGCTGCTTGTTGCATATTGTGCGTTACGATGATAATGGTATAATCTTTCTTCAATTCAAACATGGTATCTTCCAACTGCATTGTGGCAACTGGGTCCAAAGCTGACGCTGGTTCATCCATTAGAAGAATGTCAGGTTTGACAGCAATGGCTCGTGCGATACACAACCGTTGTTGCTGACCGCCTGAAAGCGTGAAGGCTGATTTATGCAAATCATCTTTCACTTGATCCCAAAGCGCAGCTTGTTTTAAAGAGGTTTCAACAATTTCATCTAAGAATTGTTTGTCTTTCACACCTGCTCGTTCATAGGCAAATGTGATATTTTTATAAATAGATTTTGCAAATGGGTTGGGACGTTGGAAAACCATACCAATGTGTTTACGCATTTCATAAACATTGATATTTTTGGCGTTAACATCAATACCTTCATATAAAATTTCACCCGTTACTTTGGCAATATCAATAGTGTCATTCATTCGGTTCAAACTACGAAGAAATGTCGATTTGCCACATCCAGATGGACCAATAAGAGCAGTAATCTTATTTTTTTCAAACTGCATATCAATCCCTTTGATTGCCTCTTTTTGACCATAGTAAACATGAAGGTTTTTCGTTGCCAAGGCAAGCTTTTCTTCCGGAAATGTAATAATATGTCTTTCGTTCCAATTATATTCTGTCATTTCTTCTCCTTTAGTTTGCTGACGTTAATTTCGCATGAAGTTTCTTACCGATATAACGAGCTGATAGGTTGAAAATGAGGATGAAAACCAAGAGAACTGCAGCGCTTCCTTGTGAAACTTGTGTTGCATCAGGAATAGTGCCTTCACTATTGACTTTCCAAATGTGAACAGCGAGCGTTTCAGCTTGACGGAAGATAGAAATCGGACTTGTCACACTAAGTGGGTTCCAATTTGACCAATCAAGAGCTGGCGCAGATTGCCCCGCTGTGTAAATGAGCGCGGCTGCTTCACCAAAGATACGTCCTGAAGCAAGCACAATACCAGTAACAATACTTGGCAAAGCTTCTGGTACAACAACGTGAACAACTGTTTCCCAACGTGATAAACCAAGTGCAAGTCCTGCTTCACGTTGCGTATGGTGAACATTACGAAGACCATCTTCAACATTACGTGTCATTTGTGGTAGATTAAATACGGTTAAGGCAAGGGCGCCAGAGATAATTGAGAAACCGTATTGAAATTGAACAACAAAAATAAGGTAACCAAACAATCCAACAACAACTGATGGTAGAGATGATAGAATTTCAATACAAGTTCTAATGAAATTCGTAAAACGCCCTTTTTTAGCGTATTCAGATAAGTAAATTCCTGCACCCATTGATAGCGGAATTGAAATAATCAATGTAATCACTAAAAGAAAGAGAGAATTGTACAGCTGAATACCAATACCACCGCCAGCTTGATAAGATGATGATTTTCCTGTTAAGAAAGACCAGCTAACGTGTGGTAAACCATTAACCAAGATATAAAGTAGCAAAGATGCCAAAATTGCAACAATAATTCCAGCAATTGTATAGAGAACTCCTGTTGCTAATTTATCAATTTTTTTAGCGTGCATAATTTCTCTTTCTTTCTCTTGTAATAAATTTCACGAGCATATTAAATCCTAAACTCATAATGAGCAAGACTAAAGCTAGTGACCAAAGAACATTATTTTGGACAGTTCCCATGACTGTGTTACCAATCCCCATTGTCAACACAGAGGTCAAGGTCGCTGCTGGTGTTGTTAATGATGTAGGAACAACGGCTGAGTTTCCGACAACTATTTGAATGGCTAAGGCTTCACCAAAAGCACGAGCCATACCAAAAATCACCGCTGTAAAAATCCCAGGTCGAGCAGCATTCAAGATAACACGCCAGATTGTTTGCCAACGAGTAGCCCCCATAGCAAGGCTGGCTTCTTTATAATGTCTTGGGACTGCTTTCAAACTATCCACCGTCATAAAGGTAACTGTCGGTAGAATCATGACAAAAAGAACACAGACACCTGATAAAATGCCAAAACCTGTTCCACCAAAAATCGAACGAACAAATGGTACGATAACTTGCAGACCAATAAAACCATAAACAACAGAAGGGATTCCTGTCAATAATTCGATAGCTGGTTGCAAAATCTTAGCACCGTATTTTGGTGATACTTCTGTCATAAATACCGCTGCTCCGATAGCAATCGGAGTCGCAATTAAAGCAGATAGAATAGTTACAATAAATGACCCCAAAATCATTGGTAGAGCTCCAAAAGAGCCTGAACTTGGATCCCATTTACTTCCAAAAAGAAATGTTAGCGGGTTGACACCATCAACAAAGAAGGTAGACAATCCTTTTTGCGCAACGAAAATTAAAATCATTGCAACGATAAAAACAATTAGTACCAAACAGAAAAGGGTTAACCCTTTCCCGAATTTTTCTAATCGAGAATTTTTTGAAGGTGAGGTTAATTGTTTCTCAAGTTCTTGATTTCTCATAACGTCTCCTTATTTTTCAGTTACTGTGCCATCAGCTGACTTAGTAACTTGCATATCATTGACTGAAATATAACCCATTTGTTCAACAATGCCTTTTTGAACTTCATCACTCATGACATAATCCAAAAATTCTTTTGTCAAGCCTGTCGGCTCACCTTTAGTGTACATATGTTCATATGACCAAAGTGGCCAATTATTTGTTGTTACATTTTCAGCAGTTGGTTCATAACCATTTAGACTGATTGTTTTCACAGAATCATCAACATAGGCAAAAGCAAGATATGAAATCGCACCTGGAGTCTGTGATACGATAGATTTCACCATACCATTTGAATCCTGCTCTTGGCTTTGTACGGCTGACTCACCATTCATAATAACACTATCAAATGTTGCACGTGATCCTGAGCTTGCTGCTCGGTTAATAATTGAAATTTCCAAATCTTGACCGCCAACTTCTTTCCAGTTTGTAATTTCACCTGTAAAAATCTTTCGAAGTTGTTCTGTCGTTAAATTATCAACTTTGACATTATCGTTAATAATAACAGCAAGTCCAGCTACTGCTACTTGATGATCAACCAATTGGTCAGCATCGATACCATCTTTTTCTTCGGCAAAAACATCACTATTCCCAATTTGGACTGCTCCTGATTGAACTTGAGAAAGTCCTGTACCAGATCCTCCACCTTGAACATTGACTGTTTTTCCAATATTGGCTGTTCCAAATTCATCAGCTGCAGCTTCAACAAGAGGCTGAAGCGCTGTTGAACCAACGCTGGTAATTGATTGACCTTTATCGATCCAATTAGCACAACCTGACAAAATGATAGAAACTGAGGTAATTAGCAGTAAAAAGCTAAGTTTTTTCATTTTTTTCATTTGTGATTCCTACTTAATCTTGAAAATAAAAAGTAATTTACATGAAGTGTTACAAATACCTCACAAAGAAATAGTAACATATCAAGCAGGCATTTGCAAAGTGCTTTTCTTCCTATTTAACACAAATTGTATCTGTAACAGTTTACGAATAAAAACGCAGTCCTTTAGGGAAGTAATTTTTCAGAATATTTCCAGTAATTTTGGCAAAGCCTATGCCATTGCCATTTATCGTCACCAAATACCAGCCGTTTTGGATTGGTTCTTCCAATTTGACAATATTTCCAGATGCATAAACCTTGAACTGTTCTATATCAATTTTCACGAACTGTTCTACGTCATCAGGTGATAATGAAAGCCCCAAAGCAAACGAAGGTTCAAATCGATTTTTCTTAAAGGTTCCCAAATGAAGCCCATTACGTGCGATTTTTAGTTTTCCTAAGTCTGGCAAACCTTCTGGCAATAGATAAAGATTATCTCCAAAAGTTTGTAAGATTCCTGCTAAATCAACTTTGATATGTTGCTTTGCGAAATCTTGCCAAAGTTTTAATTGAGCCTTGGTAAGGTTAGATTTTACAGGCTTAACAGAACGTGTTTCTGCTGTTCTTGTATCACGTAGTTTTGCAACAAATTGCCCTTCTCCTTTAAAATGATGTGGGTACATGCGCACAACTTGTGGCAAATCTATCCCTTCCACCATACCATTTATTTTTTCAATATCAACAAGTTCCAGATAATCATACTTGTCTAAAAGCCACTTAACCACTCCTTCGTTTTCTTCTGGCGACCAAGTGCATGTTGAATAAACAAGCGTTCCACCAATGGCTAACATTTTCATGGCTTCTTCTAAAATTTCTTTTTGAAGCGCAGCACATTCTGCAGGATAGTCCTCATGCCAATATTGCGTGGCTGCAGGGTCTTTACGAAACATTCCCTCACCTGAACACGGTCCGTCAAAAACGATAAGGTCAAAATAGTATTTGAATACTTTGGCAAGTTTTTGTGAACTTTCATTGGTAACAACGACATTTCGAGCCCCAAAACGTTCAATATTTTCTACGAGAACTTTACTACGCTTGCTAGAAATTTCATTACTGACTAAGACGCCAGTATTATTCATATAGCTAAGCAAATGCGTCGATTTGCCACCTGGTGCTGCTGCTAAATCAAGCACGCGCATATTTTCCTGTGGTGCTGCGACTTGAGCAACCATTTGTGCGGCTGGTTCCTGCGAATAAACAAGCCCTGAAACATGTTCTGGAGACTTGCCAGAAACCTTGCCATAATGCCCCCATGGTGTGTTAGGAATTGGGGTATCAAATGTCTGTTGAGCATTTTTTAGAGGATTCACACGAAATCCTGAGATAGCTTCTTGGTCAAATGTCGCTAGAAAATCATCTGCTTCATCTCCAAGAATATTACGGTATTTTTCAATAAATTTTTCAGGTAATAACATACTTATATGATAACAATTTCACATACCAATTACAACTATCGCACGGCTTTTTAAAATAAAAAAGCTAAGGCAATAAACCTTAGCTTTGCTGTCTTATTTAGTATTAATCTACTATCGTATAACTTGATTAAGTTGTAAAAAACTAATCCTTGCCCAATTTGATTTCTGGGAAATGCTGTGCAACATATTCGAACATCGGTTGAAGTTCGCTGTCAGTCGTTTTTCCAATATTTTTAATTGAAATGCTTTTCTGCTTTTTATTTTCTGTAATACCGATAAGCATTGAATTTCGTCCAATTGTAATAAAAGTCCGTTTGATTTTAATGACATAATGATAAAGTTGTTGAATATCATTTAAATCCATGATAGCAAAGGCACCATAGTAAGAAACCAAATGGTGTCTATAAATAGTAAGTTTTAATTTATCGTTAGAATATCCTGCTATATCTTGTAAATGCTCAATCGAACCATTTAGCTCTGGATATTCTGCATAAAACTCGCTGAAAGCTTTAGTCGTTTTTGCTTTGGTTACAAAACTTAGAACAATTAAAAATACTCCGATTCCACCAATAATAACCGCGACAATATAATTGACTTGTTTATCACTATTTGCAGCTGATAACGACAAGTAAGAACTATAACTAAACCGCTCCCCTAAATCAGTCGTTGGCTCAACAATCGTTTCCATGGCACTTGAATAACTGGTAATGCCATTGGAGTTATTATAATTAGCATCAAAATACTTAACCATCAATTGTTGTGGGTGTTGACTCAAATCACTCCCTTTTGAAATCAGAGCCGCAATTTGCTGATCATCTTCTTTTGCCTCCACTCCAACATAACCATTATCATAGGCAATCAACCAAATAACCGTGTTGTGTCCGTCAATATCCGCAATCGGCTCTTCATAAATGCCATACACATTAACCACAACCATTGCTCCATTATCTGCGGATGTGTTTTCACCATTAAAAACTTGATTTTTTGCCGATAAAACTGTGACAGTATTATTTCTGTAATTAACAATAGCAGTCACTACACCGCCAGCTAAAAAAATAATCCCAATCACCAAAGTGACGATAAAATTTCGGTAATGATTTCCTTTCATCATAATCCTCCCAAATACATTTTGAAATGTGCTCCCTTATCTAGATGAATTCTAACAAATCTTTGTTTCTAATTTGATGACATAACGATTTAATTTTAATTTCAAAATTGCATAAAAGGAATTACATACCAATCATTAACATACTAAAAAGCTTGAAACAATTACGTCTCAAGCTCTAATCATGGTATTACAATACTTTCCTACATCAAAACTATCTCATCGTCACAAATTCTTCTGCGCCTGTTGGGTGAATAGTTCAAAAGCTTCGGGGAAGGTTTTGAAGGAGAAAGAGGCACTCTTTCTCTTGTTCCAATGAAAGGCATTCAGACAACAGATAATAGTTTCTCAATAAATAGTGAGTATCTCTCTGTCCAAAAACTATCTCATCGTCACAAATTCCTCTGCACCTGTTGGGTGAATGGCTACCGTATTATCAAAATCTTCCTTGGTAGCGCCCATTTTGATAGCAACTGAGAAGCCTTGAATCATTTCATCGACGCCATAGCCGATTCCATGCAAGCCAATGATTTTTTCATCTTTTCCAAGAGTAACTAGCTTCATCTTACTTGGTTGACGATGACTGCCTAAAGCTGTGTACATTGGTGTGAAACTTGAGCGATAGATTTTGATTTGTTCTTCGCCAAACTCTGCAATGGCTTTTTCTTCTGAATAGCCGATTGAACCAATTGCTGGGTGACTAAAAATAACAGTCGCTACATCTTTATAATCCATTTTAGCATTTGGTTTGTCATTGAAAAGACGCTCTGACAGCTGACGACCCGCCTTGACAGCGACTGGTGTTAATTCCAATTTACCATTGACATCACCAAGAGCGTAAATGCCGTCAACTGATGTGTTTTCGTAGTCATCAGTTTTGATAAATCCTTTATCATCAAGTTCTACACCCGTCTTTTCAAGACCAAAATCAGTAACATTTGCCTTACGACCAATTGCCCAAATAAGCGTGTCAACTGTATAAGTCTCACCATTTTCCAGAACCAATGTCAAACTATCATCATCGTTCTTGATAACTTCTTTAGGAATCGAAAAAGTGTGCAACGTCGGACCATTTTCAACCATAGCATCCACCAAAGTATCAATAATTTCTTTATCAAAAGTTCGTAAAGGACGCTCACCGCGAACAAAAAGGTGCGTTTTTGAACCGAGTGCGTGCAAGACACCAGCTACTTCCACGGCAATATACCCTGCACCTACTACCGCAGTACGTTTTGGCACATCATCTAACTCGAAAAAGCCGTCCGATGTGATACCGTATTGCGCCCCAGGAATATCAGGATAAAGCGCATGACCACCAGTAGCAATTAAAATATGCGGCGCTGTGTAATACGTTCCTGCCACTTCCACAGTATGTGCATCAACGAAGGTCGCATAATCATAGACACGGTCAACACCATTATTATCAAAACCGCGTTCGTAAGAAGCATGAATACGGTCAATATAGGCTTCACGATTGGCTTTCAGAGTTTTAAAATCAAAAGAAGTTTGACCAACTTGAAAACCGTATTCACTAGCGTAGGTGTTTAGCGTTTCAGCTACCTGTGCGCCGTACCACATGACTTTTTTAGGAACACATCCTAGATTGACACAAGTTCCACCGACTTCCTTTGCTTCAAAAAGAATGACTTTTGCGCCGTGCATAGCGGCACGATTAGCTGAAGCAATTCCGCCAGAGCCACCACCGATAACAATGTAATCATATTGTTTTACTTCCATACAGTCTCCTAATCAATGCGTTATAAAATCTAAAATAGCTTCTTCTGATAAGGATGAATCGCAGACAACTTTCACATGACCTGATTTGGCTACCAAAAGCCCTGGAACTGTTGGAACATCATAAGTTGTACGAAGCTCTTGCGTGTCTGAATCTTGATTTTCACTATTTAAAAAATGAACAATTAATTGATTATCCTTAGCAACTTGCGTTAGTTTTGGCTCAAAACGGCGACAATATGGACAAGTCGGACGTCCGATAAAAAGAATAAAATTGTCCACAGTTTGAAGCTGCGCATTAGCCTCCTTGGCTGAAATAGGTGTAAAATAATCTGCAAATGTTGTCATAACAATACCTCCAAAAATATTACCCTTATCATATCTCATACGACTAAATTTCTCAACTTTCTGATTCGAAAATCAAAAAAGAGGATTGATTTTGCCCAATCCTCTTATCGCATGTCATTATTTTCGGATAAATTCACTATCAACTTCGCTATCATCAGACACGTAACGTTCTACGGTCATGTGTAAGTCGTATTTTTCTCGAAGTCCAGCTAGAGTGTCCATCATTGGTGAAGCATGATGCACGTCAATGGCTTCCTGATTTTCCCAACTGTCAATTAACAAAACCGTTTCAGGGTCATTTGCTGGAAAGAAATAATCATATCTCAAGTTTCCTTTTTCAGCTCGAATTGCTGCTGCCGTACCTGATTTTTCCATTTCTTCCATGAATTTTTTAGCATTGCCATTAGTACCCTTGTAATACAAATTAACTGTAATTGCCATAAAATCACCTTTTCTAGTCTTTTCTTTATTATATTACATTTTGAAAACATTTCCAAATGATATGCACAAAACCAGCAAGCCCCTAGCGAATGTCCGCTAGGGGTAATCAAAATAAGCTTAGCATTCCACGACTACATTATCCCAAAGCGACGTCCATCACCATCATAATGACAAAACCAACCATAAGTCCAAGTGTGGCAATATCGGTATTGCCGTTGGTTTGCGACTCTGGAATAAGTTCTTCGACAACAACGAAAATCATGGCACCAGCCGCAAAGGCAAGAGCATATGGGATGATTTGTATCATGACAATAACAAGAGCTGCTCCTAAAACAGCACCGATAGGCTCTACAATCGCAGACATCGCTCCCATAAAGAAAGCACGCCAACGTGAACTGCCGTCAGCACGAATGGGAATGGAAAGTGCCGCCCCCTCAGGGATATTTTGTAGCCCAATACCAATCGCAAGTCCAATTGCTCCGATAAGAGCCGCATTAGTCATATTACCAGATGCTAGCGCTCCAAAAGTAACACCAACAGCTAAACCTTCTGGAAAATTATGAATCGTAATAGCTAAAAAAAGCAAAGCTGTTTTAGATAATTTTTTCTTCGGTTGAATCCCTTCTGCCTCCGAAACATCTTTTCCTAAGTGCAAATGTGGAACAAGGGCATCAATCAAGCGTAAACTAAAACCACCCAACAGAAAACCAACCGCTGCTGGCAGCCAAGCAAGTTTACCATAGTCTGCTTGTGCGTAATCGATAGCTGGTGCTAACAAGGACCAAAAAGAAGCCGCAATCATAACACCAGCCGCAAACCCCATCATTACATCAAGCAATTTACGACTAACTTTTGTAAAGAAAAAAACAACAGCAGAGCCAAGAATGGTACATCCCCATGTAAACAATCCTGCTAACAAGGCTAACAAAACAACGTTTTGTGTCATCAGCCAATCTATCATAAAAAGTCTCCTTTTAAAATTAATAATTATTTATCTCATCAAAATCATTTCTGTGAATTTTATTTCATTGTAACAAAAAGTACCAAAAAAACCTAGTGAAATCACTAGGTTATACTATCGATAATCACAATTAATGAGATGGTCGTTAACAATACCAACGGCTTGTAGGAATGAGTAGGTAATAACGGGTCCAACAAATCCAATGCCACGTTTTTTCATGTCTTTGCTTAGTCTCTCTGATAAATCAGACACCGTCGGCACATCTTCTGGCGTTTTCCACTTATTATCAATCTGCTTGCTGTCTGTAAAACTCCAAAGATAGGCATCAAAAGAGCCGAATTCTTTTTGAATTTCTTGCACAATTCGAGCGTTCTTTCGAACACTAAAAATCTTATTTCGGTTGCGAATTAAGCCCGAATTTGACAATAATTGTTCCAATTCGTCATCTGACATTTTAGCGCAGGTGTCAATGTCGAAATCATGAAAAGCACGGCGATAGTTTTCACGTTTGTGCATGATTGTTTTCCATGACAAACCAACACTTGCCCCTTCTAGGCAAAGCATTTCAAATTGAAACTGGTCGTCATGTGCCACCTTACACCATTCGTTATCATGGTATTCTTCTAAAATATGGTCACCTTCGTACCATGCGCGGCATTTTCCGTCAGTCATTGACAATCCTTTCTGTATCAATCCAAATAAGTTTGAATCGTTGATAGTTTCTGCTTAGGAACAAACATCACTTTCTGGCGCGTTGCAAAATCTGGCTCTTTTCCGTCAAGCGTTAACAAAACATAGCCTAATTTCTCTCCCATGATTTTTGCCGCAGCATAATCCCAGGGTTGAATATATGAAAAATAAGCTAACAATTGCCCTGTCATAACATACGCCATACTAAGACCAGCTCCGCCATAAACACGAACACCTAGTGTCTGGTCAACAAGGTCACGAATTCCACAATAATTGCATGAAAACATACTAGCGTTGCAGCCGATTAAAGTTCGTTTAAGCGCCACATCTTGGTAAGATGTAAGTCGTTTGTCATTGGCATAAACGTCAAATTGTCCACCACCGCTATACAAGATGTCGTTAGCAACATCATAAATCAACCCAAACTGCCCTTTGCCATTTTCGTAATAAGCAATCATTACCGCAAAATTAGCCCTTTGAACAACAAAATTGACCGTACCGTCAATTGGATCTAATACCCAAACATTGCCGTCTGAAATAGGGTGATGAATATTATTTTCTTCAGCCATAATATTGTCGTTAGGATAAGCTTGCTTAATCTTAGTAATTAATAATTCCTGAGTTGCCTTATCAAGATTCGTCACCAAATCATCAAAACGCGTTTTTTCTTCAATCTGCAGGTCCTGAACCATATTATCTTTGATAAAATCCCCTGCAGCATGAATTAACGCTTTAGCAAATGTAAACTTATTTTCCAAGAGAAATATATCCTTTCTCCTTAGCTTTTGCGGCTTTTACAGCTTGATAAGTTGAATAACCACTGTTTCTTTCAAATTCACGATCAATTTGCTTTTCTTGTGCCTTACTCTTCACAATGGTTTTAAAAATAGCATAGCTGTCCAAGATATCTTTTACAGAAACCTTTGTTTCATAAGCGGCTTCAACTTGATTCAAAAAATGAAGCACTGAGGCAATTTCTTCAGTGCTTCATTTTTTGAATCAAGAGGATAGCTGTAATTTTTCATCTTAAGATACCAAAAACTCTCAAATAACTTGAATCATCAAGTTATTAAAACTAACAAAAAGCAATCCCACTTTTTGCTTTCTGACAACTTTGCAGTGCACTAGTCTAGCAAGGTTATCAGAAACTAGTTTGAGTTATTCCTTTCTATCCTTCAATTTCTGCTTTTATGGTTGCTTGACGCAATTCTTGTTTACGATAATCTCGTGGCAGAAAGGCACGAATCTCGTCTTCGTTAAATCCGATTTGCATTCGCTTGTTATCTAAAATAATTGGACGACGCAACAATCCTGGATTTTTTGAAATCAAATCAATCAAGTTTGAAACAGATAATTCATCAACATTCACATCTAATTTTTGGAAAACTTTAGAACGTGTTGAAATAATATCTTCTGTTCCATTCTCAGTAAATGCCAAAATCGACATTAATTCTTCACGACTGAGAGGACTGGTGATAATATTATGCTCTTGAAATTTCACGTCGTGTTCGTTTAACCAAGCGCGAGCTTTTCGGCAGCTCGTACAACTTGGTGACAAAAATAAAGTAATCATATAACCACCTCTCCCATACTGTTGCTTTTATTATACAAAATTTTAAGGAACTTGGCTATCTTTTTTCCAATTTGCAGCAACTTCCTTATCAGATTTCAATTGTTCAATCAATTCATCAACGCCTGCAAATTTTACCATATCGCGGATTTTATCTAACCAGATTATTTCAACCGTCTCACCATAAATCTCATCTTTGAAATCAAAAATATTGGCTTCCAGACGTAATTCAGTACCACCAAAGGTGACATTTTTGCCAACACTTGTCATGGCGCGATAAGATTTTCCGTTGACAATAACATCGGAAACATAAACGCCGTCTCCAGGTAGAAAAACGTTATCAATCGGCGCTAGATTAGCCGTTGGAAAACCAATAGTTCGCCCACGCGCATCACCATGTACGACAATACCACGCGTGCTAAAATTGTAACCTAATAAACGATTAACTTCTTTAATATTGCCATCAAAAATCAACTGACGAATTCGTGTTGAACTAATTTTTTCACCATTATCTTGAACTTCTGGCACAACGACAACGTCACCGTTGAATTGCTGTGCTAAATCAATAGCATCTTTACGGTCGTGTCCGAATTTATAATCAAATCCGACAACAATTGTCTTGGCACGCAACTGTTTGATGTAGTTTTCTAAAAAGTTTTTTGCAGAGAGTTTTGAAAAAGTTGACGTAAAATCAATCAAATACAGATAATCAACACCATACTCCGCAAACTTCTCATAGCGCTTTTCAGGCGAGGTTAAACTAAGCAATAAATCAGGCGTAAAACGTGATAGAGCAAGACGTGGAGACTCATTAAACGTTAGGACAGTTAGTGCTAAATTATCACGTTTAGCAATCTCTTTTGCTTTATCAAATAATGCCTTGTGTCCTCGATGAAGCCCATCAAAGTATCCTAATACTAACACACTATCTTTGGCATTTGTTATGTCTTTGTAATCTTTTATTCGTTGAATTTCCATTTTTTCCATTCTAAATCAGATAAATACTTTATGCGGTTTGTAAAGGTCATCTCGCGGCTCAAGAATTGCCACCAACTTATCCTCATAAAATCCCGCAAGTTGTTCATCTTTTCTATCTAAAGCAATTTTTCGTCCAAAAGAAATCTCGATTTTTTGGTCTTCGGTCAAATCAACACGTGGTAAATCCATAACGCCGTATTCGATAGGAAGAAGAAATGAAAAATCTTCCAAAGCTACTTTATCAGTGATTTCTGCCAAAGTTAAGGCGTTTTCTAGTCGTAAACCAGCTGAAGCTTCGCGTTCCAAATACGACATATGACTAGCGTAGCCAAGTTTTTTTCCTAAATCAACTGACAACGTACGAATATAAGTTCCTTTACTACAAGCCACTTCAAAATCAAAATAACAACAATCATCTTTAAATTCTAACGGGCTAGTGCGTTTGAAATCATAGATTGTCACATGGCGTTCAGGTCGCTCAACTGTTTGACCAGCGCGAGCATATTCATATAATCGTTTGCCGTTGACTTTAACTGCTGAGTACATAGGAGGAATTTGAGTGATTTCACCGATAAAACTTCTCAAAGCCAAGTCAACTTCTTCTACTGCTACATCACTAACTAGCGTTGTCTCAAGACGTTCACCACTAGCATCTTCCGTTGTTGTCGAATACCCTAGACAAATCTGCCCACGGTAAATCTTGCCAGCTTCTGTCATGTATTCAATCACACGTGTTGCTTTACCAACAGCAATTGGCAGAACTCCAACAACGTCAGGGTCTAGCGTTCCTCCGTGACCAATTTTCTTTTCATGCAATATTTTTCGAAGCTTAAAGACTGCGTCGTGACTCGTCATCCCTGCTTCTTTTTTTAAATTAATAATTCCGTTAATCATAACCTTTATTATAACTTTTTTTACTAACAAAAGACAAGCTAAAACACCATTATGAGAGTTTTAGCTATATTCTTATCTATTCTGTTTAAATGTCGCGATTGTTATCGCTACCTAACTCAAAGAAATCTTGAATTTCTTGAACGTATTCTAAGACGCCTTGAAATTCACCATTTTCATCACGAACAGCAGCGTAGGTGACATGAACAAATTTGCCGAGTTTTTCTGACTTGAACCACATCACAACTTTATCTCGTTCACCAGAGCGCAAAAGCGTAAAAATTTTCTTGACTTTATCTAAAACTTTTGGTGGATGACAAAGTTCAACATGGCGTCCAATCTGACTTGGTGTCCGTTTAAAAATCATTTCATCTGGTGCTTTACTATCGTTGTAATATTGGAAAATATCATCTTTATTGACGAAAGTGATTTCTAATGGTAAATGATTGAGAATAAGATTAGCTTGCTCAACAGATAGGTAACCATTACCGAATGACTGTTGACTCGTACGGTCAAAACTTTGACTTTCCTTTTTAGGTGTAAAGCTAATAGTGAACTGCCCTTCTGGCGTATCAATGACTTTGGTTAATTGATTATCAGTTGTTGAATTTTCTTGACTATCTTCTGTTTGGTTTGTCGAATGCGCAAGGTCTTGTTTTGTATCCTCAAAATTTTCACGATGAGGCTGCCATTTAGCTGTTGGTTTTACAATCGCATAACCATAAGCATCACTTTCTTCGGCAATCGCAAGCCAATCGTCTTGAGTTAATGTTTCTAGTAAAATCATCAAGAGAATAGCTTCTTCCTTGAAAATCATTTCTTCGAATTCTTTTGCGAATGCTTCAAAGGCTGAAGAAACTTCCACGATTGTTAGGTCAGGTAACTGCTCCACAGCAGTTTGCGCTTTTTCAAAAAGTACTCTAATGTTATCATCAACACCCCACATGACTTTTGGCGGTGCATCATGCCCATATCGTTCCATCACTGGGAAAAAGAGGTTTTCTTTACGATTATAATGATTCTGGAATTGCCCTAAAAGACTCATCTGATGCTTCAATCCACGAATCAAATCTGGACGAAATTCCTCGTTTTCAGCCTTTTCATAATTTTCGATAATACGACGAATGCGTAACATGGCAGCACGCAAAGCAAGATTTTCTTGTTTAAAAACATAGACTGGATGCCCTTCTTGCTCCGCATCTGGCACATCAACATCTGAGATAGCACCTTTAAAAAGATTAGCATGAACATTACACAAGCTCATGACATCCTCAAAAGTAATGCCAGTATCAGTCCCCATTAGCTCATGTTCCATCATTGAGATTTCCAAGGCTGACACACCTGTAAAATACTGGTCAAAATCCTCTTGAACAGACTTAGCATCAGCACCATGATGCAAACGTAACAGAATATCTTTTAGTATTTCAATACGATTTTCAGTCATAACTGCCTCCAATCACTTCATAACCATTAAATTCAAGTGTTCGTTGAATTTTTTCAAGTGAAATATTAGCTAACTTTGCACCAGCTTTTAGAGACGTTACTTTCCCAACTGTGTTTAGCATGGCAGGTTTTGACAATGGCTTAAACCCCAAATCTACCAAAATCTCCTTCACTTCTGGGTGTTCCTTAATCGTCTCAGCGACTGGTTTTGATAAATCTATAATATTGTTCATAATAATTACCTCAATATTCGATAGCTTTATTATAACACATCAGAAAAGTGACAATGATTTTGAAACTATTAACAATTAACATTATTTTAGATAGAGAGAATAACCACGACTAGCTTGCTTGAAACCATAATTTTCATAAAAACGATGAGCTATTTGTCGTTCTAAAGTATCCCCACTATTTAGCGCTAAAGCGTGAATATTTTCAGATAGTGCACAATTTTTGACAGCATCTAGCAAGGCTGTCGCAACACCCTTACGGCGATAGTTTTTTAATACTGCCAGAATAAGAATACGATAGTAGGCACCTTCATTTTCAAAAAATAACATTTTAGCATAACCAATCATCCCAATGATTTCATTGTCATCAACCGCAACTAAAAGATGGTAATCAGGATGAGAAAGAACTGTTTTTAATCGTCTAACCAATTCAGCTTCCTTGACAGGATAGCCAAGTTCAGCATAAAGAGGGGATAATTTTTCAATATCTAATAGTTGAGCAGGTCTAATAATCATTTTCAGTCCTCACACATTTTAGGAAAAGAAACAACACCACATTGAAAGGTCCTATTCTTCTTTTAATGCTTCAAATTTGGCACGCATGGTTGGATTTTTTCGTGTTAATTTTTTAACGGAAACATCGTCTAATTTATTGTTAGCAAGGCGGAGCTGATTTTCACTAGTTGTCAAAAAGCGCTTAACTTCTTCCATGCGGCGGATTGATTTATCAATTTCATCAATGGCTTTTTTGAAGTTGTTACTTGCTGAAGTATAGTTCTTAGCAAAAGCGTTTTTGAAGGTTTCAAGGTCATCTTCAAAGTGTGTGATGTCAATATTTTGTTCACGTACCAAAGCTAACTCTTGCTTATATTTGAGTGAGTTGAGCGCAGCATTTCGCAAAATACCAATCAACTGAATGAATAGTTGCGGACGGACAACGTACATTTTTTCATATTCATGACTAACGTCAACAATACCAGTATTGAAGTAATCATTGTCTGCTTCTAGCATGGTTACTAAAACGGCATACTCGCAGTTTTTCTCGCGACGGTCTTTGTCTAATTCTTTATAGAAATCTCTATTTTTGTGCTTCGTTTTTGTTTCATCAGCTTCATTTTTCATCTCAAACATGATGGATAGTATTTCAATACCATTTTCGTCCGTTTCACGATAAATGAAATCCCCTTTTGAACCACGACTTGATACTTCATTGTCTTTACCGAAAGTGGCATTTGGAAAAGCGTAAGCGCGAACCTTGTTAAACTCAGTTTCAGCATAGACTTCTAAACTTTCTCCGATAGCTTTTGTAGATTGTTGCGCTTTGAAATTTTTGTAAAATTCCACCTGCTCGTTAGCCGCTTTTAGTTGCGCTTCATAGTCACTCTTGACAGAAGCTAAGGATAATTCTGCCTCTTTTTCTTGAAGAGCTAGTTTTGATTTGGCATCATCACGTTCTTTTTCAACAGCTGCAACGGCTTCAACTAGACTGTTTTTGTTTTCAAGCGATAAACGTTCCAGTTGATTTTGAACCTCAACCAATTCCTTATCTTTCTTAGATAACGCTTGACTTAGTTCTAGTTCTTTTACGGAAGATAAATTTTCTAATTGTGCTTTAAGTTCTGTGATTTCTGTTTCTTTTTTACTAAGCGCTTGCTGATTTTCTAAGGAAAAAGATTGTTTTAACTGCTCGATTTGAGCGGATAAATCTGACAATTCCTTATCTTTTTCGGTCAACGCTTGTGTCAATTCAAGGTCTTTTACGGAAGTTAAGTTTTCCAATTGTACTTTCAACTCAGCGATTTCTTGCTCTTTTTGACTTAAAAGGCGTTGGTTTTCTAAGGCTAGTGTCTGTTTTAGCTGTTCTAGCTGCGTGGTTAGCTCGCTGATTTCTTTATCTTTTGCGCTAGCTTGCGTTTGCAAATCATTTTTTGATTTTTCTTCTAGCAAAGCCTTTTCTTTTTCAAGACGGTCGTGGATTTCTTTGTCAAATTCATTGCTACGGACTTGTGCTAAAAGCTGACTATACTCTGTCTCATTGATTGTAAAAACAGTTCCGCAATGCGGGCATTTAATATTATTCATAAATTCCTCACTTGAATTTTCTAATATTACTATTATAGCAAAAAAGAAGCTCAATTAGCTTCTTTTACTTATCCCTATATTAAAATAAGTTTTTTTCAACCTCGCTACGAATACGTTGCCATTCTTGTTTTGCTCTGGTTAGTTTACGTTTATAGTCTTTCAAACCTTGTTCGTATCCTTGAATTAAATAAGCTTGGCGAATCGAAGGAATCTTTGGTATTTCAATACTAATAATTTTTTGAGTATTTAAATTCATCACATTCTTACCAGTATTTGTCTCATCTAGTAGTGCTTGTCCTAAATCAGATGCCAAAAACAGTCTGATATAACCACCTGAAATATCGCTGGTAGGACGTAAAACAGTAATGTTAGCCGAAGCAATTACTGGTCCGTCTTGTTCGGCAAAAACAGCAATTTTTTTCACTGTACCTTTAGAAGCGATTAACACATCTCCTTCTTGCAACAGATAACGTGAGACACTTTTTTCATCACAATCAATTTTCTTTAAGTGAGCATAATCAATTCCCGTATCGTCCATGTCACTTAAATTAATCACAGAAATATTGCCACTATCTCCTAATTTTGAAACTGCCTTACCTTTAAAATGTTCTGTAATCTCCTTTAAAGGAATCTTAGCAATCTTATTTGATTTGTAATTTTCAACAAGTTCGTTCATAGCTATCTCCTTTACATTTTAGTATTATAATACTAAAACTATTTTTTGACAAGTAAAACGGTCTAGGGATAGACCGTTTTTTATTAGATTAACAACAAGAAATCTAAACTTGCAGAGGAATCTTTTTCTACAAAACCATTGACTTCAAGTCTCTGTTAGCGACTTTATTTGCCACTATCTTATTCATTCGAAATATATTTTGCAAAATCTAGTTGATAGTCACAAACAGTCGTGACTAATTCTTTATCATGCGTAATAACAAGAACGATTTTTCCTGCTGCTTTTAACTCTTGCAAAAGTTTCCCAACAGCTAACATATGTTCGTAATCAAGACCGCTTGTTGGCTCATCAAAGATGAAAATTTTCTTATCTGATAGCAAAGCATTTCCGATAAGAACACGTTGTTGTTCACCGCCTGATAAAGATAGCGGATGACGTTGTAACAAGTCTCTCAAGCCTAAGTTCTCAGCGATTTTTTGGTAATCCTTTTTTGGCTGATTGCCAAGAAGCAACTCTTTTTTAACACTATCTGAAAAGAGTTGAAGGGAGACTTCTTGCATAACGTAAGCTGTCTCTTTAAGACGTTCTTTTTCTGAAAGGGAACGTCCTGCAAGAGAAATAATGCCATTTGACTTATTTAAACCAGAAAGAAGCTTTGCAAAACTTGATTTTCCAAGACCATTTTGCCCAAGAATAGCTATTATTTTCCCAGCTGGAAAAGCTAAATGACTTATAGCCCCCAAAGATTTTTTCCCTGCTGTCAGCGTAAGCTCGTGTACCTGAAGGCTATCTTGAGCAGGCGTTTCTGGTAATGTTTGACTCGCAAAAGAAAGATTTTTGCCACCACGTAAACCAAGCTGATGACGCTTATCTTCGCTTAGGGCTAGCCACTCCTTACGTGACCAAGTATGAGTCACCTTACCATTTTCAAAGTACAGATAGGTATCACCTAAATCTTTTAAGAAATCTAGACGGTGCTCAGCTATCACAATCGTCACTCCGAGTGCTTTTAAAGCTTTAAGATGTGATTTTAACCTTTCAACGCTTGTTTGGTCTAAATTGGCACTCGGCTCATCTAGTATCAAAAGTTGAGGATTTTGCATGTTAGCTGTCGCAATGGCAACACGCTGCTGCTCCCCACCTGAAGCGTTTAGTAAATCATAATTCAACAACTGTTCAAGATTAAATAACTCGGTTGTTTGTTTTAGACGGCTTTGAATGTCAGCTTGAGCAATCCCTTGGTTTTCACAAGGAAAAACTAGCTCGTGTTCAACTTTGCGGTGAAAAAATTGTGTGGCAGGATTTTGAAATACAGAGGCGATTTTTTGCGACATTTCTTCGACAGAATTTTGCCCTGGCTGCATGCCAACAACTTGAATGTCACCTTCTAATTTACCTTGATAGTATTCGGGTACTAAACCATTCAATAATCTTGCAAAGGTTGTCTTACCACTACCGCTTTTTCCACAGAGCACCAAACATTCCCCCTTGGCAACTTGGAGAGAATCGATTTTCAGACTTAATTTCTTACTATTCAAATAAGTGAATTTAAGATTTTTAACGGAAATCATCACAATGTCACCCCTGTTATGAGAGCTAATACAAAAATAACCATAAAGCCATAGGCAACATAATCACCTAAGCCAAATCGATAAGTCATGTAGGACGTTTTTCTTTTTTGACTAGCGACACCTTTTGTCATACTAGCGATTGTCAAATCTTGTGCGATACGAGTAGCATTCATCAGCAAAGGCACTAAAATATATTCAAAAAACGTCAGCGGATGGAGAACAATCATCCAACGACTCGTAAAAATTCCTCTGATTTTTAGGCTATCACAAATCATTCGGTAATGCTCTTTTATCGTTGGTAAAAAGCGCATCATGACGGCAATAGCGATTAAAAGTCCTTCTGGCATGTGCCATGTACGCATAGTGACGATGAATTCATGCACCGAACCTTTTAAAATACTACCACCAATCATAAAACAAGGTAAAAATCTACGCCCACCAACTAGAAACAAAGCAATATAAGACGTCACATACTCTGGCGATAATAGATAATCTTCTAAAATAATCAGTGCTAAGAACGGAATGACATAATATAGCGCTCTTTTTCGATCACCTTCAAGAAAAAACAATATTCCTAAGCTAATCATTAAAAGGCATTCATAACCGTCAGAAATATGAAGCAGCAATAAAATATTGGTAAAAAAGAGCAAGATTATTTTAGTGCGTACATCAATAGTAACTGCATTCATTACTCTACCATACCAGCTTTATTAAAGTGTTTTTTTAGCATATATTGTCCAAATAAACCGCCAAGTAAACCACCGATAATGATAGTTAAAGAAAGCCAAGCAACGTTTGAAAAATCGAAATTAACCATTACTTCATTGATATAACTTGTGTCTTTTCCAATCGCAACCAAATGTTCAATATAAGCATCTCGAACAACCCACATCATAATAACAGGACCTAAATTTCCGAATGAAAAGACAATATAAGAAATCAAATTGTAAAGTTTATTTTCATATTTACCAAATTTTGCAATGACATCCGCTAAAATGCCGCAAAGCAAATTTGGAAGAAATGAAAAAGCGAAATGTCCTGACATAAAGAAGAAAACGGAAATAACAGCTGACATTAGTATTAAACAACCAAATTTCTTCGTTTTAGCAATTAAGAGCATGTAAACTGTTCCTGCTAACAAAGCAATGAAAGCTGGCGCATATTTCATATTTGCACTATACGCTAAGAAAACAGATAATAATGTTCCTAAACATAGAAAAACAAAATAAAGTGCTGTATAAATTCCTGTTGTAATAATATCTTTAGTTTTCAAAATAACTCCAATCTATGTAAGCTGTCTCGTTTTAAGACAGAATTTTTAAATTTAGTATTAAAATACCAACACATATTCATATGCTATATCTGGGTCAAGGTTTCATTTTCAACTTTGTAAATAACATCGCTAGCTGCTACTGTACTCAAACGATGAGAAATAAGGAAAACATAACCTTTACAATGTTCACGAACAACTTGTAAAAATGCTGCCTCGTTAAGTGAATCGAGGTTACTTGTTGGTTCATCAAAAATGTAACAATCAGCATCTTTTAGTAAAGCTCGTGTCAACTCTAAACGTTGTAATTCACCTGCTGAAAATAGCGTTTGCTCGCTGTTTAAGAGCGTATCTAACCCATTCTTAGTTGACAAAATCTTGTCTTTAATGCGACATTTTGCTGCCGCTTCTAAAATCATGTCATCTGTAATGTCTGGATTGCCAAGCGTCAAATTATCACGAATACTTTGGCTGAATACTTGAGGAATTTGTGGAATATAGGCAATACGATTTTGAACATCACGTGCTGCCAGAGTTGAAAGTGGCTTATGATTCACTAAAATTTGTCCTTTAGTATTATCATACCATCTCATGACAAGCTTCATCAGAGTGGATTTTCCAGAACCAGATTGTCCAACTAAACCAATGATTTTATGATTTTCAAAGGCAACTGACAGGTGATTAAAAATGCTTTGATTACGATTCTCATACGCAAACGAAACATCTTCCAAGACAATACTATCTATTGTTTCATCAAAGGTTTGACCTGATTGATCAAATTCTTTCTCATCTAATAATTCAAAAACTTGACGAGCTGCTGTCATCGCCCGTTTAAAGCCAAGTGGCAGGCGACTCAATTCCAAATATGGCGCAAATGACGTTGAAAAGACAACAATAATTGTTGTTGCAGAAACAAGAGAAATTTGTCCTTGGTTTGCTTGTGAGATAGCCAAAACTGCTACTAGCATGATAGCTAATCCAATTACTAGAAATGATAGACTTGCTTGCAGGTGCTGTGCTTGTGCCACCTCTTTTTCACGCGCATTAACCGATTCGCTTTCTTTATTTAAGTGTTCCAAGTCTGATTTAATTTGCCCAAACTGCAGCAATTCTTTCATACCATGCAAACTATCCGAAAAATGAGACATATAAGCTTTGCGTGTTTGTGACTGCTTCTGCAATAATGGTTGTAACTGTCGTGCTTGTGCTCGTGGTAGGAAAATCGCTAAAATAGCATAAACCAATAAACTAATCACAGCAATCACAGGTGAAACTGACCAGTAATAAACTGCTAAAATAATCGTTACTAGACTGGCTGTCATTACTGGTGGAAGGGTGTGAGCAAAGAAAACTTCCATTGCTTCAATATCTTCACCAATCATTTTTAGCATGTTTCCGCTATCTTGTTGATCCAATTTTGTCGGTGCTAAACGACGTAGTTTTGCAAAAACCATGCATCTAAAATCGTAAAGTGTTTTAAAGGCGACATAATGCCCAAAAAAGTGCTCAATGTAGCGTAAAATACCCCGCATAAGCCCCAAGGTAAACAAGATAACCACAAAAGAAAAGTGCGGTGTCTGATCTTCTAAAGCTTGCCAAGCTAGACGAATGACTAAACTTGGAATAAGAATGGTCATCAAAAATCCCAAAACAGCTCCGCCAACGGCTAAAACATATTGCAGCCATAAGCCTTTAACCAAATTTGCAAGACGTTTAACAAGTGTTTTTGTTGATAAGTCTTTACTAGCCATGTAAAATCGCCTCCAATTCTTCTTGTGTTGACACGAGTTTCTTAAATTCCGCATTAGTTGTTAATAATGCTTCTGGTCGCCCAAGTGAAATGGTGCGCTTGCTATCAATAAAAAGAACTTGCTCTGCTTGTAAAACTTGCTTCATTTTATGTGAGATAACCAAAACAATGGCATTCTGAGCAGTTAATTTGATGTAATCATAAAGCAATTGCTCGTTTTCACTATCAATACTTGATGTCATTTCATCAAAAATATAGATAGGGCGTTTAGCAAGGAGAGCACGGGCACAAATAATTTGTTGGCGTTGACCTGGTGACAAAAGATTTCCATTTTCTCCGACCGCGGTTTGCAATCCTTCTGGTAAATCTTGTAAGAAAGTCATGAGGTGACGTTGATTCAACCAAGTCAGCAACTGCGTCTGAGACATATCTGTCGCTAGAGCAAGATTCTCATAGATTGTTCCATTAAATAGATATGATTCTGGCGATACATACATCACACTTTTTTTGACAGCATCCAAATTAACATCCGCTAAATCTTGTTGACCAAAGAAAATCTTTCCTTCTGATACCGATAATTGTTTTTGAAGAAGTTTCGCAATAGTCGTTTTCCCACGACCACTTTCACCAGCGACAGCAAAAATTTTCCCTTTAGGAATTATAAATGACAAGTTCGATAAAATCTTAGTATCGTCATACGAAAAGCTGACATTATCAAAACGAATTTCTTTAATATCAGTTGGTAGCGATGCTTTGTTTTCTTGAGAATCATCTACCGCTGCGCTATCTAAAAAAGTGTAAATGCGGTCAGCCATTTTAGTATTCATCATTACCAAGTGCATACCATAGCCCATTTCACGAATTGGTGCAAAAAATTCGGTTGCAATGAGAACGAAGAAAATCAAACTAAACAATGAAAGATGACCGTGTGATAGTGAAACGGCTGCTGCAAATCCTGAAACCCCGACACCAATGTACATGACACCGTCCATATAACCAACAGATTGCAATTGAAACTTCAACAATTCCATGGTTGATTGACGAAATTCTTCCGCTTTTTCAACAAATGTCTTTTCATAGCGTTCGTCAGCATCATAGGTGTAAAGAGTATTCATTCCCTTTAAATCATCCATAAAAAGATTACCAACGTCCATATAAGTCGCCCAATAATGGTTCATAATCTTTTTAGAACGCTTTTGCATCAAAATAATAGACACAGGAATAAACGGTAGGCTGACTAGAAAAATCAAACCACCAATAGGATAGATAAACGCAACTAATAATAGAACCGTTGCACAGTTAAAGTAAGTTCTTAACGAAATTGTTAAGTAGTGATTGAAATAAGTGTCTAAGGTGTCAATCCCTTGCGATGCCACATTCATGATATCAGCAACAGAAAAGTCCTTGTCGTCGAATTCACCACCATGATTTTGAAACGCTTCAAAAAAAGCTCCTTTTAAATGATTACGAGCATATTGTGAAGCTGTTCCTTGATAATTTTTAGCTAGCAATGATACAGCAAAACCGATAGCGCTTAGTATCAATAGCTGGCAAATAAGAGTAATGAGTGAGATTTCCTCACCTTTATATAAGTGCTCTACACTTTTCGCAATCAGGAAAAATGAGAGAATACGCATTAAAAATTGTATCCACGACAAGACTGCCGCAATATAAAGATCGCGTTTATACGGACCGACTTCTGACTTCAAGCGACTAAGCAACATCTTCCGCCGTTCGCGCGATATACGCTCTTGTTGATTCTCAGCCATAACAGCTCCTTTCTGATAAACACAGAGCCACTAGGACATTAAGAAATTAGGAGGACAATTTATCTGACGTTTGTCGCCCAATCTTAAAAAGTCCTCAGCTCATCATATGATTTTTAATCATATATTCGTCATTATACCATAAAAACGCTTTAGAATTAATAAATTATTCACAAATTTTACAAAGAAAAAACAGGCAAAAGCCTGTTTAGTATTAATCTACTGATTTCAACGCTTCTAGCATATCAACTGTTTTTAGGATATGATTAACGAGCCAGCCTAATGCTAATAGAATGATAACAATAACTGCAATTGGTATAGCGTAAATATCCCAACCGACGGTTGTGCCAAACATAATACTATCCGAACCAATCATTCCCATAATCACTTGGTGAAGGTATTTCCCGCCAATTAAGCCGACAATGATTCCAATTAAGGATAGGCTTATTGTTTCACGATAAATGTACATTGTCACTTCTTTGTCATAGAAACCAAGAACCTTAATAGTTGAAAGTTCACGAATCCGCTCTGCAACATTGATATTCGTCAAATTGTAGAGAATAACCACGGCAAGCAAGATAGAGACCACGATTAAGATTGTCATGGCACCATTTAAAGAGGCAACGACAGATTTAACCGTTTTAACTAGCGATGAATTTTGGCTGACAGCTGAAACACCAGACATGGCAAGTAATTTCGTTGAGAGCTTTTCAATATTACTGCTAGAATCATTTTTCAACGTTACCAAGTAAGCATTATCATTAGGTGTTTCTCCGAAAATCTTTTGATAAACTTTCTGTGACATAAAGAGATAATGCCCGACATTCATTTCAGCTACTGCAGCGACTTTCACGGTATGTTTTTTACCATCACTGTCTTTCAATGTAAAGCTATCGCCAGCCTCCACATGATAAAGCAAAGCTAATTTTTCTGATATGATAATACCATCATCAGATAAGGTCAGACTATCGCCACTCGAAGCATCTTTCAAATGAATAAAATCACCTAAATCATCACCGCTGCTGACCATAATTGATACGGTCTGTTTATCGGTTAAACCTGAAATCGTTTCTGATAAAGTCGTAAAATAGATACTTTGGTATTGCGATACTTTATTTGAATCTATGAAATCTTTGACTTCTTGATTTTCACTACTGCTATTATCATCGTTTTTAACGACAATCATGTCATACGGCATTAAATTAGTGAACTGATTTTCGATAACATTTCCTAAGGATGAGCGAATACCAAGTCCTGCAAAAAGCAGAGCGACCGAACCAGCAACCCCAAAAATCGTCATCAACATTCGTTGCTTGTAACGGAAGATATTGCGCGCAGTAACTTTATGCGTGAATGATAAACGACGCCAGATAACTCCAATACGTTCCAAGAAAATTTTAGAACCTTTGACAGGTGGCTTAGGTAGCAACAGTTGTGCTGGTTTTTCACTTAGTTCATTTTTAGCAATGAGAAAGGCAGGTAAAGCCGCACTAATCAAGGCTAAGACTAGGGCAATCGCTGTGTAGTTCCAATAGAAATAAAGATGAGTCTCACCAAGCGTTGTATCACTGGTTACAATCTGTGCGATAATGCGTGATAACAAATAGTGCCCAGCGACTATTCCAAGAACAGTTCCAATCATGCTGGCAACAAAACCATAAATAACAAATTTCTTAATAACATCAGAATTACTGTAACCAAGCGCCTTGAGAATTCCAGAATTGGTGCGTTCTTCATCAACAAAACGGGTCATTGTGGTAAATGTCACCAGCGCAGCGACGACATAAAGCACGACAGGAAAGATATTCCCAATGCTGCTAATACTTGACGTACTAGATTCATAAGTCTGATAACCTTCTCCCCCTGGTAATGTCGAGCGTGTGTATGACGTATAAGTCGGCTCTGTCATGGCATCAATTTTAGCTTGCGCTTCTTGAATTTCGCTTTCGCTCTCTGTAATTTCAGCTTGTGCTTGGTCAATTGAACTTTGTGCGGCAGCTTGTTGTTCAGCAGACAAACTAGCAAGAGCCGACTCCTGCGCAGCCAATTGCGCTTTCGCGCTATCAACCTTTTCCTGATTAGCATCTACTTCTGCTTGTGCATCTGATTTTAGACTTGCCAAACGTTGCTCAGCATTATCAGAGAGTAAATCATCTAATTCATCTTGCTTATCTGCAACTTTTTGCTTGTAACTTTCTGAAAATGGATTTAACGTTTTTAAATCGTCGTAACGAATGCGAGCAATCGTGTAAGTATCTGTGTCAAAAGCCGATTCTGTAACGACAGCATAATTTGACAAAGAACCGTCACCAGCCGTCGAAGAACCCAAGCTTGTCGTTGACAAAATTTCAGATGAATTCACAAAACCAACGACTTTATAGGTGGTATTTTTTAAAATTCCATCCTCATCTGATTGCGTAAAGCTAATCGTATCGCCAACTTTATAATCATCTTTCATCGTTGAAGCAAGCGCAATTTCGTCAGATGATTTTGGAAGCCTTCCTGATACAAGTTCGTAGGTAGAAATGCTTGTGCTTTTTGAAAATACACGAATAGCATCATCAGTATTCTTAACGGTAACATCTGTCAGATAACCATATTCAACATCGGCATTTTTAATACTATCTAGTTCTTCTTTGTCATCATCACTAAAGCCGTAACTTGCAATGACAGACAAGTCCATTGTATTATGTTTTTTCAAATATTGGCTAGCAGTTGCCTGCATGTCAGGTCCAGTTACTTTCAAACCAACGAAGGCAAACGCACCCAACATCATCAAAAGCATAATGGATAAAAAACGTCCCTTTGAACTGCCAAATGATTTTCGGATATCTTTCCAATAAGTCTTTTTCGCCATCTTCTCCACCTCAATATTCTAACGTTTCAATATCTTGTGGGTGTTCATTTAGCTCAATACTGCTCACCTTGGCATCGTGCATATGGATGACACGGTCAGCAATTGGCGCAAGGGCAGAATTGTGTGTCACGATAATAACCGTTGAGCCTTTTTGACGAGACATGTCTTGTAAAATCTTCAACACTTGCTTTCCTGTTTGATAATCGAGCGCTCCAGTCGGCTCATCACACAGCAATAATTTAGGATTTTTAGCGACTGCACGCGCAATGGAAACACGTTGTTGTTCACCACCAGACAGCTGCGCAGGGAAATTATTCAGACGTTTTCCTAGCCCGACATCAATCAAGGTTTGCTCAGCATCTCTAGCATCTACAACGATTTCCGAAGCCAATTCAACATTTTCTTTGGCGGTTAAATTCGGAACTAAATTGTAAAATTGGAAAACAAAACCAACATCATTTCGACGATAGGTTGTCAACTCCTTTTGACTGTAATTAGCAATATCAACACCATCAATAATCACTTGTCCCTCGTCATTATTGTCCATGCCGCCCAAGATATTAAGGACAGTTGATTTTCCTGCACCAGACGACCCTAAAATAATAACCAATTCACCTTTTTCAATCGCAAAATTAATATCATTATTAGCAATAATCTCTGTATCACCAGTTTGATAACGTTTATAAGAATGCTTCATTTCAATGTAAGCCATATAGTCTCCTCTTCAAAGTCTTATTTGAACAACATGTTGATTTAATTCGAGGTTTATTATATAATTTGCACGAAGATTAAACAAGGACAAAAATAGACATTCTGTTCATTTAAGAAATTAATAAAAGGATTTTACTCATTATGAAAAAACGTCATACTGAAACTGAAAATTACCTCAAGCAAGCCCTTGCGAAATTGCTGTTGGAGAAGAATTTTGAAGAGGTTACAGTGTCTGATTTGACACGAACCGCGGGAATAAACCGCGGAACATTTTACCTGCACTATGTTGATAAATACGATATGGCAGACCAGTTCAAAAATGATACTCTGGATGATTTATTTCATATTTTAAGTGATGAAAGCATTTATACCGACACACGTGCAGTTCTTTTTCGAACATTAACCTATGTTAAAGAAAATTTTGAATTTATCTATGCCATTTCAAAATCAGCTTATGTTGATTTTCCAAAAACAATCAAGGACTTTGTCTATGAATTTCTTCTGACTGTTCCTGAATTCAAGGAGACAATCACTGCCTACTACGATATTCCCTACCAGTATGCCTTGGAAGTATATTTGTCAAGCATTGAAAGCATCATTTCGCTCTGGGTAGCCAATGGTGGCAAAGAAAGTACCGAAGAAATCACAGACATTATCCTAAAAGTCGCCGCACTAGAAAAAATGATTTGAAAACATGAAAACTCACTTAGTTATTTAAGTGAGTTCAGAATACAGACAAACTTACTTTTAACTTAGATAAGCTATAAATAATTATTGTCTCTGTTTAATTTTAGGACTATTTGCAAGCTCTGCTCCCAACAAAACGATACTTACCGCCGTGGTGAAAGTGGCTGAACCATCAATACAATCAGCCGCACGGAAGTTTTGAGACCTCAGACTCAAAACTTAGGCATGGAATTCCGCAGGAAGTCGCTGACGTCCGCACCACCTAAGGGAAGTATTCAAAAAAAACTTTTCTTCAGTCAAAAACTCACTTAGTTATTTAAGTGAGTTTTTGACATTTATAATGCTTTTACGGCTTCAATGGCGGCTTGATAGTTTGGTTCGGAATTGACGTTTTCAAGGTATTCAGCGTAAACAAGCTTATTATCCTCATCTAAAATCAATACGGCACGCGCTAACAAATGCCATTCTTTCATCAAAAGCCCATAGGTTTTTCCGAATGTATTGTCATAGTAGTCGGACATCATCACTGCGCGCTCCAAGCCTTCTACGCCACACCAACGTGCTTGCGCAAATGGCAAATCGGCTGAAACAGTAATAACAACGGTATCTTCCATATCTGATAATTCTTTGTTAAATGTCCGAGTTTGTGTTGAACAGATTCCTGTATCAATTGACGGAATAACGCTAATAACTTTCTTCTTACCAGCAAAATCTGATAAGCTTTTTTGTGCCAAATCAGTTGTTGTTAAGGTGAAATCTGGCGCTGTTTCCCCAATTTGCAATTGTTGCCCGACTAAAGTTACAGGCTTTCCAAGAAATGTTGTCATAAGTAAATCCTCCATTAGAAAAGGCGCAGTTTGCCATGGCTCAATAAATAAAAAATACTATCTTGCCAAAGGTCAAGCCACAATTCATTTTTTCCCTATTGTAACCAATTTTACTATTTTTAACGAACGATTTGTTTGGAAATTGTAAGACCTGTAATTCTCTCTAAACCTGCGTTGAATTTAATCATCTTGGTGCATATCACATGATTTCAAAACACAAGACAAGTTTAGTCAGTAACATCATTTTCAAAAACATAGGCAATTGCTCGGACTGGTGAACCTGTCGCTTCTTTCCAATTCGGATAAGCAATTGAAATGAGAGCACCCGTTGGTGGTAACTTATCCAAGTTAGTCAAGACCTCAACTTGATATATGCCTTGTTCTAACACATAATATTCTTGCTGGAGCTTTCCATTAGCATTGGCAACAGCTTGACCGCTATCCGTGTCAAATGTTTCATGCCCAATTGCTTTTACATGACGTTCATGAATAAGAAATTCAAGCGCTTCTCTTGACCAGCCTGGTGTTTGCTGCACCCCATTCTCATCCAAATTAGTCAAGGCTTCTTGAGACGGCCAGCGTTTTGACCAATCACTACGAAAGGCAATAAAACTTTCAGGCTGAATTTTCCCATGATACTTTTCAAATGCTAAAATATCCTGCTTTGTCAATTCATAATTCGGATTAGCAGCGACAGCGTCTGATTTATCGATAACATAAAGCGGCAAAAGTAAATCTTCTAATGGAATCTCATCTAACCACTTTCCGCCAGCGACAAAATGAATCGGAGCATCAATGTGCGTTCCGTACTGTCCAACGACGGAAAATTCCTGAACATGAAAGCCGTCCTTCAACGTAAAAACATCTTTTTTCTTAAGATTAGGTAACAATGGAAAATGTGGACTATTTTCACCAATCTGATGCGATAAATTAACTAATTTTGCTGATTTCACAGCTGACAAAACATCATTAAAACTCACCATATACAATGCCTCCTTAGTGCTTAATAAAAATTGTTTATACAGTATATAACTTACTGCCCCTAAAAACAAGGGATTTAGGCATACTAATATTTTATAAACAGCTATAACTATCAATTATAGTTTTGAAATTAAGAGAAAACCAACCTGCGTTAAACAGGTTGGTTACTTTTACCCATAGATAGAATGAATAGCTATTTTAGATTGTTTCCAATGCTAAACGTAAGTCTTCAATCAAATCGTCAGCATTTTCAAGTCCGACAGAAATACGGATTTGGTTGCGTGTGACACCGCAAGCTAACAAATCTTCTTCAGACAATTGTTGGTGTGTTGTTGTCGCTGGGTGGACAACAAGAGATTTTGCATCTGCTACATTGGCTAAATCAGAGAAAATTTCCAAATGATCAATAACTTGGCGTGCTTCGTCTTGACCACCTTTTACGTGGAAAGTGAAAATTGAGCCTGCTCCTTTTGGCAGATATTTTTGTGCCAACTCATAATACGGACTTGATGGCAAACTTGGATAATTCACTTTTTCAACTTTTGGATGATTTTCTAGGAAATCAACAATTTTCTTCGTATTTTCAACGTGGCGTTCGATGCGCAATGACAACGTTTCAAGTCCTTGTAAGAGCAAGAAAGCATTGAATGGAGATAGAGCTGCACCAGTATCACGCAAAATTTGCACACGTAATGCTGTAATGAAAGCTGCCGCACCGATGTCACGTGTGTAGCTGATATTGTGATAAGAAGGGTCCTCATCTACAAATTGAGGGAATTTTCCTGAAGCTTCCCAGTCAAATTTACCAGAATCAACAATAACACCAGCAATGGTTGTCCCATGTCCACCGATAAATTTAGTTGCCGAATGAACTGAAATATCTACCCCATGTGAAAAGACATTGATAAGATATGGAGTGCCAAAAGTATTATCCGCCACAAGAGGAATCTTATGTGCATGGGCAATATCTGCCACTTTTTCAATATCTGGGATATTAATCAAAGGATTACCAAGTGTTTCGATAAAGACCAATTTTGTATTATCTTGAATAGCTGCTTCGACTTCTTCCAAATTGTCAACATCAACAAACGTTGTTGTGATACCATAACGTGGCAATGTTTCTTTTAGAAGATTGAATGTTCCACCATAAAGCGTTGTTGCTGCAACGACATGGTCACCTGCATGTGCTAAACCAAGGACAGTATAAGTGATTGCTGCCATACCAGATGCAGTCGCAAGAGCGCCAACCCCACCTTCCAAAGCTGCAAGACGGTCTTCAAAAACAGCCACAGTTGGATTTCCAATACGTGAATAAATATTCCCTGTTTTTTTCAAGCCAAATAAATCTTCAGCTTCTTGAGCATCTTCAAAAACATAAGATGTTGTTTGATAAATCGGAACGGCACGTGATTTCGTTGTTGGGTCAACAGTTTGACCAGCGTGTAATTGTAACGTTTCAAAATTGTATTTTCGTGTCATAGGCAACTCCAATCTAAACTTTTTAAAATGTACATACATTTTACACTCTTTTATTAATCTTGACTAATATTTATTAAAAAAGACTAGATATAGTTTTAAACTATACCCCTCCTAGTCAAAGAAACTGCTAAGTCTTTGAGTGTCAACTTCTACTTGTTTGGACTGTGCAATGGCAGATATAACCGCCACACCGTCTGCACCAGATTGTTTTATGGCTGCCACATCTCCAAAAGTAATACCACCTATCGCCACGATTGGAATTTCTTTATCATAATCTCTAACGTCATTTAAACCTTTTAAGCCAATCACCTCACCTGCATCATTTTTAGATGAGGTTGGAAAAATCGGTCCTACGCCAATATAATCAACTAATTCAACAGCCGAGCGTTGGTATTCTATGGTCGAGCCGACAGACAAGCCGATGATTTTATTTGGAAAAAGCTGGCGCGCTTTGGTAATCGGCAAATCATCTTGCCCTAAGTGAATGCCATCCGCATCAAGTTCTAGCGCTAAATTCACATCATCATTGATAATCAAAGGTATCTGATATTTACGACAAAGTTCCTTAACTTTTCTAGCTAAGACCACTTTTTCGTCGCCTTTTAGAGCATTAGCACCTTTTTCACGAAATTGAAAACACGTCACCCCTGATTTAAAAGCAGCTTCCAAAATCTCTAAAAATTTTCCTTCAGGACAATTTGCTGTGCCACAAATAAAATAAACTTGTAAGATTTCTTTATCCATGATAGACCTCAACTTTTTTCAATCGCTCTATGTCCGTGTTTGTCACCTGATGGAGAGCATCTAAAAATGCAATTTGGAAACTTCCTGGCAACGGTTCGCTAAGCTTCTTCTCTGCCAATTCACCTGCGATATTATAAGCTGATAATGCTTCTTCCAAACAAGCTAATAAATCCTTTTCTTTAGCCAGCCCGATAAATACTGCTAACACTGCACCTAAAAGACAACCTGTTCCAGTCACTAATGGCATAAGTGAACTACCATTGTGTAATAATAAAACTTTCTCATTAACAGCAATGGCGTCCGTTTCTCCAGTAATAACGATAGGGAGTTGCAAAATCTGATTGGCTCGCAAAGCAAGTTTTCCAACGTCATCAACTTGTGCAGAATCAACCCCCTTACTAGCTACTCTTTCACCAATTAGCGCAGCAATTTCTCCAGCATTTCCTCGCAAAAGTGAAATTCGATGGTGTTCAATCAAGTCAAGTGCTACTTGTTGACGAAATTTACCCGCGCCAGCAGCCACAGGGTCTAAAACCGTGGGAATATCATATTTTTCTGCAATATCCAAGGCATCCTTGTACAATTGCCAGCTTCTGTCATTAAGCGTGCCGATATTAACCAACAGACCGTTAGCCTTCGGCAAAAAATCTTCCAAATCTGCCTGATACTCACTCATGGCAGGGGAAGCACCTAACGATAACAGCCCATTAGCCGTGAAATTTTTGACGACTTGATTGGTTAAACAGATTGTCAAAGGGTGGTTTTGTCTCAAATCATCTAAATAAGTCATCTAATCTCCTTTGTAGCTCACATGATTAACTGGTCCGTTGCCGTGTCCCAATTCTGGCGCCGTCTTGATAGCTTCTGTAATGAAATGTTTAGCAGTTGCCACAGCCTTTTCTACTGACTGTCCTTTAGCTAACTCAGCAGTAATGACCGCAGCATAGGTACAACCCGTTCCATGTGTGTGTTTGGTAGGGATACGTTCAGATGAAAATGTCACGACTTGACCATTTTCTAGGAAAAGAAAGTCTTTGGCTTCATTTTCTAAATGACCACCCTTGATAACGACGTTTTTCACGCCATAGTCAGCTTGAATAGCTTTTCCTGCTTGTAAAATCGCTGCTTCATCTTTTAATTCTTGTCCGTAAAGCACCTCTGCTTCTGGTAGATTTGGCGTGATAATGGTTGCAAGCGGCAGCAATTTTTCTTTGAGCGCCTGCACAGCTTCTAAACTAATCAGACGGTCACCACTCGTCGCCACCATAACGGGGTCTAAAACGTAAGGACAATCAATAGTATTCAAATACTGACTGACACGTTCAATGGTTTCAACTTCGGCTAACATACCTGTTTTAATAGCATGTGGAGGAATATCGGAAAACACACTTTTTAGCTGAGCATCAAGTATCGACTGGTCAAGGTTACAAATGGCTTGCACACCTTGGGTATTTTGTGCCACAACGCTGGTAACAACAGCCATACCATAGACCCCACGCGCTTGAAAGCTTTTCAAATCTGCCATAATTCCTGCACCACCACTAGGGTCAGTTCCTGCAATCGTTAACGCTACTTGTAATTTAGACATTTCTTACCTCCTCTGGCCATTCTTCCTGCTCAACTGCCATTTGAAAGAATTGACGTTCATGCTGACAACTTTCCAAAAACACACGAATCACTTCTTTTTGTTCATCTGCGGACAAGCGTTCACTGTATTTCGCTACTAAATCAAAATAAACCGTCAAACAAGCGTCTGCCACACCCTCTTGACCGTAAAAATCAAGCCAATTTTTAAACGGATTATCATCAGAAATCTTGCCACTTGCTAGCACTCGTTTGGCAACCTGCTGATAAATCCATGGGCAAGGCAGCATGGCAGCCAAAATATAGACAAGATTATCACGATTCAGCTGATAATACATGTGTTTGATATAATGGTCAGCACTAGGATACCAAGCTCTATTGACAATTATTTCCTCATAATCTTGCCCCACTACTTGAGCCAAAAAGTGATGTGCTCCCACCTCATGTTTAAAAATAAAATCAATTTGCCCTAAGAAAAATTCTTTACTAGCTTTATCTGGAACTTTTGCAAAAAGTTGCGCATAGATATCAGCAAATTTATCCAAATACACAGAATCAGCTTTCAGATAATGACAAATTGCCTCGGCAGGTAGGGTTTCCGTAATCATGCCCTGAATAAAGTCATCTTCTACAATTTTCTCAATAAAAATCTCACTACGTTTTTTTAATTCATTTACAATCATTGTTCATTTCCTTTACTATTTTTGTCAATTCATCTAGTGAATCAATCGTTACAAATGTGTCATTTTGACCAGCTTGCGGGTTATCAGAATTTGCTAAATAAATCCCTGTCACACCAAGTTTTCTAGCTTCTTTGAGATTTGCAAGACTATCCTCAACATAAATAATCTGATTAGCATTCAGGCGCTCTTGTTCGAGAATTTCCTGAAAAAACGCCTGCTCTTTATCAGCATATCCCATACTTAAACACGAATATAAGGTCGTAAAATACGGCAACAACTGCTGTGATTTCAAGCCAATTTCAGCCAAATCATAATAATTAGAAGTCACTGCATAAAGCTTGCAACCACGCCTAACCAAAGCTGCTAAAACGCACTTCGCATTTTCCATAATATCGACCGTTTCGTATAATTGAAGCAAAATCGCTTTTAAAATTTCTGGTTGATAAGCTTGCCCTTGCTTGCCAAAAAGTTCTCTCAAATGATGTTCTGCCTCTAGCATATTTAATTGCCACAACTTCTGCTTCATTTCTGTGGTATAAGTCAAATTCACCGTACTCAAAAAGTCCTCAACAGCCTTATCCCACAATCCATAGGAATCAAAAATCACTCCATCAAGGTCAAAAAAGATTATCGTTTTCATTATTTATTTTTCAGCGACAAGCGCCACATAACCACCCTTGTCGTACCCTTCAATTGGTTCTTCCACAAAATCATTTGTGTAAATCGGCTGCGCTGTCAATGTTTGGAAATAACGGATATTTGTCATTCCTAGCTCCTCACGCAAGATATTTTCTTTCTCAAGTGGTGAATGGAAAATGGCAGAGCTGACAAGTTCGATTGGATAAGGGAAAGTTGGTGCGATTTGTTCAAATAATTCTTTCTCATATGACCCAACATGCGCCGCAAATTTATACAAAATGCCATACGCACTTTCAACAGGAACATCAAGTAAAATCAAATGCCCACCTTTTTTCAAAGCACGGTGACAATTCTGATAAGCTGCTGACAAATTTTTGATATAACTTGAACAACCATTTAGATAAATCACATCATAGCTATTTTCCGCTAATTCGCTTGTCTCAGCATCACCGATAAAAACAGTCATTCCTCTTTTGCGGGCGATTTTTGCCATATCCGTTGACGGTTCAACACCATATTGGATATGAATGCCATATTCTCTTTTCAAGGCAGATTCAAAAAGCCCACTACCACAACCAATCGAAAGTATCGTTTTCTTTTCCAACGGTTCAAGCGTACGGTGCAATAACTTTAATTCACTGGCAAAAACATTTTCATTTTTCATAAACCATTGGTCATATGCATTAGCATAACCATCAAACATCTTAGCTTTACTGGTCATTATTTTTCTCCTAATTTTTTACTTGGCTTTAAATATAAATGTTCTAAATTAACAAAATAAGCAGAGTATCTCAATCCATGAACGACAGTCAATCCAAGCGCACCACCGATAAGCGTGGCACAAATAAATCTTGGCATAAAAAGAAATAAAGATTGTGCTGCGGAAGCTTTTGCCAAGAGCTCATTATCACCATTGGCTGTCATTGTCCAATACCAGTTCATAACGGGTGCAGAGAGAATCGAGCCAATAATACCAGTGCCGAGAAACTCCCCCACCCACGACATGATTGGTTTCTTGGTTAAGCGGTAAAAATAAGCAGCTAAAACCGCCCCAGGAACCGCTCCTAAGATGGCTAACGGTGCCACACTTGCTACTCCTGCTTGTGTCAAAATACGAATCACCGCAACAATCAACGCCATAGTAGCTGCATACAACGGTGTCATAAATGTTCCTGCAATGATATTGACAACGCTAGACATAAATGCCATTCCCTCAATCCGAAAAAGTGGCGTCAACAGAACATCTAAAGCAACCATAATGGCTAAAACCGTTAAACGATGAACACGATTAAATGTCATTTGTCTTCCTTTCCTGACAAATAGACAACCCAAAACTCAGTTAAAACAAGCATAAAAAAACACCACTTGAAAACTTCAAATGGAGTCATTTTTATCTTGAAAAACTGCAGAATAATCCCTTTAGTATTGCAATACTAAAGTATTTTTCTATCGATTTTAAGCACAACAAAAAAACGTTGTTACTCACACATTTCCCTTCGTCAGTTCTAACTGCATCAGGTTCAATGGGTATAATCTCAGCTTTTACGCACCCCAAATGTCTTTATTTAATTACAAAATTAACTATAACACATTCACCTTGAAAGCGCAATAATTTTCAGAAAAATAACATAATTTTAAATTGCGAATTAATGAAAAAAGGGTATAATTTGTACAAAAGAACTTTTAAAATGGAGTAAAACATGAAATATTTAGGGCAGGCCTTCAAAGAATTAAGAGAAGCTAGACATATCTCACTAGCTAAAGCCTCTGGCGGGCAATTCTCTCCTTCAATGCTCTCAAAATTTGAAAGCGGAAAGAATGACCTTTCTGCTCAAAAATTATTTATAGCACTTGAAAATACTCACATTGAAATCAATGAATTTCTTTATCTGACTAGAGGATTTTTAAAAAGCGACTTGGTAGAATTACAAGAGAAAATCTATGCTTATGAGGAAAAATTTGATAGTGCAGGTTTACAAAAATTGTATGAAAGTGAACTTAAAAAACAGCAAGATCAAGAGACAGGAATGATATATGCGCTAATTGTTAAAGCACATTTGAAAGCCTTTGATGAGAGTGTTGAACTGACAGCAAAGGAAGAAACTTTTCTTTATAATTACCTTTTTGATACTGAAATTTGGGGCAATTATGAGCTAACATTACTTTCTATTTGCTCTACCTTATTAACTCCTGATTTGTTTACCATGTACGCTAGAGAATGCCTTCGAAAGACTGATTTTTTAGGAGAAATCAAAGAAAATCGAAAAATCATTCATAACATGTTGCTCAATGGGTTTCTGCTATGTATTGATGAAAATGATTTTATCAATGCTAATTACTTTGACAAACAAATTCAAAAGCATTTTTACCAAGAAAGCGAAGCTTATTATCGTATTGTTTATCTATGGGCAAAGGGGCTATTTAGCTACAAACAAGGGCAGCAGCAAGCTGGTAAGAAGCAAATGGAAGAGGCTATCCAAGTTTTACGGATTTTAGAATGTCATTCAGCTGCTGACTATTACACTTCTGGCATGCAAGACGCCATTAAAGGCGATAACAATTAGGTATATTTTTTGAATATATTCAAAGTGCTTATTTTGAGAAAAAATTTTATTTTCATGCTCAACGTTCACAAATAGAGATTTGATTCATTTATAAGTACAAAAAAACAGTCCTATGGACTTAACTCGCTTTCACATTTTCGTGCTCGTGAAAAACAGTCCACTGGACTGTTTTTTCATATTTGTCTTAGCTGTTAATGGTTAAATTTAAGAACTATTCATCTTTACCATAATCAAAGCTACTTGAATATATTCAACATTTTGTTTCCTTAAAAGATAATCATATTATAATGTTTCAAAATCAATTAAGGAGACAAAATCATGAGATTATTTTTTAAAAATAAAATTTACCACCTTCTGACCGTTTCTCGTTTTCTAAATACTATCGGCTCCTCCTTGTACAATATTGTTTTCGTCGTCTATGCTGCTACCGTTTTTCATTCAAAAATTATGGTGAGTATTGCTAATGTGACAATGGTCGTTCCGACACTCTTTACCATTTGGATTGGAATAAAAGCTGACCAAACTCAAGCTAAAAAGAAATGGATTGTTACCACAGGTTTCATTCAAGCAATTATTTTTACACTATTAGCTTTCATAATCACTGAGCCTAGTTTGCTTGCTTTTTCTTTTATTTGTCTGTTTAACATTCTTAGTGATATGCTAAGTGACTTTTCAAATGGTCTGCGGATGCCCATTATTCAGAAATACGTTCGCCAAGAAGATTTAATCGAAGCCTATTCCTTTACACAATTCATCTCTTACATCTGCAGCTTTTCTGGACAAGCCTTGGGCATCTGGTTGTTAACGGTTTCTAAGCAGAACTTTTCACTTGTCGCACTCATTAATGCGCTATCATTTTTACTATCAGCACTAGTGGTATTACTCATCAACGATGATGCTAATTATGATGTCTCACCTAACGACAAAAAACAGTCTTTAAAGGAACAATTTTCAGCTTTATACCATAATGTGATGCTGATTTTCAATGAAGCTAGTACAGCAGATTTTAGTCGGCTGCTTCTGTCAATTCTTTGCTTAAATATGCTTGGTGGCTCACTTAATGCCATTTATAATATTTGGCTACTGACTGCCAAAATCGGTCACCTTTCTTACAGCCAAGCGCTACTTCTTATTGAGTTTATCTTAGTTGGTGGTATTCTGATAGGAAGCTTAACGCCACACGATTACTTTTCTAAAAAATCAGTTAGGGAATTGCTAAAAATTAATGCCGTTATTTTCTTTCTCGTTGGTCTGTCTAACCTCATTCACCTACCGTTAATTTTCGGTGTGCTGCTACTAGCATTCGCGAGTTATCTGGTGGGAAAAGTCAATCCTAAAATTAATTCTCTATTACTAAGCAAACTTCCTGCTAATACCTTAGCACAGACGAATAATTTCTTGTCTTTTTTATTCACCTTGTCACTTCCTGTCGGAACCGTTTTATTTAGCAGCTTATCTTCGTGGAACATCACATTCACTTGGCTTACATTTCTTATTGTAGCAGTCATTATCTTTAGATTCTCAACACCGAGCAAAACAATTAATACTGATTAAAAATCTTGTTAAAAAGGAACCTGAGTTTTGTCTCAGATTCCTTTTGATTTATACTTGTTTATTTCTTCTCAATCGGTGCGACGCTGGCTAGCAGTTTTTTAAGACCAACTTCTGGAAAATTGATTTTAAGTTCTTGTGTTTTTCCGCTTCCCGTAACGGCTAGAACAGTACCGTCACCCCATTTTTTATGGTGAGCAATGTCACCAATTTGCCAATCGACCGCTTCTTTTGAAGCACTAGCTGATTGACCAACTGGAACAGCTTTGCCAGCTTTTGAAAATGGCTGCGCTCCACGACTTGATGCTGGTTGAACTTTTGCTTTACGTGCTTGAAGAGCTTGCTGTAAGCTCATGCCTTGTCCGAAAGTCAATTGCTCATCACTACTATTGCTATATCGAACACCAAATGATGAATTAGCTGGACGCGCTAAACCTTGGTATTGCAATAATTCGTCATCAATTTCACGAATAAAACGTGACGGACGGTTATAGCTTGTCTTACCAAACAAAGTACGTGTGTTAGCATTGGTTACAAAAAGCAATTGTTCTGCACGTGTAATCCCAACGTAAGCCAAACGACGTTCTTCTTCTAATTCATCTTGGTCCTCGGCGGCGCGAGAAAGTGGAAAGACACCCTCTTCCATACCAATCAAGAAAACAATTGGAAATTCCAACCCCTTGGCAGCGTGCAAAGTCATCAAGGTCACTTCTGCAGTTTCCGCATCACCATCATCAGTATCAGCAATCAAAGCCAAATCATTCAAGAAACGACTTAGTTTGTCAATACCAGATTCATCTTCTGGGGCATCTTCTTGATTGTCATCAAAATTCTTAGTTACAGTCAAGAATTCTTCGATATTTTCAATACGCGCTTGGCTTTCAAGGGTATTTTGCACACGAAGGGCATCAAGGTAACCAGTTTTGTCAAGAACAGCTTCGACCAATTCTGTAACAGTCATCTGGTCTAAGTCATCACGAAGTTTCATGAGCAGATTCGCCAAATCCCAAACCGCTTGTGCTGCTTTTCCTTTTACGCCAGAAAGCATGATATTAGCAGACGCATCTAACAAACTCATGTTTTGCATATTGGCAAAATTACGAATTTTTTCAAGGGTACCAGGACCAACGCCACGTTTTGGTTCGTTGACGATACGTTCATAACTGATATTATCCGCAGTATTTGCAATCACATTGAGGTATGAAATCACATCACGAATTTCCTTACGGCTGTAAAATTTTGTTCCACCAACCATTGTATAAGGAATGTTTGATTTTAACAAAGCTTCTTCAATGGTACGTGATTGCGCATTAGTACGGTATAGAACTGCAAAATCTTTGAAGTTCTTGCCTTCTTCGCGGACAATATTGTCAATCGTAGAAGCGACAAAGACTGCTTCTTCACGTTCATCACGCGCACGGTAATAGACAATCTGCTCACCGTCAGCATTTTGCGTCCACAATTTTTTCGGACGACGATTGCGATTGTTATTAATCACCGCGTTTGCTGCTTGCAAGATTTTCTTGGTTGAACGATAATTTTCTTCCAATAGAACAACTTTTGCTTCTGGATAATCCTTTTCAAAATCAAGGATATTTTGCATATCTGCACCACGCCAACCATAAATGGATTGGTCAGCATCACCAACAACACAGATATTCTTAAAACGAGACGCCAAAAGTTTCACCAATTGATATTGCGCATGGTTAGTATCTTGATACTCATCTACATGAATGTATTGGTAGCGTTGTTGGTAATAAGCCAAGACATCAGGATTTTGGTCAAACAAACGAAGCGTTAACATGATAAGGTCATCAAAATCCATTGCTTCGCTGCGGCGCAATTCTTCTTGATAAGCCTTATAACATTTGGCAACAATTTGCGTGTACATGTCACCTGCTTGATTTTCATAAGCTACCTCATCAAGCAAATCATTTTTGGCATTTGAAATTGTCCCAAGAATCGCACGTTCATTCCATTTCTTAGGGTCGAGATTCAGATTTTTTAAAATACGTTTCATGAGCGTGCGCTGCTCACCTGGGTCAACAATCGTAAAATTGCGATTATAGCCAATGTGGTCAGCATCACGACGCAAAATTCGCACACACATGCTATGGAAAGTTGCAATCAACGTATCAGCCGTCGCAGGATTTAACGCCATAGCACGTTCACGCATTTCACGCGCCGCTTTATTCGTAAAGGTAATCGCAAGGATATTCCAAGGATTTACAAATTTTTCATCAATTAAGTAAGCAATACGATGCGTTAAAACACGTGTCTTACCAGAACCAGCTCCCGCCATGATTAAAAGCGGACCTTCCGTTGTCTTAACAGCCTCTGCCTGCTTGTCATTCATACCATTTAATAAAGGATTCATCGTAAAATACCACGGATGTCACTATTTCGCTAAATAAATAAGCAAATTATCCGAGTTTTATTCCTCTCTAGATTAATTAGTCATATAAGATAATGCTTATCTATTGTACCATTTTTTGGAAAATAGTGTTGGCTACTTTCACTTTGTTTGGCAAATTTTTAGGAAATAAGCATGAATACTGTCATCGCTATCGACCTCTGGGTGAAAAGCAAGTCCCAATTGGTTTTGATAGCGAACCGCAACAATTTTTCCGTCTTTTTCAGCCAAAATGTCCACCCCTTTACTGACCTTGCTGATATAAGGCGCGCGAATGAAAGTTGCTGGCAGTTGACCCAAGCCTAAAAAATCAAGCTCTGTGTAGAAACTGCCTAATTGCCTGCCGTAAGCGTTCCGTCTAACCGTCACTGGCAATGTCGCAAGGTAATTTTCTTGTTGATTTTCAATTTTCTCTGCTAATAAAATCAAACCTGCGCAGGTTGCAAAAACTGGTAAAGCTGCTGCTATTTTCTCTTGCAATGGTTTAAGCAACTTCAAATCCTGCAATAATTTTCCCTGAACAGTTGACTCGCCACCAGGTAAAATAATGCCGTCTAAGGGAGCTTGTAAATCCTCTCTTTGTCTAATTTCAATCGCCTGCTCTCCCAAAGCACGCACTTTTTGACAATGCTCTTCAAAATCACCTTGCAAAGCTAATATACCAATTAAAACCATACATTTCTCCCTTAAATTCCACGTTCAGCCATAAGAAGTTGAATTTCATCTTCATTAATCCCAACCATGGCTTCGCCTATATTTTCTGATAATTTAGCAAGCAATGCTTTATCTTGGTAATTTGTCACAGCTTGCACAATCGCACGCGCACGTTTTTCTGGGTCACCTGATTTGAAAATGCCAGAACCAACAAAGACACCTTCTGCACCCAAATGCATCATTAGCGCTGCATCTGCTGGCGTCGCCACACCACCTGCGGCAAATAAAACAACTGGCAATTTTCCAGTTTCGTGCACTTCTTTGACTAATTCATATGGCACTTGAAGCTCTTTTGCGGCATGGTACAATTCATCATCACGAAGTGATTGAAGGCGAACAATTTCTTGATTCATTCGGCGCAAATGACGGACAGCTTGAATGACATCGCCTGTACCAGGTTCACCTTTTGAACGAATCATACTAGCGCCTTCAGAAATACGGCGTAAGGCTTCCCCAAGATTTTTAGCACCACAAACAAAAGGCACCTCAAAGCTTGTTTTATCAATATGATAACGGTCATCTGCTGGTGAAAGCACCTCACTTTCATCAATGTAATCAATCTCAATAGCTTCTAAAATCTGAGCTTCCACAAAATGCCCAATGCGAACTTTTGCCATGACTGGAATAGAAACCGCTTCTTGAATTTCTTTAATCATTTTTGGGTCACTCATGCGAGAAACACCGCCTGCGGCTCGAATATCAGCTGGAATTCTTTCAAGTGCCATAACGGCACAAGCACCAGCAGCTTCAGCGATTTTAGCTTGTTCTGGTGTTGTCACATCCATAATAACCCCACCTTTAAGCATTTGAGCCAATTGTTTGTTGAGTTGATAACGTTGATTTGTCATAAGAAATACCTCATTTACTTTTTAATTGATTTTCATTATAATAAAAACTGACATGGTATCAAGTGCCATTTTAAAACTTTTTTACAAAGTCAGATTGGAGATTTATGCTTACTTACACTTTGGATAATCACGGAAAAATTCCGCTTTACGAACAACTTTACCGCGCTATTAAAATAGACATTACAAATGGCACATTGAAAGCAAATGATAAATTACCTTCTAAGCGTAGTTTGGCTAAACATCTGGGCATTTCCATTGTCACCGTTGAAACCAGCTATCAACAATTAAAAGCTGAAGGCTACATTTACAGTCAAGCTAAAAAGGGCTTTTTCGTTGCCAATATTAAGCCACATCGTCCGCCAGTTAAAAAGACAGTAAGGTTAGTTTCAACTCCAGCAAGCATGCCAGATGAGACAAAACCGACCTTAAACCTTAGCAATAATCAGACGAATTCTGAAACATTTCCCTTTGCCACTTGGTCAAAATTAGTCCGCCAAGTCCTCAATAATTGTCAAAATGAGCTGGTCACTCCTTCTCCTAGTAAAGGTGTGCCACTTCTTCGGCAAGCTATTGCCAACCATTTAAATGATTATCGGGGAATGGCAGTTGACCCAAGGCAAATCATTATTGGAGCTGGGACTGAATACCTCTACACGCTCTTGATTCAACTTCTGGGGCTGGATAGAACCGTTGCCCTAGAAGAACCAAGTTATCCTAAAATCACCGAAATCTACCGACAATTTAATATTAATCCTATCTATATTCCTATGGAAAATGACGGACTTGATACTGCTCAACTCAAAAAATCGACAGCTGATATTGTTCATTTGTCGCCCTCTCATCAATTTCCGACTGGTGCCATTCTTTCTATTAGTAAACGTTACGAATTGCTTAGTTGGGCAAGTCAAGGCGACCGCTATATTATTGAAGATGATTATGATAGTGAATTTCGTTTTCAAGGCTTGCCCATTCCGAGCCTCCAAGAAATTGATAGTTTTGGGAAAGTCATTTATATCAACACTTTCAGCAAAAGCCTTGCTTCCACACTGCGAATAAGTTACATGATACTTCCACCTCAACTATTAGATACATTTGAAGAAAAGCTAAGTTTTTACAACAATACTGTTTCTAATCTGGAACAGTACACCTTGGCTTACTTTATTCAAGAGGGATATTTTGAAAAGCATTTAAATCGTATGCGGCTCTTTTATCAGAAAAAACGTGATGAATTGATTCATCGTTTGATGACAAGTCCGCTAAACAAACGAATAAGCATTCATGAGCAAGAATCGGGTTTGCATTTCATCTTGCATATTCAAAGTGACCTATCTGAACAAACAATTTGCCAATTGGCTAAAAAACATGGACTGCAGATGACACCATTATCGCGCTATTATCGTTGCCAAAACACGCATTCTGATAAGGATTTTATCGTTAATTACGCCAATGTCACCTCAGCTGACATCGACAAGATTATTAATATTTTGTTGCAAATTGTTCCTTAATTATTTCAAAAATAACATTTTTCCCAAACATTACAAAAAATACTATTGACAAAGTTCGGATTTTGCTTTAAGATAGTAAACGAATTAAATAGCAAACCGAATGATGTCATTCAGGAGAAGAAAGCTTGCCTTTCGCCGAAGGAGTTACGCTCTCAGGTGTCATAGACAGGACTGGGTGACGGACGGACTTCTGGAGAGACCTTGTTATCAAATCATTTGATAACAGCTAGAATTTCCACTAGAGTCAGTAATGTTTTTAAGGACTTTGTATTACTTACTGATTGCTAATTGGGTTATCTAGATTAGGCGCCGAAGGGGCAAGGTTGACCTTTGTCAACTCAAACTCTCAGGCAAAAGGACAGAAGATAAGAATGGATTCACAAGCGAGCATTAGGCTTGCTAAGTCTTCTTATCACTTTTCAGGAGTTATCTTTTTAGATAACTCTTTTTCTATTGGCATCTTTGGCGCTATATTTAAAATGGGGAGACTATTTCTTTTTATGTTAGACTTTTTTACTTTACTTGATGATATTGTCTGGGGAGCACCGCTTTTAATCTTGCTCGTTGGGACTGGTGTTTACTTAACTGTCCGCCTTGGCTTACTTCAAGTGATTAAATTACCTAAAGCTTTTAAATTAATCTTTGCTGATGATAAAGGGCAGGGAGATATTTCAAGTTTTGCTGCTTTGGCTACTGCACTTGCCGCTACCGTCGGTACAGGGAATATCGTTGGGGTGGCAACAGCTATTAAAGCTGGTGGACCAGGCGCACTCTTTTGGATGTGGATGGCTGCTTTCTTTGGAATGGCGACAAAATATTCTGAAGGGCTTCTTGCCATTAAATACCGTACTAAAGATGATAATGGTGAAATTTCTGGTGGTCCAATGTATTACATCCTCAATGGTATGGGAAAACGTTGGAAACCTTTAGCTGTTTTCTTTGCAGTTGCTGGTGTTTTGGTTGCTTATTTTGGTATTGGGACATTCTCACAAGTAAACTCAATTACATCATCGCTTGAAAATTCCTTTGGTTTGGCGCCACAAATCGTAAGTGTTGTCATTGCAGTTCTTGTTGCTATCATCATTTTTGGCGGTATTCAATCTATCTCAAAAGTAGCCGAAAAAGTCGTGCCTTTCATGGCTATCATTTATATCGTTGCTACGCTTGCTGTTATTTTTGCTCACGCTAATCAAATCCTACCAGCATTTGGTGAAATTTTCTCTGGTGCCTTTACTGGTACGGCTGCAGTCGGTGGTTTTGCTGGAGCAGTCGTTAAAGACGCTATCCAAAAAGGGATTGCTCGTGGTGTTTTCTCTAATGAATCTGGTCTTGGTTCTGCTCCAATCGCTGCTGCCGCTGCTAAGACAGAAGAACCTGTTGAACAAGGGCTTATCTCAATGACAGGGACTTTCATTGATACAATCATCATTTGTACTTTGACTGGGCTTTCTATCATTGTTACTGGAAAATGGACTGTTTCTGGTCTTGAAGGTGCTCCGTTGACACAAGCTGCCTTCTCATCAATTTTTGGAACACCTGGTGCGATTGCTCTTACATTCTGTCTTGTGTTGTTTGCCTTTACGACAATTCTTGGTTGGTCTTATTACGGTGAACGTTGTTTTGAATTCCTTTTCGGAACAAAACACATCAAACTTTATCGTAGTATCTTCGTTGTTATGGTTGCCCTCGGCGGCTTCCTCAAATTAGAATTGATTTGGGTTATTGCTGATATCGTTAATGGACTTATGGCTTTACCAAACTTGATTGCCCTCTTGGCACTCTCACCAGTTATTATCCATGAAACAAAACGTTATTTTGCCAAGAAATAAATTTAAAAAAATTAGCTGAGCACTTGTCTCAGCTAATTTTATTTTCTTAATTTTTCAAACCGACAACAACTGGAATAATACCGATAAGTAGTACCAGACCAACTAGACTTAAAACGAACCCGATAACAAAATTTCCTGAGCTAATCAAGGCAAAACCACCACCGAAAACAAGCGCAGCAACAACGGAATAGACTACTTTTCCAACTAGTTTTGGATTGACGTTTGGAGCTCCTTTGCCAGCCAAGCGACGTTGAATCACCCAAGAAATCACTTCGAGCAGGAGACCAACGATAGCAACTGGCAAGCCGATATTTTGCAAGTGCCAATCAGGAAGTGTAAACATGCACATCCCAAGAGCCAAGACTAAAGTGCTAACTGTATAGGTAATAAGTGTGATAAAATCTGATTTTTTCATGTTTTGTCCTTTCTATTTACCAAAACGATTTAATATTTATGAGATTTAGCTTTTTCGTTAATGTCTTTTGAACGTGTTTTTGATTTTTCAGCTGATGCTGCTAAACGTTTCTTAGCCTCTTCGACACTTTCACCGTCTTTTGTAAAGAATTTTTCAATGAATTTGTCTGAAACTTTATTGAATCCGTTGACAGCGCCAGTTTCTGTGGCTTTGTAAGCACCGACAACTGTTTTTTCAATGGTTTTATGAGTGGCACCAACTTTTTCAGCAATTTTTTCATTTTTTTCTGTAATTGACATATCCAAGAACTCCTTTCCTTTGATAATCCTAGTATAGAAATTTTTAGTGCCTTTTAACACAACAACTTTTAAAGAAAGTGTCGGATATGAAAAAAACACCCTACGGTGCTTTTCAGAAATAAGAGAGAATGTTTAACTGTAGGATAGCTATTTATTGAGATGATTTTTTACTTTATTGCTCCAATTAATAGCACCATTCTCATAGGCTTCTTCTTGGAGTAAATCAGCAATTGTCAATGTATCCAACTCGTGATAGAATGCAAAAAGTCCTTTTTCCAATGTTTGTTGAACCTTATTCTCAACTTGTTTGACGTGACTTGTATCATCATAGATGTGATGAGCCATATGTTTGAATTCGATAACATTAGCTTGTAAATCAAGAGCAAAAAAGACGTCTTTAAGTGTGATAGTTGTCACAGATTGGGCTAACTGATACCCACCAACTTTACTAGCATTTGATTGAATGAGACCTGCTCTTGTTAATTTAACAAGGATTTTTTTCAAATAAGAATCCGACACTTCTAAAATATCACTAAGAACATGACTTTTAACTGGTGTATGATTTTCTTGTAAAGCTAACATCGTTAGCACATAAACCGCTTGCTCAAAGCTTTTATTTAATTTCATTATGACCTCTTGATTAGTTGTGTTATTAACTCATTAGCGACATCGTCAACATGGACAGGTTTTAGCATTTTTACTAAAACACCCACCACTTTCAAAATAGGAACCATTTTGGCTAAAGTATCAGCTCGTCCATTCCCATAGACAATCGTTGGCTCAACCACTGCTAATGGAATATCTGATTTTTCCAAAGATTCGATAATCAGCTTCTTCCCATTTACAAACGATTTCGGACCGAGAACACCACCAATAAACCCCATTGCTTTAACACGATGTTTTTCAGCAACCCTAAGCATAACTTGAGCAGGTAAATTATTAACTTTTTTAAATAGATCAACATCTTTTTCTGGTCGTCCAATAAAATCGATAATATAATCAATTTTTTCTGGCAATACTGCTTCAACTGCTCCCACAGATGTGACGTCAACAGCTATATTTTTAATACGCGAATCCTTCAATTCATTTTTTCCAGAACGCGATAAAACGTAAAATTCAGCACTTGAATCTTTTTTTAGCCAATTTTTAGTGACATTCCGACCGATATAACCATTTCCACCTAATAATACAATTGTTGTCATCACATGCTTCATTCTTTGGATATTTTTTGTCTACGGTTTATATTTTATATCTTGAGACTTTTTTTGTCAAAAGATAAGTTCAAAAAATTCTTAAGATTAATTATCTCAAGAATTTTGGTATTAAAATACTTTAATTTTCCTTTAAATACGCTTCGATAACTTGGAAAACGCCTGATTTGGTATTAGCTGGTGCAATAAATCTGGCTGTTTCTTTCACGCGCTCTGTCGCATTTTCCATAGCATAAGAATGATAAGCCAAAGACAACATGGCTAGGTCATTATCTCCGTCGCCAAATGCCATAAGTTCATCTGGGCTAATGTCAAAAAGTGTCATGATTTGCTTTAATCCCCAAGCTTTATCAATATTTGGTAGGACAACATCAAGCGCTCCAAAACCGCTTGCCATTGGCACCAAGTCAGGAAATTCACGCCTAAAATCGTTGGTTACCTTTTCTTCCGCTGACATTGGAACCTTCATGGTTATCTTATTAATGGCTTCCTGTGGCATTTCAGACATATTATCAAGTAAAATCACATTCGGAAAGCTGTTATTATAGTAATCCAAACTGGCTTTATCTGCTAAGTTATCGCATGAAAAAGCCCCTTTGGTCATATAAGAATGCTCTGGCGATGAAACAACAATATGATAGTCATCAAAATGATGTTCATAATAAGCAAACAAATGCTCCAACTGCTTCTCACTCAGATTTTTTAAAATCTTGGTCTCATTTTTCACAATAACGTGACTGCCATTGCCGACAACGTAAGCCAATCTATCTGACTGCTCACCAAAAATATGACGCATCCGCGAAATCTGATTACCAGTTGCCACGACAAATAAAATCTCACGTTTTTCCAATTCTTCGAGTATTTTTTCAAATCGCTCAATGTCATATCGCCCATTTTCGTCTAAAAAAGTCCCGTCCATATCAACGGCAATCATCTTGATCATCGTCCTATTATTCCTCACTATCCATTCAAGTTTATTTCTATTATATCATGATACTGTGATGAATAATCAAAAAAGCTGAAAGCAATTTCACAATTACTTTCAGCTTCTTCTATTAAATATCTGTGATTTTGACAAATGGATTTCCTAAACCACGAGTATCCACGCTTTGCGTACTTTGTTCATTCCAAAGTGAAGCAATTGGATACCAACCGTTATTGGCTGAATTGTATGGGTCTGAAACATAAGTATTTCCATTTGAGTAACCTTTTAGAACAATTTCATGGCTAGTACCATAACCCCATGGTGAGAATTTATCTTGTTGAACGGCTGCCACCACATGATGCCCTTCTTTGAGAGCACTTGTTAGCGCAGCTGAGGAATTAATAACAGTCGGTGTCAAGCCCCATTGACGAGAGGCAACCAAAATACCATTTCCTGTTGTTCCTTCTGTGCCTCGGTTGAATTCAACAGTATTGTTGTAAAGGTAACTTGCTACCGTTGTTGGTAGCACTTCAGTATTGGTCAATGCTGAAAAGACCATGGCAAGACTTGTTGGCACACAACCAGTTGAAGCCATTGTGTAATAGCCATAACGCGTATTTGCCCAACGTCCGTCACGTTGATTATAATACGGTGTGTTGTAGTTGGTTTGCTTAACGGTGAAATCTGTTGATGTCAAGAAATACATCTGCCCATTATCAGATTGATAGGCATGAAGATGATATGTTCCTGTACCAGAATGATTTGCCACATTGATAAGACCAGTTGCGGTTGTTCCTGATGTCGTAGCGTCATACCATTTAATATCATCTTGTCCATTCGTATCAGACCAAACAGCGTATTTCACCGTTCCACTTGAATAAACACCAGAAATCGTCACACTATAAACACCAGTACCTTTATAGCTTGTTGTCGCCTTGGCTGTTGATTGTGTTTTCGTTAACGCATAACTTCCCAAGGCATAACCAACGGTATCACCGCTTGTTGTTTTGACATATACGTGAACAGTATAATCGCCAGAAATATTGTGATGATATTTTTCATCAACAGTCACAACTACTTTACCATTGACAACACTTGAAGTTGTGTACCAGTGAATATTTTTTTGCTCTGCTTGTGACCATGCAGCGACTGCAACGCTAGCAATATCTTTAGAAGTTTCTGTTTCTGCAATTACCACTTGCAAGGTTCCGTTAGCAGCATTGTGATTTTGAACTGTTACGGTTGGATTAGTAAGCTTCTCTGAGAATGTTAAATCAATACCACTTGTCGCTGTTAAGCCAATGAAAGAATTGGTAACCGCACTTGTTCCATAAACATGAACATTATAATGCCCTGATTCAAAGTTATGATTTTTGGCATAGAAAGTGTAAGTGTAGCTGCCGTCTGATTGCTTAGTAGCTTGATACCATTTTATATCATCTTGTCCTTTGTTTTCAGTCCAAGTTGGTAGGACAATACTAGTCATGTAAGCTGGCACGTCGCTAATAGTAACTTTAACAGATGTTTCGCTGACCTTAGTCAAATCAACAGAAACACTAGGGTTGACAACATCGATACTTGTGGCATTTAATCCAATCATGCGTCCGTTAACAACACCGTATGTGTGAATAAGATATTTACCATAATCACCAGTATATTTTGCTGTTAATTCTCCGTTAGAGGGAACTTTATACCAGACAATATCATCTTGGTCGTTTTTAGCAGACCAGACCGCATGATAAACAGTTATTGCCTTGCTAACGTCACTTGGTATTGTAATATTAATCCCTTTTTGACCGAGACTAGCTGACACCGCAACATCTCCAAATGCATAGTCTCCTTGGAAGCTTGTTCCCAACAAACCCGTTAGAGAATTGGTAACCGCACTTGTTCCGTAAACGTGGACATTGTACTTACCACTTTCAAGGTTATGTTCGGCAACGCTGATAGTCGCTGAATACGTTGTCGTTGAATCCTTAGTTGTCTTATACCAGATAATATCATCTTGTCCTTTGTTTTCCGTCCACGTTGGCAAGGTTACGCTAGTGATATAAACTGGTACATCTGTGACAATCACTTTATAAGTTGTGGCGCTGGCTTTTGTAATACTTACCTTAGCACTTGGTTTTGGAACGTCAATTGTTGTTCCGTTCAGCCCAGTCATCTTTCCATTGAGATTTTGGTACGTGTGAACATAATATTTGCCGTATGAGCCAGTATATTTAGCAGTTGCTTTTCCGTTACTGTCTGCGGTGTACCAAACTAAGTCATCTTGACCGTTAACGTCAGACCAAACCGCAAACATGATTTTAGCACCACTTGCAATGGCTTGATTATATTGTAAGTTAAAGCCGTTGCTTGCTAAAGAAACACTTGTGACTTCATTAGTCGCATTTCCAGTCGCTCCACGCTCAACAGTCAGATTGTCAGCTGATCCTTCAACGGTTGCTAGTTGTTCATCAGTTTGGACAGAATCTTGTGTATCAGTTATTTCATCTTCTGTCTGCTCTGCCATTTCACTATCAGATACTTTTGTATCTGTAGTGGCTTGTGAGCTTTCTTCGCTATCTGATGAACTTGTTTCTGATGTTTCAGAATCAGTTGTAGTATCCGATACTCCTTGCCCCTGAACATCAGCTTGGTTATCTTCAGAAGTCGTTGTTTGTTCATCATTAACCGTTGCGGTCTTGTCGCTGTCAACACTTTCTACTTCAACGGTTTCGTTGTCAGATTCTCCTTGAACAGCTGATGACTCAACGACTGTTTCAATAGTTGCTGCTGTATCCACGCTTGTTTCATCTGCGCTAACGTTTGTTGTTCCCAAAGCAGCAATTAAAGCTCCCGATAGTAGCAAGGTTCCAATGGCACCATAGGCTTTTGATTTTTTGATTGTTCCGTGACCTTTTTGTTTCATAATAATCTCCATAAAAAGTTATTTCAATTTTTTCTATTATTTTAACATAACTTTAATCTTAAAAGAAGAAACATTAGAGCAATTTTCTGACTTTTTTCAACTAAAAAACTTCCGCCAAAAGACGGAAGTTAAAGGAAGTTTACATATTTTATATCAATTAATGATTTTGGGTTGCTTCTTCAATGGCTTTTTGTCCGTTTGTTGCTAGAACGTCTTTGTACCAATAGAAGCTATCTTTTGGTGTTCGGTTAAGGGTACCGTTTCCAGCATCATCCATATCAACGTAGATAAAGCCGTAGCGTTTACGCATTTCACCAGTACCTGCTGAGACAATATCGATACATCCCCAAGTTGTGTAACCGATAAGGTCAACACCATTGTCAATCGCGTCTGCCATGGCATTGATATGCGCACGATGGTAATCAATACGGTAGTCATCGTGGATTGAGCCATCCTCTTCAACCGTATCAAAGGCACCAAGACCATTTTCGACAACCATCAATGGAATTTCGTAGCGGTCGTAGATTTTTTCAAGGTAATATTGAAGCCCTACTGGATCATGCGCCCAACCCCAATCAGAGTATGTCAAGTAAGGGTTTTTAGCACCAGTTGAGAAATTCCCTGCTACTTCTTCAACACCTGTATGTGTCGTCACGTTGTTTGACATATAGTATGAGAAGGTGTACATATCAACAGTACCACGTTTCAAATCTTCGAGGTCTTCTGCCGTAATGTCTAACTCAACATTGTGTTCTTTCCAAAGGCGTTTAGCATATGTGCCGTATTTTCCTTTGGCTTGAACATCACCACAGTAATAAATGCCAGATTCCCATTTGTGTTCGTTAGCCAAAATATCTGCTGGGTCACAAGTTCCTGGATAGAAAGTAATCCCACAAATCATATTTCCAATCATAAAATCAGGATTGATAGCATGACCGAGTTGCACAGCTTTAGCTGATGCTACAAATTGGTGGTGTAAAATTTGATAACCGTCTTGATAATCAGCATCGCTCGCTTTTGCGCCAAACATATCAAGGAACATGGTCGTATTATTGATTTCATTGAAAGTTAGCCAGTATTTAACCAAATCTTTGTATTCAGTGAAAATCACTTCGCAATAGCGCACGTAAAAATCAATGAGTTTACGATTTTTCCAACCACCGTATTTTTCTTCAAGAGCAAGTGGCGTGTCAAAATGCCAAATAGACACCAAAGGCTCAATGTTGTATTTACGGCATTCTTCAAAAACTGAACGGTAAAAATCTAGCCCAGCTTGGTTAGGCTCTTTGTCATCACCATTTGGGAAAATACGTGCCCAAGAAATAGACAAACGAAAGACTGAATAGCCCATTTCAGCAAACAATTTAATATCTTCTTTATAACGGTGGTAGAAATCAACCGCTACATGGTTTGGGTAATGTTCGGTATCAAGCACCGCATATTTAGCACCTTCTGGGATTTTACCATTGTGTCCCATTGCTGGCGCTTTGCCAGGCTTGCCATCTTTATCAATATAAGTCATGTAACGTGGCGCATTAACACTACCGCCTGTTGTCACATCAGTCGCAACAAGTCCGCGACCATCTTCGTTATAAGCTCCTTCGGCTTGGTTGGCAGCAATCGCTCCACCCCAAAGGAAATTTTTTGGAAATGCTTTTGTCATCTATCGTTTCCCTTCTTTCAATTAAGTACAATAATATTATATTGTTATTTGAAAGCGCAATCTTGCATTATCATCTTATAAAATGATACTATCACACTAAATATGGCTGAATAGCGTCAGCAATCCCCCGATAACCTGCTACTGTCAAATGAAGCCCATCAACTGTCCATTCACGTTTGAGTTGCCCAGTTTCATCACAAAGTAAATCATGAACGTCAAACCAACATACCTTATCGCCAGCTAATCGACTAAGGTTATCATTTAGTAGTGAAATACTTTGATTATTTCGCAAGCTTGGTGTGCGTACAAATTCAGGCGATTCATTCATCGGAAAAACAGACAATAAGAAAATCTGTGTTTCTGGCAACTGTTGATGAATCTTTGTAATAATGCTCTGAATGGTTTGGCAAACCTCTTCTGGTGTGCGTTTTTTCAAATCGTTAACACCAATCAATAGAAAAACTTTGCTCGGTGCTAAATCTAGTATTTGACTACTAAGGTGCTCTAGGAACTGTAAACTATCAATACCATGAACACCACGGTTATACAGCGACACAGTCGATGTCAGCAGTTCATGAATCGGAAAATATTCTGTAATGGAATCGCCTGCAAACACAATATTGGGATGTGAAACAGTTTTATTGAGCGAAGCGTATTTTTCCCACAATTGATGTTGTTGGTCAGCCAAAATATACTGACGATATTCTTGCACATCAGCCTTATGATAAAGTTCTTGAAAATCTGTCATTTTATTTCTCCTGAAAGTATTTTTTCAATCGTTGTCAGCACTGCATCTTCAGCATTTGATGCAATTTGGTAACATGCAACATTTTTAATATTTTGTGTTGCATTTGCCATCGCAAAAGAATATTTAGCCAAGTTTAAGAGTTCCTTATCATTTCCACTATCACCAAAAGCAGCAACTTCTTCTGGTTTAATTTTGTATTTTGCCATCAGGACTTGTAAGCCCCATGCTTTGTGAACACTACTTTGAATGATATCAACAGCTCCGTAACCACTTGACACAGCTCGCAAATCTCCATGGAACTCTTGATTAAACTGTTGTGTTACCTCATCGACATCATCTGAATCTACCATCATAGTAATTTTTACAATAGGATCTTCAGGACGTTTTGTAAAATCTTCTAAATAAACAAGATTAGAAAAAAATTGTCGCAGTTCATCTTGTGAAACAGCGGCTGTGCCAAATTCAAACGAAGTCCCTTGAAGTACATAAGAAGCCTCAACTCCCGACAATATCACTCGATAAGATCTCAATTTATCAGCAAAAAATACAACAACAGCATCAACAAGGTGGTTAGGCATTGTTTGTCGCGCCAATAGATTTCCTTTGTCAATAACAAGAGCTCCATTTTCAGCGACATAATCAATATTGTCAGAGACTTCTGCAAAGATTTGTCTTAATCGTTCCATACGATTACCACTTGCAACAACAAAAAGAATATTTCTTTCGGTTAATTGCCTTAAAAGGTCTTGGAATCTTCTTTTATCATAACTTCCTTGAGGATTCAAGAAAGTTCCATCCATATCACTTGCAATTAATTTTATCACAACTCAATGCCTTTCAAAAAATGATTTGACAAGACTTGTAACACGCCGTTTTCTTGATTTGACGGCGCTTGGTAGCTAGCAACAGCTTTGATTTCTTGCGGAGCATTTGCCATTGCAAATGAGTATTTTGCTAATGTTAGCATTTCAATATCATTGCCACCGTCGCCAAATACCATGAGATTTTCTGGGCCATAGCCCCAATGATTAAGTAGAAAATCAAGCCCTGTTCCCTTGTGAACGTGCGAGGGAATCACGTCAATACAACCAAAACCACTAGAAGTAGCCGTTAGCTGGTAATCAGCAAAAAGCGTGTTAATGTCATCACGAACTTTGAACGTCAAATCGTCACGAACCAGCAAGGTTACTTTGAAAAAATGGTCATCTGGAATTGGGTGAAGATTGTCAACGTAAGTTAACACAGGCAAATAATAACTGAGCAAGTCTTTCACTTTCTTAGGTGTCGCTGCAGGAAGGTAAGATGAGTCTTTCCCTGCCAAATTAATCACCGTGTCGGGATAATACTTTTCAATATAATTCACCAAAGCTGAAATCGCTTCTTCAGTTTCAAAGGCTTCTTGCAAGATTCTGCCATTTTCAATAATGTGACCGCCATTTTCAGCCACAAACGTCATTTGATGTTTATGTTCAGGGAATTGTTGAATGATTTGACGATACTGATTACCGCTTGCCACGACAAATTTAATATCATCTGCCATAAATTTATCAAATAAACGGTTAAAAAGTGCCTTGTCATAGGTTTTGTCATCTGTTAAAAACGTTCCATCCATATCTGTTGCGATTACTTTTATTGTCATAAGGTTCTCCTTTATCGTCATTATACGCTATTTTCTTGAAAATATCCTTGTCTATTATCAGAAAAACTAATACTATGATATGAAAAATCACCACAAGATTTTCAAAAATAGAAATCTCATGGTGAGTGTGACATCATCAGTCTATATCATTGTCAATGGTTTTAATCATCTTAGCTGGTACGCCTGCGACGACGCAATTATCAGGAATATCCTTGGTGACAACTGCACCTGCGGCAACCACGACATTATTCCCAATTGTCACCCCTGGAAGAATCGTGACATTTCCGCCAATCCAGACATCGTTTCCAATCGTGACTGGCTTCGCGATACCAATGTTATCACGTCTGCCTTGCGGTGTTAGCGGATGATTAACAGTCGTAATCATGGTATTTGGACCAATCATGACATGATGACCGATACGAACTTCGGCAACATCCAAAATAATCCCATTATAATTCATCAAGAATTGTTCACCGACATGGATATTTTTCCCATTATCACAATTAAAATTTGGAAAAACAGAGACATTCTCACCAGTTGTTCCAAAAAGGTCTTTAATCGCCGCAGTTCGTTCTTCTGTGTTTAAAATATCAATAGCATTCAAAGCTTGGCATTTCCTAAGTGCTTCTTTTTTAATGGCTTCAATAGCTGAATCCGTGAAACAATATGGCAAGCCTGCTTGTAATTTTTCAAGTTCTGTCATTTTTGAGCTCCTTTCGTATGAATAGCATTGGCGAGATGATTCGCACGATACTCGAGTGGCTTCTCTCCCGTCATTTTTTTAAAAACTTTTGTGAAATAGCTCTGCGAGCTAAAAGAAAGTGTTTCTGAGATTTCTAGAAGTGAGTAGTCAGATTCTAGTAGCATATTTTTGGCAACGGCAATTTTCTGTGCCTGAATGTAGGACTTGACAGACTGATTCATGCGTTCCTTGAACAATTGTGAAATATAGTTACTTGAATAGCCTGTGTGTTTGGCTAAATCAGTCAGAGTAATCGTTTCATGCAAGTGCAAGTCAATGTACTCAATACAACGCAAAATCGGAAGTGATTGTGCTTGGTCGAGCTTGCTTTGACTAACCAGTTTTGTGAAGCTGGTAAACATCTCAATCTGTAAGTCAAAAATATCTGGTACATTATCAAGTTTATCGACTTTTTGAATGTAGAGGTCACTTGTGTTGAAAGCCACTTCTTCATCTAACCCACCTTGAATCGCAAAGCGTGTGGCAAGCGTTACCGATGCGACAAAAAGATATTGATAATTTCTAATTGGATTTTCCGATAAATGCCCTGTCAAATCTGACCGAAACATCTGTTTGGTAGCCTTTATAGCATTTTCTAAATCACCATTTTTGAGATAACTATATTGCTGCAATTCTTCGTCATAACGATGATGACGTTTCTGACTCTCACGATTTAAAAAAGCTTGGTAATCAATTTGTTTTCGAGTAACAGCATCAGGCATTTTAGACCACCTCTCTTTCATCTAGTTTCTAAGAAAATTGTACTAAAAATAATGCTATTAAAACACTTAAATTATTTCATTTTTTCTTTTTCTGATGAAATTTTACCAAAAAGCGTTGAAAACTACCAAAATAAATTAGCACAATCTTTTATAATGAAGTCATCAAATCTATGGAGGAATTTACAATGACAAAAACATGGTTTATCACTGGTACTTCAACTGGTTTCGGAAAGGAATTAGCACGTTTATTAGCTCAAAAAGATGATGTCAATCTTGTCGCTACCGCTCGTAAACCAGAACAACTGAGCTACCTTGATGAGTTTGACCACGGTCAAATTTTGAAATTAAAACTTGACGTTACCAATCAAGAAGAGATTCAAAAAGCTGTCAAAGCAACGCTTGATACATTTGGCAGGATTGATGTCTTGGTTAACAATGCGGGTATCGGTTACTTTGGCACATTTGAAGAAAGCAACCGTGAAACTGTACAATATATGTTTGATGTCAATGTTTGGGGACTTGTTGATATGACACGCGCTGTTTTGCCAACCATGCGCAAACAAAATGAAGGTGTGATTATCAATTTTTCATCTATCGGTGGCTTGTATTCTTTCCCAACACTCTCTTTCTATCATGGAACAAAATATGCGGTTGAAGGACTTAGTGAATCATTAGCTAAAGAAGTTGCTCACAAAAACATTCAAGTACTCATTATCGAACCATCAGGTTTCCGCACTGACTGGGCAGGACGTTCTTCTGACAAGGCGTTACCTTCTATCGAGGACTACCAACAATTTACTGACTTTATCACCACAAATGAAAATGGTGCTGGACACGAAGCAGGCGACCCAATCAAAGCCGCTGAAATCATCTACGACCAAGTGACAAATAACCCACAACTTCCACTTCGTCTCCCACTTGGTGCTTTCGCGACAGATACCGCTATTGATAAATACAGCAAACAACTCGCCGAATTCAAAGAACTCCACGACCTCTCAGCATCCGCTGACGTCCCAGAAAATTAACGAAAATCATCCCTATATTACAAGATAATATAGGGATTTTTGAGGTAAAAAAAGAGTGGGCTTACCCACTCTCATTATTTTAAGCCTCAACGCCTTCTTCCTTCAGAAGTTGTTTATCATAACGACGAATAAATGGCCAATAAATTAAGAATGCAGCAATGGTACAAATAATAGCTACTGGAATTGCTTTTACATCTGCTGTACCAAGAAATGCACCAATACCAACTGGAGTTGGCCATGGGACTTGAGCGATGACAGCTCCAATTAAATTCAATTTCATTGCTAAATAGTAAATACTCATTGAGACAATTGGAGCGGTCATAAACGGAATTGCTAAGGCTGGATTATAAATGATAGGCAATCCAAAAATTAACGGCTCATTAATATTGAAAATTGCAGGGACAACAGAGGCTTTACCAATTGCACTCAACTGGCTAGAACGTGCACGGAAAGCACACCAAATACAGAGTCCTAAAGTAGCACCAGAACCACCTGCGATAACAAACATATTAGAAAATTCACCAGCTACAATGTAACGAGTTCCGTCTGCCGCATTACTTGCCATGTTAGCTAAAGCAATCGGACTAACAAATGCAAAGATAATATTTGCACCGTGAATACCAACAATCCAGAGCGCTTGAGTTAGTAAGTAAATAATAACCAGACCAATCCAAGTATTTGTTAAATTACCTACAAAAGCAAATGGAATTGCAATAACTTGGAAAATATCTGTACCAAGTGCAACAAGGATACCATTAACGATAATAACAGTAAATGCAACGACAAATCCAGGAATCAACGCTGTAAAACCACGTGATACACCTTCTGGAACTGATTCTGGCATTTTAATAACCCAATTATGTTTGACACACATACGATATAATAATACCGTTACAACAGCCATGATGATCGCTGTAAAAATACCAGTTGTCCCAAAACGAGTAACACCATTTGACATTGCCCAACCATCAGCGATAACTGAACCTTCCTTCAAACTTGTTAAAGCACCCATTGCTCCACCTTCAAAAACAATTTGTGGAACTGTCATAATAAATGCGAAAAGAGCAAGTAAAGCACCATTTAATGGATTAAGATCCAATTCCTCTTCTTCTGCATAGATTTTAGTTAATTCATACGCCATAGAAAGAACAAAATACAGTGATAAAGATCCCATTGTTGCGTAGTATGCAATCATATAAAGATCGGTAAATTTGTCAAAAGATGCAGAGAAAACATCTGCTACGATAGGCCAGAATGAAAATGCTTGTGGTAAGATTGAAAATACCAGAAACATTGACCCAACAATGGTAAAAGGTACTGCTGCCATACCAGCCGCTGTAATGGCACGTACCACTTTATACTGTGCGATAACACTCATAGGCCCCATTAAATACTTATCTAATAATCCAAAAAATCCTTTTTGCTCATCCATATTAAACTCCTTTCAAATTACAAGCTATTAGTTAATTTCTTTTCCAAAAGCTTGTTGAAAACGATAATAAAATTTATCCGTATTATTTTTCACTTGTTCAATTCGTTTCATGTTTAGTAAACTAAGCCCTAAGCCCAAAAGCTGTAAAACAATAACAAATACTTTACCACTTAACTGGTTGTTAAATATTGGAAAAGCTCTTTCAAATTGGTAAGGTAAAACAACTAATAAAATCCCCAAACTATTCACTATCAATTGTCCCTCAAATGCTAGTTTAGTACGATTTAAATTAATCGTTGTTTTCCCATACAAAGAAAATTGCTCAGCACAAGCCATTACAATTAAAAACAACTGTAAAATTGGTAAAATAATAATGAAATTCAATTGATACGATAAAATTATTATCCAATAAATATTAGCAAAAAATAGTAAGGCAAATGAATATCTAAAAAGCATGTATCTAGAAAATAGATTATTTTTCCAAGTCATTTCTTGTTTTAAATCTTTTTTCTCTTGCTTCCTTTTTTCTGCCATAACTATCTTTCCTCTCTCTCAACTAATTAACTTTTTTATATAACTCTAACATTTCAAGTGCAACTTCTCGAAGTGTCATCGTTGTCATCAAGTGATCTTGGGCATGAACCATGATGATTTCAACCTTAATCTCTTTACCACCTGCATACTCTTGTAGCAAATTGGTTTGTGCCTGATGAGCCTTCAAAAATTCGTCATTTGATTCTTGTAATTTCTGTTCTGCCAGCTCATAATTACCTTCACGCATAGCGTCAAAGGCTTCATGAACCATTGTTCTGGCATTCCCAGAATTTAAGATAATTTCAAATGCTGCGACTTGCAACTCTTCTGGATTCATATAACTCCTACCTTTCTTTTATTTTAAAAAATAATGTTCTAAATTCTTCAAATGATTGGCAGGCTAACATTTGCTCTTGAAGGTCTGGTTCATCAACCAAATCAACAATAGCAGAAGTTAGTTCTGGCAAGCCATCATTTTCATGAATTGACATTGACATTAAAAAGACGATTTTGATTGACGGATATTGGTCATCCCAGAATATCTCATCTTGAATTAAAGCAACTGCAAAATGATGTTTACTAGCGACAGCTTTCACAGGATGTGGAACAGCGATGTGTTCACCGAAAATAATAGAACTCATTGCTTCACGTTGTTTCATCATATCAAGCATACGTTTTTCAAACTGGTCATTTTCATGTTTAGAAATGCTTTTAACCAGCTTTCTCAATACCTCATCTTTAGAAACATTGGACAAAATAAAGAAAGCCTCTTTTGAAAAGTAATCATCAAATACTTCTCTAACACTAAGTTCAGAAGTCTCATCTTCTATTTTTCTCAATGACGTTGACGTATTTAATTGTGAAATACCGTGCTTAATATCCTGTAATTCCTCATCTGACAGAAAAACTGATACAGTAAAAACTGGAATATTAAAAATCAAATTTGATAAATCGATTGAGGAAACAATAAAATCAACACCTTTTAATTTCTCATCATTGATTTCATAATAACCAATCACATCCGTAATCGAAATCAGGTTTCCCAACTCATTTTCAATCCTACTTTTTAACATCTGTGCACTCCCATACCCCGTTGCACAAATGACAAGGACATTGTATTTTCGTTGTTCTTTGTAGCGTTCTTTAGCAGCCATAAAATGGAGCGCAATGTATGCGATTTCATTCGGCGTTAAAGAAAAAGACTGAAAGATTGGCATAGCAATAATAACTTGCTCAGCCAATTGATACATTTCTTGGTAATTGGCTTGAATTTCCGCTGTCAAAGGATTTTCCAAGACCACCTTACCTTCCAAACGAATCAACATGGTTGATAAATGTGCCAAAAGTCCTTCGATTAACTGAAAATCGTTTTTGACCTCTGGATTGATTTTCTCAATACTGTCAATGAGTTCTTGACGCATTCGCTCTTGCATGCTTTCGGAAACATAGCGTGCGTTTCCATGGCTTTTTGAAATCAAATGCAGAGTGATGTAATCTACTTCTTCGACTGGAAAATCAATTCCTGTTGATTGTGATACACGCTTTAGAATATTGTCAGCAATCTGACGTTCTGGTAATTCGCGTAGTTTTAGTTCATCCTCTTCTAACTTACTGATTTTAAACCCTTCCGTAATACGACGAATCGCTAAAGCAATATGAATCACCAAATTTTGAATTACAAAATCAGATAGCTTGAGACCACCTTCTCGGCATTCATCAAGCACAATAATAGTCAATTCCTCAAAAGAAATCCTTTGATTAAGCAGCTCATTATCAACATAAGAGTGCATGGTATCAATAAAACCAGACGAAATAAAGTAATCCATAATAAAGCGTCGTTTATCACGTTCTAATCCCGTTACGTAAACACCCTTATTAGCCTTACTTTCAATCTTTAAATGATATGGTTTAAATTTTTGTCTTATCTTTTTAAAATCACTAGATAACGTTGACCGACTGACATATAATTCATCTACTAAATCGTCAAAATAAATTTCATTTTGCTCAAACAAAAGTTTATTTAGCAGATAATTGTAACGGTCATTGATATCCGTAATACTTTGATAATCAAAATGGTGGTCATTGATATGATTTTCTTCCAAGAAATCAGCCAAAGCGTCGTCATCTAAAACGTCTAACTTATAACCATAACCTTGTTTGGAAATCAAATCAATTCCAGAATAATCATCTAATTTTTCAACAAGTGTTTTATAGTAAGTTCTAATTGTTCTGTCCGAACAGTTCAAATGTGCTGCTAGTTCTTTACTAGTAACAAATTTATCCCTATCTTTCATCAGATATTGGATAATTTGCTTTTCTTTTTTATTTAACACAGAAAAGGACACCTCCAAACAACAATAGAACCATTATAACACATCAATTTAGATATTTTCCTTCACCAAAACAGCCATTTTTTCAATTCCCATTGGAATTGGAATGTACGCTTGTGGTGGAATTTGTACGATTGGTTTGTTTGTTTTTGCTGCTGCATCAGCCAATTGTTTGAAATTCATTTTCGTTTGTGGACTGACAAGATACAAATCGTATTTGTCAGCTTCGATGCGTTTTTGTCCTTCTGGAACACCAACGGCATCCATCTCAATGTCGTTTCCTTGTTCTTGGAGGAGTGTCATTGTCTTTTTGGCAATCATTGATGATGACATCCCACCAGCACAGATAATTAAAGCTTTTTTAGCCATAATGTGAATCTCCTTTGTTTTTTATTTACACGTTCATTTTATAAAAACGCTTACATAAAGTAAATGTACTCTTTTTCCTCTTTGATAAGGAAAATACTTCACCAAGTGCGGAAAATCAAGATTAAGAGCCTTACAATTTCCGTAATGATTGTGGCATAAAACTAAAAAAACAGACGAAAAAGTTATTTTTTTCGCCTGAGTTTTTCTTGATTTACTGACCAAAAAATGTTTGTTTCTTGAAAGTATGTTCTTTTTAAACAAAAGTATATAATTTTATATAGGTAACCTGAACTTAATTAGTGGTTAATCCAAGTTCTTTTACAATCAACTGCTGCAATTTTTTATCATTAATTTTAGAGTACACACGGTAGTTTTTGCCGTTGCTGTCAGCATGGATAACGTCAATTGTTTCTCGTAATTTACGATTGCTTAGCAATTCTGGCAAGATGTCAACGTCTTTAAACTGAATGAGATAAGGACCTCCCATTTGCTCACCTTGCGCATAGTATTCCTTTTGATAACGGCTACTAAATACCCAAACACCAGCAATGATTATGACAAAAGCAAGAATAATCCAATTCATCACTCCGCTCTCTTTCTAAATCATTCCAAGTGCTCCTGACAACTGCGCTGTTTGCACGTGAATCTCGGTTGAATCCAAATGGTATTCTTTCATCAAAAGCGTCTTGAGCTCTGTATCATTAAGCCTAGATTGCACCGAACAACTCTGTTCAGATTTGCCAACAACTCTAACATTATTTTTTAGCTTGGTATTTTGGCTTAAATCTGGCAGCTTGCCACCATTTGTCATTGTAATCACATAATTATACCCAAATGTTTTGGTTACCCAAATCTTAGCGCGGAAAGCTTGGACAACTGCCGCAATCAATAAAATAATAAAAATTGTAACGATAATGCCTACCATACTCCGCCTCCTTTTTCCCTTATATGGTATTTTTTATTTTACGCGATTAGTATATTCCTTTTTAAAAGCCCTGTCAATCCTTTACTATCAACGGATTCCAAGATAGTTAAATAGGATAATTCATTTCAAATTTTCAATCAAAAAATCCTCTAAAACGCAGATGTACCAGCGCTCAAGAGAATTTTTAAAAAATTATTTATAAATCAGTTTGCAAATCAGAATCGTTCCTGCTAGTGTAGCGGAAATGCTATTCGCAGCAATCAAAGCAATGTCAGAAATGGAAATGCCGTGTGCTAGCCAGAGTAACATTCCTGTCACAGACATGCTATACATACCTAAAGAGATAGATTCTGTATCTTTCGTTTTTAAGACTTTTACCACTTGGGGAACAAAGCCCAAGGTGGTTAGTGAAGCGGCAATCAATCCAATCATCAGTTATCCTTTCTCATCTAACAAAAACCTTCATGAGACAGGAGATTGCAGTCTCATAAAGGTTATTAACTCACTCAAACGTCCTCACCATTAGAAGCAATAACTTTTTTATACCAACCAAATGAAAGTTTCGGTGAGCGTTTATAAGTACCATTACCGTCATCATCTTTATCAACGTAGATAAAGCCATAACGCTTGCGCATTTCACCCGTACCAGCTGAAACAAGATCAATGCAACCCCACGGTGTGTAACCAATCAAGTCAACACCGTCCTCATCAACAGCTTTAATCATTTCTTTGATATGAGCACCAAGATAAGCAATGCGATAATCATCATGCACCATGCCGTCAGCCTCAACTTGGTCAATCGCACCAAAACCATTTTCAACGATAAAAAGTGGCAAATGGTACATATCTGTAAACCAGTTCAAGCTGTAACGAAGCCCTTCTGGGTCAATTTGCCAATCCCATTCTGATGCTTTTACATATGGATTTCGGACCAAATCTTCTGTTTCTAAATAATCAAAGTGTGGATTGTTGTCACGGTGTGCATCAATCGCAAATGACATATAATATGAAAAACCGATATAATCAACCGTGCCAGCCGTCAAATCAGCCAAATCTTCTTCTGTCACATCAACCTTGATTTCTTTACGTTGCCAGTATTTCAAAATATGATTTGGATAATAGCCATGCACATGAACGTCAGCGAAATAATAACGTTTTTCCATTGCTTTTTGAGCCATTAAAATGTCTTTGGGATTGCAAGTTGCTGGATAAATAGGACACATAGCAATCATACAACCAATTTGGAAATCAGGATTGATTTCATGACCGATTTTAACCGCACGCGCTGACGCTACCAATTCATAATGCGCAGCTTGATACATAATCGCTTCGCGGTCATCGCCTTCTTTATAAACAATCCCAGAATTCGTAAACGGTGCAAAATCTTCTTGGTAATTGGCTTGGTTATTAATCTCATTAAACGTCATCCAATATTTGACTTTGTCTTTGTAACGACGGAAACACGTTTCAGCAAAACGAACAAAGAAGTCAATTAATTTGCGATTTGTGAAACCACCGTATTCTTTCACCAAATGGAAAGGCAATTCAAAATGTGACAAGGTCACAACTGGTTCAATGCCATATTTCAAACATTCATCAAACAAATCATCATAGAATTGCAAACCAGCTTCATTTGGCTCCAATTCATCACCATTTGGAAAAATCCGTGTCCATGCAATCGACGTACGGAAGCATTTAAAACCCATTTCAGCAAACAAGGCAATATCTTCCTTGTAATGATGATAAAAATCAATCGCTTCATGGTTTGGATAATATTTTCCTTCGATAACACCGTCAGTAATCTCACGTGCGACACCATGGCGCCCAGCGGTCATCACATCAGCAACGCTTAAACCTTTGCCACCTTCTTGCCAACCGCCTTCAAGTTGATGAGCAGCAACTGCGCCACCCCATAAAAAGTTTTCTGGTAATTTAGACATAACATAACCTCCTCGATTAATACAAGACTATTATAGCAAGCGGTTACAAAAACGAGAATAGAAAAAATTTCCTAAGTTATTAGGAAATTTTTGACATCTTTATTTATGTTTAAACATCAAGACAAGCTCCCATACCAATAAAAGAGCAGCAAGACCAAAAAGACATTTGGAAATTTCTTGCATTGCGACATTAAAACTAAGCAGAGCTGCGGTTAACATAACTGCCAGAAATAAAATGCTCACAACAAAGCGATTAGCTATTTGACTGACGGTCTTAATACGATTTTTATAATCATAAATGTCATGATTGATTAAAATCCGACCATTGAGCATCTGTTCAAGTAACTGATTAAGCCGACGTGGAATATTTTTCCCATTTTTCAATTGATAAAAGAGCTCAATCAGTAACGTTTCCTTGTTCAAGGCCTGTTTTAACATGTCAGGTCCCATATTTTCTAAGAAATAATTTTTAGCAAGCGTCATCAAGTCAACTTCTGGTGCTAATTCACGGAAAATTCCTTCAATTTGTAGCGCAGCTTTTTCCAAAATCGTAATCTGCGGCGAAGCCTTCAAGCCATTTTTGACGAAAACGTCCAGCAAATCTTCCAATAAATCTGTGATAGATAGGGCACCCAAATCCAAACTAGAATATTTCGCCAGCATTCGTTCAACATCTTGACTAAGCGCCGTTTTATTTATTGAAGTCTCAAAACTTGTGACAGACAAAATGCCTTGCATCATCCCTTCAACATCTTGTGCCGTAAAGCTGTAAAGAATATCATTTAACGCCACGCGCATGCCATTTTCCAGATTTCCCATAATCCCAAAGTCAATAAAATAAATTTTTCCTTCAGAAATAAAGAGATTTCCTGGGTGTGGGTCACCATGAAAATAGCCGTCTTTAAAGACTTGTTTGATAAAACTTAGCATCAGCTTCTTACCAATATCTTCCAAATCATAGCCAGCTTTAATCAATTCTTCATAATGATTGATAGGAATTCCTGAAATATACTCCTCAACAACCATACGTGGTGTGGTATATTCATCAAAAACTTCAGGAATAGCAATGCATTTTATCGATTGATTTAACTCAGCAAAAGTAAGCATCGCTTGCGCTTCGTTACGAAAATCGATTTCTTTCGTCAAGCTATCCTTGAGCTGCTGCAAAACCTCTGATAAATTAACCATGGGCAACATTGCCTTGGGAATGCGCCGCGACAAGCCAATCAACAATTCTAAATCTTCTTCGATAATTTCTGGCAAATGCGGTCGCTGAATCTTGACAACAACTTCTTTGCCATTAAGCAAAGTAGCTCGATGTGTCTGAGCAACCGAGCCACTTGCCAAAGCTTCTGACGAAATGTCCGCAAAAACTTCCGAAATGGGTACTGGCAACTCTGCAGCAATTGCCTCCATGACAACCTCTTGCGGTAATGGAAGAACATCACTTTGCAACTTGCTTAATTCTCTAATATAAGCCTCAGGAAATAAATCACTTCTCGTTGAAAGAATTTGTCCGATTTTGACAAAACTAGGACCTAATTTCTCGAAAGCTAAACGTAATTTACGAGGTGTTGATTTGTCCTCGATAGGTTTTCCTTTTTCTTTTAGCGTTGTTAAACCGACCGAGCTGAAAGCTCCGATGATTTCTCTTAAGCGCTTATTTGACATAAATCATCCTACTCTTTATCATCAGATGCTGATTGTTTCAAGAGCGCATCCAATTTATCTTCAAGACGAGAAACATCTTCTTTAGTAGCATATTGAACAGTTTTCGTTTTAACATCCAATTGGTCAAGTAATTCTTTTGCTTCATCTTCGCCTTTTCGTTTTAATTCAGACTGCAATTCTTTGCCTTCTTCAACGGTCAAGCGACCTTTTTCAACCAATTCTTTGACAAAAGCATCAGCTTTTTCCAAAGTCATTGAAGTCAAACCAATACCAGCTAACAAGACTTTTTTCAACTCATCCATGATAATTCCTCCTTGAACGATTTTATAACAATTGTTTACCCTTTCATTCTACTACTTTTAATTCAAAATAGCTAAAGGAAACCAATCATTTCATGAAATTTTCTGACAATAGCGGTGATATTTTTGACTCCAAAAACAAAAACTCCGCCTAAAACAAAGGAGATTGCGTTGTCTTTGCGGAGTTTGTAAGGGTATAAGAGGTGTGTTTGCCAAACACTTAAATCACGCCAGCCCTGCTATCTGTTTTGAGAGGTCTTGGTCATGATTCACCTAAATTATAATGCTTTGTCTATCACAGCGCTAACATTATCCTTTCAGATTATGATACTTTAACACGATATTAAAAAGAAAATTTTCGGAAAAAATCAAAGTATCCGTTTCCAATTTTTAGTCGATTTTGATATAATAATATTACATAATAATACTATACTATGATTGGGATGATGACTATATGAAAAATAATACTGACCCATTGGAAATAAAAATAGATGAAAACAAACATCTCTTGCCTTATGATTATTACAGTACGGTTGTTGAACATGGGCGTCCTGACGTCCTTTTCCATTGGCACCCAGAAATCGAAATCAATTATATCTACGAGGGCTCGGCTCGTTTCCACATTGATTATGATTATTTTAACAGTCAAGCAGGTGATATTATCCTCATCCGTCCAAATGGAATGCATTCGATTCACCCACTTGAAAATCAAAAACACGTCACTGATACTTTCCGATTCCACCTCGATATGATTGGACATTCTACCGTTGACCAAGTCAGTCTAAGGTATTTGCAACCGTTGCAAACCAGTCTCTACAAATTTGTCCCACGCATTCAACCAGGAATGGAAGGGTACGAGGATATCAAAGAATGTCTCTTTACCATTTTTGAGCTTTCTAAAAACGAAGGACGTCATTTTGAACTGCTACTCAAATCAAAATTAAACGAATTCTTATATCTTCTTTTCTATCACCATTATGTATTACGTAAAAATACTGATGATGCTTACCGCAAAAACGAGCAAATTCGTGAATTGATTGATTACATTAACAATAATTATCAAAAAAATCTCTCGATTGATTTTCTTTCACAATTTATGGGTTACAGCAAAACGCATTTTATGGCAGTCTTTAAACAACACGCTGGCACATCTTGCACCGAATTTATCATTCAAGTTCGCTTGAACAAAGCTTGCGACCTATTAATCAACACGGCTGACCCAATTTTAGAAATTGCTACCACTGTTGGCTTTAACAACTTATCTAATTTCAACCGACAATTCAAACGTTACTACGAACTCACACCGAGCCAATACCGCAAACAATTCAAAAAAGCCCACTACATCGGACCTCACCCATCACGAAATCTCAAAAATTAACAACAAAACACTAAGGATGACACTAAGCATGCTTAGTGTTTTTAGTTGCAATGAATTGAAGTTTAAAGACTTCAGACTCAAAACTTTGACATGGAATTCCACAAGAAGTCGCTTCCGAGGAAGCATCAAAAAATTTTTCCAGTCAAAAAAGAACGCCTAACAGCGTTCCTTTTAACTTAATTATGCAAGTGTTGTCAAGAGATAATCTCCTGTGTTAACACGTGCTTCTTGTGTTGTCAAAACATCATCAAAATCAGCTGAATTTGTCACAATGATCGGAGAAATGACAGGTAAGTTTGCTTTGCGAATGGTTGCCAAGTCAAATTCTAACAATTTTTGTCCTGCTTCGACTTTATCACCAACTTCAACATATGTTTTGAAACCTTTTCCTTCCAAAGATACAGTATCCATACCAACGTGAATCAAGAGTTCAGCGCCATTTTCAGTACGCATACCAATGGCATGACCAGTTGGGAAAACAAGTGTCACTTCACCATTTGCTGGTGCAAAAACAGTACCTTCTGCTGGGTTGATAGCAATACCTTTACCCATAGCTCCTGAAGCAAAAACTTCATCAGGAACATCTTCGAGTTTAACAACATCACCCATCATTGGGCTAGCAATAATTTCTTGTTTTAATTCTTTTAAATCATTAACAGGTTCTACTACTTTTTCTTCAGTTGTAGCAGAGGCATCTTTTGGACCACCGTAAAGGTAAGGGATTTTAACAAATTGTGTCAATACAAAACCAAGAACAAAACTCATGGCAATGGCAATCAAGTAGTAAACAAGGTTTGAACCATTTTCACTTGAGATAAATGACGGAATTGAGAACAATCCCATACCACCCATTACGTACATTTTGACATTAAACAAACCAAGGAAAGCACCTTGAATGGCACCTGCAACACAGGTCATAATGAACGGCGTACGCATTGGTAATGTAATACCGTAAATAGCAGGTTCAGTAACACCAAAGAGTGCTGAAATAAACGCTGGAATAGCTAATTCACGAACTTTAGATTCTTTTGTACGAATCATAATGTTAAGCAATGCACCTGCTTGTGAGAAACAGATAGCGATTGAAGCAACAAGGATTACACCTGAAGGATTTTGTTGCAATTCCAAAATTGCAAGTGGCACAAGTCCCCAATGAAGACCAAACATAACCAATACTTGCCACAAAGCACCAAGAATCAATCCATATAAAATTGGGCTGATATTGTAAATACCTGTGAAGATAACACCGATTAAATCAGAAGCCCAGTTCATTACTGGTCCAATGATTAAGAATGCTAACGGAACAGTAATCAAAAGTACAAAGAATGGAACAACGAAAACTTTAACAACATCAGGAACGATTTTCTTAAAGAGATGTTCAATTTTAGAACCAACATAAACTGTCAAGATGATTGGCAATACTGTTGATAGATAAGTAGAGGTAGGGAAAATAACTGGAATTCCCAAGAAATCAACATTACCATTAGCAAAACTTGAAGCAATGTCAGGATAAACCAAGGCAAATCCTAAAGCAAGCGCTGTGAATTGATCCATTTTGAAACGCTTAGAAGCTGTGATTGCCAAAATCAAAGGCAAGAATTGGAAGAAACCATCACCAGCAGCATTTAGAATGATATAAAGACCACTTGTTTCAGAAACCCCACATGCTGCAAGAATAGCAACAACACCTTTCAACATACCTGCCGCAGAAAGAGCACCAAGCATTGGTTGGAAAAGCCCAGATACAAGTGCAATAAAGCGGTCAAGAAGATTTCCTTTTGGTCCATCATCTTCGTTGACATCAATACCACCTTCACCTGGAATACCACTCACTTGAAGAACAGTATCATAAACATCAGGAACGTGATTTCCGATAACAACTTGGTATTGTCCACCTGCCTTAACAACAGTTACGATACCATCACGTTGTTTAAGGTATTCGTCATCAGCTTTGCTTTCATCTTTCAATGTGAAACGTAAGCGTGTAACACAGTGAACCAACTTAACGACATTATCTTTACCACCAACGTGAGCGACAATGTCTTTTGCCAACTCTGTATAGTCTTTTTTAGCCATATCTGGCTCCTTTCTCTTTTCTGGTTTTAAACAACAGAAAAAACCTAAACAAATACCAAACAATTTCTTGCGCCCATGCGGTAACGCCAAAATTATCTTGTATTCATTTAGGTTTTGCCTGCTAACCAGTAACAATCCTTTTAACAATTCATAGTATAGCATGCGCTTTCATGTTTTGCAAGCGCTTTTTTAAAACTTTTTTACAGCAAAACAACATTTTCATAATTTATGAAAACGAATTCTTCGCCTTTTATTGTCACAAAGCGAATTTACAACATTTTTCACAATGTTTTCATTTTAAAAATTTTTACAAAAAAATTTCTCCTCAAATCACTTTGAAGAGAAATCTAATGCTTTTTATCAGTTATGACTGGTTTCCAAACGTTGAATGTGAATGGTGATGTAAACTTGTTCATCACGACTCATTGGAAAATCATAACTACTTTCGATATAATTTTTTATTTTTTCAGAACATGAAAAGGCAACGGGATAGTTTAATTTGACTTGTTCATATAAAAAACTATCATTTTTTCCTTGAACAACGCCATTAACAACACGCTGAGCAAAATACTGAATATGAGTAATAAAACGATTATAACTTACCGAATCTTCATCAACGACCTTGCCATAAAACAGACGAACAATGCCTAAAATATCCGTGACAATCTTTGAAATCTGATAATTTTGCTCTACCATTCCCGAATCTTTTTGGGCATTGATAAAATGCAAAGCAATCGATGAAATCTCATCATCAGGCAAAATGACACCTAACTTTTCAAAGATAATCTTTAACGCATCCCTTCCAAGCTGATATTCCTTTGGAAAAAATTTACGAATCTCCCATGATAACGGATTTTGAATGGTTATGTTTTCACGAGTTCGTTGAAGCGTATAATGCAAGTGGTCTGCTAAAGCAATATAAAAGGCAGTATCAAAAGTGGTTCCAAGAACTTCTTGACCATGCTTGATAATGTCGAGGACGACCTCAGTTTCTGCTGGTGATAAATCAAGATAGACACGTGTCAATTCATTGGTTGTATCTTTGTCCTGCATAACAAACGTCTTTTCAACTAAAGCAGTATCGATTTCATCACCCGGCTTTTTTTGAAAACCAAGCCCTCTTCCCATGACAATGATTTCCTCTCCGTCATCCCCTTTAGCCAAAACAACATTGTTATTATAGACTTTATCAATTTTCATCTTCTACTACTCCTCAAAAAAATTCGGAAAGAAAAGGCAAAACTAGCGTACACAAAAAGCACTGCGTTTTAACACAATCTCTAAATGTACACTAGGTTTTGCCTGCTTAACCAGTAACAATCCTCTTACCTTCTCCCATTGTACCAAAACTTTTTGCAAAATGAAAGGGAATTCATAAATTCTTTTATCGTTCAAATTACATTAGCAATTCTCTGACTTTCCCAATTTCTGGCTCATTGACCACCAAAAAGATTGTATCGCCTGCATTTAAGCGTGTATTGCCTGATACCACTTCTGATTTTTTGGCATGAATTTGAGTCGTAATAAGAACATTTTTAGGAAGTGTCAAGTCTCTGACGTATTTTCCAGCAATTTTATCGGAAACCGTTAATTCAATCAACGTTGGTTCGATGACCTCTCTATCTTGTGGCACAGAAAGTTTAGCAAGTAAAGCTTCATAGATTGGCTCACCTTTTAACAAATCCATTGCGATATATGCAACCAAAGTCACCACGGCAATCGTCATTAATTGACGGAAATCACCAACCATTTCAGTTACTAAAAACATTGCTGTCAGTGGCGCTTTTGAAATCGCCCCAAAATAGCCCGCCATTCCTAAAACGACAAACAAGGACAAATAATGACTAGAATACAAACCGAATTGTTCAAAAAATAGCCCAAAACCAAAGCCCAAAAGTGCTCCCAAAGTCAAAATCGGAAGAAAAATCCCACCAGGAAGTCCACTTGAGTAACTCAACATACTCCACACAAAGCGGATGATAAAGTATAGGCAAACAATCATAAGAGTCAGGTGACTTGTCGATAACGAAGTAATCAAGCCATTTCCGCCACCTAGCAATTGCGGATAGAAATAGCCGATTGGCAAGATTAAAATGGCAGCAAAGATACCGTAAAAATGACTTGGAATGTGACACACTTTTCCTAGAAAGTCGTAGATGATAGTTGCCTTCAAAGTTGTTTTTTCATAAACATATCCCATAACGCCTAAAAAAGCACCCAGCAATAGTAAAATCCAATAGTGCTTCAATGGCAATACCGCCAAATCTCCTGGCATATCAAGAACTGGCGTCAAACCAAAAATATTAAGCGAAATAAAATTAGCAACTAAACTGGCGACTAAAGCGGTAATCCAAACCAAACGTGAAAATTGATGATAGATTTCTTCGATAACAAAAAGCAAACCTGCAATCGGAGCATTAAAAGCTGCCGATAAGCCTGCTGCCGCACCACTCGCAATCAAAACACGTTGCTCCATGCGTTCTGCTTTTAAAGATTTGGCAACACCTTTTCCTGCCATGGCACCCAACTGAATACTTGGTCCTTCACGTCCAAGCATAAATCCCATTGAAATCGCCAAAACACCACCGACAAATTTCTTCCAGAGAACAGACCACCAATTTGGGTGAAGCAATCCTTTCAATTCCCCTTCGACATGAGGAATCCCAGAACCTTTGATGTCAGAATCGGATTTAATCAAAAAGCCAATGGCAACAACGATAAACAAAGTCACTCCCAAAATGAGAATTAAAAGACTTGGCTGTTCGTGTGATAATTCATAATAATTGACAACTTTGGCAGAAATGAAACCAATCAAAAGGCGAAATAAGCTAACCACAATACCTGACACGCAGCCAACCACAATCCCTCGCCAAACAAAACTGAGAATAGAGGAAAGCGAAAATTCATATTCTCGATGATAACTATCCATATAAAACTCCTTAATTTCTCAAATGCAACAAATTTTTTACAACGTTTGCGATTTTCCTGAAATATTAGTCACTATTATTTTATCAAAACTAAGATAACTTTTCGAGATGCAAATCAAAAGAAGCTGAGCACTTCGTCTCAACTTCCTAAAATCATTATTTACGATACATTTTAAATTGTAGATAGAGGTCATTATAAATCCCTAGCCATTTTTGTCCGAGATTATCATAAACTTCAAGGTTTTCAATGGTTTCTTCAGAAGGGTAAAAAGCTTGGTCATTTTTAACGTCATCTGATAACAATTCTTTGGCAGCGTCATTTGGTGTCGAATAACCAATGTATTCCGCATTTTGCGCAGCATTTTCAGGTCTCAACATAAAATTGATAAAAGCGTAAGCTTCGTCGATATGTTTGGCTGTTTTTGGAATAACCAAATTATCAAACCAAAGATTTGACCCCTCACTAGGCACGACATAATGCAGGTGTTCGTTAGAATCAAGCATTTCACTAGCTTCACCAGAGAAAGTCACTCCAATGGCAGCATCACCATTAATCATGTACCCTTTCATTTCATCGCCGACAATAGCTTTGATATTTGGAGTTAAATCGTCTAATTTCTGAGAAGCCGCATTTAACTCTGACAATGACTTGGTATTGAGACTATATCCTAACGTTCCAAGTCCAATCCCCATAACTTCACGCGCTCCGTCAACAAGCATGATGTCGTTGGCGTATTCCGAATTCCAGAGGTCTGACCAATGCTCTGGCGCGTTTTCTACCATGGTGTCATTATACACAATACCCAATGTTCCCCAGAAATATGGGATAGAATAATCGTTATTTTCATCAAAGCTTAGCCCAAGAAATTCGTCACCGATATTTTCCAAGCCTGTGATTTTTGACTTATCTAACTTGATAAGAAGATTTTCTTTTCTCATCTTATCAATCATATAATCTGACGGCACAGCGATATCATAAGTCGTTCCACCTTGTTTTATCTTGGTGTACATCGATTCGTTGGAATCAAACGTTTCGTACTGAACTTCAATTCCTGTCTCATCCGTAAATTTTGTAATCAAATCAGGGTCAATATAATCTCCCCAATTGTAAATAACCAGTTTATCCGATTGACTTGTAGAACTTGTCGTCTTTTGCATGTAAACAGAAACGCCAAACAAAACAAGTGTGACCGCAATCACGCCCAATACAAAAGAATATAATCTACGCATCACGATCCCCCTTATCTTGCGAAATAAAGTAATAACCAATTACAAGCAAAATACTAAAAAGAAAGACAATCGTTGAAAGAGCGTTAATTTCTAGAGAAATACCACGGCGTGCTCGTGAATAGATTTCGACAGATAGGGTTGAAAAACCATTACCTGTTACAAAAAAGGTTACTGCAAAATCATCCAATGAATAGGTAAACGCCATGAAGAAACCTGAAATAATTCCTGGCGTCAAATATGGCAACATGACTTCTTTTAACATTTGCCAAGGCGTTGCTCCTAAATCATAAGCAGCGTTAATCATGTCGTCATTCATTTCTTTCAAACGTGGCAAAACCATTAACACCACAATTGGAATAGAAAAAGCAATGTGACTAAGCAAAACTGTCATAAAACCAAGATTGAAATGAAATAGCTCTGCTAAACGGGTAAAGAGAATCAGGAAACTTGCCCCAATCATCACATCAGGTGCCACCATAAGAATATTATTCATTGAAAGAATGGCGTGCTGATGTTTTCGGCGTGCTTGGTAGATGAAAATCGCACCAAATGTCCCAATAGCTGTTGCTAAAATGGAACTCAAAAACGCCAAAAAGAAAGTTTGAATGAGAATCAACATCAAACGACTATCCGCAAACATTTCCGAATAATGCTCTAAGGTAAAACCAGTAAAGCCATTCATATCCCCGCCTTGATTAAAAGAATAAAAAATCAGATAACCAATTGGAATATAGAGGATGATAAAGACCAGTGTCAAATAAAGATTGGCAAATTTTTTCATTTTCTTCTCTCCTTAGTCACCCACATCGTAGCCAACATTGCCATGATTAAAATCACACCAATGGTTGAGCCCATACCCCAATTCTGTGTTGTCAAGAAATGTTGCTCAATGGCTGTACCAAGAGTAATCACACGATTACCACCAATCAAGCGTGTCAGCATGAACAAGCTCAAACTTGGGATAAATACTGACTGAACACCACTTCTCACGCCGTTAAGCGATAAAGGAAAGACAACTTTGACAAAGGTCTGTAATTCATTTGCCCCCAAATCTCGACTAGCATTGATAAGATTGCTATCAATGTCATCAAGCGCATTGAAAATCGGCAAAATCATAAACGGAATTTCAATATATGAGGCAACAAAAATAAAGGAAAAATCTGTAAACAGAATTTGCTTAGGTCCAATACCAACAAAGCTCAAAAACGCATTGACACCACCTTGTTGCCCGAAAATTCCCATAAAAGCATAAGCTTTCAGCAAAAGGTTAATCCATGTCGGCAATACAACCAACATCAACAAGAGTTGCTTATGTTTCAAACGTGTCAAAAAATAAGCTGTTGGGTAAGAGATAAGCAAGGTCACCAATGTGATAATGGCAGCATATAAAATCGAATTGAAGCTCATGCGAATGTAAGTCCATGAACTAAAAAAGGTTTTATAATTATCAAGGGTAAAATGACCTTGAATGTCGAAAAAGGACTGCCAAAGAATCATAATCACAGGGGCAATGACAAAAAGAAGCAACCATAGCACATAAGGAATTGAGAAGAAACTAGAGTTTTTCTTCATTTCGCTCCTCCTCAATCGCATGAATCAAGCCATCTTCATGTTCTTCCATTTCGACATATTCTTCCAGACGGGCATCAAATTCTTCTTCTGTCTCGTTAAGGCGCATGATATGGATATCTTCAGGCGTAAAATCAAGCCCAATAACTTCGCCCTCAATCGCCTTACGAGTTGAATGAATCATCCATTCGTTTCCTAATTCGTCATGAGCGATAATCTCATAGTGAACACCACGGAAAAGCTGTGTATCAACTTTAACACGTAATTTTCCTTCTTCTGGCAAAGTGATTTGCAAATCTTCTGGGCGAATAACCACTTCAACAGCTTCATTTGGACGCATTCCACCATCAACGGCTTCAAAACGTTTGCCGTTGAACTCGACCAAATAATCTTCAATCATTGTTCCTGGTAAAATATTTGATTCCCCAATGAAAGTCGCCACAAAGTGGTTAATTGGTTCATCGTAAATATCAACAGGTGTCCCAGATTGCACGATTTCACCGTCATTCATGACAAAAATCCAATCTGACATGGCCAAGGCTTCTTCTTGGTCATGAGTGACAAAAACAAAGGTAATTCCTAAACGTTGTTGCAGCTCGCGCAGCTCATATTGCATTTCTGTCCGCAACTTCAAATCTAAGGCTGATAAAGGTTCGTCAAGTAAAACGACACGCGGTTCATTGATAATCGCACGCGCAATCGCCACACGTTGGCGTTGACCACCAGACAATTTCTGAATCGGACGTTTTTCAAAACCAGCCAAACGCACCATTTTAAGAGCTTCTTCCACACGACGTTCGATTTCTTTTTTATCAACTTTTTTTAATTTAAGAGGAAAAGCGACATTTTCAAAAACATTCATATGTGGGAAAAGCGCGTAATTTTGGAAAACGGTATGGACATCACGTTTATTAATAGGAATATCATTGATACGTTGACCGTCGAGATAAACATCTCCTGTCGTCGCATCTAAAAGCCCAGCAATGATATTCAAAATCGTTGATTTTCCTGACCCTGAAGCACCAAGTAGGGTATAAAACTTTCCTTCTTCAAGTTCAAAATTAATGTCCTTTAAAACAACAGTACCGTTATCTTCAAATACTTTTGATACGTTTTTAAACGCAATAATTGGATTAGTCAATTCTCATAAAACCTCCTTGGAGCTTCTTTAACGTTTCTTTTCGCCGATAATTCGGACTTCACGCTCTAAACGAACGCCAGAATTTTGTTCAACTGTGTCAATGACATGAGTAATCAAGTCCTCATAGTCTTGTGCATTACCATCAGCAACATTTACCATAAAGCCAGCGTGTTTTTTACTAACTTCAACACCACCAATACGGTGACCTTTTAAATTTGCTTCGCTAATTAATTGTCCAGCAAAATGTCCAACGGGACGTTTGAAAACAGAACCACATGACGGGTATTCTAGAGGTTGTTTTAACTCACGTAAATGAGTTAAACGTGCCATTTCTTGTTCGATTAAAACGTAATCACCTGGTTTTAAGGCGAATTTTGCTGAAATGACCACATCACCACTATCTTGAACAGCTGAATGACGATAGCCAAACTTCATATCACGAGCTTCAATTGTCTTGATTTCACCTTCTTTGGTAATCACTTGCGCTGATACCAAGATATGTGAAATTTCACCACCATAAGCGCCAGCATTCATAAACACAGCCCCACCAACGCTACCAGGGATACCGCAAGCAAATTCAAAGCCTGTCAAGCTATGGAATTTAGCAATGCGCGTCGTTTCAATTAAATTAGCTCCTGCTTCTGCTTCAATCACATAACCATTGACCGTAACGGTGTTAAGTTTATCAAACATAATAACAAAGCCACGAATACCACCATCACGCACGATGATGTTACTAGCATTTCCTAGCACCATCCATGGAATATTATTTTTATTAGCAAATGTAACAATTCGTGCTAACTCGTAACGATTTCGCGGAAAAGCCAAATAATCCGCTGGACCACCGACTTTCGTATAGGTGTATTTTTTTAGCGGTTCGTCAACACGAATATCGATTCCTTTTAATTCTTCATTTAAAAATTCTAACATTTCTTCCAACTCTACAATTCTTTAATAAAATAGTGGGCGCATGTTGTTAAAATCACTTGAACTCACTACTAAAAAATCGGCATAAAGCCGACCTTAATTATATCAAAAAAATCAGCTTTTGACGATAGTTAAACCAGAAGTTTTCGGACCTCTTGGACATTTAAATGCGCCAGATAAGATGAAATTGATTGTCCATTAAGTTGAAGTTGCGGAGCGATTTCCTCTAACGGTACCAAAACAAAAGCTCGTTCTGTCATGTAAGGGTGCGGAACGCTCAAATTTTCAGTAGCAATCGTCTCATTACCATACAACAGAATGTCGATATCAATGGTACGAGGTCCCCAATGCTCATGCCTAACACGCTTCAGCTCTTTTTCGATGTTTTGACAAGCAAGTAATAATTCTTGCGGCGTCAAATCTGTCTCGAGCTCACAACAACTATTCAAAAAATCATCTTGGTCGGTCTTTCCCCATGCTGCTGTCTCATAAAATGAAGAGACCGACGTCACAGAAGTCTGTGCTAATTGTTCTAAGCGTTCAAGCGCAGCCAGTAAATAAGCTTTTTTATCGCCGATATTGCTTCCTAAGCTCAAATAAACCTTTGTCATGCGCGCTCCCGTTCTAACTCAATACCAACCGCATCATAATGCCCATTGATTGGCGGATTTTCTTTAAAAATCTTAATGTTAATGGCCTGAACTGGAGGAAATTGTTCAAAAATATCTTGACAAATTGCTCCTGCCAAACGTTCAATTAAAGCGTAGCGTTCTTCTTCAACTTGTCTTTTTATCGTTTCAAAAACCAGTCCATAATGAACAGTATCTTCTAGCACATCAGACTGTGATGCTTTTTGTAAATCAACAGACAAGGTGCAATCAACGACAAAAATCTGACCAAGCGTTTGTTCTTCAGCGAACGCCCCATGGTAGCCATAAAAACGGCAACCTTTTAAATGTATTTTATCCATATTAGTAATCAATCAGAAAAGAAGAATCCCTACCCAGTGGCAAAAATAACTTCTCTCCTACCCCTTTCAACTCAGTTGACTAATCACTTTAACAATGTCACGATTAACGTCAACGTTATGTACACGAACAATTTGGCAACCTTTTGCGACAGCCCAAGCTGATAAAGCAGCTGTTCCCATATCACGGTCGGCAGCTAACGTTCCCCCACCAAGCAAATAATCAACCGTACGTTTACGTGAAATTCCAAAAAGAACTGGATAACCGAGCTTACAAACCGCATCTAATCCTTTTAGCAATTCGATATTTTGTGCCTCGTTTTTAGCAAAACCAAACCCTGGGTCAATCCAAATATTTTCAAGCGTAACGCCTGCGTCCAAAGCAGCTTGGGCACGTTCTGTTAAAAAATCACAAACTTCTTTAGTGATATTATCGTATTTTTCTTCCTCTTGATTATGCATCAAAATGATAGGAACATTTTTCTCAGCTGCCAGCGCCAGCATTTTTCCATCATAAAGACCAGCCCAAACGTCATTTAAAATATCAGCACCTGCTTCCAAGGCAGCCCGTGCTGTTTCAGTTTTATATGTATCAATACTCACCAAAACATCAAAACGTTCTTTGAGCGCTCTGATAACAGGAACAACACGATTAATTTCTTCTTCTGCTTCAACGAAAGTATAGCCTGGACGAGTTGATTCACCACCAACATCAATAATCTTAGCTCCTGCTGCAATCAGTTTTTCAGCCTGAGCAAGGGCATTCTCAATAGAAGTGTAAGAACCGCCATCAGAAAAAGAATCTGGGGTCACATTAAGTATCCCCATGATACAAGCTGTTCCGTCAATCTCGTGTTTTCCAATTTTCATCATGTCTCCCCTTATATGCTAACGTGTCAGTAAGGTCTTATTTTCCTAAAATCAGTGATAAAATTTCATTTCGTTCTTCACGATTTTCTTTGAAAATACCTTTTGCAACAGTTGTTATGGTTTTGCTACCAGGTTTCTTGATACCACGCATTGTCATACACATATGCTCTGCTTCAAGCATGACAAAAACGCCCTTAGGATGCAAAGCTTCTTCAAGTGCAGTAGCAACTTGGTCAGTCAAACGTTCTTGTAATTGCGGACGTTTACTAGCCACTTCAACGGCACGCGCTAACTTACTCAAACCAGTCACACGACCGTCACTTGGCAAATAAGCAACATGAGCTTTCCCATAAAAGGGAACCAAATGATGTTCACACATTGAATAAAATGGGATATCTTTAACTAAAACTACTTCATCATGATTTTCTGTAAAAACAGCTGTAAATTGATCTTTTGGGTCTTCATTTAAGCCTGAAAACATCTCTTGATACATTTTAGCAACACGTTTTGGGGTATCCAATAACCCTTCACGCTCAGGATTTTCTCCCAAGGCTTCTAAAAGTTGGTAAACTGCTGCTTCGAGTTTTTCTTGATTTGCCATTATCTCTTCCAATCTTTTTTATTTTTTCTATTATAGCTTAATTTTGCTGTCTTGACAAAAGCACAGGACGTACTTGTGATATGAAATAGAGTGACCCCGTGATAAGGTAAAAATCATCTTTACTGTCACTATCGATTTGCTTAACCCAGTCCTTCCAATCTGGAACTTTATGATATTGTTCTGGGTAATTTTCCAAAGCAAGCGAATTGTGATACTCAAACGTCGTTACATCAACATCCGCTAGTTGACTAAGCAATGCTAACATCGAGTCAATCGGCTTTGTATCAATAGCTGCAAATAAAATGTGCAAATTCTTGTCCTTGTACGCCTGCATGACATTAACGAGAGCTTGAACACTTTCATTATTGTGTGCGCCGTCAATCATCACATTTGGAAGCATAAGCTCTGTTCGCCCAACCCAATGTGTCTGTGCCAAGCCATATTTGATAATTTCTTTGGTGACTTTTGGATACGTTTTACTTAATAGCAACGCAGCCGTAATAGCAAGGCTAGCATTGCTAATCTGATGTTTACCTAGCATTGCTAAACGAATATCCTCGAGATTTTCTTGTCCTTGATAATCAAAGCCATTTTCAGTTTCATTAACCGAAAAATCCTTTTTAAATTCATACGTTTGGCTGCCACAAGCTTGCGCTTTTTTGAGGAAAACTTGACTAACATCATCACGTTCTGTGGCAAAAATGAATGGAACATGTTCTTTCAGGACACCTGCTTTTTGCTCAGCAATTTCTGCATAAGTCTGCCCTAAAACATTCTGGTGGTCTAAACCGATTGAAGGACAAATAACCGCTAAAGCTTTAAAAACATTTGTTGAATCATAAAGCCCACCCATACCTGCCTCGATAAAAGCAATATCAACAGGGTGCATATGCCCAAAATATTCAAACATCAAGACCGTGATAACTTCAAATTCTGTCGCAGGTTCTAAAGTCGTTTCAAGCGGCAAACGTTCCACTACTGGACGAACACGCTCAACCAAGTCAAGAAAATCAGTCTCTGAAATCATTTGACCGTTTAAACTAATACGTTCACGAAAATCAACAATGTAAGGAGAGGTAAATGTCCCAACCTCATAACCAGCTAGTGAAAAAATATGTTGTAGATAGCTAGTCACCGAACCCTTACCATTCGTTCCGACAACATGGACAGCTGATAGCTTTTCCTGAGGATTGCCAAGTTCTTCCAACATCCAAGCCATCCGTTCCAAACCAGGCTTAATTCCAAATTTTAACTTGCCATGAATCCAATCTAAAGCTTCTTGATAATTCATTAGTGAATTTCCCAATATGACCAAAAATACTCATAAAAAAAGAAAAGTAAAACCGTCATTTCCGAACAAAATCTTTTCATAATGAGTTTTTAGTCTATGTTTTATCCTTTCTGTCTTGACTTTACAATAACACTTCTATTATAGCACAAGAAATCACTAAAAAAGCTTGATAATCAGACTTTCTTCAAAGAAAGTTTCTGAATGTAGACAAACTTACTTTTAACTCAAAATAAGTTGCAAACAATTGTTGTCTCACTGTTCGATTTCAGGATTATTTGCGAACGAAGTAAGCACAAAAACGATACTTTGTGCCGCTTAAACAATCTGGGAGATTGTTTAAGGTTGCAGATAAGAGAAACGAAGTTTCTCCTACATCTCGGAAGTTTTAAGAATTCCTTGGATTCCTTCAATAGTCCAGTGGATGATTTGAGGGCTGAGCCTAAAAATAAAAAAGCGAGGAATCTAAGGGAAGTATCAAAAAAGACTTTTTCTTCAGCCTGAGACTTTCTTCAAAGTAAGTTTTCTCTAAAAAAACAGAACCTAGTTTTAAACTAAATTCTGTTTTAGTTATTTGAAACTAATCTACGTTACCACCTTCGACAACCAAATCATCAGGGTTAGCTGCGTCTCCATAAACAGGTTCAAGCGTTTCTTCGTAATCTTTATGGAAAAAGTTTTCTTCGCCTAATGTCTTGATTTCGTCGTTAATCCAGTCAAGAAGTTCTGTGTTTCCTTTTTGGACAGCTGGAGCAATCGTATCAGTATCTCCTAAACTTGTAATTCCAACTTCGTAACCTTTATTTTCCAATGCCCAAGCAAGAACCTCTGTATTATCAGTTGAAAGAGCATCACCACGACCATCAAGAAGCGCTTGATAAGCTTCGCTATATTGGTCATATTTTAATAAATTAACTTTTGGATAATTCTTTTCAAAATAAGTTTCAGCAGTTGTTCCTTTGCCGACAATCAATGTTTTTCCTTCCAAATCATCAACAGAAGAAATCAATTGACTGCTTGGTGAGACAACTCCAAGTGCAACTTTCATATATGGAAGCGCAAAATCGACTTGTTCAGCACGTTCATCGGTAACTGTAAAATTCGCTAGGATAATATCAACCTTAGCCGATGTCAGGTATTCTACACGGCTAGCGGGGTCAACAGCGACATATTCCACATCCACGCCTAAATCCTTGGCTAAGCGGTCAGCAAAATAAACGTCATATCCTTGATAGTCTCCCTTGTCATCAACGTAACCAAATGGCTTTTTATCAGAAAAGACACCAATCTTGATTGTTCCGCTCTCTTTGATTTCATCTAAAGTACGAGCTTTTGCTGTATTTCCTGATGACGAACTACTAGATGACGTTGACGAAGAGGATTTTGATGTCGAACAACCGACTAACAAAACCACAACTAACAAACTAACAATCGCTAAAAAACGTTTTACAATTTTCATATATAACTCCTTTTTATAATTAATCACTAAAACTTAACCAACCGTTGAAAAATCAAACACATTTAAAAAGTCACGTGCGCGTTGTGTCTTAGGTTGCGTGAAAAACGCCTTGGCATCATTTTCCTCAACGATATGACCATTTTCCAGAAAAATGATACGGTCAGCAATGGCTTTGGCAAATTGCAACTCATGAGTCACAATGATCATGGTTCGACCTTCGTTTGCCAATTCACCAATCAACTCCAAAACTTCTCTAACCATTTCAGGGTCTAGCGAAGCTGTCACTTCGTCAAATAAAATGACCTTTGGATGCAAAAGCAAGCTCCTCACAATCGCCACACGTTGCTTTTGTCCACCTGATAATTCATGCGGAAAACTGTTTTCCCTACCAGCCAAACCAACACGTTCCAAAAGTTCTAAAGCTTCTGCTTCGACTTCCTTTCGCTGGCGTTTTTGTGCTCTGATTGGAGCCAACAAGAGATTTTTCAAAACGGTCAAATGAGGAAAGAGGTCATAAGATTGAAAAACCATGCCAATTTTTTGGCGAATCAAGGGTAATTCTTTAGGGTTATTTAAAATTTCTTCCCCCTCAAGGCTCACAACACCTGATTGAATGGATTCCAAACCGTTAATGCAACGTAGCAAAGTTGATTTTCCACAGCCTGACGGACCTAGGATAACCAGCACCTCACCTTCGTCAACTGAAAACGACAAATCATCCAAAACATTGTGCTCACCATAGGATTTCTTTAAATCGCTAATTTCTAAAATCGGTTTCAACTGCTCTACTCCTTCCACACTTTTTCTAAATACATTGACAATCGTGAAATTGGAAAACAAACCGCAAAATACATCAAGAATATCAGTCCATATATCCAAATCGCTGCGCTTGGTACCGTGAGACGGTTAGCTTCGATAATTTGCTGTCCGACTTTCACCACTTCCACAACTCCTATCAAGACAATCAATGACGTTGTTTTTATCATCCGTGTCATCAAATTAACCGCTTGTGGCAATAATCGCCGTAAAATCTGCGGAATAATCACATAAATGAATAACTGCGGTTTTGTTAGCCCTAAAGCTAGCCCACTTTCGAATTGATGTTTGGGTAGCGAGGTTAGCGCTCCGCGAACAAGGTCACCCATCTCAGCAATTCCCCACATTGAAAAGACAATAAGCGCCGCAACTTCTCCCGATAAATTAAGATTAAATGTTCGTGCCAAACCAAAATAAACTAAAAACAATAGTACCAATTGTGGCATTATTCTGATAAATTCCAAATAAATCTGAGCCAAGACACGTACGATACGAAAACGTGAGGTCATTACAAAACCGAATAAAAAACCGAAAACAATTGAAATCACAATTGACAGTAAAGAAATATTAATCGTCACCAACAGCCCTTGAAATAACCGCCATAAATTATTTCCCTGAAAGAGCACTTGTAGCCCCGAATCCTGCACGACGTAACCTCCTTTCAATCAATCTTGCTACCAACGAAATTGGCAAAAGAACGATCAAGTATGCCAAAACCAACATCAACAGCGCCTCATCAGTCTCGTAATACAAGCCAATCAAATCTTTTGCAACATACATCAAATCTGCTAAAGCAACAATTGAAAAAACTGACGTTTCTTTAATCAAAAAAATAACATTAGCAACAAGCGATGGCAAAGAAACAGCTAAAGCTTGCGGAAAAATGACATAAAAGAAATTTTGAACTGGCTTTAAGCCGATACTCAAACCAACTTCGTACTGCGTTTTCGAAATAGCTTCCAAACCTGACCGAAATGATTCTGCCATATAAGAACCACCAAGAAAAATCAAGCCGACAACCGCGCACATCTCTGATGATAAAACAATACCAATCTTTGGCAACCCAAAATAAAGAAAATAAAGCTGTATCAAAAGCGGCGTGTTACGTGATAACTCAATGTAAACCTGACAAATCTGACTCAAAACAGGAATCTTATAATATTTAATCAAACTAATCAAAAGTCCTAAAACAAGAGCACCTAAAATCCCAAAAAATGCTAGACGAATCGTCAGCACCAACGCCTCTTGATACAAGGGAATATTCGCACGAATAAACTCCCAATTGAACATAATATCCCTCCAAACGTTATAAAGGTATTATAAAAAATTATACCCCGCTCGTGTACTCTAAATTATTTATAGGTAGCCATAAATAATTTTTATAGCGAGAATACAGCACTAATTATTTTTTCCAATAGCTAACAAATTTTCCCTTCTCCCAAAAACAAAGCTGGACAAAATGTCCAGCTTTGTTTAAGTAATTATAGTTCCAATATATAATGATTTTGACTTCAACAATTTGAAAAAATAGAATGAGATTATATAATGTCTATCTCATAAAGCCCACGAACGCTATTACACACATAAATATGATTAGCATTCTCCAAATCTGTCTTTGTTAAATAGCGTTCAGTTACTTCTCCTTGTTGAATTAAATACTTCCTATATATGCCATCTAATATCCCAATTTCAACTGGCGGAGTATAATAAGTCCCATCGATTTCTAAAATAATATTCCCTATCGAAGTTTCTTGCAGATAGCCATCACTAGAAATGAAAACTTGTTCCTTATCAGAATTAGGAATATGAGGGCGATAACTTGTTTTAAAATAGGTAAAGGGTGAATCACACGCTTCTTCTCTTTGAACCAATTTAGCCTGTAAAAATGTTGAGGGCAAATCTTCTAACATCGACACTTCAAACGATAGTTGACCAGATTTATGAAGTAATACCCTTAGACGATAATCAGACAAATCTAGTGTCTTAAGCAATTCTGAAATTTTATCTAAAAATTCTGTTTCAGAAAAAGGCCATCCAAAAAATCGAGCCGAACTTTTTAAACGCTTTGTATGCTCTTTAAGGAAAATTACCTTTTTTTGTGTAATCTTAGCCGTTGTTAAAATATCGAATGTGGGCTGTGATTTATACAAAAAAGCACTCTTTTCACGTGTTTCCCTGTACTCACTTTCCCATTCACTATCCCAAGTAATCCCCCCACCAACACCGTAGATTGCTTGATCACCCTTCACCTGAATTGTTCTAATAGCAACGTTAAAAATTGCTCTGTCATCGTGAGGCAAACATATTCCAATAGAACCACAATAAACACCTCGTGGAGAAGTTTCTAGCTGATTGATTATTGACATTGTCGAAATTTTAGGTGCTCCTGTTATGGAACCACACGGAAAAAGGGCGTTAAAAATATCAAATAGAGATAAATCTTTCTTCAATTGACTTTCAATCGTTGAAGTCATTTGCCAAACAGTAGAATATTGTTCGATATCACAGAGTTTGCTTACTGTTACACTTCCCAATTCTGAAATACGTCCCATATCGTTTCTTAAAAGATCGACAATCATCATATTTTCAGAGCGATTCTTACTATCATTAGCTAACCAATGTTTATTTCTAAAATCTTGCGCATCATTAATCCCACGAGCAACAGTACCTTTCATTGGACGTGTTGTCAATTTTGATCCATTTTTTTCAAAAAATAATTCTGGACTCATTGATAAAATGGCAAAATCATCATGTTCAATATAACAATTATATTTGGCATCTTGTTCAATCACTAGCCGATTGTAAAGCTCAAAAAGATTCGAATTAATTCTATTATGAAGCTGTACAGTATAATTAACTTGATAGGTATTTCCCTGACGAATTTGTTGTCTAATTTCTGAGATAGCTTTCTCATATTCATCTTTATCCGTCTTAGATTCCCAAACTTGTGGCATTGTGATATTCATCTCGTAATCAAGAGGAAAGGCTTCTTTTTTTACTTCACTATGAACCGTAAAGTAAACAAGGTATTCCCCAGATAACGGAAAAGTCTTTACAGAAAAATTGTTTTCAAATGCTTTTCCTGCCTCATAACTGACATAACCAACAACATAGTATCCTTGACTTTGATAATAAACTACTTTCTTAAGAATAGCCTCTACATCATCAATCAACTTTGTTGCTAATATTTTTACTGGATTTTCAAAAATTAATCGGTGTCCCAATTCTTTGAAATCAACCACAGTCTTTTTATGCATCCAAACTCCTTGTCTTTACCTGCTTTTCTTCCGCAACGACATCAGCTGTCCTAAGATAAAAATAGCAATCGCTATCCAGATGAAAATAAAGCCACTAACTTCTCCATTGCCTACCTTTTCGTGAAAAACGAACACGGCTATTGCCAGTTGAATTGTGGGATTGATGTATTGGATAAACCCAATGATATTCAACGGCGCACGTTTTACCGCTTCTGCAAACAGCAACAAAGGAATCGCCGTCACAATGCCAGATACTAAAAGTAGCACATTTTCTAGCAAGCTATAATCTAATAAACTTTCTTTTGAAAAGAATAGCAAATAGATAAGCACAAAAGGGGCGACAACACTACTTTCTACCAACATGGCAACGTCACTGGATAACTTGACATTTTTCTTAACCAGTCCATACAAAGCAAAGGTAACTGCTAACAGTATCGAAACAAGAGGCGCCTGCCCTGTGTTAATTGCTAAAATTCCCACACCAATGCCTGCAATGATAATCGCCGCAGTCATCCATGTACTCAATCGTTCATGTAGGAAAACTAATGCTAATAATATTGACACAAGGGGCATAATATAATAGCCAAAACTAGCTTGTGTTGCCTGCTGGTGACTAACTGCAAAGATATAAGTTAACCAATTCAATGCAATCAAAAAACTTGCCAAAACAGCCATAGCAAGTTCTTGCTTATGACTGATAAGTTGGCGAATTTCACCACGGTATCGCTCCTTATTTTTGGATAAAACCATGTAAACCAACATTGTTAAAACAGTAAAAATAATGCGATAAGAAAAGGTGTTATATGAATTAACACCTGAAAGTAATTTCCAATAAAGGGATAAAAAGCCCCACAAAATATAGGTTATTAAGCCAAGCAAAATCCCCAAATTAGTCTTTTTCAACAAAAACTCCTTTAGTATCAACGTAAAGTGCGACAACTTCACCATCCAAAGCGAGCGCTTCAAGGCGCTCAACAAGCTCTGCTTCTTTTGCTTTTGGAGCCAAGGTCATAATCGTTGGACCTGCACCAGATAGGTAAGTTGCATAGGCACCAACCTCGTGAGCTGCTTCTTTAATCGGTGCAAATTCTTTAACTAGTTTTTGACGGAAACGTTCATGGAAAAGGTCAGCTTCAATCGCTTTTCCAGCTTTTTCCAAATCACCTGTTAGAAGCGCAGCAATAGCTACATTGGCAATTGATGAGGCAGCAACGGCTTCCTTATAAGAAAACTCATTTGGCAACACATTGCGGCTATCGCTAGTCTTTAATTCATAATTAGGAATGAAAGCCACAAAAGAGGCTTCAGGAAAGGCAGCAACGGCACTATTGACCTTTTCATCAACATAAGATGAAATAACAAGATTACCAAAAATAGCTGGCGCAACATTATCTGGATGCCCTTCGATTTTTGTCGCAATCACCAATTTTTCATCAGCTGAAAGCTGTAAATGAGCCAACTGATTAGCTAACTCAATTCCAGCCACAATAACTGATGAAGATGACCCTAATCCTCGTGCCAGCGGGATATCTGAAACCATTTTAATACGATGTGGTTGTAGGTCAGCTTTCACTTGTAAAGCTGTCGTAATCAAAAGATTTGTTTCGTCACTAGGAACGTCACCCAAATCATGTAAAACCTCCCATTTTTCAGAAGGCTCTAAAATCTCAATCGTTAAGTACTTAGAAACCGCTACGCCGACCGAATCAAAGCCTGGTCCAACATTAGCAGAGGTTGCTGGTACTGTAATTCTCATATCATTATCATACTCAAAAGTAGTCTTGAGCTTTTCCTTTCACTTAATCAGTTATTATTCGCCTAATACTTTAAGTGTATTAACCACTTGGAAATCTTCTACCGCTTCCAATTTAGCTGTTACATCAGCCAACTGTGTTTTACTCATTGAGTGTGTAATGATAACCACACGCGCACGTGTACCATTGGCTTTTTGTTGAAGCACTTGTTCAAATGAAATATCTTCAGAATTGAAAATTTCAGCTAAACGAAGCAATTGACCTTTTTTATCAGGGGTATTAATCGCAAAGTAATAATGGCTCTTCACATCTGCAGGATTTGCCAATGTTGTTTCACGAACAAATTCGTTAAATGGTTTCCCAACATTACCGTCTTTAATACGACGACAAATACGGATAATATCAGCAGTTACAGACGTTGCTGTTGGTTTTTGACCAGCACCAGGTCCATAATACATTGATTCTCCGATACCTATTGACTCCACAAAGACAGCATTCATAACATCGTTAACACTAGCAAGCGGATGTGCTTTTGGCAAGAAAGTTGGTGAAACTTCTGCTGAGATACCTGATTCAACTTCACGCACATCTCCGACCAATTTGATGACATAGCCAAGTTCTTGAGCGACAGCAACATCATCTGGTGTAATTGTTGTGATTCCCTTATGCGCAACATCATCAAAATCAATCGTCATTCCAAAACCAAATTGGCTTAAAATAACAGCTTTATAAGCAGCATCAATACCTTCGACGTCATTTGTTGGGTCACTTTCAGCATAACCAAGCTCTTGAGCTGTTTTAAGCGCATCTTCGTAAGTCCAACCTTCATCAACCATTTTAGTCATCATAAAGTTAGATGTACCATTAAGAACACCCAAAATACGTGTAACTTTATCAGAAGTAAGCGAATTAGCAAGTGTACGAAGAATTGGGATACCACCAGCAACAGCTGCTTCATAATAGAAAGCAACACCTTTGTCTTTAGCAAGTGCAATTAATTCTTTACCATGAGTGGCAATCAAATCTTTATTGGCAGAAACAACATTTTTTCCTGCTTCAAGTGCTTTTGTGATGAATGTACGAGCAGGCTCAATGCGTCCCATTAATTCAATAACAATGTCAATGCTATCATCACTCAAAATGTCATCAACATTTGTAACGAAATTATAATCATTTCCAGCAGCTAACAAACGATTTTTTTCGTCATCATCTTTGACAAGAACCTTAGTGATTTCAATCGTGTCATGGGCTGCTTCAGTAATTTTTGATTGATTTTCTTTCAAAAGGAAAGGAACACCACTGGCAACAGTACCAAAACCGAGTAAAGCAATTTTTATTGACATCTTTTTCTCCTTAATAAGCAAATTTCGAACAGCATAGCCAAATTTTCAGGCTACCCACTCTCAAATAAAAACATTTCCTACATTATACCATAAAATTATTCAGAATTTACAGAAAAATAACGTCCTTTGAAAATCTTTCCGCAATTTACAGTAAACAGTTCCCTTTGTCTTAAAAAAATAGTACAATAGGAGTAGACTTTTGCGAGGAGATCGTTAAATATTATGGAAAAACGTCGTCAACATCAAAAACATAGCAACAAGCCATTAGCTATTATAAATATTATTCTATTAATAGCCTGTATTGTCGCAAGTGTTTTTCTTTTTATAGCTTTAAAGGAGAACAACTTCAGTTTTTCAACAACTAAAACCGAACAAGTGTCATCATCAAGTGCTAGCCATACAAATACTACCACGACTTCTTCTGCATCAACGGTGACAAGCGACAGCTCTTCTGCTAATACCAATGAAAACGAGGTTAACTGGGTAAAACAGGATTCAAATGTCTCTGTTCCCATTCTTATGTATCACGCCATCCACGTTATGGCTGCGGAAGAAGCTTCAAATGCTAACCTCATCGTCGATCCGACAACATTTGAAAGCCATATTCAACGTCTTTCTGAAGAAGGTTACTACTTTTTAACACCCGAAGAAGCCTACAAAGTTTTAACTGAAAATGTGCTTCCAAACGGCAATAGTAAAATTGTTTGGTTAACGTTTGATGATAGCCTTTGGGATTTTTATGACAATGCTTACCCTATCTTGCAAAAATACGGTGCAAAAGCAACAAACAATGTCATTACAAGCACTGTTGGAAATAGCGGAAATTTATCACTTGATGAAATGTTAGAAATGAAAGCAAACGGCATGTCTTTCCAAGACCACACCGTGACACATCCTGACTTGTCAGCTAGTGATGACGCAACTCAGACTTCTGAAATGGAAGATTCTAAAAACTATCTCGATACCAATCTTAATCAAGATACTATCGCTATCGCCTATCCAGCTGGGCGTTATTCTGACACAACACTTCAAATTGCAGCAAACCTTAATTATAAACTCGGCCTAACGACCAACGAAGGTATTGCCAGTGCTAGCGACGGCTTATTATCATTAGACCGTGTCCGTATCTTGCCGACAACAACTGCTGATAGCCTTATCGCAAGTATTAGCTAACATATCATAAAAGCCCCCTTTCAAAAAAAAGAGGGCTTTCTTGCTATAATCGCATTGTTATCAGCTTATTGCTATTTATTTTTCTTATGATTTCTAACGAAACTATAGATTAAGAAAGCTAAATTTCCTAAAAAAAGCGCCGACCATAAATACACAAATACCATATTTGAATGGGCAATATTGTAAATAATTGCCACAAAGAAAATAATCAAATAGATGACTGACATGTAATAAAAAGAATTATTTTGCATACGTCACAGCTCCTTCAACCTGTCATATCTTATCATAATTTTAGAAGGCTGTCTATTATTGGGCAGAGCTCTAAAAATTTTCGTATTGTATTATAGAAGAAACTTACCAAAACTAGATAAAACGAAGCTTAATTGGATCGAAATTTTATACTTATCTTATAACTAAGCAATCATAAATGCGGTTTCATTTTATAAAAATATTTTTATGTGGGCCTTATTTTATCTATACTTTAGGTTAGAGTGGTATAATGGAGTTAGTATATAGCTATAAACAAGGAGCTCCCAACTCTCGTTTTCTTTGTTTTCCTGTTAGGAAGGGGTCGCAGCATGATAGACGGAAAAACAAAACAAACTAAAGAAACCAAGGATAGGCTTTTTCAAGCTCTTATCTCCCTAATGGAAAATAAAAGCTACGAAGAAATCAAAATTAAGGATATTCTTGATTTGTCAGGCGTTTCAAGACGAACATTTTACCGACATTTTGCCAATAAAAATGAATTGCTAAATCACTATTTTGAACAAATTATCAATCGTTACCTTACTGAAAGAAAGTATTTTACTGAAACGGATAATTTTGAGGATATGTTGGCTGAATCAATGAACTTTTGGTATCAAGAACGTGAAACATTGCACATCTTGATAAAACACCAACACTACGATTTTTTCTTTCACCAATTCAACGAGCATGCCAAGGAAGTTTACATGAGTATCACACTTCCATGGTTCGCTTACAGCGGGAAAATTGATACCCAAAATTATGCAATGAGCTTTATCGTTGGCGGTTACTACAACACCTTGCGTAATTGGCTCATGCAGGAAAATCCAGAAGAACCAAAGAAAATTGCTCACGACATCCAACGAATGATTATCAAACTGACCGATTTCTTTGATTTAGACGAAACAAATAACATTGATAAGCTTTAACAAATAAAATCGACTCTGTATTCCATGCAAAATCAAAGTTGGCATAGAATATAGAGTCTGTTTTTGTTTTAAATAGTTTGCCCCTTTTCTTAACATACAAAAACCCCGCTAGTCCTAAGACCAGCGGGGTTATGCGTTTTATTAGGCTACTTGAGTAGTTACCGAACCTTAATATCGAAATCTTCTAAAAATTATTCAAAGCGACTTGATATTATTTCTTTAATACTCTTTGTAAATCTAGCAGACTTATCTCCTAAAGCTCAAAATCTCGAACAGTTTGTTTTTCTTCCTCATTCAATCCGAACAAATCCATGACGAGTTCATCAATCTCAGTATTTAAAGAATCAACTAAGTCTTGATCAACTTCCTCTTTTGCCATTTCTTTCATTAACATTTCGACTGGAATAGCAATTTGAATCTGTTGCTCTTCTGTTGAATCTGGAATTGGGAACTCACTCATTTCCCCAATTTTAAATTGAGGAAAAACTCTTCTTTGGAATTTATCGTATTTCAATAAAAACCAAATTGATATTATCTTGGAATTTATTACTCCTAATAAATACTTTGGATTAACCTTTATATTAGTTATAATGTGCGAGTTAACGTCGCTAATATAATCTCCATCAATTAAGACTGCTTCTATTGAGTAAGTCTTGTTACTCGGGATTTGTCTAACCAAAATTCTAGGTTGATTAAAAATTTCAGGATTTCTCATACGTGCCATATGATTTCCATATTTAACCCACTCCCCGTTCCATGTTAATTTATATCGACTAACATTTTCTCCGTCTAAATATCTTCTATATTCATTAGACAACTTTTCCAGAGCATGAAACTCTCTATTATCGACCATATCTTTAGTTTGTTTTGGTGTTCCTTGGCCTTTTCCATACACCTGAACACCAGTTTTAACAATAGCCATACCTTCCCTCTGTAAAATGGGAAAACCATTCACCTTTTTAAAAATAGAAGATAACTGAGGAAATTTAGCTTTAGAAATACTTATAATATCGTCAGTAATAAAGAAGTTTGAATCAACTTTAGCTACCGTACTAAATTCTCCGTTACTTAGCTCAGCAACTTCTATCCAGTTTGGTTTATTCTTCTTAAAAAAGATAATACAATTATCAACTGAGGCATCTGCAAAAATTTTATCTAGCGAGTTAATGAAAACAACGCTACCAGTATTCTTAGTTATGAATGCTCTAATTTTTGCGTTATTAGGAATGGTCAAAAAATTATTAGGAACTATATATGAAAATGTTCCACCATTTTTCATTAACTGAAATGCCAATTCAATAAATAAAGTGTAAGTATTAGCTTTGAATTCACTAGAATTAGTATAATTTTTAAGATAATACTCTTTCATTTCATCAGTGAATGATTGATTTCTAGTAAATATATAAGGTGGATTACCAATCACAAGATCGAAGCCAACAAACTGACCGTCTTCTCCTAAAATTTCTGGAAACTCCATTCGCCATTCCATACCTCCCGCATAGAGTGGATTCTTTAGACGAGCATCCAGTTCTTTTTCTGCTTGAGCAAGCTGTTTACTTAATCTTTCAAATTCTTTACTATTCTTATTTTCTTCGTCAAAAAGACTAATTGCTCCTGCCTTATTTCGCTCAGAAATCAATTTAGTCAACTTCTTCAACTCAGGACTTGAAGCTAGGTCATCAAAGGAATATTTGAGTTTTTCAATCTTATCCCAAATGATTCCCTTGGTAGCTTTATTGTTGGTTTTCTTATAATCTCGAACAAGCTCCAAGTACTCTTTGAAATCATTGCGACGCATATCAAATTCATAGTCAAAGTCAAATTTATGAAGAAGACTATCTCCAACCTTAATATTGATATCAATATTTGGAAGTGTTGTTAATGTGTCAACACCACTCTCTTCATCTTTATAATAGTATGAAGATTTCAATAACTCAATCCAAAGACGCAAACGACAAATATTAACTGAACTTGGGTTAATATCAACTCCAAATAGGGAACTTTCTAGAATATGTCGCTTCTGATGGAAAATCGCCTTTTGAATCTGTTCTGATTGTTGATTACCAGTCTGATAGACAAAGTTATTTCCTGCCATATCCTGAATAACCAACTCATCATTGATAACATAGCATTGAATAAGATTCCCAATGAATTTTCCCTCAGCATCAAATAGAACATTTAAATCACTTTTGAGAGCAATGATTTCATTAAGAACAGAGACAAGGAAGTGACCTGACCCAACTGCTGGGTCACAAACTTTAAGTTCATCAATAGCTTGATTGACTTTACGAGCATTTTCAATGCTGTGTCCAATCCCTATTTTAATATCTTCAATGGTTTCACAATTCCAATCAAGAGCTTCATTAACCTTATCAACCACTGCTGTACGAATCGCTTTGCGTGACATATACATCGTAATGTTACCTGGAGTGTAGAAAGAGCCATCACGATATCCGTTAATCTTTTCAAAAATCAGACCAAGAACCGAGGCATTGATGAGGTCGTTCTTAGTTTTTTTATGGTGGCTAATACTAGTTGAGAAATCATAAGAATCAAGGAAGTCAAAAAGATATTCAATAATGTTAATTTGACCCTTTTTCCGTTTCTTATCTGCCCCTATTAAAGCAGTTTTAGAGAAAATCTCAATATTACCCTCAGGCAAGCGATCGATACTAATTCCATATTCAGACTTCTCCAGTTGAGTTTCTTCAAACAATGATGAATTAAGATAAGGAATATAACCAAACTTTTCTTGAATTCTTTTATTTCGATCATTTACCTTGCGAGCAAGAACACCGAAGAAAAGGCTGTAAATCTCTTCAAAGCTAGAAAGTTTATCATAAGTCAAGAAACGGTATGATTCATCACTATTGAACAAAACTAACTGAGATTCTAGCAGTTTAAGAAAAAGAATCCTATTCATCCAAACAACTGTCAACTGAATAGCATTTTCCTCTTGTTTATCTTTAGGAACATCTTTCATATCCAATTTTTCAATAATATTTTCTACGAAAGAATATTGCTGTCGTTTAGCAGGTTTCAAGCGTGAAATGATTTTTGTTGTTCCCTGTTTGCTTTCCTCTAACCCCATCAGATAAAGTAATTCATCATAAAAGTTTTTATTAAGTTTGTTAGAGTCGGTAAAAATTTCTTTATTCAGTAAGTTCTCGGCAGTGAAAAAGCGATAAAGCTGAGTAAGGTTATTCTTCTTAATTTCAATCGTCTTACTTGATTTAACCAAGGCTTGACTTAAATCAAAGTGAGCAATAACAATACCTTTTTCAATTGCTTTATCAATTTCAGGTGCAATCACCTCTGAGTATAAAAATTCAGTCTTATTGCTAGCAAGTTGATTGTTCTTGAACTTAGTCACAAGGTCAATCAATTTCTTATTCTTGAAGAAATGTTTTTCAAACTCCTTGGATTCAATTACAAACCAAGAAAAACCGTTAGTAATGATACACTTCTTAATCTCAAGATTTTTCTCAAAGAGCCTTTCGTTCAAGTAGTAAGCTACAATCTCTTGAAACCCCTTTGAATTGATTCGGTCAGTCGTCATCATCTCTGACTTATTAGTTAAACTCTTGCACTCGAAAAGAACACCTAAAGTAGAATTTGAATCCTTACCATTGTAAATAGCAAGGTCAATTCTGCTAGATGTATTTATAAAGTTATAAGGTAAAAGACTTTCTAAGAAGTCTTTTAAAAGAATTTTCTGATGCTCCTCAGATTCTGATTCTTGCCTAATCAAATTAGTCAGATAGTTGACCAATTTTTGACTGAATACTTCTTTTTCCTCATCCAACGGCATAATAGCTTGGACTGAGCGATTCATACTTTCTTTTAGCGTAATCCCCTTAATTGCCATTCACATACCTCACATTATTTATCAGCAAAAGGGAACTAATAGTTATTTAGTGTATTGTGTTAGCAATACACTAAAGGGGGTACCCCCTTTA